>Ga0265293_10000090_pt1 | contig 208130 bp, 184 predicted proteins | sample Munlanlewell138R_FD_192505 | JGI IMG/M metagenome (GOLD analysis project Ga0265293, IMG submission 192505) | Leachate microbial communities from a municipal landfill in Southern Ontario, Canada - Leachate well 138R | ecosystem: Engineered > Solid waste > Landfill > Unclassified | place... | reverse complement strand
AGTCTTTTAATGCTAAAATCAAATTATTTAGAGCAAATTTAAGAGGCGTGACAGATACATCTTTTTTCCTGTTTAGGTTAGAGAAATTATTTGCTTAATCCCCTTAAATTTAATGTGACCCTAAATTACTTCTTAACATATTAACTATAAGAGCGTTAATAAAATAAATGCTTCTCCAAAAGATTACCAATGCGTAAATAGATTACGTGCTTGACATCTACCTTTGAAGAGAAAAGAAGATGAATATACTGAGATTTATGGAGAAATTCCCGAATAGTGAAGCTTGTAAGGCTCAAACTAAAAAAGCGAAACATATTCACCGATGATTTGTTTTTGCAATTGTAATTCGTTAGAAAAATAGTGCTTTTTTTCATTTATTCAATTGGCTTTCAATGAATTTTATAGCTTCAATTATAAATCGATTTCAACCATAAATATAAACATTTCAATCCAATTTAGTATCTCCTTCTTAATTTCAACCACCCCAAATCCATAATTAAACGTTAAAAACGACTAATCATTTAACAAAACCGAGTTTAAATTGTACTATGTTTACATAACAATTTTAAACATGAAAAATACAAAATATTCTATCCTCGAACTCGCAATGGTGAATGAGAATACTTCACATGAAACTGTTTTTAAGAACAGCGTTGAAGTCGCTCAAAAAGCTGAGGAGTTGGGTTATCATAGATTTTGGTTAGCTGAACATCACAATATGGTGAGTATTGCGAGTTCGGCAACAGTCGTTTTAATGGGGCATATTGCAGCAAAAACAAATACAATTCGTGTTGGTTCTGGTGGAATAATGTTACCGAACCATTCGCCTTTGGTGGTAGCTGAACAATTGGGGACTTTAGGGAATTTATTTCCAAATAGAATAGATTTAGGATTAGGACGCGCTCCAGGAACAGACCAAGTAACTGCTCATGCTATTCGAAGTGATAGAATGCAATCTGTTCATAGATTCCCACAAGAAGTTGATGAAATTCAAGGTTATTTTGAGAATACATCACCCGCAACAAAGGTTCGCGCAACTGTGGCTGAAGGCGTTAATGTTCCTATTTATATTTTAGGCTCGAGTACTGACAGCGCGCATTTAGCAGCCAAAAAAGGATTACCTTATGTTTTTGCGAGTCACTTTGCTCCTGCTCAATTGCATCATGCATTGGCGATTTATCACAATGAATTTGTGCCTTCAAAGTATTTAGACAAGCCCTACACAATTGCGGCTGTAAATATTATCGCTGCTGAAACATCAGAAAAAGCAGAACGCCGTTCAACAAGTATGTACAGAATGATGTTGGGAGTTTTGACACAGCAGTTGGATTACATGAAGCCACCAATTGACATGAATGATGAAATTCGTCAATTGCGCAGTCACCCGGCTTTACAACAAATGTTGAATTACACCTTTGTGGGTGATAAAAATGAAATTAGAGAAAAAACAAAAAAGTTTATTGAAGAAACTGGAGTTGATGAGATTATTACGACTTCGTATTTGTTTCATCAGGAAGATAGGTTGGAGTCGATTAGATTGTTCTCCGAGGTGATGAAAAGTTAAAAGATTACTACGAGATAAAATCTCGCAGCAGCTCTTTTAAAATTACGAATTAGAAAAACAATTACGAATTACGAATTTGTTTAAAGCATTGCCTTCGACAAGCTCAGTCAACGGGATAACTCTTCGGTGACTGAGCTTGTCGAAGGCGACGAAACAACCATAATTCGTAACACTAATTTCTAATTCGTAATTAAACCATTCGTAATTCGTAATTAATAGATTCGTTATTAACTAAATTAAGATATTTTAAAGCGTTCTAAAGACAAATCCAAATGATTCTCGTATTTTTGCACCTCAAAAAGGTAGAGATAAACTATGAGTATTAAAGTTACACTTCCAGATGGAACTGTTAAGGAGGTTGAAAAAGGAACAACTTCTTTAGACATTGCCAAAAGCATAAGCGAAGGACTAGCAAGAAATGTACTTGCTGCCGAAGTAAATAATGAAGTAATCGACGCAATGCGTCCGATTGAAACCGATAGTACCTTAAAGTTACTCACCTGGAATGATAAAGAAGGTAAATCCACAATGTGGCATTCTTCCGCACACTTAATGGCGGAGGCTTTAGAAATCTTGTATCCTGGAATTAAATTAGCAATTGGACCACCAATCAAAAGTGGTTTTTATTACGACGTAGACTTCATGGGTTATACTTTTGCTGAGAAAGACTTAGAAAAAGTAGAACAAAAGATGAAAGAACTTGTTAAGAAGAAAAGCAAGTTCATCCGTGAGGAAATGCCGAAAGAAAAGGCTATTGCTTACTTCAAAGAAAAACAAGATCCTTATAAGCTAGAATTACTTGAAGATTTAGAAGATGGTTCAATTACATTCTACACACAAGGAGAATTTACAGATTTATGTAGAGGTCCGCATATTCCACATACCGGATTTATAAAATCGATAAAATTAACATCAATTGCTGGTGCATACTGGCGAGGAGATGAAAAGAACAAGCAGTTAACGCGGATTTATGGAATTACTTTCCCTAAGAATGCTGAACTGAATGAATATTTAGAGAAGCTTGAATTGGCGCGTCAACGTGACCATAGAAAGTTAGGAAAAGAAATGGAGTTATTTACTTTTTCTCAAGCTGTTGGACAAGGTTTACCACTTTGGTTACCGAAAGGTGCTGAATTGCGTTTGCGTCTGGAAAACTTCTTGAAGAAAGTACAAGAACACGCAGGTTACCAACAAGTGATTACTCCTCATATTGGAAGTAAAAAGTTGTATGAAATTTCAGGACATTATGCGAAATACGGGGAAGATTCGTTCCAACCGATTCATACGCCTGATGAGAATGAGGAATTTTTATTAAAACCGATGAACTGTCCTCACCACTGTGAGATTTACAAAACTAAGCCTCACTCCTACCGTGAACTTCCAATTCGCTATGCTGAGTTTGGAACAGTTTATCGTTATGAGCAAAGTGGTGAACTTCATGGATTAACACGAGTTCGAGGATTTACACAAGATGATGCGCATATTTTCTGTATGCCTGAACAAGTGAAAGAGGAGTTTCAGAATGTAATTGACATTGTACTTTACATTTTCAAAACGCTTGACTTTAAGAAGTTTACGGCTCAGATTTCGTTGCGTGATCAAAATGATCATTCTAAGTACATAGGAAGCGATGAAAACTGGGAAAAAGCTGAAGCTGCAATTTTAGAAGCTGTTTCAGAAAAGAATTTAAATACTGTAATTGAATATGGTGAGGCTGCATTTTACGGCCCTAAATTAGACTTCATGGTTGAAGATGCATTGGGAAGAGAATGGCAGTTGGGAACAATTCAAGTAGACTATAATTTACCAGAAAGATTTGAATTAGAATACATTGGAGCAGACAATCAGAAGCACAGACCTGTTATGATTCACAGAGCACCATTTGGTTCTATGGAAAGATTTGTTGCAGTTTTATTAGAACATTGTGCTGGAGACTTCCCATTGTGGTTATCTTCAGAGCAATATGCAATTTTACCAATTAGTGAAAATTTTAATGAATACGCAGAAAAAGTGTCGAAAGTTTTAAAAAATTCCGATATTCGCGGCTTCATAGATGATAGAAACGAAAAGGTAGGTAAGAAAATTCGTGAAGCAGAGATGGGAAAAACCCCATTCATGCTTATCGTAGGTGAAAAAGAGATGGAAACGAACACAATTTCAGTACGTCAAAGAGGCGAAGGAGATTTAGGTTCAATGGCCATCGAAGACTTCATCAAAATTATTAACAAATTAGTTGAAGAAGAGTTAAGTCATAAAGATTTAAATGCTTAACTTATAAAAAGAATAAATGAGAAAACCGAGAAGAACGTTTAAACCTAGGCAAGAGGAACTGAATAGAATTAATGACCGCATACGCGTTCCACAAATTCGATTGGTTGGTGATGGTCAAGAACCTCAAATTATAGACACGAAAGAAGCTATTAGAATGGCTGACGAACAAGATCTAGATTTAGTTGAGATTTCACCAAATGCGAATCCGCCAGTGTGTAAAATCATGGACTATAAAAAGTTCTTGTACAACCAAAAGAAGAAAGAAAAGGAACTTAAGGCTAAGCAGTCTAAGGTTACAATTAAGGAAATTCGTTTTGGGCCAAATACTGAGGAACACGATTTCAATTTCAAATTGGATCATGCTAAGAAATTCTTACAAGAAGGTGCTAAAGTGAAAGCTTTTGTATTTTTTAGAGGTCGTGCTATTGTATTTAAAGACCGAGGTGAGATCTTACTTTTGCGTTTTGCTCAAGAGCTTTCAGAATACGGGACACTTGAATTGATGCCGAAACTTGAAGGTAAAAGAATGACAATTATGATTAACCCTAAGAAGGATTAATCTACACAATACTAGTGAGTAAATTTAAACAGTGAGAATATGCCAAAAATGAAAACAAAATCCAGTGCAAAGAAGAGATTCAAAGTAACTGGTAGTGGGAAGATAAAAAGAAAGCATGCTTTCAAAAGTCACATCCTTACTAAGAAAACAAAAAAACAAAAGCGTAACTTAACGAAGACTGCTTATGTAACAAAAGCAGACACACCAAACGTTAAGATAATGCTTTGTATGTAATTAAAATTTTTCTGTCATGGTGACAGAGGTTAGTATTTAAACCCGATGATGAGTAACTAAGACTTCTGAAATATTGGAGCACTTTATTATCAAAAAACATTAAAATATGCCAAGATCAGTAAATCACGTAGCGGCTAGAGCAAGAAGAAAATCAGTAATGAAACTTGCTAAAGGATACTACGGAAGAAGAAAAAACGTTTGGACAGTAGCGAAAAATGCTGTTGAAAAAGGTTTAGTTTACGCTTATAGAGACCGTAAACAAAAGAAAAGAAAGTTCCGTTCACTTTGGATTATGCGTATTAACGCAGGAGCTAGATTACACGGATTGAGCTATTCTCAATTTATGGGACTTTACAACAAAAGCGAGCTTGAATTGAACAGAAAAGTTCTAGCAGACTTAGCAATGAATCATCCAGATGCATTCAAAGCTGTTGTGGAATCCGTAAAAAAATAAATTAATCATCACTCACTAGGGAAACCGAACTTGTCTTTTGATAGGTTCGGTTTTTTTATTTTATTCTTTCCTAACAAAGGAGTAGGAATACAATCAAATTTATATCTTTGCACAACACAAAATTGCCCGGGTGCTGAAATTGGTAGACAGGCATGGTTGAGGGCCATGTGTCCTTATGGATGTGAGGGTTCGAGTCCCTCTCCGGGCACAAAAAGCGGAATAAAACCAAAGCTCTAGCTTTGATTTCGTTCCGCTTTTTACTTCGCTCTCGCTCTGCTTCTCACTCTTCCAACAGTTTATTCCAGCATCTCGATTTTTCTCATTCCCTTTCTGCTTCTCACTCTTTCTTTAAAGATTTAAAGAGTGAAGGTTGAGATTCTGATATTTCTATTATTTTTTCAAAATGAGAAAGATTTCCGTACAGAAGTCGGTAGAGAGCGGGGATTTTACTTCAGTTTAAAAATTTGATGTTAGCAAATAAGATTGTGGTTTCAAATTTTACATTTTTTTTCAGAGAGAAGGAGAAATTAGTAAACAAACTAATTGAAAATAAAATTGAAAATGTAAGTATTTTGCATATCTTAATTTAGATAACCACTTAAATCTAAATCGTATGTTTGATTTCCAAAAATTAGAAGTTTATAAAAAAGCTAAAGCTTTTCATGTTTCGAGTAAAAATATTATACTGGAAAATAAATTTGATAGATATGTTAATGACCAATTAGGTCGAACATCATTTAGTATTCCACTGAATATTGCTGAAGGATCAGGTAAGTTCACAATAAAAGATAGGAGAAAACATTTTACTATTGCTAGAGCTTCTGTTTTTGAATGTATAGCTGTATTAGATATTCTTTCTGATCAGAGTAATATTAAGGAAAAGGAATTTGATGAGTTATTGAAAAATGCTGATGAGCTTTCAAGAATTCTATTCGTTATGATTCGAAACCTAAGCTAGAATGAAAGCCTAGTGACTAAGCTAATCGGTAATAATTTCACTTTACTTTAACACTTTTTCAGTAGCCCTAGAAACTCATTCTAAAAAGTTCATTTAACTTTGCACCTCAATTTAGGTGAATTCAATATTTAGAATCCCCTGTGTTCTTATTTTAGTACAATATCCCCAGAAAACACACCATTCCCAAAACACAGGATGTCATAATAATATTTAATAATTTCATTTTACAATGAAGGATATTTTTGGAAACCGTTGGTTTTTGCTAATAATATTGGCATTAACTTGGGGAAGTTCATTCATAATGATTAAAAAATCATTGCTCGAATTTTCGCCTTATGAAATTGGTTCTTTGCGCGTTCTAATATCGGGTATTGTATTGTCATTTATTGGAATTCCTGTAATTCGCAAAATGAAAAGGAAATCTTTAATGTATGTTGCAATTGCAGGATTGTTTGGGAATTTCTTACCGCTCTATCTATTTCCTATGGCACAAACGCACATCAGCAGTTCACTTGCAGGAGTTTTAGATTCGCTTGTACCAATATTTGTACTCGTTCTTGGATTTATATTTTACGGAGTCAGAACACATATATCCCAAATCTTCGGAGCTATAATCGGATTTTTTGGTGCTGCAACTTTAATGTTCTTTTCAGAAACAAGTTCAGAAGAAACACAGGTTGGCTATGCCCTATTAATTGTTTTCGCTACCGTTTGTTATGCAATTGCAGCATTAATTATCAAAGATAAATTGGGACACCTCACCTCAATAGAACTTACAGCAAGCATGTTCACAATGTGGGCCGTCCCAGCATCAGTTATACTACTTTCTTCAGGTTTTTTTAGCAACCACGAGTCTACACCAGAAACATGGACAGCTTTTGGATTTGTGAGTATTCTCGCCATTTTTGGAACAACAATAGCAATTGTAATTTATTACAAACTCATCCAAGACACAACTCCAATTTTCGCAAGTAGCGTATCTTACCTCCTCCCAATTCTAGCAATAATTTGGGGTTTACTTGATGGCGAGAAATTCAGCCCATGGTATATTTTTAGTGGAGCCTTAATTCTAATTGGAGTATACTTGATTCGTGAGAAAAAGGAAAAACCTAGAATGGTTCCTAGATAATGGAGAAAAAGATATTCTTGTTATAAGTCTTATAAATTACATGCTTTAAAATCCATTATCGCTATTGAAATTACTTAATTGCTATTTTTGCAGTATGACAACTTTTAAACTTATTATTCTTTCAATTTTTATTGGTTTAGCTGTTCAAGTGAATGCCCAAAAAATTGACTATTCTCAATATGATTTACATGCTCCAATGGATATTCCAATGGTTTTAGCAGCAAACTTTGGCGAATTGAGAACGAATCATTTTCATACTGGAATTGATGTTAAGACAAATCGCAGAACAGGATATAATATTCTCAGCGTTGAGGATGGCTATGTTTCTAGAATCAAGGTTTCGCCTTGGGGATATGGACATGTTGTATATATTGATCACTACAACGGATTGACTTCTGTTTATGCGCATTGTGAAGCTTTTGTTGGGGAATTAAAGAGTTTAAGTGCTCAACAACAAAAAAAACAAGAAGGTTTTGAAATTGATTATTACCCACCTAAAGATTCGTTAAAAGTTAAAAGAGGTCAGATTATTGCAAAATCTGGAAATACAGGTGGAAGTACAGCACCACATTTGCATTTTGAAATTAGGGAAACTGTTACAGAACACGCACTTAATCCATTGCTATTTGGATTTGATATTCAAGACACCCAAGAACCAACTATTCGTGGATTAAAAGTATATGCTTTAACCGAAGAAGGATACCGTGTTCCAAACAAATCAAAAAGTTATACCGTTTCTGGAGGAAATGGGAATTATAGCGTTTCAGGGAACACAGTAAGTGTAGACGCATCTTATACTTCCGAAAAAGGTGGAATAGGATTTTCATTTGATGTGATTGATAAACTTGATGCTGCAGATAATGTTTGTGGAATTAATGAAGCATTTTTATTGGTTGACAAAGACACTGTTTTCAGTCAGAATATGGAAAGAATTTCCTTTTCATCCAATAGACAAATCAATACACACAAGGATTATGAGGAGTTTCATAACCGAAGACGACATTATCAAAAAGCATTTAAAACTAAAAATAATCCCTTGCCAATTTACCGAACAATGCGCAACAATGGAATAATCAAAGTAAGTCCAGGGAACACCTATCCAATAAATTATATTGCAAAAGACGCTTATGGAAATTCAAGTAAAATATCCTTTAATTTGGAAGTCGAATCGGGAACAAAAAATAGGGAACAAAAGCTTTATCCAAATGAAAAAACACTTTACCCAGACAGCGCATTTTTAAGCTATGATGAAACACATTATATACTTTTCCCTCCAGGGCTTTTATATGAGCCAACACCGCTCAAACTGAATATTTCCAATAACAGTATTGCTTTTGGGAACGATCTTATTCCTTTACAAGAGACTTTCAAATTGATGCTGCCTACATTATCAAATCAAAAAGAGGAGAAACAATACATTCAAAGACTTTCTCGTCGTGGAACAAAACATCCAGAAGGTGGAATTGTAAATGATGGCTGGATTACGGCTCGCATCAAATCATTTGGTGTTTTCTCGGTAGAAATTGATACAATTGCGCCATCAATAAAAGCCAGAAACTTCTCTAACAATACTGTAGTTGGCAAAAAACAATTATCGTGGAATATTTCAGAAAAAGAATCTGGATTAGTTGATTACGATATTTATATCGATAATGAATGGCATTTATTACAATACGAACCAAAAAGCACGCAATTTTTTTTCGACCCTCCAAAAGGATTAGTAGGCAAAAAAACAGTGGTTATTAGAGCAATTGATGCATGTGGGAATACTTCAATAGAGGAATATAGTCTTACATTTTAGTTGCTTTCCTCATAAAAATGATTGCTTACACTCATTCCCGTCATAGAAATTGAGTATACTGTAAAAGTTTTAATTCTCATTAGACTTTATTAATGCTTTTAAAAAAATCTGACTATTTTAGTAAAAAGATAGAATATGAAATTTTTTATAGATACAGCTAATTTAGCTGAAATTAAAGAGGCAAACGATTTAGGAATTTTAGATGGTGTTACCACAAATCCTTCATTAATGGCGAAAGAAAATATTACAGGAAAAGATGCTATATTGAAGCATTACCGTGATATTTGTCAGATTGTAAATGGTCCTGTTAGTGCTGAAGTTATTGCTACAGACTACAAAGGAATGATTCAAGAAGGAGAAAGATTATCAGACCTTCATCACAATATTGTTGTAAAAGTTCCAATGATTCCAGAAGGAATTAAAGCAATTAAGTATTTCTCAAAGAATAAAATCAGAACGAATTGTACATTGATTTTCTCTGCAGGACAGGCTTTGTTAGCTGCTAAAGCTGGAGCAACTTATGTTTCTCCTTTTGTTGGCAGATTGGACGACATATCAGGAGACGGAATTGCATTGATTGCTCAGATCAGACATATTTATGACAATTATGGATTTGAAACTCAGATATTAGCAGCCTCTGTTCGTCACCCAATGCATATTATAAATTGTGCTGAAATAGGTGCGGATGTTATGACTGGACCTTTAAAGGCAATCATGCAATTGGCACACCACCCATTAACTGACAGTGGATTGGCACAATTTCTTGCAGATTATCAGAAAGGAAATAAGTAACATTGCGTTTTACTAAAGGTTTCTTTTATTCATTTTATTGAAGATAGAATTCTTGTCCAAAGACTCTAATTTCTTATACGGTTTTAATGCTTTCGATACTTATTCCTGTATATAATTTTAACTGTGTGGTTCTTGTGAAAGAGCTGCACAGACAATGTATGGAATTAAACCAAGTGTTTGAAATCCTTGTTTTGGACGATACTTCTAAACTATTCAAAGAAGAAAATAGAGTTTTAAATGAGTTAAACCACTGTCAATACATAGAATCTACAATTCATTTTGGTCGTGCTAAAATCAGAAATGAACTTGGAAAAAGAGCGCAATATGAAAATTTACTTTTTATCGATTCAGATGCTTTGGTTGACTCACCTGGTTTCATTCAAAAATATATAGATAATAAAGACAATGCCGAAGTTGTAATTGGAGGAATGAAATACAGTGAAAACCCACCAAAAGAGAATGCTTTGCGCTGGCATTATGGTTCACAACGTGAGTTTGCTAGTGCTGACACTAGAAATAAAACACCTTATAAATCACTGATTAGTTTTAACATTATGTTAAAGAAAGAAGTGTTTTTAGCACATCCTTTTGATGAAGGTTCGATTGATGTTGAAAAAAGCGGTTACGGACATGAGGATACATTATTGGGTTTGCAATTGAAAGGCAATGAAATTTCAGTATTACACATTGACAATCAACTGGTACATGATTATCATGAAACGAATGAGGGTTTTATATCAAACAGTTTAATTGCAGTTGAAAAATATGTGATTAATCCACAATTTAATAAAAAGGAAGTAGTAGATCAAATCAAGATATTCCGAATATTTGAGAAGATTAAAACATTAGGAATGGTTGGAATATTAAGTTTTGTATTTGATAAATTTGGTGGAAAAATGAAAAAAATGTTGCTTAGACCTAATCCATCCATTCGCTTATTTGATTTTTATCGCTTGAGTTATTTGGCGAATTTTTACAAAAAAAATAGAGGCTGAATTTACTCAACCTCTATCCTATTAATTAACACTACTACTAAACTACCACTCTACTTATTAACTTCCTTTTACTTCAATTTTCTTAACAATTTTCTTTTTCGTTTCTGGTTTTGGAACCGTAACACTTAACACACCATCTTTGTAATCAGCTGCAATATTCTGTCCGTCTACATCTTTTGGTAAAGTAAATGATCTTGTAAACTCACCATAAGAAAACTCTCTGTGCGTATAATTTTCTTCTTCAACTTCTGTGGAGTGCTTAGCTTCTCCACGTATAGACAATTTATTCCCGTCTAATTCAACGTGAATGCTTTCCTTATTAAACCCAGGAACAGCCATTTCTACGATATAATCTTCCTCACGCTCAATAATATTTACTGCAACTTGAGAAAATTTACCAATTTGACGTTTGTTAAATAATTCCTCATCTAATCCACTAAAAAAAGATGGTAAAAACCCACTATTAATTCTTGACATTTCCATGATTTTATATTTTAAAATTTTGTTTTCTAATTCGATAGATGTTTATCAAATTGAATACCATTAGAAATTAAAGAGAAATTAGTGTCAAAATGAAATGAAAAACATTATTTTAGCGCCAAATAGTCAGTCGAAAACAAATTTGAATGACTTTATGTCTGTATTTGGTGTTGTTATAAGAATAAATTCAAATCTGTCTATTACAAGTTTGAATCAAAACTTTCTAAGTAGAAACATCTCTTCAGTATTCAATTCAAACCAACCAATATCATACAGCCAATGATAAATTCTTCCTTCTTTACTGATGTTTTGGTGGGTGTAATAATTAAAACTGAATTTTTTCTTATCCATTTCAATTCGTTTAATTTTCACGAAGTGGTCTTTTGAGCCCAAAAACTCAAAAATTATAGATCGGTTCCTGTGAAGCATTTTATCAATATCTTTTGCAGCAATCGCCGTCTTAGATCGTAAATCCATATGATAGATGTTCTTACATTTTATTGAACAAAACAATTTATCGGATCTACCTACTACATTTCTCGAACATATTTTACAGTTTTTCATGATCAGATGATTTAAGTTTAAAATTGATTTAGATTTTTTTATTACTATATAAGTTAATGAATAATATTCGATTGAACATAATTTATTTAAAAAAAAATGATAAGCTAAAAACTATTTGATAGTTATTGATAGTATCTTATCGTGATGTCGAATAGGAAGTAAACTAAATAAATCACTTTGATAAATATCATATTAATGGATTTAGATTTATTTTATTTAGGATTCGCTTGTTATGGTTGGATGTAGACTTTTATAATGGATAGAATAATTAACATATAAAATTTCAATTCTACATACCGTAAAACCAGAGCCGTAGTCGTTTTTAACGGTTAATAACGGATAATCAAATTGGAAGCCATACAACAAATCCAAAATCACCATGCCAGAAATGAGACATCCCCTCAAACCCTTGATTTCAGGGGACGTAGTCGTTTTTAACGGTTAATAACGGTTGTGTAAATTAGAAGTTATACAACAAATCTAAAATCATCATGCCAGAAACAAGACACCTTCTCAATCCCTTGCTATCAGGGGGCGTAGTCGTTTTTAACGGTTAATAACGGATAATTGAATTGAAAATAATCGATAAATTTAAAACCACTATGCCATAAATTTGTTTTTTCCTGAATCCTTTGATATCAGGGAGCATAGTCGTTTTTAACGGTTAATAACGGATAGTCGAATTGAAATTAGGTGACGAATTTAAAATCACCATGCCAGAAATGAGACATCCCCTCAATCCCTTGATATCAGGGAGCATAGTCGTTATTAACGGTTAATAACGGTTGTGCAAATTAGAAGATATACATCAAATCCAGAATCATCATGCCAGAAACAAGACACCTTCTCAATCCCTTGCTATCAGGGGACGTAGTCGTTTTTAACGGTTAATAACGGATAATTGAATTGAAAATAATCGATAAATTTAAAACCACTATGCCAGAAATTTGGTTTTTCCTGAATCCCTTGATATCAGGGAGCATAGTCGTTATTAACGGTTAATAACGGATAATTTCATCTCTAATCTCAATTACTTCACTTCTTTTTCTGAAAAAGCCCACAAGCCTAGGTAACACAACAATCCATTGACTCCTAAAATCTCATGACCTGATTTGTATCCATTAAACCATTCTCCTTCATAGGTTTTAAAAACATAGATTAAAATTGGGACAATCAAGCAGACAATCCAGGTTAGATTATCATTGACTTTTCTTTTTGAGATTATTCCAAAGAAGAAAAGTCCAAGCAAGGGACCATAGGTGTAGCCAGCCAAAATAAAGAGAGTATTAATAACATCTTGTTCTTTAAGTGCATTCGCCAATAGAATTACGAAAAACAATATCGCTGTCATTCCAACATGAATATATTTCCTTACGCGTACAGCTTTGGCTTTATCCTCCCAAGTATCAACCTTGAATAAATCAACACTCGTTGATGTTGTTAAGGAAGTTAGTGCTGAATCAGCAGAGGAATAGGCAGCAGCAATAAGACCAAGAATAAAGGTGATTCCTATAAATGTACCTAATCCACCTTCTAAAGCTATCAAGGGAAACAACCGATCTGTTTGTTTATCAATATCCATCCCTTGAATTGATGCTAAAATGTCTGGATTTTCCTGTGCATAAAGGAATAATAATCCACCAAGAACGAGGAAAACAAAGTTAACTCCAAATAGAATAACAGAAAACCACATCATATTTTTCTTGGCCTCTTTTTCATTTCGACAGGTGAGGTTTTTCTGCATCATATCTTGATCTAAGCCAGTCATACCAACAGTAATGAAAAGTCCGCCAAGAATACCTTTCAAGATAAAGTTATTATCTTTTGGATTATCAGTAACAAACCAATCTGTCATTCCAAGAGATTTCAACCCAACTGTAGCTTCTTCAATTCCACCAATAGATTGAGTAATTAAAACTACACTCACGACCAAAGCAATCAACATAAATAAGGTTTGCAAAGTATCTGTCCAAACAATGGTCTTAATTCCACCGCGGTAAGTGTAAACGTAAATCAATAGAAGTGTTACTAGAACGGAAGCTTCAAAGGGAATTCCGTAGTTGCTCAACACAAAATAATCTAGGACATCTGCAACTAAGAACAAACGAACTGAGGCACCAAGAATTCTAGAAATCAAAAAGAACCCAGCACCAACCTTATGTGTTTTAGGCCCATACCTCCCACCTAGATAGGAATAAATAGAAGTTAAATTGAGTTTATAATACAATGGGAGTAGGACAAATGAAATAATTGCATATCCGAACATATAGCCAATCACGATCTGCATGTAGGAAAATCCAGATGAGCCAACGAGTCCGGGAATAGAAATAAAAGTTACTCCTGAAAGGGAGGCTCCAATCATTCCAAAACTCACTAAATACCATTTAGAGTTACGATTCCCTGTAAAGAAGGCATCATTTTCGGCACCTCTAGAAGTGACACGAGAAATAATTAGTAATACAGCAAAGTAGGCAAGAATAATTGATAAAATGAAAAATCCACTCATAACATAACTTAATTGATATTATGGGGATAAATGTACTTTAAATAAAAGAAGGTTTTACTAAAATAGAACAGTAATAGTTAAGATGTTCGTGTTAAAAGCAAACTAATATTAAGCGCCGATTACTCTTCGGAGTTCTTCGATTGTACTTTCCCAATACAATTGAACTTCTTCCATTTCATCTTTTTCTGCAAAACTAGTCAAATGAAGGACAACTTCTTTTGTCATCGGATCAACCTTAAAACGTATTTCCACGTAAGTATCTAAACCTTCCTCTTCATCAGCCAACCATTGGAACTTAATAAATTCATTATCTTTTTTACTAATTAACCTAGCCGCTTCCTCGCTTCCACTCCAGTAAAAAGTATAAATATCATCCTTAATATCCACATCATCCGCAAACCACTCACTTAAACCACTAGGTGTCATGACCATAGAATTCAATACTTTTGAAGAGGTTCTAAAAAGATATTCTTGTTCAAACTTAATTTTTTCTGGCATTTTGTAATTATTATTTATTTCCTATCTTCGCCGAAGATAAAGTTTTACAATATACTAAAATCTTTTAAATGGCTCTTATACATTCGCTCGAAAAGTCAGGGAATACCTTATTTAAATACCGAGGACAAATACCAGTTATTCTATTTATTTTGGCAATACCTGTTATTTTCATGACGGATTATGGCTGGATGGAATTGAACGACATTTATTACTGGATTTTATTAGGAATTGCGGCTATATTTTCGACTCTAGGTCAAGTAATTCGATCAATCGCTATCGGAACATCTAACAAGAACACTTCTGGCAGAAATACTAAAGAACAAGTTGCTGAAGCGCTTAACACAAAAGGAATCTATTCTACAATGCGTCACCCGCTTTATGTAGGAAATTATTTTATGTGGATTGGAATTGTGATTTTCACAGGAAACATCTGGTTTGTGATAACTGTTTCTTTAGCGTTCTGGTTGTATTATGAGAGAATTATGTTTGCTGAAGAACGCTTTTTAGAACGTAAATTTGGAGAAGATTATCTAAATTGGAGTTTGAAAGTTCCTGCATTTTGGCCTTCATTTAAAAACTACATTAAATCGCCAATTTCTTTTTCGATGAAAACGATTTTGAGAAGAGAGTATTCTGGTGTCTCAGCAACCATTATTGGCTTCCTCTTTGTGGATATTTTACGCAACTATATGATTGAAGATGCCTTCATTTTCCATACCTATTACATAATTGTTCTTGGCATCGCACTATTCATCTCTCTGTTTTTAAGAACCTTGAAGCATCATACAAAATTATTATTTGAGGAAGATCGTTCTTAATGTTTGAAATTAAAAAAAAGCTATTATATTTGCACCCGCAATGGTAAATTTGACCTTTGTTTTAGATAAAATGGCGAGGTAGCTCAGTTGGTTAGAGCGCAGGATTCATAACCCTGAGGTCGGGAGTTCAAATCTCCCTCTCGCTACAGAAAAAAAACCGTTTAGAAATAGACGGTTTTTTTGTTTTTATACAACAAGTTAATTACGAATAAACGAATTATTGGATCCATTAATCTTGTACCTTCGACAGTCTCCGAAGAAGAATCTCGTTGCCTTTGGTGATTTAGCATGCTGAAAGCGACGAAGCCAGTGAAAGCATCAAAGGCAACAATTAAAAAAGAATAATTTTATAATTAAATCTATTGAATCCTTCAACGGTTTTAGCCCTCAACACAGTTAATCCCCCACCTATTCAACAACTTTGCCAGGAAAATAAGCCTCATATAATTGGTCAATAAATCCAAAAGCAAACTTATAAAGATTGGCATCGGTAGACATTAAAATCACAACATCATTTTTCTCTACCTCTTCAATAATATTGACTTCACTTACCTTAATTGGTTTCTCATAACTGTCAGGATAAATCGCTTCGTTATAATACCAAAACTGTCCGTTATCAAAAGCTTTTTGAGTTAAGCCCCAATTGAACATTCCCCAAAAATAGCTATCCGCAATTGTTAAGACCCTTGGTTCATTTTTTATTTTTTGCGGTACAAATGAGTAATCCGGATATCCCATTTCCAAATCAGGTATATTTAAGAGTAGATTCATTCCTTTTTCAATATCATCATCTGTATCCCTCATTCTATTTGAACGCTCAATCTCACCAATTACTAATTCAGGTGATTTTTTATATTGAGAAATTGAATTGATGTAATGAATTATTGAATCTGCCGCCAATAACTCTCCGTATTTACTCCAATGGATACCCGTTTTTGGAAAAAGCGGATATTCTGAAGTTGCTTTCCCACGAATAAACCAAGCATTAAAGTCCAAATAATGAATCTTTGATTTTAGCAGACTTTCATTATACACTTCATAATTGGTAACTGTTTTATGGTTAGGATTAAATTTTTCCGGAATATATTCTGGATAAAAACTAGCCTTACCTGGAGCGAAAACAACAATTATTTCTACTTCTTTCGTTTTCAAAGTATCGACAAGCATTTGTAACTTCGAGACTTTAGTTTCTATTTCTTTATGACCAATAAAGTCTCTTCCCAAATGTGCTTTAATGTAATTGTTCTCGTATAAATAGGATGACTTCCCAATCACTACAGAATTGGCTTTTGCTTCATTGAAAAAAGAATAATGATATTGATTGTAAAACCTTACAAATACAGGTTTCAAATACAAGCTTTTACCTATATAATCTTCTTTCTTGACTTGATATTCACCTTCAAACCATTCTGAAATAGTGAATTCAGGATTTGATGGAATTGAATAAGCCCCTTCTAAAGGCTTAATTTTAATCAATTCCGTAAGATCTAAAATCAATGGAATGAACATTAGAAAAACGACACCTACAAAAAGGCCTTTCTTGATTTTAATATTTGATTTCGTTTCTCCCATTTCTAAAATCTAAAATAAATAAATGGATTAAATCCTGATGAAGTGATTGAAATCAAAGACATGATCAACAAGACAATGGAAACAACAGTGAAAACATAATGATTAGAAATCTTTAGGCTTTCCTGATAGAAAACAAACTTCTCAATCTTAACTCCTCGTTTAAATGCTGTAAAGAAGGAAAAGAAAATGGCTATTATTGCTATAAACCAAAATGCAGGAACAGCGCTTGAATCAAGTGTAAACTCAAAAGAGAACAATCTTGATAGATACACTTTAATTAAAGATAAATCTTCCAATCTAAAAATCACCCAGCCAATCATCACGATTATAAAAGTAACAAGCGTTGAAACAATAGTTCCCATTTTATTTAAGATTCGAATCAGGAATAAGCGATCGAGAATTAAAAACAATCCATGATAAGCTCCCCAAATAACGAAATTCCAAGATGCGCCATGCCATAATCCGGAGAGTAAGAAGACAATCCACAAATTAAAAAACAATCTGCCTTTCGATTTCACTCTATTTCCACCCAACGGAATATATAAGTAATCTCTCATAAAAGATCCTAAAGTGATGTGCCATCTTCTCCAAAATTCGCTGATATTTTTTGAAATATAAGGTGAATCGAAGTTTTCTGGAAACCTGAATCCCATCATTCTCCCCAGTCCAATTGCCATGTCTGAATATCCTGAAAAGTCAAAATAAATTTGAAAAGTATAGGCCAACATCCCTATCCATGCTGTGCCCATTGAAATATCAGTCAATTCTCCATCAAAAATTAAATCGGCTTGCTCTGCCATCACATTTGCGATAAGTACTTTCTTGGCTAAACCAATACAAAAGCGATAAAATCCTATCAATTTATCGTCGACTACTTCTTTTCGATCAGTAATTTGGCTAGCGATGGTACTAAAACGAACAATTGGTCCGGCAATCATTTGCGGGAATGACATTATGTACATCAAGTAATCTGTCACTTTCTCAAGTGGTGGATGTACTTTTCTATACACATCAATGGAATAGGTGAGCGTTTGAAAAGTGTAAAATGAAATTCCAATTGGCAATGCAACGGAAGTCCAAGCGAGCTCTGTAAACCCAATAGATTCTAATGCTGTATTTAGGTTTTCTACAAAGAAGTTAGCATATTTAAAATAGGCCAGTAATCCTAAATTCATAACTACTGAAACTCCTAAAAGAAACTTCCTGAATTTTATTTTTGTGCTTCTATAAATCTGTTGAACAAGATAAAAGTCGAGAATTGTAGACCCTACAATTACAAAAACGAATTTTGGAGCACCCCAGCTATAGAATAAAACACTAGCAATTAGGATGACAATATTCTTCCACTTTTTGCCCACCAGGTTATAGACCAAAAGGAAAATTGGCAAGAAATACAATAAGAATAATGTAGTACTAAAAACCATTGCGCAAGTTTAATCAAATAATCAACTTTCTACAATAGATTCTGAGTTGGGAATATGGAAGATGTGGGAAAAAGATTAATATTTACTTTCCAATGATTTTTTTTTTGAAGTTGATTCCAATAGCTATCGAAATAGATGAATTGATCCCGTTGTCAATAGGGAGCAAGGTTTTAACCTTTTCTAGCTTACATTATTCATGAATAAAACAGGTTAGAAACCAATAAAAAAGAGCACCTTTCGATGCTCTCTTATTTAGTTTAAATGAATCATTACTGACTCTCGTTTTGTTTTTTTAACTTCAACACTCTTGGAATAGTTAAGAATGAATTGAAGTGCAGTTTGAGATGGCTTATACTTATCCTCCACCATCTTTGGAGCTGTTTTAGAGTAACTGTTTGCCATAAGCGTATATAATTTAGTTCCATATATAAACGCAATAAGTTTTCGTTTATTACATGTCTACCAAAATATGCTTACATCTGCATTCCACCGCAAACATTTATGGTTTGTCCAGTTATGTAAGCCGACATATCAGAACCTAAGAAAACAACAGCATTTGCAACGTCTTCAGGAGATCCACCACGTTTTAACGGAATGCTATTTCTCCATTCGTTCACCACTTTTTCATCAAGTACATCAGTCATTTCTGTTTCTATAAATCCTGGAGCAATTGCATTGCAACGGATATTACGAGAACCTAATTCTTGAGCTATTGACTTTGTAAACCCTATCATCCCAGCTTTTGAAGCGGCATAATTGGATTGCCCAGCATTTCCTGAGACTCCCACAACAGATGACATGTTAATGATAGAACCTTTTCTTGCTTTCAACATTGGTCGTTGAACAGCTTTTGTTAAATTAAATGCTGACTTTAAATTGGTATTGATTACATCATCCCACATTTCTTCAGTCATTCGCATTAACAAATTATCACGAGTAATTCCAGCATTGTTTACTAGAATATCAATTGTTCCAAATTCATTTACTACATCATCGACTAATGCTTGTGCAGCATCAAAATTTGCAGCATTCGATTTGAATCCTTTCACTACTCCACCGTTTTTCGATAATTCGCCAGTTAAAGCATTTGCTTTCTCTTCTGAGGACAAATAAGTAAAGGCAACTTTTGCACCTTCTGCAACACACTTTTCAGCGATTGCTTTCCCAATACCTCTTGAGGCTCCTGTAATCAAAACTACTTTATCTTCTAATAACATAATTGCTGTGTTTTTCAATTTAAACAAATATAATATTCCCTCAATATTGTAATGACATTTTACTGAAAACTTTCTAAAGTAGAAATTCTCATTAAAAGTCCTTTTTTCTATAAACTTGACAAAAACTCCATTGTATCAACTCCATCCGCATAATCGTCTAAAGCTGGAGTTTGGGCTGCTCCGAAGGGAATATAATCTCTTCCTACGATGGCTTGGATTTTATCCTTATGCTCTTCTAAATAAGAATTTTTCTCTTCTTCAGATTCATAAAAATGATAATGTAAAACTGCAACAGGAGCAAATAATTCCTTTATTTCCCTGGTGAGTATGAATCCGTTTTCAATTATCTTTTCTTGATTCATTAAATAAATAGCCTTGTAATAATCGTAATTATTGCAGTATTTATGGTGATTAATAACTTCTCCAAAACCGATAATTGCTCCAAAAATAGTATCCAAATTGTAAGCTTTTGGCAAAAGTAAATGCGAAACATTTCGGCAACCTAAGCCATAATAAGTGAAAATATCTTTCCCTAATTCCTTTAATTCTTCTGGTGTTTCATCTCCAGTAATTACCGCTACAGAAGTTCTGTTTTTACGAATAACTCGAGGTAAATGACCAAAGTATTTCTCAAAATAGCGTGCTGTATTGTCACTTCCTGTTGCTATAACGGCTTCTGCTTCATTTAATTTATCTACAATATCAATTTGTGAATCCAATTCTGGTTGAAGCGCTACAACAATCTCCAAAAGCAAGGGAATTAAAACTTTGTCGTCACTTGATAATTTTATACGTGCTTTATTTCCGGAAAAAATCGTAGACAAAATATCATGAAATCCAACCAAAGGAATATTTCCTGCTAGAATTAATCCTACAGATTTTGGTCTCTTAACAATAGGATATTTTCCCAACCAAACCGTTAATTTTTCTTCCGACAAACTTTCTCCAATTGCAAAAAGACTTTCTCTAACAGATTGTTCAGAAAACCAGCCGTTATGAGCCTTAGCACCGTGAATAGCAATTTGCATTCGATCGAAAAAATCTCCAGCCACATAAGGATTAAAAGCTTCTTTTTCAGCTTTGCTTCCCCACTTTTTCATGCTATCGCCTAAAATTGAAAATGTCTTGATTGTTTTTAATCTATCCATGTGTATTTGCTAATAATATATGTTCAGTAAAACAAAACTCCTTGCTAAAGGTTTATTATATTTGCAAATGTATAGAAGTAACGCTTAAAAAGTAGTAAAATGGCAATAATAATTACGGACGAATGCATCAATTGTGGTGCATGCGAGCCTGAATGTCCTAATAACGCAATATATGAAGGAGGTGCTGAATGGTCTTGGGCTGACGGTACGTCGTTAAAAGGAATGATTACCACCTTAAACGGAGAGGAAATTGATGCAGAGAAGCAAAACGAGCCTGTTGATATGGATATATATTATATAGTTACTGACAAATGTACAGAATGTGAAGGGTTCCACGATGAACCTCAATGTGCTGCTGTTTGTCCCGTTGACTGTTGTGTTGATGATCCTGACTTCCCTGAAACGGAGGAAGAATTACTCAAGAAAAAGGATTTTATGCATTTATAGAATCCTATAAAAATACGAACAAGGGACTTTCGAAAGATTGTCCCTTTTTTTGGTCCTATAAGTCTTTGTGTGGGGACAATAGCTTAATTGAAAAAATAGACGGCTGACGAGTTACATGTATTTGGGGTGCATGTTAGTCCATCCATATTATGATTATCTAAATATAGAAATCAAGAGAATCGTCCCGAAAATTTCCGAGATTATTTCATTTTGTGTTTCCGACCAGTCACTAGATTTATAAAAAACAGCAAGGTAAACACTTGAAATCGATGAATTTTATTATTTTCGTTGTGAAGCCTCAAACCTCATTACGTGGAAAGATTTATCAACATTTTAGTAATAGACAATAACCCATTTAACATCAACGATTTGCGCTCAGTTCTTTTAGGAGGCGGAAATAATTTGATTTTCTGTGAGGACGAAATTTCAGCATTACCTGTTTTAGAAAAACGAAAAGTAGGAATTATTCTGATCAATATTCAAAGCAAATCTGTTAATGGTTTTGAATTACTTCAAAGACTAAAATCAAACCCAAACTCTAGAGATTCTTACAAAATTGTTATCAGTGAAAGCACCTCGAGTGGAGCAAGATTGGTAAAAGGTTTTAAAGAAGGTGCAGTAGATTATATTTCAAGTCCATTTAATCCAAATTTAGTAAAAGCTAAAATTGAAGTATTCAAAAGTCTCTACTTTAAAGACAGGAGAATTAATCAGCTTTTGGAAAACATTTTTCCACAGACAGTTTTGCAAGATTTAAGCTCCATAGGCAAATATTCACCTAGAAAAGTAGATGAAGGAGTGGTTTTATTTACAGACTTTATTGCTTTTACAAAATCCGCAAAACTGCAGAACCCGCTTGAGTTGCTCCATGAATTAGAAAGCTACTTCTCAAAATTTGATGAAATAATTGAACGTTACAGTTTAGAGAAAATAAAAACAATTGGAGATGCTTATATGGCATTGGCTGGAGTTACGGAAAAGAACAGTAACGCCGCTGTTAGAGCAACATTAGCTGCTGTTGAAATACGAAACTATGTCATTAACAGAAAGCAATTGGCAAGGGCAACAAACAGTGCCTATTGGGACATTCGCATAGGGTTACACTTAGGTCCTTTAGTTGCCGGGGTAATTGGCTCAAAGAAAATAAGCTTTGATGTGTGGGGAGACACAGTAAATATTGCGGCACGTGCAGAGCAAAACTCAGTTGAAAACAGCATAACGGTTACCGACGCAGTGATAAATTATATTCATCCCTATTTTGATGTCATCCACCGGGGAGAAGTACAACTAAAATATGGTTCTCATGCAGATATGTTTTTTGTAGAACAACTCAAAACAGAGCATTCACTCTTTAATGAAGGAAAACTACCCAATAGAAAATTGCGAATTGCTTGTGACTTACCTCCAATGGATTTCGAATTCGCTCGCCGATTTATCATTAATAGACTGAAGTCTTCCCTACCCGACGAGTTAGATTATCACAACATAAAACACACCCTAAATGTTGAAAAAGCGGCAATTAGAATTGCAAGACTAGAAGGTATTGATGGGGAAGAGCTAATTCTATTAAGAACAGCGGTATTGTTTCACGATGCTGGATTTATTTTGCGTTATTCACAAAACGAAGAATTTGGAATTAGAATGGCTGAAGTTGAATTGAAAAAATTTGGCTATAGTGATGAACAAATTAAAATTATCAGTGAAATCATTTCTGCTACAAGAAAAGATGTTTCCCCAAAAAGTCTACTTGAAATGATTATGTGTGATGCCGATCATGACTATTTAGGTCGTGCAGATTACCACAACGTTGCAAGAACATTGAGAAATGAATTATCTAATTATGGTGTCACTATGACTGACGTAGAATGGATTGATTTTCAAATACAATACCTCGAAAACGTACATCGATATTTCACCTTGACTTCAAAAAATATTAGACAAAAAGGTAAAGAAGCCCGCATTAGGGAATTAAAAATAAACCGAGCGAAAATGAACTAATTTATAACTGAGGAGCATTAAACTTTTCTAAAACATCATCATACAATTTCTCATATTGAGGTAGAATAGCCTCTAAACTAAACTTCATTGCTTGTTCCTTTGCTTGAATTTTAAACTGCTTTAGAATGTTTTCATCTTCTAAAATACGTACTCCGTTTCTTGCCATGTCTTCAATATCTCCAACATCTGAGAGATATCCTGAGAAACCTTCTTTGTTAACCTCTGGAATTCCCCCCGTATTGGAAGAAATTACAGGAACACCAACCGACATAGCTTCTAATGCTGCTAAGCCAAAACTTTCTGTTTTAGAAGGTAATAAAAATAAATCTGCAACACTCATCAAATTAGCAGCATCTCTAATTTTCCCTACCATTAATACACGGTCGCAAGTACCAAGTTCACGACAAAGTAACTCAACATTATGTCTTTCTGGACCATCGCCAATCAATAATAATCTTGATTTTACAGATTGATTTATTTTATGAAATACGCGCACCACATCTTCTACCCTTTTAACTTTTCTAAAATTAGAAACGTGGCAAACTATCTTCTCATCATCTGGAGCATATTTTCTTCTGCGTTCCAAATCTAGTTTTACAGGATCATCGATAAAATCATGAATGAAATTAGAAATTACTTTAATCTCACGTTTGGTATCAAAATGCTTGTAAGTATCTTGTTTTAAGCTTTCAGAAACAGCAGTTACTGCATTGGATTGGTTGATGCAAAATGTAATCACTGGCTCGAAAGACTTATCTCTTCCAACCAGCGTTATATCTGTGCCGTGAAGTGTTGTAATAAATGGAATATTTACTCCTCTGCTTTTTAATATTTGTTGTGCCATAAAAGCAGCAGAAGCATGAGGAATAGCATAATGAACATGTAATAAATCCAAGCCTTCGTTTTCTACAACGTCAACCATTTTACTGGCCAATTCTGTTTCATAAGGCTGAAAATCAAAAAGGGGATAGTTACTTACCACAACTTCATGATAAAATATGTTATCGCGGAAAGAACTCAATCTTACCGGTTGTGAATAGGTTATGAAATGTATTTTATGTCCCTTCTCTGCCAAAGCTTTTCCTAGCTCCGTAGCCACAACACCACTTCCTCCAAATGTTGGATACAATACAATTCCTATCTTCATTATTGTTTTTGTTTTACTGAACAACACTATTCAGCTTTAAAATTATATAGAACAAACAATGTAAATCTTGACTTGTTCAAATATCTACGAATAAAAATTCAATTATTTTAATGCTTCGTAAATAACTCTTTGGATTTCAGTACGAATATCCATCTTAACCAATTTCCAATTTTCAGCACTTGGATAAACACGATTCGACAAGAACACATAATTGATATTATACGCTGGATCTGCCCAAGCCAAAGTTCCTGTAAATCCTGAATGTCCAAATGATGACTTCGAAACAGCTTCAGCAGCTGGCCCGCCTTTTCCAGAATTTATAGGCCTATCAAATCCAGCACCCCTTCGGTTACTTGGACAATATTGACATTTCGTATATTCTTCAATCGTTGACTTTGAAAGATATTGCTGGCCTCCATACTCTCCATTATTCAGTAACATCTGCATAAAACCAGCTAAGTCTGTTGCGCTTGAAAAAAGTCCTGCATGACCCCCTACTCCATTTGTCATTGCTGCGCCCATATCATGAACATACCCATGCACCAATTGATGTCTATAATAAGTGTCTTGTTCTGTTGGTGCAATTTGATTTAATCCAAAACGTTCCAAAGGATGATACCCCATTGTTGTCAAGCCCATTGGAGCATAAAAAGTATTGTTTACGAATTCATTCATTGGCATTTCTGTCGATTTCTCAATAATCTTTTTCACGAAATAATAACCCAAATCAGAGTATTTATAGCTTTTCGCACGCAAAGGTTTTGATAGAATTATTTTAAGAATATCATCCTCGTAATTATCTCTCATATACAAGTGATCTGCCACAACAGAGTTCTTATTATCGAAAGGAGCAGTAGAATACAGCAATGAATCTGGATGACCATTAACCAAAGTTTGGGTATAAAAAGGAACCCAAGGAATCAATCCAGCTTGATGGGTCATAACATCTCTCATTTTTAAATCTTCATAGACAGTGTTACGCGTATACTCCCCAAGATAATCTCCCAAAGTACTGTCCAATGAAAATTCTTTATGGTCTTGTAAATACATCAAACTAGCAGTTGAAGCAGCTACTTTTGTAATGGAAGCAATATCATAAATTGTTCTGTCGTCTACGGCAGTTTTATTATCATAAGTGTGATATCCGAATGATTTTTGGTAAACTACTTTCCCGTCTTTTGCAACCACCACTTGACAACCTGGGAATGCTTTTTCTTTCATTCCATTGTAAACTATACTGTCTATTCGGTCAAAAGCAGAAGCAGAAATCCCCAACTCCATAGGCACAGTAAATTTCAATCTTGATGCTTTTGGGGTAACAATTCCAAATCCTTCTTGATAATCTATACTCAAGGTAATAGGCAATACAGAATTTGCTTGAAACCCTCCAAAAATCAATTGAGCTGCTCTGTTTTGACCAATTTCCGTGTTTTGAAATGCTAAAATTACAGCCTTCACTTTTTCGAAAGAATAACTGTCTTCAACAGCATAAGGATTCCCGAAAAACGAAACATATACTTTAGATTCTTCAGGCATTTCTCTTAACAATTCTCTCCAGCCATCAGGATAACTAAAATCGTTGCGGGGCAAAACAGATGGAGCAATTAAATTGAGATAAATATTATCATAATTGCGAAAAGAAAACTTATAAATTGCCCAAGCTTCTTTTGCTGTTTTCGCACTTAAAGTATCAGCGTTAGTATAGAATCTTGCTGCTTTATTAAATGAACTTCCGTCTCCTCCAATGTTTAAAATCAAGTTTCTTCCTGACACATCTTTAACTGGAATTGCGCTGTCATTCTTAATCACTGTCAAGGCTTTTTCGTAAATATTCAATTGAGCAAATTCAACTTTTTCGGGAGATAATTTTGGTTTCTCGTTATTTTCATGGACAATAGCATAGAATTTAGCCCTTAAAATTCTTAAGGCTTTTTCGTTTACCTCTGCTTCACTAATCTCACCTTTTTCAACCGCCTTCTTAATTGCAGCAATAGATTCCTTCACTTTTGAAGGGTAAAGTAAAATATCGTTTCCAGCTAAATATGCTCTTTTCACAATATCAACATCTCCATAACGCTTCGTCAATGCTCCCATATTTAATGCGTCACTGATCACCAAACCTTCAAATTTCAGTTCTTTTCTTAAAATTTCTTTAATTGTTGTTGGCGACAAACTTGATGGCAATCCGCTAGCATCTAAAGCAGGAACATTTAGATGACCCATCATAATTGCGGAAGCACCAGCCAAGCGCCCTTGTTTATAAGGTATCCAATCTATTCTGTTGAGCTCCATTTTACTTTTATTGACAGTAGGTAAATCTTTATGTGAATCTACATCTGTATCTCCGTGACCTGGAAAGTGTTTCATACAAGTCAAAACGTTAAATTCTTGCATTCCATTGATCATTTCACGTGCATGATTTGCTACAAGCAAAGGATTTTCACCAAAAGATCTAAATCCAATAACAGGATTTTGTGGATTTGTATTGACATCAACAACAGGTGAAAAATTCATGTGAATTCCTAATTCGTTGAGCTCTGCCCCCATTGCTTGAGCAATAAGATGTGTACTTTCTAATTGATTAGCCGCTCCCATTGTCAATTGGAAAGGAAAACGTGGCGAATCACTTATCCTCATGTTACTCCCCCATTCTCCATCTATTCCAACTAATAAAGGAATTGAGCTTTTTTGTTGTAATCGATTAATTGCAGATTTAGTTTCTTCTTTTGTCCCTTGAAAAGTAATAATTCCACCTATTTTGTGAATTTCAACCAAAGAATCAATGATTTTAAGGTGGTCTTCCCCCTTTCTAGGAGTCATTTCAACCATAAAACTTTGAGCAATTTTCTCTTCTAAAGTTAAACTTTCCAACTTTTCCAAAGCCCATTGAGGGGAAAGTCGCATATATGCAGATAATCCAAGATTACTAGAATTAAGCACCTTAGGTTCATCGTTTTTATTCACAGACCAACTAACGAGTCCGCTGGATAAAACAACTAATAAAACAAGAATTGGGACAATTTTCATAAATCGATACTACATTGAGATATTATAATCAGAGCAATTCATTCAGCAAATATACTGCCGAAATCCAACTCTGACTTGAAAGAAACGTTTAATAAGAACAAATATAGACAAAGGTTAAACGTGAGTATCTAAAAGAATGCTAAATGAATGAAAAAACAGGTCCAATGACTTTATTTGGGGGTAATCCAACATTAATCTTGATTAGATGCCTATAGAAAATCAAAATATGATTAAAGATAAAATTAGGAAATCACATTCGAAAAACCCTCATTAACGACCCTTTACATTTCACAAAATAGTTTACACTCTCTTAAAGGGGTCAAGTTAAATTTACGGGGATGAATGTTGTTTAAAACAATAAAATCCCAAAGGGATGGCATGCATTAACCTAGGACGTGAGTCCTAGGTGTAAAAACATGAGCGAGTCTGAGTCCTGAATGGACGGCATATAGTAATTACAAATTATATTCACAATCAACACATACATCATTTAAAATGAGCCTATAAGAAAAAAAAGCAGAGTTTAAGAAATAGAAATTTGAGTTAATGAATGGTGTTTATGGGATTGAATTTAGCTTCCGTGCTATGTCGTCCTTTTAGAGGACTTTTTCAACTATAAATTATTATCAAATCGAATTCTCAAATTATAAATTTTAGAATTCAATAGATTTACTCAAAACATGATAAGATCAATTTTCATACAGTGATTCTGGGTGAAAAAAAGCTTAAACCCCAACTTTTGAAACTGACCCTCTTAAAATTGACTCCAAAACTTCAGTTAGTCAATTGGTCTTTCCATTTAGTCTATGAAAAATGCAGTACAGTAAATACATGAAGATAGGAATAAAATGATTTTAAAAACTATAATATTTACAGTATCTTTATACTTTATAAATTTAAGGTAAGAACAATATGTTGGAGCGAATTAAATTCATGAAAGTGAATAAATCAAGGCGATTTGATTATACGCCACGTTATTACGACGAGCGGAAAGAACGTATTAATAACATGATAAAGGCTTACGATACGGAATCTGAATCAACGCCAACTGAGCAACAAGCACGATTAAGAGAGAAAATGCAAAGTTCTTGGGCTATGGAAAGCTCTTATACTAAACAGTCTCGATCTGCAAATATTCGATTAATTATTATCTTGGGAGCTTTACTTTTGGGAGCTTATTACATATTGGATTATGTTGATATTTTTGCCGCCGAAGTAATTGATCTAGAAAATCCATAAACAAGTAATTAAAGAATGTCAGAAGTAATTCGTTTACTCCCAGATAACATCGCAAACCAAATCGCAGCAGGAGAAGTCATTCAAAGACCAGCCTCTGTTGTTAAAGAACTTATCGAAAACGCTGTTGATGCAGGTGCAAACAATATTGAACTGCATATCAAAGATGCTGGAAAAACATCCATTCAAATTATAGACGATGGAAAAGGAATGTCTGAAATGGATGCGAGAATGTCTTTTGAACGTCACGCAACAAGTAAAATAACCTCGGCAGCAGATTTATTTACGCTTACTACGAAAGGATTTCGTGGAGAAGCTTTGGCTTCAATTGCTGCCATTGCCCATGTTGAAATGGATACTGTTGAGCAAGGAAAACAAATTGGAACAAAAATTCTAATCGCTGGAAGTAAAATCACTTCTCAAGAGCCAAGCTCACGTGCTAAAGGAACTTCTATTTCTGTAAAAAATCTATTTTTCAATGTTCCGGCAAGAAGGAATTTCTTGAAATCAGACAACGTTGAAACAAAACATATCGTTGAAGAGTTTAACCGTATAGCTCTAACACATCCTGAGGTTGGTTTTATTTTTTCTCACAATGGAAATGTAATACATAATCTAGAAAGTGCTGGATTACGTAAGCGTATCGTTGATTTATTCGGGAGAAATTTCAACAACAAATTAGTGCCAATTGAAGAAGATACTGATATTGTAAAGGTAAAAGGCTTTATTGTAAAACCTGAATTTTCTCGTAAAACAAGGGGCGAACAATACTTTTTTGTGAATAACCGATATTTTAAAGATACTTATTTTAACCATGCTGTTGTGGCGGGTTATGATAATTTAGTGGCACCAAAGCATTTTCCATCTTACTTTATTTACTTAGAAGTTCCTCCAAACACATTGGATGTGAATGTTCACCCAACTAAAACTGAAGTGAAATTTGAAGACGGAAGAAGTATTTACAGCATTATTCGGAGTACGGTTAAATTAGCACTTGGAAAATACAACATTGCTCCAAGTTTAGATTTCGAACATGAATCACAGTTTGACTTATCATTGGAGCAACAAAATAGTCCAATCAAACAACCAGAAATTCAAGTAGACACCTCATTCAATCCTTTTAGAAGTAGTGAACCGTCAAGTGTTTCTAGAGCTTCATCTGGTTTTAGTGGAGGTGGAAACTCAGGTAGCTCGAGCAACTTTAAAACCATCAGACCTAACAAGGAAGAGTGGGAAGATTTCTACAAAATAGCAGAAGAAACGGAAGAAGAGGTTGAAACTCCTGCGAAAGAAATCAGCTATGAAGAGCCTTTAAAATCCAGTTCAAACAAAATACAATTGCACAGAAATTTACTTTTAATTCAAGTTAAATCTGGTGCTATGCTTGTACACATTAACCGTGCAAATGAACGTGTGCTGTACGATGAATTGATGGAGCGTTTTATGCTTTCCCCTATTGCGGCACAACAACTCATGTTTCCTTATGAATACAATCTTCAATCAACACAAAAGCTAGAATGGGAAAACAATGCGAGTACGCTGAAAAGATTAGGATTCAATTGGGATTGGCAAAACAACACATTGGTTTTATCTAGCGTTCCGTCGATGTTAGAAGTGGAATATGTTACCCATTGTTTAGATGGTATAATTGAGAAAATAACACACGAAGAACTGGACAAAGGAGAGTTGGTCCACGAATTAATTTTATCTTTATCCGCTGCAGCAACGAATCACAGAAGTAAGATGCTTTCAGAAGAAGAAATGAACTACTTGATTGATCGTTTGTTTCAAAGTGAACAACATCAATATTCGCCAAGTGGAAAAAGAATATTAAACACAATTTCGATTGAAGAACTGAATAATTATCTATCATGAACAACTTATTAGGAAACATGCCCCCAGTGGTAAAAAATCTATTACTACTGAACGTAATCATGTTCATCATCACTCAATTGGGTGAAATGCAAGGAATCCCAATGACTTATATTTTGGGAGGTTATGTTTTTAATTCACCGTATTTTGAGCCTTACCAAATGGTGACTCACTTTTTTATGCATGGCGGATTCTTTCATATTTTATTTAACATGTTTGCCTTGGTAGTTTTCGGTTCTGCTTTAGAACAAGTTTGGGGACCAAAACGCTTTTTTATATTCTATATGGCTACAGCACTTGGGGCCTTTTTCCTTCACCAATTAGTGGGTTTTATAGAGGTTAAAAGCCTAGAAAACGAACTCATTGCGGCAGGATATGACCTTTTTAGCTTACAAGAGAAAATCTCTGAATTAAGAGCTGGATCCATTAGTACCTTTAATATTTTGCCGAATACCAACGGACTGGTACAGGATTATATTTCGGGAATTTCTGTTCCTGTTGTTGGAGCATCTGGAGCTGTTTATGGAGTTTTAGTGGGGTTCGGTTATTTATTCCCAAACACAAAACTCATGTTGTTATTCCCTCCTATTCCTATCAAAGCAAAATGGCTGGTAATGATCATGGTTGGAATTGCATTATACAATTCAATCCAAGCAAATCCTGGTGACAACGTTGCCCATTTGGCACACCTTGGTGGAGCACTTGTTGGGTTTATCATTGTATATTTCTGGCAAAAAGATAAACGAAAATTTTATTAGACTATGAATCGTACATTTAGCGATGAAATAAAATACCAATGGAAATATGGAGGTATGCAGATCAAGTTAATTGGTGTGAATATTGCCGTTTTCTTATTGATTAATATTCTTCTGGTGTTTGGATCGCTTTCCGTGAGTAACGGAGCTTCAAACCCATTATCTTCTTTTGTTTATAGTGTTTTCACCTTACGTGGAGATTTCTTAGGTTTCCTAACCCATCCTTGGGGAATATTTACAAGTATTTTTGCGCATTTTGATTTTATGCATATCGCATTCAATATGCTTTTCTTGTATTTTATTTCTCGTTTCTTTTTAATGTATTTCTCCAATCAAAGATTGTTATACACTTATATATTAGGAGGAATTATGGGTGGACTTTTTCAAATTGCCGCTTATTCATTGTTTCCTGCATTACAAGGAACACAAACTTTTGTTGTTGGGGCTTCTGGTGCTGTAAATGCCATTTTTATGGCCGCTGCGTTTTACCGTCCAATGGCAGTTGTTCACCTTTTTGGAATGATTAAAGTGAAGATGATTTACTTGGCTGGAATTTTTATATTGATGGATTTACTTCAAATGGGCGGAACAGATAATGTTGCTCATTTTGCTCACCTCGGAGGCGCTGCTTTTGGAATTCTTTCTATTCGCAATATCAATTCAAAAAACAACGTCATCAACTTTGCACGTGTCACAGTGGAAAATGTCAAAGCGAGTTTCAGTGGAAAACCAAAAATGAAAGCCCACAAAGGAGGAAAAACCACAACAAGTTCTTCTGCAAAAACACAAAAGCAAACCGACGAAGAATACAACTTAAATAAAAAGAAAAAACAAGCTGAAATTGATGCTATCTTAGACAAAATTTCTAAATCTGGCTATGATAGTTTAACAAAGAAAGAGAAGCAAATTCTATTTGATCAAAGTCAATAATCACCTAAAATGAGAAGAAAATGCTCTTTCGTTTAATCAAAGCTATAGTTCACTACGCTGCCATTGCCGTATCAATTACTCTTTTACTCAGCTATGCAAGTTCATTGGTTCCACCGAATAGATTTTGGTACCTCCAGCTTTTAGGCTTAGCATATCCAGGGTTATTAATTGCAACAGTTCTTCTTACAATTCTCAATTTTATATTGAAAAAAAGATTTATTTTCTCAATACTTATCCTTTTGATTGGTGTTTTTACCCATGCTAAATATTTTGGAATCGATTTTAAATCGCCCGACCTCACCTCCTTTTCTGAAAGAGAATTGAAAGTAATGTCATTTAACGTAAGAATGTTTGATGCCTATAAATTCATTACCCCTGAATTAACAGATAGCAGAGGAGAATTTATGGAGCTATTCAAAAATGAATCGGTGGACATTCTTTGTATTCAAGAATATGTAGAAGATGAAACGAATAAAAACATAATTTCTCCAGAGGACATAAAGCGGGCAGGAGGTTATACTCATTACGTAACAACAATGACTTTAGAGAAAAAGAAAATGTTTTTAGGTCAAGCGATTTACTCAAAATATCCAATTATAAATGCCGAAAGTATTGGAGATTCTTCCGCAAGTATTCCAAGTATATATGCTGATATAGTAAAAGGAAAAGATACTATCCGAGTGTATAACTTTCACTTAGAAAGCATTCGATTTCAAAAAGATGAGTATTCATTATTTGATAAAGAGGTGGAAAGCTCGAAAACTTACTCTACCCGTATTAAAGGGCTTATTTCAAAACTCAAAAAGGCCTATCCACTAAGAGTAAAACAAGCCCAAGTAATTATTGACCATGCACTCACTTCGCCTTATCCTGTTATCATTAATGGTGACTTAAATGACCCGCCTACTTCGTATGCATATTCCATGATGAATAAAGATTTTAAGGATGCTTTTAACGAAGCAAAGTTTGGAATGTCAAGAACTTATGCCGGAAAAGTTCCTGCTGGAAGAATAGATTATATCTTCTATAACGAAGGATTAGCGCCAACTTCATTCAAAACATGGAAGGAGAAGGTCATTTCTGATCATTACCCGATAATTGCAGAGTTTAGAATTCGTAATAAACCCCAATTAAAACAATGAAATAATATAGGAAACATAAGCTCCTATCAGAATAACTCCACTAATTCTGCCTACTTTTCGATTTATTACCATCATTGGCAATAAAATCAATCCTATTCCAATCATCCAAAGGATATCCCAAGACATTACGATTGCTTCAATTGGAATTGGTTTTACCATTGCGGTCAAACCTAAAACAGCAAGAATATTAAAAACATTGCTCCCCACAAGGTTACCTACGGAAATATCTGTTTCCTTTTTATAAGCAGCAACAACGCTGGTGGCTAACTCTGGAACTGAGGTTCCGAAAGCGATAATTGTAATTCCTATAACGTGTTTTGAGATTCCGAAATCTTCAGCGATTGCTTTAGCTCCATGTATTAACCAAGTTGAACCGAAATACAATCCAACTAGTCCAATTCCGATAAACATTAAATGTTTTCCTGTAGAAATCTTAGTCACCAATTCCTCTATTTCTGGAATATCAGTCGCTACTGGTCCGCTCGACTTCCTAGACTTAACAATTATAAAGGCAACAAATGCAATGAGAATGACAAACATAATTAATCCTTCCAATCGATTCACTTCCAAGTTCATTGCAAAAACATAAAACAATAAGGAAGCAATCATCATCATTGGCCAATCATAGCGAATAGTATTTCTGGCTACTGGCATTGGAAAAATCAATACCGTCACTCCTAAAACAAAAGCCAAATTCGCAATATTTGACCCCACCACATTTCCTATGGCTAATTCTGGCAAACCTTCACTAGCAGATTGTAGTGATACCAATAGTTCTGGAGACGAAGTTCCAAAAGAAACAACAGTCATTCCAATAACCAACTTTGAAAGCCTAGCTTTTGCAGCGATTCCGACGGCCCCTTTTACAAGGAATTCTCCACCTGTGATTAAAAGTGCTAGTCCTAAAACAATTAATAAAATATTTATGAACATTAAATAATATTTTCTTGATCTGGTTTACGATCTTCTTTCTTGTCTTCTGACAAGTTTACTGTTGAAGGCTTTGGACTATCGATTTTTCCTGTGTTGATATTTTTTTCTATCTCCGTTGCAGAGTCTTTCAAATCTTCACTAAACTCTTTAAAAGGGGCTTGGAAAGTCTTTTCACTACTTTTCTCTCCACCCTTGTTTAGAATTCCGCTTACATTTTTATCTACCTCTGTAGCAGAAGCTTTTAAGTCTTGAGTAAAGTCTTTTAATGGAGCTTCTATCGTTCTCTTAGCATCATGCAATGCTTTATTGACATTTAAGTCACGCTTTATATCCGTACTTGTTTTCCTTATTTCATCCTGAATATCTTGACTTGCGTCTTTGATTTGACGAATTCCCTTACCTAGAGTTTGTGCCATACCAGGTATGCTTTTCGCCCCAAAAAATATGAGAACAAAAAGGAGGATAACTATTATTTCAGATCCTGCAATACTATTAATGAATAATAACATGTTGCAAATATACTAGAAAATGAGAATCGTAAAGACTTAAAAACTAAAAAGAATTAATAATAATTATTCGGCTTAAAATTCCTATATTTCTGCATTGTCCTGACTCTATCCATAGAAAACATGACAAATGTTAGATTTACTATGCATACATCACATAAAAGGTATGTAAAGAAGAATCTTTTTATATTTTTGTAAAAGACTAAAAATAAATAATAATATGAAAATACTAGTTTGTATTAGTAAAGCTCCAGATACAACCACAAAAATCTCCTTCACAGATGGTGATACGAAATTTGACGAAAGTGGTGTTAAATATATTGTTAATCCTTACGATGAGTGGTATGCTCTAGTGAAAGGATTAGAGCTAAAAGAAGCTCATGGAGGAACAGTAACCATTGTAACGGTTGGAACAGCTGAAGATGAAGCAACAATTCGTAAGGCATTGGCAATTGGTGCTGATGACGCTACACGTATTGATTTAAAAGCTGAAGATGCTGGTCAAGTAGCAGCAGAAATTGCAAACTTCGCTAAAGAAGGTGCTTACGACCTAATTCTTTTAGGTAAAGAAACAATTGACTACAACGGTTCGAAAGTTGGTGGAATGCTTGCAGAGCATTTAGACATGCCATTTATCTCTCTTGCTGAAAGCATGGTAGTTAATGGAACTACAGCAACTTTAGACAAGGAAATTATTGGTGGAATTCAAACTGTTGAAGCAGATTTACCGTTGGTAGTTAGTTGTGCAAAAGGAATGGCAGAACAACGCATTCCAAATATGCGTGGAATTATGGCAGCTAGAACAAAGCCATTAAATATTGTTCCTGCTTCAGGTGCAGCCCAACAAACTTCTTTTGAGAAATATGCTTTACCTGCTCCAAAATCAGCAGTTAAATTAATCGATCCAAACAACATGGATGAATTAGTTCAATTGTTGCACAACGAAGCGAAAGTAATATAATCACACCCGTAAAAAAGAATTAAATTATGTCAGTATTAGTATATATAAATAGTAACGGCGAAAAGATTGCCAAAAGTGCATTCGAAGTTGTTACCTACGCAAAGAAAATCGGAGAGGTTACTGTTGTAACAAACGGTAAAGCAGACGAATCTAAACTTGCCCAATTAGGAAAATATGGTGCAAGCAAAGTTTTAGTTGACCGTTCATTTGATGGAATAGACGAACAACAAATCGTGAGAATGATGGCTACAGCAGCAGAAAAAGTTGGTGCAAACACTATTGTTTTTTCTGATGACTTAATCGGAAAAGCGGTTGCTCCACGTTTATCTGTAAAAATGAACGCTGGTTTAGTTTCTGGTGTAAATGGAATTCCTAATGCCGATGGAACGATCCCAGTTAACGTATTCTCAGGAAAAGCATTCGGATTTGTTAAAGTTAACACGGATAAGAAAATCATTTCTTTGCTTCCAAACTCAATTCAACCAGAAGAAACTGGTTCGGATGCAGCAGTAGAAGAATTTGATGGAAATGCTGGAGAAACTCGTGTTAAAGTAAAAGAAACAAAACTTCCTGAAGGAGATATTCCTTTGCCAGAAGCAGAATTAGTTGTTTCAGGTGGTCGTGGATTAAAAGGACCAGAAAACTGGAATTTGATTTTAGATTTGGCTAAAGAATTGGGAGCAGCTACAGCTTGTTCTCGTCCTGTATCTGACTCTGATTGGCGTCCACACCATGAGCACGTGGGGCAAACAGGAATTGCTATTCGTCCAAACTTGTATATTGCAGCAGGTATTTCTGGAGCAATTCAGCACTTAGCTGGAGTAAATGGTTCTAAGACAATTGTGGTAATTAACACAGATCCCGAAGCGCCATTCTTTAAAGCTGCGGATTATGGAGTAGTGGGTGATGCCTTCGAAGTATTACCTCGATTAACAGAAGCTGTAAAAAAATTCAAGGCTTCGAACTAATCATTCGATAATAAATATTAATTTTACGTAATATGAAAATTAGGGGGGCAAAGGCTTCCCTAATTTGTTATTAAATATTCAAAATGATGACCTTTCCCAAATTATGGAAAAAGTAAAACTGGAAATTATTGGATTATCATACAGTCAGACTCAATCTGGTGCCTACGCATTGGTATTGTCTGAGGTTGATGGATTGAGAAGACTGCCTATCATAATCGGAGGATTTGAAGCGCAAGCAATTGCTATAGAGCTAGAAGATATGAAGCCTTCACGGCCATTGACGCATGATTTATTTAAAAATTTCGCTCAAGCCTTTAACGTGACACTTAAAGAAGTAATTATTTACAATTTAAAAGAAGGTATTTTCTTTTCTAAGCTCATCTGTGAAAAAGACGGCAAAGAAGTTGAAATTGATGCTCGAACTTCAGATGCTATTGCACTAGCCGTTCGTTTTAAATGTAATGTTTACACTTATGAATCTATACTTAGCTCTGCTGGAATTCGCTTAGATCAAGAAGAAGGAGAAGAACACACTCCTTCGCCTATTGAAAAGTCGAAAAAAAGCACCTCTTCTAGGAAAAGTAAAAACGACCTCTCTACCCTTACGATAAAAGAATTGGAAGAGCGTTTAGACAAAGCCGTAGAAGGTGAAGATTATGAGCTTGCATCAAAAATAAGAGATGAAATTAACAAACGTACTTCCTAGATTTTTAATATTTTCTATCGTTTTTTTAACCACTTTTTTTAGCGTTAATGCACAAGAAGGGCAAGAAAACACCGATCAAGAATGGTTTAGAAGGAAATTTTCTCTTCAATTATATGAAAACGGAACTTTTGTCACCAATGACACAATTCTTACTTTTCAAAAAAATGGTAGCTATGTTCTGCAAAACAATGAACTTATTCTTAGCAGCAGCGATTCCGACACAACAACGATAACAGAAGTTTTCCCTGTACTAACAAATGAAGAAGGTAAGTTTTCCCTTGAAAAAAACAACAAAAGGGTTACCTATCTTAAAGAGAACAAAACAATGGCAACTTCTTTTTCTTTAGAAGGAATTGCCAGAGGAATTCTGGGTGTCATGTCACTTGTATTGATCGCTTTTCTGCTGAGTAAGAATAGAAGAAGAATCAATTGGTCTCTAGTTATCAAAGGAATTTTACTGCAAATCGTTATAGCATTACTCATCTTAAAAGTTCCTTTTATCGAAATTGGTTTTGACTTTATTTCGAAAGGCTTTGTTAAGGTTGTAGACATGGCTCACGAAGGAGCAATGTTTGTATTTAGCAGTGTTGTCACAGGAGAAATGAATCCAATTGTAATGAATTTTGCAACCTGGGTTTTACCTTCTGTAATTTTCTTCTCCGCATTAACGAGTTTACTTTATTACTGGGGAATCCTTCAGAAAGTCGTTTACGGAATGGCTTATGTTATGAAACGTTTGATGGGATTATCAGGTGCTGAAAGTGTATCTGCTGCAGGAAACGTTTTCTTAGGTCAAACAGAAGCTCCTTTACTTGTCAAACCTTATTTAGGTAAAATGACTGATAGTGAAATCCTCTGCTTGATGGCAGGAGGAATGGCTACTATCGCTGGAGGAGTTTTGGCAGCATATATTGGTTTTCTTGGTGGAGATGATCCAGAACAAAAAGTATTCTTTGCTAAGCATTTATTAACTGCTTCACTGATGTCGGCACCTGCTGCAATTGTATTTTCAAAAATATTACTTCCTGAAACGGAGGAAATCAACAAGGATTTATCTATTCCAAAAGACAAGCTAGGTGTTAACGCATTAGAAGCAATTGCAAATGGAACAACAGACGGATTAAAGTTAGCAGTCAACGTTGCTGCAATGTTAATTGTATTTATCTCATTGATTGCTTTGGCAAATTTCATGCTTGGAAAAGTTGGACATTACACAGGTTTAAATGGAATAATCGCAGCTTCTTCCTCATTGTACACTGAGTTATCCTTCCAATATATTGTTGGTAATGCCCTCTCTCCTATTGCTTGGTTAATGGGAGTTCCTTGGCAAGACAGTATGATTATCGGTCAACTTTTAGGAGAAAAAACAATAATAAATGAATTTGTTGCTTACCCACATTTGGGTGAATTACAAGATGAAATCACAGGGAAATCCGTCATTATTGGAACTTATGTTCTCTGTGGATTCGCAAATTTCGCTTCTATTGGAATTCAAGTTGGTGGAATCGGAGCTATTGCGCCAAGTAAAAAACCGATTTTAGCGAGATATGGTGTTCTTTCATTAATCGCAGGAACATTGGCTTGTATGTTGACAGCTACGATGGTAGGGATGTTGTTCTAGGGAGAAAGTGCCTTGAATGCGTGTACCTTCGACAGTCACCGAAGTGAAATCCTGCTGACTGCGGTGATTGAATAGCCTGCCGAAAGCATCGAAGGCAGTGGGAGCTTAATAGGTAAAGGCATTTAGTAGGAATTAAAGATCATCCAACTCAAATAGTCCATAAACTCAATCGCAAAAAAATTAAATATTTATTCAAATGAAAATCAAAGGAGAATTAAGGAAAATGTTAGTTGAATTCAACGGTGAGAACGTTGTTCAATATCAAATGAAATTTTTCAATTCTGAAACAAAGGAAGAACAACTTCTCCCGATGAATGACTTAATTGGTCAAACAGTTTCATTTAATTACGAAGGAAATATCTATTGTAAGAAATGTGGCAATAAAACTAAGACTTCTTTTAATCAAGGGTTTTGCTATCCATGTTTCCAAAACGCACCAGAATCTGCTGAGTGCATAATTCGTCCAGAATTGTGTAGAGCACATTTAGGCGAAGGAAGAGATGTTGAATGGGAAGAAAAAAACCACAATCAGCCACATATAGTTTATTTGGCTGCTAGCGATGTTGTAAAGGTTGGTGTAACACGAGGAACTCAAATTCCAACACGCTGGATTGACCAAGGAGCAAATGAAGCCATAAAATTGGCAGAAACTCCAAACCGCTATTTAGCAGGAGTTTTGGAAGTTGCTTTAAAATCTGAATTTACAGATAAAACAAACTGGCGTAAAATGCTTCGTAATGACATAGATGAAAGCATAGATTTAGAAGAAACCAAATGGCAATTGGAAGAGCTTCTTCCAGAAGATTTAGCGCAATACATCACAGAAGATGATGATTTAACAGACATCAATTATCCAGTATTAGAGTTTCCAACTAAGATTAAAAGTGTGAACCTAGACAAATTGCCTTCGATCTCTGGAAGGTTAATGGGAATTAAAGGACAGTACATTTTACTAGATGGAGATAGGGTAATGAATATTAGAAGACATACGAGTTATGAAGTTGAGTTTTCAATTGAAAATTGAAATTCGTAATTCGAAATTCGTAAAAAAAGAAAATGCTTATCGGGATGTTTACCAGTAAAGCGATGAAAAGAAGAGATCGTACTATTAATAAAACCTTTGACTTTATTATATAGTAGAATGACAGTTGTGTGGTTGGGCAATCAAAAAGAATACTTTTAATTGAAATTATCAAATTCAAAAAGCTCATCATATTCCAATCTTTTTGCAAATAGAAAACGCTTATCGTAATAGCCGTTTTTAACTATTTTATCAAGTATAACACCTTTACTTGTGGCATGTAAGAAAACCATTTCTTCTCCTTCGCCATCAACTACGTATGCTACATGACCAACAACTTTAGAGTTGACATTTCTTCCTTTAAAAAATACTAAATCGCCTTTAGCTATTTGATTGATATCAATCTCATGTCCTAATTTTGCTAATTCTCTACTTGATCTTGCAACATTTGCACCTAGCGAGTTGAACATGTAATGAACCAAACCTGAACAATCAATTCCTTTGGCTGAATTACCGTTATACCTATAAGGTGTTCCCAATAGTTTAGTTCCAGTAAAAACTAAGGAATCAATTAAATTATTTTCGATTTGACATTCTAACTGAACATCTGCAATAAAAATCTCAGCATCAACCTCAAAAGAGGCAGAATCTACAAAGGCAAGCGAAGAGTCTGAAATAAACAGAATGGATTCTGAATTTAAAAATGTCGAATCCAAAACATCAACAGTAGGAAAGGAAGTAATTAGTGTTGAATCTGGATTTGACCAGCCTAATGTCGATAAAAGAAGTATTGATAAAAAATTCATATAATTATTTAGATATACAGTTATAACCATACGAAGTTAAAACAAAATCAATACATAAATCCCTCAACCCATAGAGTTTAACAAAGTTTAAGTTAATTGACTTCGGATAGACAAACTAATGCAGCGCGTTGAGTGCTAAGTAATTAATTACGCTGAAAACTAAAGCCGTTCGTAATTGTCTACAGTTTATTATAATGAAAATCTAAAGTCAATATCTTATACTCTTCTGTATATTGGTTATCATCATTGCGAATTGTCAAATCCTTTATTGAATTAATTCTTTTATTTCCCTGTTTAGAAAACACTAAAACATCTCGCACATGTCGATTTGGTTTCCCGAAGATTTTAATTCTTTGCTTTAAATGCAGATTTAGATCCTGGTTTATTAGCACTCCGGTTCTTTCAGAAGGAACAATCATCCACAATTCTCCATTTTCTGTCAACAATTCAGCAGAATGATTGATTAAATCCTGCAGTGACATACTGTTTTCATGCCTGGCCAAACTCCTTTGCTCATCAGATGATGGCATTTTAGTGTTGAAATAGGGAGGATTAGAAACAATTAAATCAAACTTCCGAAATGGAGTATATTCTAGGAAGTTTTGTTGAAGTGATTCAAAGTGATTTGGGAAATTGGCATTTTCAAAGTTAGATTTCGCTTGTAAAACAGCTTGCACATCGATATCCAACCCTGTGATTTGTGCGCCTGGATAATGCTGAGCCAACATCAATGCAATTACTCCGCAACCTGTTCCGATATCTAGAATTAATTTTGGATTTTCAACTCCTATAGATTCAGGTTTTATCAAAGCACCCAAAACCATAGCATCTGTCCCTATTTTCTGAGGAGCATTAGACTGATCGACATTGAATTTTTTGAATTTGAAAATCGACATGTTTTCTGATTTGAAATCCCTGATATTCCTTAACGCTATTTTAAATCCTTAATGTACGGGCGATTTCAAACCATTTTATGCAATAATGAATTTGGATTATTTAATGTACGAACGATTTGCAGATAATCCCTACATATCCAAATACATCTCTATCAACCCAGGAGCTGACAGAACATGCAATTCTTTCTTTTCTCTATCCACACTTTGAACCAAGTCATTTCCTAAAGGAAGCAGAACTTCTTTGTCGAATTTATTATTTTGAACTTGTAGGAGTGGATTAATTTTAAAATCCAAGACTTCCACTACTTCTCCAACTTCGCCAAAATTAGCGTCAATTACAGTGAAACCAATAATTTCATGGTCGTAATAATTTTTCCCTGTAAGCTTTGGAAGCTTATCTAAGGAAAGGAAAAGTTCTTTCTTGAGTATCATTTTGGCATCATTTTCTGAGTCAACCCCTTCAAATTTCACTTTTGCAAAACCTTTATCTCTCATCTCAATATTTTCAACAAAGAAAGGAGTAAGAATCCCGTCTATATCAATATAAACGGCATCAAGGTTTGCATAATCTTCTGGATTAGTTGAATCAAAAAAAAGCGAAACTTCACCTTTATAACTGTGAAGTTTCGCTACGTAACCTAAATTAAAGCAATCTGCTTTATTCATTTTTTTAAACGCTTTGTAGAGATTAATTCTCTTCGTTTTCTTTATTCTCTTCTGTTGCTGGAGCCTCTTCAGTTCCTTCCTCAGCTGGAGTTTCAGCAGCTTCCTCAACTACCTCTTCTTCTGGTGCATTTTTAGCCGCAATTTCTTTCGCTCTAGCTTCGTTAGTTGCTTTTTCTGCAGCTAAACGATCAGCTTCTGCTTTTTTAATTGACTCAGAATGTCCTTCAGTTTTCTTAGTGATTTTAGCACCTTTTTCATTCAACCATGCTTCGAATTTCTTCTCAACATCAGCCTCAGTTAAAGCTCCTTTTTTCACACCTTTCATCAAGTGGTTTTTGTATAACACACCTTTGTAAGACAAAATCGCACGAGCTGTATCAGACATCTCAGCACCATTAGTTACCCAAGATAATGTTCTATCAAAATCGATATCAATTGTCGCTGGATTCGTGTTTGGGTTGTAAGTACCTAACTTTTCGATGAAACGACCATCACGTGGTGAACGTGAATCTGCTACTACTACGTGGTAGAAAGCATATCCTTTCTTACCGTGTCTTTGCAATCTAATTTTTGTTGCCATAATGTTTTATTGGTTGGAGTACGAAACCCCTATTAATAATATTTATTTAAGGGTGCAAATATAGTGGGATTTTCTTTATAAATGAAAAATTATAAATGAAAAATGAAAAATAGTAGAGAAGGTGAAAAATGATAAGTGGAAAATGAAAAATTAGATTCAACACAATTTTTCATTTTCCGTTTTTCATTTTCCACTTTTCATTTCCTAAGCAAACTCCGCCAATTCCATCCACCTCTCTGTTTTTCCTTCTAATTCAATCATCAATTCTCCTAAACGTTTACTCGCTTCATTGAGTTGATCTGAAGTGGCTTCACCATCTGAAAGAACTGCTGTAAGCTCTTCTTTTTCGGTTTCCATCTTTTCGATTTCTGCATCAAGTGTTTCAAACTCTTGATTTTCTTTAAAGCTAAGTTTACGCTTTGAAGCTTCTTTTTGAACTGACTTTTCGGCTTTCTTTTCGACAGAAGCTTTTGCTGCTTGAGCTTTTTCTTCTCTTTTCTCTTCTCTCTTTTCGGCTTGTTCTTCGAGTAAATCTTGTTTCAATTGATCTCTGTAAACGGTATAGTTTCCAGTGATGTCTTTGATTTTGGCATCGCCTTCGAAAACGAAGATATGGTCAACCATTTTATCCATAAAATAACGGTCGTGAGAAACAATAATCAAACAACCTTGGAAGTTTTTAAGGTAATCTTCCAGAACACTCAAAATATAGATGTCTAGATCGTTTGTTGGCTCATCAAGAATTAAGAAATTCGGATTACTCATCAAAACTTTCATCAATTTCAATCGGCGCTGCTCTCCCCCACTCAATTTGTACACATAATTATAATGCATACTTCGTGGGAAAAGAAATTTCTCAAGGAATTGTGCTGCAGACATTTCTCTTCCTTTTTCTAAAGGAATAAACTCTGCCACATCACGAATAACGTCAATCACTTTCATGTTTTCGTCTACTACGATGTTTGCTTGAGAATAATACCCAAAAACAACTGTATCTCCAACAACAACTTTTCCAGAATCGGGTTTTTCCTCGCCAGTAATAATTCGTAAAAGCGTAGATTTCCCAACTCCATTAGGTCCAACAATTCCTAAACGCTCCTGACGTTTAAATGTATAACTTAAGTTTTCGAGAATTTTTAAATTTGGATAGCTTTTAGAAACCTTGTGCAATTCTAATATCTTAGACCCTAAACGTTCCATTTTAATTGGAATTTCGAGTTCGTCTTTTTCTATATTCTGACTTGCTGTTTTCTTGATTTCCTCAAAAGCATCTGTTCTGGCTTTTTGTTTAGTACCACGCGCTTTCGGCTGTTTCCTAATCCACTGCAATTCAGATTTGAATAAACTTCTGGCTTTTCCTACTTCAACAGCGGTGTTTTCCTCACGTTCAGCCTTCTTCTCTAAATAATAAGAGAAGTTTCCTTTGTAACGGTAAATCTGTTCATCTTCTAATTCATAAATCACATCAGTAATTACTTCTAAGAAATAACGGTCGTGAGTCACCATAAAAATAGTGGAATTCGATTTAGAAAGATATTCCTCCAACCATTCAATCATATCTAAATCGAGGTGGTTGGTTGGCTCATCCAAAAACAAAAAGTCTGGTTCTGAAATTAATACTTTCGCCAAGGCTACACGTTTACGCTGCCCACCAGAGAGTGTACTTATTTTCGCATCGTGATTATCTAGTTTTAATTTAGACAAAACTTGTTCTACAAGACTATCTAAATCCCAAGCATTTAATTCTGAAATCTCTTCAAAAAGATCTGCCATTCCTTCTTCGTCGTTATCTCTAACGGCTTTTGAATACTTCTTGAAAACGTTTAGTTTCGGCAAATCATGATCAAAAACTTCCTCGTAAACAGTGTTTTCAGGATTCAAATCATCTGCTTGCTGTAAATACGCAATATTGATGTCATTTCGAAAAACTACACGTCCACTATCGAATGGTTCTTCTCCCATTAGACAGCGAATTAAGGTAGATTTCCCGCTTCCGTTTTTGGCAACTAATGCTACCTTTTGACCTTGGTCTATACCAAAGCTCAAGTCTTCAAATATCGTACGATCACCATACGATTTGGTCAATTGTTCAACTGATAAATAATTCATTAACGGATACGATCTATAGATTTAATAAGTCGTAAATCACGACGAATTCCAATATTTGCCAAGAAAGAAAATGCCAAGGCAATAACGATGCAGTAAAACCCTAAACCTAACTGTGCACTTACGATATACTCATTTGATTCAGGTAAAGTATTACTGCGTAAAAGATTATATAAAACGATGGTTACTCCAAATAGTATAAAGTTGAGCACAAAAAGCATTCGCCCTAACTTTAATTGTCGTTTTAAGTTTTTATAGCCCAACAACACAACCGTTGTTAGCATTGATAATAATATTGTAATGGAATAAAATGGAAAATAGTATGTTGGAACTCCTTCCATTGTTTCAATAACATCTACTTTACCTGTTGCTTGCTTTAGGAGTTCTATGTTTTTCTCTGTCAACTCACCTTTAACATAAACGTCTTTTTGCACGCCATATACATTCCCATGGCTTATCATTTCAAATTGATCATTTTGTTGGGCTTTTGTTACAAAAACATCTGTTCCAATGCTTAAAAAAATCAAGGCAACTAAAGTCAGCAATAAATAAATGGATTGTACGCGTTGAATCATAATCTAATTTTTATGCAAAGATAGTTTTTTTTTGTTGAATGTTTATAGTGTAATAAAGGATTGAAATATTGAAAAAATGAAACATTATTCCACCTTCGCTAAAAATAGGAGAAAAACAATTGGTCAAATATTGATGCTTCTTATTTGTTTTCAAACTGTCATTAGTCAAAAAACATTTGAGTTTGCCGAAATAGAAACTATATGGATTTCGGACACTACAAAAACTACTGGTATTGGCAATTCAGTTACTGAAATTATCACTAAGTCCGAATTTTCAAGATGTAAATCGAATCAAAAAGTAAGTTTACTGCCAAAGCCAAATATGAAAATTGACAGTACAGGATTATTTATTGTCCAAACTAAAAATTCAATTTATCAACTTTATCAACCCCCTGATTATTCATCATCTTATTCATAATATTGGTTTTATTCCTGATCTTAATAGTCATCTAATTAGATTTTGTGGTGAAGCCGTTTGTCAAGAATTTTTACTTAATAGTGAGCACGACATAAAGTTGGAATTAAATTCAAATTATGATTCGGGATTATTGGATCTGAATTTTTCACCAAGCTCCAGTTTTATGGTATTACTTTCTTCTTACAATGGACCAGATTATGTAAACTATTTTGAATTTCAAGCAGTAATTGAAATTAATAATATTCAAAAAAACCACTTAGGATTTTCTATTTAGATATTATTTGCTACTTTTAGGCTTTAAACAACGTAACAAATTGTTTACTAACCGCTAAAAACAAGATATAAGTAAAGTAATAGATTATTTTAACAACCCACTTTTATAAGATTTAATCAGACATTACTGATTTAAGAAAATTTCTTTAATAAACATGCCTAACAATATTATCAAACATATTAACGTCAATAGTCCCACTTTGTTTTCTGATGCTTTGCAGGCTTCAATCTACACAGCAAAACAAATAGCGGATCTCATCCATGAAAAACAAAAACAGGGAAAACCTGCAGTTTTGGGTTTGGCCACTGGAAATACTCCTAAGAGTGTATATGAAGAGTTGATTCGTTTACATAAAAACGATAATTTGAGTTTCCATAATGTCATCAGTTTCAACCTTGATGAATATTACCCTATTGGTCCTGAAGATAATCAGAGTTATACTTACTTTATGCGTCACCACTTATTTAATCATATAGATATTGACCCGAAAAACATTCACATACCACATACTTCCTTGTCTCCGGAGAACATAGCTCAATACTGTTTAGATTATGAAGATAAAATAATGAGTTATGGAGGTTTAGACTTGCAATTGTTGGGAATTGGTCGCAATGGTCACATTGGATTTAATGAACCTGGTTCAAGCTTTGAGTCCACCACTCGACTGGTAAATCTGCATCCACTTACCAGAGCAGATGCCCAAACTGACTTCGGAACTCTTGAAAATGTTCCACATCAAGCCATCAGTATTGGAATACAAACCATTCTTCAAGCAAAAAGAATCTTGTTACTTGCATTAGGTCATAAAAAGTCTGAAATTGTTAGCAAAGCACTTAATGGAGAAATATCTATCGAAGTGCCGGCCTCAATTCTTCAAACAATACCACAAGTGGAATATATTCTTGATAGTGAGGCCGCTGAATTAATTGGAGGATTGAAGGATTAACTTCAGTTCGGCAAGCTCAGCACATCGCACTGCATCGCGTTGAGGACTTCGTCGTTTGTAGATTTGTGAATTCGATAGCTTTCGGAACGTTAATCCTTTAAATTTGTAATTCCGATAGCCACTAGAACGTAATTTTATTGTAGATTTAGCCTAAAGAATATAGTAAAAAGCAACCCAATGGACATTAAGAAAATACTTTTACTCATTTTTGTTTCCTTCTCTTCTCTTGGTTTTAGCCAAAAATCTAAGGATCAAATAAGTAGTCATGCTAAAAATGAATATTTCAAACTGATTTATCAGAGGTGTCCAACTGCAGATATTCTTCAAATTGAAAGTAAAGAGGATTATATTGAAATTGAATACCTGTGCGAAGGGAGATATTATGAAATCGGAATAAATAACTCTCAGGTTATTTTCTTGGAGACCAAAGCAGACAAGTCTATGGTTCCTTTTGATGACATTAAGCGAAAATTAGAGAAGAAATATGAAGGCTGGTTGCTCGATGAAATCTCAATTATTACAACAAATGACACTTCTTTTCTGAAAGTTGAAATCATAAAAGATGGAATAGAACAAAACTTATTCTTTACCACGGATGGAAAATGGTTCAAGTCACAATCTATTGTTGCCTCTGATAAATGGACAATAGACAAACTTTCAAAAAGCGCTATTTACCAAAAAACAGATTACTATTTACTTTCCCCAGACAGCATATATTATTTGCCAGAAATACTTCGTGAAATATCGGGAATTACAATATCTGCCGATTCAAAAACAATATTTTGTGTTCAAGATGAAATAGGTGCTGTTTTCGAATATGATATACTAAGTGGAGAGGTTAAAAACATTCACCGCTTCACTGATATTGGTGATTTTGAAGGGATTGCACTAAAAGATAGTCTGCTCTATGTTTTAAGAAGCGATGGAAATATTTTCTATTTTAATCCAGAAAACAAAAAGGAAATTAAACAACTTATGCTCTCCATAAATGCTCTTAACTTCGAAAGTCTAACGTATGATGAATTGAAGAAAGAATTTTTAATTGTCAGCAAGGACGCGATGTTGAATACGCCAGAGTCAAAAAGATTTGTTCATAAATTCACATTAAAAAACGCTAATAATGCTACTCAATTCATAGAGGTTGACATTTTAAAAATAAATGAACTGATCACAAATAATTTAGTCGAAACTGAAAGTAATGACATCTTGTTTAATCCTTCAGCAATCGCAATTCACCCAATATCAAGAGAGATTTATATACTTTCTGCCAGCGATAGAATATTAACTGTGTATGATAATAAAGGCTTAAAATCTGTTTTCCCATTACCAGCAGAATTATATTACAAACCAGAAGGATTAACCTTTTTCAAGAATGGAGATTTATTGATTTCAAGTGAAGGAGATAAAAGAGGAATTGTTAAGGGAAGCATACTGTTCTTTAAGTATCAGAAATAAGGAAACTTGTGATTTCAAAATAGACATTCACTCAGTAACCCAAGGACTAACAAGCACTTTATCATTTATTTAAACAACATTTAAGAAACACACCTTACAGATGGATCAACTTGGTCAACTATTATAATCAGAGTTATGGATCAAAAGAAAATAAAGGAGATAGCGAAAGTAATTATTGAGTTGCAGCAACAAGCTGTCGTTCATATCTTGTCAATTTGGAAGCCAGAAGTAGAAAGAATAATCAATTCAAAATCCAAAGATTCAAAAGTTATTGAGCATGCATTAGATGCCCTTTGCGAAGTTGCTTTTGATGATGAAGCATTGCTTTTATTTAAAAAACTGTGTCGATATTATTATGACATAGACCAATTGGCCACAGAAGATTATATTCAATTTTATCGAGAAATGTGGGATAATGAGGATGAAACAGAGTCTATTGAGTAAGTAGTTGTTTTAAATTTTTTATTCTCAAAAAACCTACAAAACAATTACTTATCCTTAAATTAGAACAAAAACACTATCACTTATGAAGAAACTAATTAAAACAGTAGCCGCAATTGTCCTTATTAGTCCACTTTTAGTTAGCTGCAAAAAAGAGTACACTTGTCAATGCTTTAACCCAGGTGGAATATTTGAATCACATACAATAAAGGATACAAAGAAGAATGCTGAAGAAAAATGTTCAGAATATGCTGAGAAATTTCAGACTATGCCATTTAGTGAGACATCTTGTTTGATTAAGTAAAACACTCTTTGGAAAAATACAAACCGAAAAACCGAAAAGTGTAATACTCATCTCTCAAGATATCTTGTTATACTCTTTTAAAGTTTCACTCAAGAAAGGCATCATTTTTATATTTTCTCTTTTAAGTCAATACTAACAAATCCTCCCCTAACCTTTCGAAATCAAGCTAAAAATTGTACCTTGCCCGCCTATTAAATGGTGGAAATTATGGCAAGAAATAAAATGCAAAATTATATTAAAGATGTACTCGAAAACATGCCAACGGATTGGTTAACGCTAACAACGCATCGACTAGATATTTATGATGAATCCTTGGCGAAAACTCAATTTCTAGATCAGTTTGAGGCATTGTTCAATGACAACAATTCTGAATCATCTGCATTGAGTAAATTACCTACAGCTTACGATTATATTCGCTTAGGTCACCCATTATCAAGCGTTTTAGAATGGGGAATTGCCAAAAAACATGAGCTTAATGCTGAAAATGTAATCAGTTTTTCTTCTAAGACAGTTCCTATTTTATCTATTCTAAGAACGAATTTATTCAAGAATAAAAAGACACAAATTGCCTACACGGGTGAATTACCATCTTATTTTAATGCGGAATTGGTTCAAAATATTTATGGGTATAATTTCGAATTAAAACAAGTACAAAAGGCAGAAGATGTTACTAATTTTGACGGAAGTACAGTTTTTGTTTCCCATGAAGATAAAATCGGAAATATTAAGTTGGAAGACACTATTGACTTTTACATCAATCTTCACTCCGATCTAGGAAGCATTCTGATTGTAAACGGAAAGAAAAACGAAAGCTATATCTCAGAAATTCAGCATGTGAGGAGAAGAGAAACGATTGCAATGACGCCATCGAATTCTCTGGTTGCCTTGAAAGCATTTGTTGAAGACGCTTCATTCATTGTTCCAGAAAGTGATGTTAAAACCCATAAAACGAGCGTTCTTAATTCAATTAATGAAATTACAGGAACAACGATAAAACCAATAGTTGCTTCCAGTGGACTCTCTATGCAATATGCTATTATGATGGGGCTTATCGACGATGCGATGGAAAACCACAAAGGAAAAGCCATTAAATTTATCGTTCCCCCAAATTGTTATGGTGGAACAAACGACCAAGCCCGAAGAGTTGCTGCTTGTCTTGACAATGTTGAGGTCGTAGACTTACCTGTTGATGGCGATAACGACATGGTTCGAAGCATTGAAACAGTGTTGACACAAATTGCCAAAGAAGACGCTGTTCCTTATATTATTGCTGAAATCCCAACAAATCCAAGAGTTGAAGTTCCAGATCTTGAAGCCCTAAAAGCTGCTTTAAGCAAAGAACGTAAGACAGAAAATGGAGAAACGGCAATTGATTCAGTTTTTATTTTAGATCAAACATTTTGTCCAAACTATCACTTCTTAGGTGAAGGTGAAATTCTCTCAACGGTAAGAGCAATCTCTTATGCGAGTGGTTCAAAATTCCCTAGTGGTGGAAAAGCAACTGCTGGTTACTGCGTAGGAAACAACAAAACGCAAACTTTGATGGACAAAATTGAAATGCATTTAGGTCTTTGTGACAACGAAGCAACACATCTTCAATATGATATCTTGTCAAAGCAATTGCCTTCAATGAATCAAAGAATTATTGATGCCTATAAAAACACACGTGAGTTTGTAAACTTTATTCACGAAGTTTTACCAGCTGCGAAAATCAATTTTGTTTCAGAAGAATTAGCCCAACAAGGATTTACACCTTCTGTTTTCTCACTGGATCTTCCTACAAAAGGAAATAACGCAGAAGAAAATGAAGCATATAAAAGAGCATTGAATTTGAAGCTAATCAACTTAATGATCACAAAAATTCCACATGAAAGTAAATTCTGTGTGAGTTATGGTCAATTGAAAGGTTGTTATTGGACAATCCCTGCAACATCAACACAAGGAACAACGAAAGAAGGAGACAAGGACTATATTGTTCGTGTGTCGCTTTCAGGTGATATGGATTTGGAAAAACATAAAGAGGTGTTTAGGGAATTTGTAAAATCAATTGGATAACGATTCAAAAGAATCAATGAATTAAAACGTAAAAAATCCTTCGGAAAACAATAAAAAGGGTGAGTTTTATTTGGAGCGCTGTACCAATAAAATCAGCAAATCTTAATTATCCTGTATTGTAACAAAGGGTTAAAGTGTTACCACGAGAAAAACCTCGCGGTAACACTTAATAAAAACTCGGTAGTCTAAAGAGAGAGTAAAAAATATCGGGGCGTAAGCTTCCTTTCTCTGGATGGATTACTAAGAAGATCAATGTGTAGCATACCAAGATAAAATCAAGCCCATAAAAACATGTTTTGATATTTTGGCTTCAGGATGAAAATCATATCGAGGAGTTTGGGAGGTCGAAAAAGCCTTCCTTTTTTATTGCTTTATTTTTTTTGTAATCACCGTAAACAATTATCAACCAATATAAATTAAAAGTACTTGCAACAAGTATAGTTGCTATTATAAAAGTTTGAGAATGAAAAGGGTTTCCATCAGTTTGGTAATAAAAATACGCCACAAGAGTCAGTAAAAGAAAATACATAATCCCAAAAATATAAAAATGATTTCCTGTTGATTTAATAGTTTTTTGTTTTTTTGGAATCAAGGAGTTTTCAGCATTAATTTGGTGAATAATCCTGTCTTTCAACCTTTCATCAGCCTTCATTTTTGATGCTGCTAACATTTCTTTTAATTCTTTTTCTTCCATGATAATTATTTTAAAATGTCATGCAATTTTTTGCGCGCCCTAAACAACATGATTTTAACATTGCTCTTCGTTAAGGACATGATTTCAGAAATTTCACTTACCGAATATTCTTCCATATAATATAAAGTTACAACGATAGCTTCGTTTTTTGGCAATTGTTCAACCGCTTTATTTACACGATGTCTTTGCTCTTGTACCTCATCAATATGATCTGCTTCATAAATTACATTTTGATTATTTCCTGATGTGATTTCATTAAATGCTTCCTCACCCCTGCTCGTTATTTTGTTTATTGATGTAATCGCTGTGTTGTACACAATTCGATAAAACCAGGTAGAAAACTTACTTTTTGAGCGATAAGTATGCAAATTATAATAGACCTTAACAAAAGCATTTTGCACAGCATCCTCAGCATCTTGTTTATTTCCCAGAATGCGAAAAGCAATAGTCAAAGCCATATCTTGGTATTGATCCACAAGAAAGCCAAAAGAAGTCGAATCTCCTTTTAGTATTTGCTTTATGATTTGCTTTTCAGTCATGCTTAATCTACTTCAGTTTCATTATACTTTTTCGATAAAAAGAAATAAACTAGATGTGCAACACCTAAGAAAACCAATACGCTTGGTCCAACAACCCAAATGGCATTTTCTTCATTGACATTTGTTGTTTTCACGATGATCAATCCTACGATAAGTCCTAAACCTAATCCAATCAAAACAACAGCATTTTTAAGGGATTTTAGTCGGTTTGAGATTACTTTATCTTCTGTTGGAGGGATTAGTCCTTGTTTTATTAACTCCATTCTCTCGGTATGTTTTTGCTTCTCGGTTTTTAAAGCATAATTGATTCCCAAAACAAGTGGCAATGCAATTACAGATAAAATCGCAACTATCGGTATTAGCAATCCTATTAATTCGTTCATTATTCTTGGTTTTAAAGTTAAAAATATATCTATCTCGGTAATAAGACTTATGATAAAATGATTTAGTTACAAAAGGATAAATATTATTTTGAAATGTCTTATGCAGAATTAATAAAAAATTAAATTTGAACAAAATATAAGAGACATGAAGTTTGAAGCCTATTGGGAAAAGTATTTAAATGAAGATATTTTAGAAATATTTGAAGAGACATGTGACATTTATTCCAAAGAACTTTCTTCAGAAGTTCTTGAAGAATATGACGTTTCTGAATCTATTTTACTGACAAGAGATTATCTTCTTGATGCAAAAAGATTTGAAGATTTAATTCAATTTATAGCATTAATAAAAGAAAATCAAGCCCAATTATACAATGATAACTTTCAATACTTGGATGATTTTCTTATAGATTATTATTGTTTTCATCAGGATAAAGAAAAGGTTATTGCGGCATTTTCTAACTTTAAGGAAGATCCTCTTCACGATTTTGACAAATATGAACAGAACTTAAGAAAATTACTTTTTTATGGCTATCCAGAACTTACAATTAAGGCGGTTTTAAAGAATTTCGAATCTATTTATACATCGGAGGAATTAGTCCCATGGGCGGCTAATGAAATAGCAATAACTGAATTTTTCAATACTTTAGGAGATTTGTATCTAAAAGACCCTAACAGCGTAAAGTTCATTAATGATGATTTCCTAAATCATTTATCAATTTTCGATCTTGATCTTGAAGAGAAATATCTATCAGTTCTAGAGAAAGGAATGCAAAGTCCTCACCTTCCAAAAGATGCAGTTAATCAATTTCAAACAGATAGTGAATATTTTAAGGTTACCTTAATGGTTCACTTTCTAAAATATATGCATAAACGTAATTTATCATTTGGCTTAAGTAGAATGATATGGAAAGAAATGATAAATTTTTGGGATAAAAAGAATAATAATAAAAACTCGAAATCAAACATATACTTTAAAACCAAAACTAAAGACTTTGAAAAATATTTAATTCAAATATCTGGGAATTACTTCGTTGACAATAGTCAATTAATGTTTGCGGTGCTTTGGGGAAGCAACTATGTTTATGACTTCTTATATTCAGTAGATTTAATTGATCGAAAGAATTATGAAAATGCCATAATGGTTTCAAAAAACCTAAAGAGTAAAGTAATTGAATCTTTATCAGAAAACTTATGGAATTATAATTTTGTGCATCTATGGCAAAAACCAGACAGCATATCTGAGTCAGAATTTGAAAAGGAAAAAAACCTCTTCGTTGAAAGTTTATATTTTAAAAAGCCTATAGCGGTTAATAAACCTGCCAAAAAAAATGAAGAAGAGTGGTTAACGGAGCTTACTAAAACGAACAAACCGAAAGAAGAAAGAAAGTCAAAACCTTTAAACTATGTTACTCCTACTTATGACGAAAACAATAAGCAATTCCCTGCTAAATCAGAAAGTAAAGTAGGAAGAAACGACCCTTGTCCTTGCGGAAGTGGAAAAAAGTATAAAAAATGTTGTGGTTAGTGGAATAGATGAATAAACCACTATTGACTGAAAGCACCAAGGGTTTAGGTAGGAATGAAATTCTCTAGTTATCTAAGAAATTAAGATAACCAAAATAACAACTGATTAATATTATAAATCACTTCAACCTGACCAAACCACCATAATCATTTAAAATTTATTCTGATTACACAATAATTTCTTTAATTTTACTTTTCATCTTGTCGAACGCACAATTGATACAGTTAAAAACGCGACAAAATTACAAACTAAATTATGAGAAATTATTTTTTACTACTTGCTTTACCTTTCTTTATTTTTGGATGCTGGAAGCCAGACTCTGAATTCAACCTTAAAAAACATGAATATGCTCAAGGTGAAGCATTGATTTACGAAAACTTATCACAGAATGATAAAAATAGTAAATGGGAAATTCTAAATGAAAACGATGTAGTGGTACAATCTTTTGAAGGTGCTAATCCTAATATAGTTACTGGAATTACTTTGCCTGATGGAGTTTATACAATTAAATTGACCTCTTATAGAAATAAAGAAAAAAGAGGTTCCATTATTGAAAAACAATTTTTACTTAAATCTTTTAAGCATTCATTGAGAATAAACAATAACAACTCCTCTTCTAAAAAAGAAAAAGATTTCGCTATTTACGTTGACAATCAACTTATTGGTCAATCGAATACTTCTGGCGCCTTTGCTGCAGATATCCCCGAAGGTTTGCGCATAGTAAAACTAGTTTCTCCTTCTCAAACTAAAGTAGAATCATACAATATGAATAAAACCATAAATATCACATTTAATAAAAAGTATTAAGATTCTCAAGAAAAAGAAAAACTTATGAATTCCTTTCCAAACCATTAATGAAGTGTCACTAAACGCTTTAAACCCATAACTCTCATGTACTTAAGTAGTTTAAAAATCAAAAAACTTGTTTCACTCCTATTCTTAGTGCTTTTTTCTGTTGGAGTGAATGCGCAAGGTTTGCTTTATAATAAACTTCAGAAATTGGAGAAAAACCATCCTGAGAAAGTAGAAAATGTAGCTTTAAGAAATTCAAAAATCTTTAAGAAGAACCCTGTTCCTTATTACTTTTTGTCAAAAGATCAGCTGAAAAAATTTAAAGACGAGACAGAAGAAGAAAAACAGTATAAAATCATGACAAAAGTGATTAAGTACGCCAGATTAGCTCATAAATATGGGAAGAAAGATGACTTTGATAAAAATGAGGATTGGTTAATTTATAGGGAAGAAGTAAAGCACACAGGCTATTTTTATTTCAAAGAAAACTCATTAGAAGAGAAAAGTTACGAATTGAAAAAAAAGTTTAATCTCCTAATGAGTAATGAAGAAAGTGAGATTTTATCAGACAAAGACCTTGATGTTAAAGTCCCAGAAGATGAAAAGATTAACGCCTATTTTTACGGCCTACCAACAGGAAACGAATTTATAAAACCTCAGTTTTTAGACGAAGAGCAAAAGATGCTCAATTTAATTAATGAAGAACGTAAAATACTCGGTTTGTCAATTGTAGAAATAGATTCTTCACTTTCCAATGCTTGTCGTTATCATGCTTACGATATGGCAACACAAAACTACGTTGATCACATGGGCTACGACCGAGGAAAAGATGATAAACTCTACTTTGCCAATAACACTTTTGAAAGAATAAGACAGTTTTATAAGGCATCACAGCTGACAGGGGAAAATATTTCTTGGGGTCAAAAAGAAGCCAAATTTGTCTACAAAAGATGGTACAACAGTCCAGCACACCATAAAAACCTATTTAAGCCTCAAAACAACAAAGTAGGAATCGGACTGGTTTACCTTCCAGGTAGTGAGTTTGAATACTACTGGGTATTCGCTGGAGCGGAATGATTTATATAAAAAAGTAAAACTATTAATTGATCTTTTTATAGTTTTATTGTCATTATGAAAACAAGCAGGTTAGAAGCATTTAGCGACGGAGTTTTAGCCATTATAATTACAATAATGGTTTTAGAACTCAAAGCGCCAGAAGAAGTCACATTTGAATCGCTTCTTTCATTTCAGGGAGTAATGGTATTCCATAGCTTTGTTTCGAACTTTAAAAACAAACATCATGAAATCAATTATTACCTCATTATTTCTCGCAGCAGCAACAGCTTCATTTAGTCAATTTTGGACTCCAACAGGAGCCTTAGGAACAGCAGGTGGCGGTTACCTCGTAGCAGCCGCAAGTATTGGAGACAATGTTTATGCAGTTGGCGCTACCACTACTTTTGTGCACTCAACAGATAGAGGTACAACTTGGGCTGCACCAGCAATAACACCACCTCCAGGCGCTTATAATGCCTTAATTGCTTGTAGTAATTATTTATATGCATCTATGAAAATCAATACCTACGACCATGAACTTCACTACAGTTTAAACAATGGTGTAACATGGACTGTGGACACTGTTGGTTTACCTCAAAACATTACTAACACTGGAAAAGCGGCTATGAATGTGCGCTATATGGGCAACAATTATGTTATTGCCTTCAATGCAACTCAATCCTATCACAAGAAATTAGGAACAAATACTTGGACTGCTACAACCATAGATTATACTATTCCAGATGTTATTGGAATGAACGATAATTGGTACGCCATAGGAGCAGGAAAGCTTCACAAAAGCACAAATCACGGAGTGTCTTGGTCGGTTCTTCCAGCAACAGGGCTTCCGGCAGGTTTTCAAGGAAATAAACTTGCAAGCAATGGATTAAACCGTTTATTTGTCTCCAATTCCCCAGCAAATGGAGGAACAGACATCTATGTTTCAACAGACGGCGGAAACTCATTTACATTAACTAATTCAGCTGGTCAATACACACATACCAATGCTTGGGTAGGGCCAATGTTTGCAGTCGACGATTATATTTTCGCTTCTATTTTACCAGAATCAGGTAACTTTACAGACGCCCCACCCTTCATTATGTCTTCTACTGCTTCACCAAGCTTCAGTGTTGGCGATCAAACAGGTTTACCAACTGGGTCTACAATTACAGAATTACCTTTTTATTTCAATTCTGGAAATAAACTATTTACAATGTTTGGTGATTTGTATGTGAGTACACCTGGTTTTGTTGGAAATCCTGTAGTTGTTTCAGTTGATAAACACGAAGAAATAGTAGTTGGTGTTTATCCAAATCCAGCTCAAAATCAGATCCATATCTCCACTAAAGAAGTAAATGATTTAGAGTCTATTGCTTTATACTCAACACAAGGTCAATTAGTGAGGGAATTTAATCCTAAAGAGCCATTAATCAGTGTTTCAGATTTACCAAGAGGACAATATATTTTGAAAATTCAAAGTAAAACAAATCTTACGACTAAGAAAATCATTTTAAATTAACACTCATTTTTTTTCAATTTTCTTTAAAAACAACATTAGGGTCTATGGCCCTTTGTTGTTTTCAATCTAATTAGTGGGTTATCCCTTCAATCCGATAATTTTAAATGATCATTAAACACTATTTAAACTTAGCCTTCTTCCTTTTTATAACTCCCTAGCCAATTGTCAATTCCAAATATTTTCGGGGCTTGCAGTTTATCTTCGTTTATAATTTATTAAATTAGTTGCCGAAACGAAGTGGCATACTTTTTTTAAAAATCATCATTGATAAATATTAACAAACAATTAGAATATGATTATTGAACCTAGAACCCGTGGATTTATATGTACAACTGCTCATCCAGATGGATGCGAACAAGGTGTTTTAAATCAAATTGAATATATAAAATCTAAAGGGAAAATTGAAAGTCCTAAAAGAGTTCTTGTAATTGGAGCTTCAACAGGATTTGGTTTAGCTTCAAGAATAACAAGCGCTTTTGGTTCTGAAGCATCAACAATAGGTGTGTTTTTTGAAAAACCGCCTTCGGAAGGAAAAACAGCTTCTTCTGGTTGGTACAATACTGCAGCGTTTGAAAAAGAAGCACACAAAGCAGGGCTTTATGCTAAAAGTATAAATGGAGACGCATTTTCTAATGAAATAAAAGAACAAACGATTGAATTAATTAAAAAAGACTTGGGTCAAGTAGATTTAGTTGTTTATAGTCTTGCTTCTCCAGTTAGAACGCATCCTGTAACTGGTGTTCGTTATAAATCTTCGCTTAAACCGATTGGAGGTGTTTATACCAATAAAACGGTTGATTTTCACACAGGGGAAGTTAAAGACATCAGCATTGATCCAGCTGTTGAGGGAGATATCGAAAATACTGTTGCCGTAATGGGTGGTGAAGACTGGCAAATGTGGATTGATGCTTTGAGAAAAGAGAATTTACTTTCTAATGATTTCAAAACTGTTGCTTACTCCTATATTGGTCCAAAACTGACTGAACCTGTTTACAGAAATGGAACAATTGGAAGAGCAAAAGACCATTTGGAAGAAACTGCTTTCACCATCACTGATTCTTTAAAAGATATTAATGGAAAAGCATATATTTCTGTCAACAAAGCGCTTGTAACTCAATCTAGCTCTGCAATCCCTGTTATTCCTTTGTACATGTCATTATTGTATAGAGTAATGAAAGACAACAATGTTCACGAAGGATGTATTGAGCAAATCCACAGATTATTTACTGAAAGATTATTCTTAGATGAAGTTCCTACAGACAATGAAGGAAGAATTCGCATTGATGATTTAGAAATGCGTTCAGATATTCAAGATAAAGTTTCAGAACTTTGGGGTAAAGTTACCACAGAAAACCTTATGTCTATTGGAGATTTACAAGGATATAGGAATGAATTCTTCCACCTTTTTGGTTTCAATTATGATGAAATCGATTATACAAAAGAAACTGAAGAAGTAGTTGAAATCCCTGGATTACAATAGAAAAAGTTCTTAATATAAACTTACAAAAGCACCTCAGATGAAAATTTAAGGTGCTTTTGTTTTTTAATTCTTTAGCGTGAATTATTCATTTGAATTGTTTAAATTTCTATCATGAAAATATTAAAATACGCTATTCTAGTTATTTCTATTTGGACAAATAATCTAACAAATGCCCAAATAAAGCATTACGATTTTAATATTTTGGCTTTTGGAGGAATTGGATTTGGAGTTATGGAAAATGACAACACCCCCAATTACAATATGAATAGCAATAGTGCAGAGCTTTTATTGAAATACAGGATAACCCATAAATTTGGTCTTGCCACAGGTATTGGAATGACAGAATTAATGGGAAATGGCTTTAATATAAATGGTAATTTTCATCACGAGAGAAAACTACTTAAAATTCCACTACTGGCTGTTTTTGATTATGCGATTTCTGAAAACATCAGTATGATTCCAAACTTTGGATTGTACACACAATACATTTTCGAAGACAAATACCGATTTCTCAATGACAGCTATAAAAACATCTATGGAAATTGGAATTTCGGGGCACAATTAGGAGTAGGTCTTGCTTTTGAATTATTCACAAACTTCCATTTTGGCTTTAATTACAGTCTACACTATGATTTGAGTAAATTTTCATCCAATAGCAATCAATTGATTATTAATGACAAACAAAAATTGAATAAAGCAAACGCTATTGGAATTGTTTTGGTGATGGAATTATAGAAAATATAGTAATAAAACAAAAAACATATCAGAAGAAAATGAACAAAATATTTGAAACCTATCGACCAGATGGCTTCGGAACTATAAGTGCTTACTTAATGGTTGAAAATCCAGTTGAGCTCATTGAATTTCTTAAAAATGCTTTTTACGCTGAAGAACTCAACCGTTCTATCAATCCGAAAAATGGAGATATTGCCAACGCTATTTTAAAAATCGGATATTCTTGCTTTATGATAAGTCAAGCCAAAGGGAAATATAGAAATATGAAAACATCATTCTATTTGTATGTTAACAACGTCGATGAAATGCATGCAAGAGCTATTAAATTCGGAGCCAAAGTTGAATTTGAACCTGCAGATATGGATTATGAAGACAGACAATCTGGAGTGATAGATCCAAGTGGGAACTATTGGTGGATTTCAAAACGTTTGGTTGAGGAGAAGTATGAATAGGAAATGAAATTATCTTAGTAAAGTAATCTAGTTTTAGTGTTTTGATAATTTTAATAGCTTTTAGAATATCAAACTGAATTCCTTCTAGAATTCAGTTTAAAAAACCAATTTGTTAAAAATTAGCTTTCAAGCCTTATCTCGTGAAAGATGTGTGTATTTTTAGCTCAAGAAAACAGTTTTTAAACATCAAGTATTTTAATTTCAATAATGCTTAAACTATTATTTTTACTTCCATTTTTGATTTTAAGTACTGCTCTAAATGCGCAAGAAAATCAATTTCAGAAAGATTTTATAATTAACGACAGTCTCGTCATAGTAAAATACATTGAGCAGATTTTTATTCCAGAACAACTTGCCTGTCCTCCTGCTAGAGCTGAAAAGAGTGAAATGTTTAGAGAATATTTAGCCCAACATTATTCGAAATTTATTTTAAGCAAAACTTTAACCCAGGATTCTATATTGTATTTTAACGGGAAGCTCTGTTCTGGTCATTCAATTGGAACGGTGGTAGTTTACAGAATTCACAATGGAACAGTAAAAAAGCTTTTCTCGAAGTTTGGTGAAATTGTAGATTTAGATGAGGAAAACCTTGTCATTTACACCTATCCTTGCTGTGGCACAAGATCAAATGTGATTACCAATTACAATATTTCAGGAAAACCAAAAAGAGATACTTCCCACGTCTTCTTTTCGACAGAAGATTTTCAAGAGGTAGAATATGCAAGAAAGAATAAAGCGGATCAACATAAAATCACATTAATTAAAAATTCAGGCATAAGGTCAGCAGCAAAAGATGAAGTTTCACAATTTTATGATCCATGCGAAAAGCCCAACACAAATATCACCAACACTTTTAACAAAGGAGTCAACGGTTATTTAATTACAATAAATCAGGAGAAAGACTGGGCTTTAGTTAGGTTTTTCATTAAAGATGCGTTCGAAAATTATTGTCCTATAACCTATGAAAAAGAAATTATAGACACAGATGATTATTTTGTTTACGGCTGGATAAAAGTCCAAGATTTCATTGTAAATTGAAATTCAAACAGTCACAATTGCTCAATTAATTATGGAAAACAAGCCAATTCTTATCATTCTTTCAGATTTATGGGGCAAAGATCAGTCCGACTGGATTTCACATTATATTAAAAATCTTCAAAGTAATTTCAAAATTACCTATTATAACTGTTGCGAACTAGGTAAATTGGATAAAACTGACTCCACCGAACAAAGTTTACATGAGCAGTTCGTAAATGGAGGAATAGAAAGAGCAGTCAACAATTTAATTTTAACTGAAAAACAAAAAGTCAATATCCTCGCATTTAGCATAGGTGGAACTATCGCTTGGAAAGCCTGCTTATTGGGATTAAAAGCACAAAACATCTTTGCAGTTTCTTCAACAAGATTAAGACTTGAAATAGATAAACCACTTGTTAACATTGAATTATATTACGGAGAAAAAGACCAATTTCAGCCCGGCATCCATTGGTTTGAAAAAATGAATATCGAAAGACAAATCCTTCCCAATGAGGACCATAATTTCTATCAAAAAAGTGCGTTTTCAGAAAAGCTATCACAAAGAATAATAGATAAACTTATTCGCTAAGCTTTCATCATAATTCATTTATCCTTTAATAACAGCCAAGGGTTTCAAGATGATTTCTATATCTATTAAATCTTTTTGACTCGCCATTACTTCTTCAATATCTTTGTAAGAACTCGGCGCTTCGTCCAAATCAGATTTATTGCGCATTCCATGCAATATTCCTTGGTCTTTTAAAGCTTTTACTTCTTCTTTAAAATCTAATTGTTTGCGGGCTTGCGTTCTGCTCAAAAGCCTTCCTGCTCCATGCGAACAAGATTCAAAAGAATAGGGTTCTCCTTTACCTTTCACCAAATAAGATTGTGTTCCTTGAGAGCCAGGAATCATTCCCCACTCCCCTTTTCTTGCGCGTGTTGCTCCTTTTCTGTGAACGATAACTTTTTCTCCAAAGTGTTCTTCTTCATCGGCGAAATTATGAGGTTTATTAATGAAATTTGAGAACTCTACCTCTTGGAAGACTTGAGAAAATGCTTCTTTCACACGTTCCATCATCAACTTCCTGTTGGCCAATGCAAACGCGATACAATAATTCATTTCATTGCGGTACAGTTCAAAATACTCAGAAGATTCAGGAATATGAGCTAAATCTTTTGGTAAATTAGTTTTCAATTTCTCATTTATATCTTTCGCAATATCATTGTAATGCTTAGCAACAGTAAACCCTATATTTCGTGAGCCAGAGTGAACCATTATCCAAATATATCCATCCGACCCTTTTTGAATTTCAATAAAATGATTACCTCCACCCAATGTTCCAATTTGGTATAACCCATTTTCAAATTCTTGTTCTACGATAGGAAGTTTTCCTGTTTTCTTAGGCATCCAAGCTTCATCTTGAGGAAATTCATGCTTTTTAAAACCAACAGGAACGGTCTTTCTAATGATTCCAATAATCTCTTTTAAATCTGAAGTTTCAACATCCTTCAAATTGGTACGTAAAGAACACATCCCACAGCCAATATCAACTCCAACAGCATTGGGTACTATCGCACCTTTTGTAGCCAATATAGCACCAATAGGCATTCCATAACCCAAGTGAGTGTCGGGCATAATTGCGATATGGCTAAATGCAAAAGGAAGATTGGCAAGATTTTGAGCCTGTTTCAATGTCTCCTCCCCCATTTGATCTTTACTTAACCATAGTTTTATCGGAAGTTTCTCTGTTTCAACGACAGTCGTTCCTTTAAAAGGAGATAGTTTTTTCTTTATTTCTGATATGTTCATATTTTTTATGCAATTTTTCCTTTAGCAGAATAAGATAGGAAATTCAGTTGACAAATAACAATTGTTGATTGAAAATTCAATTGATTTTCCTACTTTCAAAGAATTCAACAATTCCATGAACAAAACAATAGAAAAATTTAAGAATAGTCGCTTTCGAAAATTCATTCGAAAAAACAATAAATACCTGCCAATTACCTTCTTTATTTGTGGATTTATTTTCGATTCTTTAACCTTAGGAAGGATCGATAGAGTTTACGATTTAACCGTTTTGTGTTTTCACATGACCTTCCTTACTATCGCTATTTATCTCTATAATTTAGTGGATGATGGCAGATGGAAAAACACCCATTTCGAACGCTTTCAACTCTATTTGCCATTGGCAATTCAGTTTTTCTTTGGTGGACTTTCGAGTGCTTATGTGATTTATTTTTCACGGAGTGTCTCACTTTCTAAAACCATCACTTTCTTCGTGATTTTAGTTGCCTTGCTTTTTGCAAACGAAATGCTCAAAAAACGCATATCCAACAAATACTTGCAGTTCAGCGTCTATTTCTTCATAAGTTTCACATTTTTCACCTTTATGATTCCTGTTTTTATCAAAGACATGAATACAACAATTTTCATCATCTCAGGATTGGTAAGTCTCGTAATTACCCTTTCTTTAATTACAATTATCTATCAAAAAAGTCCAAGTACGAGAGCAGAAATTAAGATTAAGAAATTAATCAGCATTATTCTATTTATTTATGCTTCCATCAATTTATTGTATTTCACAAACCTCATCCCTCCAGTTCCATTGGCTTTGGATACAGGAATTGTCGCACATAATATTGAAATAAAAAATGATGAGTATTTAGTGACTTTTGAGCGAAATGATTGGTTTGTTTTTTGGCGAGATCACCAAATAAAATACATACATCAACCAGGAGAAAGTGTATATATTTTCACCTCCATTTTTGCGCCAACGAAAATTAAAAAATCTATTCTTCACCGATGGAAATGGCTAAATGAAGCCACAAATAAATGGGAAATTGCAGATGAAATTGGGTATCAAATTACAGGAGGTCGAGATGCTGGTTTTCGTGGCTATACTTTCAAGGACAATGTAAAGCCAGGAATATGGAAAGTAGATGTGATTACTGAAGAAAACTTAGTCTTGGGAATTATAGATTTTGAAATCATTATAGATCAAACTAAAACGCCAAAAAGATTGGTGAAAAGAACTTTTTAATTAGCCAACACTGTAATTTTACAGTATTAACACAAAACTTAACTCATGGAAGTATTTACAGAAACCAAAAGATTGATTTTAAGAAAACTTGTCCTTTCAGATCTTGACGGGATGTTTGAACTTGATTCTAATCCGGAGGTTCATAAATATTTAGGCAATAATCCTGTAAAAGACCAACTACAATCCATACAATCCATAGAAGACAAAATTACACAATATAAAGATTATGGTATTGGTAGGTGGGCTGTAATAGATAGAAACAATGGTGATTTTATGGGTTGGGCAGGATTAAAATTCGTGACTGACAACACCAACAAGGTGGAAAACTATTATGATTTGGGTTATCGCTTAATTCAAAGGTGTTGGGGAAAAGGAATTGCCTCAGAAGCAGCTTCAGCAATAATAAAAAAGGCTTTTACCATATTAAATATAAAAGAAATTTATGCCATGGCAGACTGTGATAACATAGCTTCTAATAAAACATTAAAGTCAATAGGAATGAAATTAGTTGAAGAATTTGAACAAGATGGAACAAAGTACAACTGGTATAAAATTGAACAAGCAGATATTGGATTTGATCCAATTAAAGTGTAAAATCTCTTTCCATCAATTCAAACTAAATAATGCGGTGAAATTATTTCCTAACTTTGTGTAAATTATAAAAACAAAAACCTTCAAATGAAATTCTCAATAGCAATACACGGCGGTGCTGGTACACTCGTAAAAGGCATGATGACTCCAGAATTGGAGTTGCGTTATAAAGCTGATTTGGAAAAAGCCCTCGATGCAGGCTACAAAGCCCTTGAAGAAGGTAATTCTGCCGTAGATGCAGTTGAAATAGCCGTAAACATTTTGGAAGATTCTCCTTTGTTTAACGCAGGAAAAGGAAGTGTTTTCACTGCTAATGAAACACATGAAATGGATGCTTCTATAATGGAAGGAAAGAATTTGAATGCGGGAGCTGTTTCATTGATTTCTGGAATTAAAAACCCAATCAGTTTAGCACGTGACGTTATGGAGAAAAGCGAACATGTATTTCTAGCAGGTGAAGGAGCTATGCAATTTGCTAAAATGAATGGTTATACACTTGAAGACAAATCCTATTTCCATGATGATTTACGCCACAAGCAATGGCTTGAAATAAAAGACACTGATACTTTCCAATTGGATCATTCTAAATCAAAAGATTCTAAATTTGGAACAGTTGGAGCCGTGGCTTGTGATAAAAATGGAGATATCGCGGCTGCAACAAGCACTGGCGGCATGACCAATAAACGTTTCGGGCGCATTGGAGATAGTCCGATGGTTGGGGCAGGAAACTATGCAAACAATGAAACTTGTGCTGTTTCATGCACTGGAAGTGGGGAGTATTTTATCCGAGGAGTCGTCGCTTATGACGTGGCTTGCCTTATCGAACACAAAAACTTCACATTGCAACAAGCAGCCGACGAAGTAATAAATAAACGCATCTTGAAAATTGGCGGTGACGGCGGATTAATAGCAGTAAACACTAAAGGAGATATAGCAATGCCTTTTAACACAGAAGGAATGTACCGTGGCTGTCGTGATTCTGAAGGGAAAAAAGAAATTTTGATTTATAAGTGATTTTTTTGCTATAAACTGTAAGCTATAAGTCTATAGCATACAGCTTAAGGCTTATAGCTTACAGCTTATACAAACTCTGCATTTATCGGCAAGACCTTAATAGTTCTCGTTTCAATTTCGAATCTATCTCCGTTTGACAAAATATGTGTTCTCATATCCACAACCGTCATTGGTGTACCCACTTCAAGAATATGTTGATAATTATGCGTCGCTTCTCTAGTATCAAAAACGATAACCATTCCTGATCCAATCACCTGAAATTCATTTTTATTTCTGATAATTAATCCAGTGTCTTCAGCCAAACCTACTCCAATTAAATCAGGATATTTTGCAACCGCTTCTGTTAGTCTTCCAAACCTTCCACGGCGAATAAAATGTGAATCTATAATAAGTGAAGAAATAAAACCCATTCCTTTGGCCATATCAACTACTCCTTTTCGGAAAGAATCTTTATTGGTTCCTCCAGCAATCATTTGGTGTGTCATGCACATTGCACCTGCACTTGTTCCAGCAATTACGAAAGGTTCATTTCTATATTTATCAAGCAATATCCTGTGTAAAGTTGTTCCCAACATTTTCCTAGTTATCTCCGATTGATCACCACCAGAAAATAAAACTGCATTGGCAGATTGAATCAATTCAATAGCTTCAGGTTTTTCAGAATCGCTTCTTTCAAAAATTTGTAGAATGTGAATATTAGTACAACCTAATTTTCTAAAGGCATCCTTATAATTGTCTGCAACCTCCTCAGGAATACTTGAAGCAGCAGGAATTACAACAATTTTGGCGTTTAATCCGCCAGATTGTTTTACAACATGAGCAAGTATGCCATCGCCGATAAAGTCGATTTTGTGGGCGTCATCTTTCCCATTTCCGTTCCCCTTATCTTCATTCCCACCTATAGGAATCAATATTCCTTTAATATTACTGTCGTTCATTTAAATGATATTTAATACAAAAAGCATAAAAGTATATGTATTTATTCAATCAAAATCATATATTTAAGAATTACTTAGCAAAACACTAGAATAATATTAAAACTTCAATCTTATGAGAATACGCAATATTAATGCCATGCGCGGACCAAACTACTGGTCTATCCGCCGCCATAAACTAATCGTAATGGTGCTGGACCTAGAAGAAATGGAGCAATTACCAACAAATAAAGTGGTCGGTTTTCGCGAACGATTAGAAAGAATGTTTCCAAATATGTATGAACACCGTTGCTCTGTTGGAACAGCTGGTGGATTCTTTCAACGAGTAGATGAAGGAACTTGGATGGGACATGTTATAGAGCATATTGCGCTTGAAATTCAAACCCTAGCAGGAATGGATGTTGGATTTGGGCGTACACGAAGTTATGGCGAAGAAGGGGTCTATAATGTTGTTTTTGCCTACATGGAAGAAGAAGTTGGCAGATTTGCTGCTGAAAGTTCTGTGGCTATCTGTGAAGCTTTAATTAGTGGTGAAGAATATGATTTAGAAGCCGACATCCAAAAGATGCGTGAACTCCGTGAAGATGTGCGTCTAGGTCCAAGTACTGGCTCTATCATTGCCGAAGCCGAAGCACGTGACATTCCATGGATAAGATTAAATAAATATTCGCTTTGTCAATTGGGATATGGAGCAAATCAAAAACGTATTCAAGCAACTGTAACCAGCGAAACCAGTAGTATTGGTGTAGAATTAGCCGGAGATAAAGAAGATACAAAACATCTTTTAGAAGCAGCAGAGGTACGTGTTCCTAGAGGGAGAATCATCAGACAAGAATCAAGTCTTGAAGAAACCTGTAATTATGTTGGGTTTCCATTAGTAATAAAGCCTATTGATGGAAATCATGGCCGTGGGATTACGGTAAACATCAACAATTTGGAGGAAGCTGTTGTTGCCTTTCATGCTGCCAAAGAGATTTCGAGAGCTGTTATTGTTGAAAAATTCGTGGTAGGTGATGATTATAGATTATTGGTAATTAACAATAAACTTGTTGCCGCTGCAAAAAGAACTCCTGCACACGTTATAGGTGATGGAATAAATACTGTTCAGCAATTAATTGATATTGTTAATGCTGATCCTTTACGTGGATATGGACATGAAAATGTACTTACACAAATCACTGTAAATGAACTTACAAAAACAATTATAAAAGCGGCAGGCTATACCTTAGAGAGCGTAATTCCTAAAGATGAAATGCTAATTTTAAAAGATACTGCAAACCTATCAACTGGAGGAACTTCAGAAGATGTTACAGATATTTTACATCCATCAAATGTGTCAATGGCAGAGCGAATTTCTAAAATTATAGATCTTGACATTTGCGGAATTGATATCATGACAACAGACATCTCTCAACCACTTGAAGAAACTGGAGGGGCTGTTCTTGAAGTGAATGCTGGCCCTGGTTTTAGAATGCACCTTGCACCTTCAAAAGGCTTGGCGAGAAACGTTGCTGCACCAGTTATTGACCAATTATTCCCTAAAGGAACAACAGGAAGAATTCCAATTATTGCCATTACTGGAACCAACGGAAAAACGACAACAACTCGTTTAATAGCGCACATTGCCAAAATGAACGGTAAACGGGTAGGTTATACCACAAGTGATGGAGTTTATATTCAAAATAGACTTTTAGTTACCGGTGATTGTACCGGACCGGCTAGTGCAGAATTTGTTCTAAAAGATCCAACCGTAAACTTTGCTGTTTTAGAATGTGCAAGGGGTGGATTATTACGCGCTGGACTCGGATTCAAAAAATGCGATATTGGAATTGTTACCAATGTTGCTGCAGATCACCTCGGATTAAGAGGAATCCATACAATTGAACAATTGGCAAAAGTGAAAGGCGTAATTCCAGAAACAGTATTGCCTTCTGGATATGCTATTTTAAATGCGGATGATGAATTGGTGTATGAAATGAGAAGAAATATCACTTGTAACTTGGCTTTGTTCTCAATGGATGAAAATAACATTCATATAAAAGCACTTCAAAAACGTGGTGGAATAACAGCAATTTATGAAAATGGCTATGTTACCCTTTGTCGTGGAGAATGGAAAATGCGCATCATGAAAGCGGAGAATATCCCTCTTACTTATGGCGGAAAAGCTGAATTTATGATCATGAATATTTTACCAGCTGTTTTGGCGGCCAACATTCAAGGAATAAGCATTGAAGATACAAGGGCTGCTTTGGAAACCTTCATCCCTTCTCCTACTCAAACACCAGGAAGACTTAATGTTTTTAAATTCAATGAATTTACTGTTTTACTTGATTACGCTCACAATCCAGCTGGAATGCGTGCTTTAAAGCAGTTCGTAGATTCTTTTGACTCCACAGAAAAAGTAGGAATTATTTCAGGAATTGGCGATAGAAGGTTAGAAGACAATAGAGAAATTGGAAGTGTTGCGGCCACAATGTTTGATCAAATTATTATCAGACAAGACAAGCATCTACGCGGAAAAACAGAAGAGCAGATAATTACAATGGTTCATGACGGAATTAAAAGAGAAAATCCAAATATGAAAACCACAATTATCCCTTCAGAAAAAGAAGCAATTATCTTTGCAGTGGAAAATGCAAAACCTGGTTCACTTATAGTAATCAGCAGCGATATCATTCCAGAAGCGCTAGAGCTAGTTGCTGCATTAAGAGAAGGTGAAATGCAAAAAAACATTAAAGTCTAATTAGAATTTAGACAATGAAAATTAATATAATCTTAATCAACGGCAATGCAAGTAAAGTGTTGCCGTTTTTTATTGTGGAGAAAAAAGAATTCAATTAATAATATTTCTTTGTTTCAATTTTAAAAAATATTAAATTGGAACTCACAAAAACGGCCTATAATTTGTCCTACTTATGAAAGTGACCATAACAGTTCTAGCTATTATTGTTATGATTTACTAGTTGCGAAAGAACTTGTATTGATGGTAGAACAGGAATTGATCAAGGATTGTGCAAAGTAATTGCATTTAAAATTAAAGAATAAATAAAGTTTATAACTGTATTGTTTTTCCTGATTGTATTTACTCAACTAACAGCTCAATCATCCACTAGTTCACTTGTAACATTTACAATGGTAAGTTCGTTAAGGAATGATTTTTAAAAATTGATATCTTGGATTTTGTTACCACTGAAGTTTTTATAAAAGCCCAGAGAATGTATTGAGCTAATAATTGAGTGAGTTCAAACTTCACCAATTAGTTCCTTTTTATCTGTTTAGCGGTTAAAATTTCTAAATCTCTAACCAGAATAAAAAAAGGTAACTATCTTTATAAACATGGATATCGATAAGATGAACCCGCAAGAGGTTTTAAATAAAATAAATAAAGATTTAGAAAGCTATAAAAATGCTAAAATCAAATGCGGAATCATTGGAAGAAGTGGAACTGGAAAATCTTCGTTGATTAATGCAATTGCTGGTGAACATATTGCCGAAGTCGGTGAAATTGAAACCACGATGAATGTGAAAGAGCCAATTGAAAGCAATGGACTTTTATTCTACGACTTACCTGGCTGTTCAACCTCAAACTTCCCAAGAGAAGATTATATCAAGGAATTTAATGTTGAAGATTTTGATTGCGTTATTTTGGTTACTGCAGACCGATTCTTTGAAGATGATTTGTTTTTAATTCAAGAATTAATTGAGATTAAAATCCCGGTTTTTGCTGTTCGAACTAAAATTGACTTCTCCATTGAAAGAGGGCTGAAAAGAGGAATTCCTGCGGAAGAAACTTACAGGACAGTTTACGACAATATTGTTGAGAATTTAAAAGGAAATAAAGTAAAAGGAATTTACCTTACTTCTGCCGATTTCCCTAAGCAGTATGACTTCAGCAAACTTTTAGAAGATGTGTTTTTTTCTTTAAAAGACTTCAAAAAGGAACGATTTATCGCTGATATCAATATCACTAGCGAAAGAATTCTGGAAGAAAAAAAAAGAATAGCTGAAAAAATTGTACTGAGACACTCTGCACTTTCTGCTGCAAATGGACTAAATCCTATTCCTGGATTAGATATCAGCTTAGATGTTGCACTTTTAGTTAAAATGTCAAAGGAAGTTCAAACTATTTATGGGTTAAACGAAGAGCAACAAGAATTTAATCTTCAATTTATAGATAAAAAGAGTGCTAAATTTATAGCATCAAAAGTACTTCAATACACAACTAAATATGGAGGAAAAGAAGCGATAATGCTCTTATTAAAAAGAGTAAGTTCTTCAATTATCACAAAAACAGCTTCTAAATGGGTACCCTTTGTTGGTCAAGTAATAGCAGCTGGAATAGGATTTAAAATGACTTCTTGGATTGGAAAAGACATGATTGAAGATGCTGAAACGATTGCAGTAGAAACTTATGAGGCTATTAAAAATTCATCAAATTGAAATAATCAAACTTAAGTTCTAATAAATATCAGAATGTGACATAAGAGATTTTCCAAAGGCCTGAATATGGATAAGATGGCGTTAAAGAAATGAAAACGAATAAATTTGAATTAGATAAAATTATGTCAATAGTTCAACTGAATTCTGAATTAGAAGTTGAGCAAGCAGAGTCTTTGGTTTTTAAATTCAAATGGATGCAGAAAGAGAATGAGATCCTCCTACCTTTACGAGAACATTGGGCTTCACTTTTAGAAGATTATAAAATCTTAAAACAATATCCAAGCTTAAGTATAGGCTTAAATAAAGATGACCTGATTAATGTATAAATCTAGTTTATGAATAAAATCTTAATTCTATTATCAATACTCACTTTTGGTCCTTTGTTTAGTCAAATCGACAATACAATTTACCCTGTAGATTCAAGTCTATATAAAACCAAAACAATTAAAGGAACTTTAAAGACCATTGAATGGGAAAGTAAATCCATGCAAGAGTTAAGAAATATCACAATCTACGAACCTGTTGGATTTCACAAAGATTCTATTTACAATGTTGTTATCGTAACCGACAATCAAGCTGAAGCACTGGCCAATGCTTTAGAAAGTAAAATAATTAGTCATGAAATTAAACCTTTATTGATTATTGGTGTAAACAATAGAGAACCTCAAGCAATAGATTCCATTTATGGAAAGAGTAAGATTGATTTTAGAAGCTCGGAAATGTTAGGAATTCAATATGTAGGTTCTGATGAAATTGATTTTTCAAATCAAGATTTGGTAAAACTGCTTTCTAATCGTGTCTCAAAGTTTTGTGATTTCATTGCTATTGAAATATCAAATTACATCACGGAACATTACAACACAATTCCAAAAAACACTTGGACTCTTGGTGGGTTTTCAAATGGAGGTGCTATTGTTGTGCATATTTCTACAACCCACCCAAATAGTTTTGGATACATTATTTCAATGTCTCCTGGAGGAAGTCTGGAGGAAAGAAATAACTTTGATTATTCAGAAACCAAAAGTAAATACTTTGTTTGTGCAGGAACAAATGAAAAAAGTTTTCATAAAAGCAGTTTGAAATTAGTAAAAGTCCTCAAAGCAAATGGTATTGAATTTGAACATAAATCCTTTAATACCGGTCACGATTATAATATGTGGTTAACTTATTATGTTGAAGTTTTAAGTAGTGTTTACAAAATCTAACTCCATCTGATCAAAATTCAACTTGTTGATGACTTTACTTTTTCACTATCTTAGTCCAATATAAATGCTGAATTTTATTTGCTTTAAATAGCATTTAAAATGTATTTAAAAGAAGAGATTTTATGCATACAATTGATATTCGAACAGTAGATGTCGTACAATATATAAGTCCTTTACGCGAAGGCGGATCCATGCCTGGTATTGTAAAAGCAGATGATGGATTCCTTTACATTATCAAATTCAGAGGTGCTGGACAAGGGAAGAAAGCTTTGGTTGCCGAGTTTCTTGGAGGAGAATTAGCCCGTGCAATTGATCTAAAAGTTCCTGAATTGGTTTTTATGAATCTCGGCGACTCCTTTTCTAAAATGGAACCTGATGAAGAAATCCAAGATTTGCTAAAGTTTAGCGTTGGTCTCAATTTAGGTTTACACTTTTTATCATCTGCAATAACTTATGACCCATTAGTTTCAGAATCTCCAGCACTAATCTGCTCTAAAATCGTTATTTTGGACAGCTTGATTTCTAATATTGATAGGACCACAAAAAACCCAAATTTATTGATGTGGAAAAAGGAACTTTGGGTTATTGATAACGGAGCTAGTTTTTATTTCCATCACAATTGGAACAACTGGAGATCCCATCTCACACGAAGTTTTCCAATGATAAAAGACCATGTCTTGCTTGAAAAAGCATCTGAAATGGATAAAGCATCTGAAATAATTCAAAACGCATTAAGTAAAGAAACGATTAAAGCCATCATTGATGCAATTCCTGAAGAATGGTTAGAAGATGAACACGACCCATTAAATCCGGATGAAAAACGTGCTGCATATCTTGAGTACATGATGGCAAAATTGGAATTAATTGATGTTTTAGTAAAAGAAGCTAAAGATGCAAGATAAATTCATATACGAATACGCTATCATCCGATTTTCACCTCTTGTAGAGCGAGGAGAGTTTTTTAATATTGGTGCAATTCTATACTCTAAACCTAAAAAGTTTCTTGCAATGCGCTACCATATAGATCCTGAAAAACTTCAAGTTTTTAATAGCGAACATAGTCTAGAAGAACTTGAAGCCTACTTGAAAGCATGGGATAAAGTATGCAAAGCAGAACCAAATAGCGGAGCAATTGGAGAAATGGAAATGCCTGATCGCTTTCGTTGGCTTGTAGCAACAAGAAGCACAATCATTCACAGTTCGATGACCCACACAGGAATTTGCGATGATCCTAAAGAAGAATTGGATGCAATTTTTGAGCAGTTTGTTTTGTAAACTTAACTGCAAAATGAGTGATATCAATATCAATTATTCATTGTCAATCGATATTTTGTTATTTTTAGAAACGCATTAAATATTTCACAAATTAAACATAAAGCAATATGAGATTTTTTTCCTTTTTATTTGTAATTCTATCCTTTTTCAGCCTCAACGCTCAGGAAGGTTTAAGCTATCAAAAACCTTCGCAAGAAATTCTAGATTTAGTTGATGTACCACTAGCACCGACCGTGATTATGGACGAAAGCAAAAACTATATGATTTTAATTTCACGTGATGCTTACGGCTCTATTGAAGAACTTTCACAAGAGGAGTTGCGTTTAGGTGGCTTGCGTATCGATCCAAAAACAAATATTGGAAGCCGAGTTACCTATTTCAACAATCTACAATTGAAAAATCTAAAAGAAAAAAACGCTGAGAATATTCAAGTAAAAAACTTACCGAAAAATGCTAAACTCACAAATTTCAAATGGTCACCAAATCAAAAGAAACTGGCTTTTACAAATACCACAGAAAACGGTGTTGAAGTTTGGGTTTTAGACTTGGCGAGTGCTGGGGTAACCAAATTAACAAGCGATAATATCAATGCCAACATCGGTGATGTTATTAATTGGTTTAATGACGGAAACTCTCTGCTCATAAAAGTAGTTTCTGAAAATAAAAAGGAATTAATCAATACCAAAACTGCTGTTCCTACTGGACCAACAATTTCAGTTAACGATGGTAAAAAGGCGCAAAACAGAACTTATCAAGATTTATTGAGCAACAAGAATGACGAGCATAATTTCGAACAATTAGCATTGTCTACAATTTACAAAGTTAACCTTGATGGAAGCACTGAAAAATGGCTAGAAAGCAATCTTTATTCGTCAATAGATTTTTCTCCTGATGGAAACTATGTGATGATTGAAACGATTGAAAAGCCCTTCTCCTATTTAGTTCCGTATAGCCGTTTCCCATCCAAAACAACGATTTACACCAAAGAAGGAAAAAAGGTAGAAACAGTATTAGAAGTTCCATTAATTGAAGATTTACCTCAAGGCTTTATGGCCGTAAGAACAGGGAAAAGAAACTTTTCTTGGAGAAATGACAAGCCTTCTACTTTGATTTTCACCAAAGCACTTGACAATGGAGATCCAGCAGTCGAAGTTCCGTTTAGAGATGAAGTTTTTGAAATGGAAGCTCCGTTTAAAGGAAATGAAAGAAGTATTCTAAAGACCATAAACCGCATGAGTTCTATCCAATGGGCCAACAATTCTATTGCTATTGGAAGTGATTACTGGGTAGACACAAGAAACACAAAAACTTATCTTTTCAATCCATCTGATACTTCAGTTGAAGCGAAAATAATTTCTGACAGAAGCTATCAAGATGTTTACAGTAATCCTGGAAATTTTGTAACTAAACTAAATTCATTTGGAAAAAGTGTTCTGGCCTTATCAGGTGACAACGCTTATCTTTTAGGAGCTGGACATACAAAAGAAGGTCAATTTCCATTTCTAGATCAACTCAATTTAAAAGATTTAAAAAAGAAACGAGTTTATCAGTCTAAATACACAGATAAGGTTGAGAATTTACAAGATTATGACATCACAAATAATCAACTTTTAGTCAGAATAGAATCGTCAACAGAATATCCTAACTACTCATTCAGAGATGTTAAACGCAATAAATTAAAACAAATCACTTTCTTTAAGAATCCATTTTTGAGTATCCAAAACGTTCATAAAGAAGTAATCAATTATAAGCGTGATGATGGATTAGATCTTTCCGGAACATTGTATTTACCAATTGGATATGATATAAAAAGCAAGGAGAAAATGCCTATGATTATTTGGGCTTATCCAACAGAATACAAGGACAAAGCAAACGCTGGTCAGAACACACAAAATCCAAACAAATTTACATTTCCGTTTTATGGTTCTATGATTTATTGGGTAACAAAAGGATATGTTGTATTGGATAATGCCTCTTTCCCAATTGTTGGTGAAGGAGATGAAGAGCCAAACGACACCTATATTCCACAATTAGTTGCAAATGGAAAAGCTGCAATTGATGCGGTAGATAAATTAGGCTATATCGATAGAAATAGAGTTGCCGTTGGTGGACATAGCTATGGTGCATTCATGGTCGCGAACTTACTTTCACATTCAGATTTATACGCTGCTGGAATTGCTCGAAGTGGAGCTTATAACAGAACATTAACTCCTTTTGGATTCCAAAGTGAACAAAGAAATTATTGGGAAGCACCAGAGGTTTACAATGCTATGTCTCCATTTATGAATGCAGATAAAATGAAATATCCTCTTTTACTTGTTCATGGTGAAGCGGATAATAACTCAGGTACTTATCCAATGCAAAGTGAACGTTATTTCAATGCTTTAAAGGGATTAGGAGCGACTGTAAGATTAGTTGTTTTGCCGAAAGAAAGTCACGGATATAAAGCAAAAGAAAGTATTCTGCACTTATTGTGGGAGCAAGATCAATGGTTAGAAAAGTATGTTAAGAATAAGCAGTAGGCTTTAGACAGTAAGCAGTAGACAGTAGACAGTAGACAAGAAAAAATGAACTTCATAATCTCCAACTTTTTTGAGTTGGAGATTTTTTTTGCTGATTATTGGGGGGCAAATTAAATTTGTGGGGATGAATATTGTATAAAACAATAAAATCCCAAAGGGATGGTATGCATTAACCTAGGACGTGAGTCCTAAGAGTAAAAACATGAGCGAGTCTGAGTCATAAAGGGACGACATATAGTTAATCCTAGGAATTACCTCCTAGGCTAACCCATATCGTCCTTTTAGATACTTTTTCAACTATAAATTAGTATCAAATCGAAATCTCAAATAATAAATTTTAGAATTCAACAGATTTACTCAAAACATGATAAGATCAATTTTCATACAGTGATTCTGGGTGAAAAAAAACTTAATCCCAAACTTTTGAAACTGACCCGTTATTGAAGATAAATAATTGTATGTTTTTCGACCAGACAATAATCAAAGCTATTAAACTAATAAACAATAGCATAAAGAGATGCAAATAATGTAGACTATCGTTGAATTTCTAAAGAGACTAAGAAGAGTGTAAAGTAAATACACCTTAGCCTACGCTTTTGCTTTATCTTCTAGATATTTATTTTATATTTGTTGTCAATAAAATGCTAAAAACTATATGTCAACTAACATGCAGAAAGTCAAGATTGAAGATACAGAGATGTTCAAAAATAGCTTCCCTAATTTACGCTATAAAAAAACATTAGATTTTGTTAAAAAAAACCTTCCAAAAGATGAACTTATTTTGGATTTAGGTGTGATGAATCCTTTTACACAAGTGATGAATGATAACGGGTATAAAACTTCAAATACCCAAGGTGAAGATCTAGATGATGACTACAAAAACATCAACAATTATGATTTTGACTGCATTACTTCTTTCGAAATTTTTGAACACCTTCTTGCACCGTATAATGTTTTAAAAGAAATATCATCAGATACAAAAGATATAAGATTATTATCTTCTGTTCCTCTAAATGTTTGGTTCTCTAAAGCATATTGGAATAAAAATGATAAATGGGACAGACATTATCATGAGTTTGAACCTAGACAATATGATTGGTTACTCGAAAAAGCAGGTTGGAAAATAATTTCAAGTGAAACATGGACTTCTCCTTCAAGACATCAGCTTGGCATTCGCCCATTATTAAGATATTTATACCCAAGCTATTACTTTGTCCATGCGATTAAAGAAGCTAAGAAATAAGAATGATTTGGTTTTTAAGCTATAGGCTTTAGGCAGTATCTCATTTGAAATAAGACTAAAAGCAACTGTCTCAAAAGTTATTTTTTGTAATAGATATATTAGGTGTCTCAATATTTGAAAACAACTCAGCTGTTTGCCAATATTGAGACACCTTCTTTTATTTAAAGCAATTATTCCTAATACTTATCGTGGTAAAATTCATTCTTACGTACTTCTTTTTTCTGCTTGCTTAAAGCTTCTTCCGCACGAAGTTCTATTCTTCTAATTTTTCCTGAAATAGTTTTTGGCAGATCGTCTGTAAATTCAATAATTCTAGGAATTTTATACCGCGATATGTGCGCTTCGGAGTAAACAAATAATTCCTTAGCCAATTCTTCGGTAGCTTCCACTCCATTTGCCAAAACAACAAACGCCTTTACAGCATTACTTCTCAAGGCATGTGGACTTGCCACAACAGCTGCTTCCAAAACTTTCGGATGCTCTAAAAGCATACTTTCTACTTCAAAAGGTCCTATTCTAAAATCAGATGCTTTGATCACATCATCATCTCGCCCTACAAACCAAAAATATCCTTCTTCATCTTTGTATGCTTTATCACCTGTATAATACAAACCGTGTTTAAAAACAGCGTCGTTTTTTTCTTTGTCGATTAAGTAGGTTTTAAAAACTCCTGTTACTCTGTTCGGATCATGTCTCAAACATATATTCCCTTCTTCTGAGACTTCCACCTCATTTCCGTCATCATCTGCAATCACGATATCATACAAAAATGTTGGTTTTCCCATAGAACCAAACTTCACTTTATTTCCGGGCAGGTTACCAACTAAGGCAGTTGCCTCAGTTTGTCCATAACCATCTCGAATTAAAATTCCAGTAGCCTTTTTCCAAACTTCAATAATTTCAGGATTCAGTGGCTCTCCTGCTGCAACACATTCTCTCAATGAAAAATTATAAGCATTTAAATCTTCTTGAATCAACATTCTTAATGATGTCGGAGGAGAACAAAAAGTGTTGACTTTTAAATCTTGAATTGTTTGCAGTTGCTCTTTTGGCACAAATCGATCGATATGATAACCCAAAATTGTTGCTCCAACATTCCAAGGAGCGAAAAAACTACTCCATGAGAATTTTGCCCAACCCGGCTGTGAAATATTATAATGTAAATCTCCGCGTTGAATACCAATCCATGTTGTGGTAGTCAAGTGTCCAGTCGGATAACCAAAATGAGTATGGACAACAATCTTCGGCATTCCAGTAGTTCCTGAAGTGAAAAAGTAAAACAAGTCATCGTCAGAACGTGTTTTTGCTCCTTCAGCTACTTTAGATTCAGACAAAATTTCATCTATAGAAATCCATCCTTCTCTTGTTCCTTCAGTTAATATTTTAAGTTTAATTTTTTGCCCATTATTTTCTTCAGCCTCATCAATTTTTATCGCATTTTCTGCATCAGCCAAAGCTACTTGCGGAAGTACAGATTTAAAACGAAATTCTAGATCTCGCGTTTCTAAACTTGTCGCTGCAGGAACAATAACAACCCCTCCTTTTATACATGCTAAATATCCATACCAATTCGCAGGAACTAAAGGAAGCTGAATAAAGATTTTATCTCCATGCGTAATTCCGTTTTTTCGTAATAAATTCAAAAACTGATTACTGCGTTCCGAAATCTCTAAATAAGTAAAATCTTCTCGTTGATCATTGTACTTCCAAATCAGTGCCTTGTCATTTGGGTTTTGCAAAACATTTTGAACCTCAAAAACTTCTGTTACCCAGTTAAAAAACTCTGGTTTCTCAGGTTTTAAACTCTTTAAACTATCAAAGTTCTTTTCCTTTATAGCCTGCGCAACTTGATTGTATAATTCTAAAACCTTCATATTCGTTTACTTTGATTAACTACTTAGTGTCTGTTTTCGACCAGCCACTACATAGTTATTAAAATTCGGAATAAATGACAAATATTCAACTGCTTATTGATTCATTGGGAAGGTTATTACATACTTGTGTAACAAATGTAGCTATAATCGATAGTAGCTTTGGAAAAATCAAAAACTTAAGATGAACCATAAAATAAAATGAAAACCAATAGAATCCAGAAAAGACTATGGGATAAGTTTTCGTATTTTATATCTTTCTAAAAAAAGATGATGTAATAAGTCTGTGTTTAAGTCTATCTTTGCAATTTCAAGAATGAAATCACCTCATTGTTAAACTCAACAGGTTGTTCAACATTTACAACATGCCCACAGTTTTGAATAACATGCAATTGTGCACTTAAATGTTTTGAAATCACTTCTCTGATTGATGGTAAAAACAAATGATCTTGTTCTCCCATTATATAAAGAGTTGGAATATTGATATCCTTCATTCTGAATAAACGCAATAAAGGTGTTAATTCGGCTGTTAACTTATACCATCTTTTGAATTCCTTTTGGTACAGCTTCTTTGCTTCCTTAACGAATAATGAACGCGATTCTTTATGGTTTTTCTTTGGCATAATTATAAATGCAAAAAGCTTATACAAAAAGATATATGGAACTACAGATTTAAAAACATTTCCAAATCCGATTAAAAACTTAGAACGAACATTCAACTTAAGAATTGCTCCTCCCATCACCATACTTTGCACTCTCCCAGGATTTCTTTCTGCCAAGTCTCTAATTAAAATTGTTCCTAAGGAAATTCCAATAAAGTGAGATTTTTCAATTTTAAGGTGATCTAAAACTTCCAAAATATCATTTGAAACTACTTCAAAAGTGTACTTCTGATTACTGATTTGTTTTACAGGAGTTTGACTTTCACCATGTCCACGTAAGTCAATCAATAAAATATTGAACTCGTTTTTGAAAGCCCTAATCTGGCGAAACCAAATGGAACTGCTTCCTCCTGCTCCATGAACAAAAGTAACCCACTTTGTGGTGTTTTCATTTCGGTAAATTGAGTAACTTAACATAGCTTTAAATAGTTGGGTTTCGTATGTTTATAACACTAAGGGTGCTGTAAAGTTCGCGCAAGATACGATAAAGTTAGGGGAAATAGATCTTTTTATTTTTAATTCAAATATAAACCCTCCCGATTTGATGTGTAAAATGAAACGTACTACAATGAACAACACCCGCACAAACGGCTAACAATGAATATTTAAAGCGAAAAACTCAAGAAATAAACGCTTGTAACATTAAAGTAAATGAATTTGGTTTTAAGTCAACTAAAAAGTAATGGCTATTTCAAGTGTGTTTAAATTAGAAAACAATACTCTGAAGAACACGAGAAATTAGAATAAAACCTAATAATTCCCTTGTGAAATTGGTATTTACAGTTAAATAGAATACCTTTATAGAATTAGAATTCAGATATAAAACAAAAAATCTCATAAACACTGATTTATAACCAATTTAATCAATGACAATGATTTTAAGTATAAATAAATTTTGATTCCTATAGAATTAAAACTACCTATATTCAGAACAAAATATATTATGAAATTATTACTGACCTTTATAATTTGTGTTTTTGCAATTCAATCTGCATTTGCACAGCCCAACACAAATTTCACAGCTTCTCCATTAGAGATTTGTGTCGGTGAAACAATACAATTCACGGATTTATCCACTTCAACCGGGACAATTACTAATTGGACATGGGACTTTGGAGATGGCGCGACTTCAGCTGTTCAAAATCCAACACATACTTACACAAATTCAGGTGATTTTACAATAACATTAACCGCTGTAGATGGAAATGGAGCCTCACCAGAAGTAAAGATAAACTTCATTAAAGTGAATCCTCTTCCTGCTCCATCATTCACAACGAGCATAATTGGTGGTTGTTCTTTACCAAGTCAAGTATCTATTAGTAATGTTCAACCCAGTACAGGAGTAACTTACGCTTGGGATTTTGGAAATGGAACAACTTCAAGCAGTGGAACACCGGCAAATGTTACTTATAATTCTGAAAACTCCTATGATATAACACTTACCGTGACCGATAACATTACAGGTTGCGTAAATACAATTGTTGAAACAGTGAATATTTTTGATTATCATGCCGACTTCTCACTTTCATCTGCTTCGGCTTGTGCTGGGAAAATTGTAAACTTTATAGATAATTCTTCTCCAGGTACAAATACTTGGAATTGGAATTTTGGAGATGGTTCTAATTCAACAGTTCAAAACCCAACTCATTCTTATCTTAATGCTGGTACATACACTGTTATACTTACTGTCACAAACAGCGTTAATGGTTGTAGCGACACTTATACAGAAACAATTGTTGTTTATCCTTTACCAAGCCCTTCATTTACTTTCACCCCTTCTTCAGGCTGTGCTCCGCTTGATGTTAGCTTTACAAACACAAGCGGTGGAACGGGTTCTTTTGAATGGCTTTTTGGTGATGGCGGCTCGTTTTTAGGAGTGAGTCCCACCGGACATACATATCTTAATAATGGAACATATTCTGTTACTTTAACACAAACTGATGCAAATGGCTGTTCTAACTCTGTAACGCAACCAAATATCATCTCTGTTTCTTCAATTACAGTCGACTTCGAAGCTGATGTTTTTAAAGGCTGTGAAACTTTAGATGTAAATTTCACAGATTTATCTAACTCTCCAAATGCAAATGATCCTATTACGAGTTGGGTATGGGACTTTGGGAATGGATCTGTTTTTAATGGACAAAACCCTCCTACTCAATCCTTCACTGAAGGGGTTTATGATGTTACTTTGACTGTTTCTACAAATGCAGGCTGTAGTCAAACCCTTACTTTTACTGATTACATTTCTGCTGGAATTGCTCCTATTCCAGATTTTTCATGGACTCCAAATACGGGTTGTGCAAAATCTCCTTATAGTTTTACGGATTTAACAACAGTTCCTATTCCCTATAGTCAAAATGAACTTACTTATGAATGGAGCTTTGGTGATGGCGGAGTCTCGAATATTCAGAATCCAACCTATGAATATCCTTTAGACACAGGTTATTTTGATGTTCAATTGATTGTTAAATTTAGAGGATGTCCAGACACTATTACTTATCAAAATGTAGTCTATATAGAAGCGCCAATTTCAAGATTTGGTGCTACTTCTGTTTATTGTAATCCAACTCTTCCATTAGAGGTTACTTTTAATGATAATGCAATAATTGGCAAAGTTACAGACAGTACTAAGTTAATTTGGTATTGGGGCGATGGAACATCTGAAGCTTATACTTCTCCAAATGTGTACAATAATACCCCCGGACCAATTACCCATACGTATAATAACCTAGGTACTTATACCATAAAACAAGTAGTGCACAATTATACAACAGGATGCTCTGACAGTACAACTCAACAAATTCACCTCTCTAAAATTGAAGCAGACTTTAGTGTTTCTAATGATTCTGTTTGTGTTAATAGTTCCGTTTATTTTTCAGGAAACAGTACGATTTCAACACATCCAATAAACCATTGGGCTTACAATATAGACAATGACACTTTGATATTCTTCTCAAACTTTAATTATTTATATGATACGCCAGGAACTTCTGACATCACATTAATCATTACAAATTCAGTGGGTTGTCAAGACACGGCTCAATTCTTAGACTTAAATATTTTAGCTTTGCCTGTCGCTAATATTTCCCCTTCGGATTTAGCTGGATGTAGTCCTTTAACTGTTGTATTCACTAATAATTCCACCAACCCAAGCGGAGTTCCAATTTCAAATTTCGAATGGTCTTTTGAAAATGGAACGACCCAAACAACAACAAATGTTGGTCAATCTACTAATTACACATTTACAAACGAAGGAATATTCCAAACACATCTCGTTGTTACAGATGAATTTGGTTGTGTTTCTCCAACTATTTCCGTTCAAACAGAATTGTCTAAACCAAGCGCATTGTTTGATTTGCCAACTGTTGTTTGCAGTGATGAAGAGTTTACTGCCATCAATAACTCAACAGATTATTCATCTTCTGAGTGGTTTATTAATTCTTCCTCAGAATCGACAAATAATGATTTTACCAGTTCATTAAATCATACAGGTTCTGCAACAAATTTGTCATTTACCGACAGTGTAACTTTAATTGTAACGGATATTAACGGCTGTAAAGATACTTTAGTGCAAGAAATTATTGTTTCAACACCATTTGCTGACTTTGACTTTGTTTTCAGTGGTGCAAATGTTAATGATGCTGGAAGTTTCGTTTGTCCGCCAGTTTTCGCAGCTTTAACAGACTTGTCTACCTCTTTTGGGAATATTTCGAACTGGAATTGGAATTTTGGCGATGGAAAAGCTTCTACACTTCAAAATCCAAATAACACATACGTATTTGCAGGAACTTACTCGGGAACTTTAATGATTACCGATGAATATGGTTGCACAAGCACTATGATTTATGAAGACTATTTAACGATTGGCGGACCTTCAGGAGATATTGATTGGACATTATTCAGCCAATGTGAACAAGAATATACTTTTACTCCTTCCAATCTTGAAGGGGTTACAGATATTTTATGGGACATGGGAAATGGCGAAACATTACACTCAATTGATGAGTTTAATTATGCCTACGGCGCGGCTGGAACGTATATTCCAACAGCAACACTAATAAATAAAGATGATTGTAATATTACTTATATTCTAGATACAGTGTTTGTTACTGTAAGTCCTTTAAACCCTTATTTCGAAATTAATCCTATGTCAATGAACTGGGGAGAACCGGCAACAATTACTGATTATTCAACAGGTGGATACGGTGGAATTGTTAATTGGTTTTGGAACGCTGGTGGAGATAGCTTCAATAATAATGGTGGCTCATTTGAACACCTATTTAATTCTGCTGGAGAAGTGACTGTTACTTTAGTTGTCACAGACTCCGCTGGCTGTCAAGACACTTATCAAGTAGTGGTTAATATCAGTACAAAATTAACGATACCAAATATTTTAACTCCAAACGGCGACGGGATAAATGATGTATTCCGTTTAATTGATAATGCCTATAAAAGTTACAAGGTGGTCATCTTAAACAGATGGGGTAATGTGGTAAACGAATCGTATGTAGTTGAAGACAATTATTTGTGGGACGGTTTAAAAAAGAATGGGGAGGAATGTCATGATGGTGTTTACTTTTATATTATTGATGGAATTCAAAGAGATGGAAAACCAAGATCAGAACATGGTTTTGTGCACTTGGTAAGGTAAGTGAGTTTTTAAGTGTTTAGAAATACAAACCCTATATTTCAATTGAACCCTTTATGGTTTGATGAAGTAATTTCAGCTTTTACATCTGAACACAAAACAGCCAATCTTAACGAAAATGACTTGAAAAAAATAATCGTTTATCCGAACCCAGCAAAAGACGATTTAAATATTAAAATTCCTTTTTCAAATGCTAAAATGAACATTGAAATCCTAGATAATTTGGGTAAATCTATCCTACAAAAAAGTATTTCTAATCAAAATTCAAAAATAGATGTGAGTAAATATAACCCTGGTATATATTTTATGAAAATAGAAATCGATGGAGTGGAAAAGGTGATCAAAGTAATTAAGAGGTAAATTATTTATTCGTTGAACAAATAAATTCAAGTAAGAAAAGGGTTCTATATGATTCTGTGTGGGTATATTGAAAAAAGTCCGTCGGCTGACGGTCGATTTAATTCGAAAAGGAATATCTATTATCTCAAAGTGATCCTAGTTTCAATCCCATAAATACCTTTCATCATAATCAACTTTGTATATCTTTAAAAACGCAAGATACTCTTCTTTATAAGTCTTCTTTTTATGATGAATATGTTAATTACAAATATAATTTATAACTATATCCGTTTCAGTAGGATTTACTGAAAACGATCCATATCCACTTTGCCAAGAAAAGTTTTTTAAACTCTCATCTTTGGTTTTCATCCACTGCTGTGTTGCATTTACGAGTTGAACACAGCATGTAAATGAAAGTGATATAAATTCATTATTTAATTGCACCCACACAAATCTATATAGAGCCAAGAAAAGGTTGATTTAAAACTGACAACCAACTAACAATTTCCTAATTAAAAAACATGACTTATGTCATCTTTTTAATACAATTCGGATAATTTTATCTTTTTATATGCTTTCCATTTATATTTGATTTTGTTTTTATTGACTAAAAACAGGATTAAAAAAAACACTATGAAACATTCAGTATTAATTTCAACACTCCATAACACTATAGGCTTCATTACATTAATAGGTGTTGCTATTGTAATATTTACGGTAATTTTTCTTTTTACAACTTCACAAAGTAATGAAGACAAGAAGATAATTAAAGAAAAAGTTTATGGATTGAGAAGGAAGTATTTTTGGGGACTTACTACTCTTTTAACTATAGGTTTCTTCACTTCACTCGTTTATTTACCCTATGATAAATCCGAAAAAGCTGATGAAACTATTTATGTTTTATCATTTCAGTGGGGTTGGAAAATGGCACCAGAACCATTTGTGTCCGATCTTAATGACTATAATGGGAAAAACGAAATAGACATCACTGCAAATGAAAATATTAAGTTCATAATTACCTCAAAAGATGTAACGCACAGTTTTGGAATATACAACGACAAAGGTGAACTTTTATCCCAAGCTCAAGCAATGCCAGGATATAACAATGAATTACTTTATCGATTCGAAAAGAAAGGAGTGTATAAAGTATTATGTATGGAATATTGTGGTATTGCACACGCTATGATGATTGCAACAATCAATGTGAATTAAAATTTTAAAAAGACTGTATTATGCTAGCCTTAACAATAAAAGAAAAAAAACAACAGAAGAAACTAATAAACATCTGGGTAATTACCTTTTTATTAGCTTTCCCTTTGCTTATTACCCTCGGTTTATTAATGCGATTAAGTCAGGGAGAAGTTACAGAAACGAGCCCTATAGATTTTTACATGTATATGACACTTCACGGATTAGGAATGATTGGTGTACTCTTTAGTTTTGCATTTGCTGGACTATGGTATCTAGTAAGTACAAGGTTTGTCAAGTTGAATCATAAGCTAGGTTACTTTATTTATATATTAATCCTGATAGGTCTGATAGGATTAACAATCGCTACTTTAATCGGAAAATATGGTCCAGGCTGGTATATGCTATATCCACTTCCATTTATAAATACCTTTTGGAAGGATTGGGCAACAATTCTTGCAACGCTTTCTCTGATTGTAATGGGCGTAGCCTGGCTAATTGGTATTCTACACGTCCTTTCCGCAATGGCTAAAGAATATGGGGGATTTTCCAACTTATTGGGATGGCAATATTTAAAAAAAGGGAAAGAAGCCAAAAAGGAGCTACCTCCCCTTATTATGATAACGACCATTGCACTTATCCCAGGAATATTCGCTGTAATAGCAGCAGCCATACTTCTCATCTTGTTTTTAATGCAAGTTTTTGAACCGTCACTATCTTTCGACGCCCTAATGATGAAAAACCTAGTTATGTTTTTTGGACATATCGTCGCAAATATCACAATGTATTGCGCTGTTGGATGGGTTTATCACATCTTACCAGAGTTTACTGGTCGCAAGATAACAACCAACAAAGTATTGGTGTACTCGTGGAATGCTACCTTTTTTCTAATTGTTTTTGCCTTTTTCCACCACATGTACATGGATTTTGTGCAACCTCTACCATTTCAAATCTTGGGACAGTTGGCCTCCTATGCAAGTCCAATACCAGCCACGGCTATAACAATGTTTACAGTAATTAGTCAACTCTATAAATCTAAAGTAAATTGGGGCGAAGTTCCTCTTATGTTTCTAATAGGAGTTGCAGGTTGGGCAATTGGCGGATTTGCTGCTGTTGTAGATTCAACCATTGCTTTTAATTCGGTACTTCACAATACTTTATGGGTACCTGCTCACTTTCACACTTATATGCTCATGGGAGTCATTCCATTTATTTTGGCTTTTCTTTTTTATATAACTTCATCAAAGAATAATGTAAATGGAAGTTTATTTACAAAACTTGGATTTTGGATTTTCACAATCGGGAGTTATGCTTTTCTATTGATGTTTTACTTAGGAGGAGTAAAAAGTATTCCACGTAGATATTCAAGTTATGCTGGTGTACAGCTCGAACAAGTATCTGATATTGGAAAACAACTCGCCCATTACGCCTCTTATATGGTGTATGTTTTACTTTTAGGATTGCTTCTGATGTATATTTCAATATTCATGAGATTGATTTCTAAGAAAAGTGAACAAGAATATATAGCAGAAATTGAATGACGGAGATATTCAAAACATAAGACACTCTTCTTGACAAACTAAAGAAAAGGGAGTGAATAAAATTAAAACTATGAAACTAAAATTAGTAATTACACCACTCCTCACCTTAGTGTTGTGTATACTAATTTTATCAAAATGGACTTATGGTTTTAAAGCTTTTACTGTCTTTTCATATGCTTTAGAAAAATCGCAGCCGAGAACAAAAGAACTTCCAAAGATTCAGCTTCACAATCAAGACAGTATTCCTGTTGATATCCATACAATCAATAAATACAAGTTAATCAATTTCGTTTATTTGGATTGTCCATTTGTTTGCCATAAAGTAAACAACCAACTTGAAGCAATTTATCACCTAATGGACTCTGTAAATATGCTGCCAGAGATTGAACTTATTACAATTAGCTTTGATATAGAAAATGACAATATTCGAAAAATAAAAAACTATCGATCCCACTTCGAAGACATTGAAGGATGGGACTTTGCAATTCCAACTAATACAAATCAAAAAGATTTCAACATCTTCCTCAACGAGATTGGAGTTTGGATAAATAAATCTTCAATAAATGGAATTATTAACCACTCTTCGAATCTCTATTTAATTTCTCCAAAAAATAAAATCATGGAATTATTTGATCCCAATAGAGAAAATTATCAAGCAATTTTTATAAAAATACAACAATGCTTAAGCAATCAAAAGACTACCTTTTTATAATAATTATTTCGATAATCTATTTTTTGTTCTCATTTGTTTTTAATGACTTCCTATCCTATACAATGCCTCGCCATCAAGCGGTACAACTTCCTATAATATTCGGAATAGGAATAGCAATTGCAAGCTATTTTAAAAACTTAAACATCAAGGAACTCTCATGGGCATATTCAGCGCTTATATTTATTCTTTTTTCACTTATATTTTGGATGCTCCCACACAGTGTAGATTTAGCAGTAATCAACCCGTTGATTGATCGAACAATGCATATTCACATCTTAATTTGTGGGATACTTTTAGTGGCTAGTTTTAAAACAATATCATTTGAAATTAAAACTTTCTACCTTGCTATGTTATCTGCCAAACTTGCAACAGTTGGTATCGTAATGAAAGTATTTAATATCTTGCTTTGTGGCTCTTTCACAATCCTTCAACAACAAGAAACCGGAACCTATTTTATTCTCTTCGGCATTTCCCTATTCATTTATACCCTCTTTCAGTTTTTCAATCCATCGTTGTATCGAAAAGACCTTAAAGACTGAGCTATTCACATAAAGTTTAAAACTGAATACTCTTGAGTATCTTCAAATCTCTGAAACCTTAGTTCTACTTTCTAGATTCAGGCAACATATTTTCGATTAAACATCTTAAAATCAAAATACATTTCATTATCTTAATCTATAATATAAATTTGAGATTTACTCTACTTAGCAACTAAACAAAAACCCTACTGAAAAAACTCTTTCTTGCGCTATTTAAAATCTCCTCACCTATCCTACTTCTCCTACTTCTATTATTATTAAATTCGCATTTCAAAACGCAATGAATGAAAACCCCCACAATAGCAATAAAACTCAATAAAGCCGGAGAAAGAGCCGTAAAACAAGGTCATCCTTGGGTATTTGAGAACAGTATTGAAAAAGTACCTGACGGAAAAAGACCTGCAGGTAATTTGTGTGTGATTTTTGATCAACGTTACAATAAACCTATTGCTTTTGGATTGTGGGACCCTGAAGAAATCATTCGCATAAAGATTATTCTACAAGGAAATCGCTTGCAATTGAACACTGACTTCTGGAAAGCGCAGTTAAAAGAAGCCTATTCGAAAAGACAAAACCTCATCAATAAAGGAATAACAGGTTACAGAGGAATTCATGGAGAAAATGATAGTTTCCCGGGATTAATCTTAGATGTTTACGCTAAAGTTGGTGTTTTGAAAGTCTATTCTAACATCTGGAAACCTTACTTAGAAGTGATGATGGAGGAAATTCAAAGTCTTTACGATTTGGAAACCATCGTGATTCGTTTCAGTAGAAAAATCCAACAAAAGAATACTTTCCCTTATCAAGAAGGTGATGTTATAGGTCAAGCGCTAGAGAACGAAAAAGTAGAATTTGAAGAATACGGAGTGAAATATTTTGCTTACACGCAATCTGGACATAAGACAGGATTCTTTTTAGATCAGCGACCAAACAGATTATGGGTTCAGCAAAATGCCAAAGGAAAAAAAGTCTTAGATGTATTCAGTTATGTTGGTGGTTTTGGAATTCATGCCCTAAAAGGAGGAGCAAAATCTTTAACTTCTGTTGATATCAGTCAACAAGCAATGGATGTTGCAAAAGAAAATATCGAACTCAATGCACTTGACTTATCCAAATGGACACCCGTTGCTGCAGATGCTTTTGTTGCCCTAGAAGAATTAATTGACCAAAAAGAACAATTCGATATCGTAATCATAGACCCACCATCGTTTGCCAAACAAGCAAGTGAAGTCAATAGCGCTTCTAATCAATATGAGAGATTAGCAAGATTAGGAAGAGAATTAGTAGCCTTAAACGGAACACTAATTCTAGGTTCTTGCTCTAGCAGAATATCCTTAGAAGCTTTCGAAGAAATTCATCGAGATGCTGGGATAACTCCATTAAATAATTGGAAGTATTTACATTTCACGCTCCATGATGACGATCATCCAATTGGATTTGCAGAGAGTAATTATTTGAAGACGGTGTTTTATGGGAAGGGGGAATGATTAACAATTGAGAATTAAAAAGGACATCAAAAAATCCACTCCCTACCTAAGTAGAAAGTGGATTTTCAAATTATCAATTGTTAATTATCAATTTTCAATTAACCAAAACCGCGTCTTTCACCTTAGTCTTTGTCAAAGCGATTTCTAGCACTTCCTTCATGTTACTCACATAATGGAAAGTTAAACCTGTTAAATAATCTTCTTTGATTTCATCAATATCTTGTTTGTTTTTATCACTCAAGATAATTTCCTTAATGTCGGCACGTTTTGCAGCTAGAATCTTCTCTTTGATTCCTCCAACCGGTAAAACATCTCCTCTTAGAGTAATTTCACCTGTCATAGCAAGATTTTTCTTCACTTTTCTTTGCGTGAACAAAGAAGCCAACGAAGTTAACATCGTGATTCCAGCTGATGGCCCATCTTTCGGTGTAGCTCCTTCTGGAACGTGCATGTGCACATCGTAATTATTGAATACATCTGCTTCTAAATCTATCCAATCGTGGTGTGACTTCAAGAATTGTAGTGCAATCGTTGCTGATTCTTTCATGACATCCCCTAAGTTTCCTGTCAATGTGAGTTTACCTTTTCCTTTGGCCAATGAAGATTCTATAAACAATATATCACCTCCCATAGATGTCCAAGCTAATCCTGTAACCACACCAGCAACTTCATTGTTAGCATATTTGGTTTTCGGTCTCCCTGGTCCCATAATAATCACCAAGTCGCCTGCAGTAATCGTTTTCTTAAACTCTTCTTCCATTGCAATCTGACGAGCTCTGTTTCTCACCAATTTCGCAATTGCTTTGTCTAAACCACGCACACCCGATTCGTGTGTATATTCTTCAATCAACTTTTCTAATGTTGCATTTCCAATAGAAATATCAGACTTCTTAATACCATGCGCCGCAATTTGATTTGGCAGCAAATGTCTTTTTGCAATTTCTATTTTCTCTTCCACCGTGTAACCAGAAACTTCGATCAATTCCATACGGTCACGCAATGGACCTTGAATTGTCGATAAATCATTCGCTGTTGCAATAAACAACACCTTAGATAAGTCGTATTCCGTTTCTATATAGTTATCATAAAACTCGTTATTCTGTTCTGGATCTAATACCTCTAACATTGCACTAGAAGGATCACCGTGATTTGAGCGTGACATTTTATCAATCTCATCCAATACAAAAACTGGATTTGAAGTTCCTGCTTTTTTAATGTTTTGCATCACACGTCCTGGCATTGCACCAATGTATGTTTTTCTATGTCCGCGAATCTCACTTTCATCGTGAATTCCACCAAGTGACATTCTTACATACTCTCTCCCCAACGCGGAAGCAATTGACTTTCCTAAAGACGTCTTACCCACTCCTGGAGGTCCGTAAAAACAAAGGATTGGCGACTTCATGTCTTTTTTTAACTTCAATACTGCCAAGTATTCTAAAATACGTTTCTTAACCTTTTCCAACCCATAATGGTCGCGATCTAATATCTTTTCAGCACGCTTTAAGTCCAAGTTATCAACCGTATATTCATCCCACGGTAAATCCAATAATAAATCCAAATAGTTCAACTGAACAGTATATTCAGCTCCTTGTGGATTCATACGTTGTAAACGATTCAATTCTTTATTGAACATTTCGCTCACTTTCGCTGTCCATTTTTTCTTAGCTGCACGTTCACGCATCTTTTCCACATCTTGTTCTTGTGGATTTCCGCCTAATTCTTCTTGAATCGTCTTAATTTGTTGATTCAAAAAATACTCGCGTTGCTGTTTGTCTAAATCAACTTTAACACGTGTTTGAATTTCGTTACGCATTTCTAATTGTTGCGCTTCTACTGTCAAATATTGAAGAACAGACATTGCACGTTTCTTCAAATCCATTTCATCGAGCATCTTTTGCTTGGTAGCAACATCCGCATTCATGTTGGAAGAAATAAAATTGATTAAGAAACTTGGACTGTCAATATTCTTAATTGCAAATTGTGCTTCAGAAGGAATATTTGGAGATTCTTTAATAATCTTCAAAGACAATTCTTTCATCGACTGAATAATAGCCGTAAATTCCTTGCTTCTTTTGGGAGCTTTTGCTTCTTCACATAATTTAATCTTCCCACGTAAGAACGGCTTCTCCTGTGTTATCTCTTCTAACTCAAATCTTCGTTTTCCTTGAATAATTACTGTAGAAGTTCCATCAGGCATTTTCAGCAAACGAAGAATCGTTGCAACAGTACCTATTTTATGTAAATCCTTTCCTTCTGGATCCTCAATTTCAGGATTCTTTTGTGAAATAACTCCCACAACTTTATCACTGTTGTTGGCATGTTTAATTAAATCAATTGATTTATCTCTTCCCACCGTAATTGGAATCACAACACCAGGAAATAAAACATTATTCCGCAATGGTAAAATCGGAATATCTGATGGGAATTTTGTGTTTTGCATATCATCCTCCTCTTCTGGTGTAATAAGAGGAATAAATTCTGCGTCTGAACCATCTGGTGATCCAAAACCTAGTAAGCTATTTTCAAAAATGTCGTTCATATCTTATATGCGCTTTTGCGTCAATCTGTCAGTTAATATCTATATTTAAGTTAAGGAAATTTATTGATTCCTCATATATAATTGATGACCCAATTAGTTCAATCCCTATGCCATACTAAAATACTGTCAGGTTTGACAGTATTTTATAGGAAGATGGAGAGGATGTCAATAAAAATCGACAAAAAAGGGAGGGAGAAAAAGAGAGAAATTTTGGTTCTATATGATTCTGTGTGGGTATATTGAAAAAAGTCCGTCGGCTGACGGTCGATTTAATTCGAAAAGGAATATCTATTATCTCAAAGTGATCCTAATTTCAATCCCATAAATACCTTTCATCATAATCAACTTTGTATTTCTTTAAAAACGCAAGATACTCTTCTTTATAAGTCTTCCTTTTATGATGGATATGTTGATTACGAATATAATTTATAACTATATCCGTTTCAGTAGGATTTACTGAAAACGATCCATATCCACTTTGCCAAGAAAAGTTTTTTAAACTCTCATCTTGCTTATAAATGGGAATTTACTCTGGAAAAGTACAGTATGTGCCGTCCTTTCAGATACTTTATTGATTTCTTTATTAATAAGCCTAGGAGTTACCTCCTAGGTTAGCTCATTTCGTCCTTTCAGACTTTTTTTTTGGAAAAATCACTTCAAAATCCCAACGGGATGGTACGCAACAACCTAGGACGTAAGTCCTAGGGATGGACAGAATGAGTCGATTTTAGTCTCTGAAAGGACGGCACAAATTGAATAAGTATTATTCCTGAAGTAACAATCTAGGTTAACGCATTTCTTCACGTTGAGATTTTGAAGTAAGTTTTTGTAATTCAACTCTGAATGCAGAACATGACTATAATTCATAATGAGTCGTGACTTTTCAATGTAAATGATATAAATTCATTATTCAATTGCACCCACACAAATCCATATAGAGCCTAAAAGAATTACTCTTTGAGTTTCCAAATTTTCATTTTTCTATCATCTCCAACTGTTGCAAAGGAATCTTCTGATATTTTCGCAATTCTATTTACTGTGTGACGGTGCCCCCTATCTTTGAATTCAATTCTTTCTATGATTTTAAAGCCTTCAGCGTCCCATAATTTTATACTTTTATCAAAACTAACAGAAACAATCTTTTGTTTATTGTCAATAAACTCTAGGTCATAAACAGCATAATTATGAGCTGGGCTGCTCATCAATAACTCCTCCTTTTTCCAATTCCACTTTTTAATATGCGCATCCTTTCCTCCGGTATATAAAATATCGCCATCAAAGAGAGCACAATTCGTCCCGTCTTTATGCGCTTTAATTTCATGCACAAGATTAAAAAATGTGGTCTCAAGAATTCTAACATATCCATCTTGACAACAAATAGCCAAGAAATCTCCCTTCTCATTTAAAGATATTTCTCTTATTTTACCACAATTATATGGTAGAGTGATTAGTAAATCAAAAGTTTCAGCATCCCAAACACAAAACACACCATCTTTATCACCAGAATAAAAGTGTCTTTTCTCACTGTTATAAGTAAGTGCAAAAACCGCCGATTTATGCTGCGTTAACAATCGGATTTCCTCTCTTTTTTCTGTATCAATAACATGAATACCGCCATTGTTTGTACCAACAGCTAAAAGATTAGATTTTGGAGAAAAAGCAATGTTATACGCTGAACGTTCTAATTTTACTGCAAATTTTGTTTGTTCACCAGTTTCTGGATTCCACTGTGCAACAAATTTATCCGCACTAGAAGTAAAAATAAAAGGAGCACAGAAAATAGCGTCATAAATAGCGCCATTGTGACCACTAATAGTATTGATATTCACTAAACTCCTTGCTTTTTTCATTTTATAAATTTCTATTATTCTTCCTCCTCATCAGAATTTACTTGCTTCAAACGCATAGCATAATCTTCAGGAAGACTTTCAAAGAAAGTATCGCCACGTAATCCAATTCTTAAACATTCCAATGGAATAACTTCGTGAGGTGCAATATTACCTAGGTTTACGTTAGCTCCAAACAATTTGATAAACCAAACTTGTTGATTTTTTAAAGGAGCTTCCCAAAGAATACTATTCGGTTCAATCTTAGCAATAATTTTATTAATCAAGAAAGTATGAGCAGTACCATTGGGTCTAAAAACACCAACATTCCCACTTTCTCTACCTTCAGCGATGACTTTCCAAGAACCGGCCTCAAGTTCGCTGCTCATCATTTTAATCCATTTATTAGGAGAAATAAGAATTCCTGAATCTTTAGACCCCACTTCAGAAAGAACCGTTCTATTTTTAGCCATTGTTCTGATTAACTCACATTTTTTATCGTGAGGAATAATTATAGAACCATCAGAAATTTCCGCTAAATCTAGATCATATTTATCTAACAGTCTCAAATAATCTTCAAACATTCCTCTAGCATAAAATGCTTCAAAGAGCGTTCCTCCAAAGTATGGACGAATATTATGAGCTTTATAAAGAGCTATTTTCTCTTCCAGACTATTAGTAACGTAGGCAGTTCCAAAACCAAACTTGACAATATCCGTAAGTCCTTCGTTTGATTCTATAAAATTTGCTGTTTGCGAAAGACTTAATCCTTTATCCATCATCATGGTTAATCCTTTCTGTCTTGGCTTTTCGTCCCTTTCTGGGACAAATGGTAAACTAAAATTCTTCATCGTCATTACTTTCATCAAGTTCATGTAATCGGTCTATAAAATAAGACTCCTTATTCATTTCAGGGAAATGCAAAAATAAACTTTTTGCTAAAATAGCATCATTTTCTAGCACTTCATCAAATATCATCATCGATTCTGTTTGGTTTCCAACCATCCAATGACAATAACAAAGCACCATTTTGGTTACATTATTATTAATCAGTTCATTATTCTTCTCAACAGCTTCAAAAACTAAATCCATAGATTGTCCAGCTAAAAAAGAAAGATAATCAATAATTATTTCTTTATCATTTGGGTCTAAATCTACTGCTCTTTCATAAGCTTTAATTGCCTGTTCTATCTGTTCTTTATTTTCATAAGCATTTCCTAAAGCTCTCCAGTACTCTCCTTTTTCTGGTTCTAGATCCACCGCAACTAATAATTCTTGCACGGCACGAGTATGCTTATCTAGCATATCACTCATAATTCCTTTCCCCAACCACGCATCAGCTAATTGTGGTAAAAGGACTGTACTTTTATGGTACATTTCATAGGCTTTTTCAAAGTCACCAAGTTCTTCATAGCATTCTCCCATAGAGCAAAACACCATAGGATCATTTTTGTCTAATTCTAGACATTTTTTATAGTACTCTAAAGCTGATTCTATTTTATTGGCATCTAAATAAGCATTTGCAATATTATAAAGAGCTGGAACAAAATCATCTTGGATAAGAATAGCGTATTCATAGGCCCAAATAGCTTCTTCGGTTTTATCCATCTTAGAATATGTATTTCCTAAATTATACCAAGATGTATAAGAATAAGGATCCTCATCAATATAAGTCAAGAAACTTTTTACAGCATTGCCATAGTCCCCAATTTTTTCATAGCAATGTGCTAATTCATAGATCAGCAAATCGCTTAAATATCCATCTTTTATAGTATTATTCAAAATTGCAATAGCCCCTAGATAGTCGTCTTTGCTTTCCAATTCCATAGCTAAATCAATTGCTATATCAACCTTTTCTTCACCCGTAGCGATTGCAAACGCCTTTCTAAAATATTTTACAGATTGATCGCTGTGCTTCAATTGACTATAGCATGATGCTATTGACAATAAAACATCCAAATTATTGGGTTCTATTTGCTCAAGGTTAATTAATTTCTTTAGGGCGGTATTAATATTACCCGTCATCGACATCAACTGTGCTTGTCGAATAATTATCGTACTATTGTTTGGAAAATGTTGCAATGCCTTTTCTGCAGCCCATTTTGCTTTTTTCAATTGGTTTGAAATCATCAAATGATCCAATATATATTCCACGTCGTCGGAATCAATATAGACATATTCCTTACGTGCGTACATTTCATCAAAGTTGGCTAGACTTCTTTGGTAATCATGGTTTAACCAATCATCCTCATTTTCTTCTTCAAACATAATGCTAAGATACGAAATTCTAATTCAAAAGTATTCTATTTACAGACGAAACACTCCTTTGTTTTTCATTATAGGAATGTATTAAAATTATTCATTTGTCTTGTCCTACACTCTTCTTTCTAACTTTTGTATGTGTATATATGAATGTAAAGTTACTCAACAATTGTAAGTAAGTCTATATCAAAAATTAAAACAGTATTTGGTTCAATTGAACCAGAACTAGAGCCACTTTCTCCATAACCTAATTTTGAAGGAATTAATAAAATCCCCTTTCCTCCTTCTTTAAACTTTGGAATTCCTTCTGTCCAGCCCTTAATAACTTGTTGTAAATTTAAAGTAATTCCATCTTCATCGCTTTGATCAAAAACACTTCCATCAAGTGTATACCCTTTATAACGTATTGTTACATTATCATTTGCATAAGGGTGATTTCCTGTACCTATTTCGCTTATAACGTAAAATAAACCAGAATTTGTTTCCTTAGCATCCAAATTATTATTTGAAATATACTCCCTAATTTCTTTAACATCCTTATCAAATTGCTCTTCTGGACTTAAAGATTTTTCACAAGATGTACCTAATAATAACATTCCTAAGGTTACAAATAAAACAATCTTCTTCATGTCTAATTTTATTTTCAAAATTAATGATATCTGAATGATATTACTCCTAAAATCATTAGAAAGATTGTAGTTTGAATTAATTCTAAAATTCAATACTTGATTGCTTGCGGTGAATAGTTTTTACTTAGCTATCGAAAGGAGAGTGTATTTATAAAAACAACTCATTTTTACAGATTAAATTTTCACCCTTCATCCTTTCCTTCTTCATACATAAATCACAGATAACTAAGTTTTAAACACTATTATCAACTCTCTTCAAGAGTAGATGTAGCTGTAATTTTATTAATAGAGAGAATTCATTTAGATTACCAAGATTAGTTGATAATTGTGAAGAACTATAAAATATTTAACAAAAAAAGGGACTAACAGAAATGTTAGTCCCTTTAATAAAATATTTATGCTATTATTAGAATCTCCATCCTAAACGTAAAGACGCTTGAGTTCCAATGTAAGACTCTTTATGACCAGCAGCAACTCTTGTAATCTCATGAGTTGTTGTTCCAACTTTAGCTACGTCTGTTCTTTCACCATCTTTGTAGTTAAATCCGGTGTAACCAACACCTAATTCAACACCAAGATATACGTTCTCAACAAAGTAGAAATCCATACCTAAACCAACCGTTGCTCCAAATAAAGAGTAACCACCACTTCTTTCGTATGAATAATCTGGGTTATAACCAACTGGTTGAGGTCCAAAAACTGGGTGAGGCGACCCTGCATACGCACCATCGTTATAAGTAGTTCCTTCTTCATTTAAAGAACCAAAACCGAAGTTAATTCCTAAATAAGCATAAGGATCCAACTTTTGAGTTCCTAAGAAATGGTATTCACCTCCTAATTGGAAATTAACAGCCATTCTATTGATTTCTTGAGTTCCCTCACCACCTGTTCCATCAGTATTTTCATAGAATCGGTTAGATGTTGACATTGCACTACCTAGTCCGTCTCCTAATCCAATTTGTAAACGAATAGCAATATCATTATCTAAGAAATAACGACCTCTTAGTGCTGGGGAAGTCCAATTCATTCCATTACCGAAATTCTGCATAAGCGGAGTCTCAATAGAGAATGGTGTTGCATCTGTAGCTTTTTCAACTTCTGCATAAGTTTGTGCATTTACGTTACCCATAAAAAGAGCAGACACCGCCAAACAACCTGTTAAAATAATTTTCTTCATAATTATAAGTTTTAATAATTTGAAATAAAGATAACAAGTCTTTGGACTTATTCATACTTTTTATGCCAATATTATCAATAGATAAATGTTAATAACCATTCAGTCAATAGTTTTGCATGCCAAATTTTATTGAATTTTTATCTTTAGTCCGTCAAAAGCAGGCAATACTGACCTTGGAAGCTTCTTTATAATCTGTTTATGGGTTCCAAATAGATGAGAAATGTGAGTTAAATAGCTTTTTTCGGGATGTAAATAGTTGATAATATCCAGTGCTTCCTCTAAATTCAAATGAGAAATATGTGGCTCTTCTCGCAAACAGTCTAAAATAAGTGTTTCTACTCCTCTTAACTTTTGGAGTTCTTCCATAGGAATAGTCTTCACGTCTGTTAGGTAAGCGAAATCTCCTATTCTATATCCAAATACAGGCATTTTATAATGGTAAGCTAAAATTGGAGTAATCAAAGGTCCATCGGGTAATTGGAATGGTTTATTCTCTATAATATTAATATTCACCCGTGGAACACCTGGGTAAAGATTTAAACCAAAAGCATAATGAAACTCTCTTTTTAAGGTTTCAGAAACTGGTTTTGTACAAAACAATTCCATACTTCTTCTCTCTAGAAAATTAAAAGACCTTACATCGTCCATTCCGGCAACATGGTCTTTATGCTCATGTGTGTAAATAACAGCGCGTAGACTGCGCACGTCTTCTCTTAGCATTTGTTGTCTAAAATCCGGCCCTGTGTCGATTACAAAGTTTTGATCGTTCCATGAAAACAAAATTGAACTCCTGAGCCTATTGTCTTTAGGATCTGTTGAGGTACACACTTCGCATTGACAACCAATTACAGGAACACCTTGCGAGGTTCCAGAGCCTAGTACTGTTACGGTAAACTTATCTTTCATAATCCTTAAAATTATAAACTAATTCTGTTTTGGAGGGTAATTGGAGGGTAAAAAGCAAAAAATAAAAAAGCCCAGACATAATGCCTGAGCTTCTTATAATAAGTGTGATTGTAAAAAATTACTTCATCACTTTGTATGTTTTAACATTGTTTGCAGTACGTACATTTACAAAATAAACACCTGCAGTTAAGTTAGCAGTATTTACTGTAATGTTACTTGAAGAAACTGTAGATACATATACTACACTTCCTAATGAAGAAACAACTTCAACTGATTCAAGTAAACCATTTTCATTTGTAATGTTCAATACATCATTAACTGGGTTAGGGTAAACAGAAACTCCTGTAAACTCGTTATCAGATAATCCAACAACATCCTCTACTCCACATGGGAAAATTTGGTATCCTTCTGTGTATGGGCTAGAATTGTCAAATTGTTTACCAATACCAGTCATGTGAAATGCTCCAGTTGGTGTTGGTGCACCAGCTAATGGAGAAGAACCAGGTACTCTTACTAAGAAAGTAGTAGTTCCATCAGTAACATCAATATTACCGTGATCTGGCCATGTAGTTTCACTATTCACTAATGTAAGATTTTCAATTTTGATATACTGACTTTCAGTTGACTCATCTAACATTGTTACGATAGTTGGTGTTTGCAAAGTAGCATTTGATGAAAGAACAGTAATATTAATTGGTTCAATTTGCAATAAACCATTGTATTGAGATATTTTACCATCAATAGTAACTTCATCGCCTTCACCCAAGGTTAGACCGTTTATATCACTCGTTTTAAATACGTTAATTCCATCATTGTGCTCATCGATTAATGTAAGGTCATAACCTCCATTTCCTCTAAAATTTTGACAGTGTAGAACACCAGTGAGTGTAACAAACTCTCCAATTGAAGTACCAACTCCGTCAGCATCAACACCAGTAACCGCTCCTACAGTACTTACAGTAAAGTCAATAACTTGACCTTCTAAACCAACCATAACATCAGTTGCTCCAGTAGAAGTAATTAATAAATCACCATTTGCAGGGTTAGCTAATGCTGTACCATTCAAACGAATATAAATTGGAGTTGAAGCAACTGTACCTGTTCCAAAAGGAATTGTAACAGAAGAACCAAATCCAGCACCTGCAGTTGCAGATATTTCATAATCTCCAGAGTTAACAGTAACAACGATATCAGCTGTTAAGTCAATTCCTGAAACACTAAATGATTGTTCAGCAGACGGAGAACCAAGAATTTGAGTAAAGTTTCCGATAAGATTAGAAGATGTAGAAATAGTTGCTGCACCAGAAGCTGTATGTACATACGTTCCAATACCTACTATTGTTTCAAAAGGATCAATACCACTTTGGCAAAGACCTAATCCATCTACACCCTCATTAGAAAAAGTCCAGTTCGCCTCAATAAACCCTCCATCAGGACCAGTGTAATCAACTCTTTTAGCAAAACCATCTTTGTACTCCCAAGTTGTTCCCGTACCAGATAGAGCTTCAACACCGAACTGGTCAACAACTATAGATGTTGATGAATTGATGATTCTAACACGGTCATCACCGTTGAAGTTTACAACACCGCTTGCTTCAATTGCGTTTGTTGCATTAACACTTGGAAATTCAGTTGCAAATGTTGCAGCATCTTTATAAACGTAAATAAATTGGTCTGTACGAATACCAAATGGCGTCATATCAAACGTGTTACCCCAAGTTGAATTGTTGTTTGTTTGTAATTCTAAAGAGAAGTTACTAAAATCTACAGTTCCTTGTGCATAGATTTCAAGTACTTTTGGGTTACCTCCTGGACAATCACCATCCATAATCATTGTGATGATTGGTGTTTGTCCAATTACTGTTGATGTGAAAAACAACATCATTAATAAGTAAAATTTTTTCATAGCTATTTTTTTATGATTTTGTTACAAATTTAAAATAACTTATCCTTTATAGCATTAAGAAACCGTTAAGTCTTGTTCAATAGTTATTAACAATAGCGCGTAAGTTCTAGTCTTTAACAATAATTATTTCGGTACTGTATCCGTAAACAGCAAAATGTCCAAGTGCTTCCTTAGACCAATTAGATGTAGGGTTTGCAGGTGCTGCAGAAGCTCCAGAGCCAGATGCAATATCTCTTAATTCCTGAAAATACTTATATGATTTTTCACTGTATGAAATTAATTCTAATTGTACAGTATCTTGAATTTGAAATAATTCTGAAAACATAGGTACTTTTTGTGCATTTCCTTCTGTAAAACCATCATCAAACATAAACTGCTCACCTATTTTCCTTCTGTACTCTCCGTTCACCTTACGAATAACTCGGTAAAAGTTTGGACCTAGAGGGTCGGTAATATGCATATATACAACATAACCAGCATCTGAAAATGGCGACTGAGGTTGAAATTCTGTTGTTAAGGAATCAAAAGGAACCACAGGAACTAAAGCGTCTGTTGCTTGGTAAACTTCCCCTGCTACATTGATTTTAATGGAATACATTGAATTGTAAACAGGTGAATAATTTTCTAAAAGATATGTTCCATCACCTTGATCTGTCAAAGGACTTACAACACCATTTGAGTTGATGATTTCGACTGATGCACCTGTAATTGCAGGAAAAGCTTCCGCTGAAAACACATTTATTGTTTTAGATATTTTTACGAAGACCTCTTCCTTTACAGCGTCATATTTTGCCTCTATAACCATTTTTGGCTCTGTATCATTCACAGGTAAATCAATTACTTTTTGACAAGAAGTTGTCGCGAAAAGGAAAAGCACTATTATATAGAATATATTTTTCATCTTATTTAAAGTTAAAGTTATAAGTAATTGAAGGAATCATTTTGAATAATGCTGTTTGAACAGCCTGAGTTTGTCCTGTTTGATTGTCTTCAAAATCATCCACAAATCTTATAGAGAACGCGTTTTCTCTATTGTAAACATTATAAACTGAGAAACTTAAATTGTGTTTGTAATTCTTACGCTCCTTCAAATACCAAGTTAAACCTAGGTCTAAACGGTGATAATCAGGCAAGCGATTTTCATTTCTATTTCCAACATAAGGCACTTGGTAGCCATCCATTTCATAAAGAGCACTTGGGAATGTTACAGCATCACCAGTGTAATAAACAAAACTCGTACTTACTACGAATTTCTTATTGATATTATAAGTCAACACTAAATTCAAATCATGGATTCTATCTTGTCTAGCAGAAAACTCTTTTCCAGCGTCTATATCTTCAAAAGTTCTTAAAGCACGAGACAAAGTATAATTAAACCAACCCGTAAAATCTCCTTTTGTTTTTTTGATTTGGAATTCAACTCCATAAGCCCTACCCTTTCCGTAAACTAACTCTCTTTCAATTTGTCCATTCAAAATCAAATTTGCATTTGGCTTATAATCGATTTGATTCTGCAACCATTTATAATATGTTTCAACAGAAACTTGGTACTCATCTTTCTTAAAATTCTTATAATAACCAAGTGCGATTTGATCTCCGATTTGTGGCTTCACATTGTTTGAAGTTGGCACCCAAACATCTGTTGGACTACTTGTCGTTGTATTCGACAACTGGTGTATGTATTGGAATATTCTATTATAACCCGCTTTAATAGAGTTACTTTCATTGATGATATAACTCGCAGAAAAACGCGGTTCAATTCCTTGATAATACTTAATAGATTCCCAAGAACCATAAGTCCTTTCAGATTCAATTTCCCCATTATCAGCAAATTCGTAAGCAGTACCTTTCCCCATGTAATTGAAACCAGAATATCTCAAACCATACATCAAGGCCCAACGGTTACCGAATTTTTGCTCATTTTGGATATATGCGCCAATTTCTAAAGCATGTCTTTTATCTAAATTTATTTGATTAAACCCAACATTAGATCCACTTTCTAGAATACCTGGTTCGAAAGTATGGTGAATAGCATTCACACCGAATTTCACACTATTGTTGTTGTTTAAATAATAATTATAGTCCTGCTTTATGTTGAAATCACTTATAGAGGAGCGAATTCCAAAACCATCTTCACCTTGACCGATATTAAACTCATAGTCGAAAGCACTATAAATCAAAGATGTATTTACAAAAAGTTTATCATTAAATAAGTGGTTCCATCTTAATGTCCCCGTTTTATTTCCCCAGTTAAAACCAAAATCTTCATTTAGTCCAAATTTATCTCTACCGAAATACCCAGAAACATATAATCTGTCTTTATCGCTTAATTTATAATTCATTTTTGCATTCAAATCATAGAAAAACAATGTAGCATCTTTAATTTGATCGTCCTTTGCAAAAACCAAAAATAAATCGGCGTAACTTCTTCTACCAGAAACAATAAATGAACTTTTGTCTTTTACAATTGGTCCTTCTAAAGTTAAACGAGATGAAATTAATCCAATACCACCCGATGCTGCGAAATTTTTATTGTTCCCATCACGCATTCTTACATCCATAACAGAAGAAGCACGACCACCATATTCAGCAGGAATTCCTGATTTATACAAAGCGACATCTTTAATTGCATCGGAATTAAAAACAGAGAAGAAACCCAGTAAATGAGACGCATTATAAACCGTTGATTCATCCAAAAGGATCAAATTCTGGTCTGCACCACCACCTCTAACATAAAATCCAGCACTCCCTTCTCCTCCACCTTTAACTCCGGGAGTAAGCTGTAAAGTTTTCATCACATCTTGCTCTCCGAATAAAATAGGAATTGTTTTAATGGATTGAGGATCTAAACGGGTGACTTCCATTTGGGACGAAGTGATATTATTGTTACTTCTTTTTGAAGTAATAGCAACCTCTTCAAGCTCTTGTATTTCTTTGGACATAAAAAGTTCCAAATTGATTAGGGTATCTTTCGTGAATGTTAAATCGAAAATTTGTTCTTCAAAACCAGTACTTCTATAAGCCAATTGATGTTTTCCAGCTGGAATAGAAAGAGAATAAAACCCATAAACATTTGTTCTTGCCCCAGTATTACTCATATCTAGAACAATAACAGATGCACCAAAAAGGTCTTCACCATTTCTTCCATCGGTAATACTTCCGCTAATAGTTATGTTTTGAGAGAATGAGTAGAAAAATGTAGTAATAAAAAACATTAGAATCAGATAGCTTTTTTGTTTCATTGAGTTATAATTAATTGCGGTGAAATTTAGTGTCTCTACCATCGACCATATTTACAAATGAAATTGAAAATTGTTTATTTTTATAAAATTACCTTTTCTCTTTTAAAGTCTTTAGAACATCATTGAGTACAAATCCTTTAGACTTTAATAAAACAAGGTAATGCAATAACAAATCTGCACCTTCCTTTAAAAAAGCGTCTTTATCTTCATCTTTAGCTTCAACGATTAGATCTACCGCTTCTTTCCCTACTTTTTGAGCGATGTGACTTATTCCGCGATCAAACAGACTAGAAATATATGAGTTGTCTTTTGGATTGATTTTTCGGTCATTAATTCTTTTTTCCAGCTGCTCAATCACCCCATATTGATTAGAATAAGTATCTCCCCAACAAGTCATTTTACCATCTTTACCAATAGGTTCAGAAGGTTCTGCTTTAATTAACAAAGCAGAACCCTCTCCATCTATTTCAATGGTGTGCAATCGAAGTGGATTGGTCTTCCCTCCTTTTGTCCACAACTCTTGATTTTCAATAGAAAAAAAAGTGAGTTCTTTCGTATCTAGAGTAATATCGTAAGCTTCCTCATTCATATAAGCAAACATCAACACATCGAGTGTATCAACATCCTGAACGATTACAGGCAATATTCCTTTATTTTTATCGAAATCAATTTTCATAATCGTGTTTTAAATCTTAAAAATTAATCTATATTTCAAAGTATAAAGATATATCAAATTAAGAAACGATAATGACAAATAAGGATAATAAACAGCACTATTAATTTTAAAGGTACTCTACTTATTCAAATGGGAAATTCTAGATTGATAAATTAAAATCGGTTCTATATGGTTCTGTGTGAGTATATTGAAAAAAGTCCGTCGGCTGACGGTCGATTTAATTCGAAAAGGAATATCTATTATCTCAAAGTGATCCTAATTTCAATCCCATAAATACCTTTCATCATAATCAACTTTGTATTTCTTTAAAAACGCAAGATACACTTCTTTATAAGTCTTCTTTTTATGATGGATATGTTGATTACGAATATAATTTATAACTATATCAGTTTCAGTAGGATTTACTGAAAACGATCCATATCCACTTTGCCAAGAAAAGTTTTTTAAACTCTCATCTTGCTTTTAAATGGGAATTTACTCTGGAAAAGCTTTACTCTGGAAAAGTACAGTATGTGCCGTCCTTTCAGGACTTTATTGATTACTTTATTAATAAACCTAGGAGTTACCTCCTAGGTTAACGCATTTCATCACGTTGAGATTTTGAAGTAAGTTTTTGTAATTCAACTCTGAATGCAGAACATGACTATAATTCATGATGAGTCCTGACTTTTCAATGTAAATGATATAAATTCATTATTCAATTGCACCCACACAAATCCATATAGAGCCTTAAAATCTAATGTGATATTATCAATATTAACGTGGATAAAGTAAATTTCATTGGGTATATTTTCTGAATTAAATCTGAAGTTTTGGAGTTAAGCCCAGTTTTGTGATTTTTAAACATTTGACTTTAAGGAATATCACTAAAACTATTAAATACTTAAGTTAAATGAATAAGTAGCGTTTAGATTTTGGTTAACTTCAATTGGGATCTGTTTTTCCATTCATATTCATTAATTGAATCTCTTTTAAATTATAACTTCTCCTAGTTCAATATTCACCACTTTATCGGCTGGAACAGTATATTATTTTTTATGCAATTGAGCAAAGTCCTTAGCATGATAAGTTAAAATAGCGCTTGCTCCTGCTCTTCTCATACTTAAAAGCGTTTCTTGCATTGTAGCTTCATAATTTAACCATCCATTATTGGCGGCAGCTTTAACCATTGCGTATTCTCCTGAAACATTATATGCTGTAATTGGAAGAACGAAATTCTCATTTAAAACATGGATTACATCCAAATAGGAAAGCGCTGGTTTTACCATTAAAAAGTCTGCACCTTCTTCTACATCTAAAATAGCTTCAAGAATAGCTTCTTTTTTATTGGCAGGATTCATTTGGTATGTCTTCTTATCACCAGATTTTGGCGTAGAATCTAATGCATCTCTAAAAGGACCGTAGAATGCACTAGCATATTTTGCACTATACGCCATAATGCTCGTCTGATCGTAATCATTATAATCAAGCGTTTCACGGATTATGGCAACCCTACCATCCATCATGTCAGAAGGTCCGATAATATCAAAACCAGCTTGTGCTTGAGCTAAACTCATATCTGCTAAAACCGGAAGAGTTTCATCATTTAAAATGATTCCATTCTCCACAATTCCATCGTGTCCATCAGTGCTGTAAGGGTCTAAAGCCACATCACTCATTAGGGAAATATCTGGAAAACGTTTTTTGATTTCCATTGCAACCTTTAGATAAAAATTCTTTTCATCCGAACTGTATTCCCCCCTTTTAGTTTTATATTTTTCTGGAACAACTGGGAAAAGAACAAAGTTTTGAATTCCTAATTCAATACATTCTTCAATTTCTGCAAGTACTTTTTCCGTTCCCCAACGGAAAATACCAGGCATTGAGATAATCTCTGATTTTTCATCTGCTTTTTCAGCAACAAATAAAGGGTAAATTAAGTGTGCTACGCTTAAGTTTGTTTCTTCAACCATTCCTCTAATGGCTGCTGACTTTCTGTTTCTACGTGGACGCTGATACATATCTATAAATTATTTTAAGTTTATTTTCAATTCGATTTGCAAATTTAGGAGAAAAAGAGTTGTCTTCCAGTTAAAAGATAAAAAGTCTTTTATTATGAAGTTCTCTTTTTATATTTTCTTATTTTAGCCTAAGGAATAAATTGAATGCACTATGAGTTTTTCAAATAAGTTATTTTTCACTGCTTCGTTTATCGCTATACTTGCTTTAAACAGCTGCAAAAACGATGAAAATTCGTCAGCTGATTTATCTGATCAGACAGCATCTCAGGAAGCAAATCCTAAGCGTACTTTTAACAACGCCTTTGATGGGAAACTTTATTCTGTTCCATCTGCACTTCAAACTATTGTTTTAATTAATTCTTTAGCTATTCCTTTTGACTCCACCTTTCTGTTTATACGAACAAACAACAATCCATATCCTAACTATACTTCTCAAGCCTTTCATTTAGGTTTTTACTATGTCGACATTGCCTATATGGCAATATATGATCAAAAAGGAGAATGTTTAAAGTACCTTGAACCGATGAAAGAATTGGCAATAAACTTAGAAACGACTACAATATTCTCACCTTTTTTTACTGAAAACCTTCGAAGTAATATAGAGAAAAAAGACAGTTTATTAATGTTATTTAGCAGTCATTTCAGTGAGTTTGATTATTATTTAAAGGAACATGATAAGAAAAACATCTCTTCACTTATTTTAGCTGGTGGATGGTTAAAATCGATGTATATAGTTTCACAAGTTTATAAAAAAAATAAAAACAATTTATTGCTTCAACATCTCGGTCATCAAAAACACAATTTAGAAACTGTTATACAATTGATTGAAAAACACAACACCAATGGGCAAAATGATGATTATTTGAAACATTTCACAGAACTGAATGAGTTATATGAAAAAGTTAATCTCCATTATGAATATATGGCACCGATTACAGATAAAGAGAATAGAGTAACAACAATTTCTAAGGGTATAAATGCTGAATTATCAGAGGAACTTTCAAATAAAATAATTGAATGTATTTCAAAAACGTACTCTAAAATTGCTAATTAACAATCTATTTAAGAAATGAAACAAGGAATTTTAATAGCGTTGATTTTAATAGTTTTGGGAAATTTCAATTCCAACGCTCAAAGTTGTGATTCTTTGTACAGAATAGTAGAAAGATATTTTCATAAATCAGAAGAAGGTAAAATTTTTATCACTGATGGACAAGTATATACCACATTTTTAGACAATGAAAAAGCAGAATTCACCACTACTTTATATGGAAATAATTTGTATAGAATAGGCGCATCTGCTGGTGTTAAGGAAAATTTTGCCATATTTACCCTATTGGATATGGAAAATAATATTCTCTTCACAAATAAGGACCACAATAATAGTCCATATTGGGATTTTAGAATAGAAAACACCATTCCTGTGAAAATACAAACTGAATTAGATACGAATAAAAAGAACACAGGGTGTTTTGTTATGATGATAGGTTTCCAAAAATAACTACTGCACAATAACTACTTTTTACAATGAGTGAAAGAATTTTACGTGCATTGATGCAGCTTTTCGCTATTTTAGCAAGGGTAGATGATGTTTCTGAAAAAGAAAACTCAATTACCAGTTCTCGCGGTCGAAAAATTGTTGCATTATTTCTAGGGCAAGAATTAAGTGCCAATTTAGTAGAAGAATACATTTCTATTTTTGACAAGTACTTAGTTTCTATTCATGGAATTAACAAAGGAAAAGACGGAGTTAAGAAAAAAAATTCAGTTAATTCAGTTAAGATATTACGTATTTGTTCTGATATCAATAAAGAGCTTACCTAGCGACAAAAGTTTATTGTAATGGTAAGAATTATTGAATTTCTCAGAACCAATGACAACATTACACAACAAGAAATAGAGTTTGTCAATACTGTTGGATAGGTTTTCAATATTGAATTAGAAGAATATCAAACCATTTTAGAATTTGTAGAGCTAGAGAACTCGAAAAGTTTAGATTTATCCAATATCCTATACATTTCCTCCACTATTTCTGACCAATTAAAAAACGCGAAGCAAATTGCAATTGACGGATTTGATGGACTTGTTGAAATCATAAGAATTTAAAGTGTTAATTTGATTTTCCTGCGTTATATAGGAAATGAACAAATCATTTTAAACGATCAACTTGTAGCCACAGAAAGACATCATTTATTTACTCCGGGCTCTTCTATTCGTACAGTAAAAACGAATCCAGTTTATTATTCAGATGTAATTTCAAAGTTTTTAAGTGACGAAAATAGAGTGAAGCTTCAGTTTAAGTGCAACAATGTAGAATACAGATATTCAAACAAAAAGTTAGGTTTACATAAAATTAATTTCGAAGAAAACAATGGCAAGCTCATCGGAATTATGGGAGTTTCTGGTGCTGGAAAGTCTACCCTATTAAAAGTATTAAACGGAAATTACAAACCCAGTTCTGGAAGCGTTAAAATTAATGGTATTGACATCCATAAAAACAAAAAAGAAGTTGAAGGGCTCATAGGTTATATTTCCCAAGATGATTTATTAATCGAAGAACTCACCGTTTTTCAGAACCTATATTTCAACGCATAGCTATGTTTTAAAACACTGAATAATAATCAGATAACAATAAAAGTATTAAAACTTTTAAAAGCCATAGGGTTGTTTGATGTAAAAGACTTAAAAGTGGGTGATCCGATGGAGAAAATTATCTCTGGAGGACAGCGGAAACGACTAAATATCGCATTAGAATTAATAGGAGAACCTTCTGTTTTATTTGTTGATGAGCCAACTTCAGGGTTGAGCTCAAGAGATTCTGAAAACATAATGGATTTATTAAAAGAGCTGGTATTAAAAGGAAAACTGATTTTTTTAGTGATACATCAACCTTCTTCCGACATTTTTAAAATGTTTGATCGCATGTTGATACTTGACCAAGGAGGTTACCCTATTTTCTATGGAAATCCAGTTGATTTTATAGTTCATTTTAAAACAGAAATTAATCATGCCAATTGTGAAGAAAGAGAGTGTCCTACCTGTGGTAACGTAAATCCAGAACAGATTTTCAATATTGTTGAAGCCAAAGTAGTAGATGAGTTTGGAAACTTGACCAATAAAAGGAAGATAAAACCAGAAGAATGGAACAAGCGATTTGAAAATACTAGAGTAGTACAGAAACCTAACAATTTCACTACTAAACTAAAGGTTATCAATAAAATACCTAGCAGATTAGGTCAATTTAAAATCTATTTTAAAAGAGATATTTTATCAAAGTTCACCAATAAGCAATATGTTCTCCTAAACTTATTTGAAGCTCCTTTATTGGCTTTAATTCTTGGATTTTTCGTAAAGTATTTCGGTTCAACACAAAGGAATTCTGAGTACACTTTTGAAGCCAATGAAAACTTACCTCAATTTCTATTAATTGCAGTAATTGTTGCTTTATTTCTAGGTTTAACAGTAGCTGCAGAGGAAATAATAAAAGATAGAAAAATACTAAAGCGTGAATCTTTTTTAAATTTATCAAAAGGAAGCTACTTATTTTCCAAAATATCCATCATGTTCATTATTTCAGCCGTTCAGACAGCATTGTTTGTATTAATGGGCAATTTCGTCATGGAAATCAAAGGAATGTGGCTTGAGTATTGGCTCATCCTTTTCTCTATTTCTTGTTATGCAAATATTTTAGGACTCATCATTTCAGCAACATTCAATTCTGCAAAAGTTATTTACATTTTAATTCCTGTACTGATTATTCCACAATTACTTTTTAGTGGCGTGATTGTTAAGTTTGATAAACTCCATCCTTTATTTTCAAAGGAAGACAGCGTGCCTTGGATTGGAAACATAATGGCTTCTCGTTGGGCTTACGAGGCACTTGCTGTTACCCAATACAAAAGAAATGATTTTGAAGCTCCTTTTTACACCATTAATCAACAGAAAAGTGAAGCAACTTGGAAACGAGATTATTGGCTACCTGAATTAAGAAATCAGCAAACAATATTAAATAATAATTACGAAAATCTAGGGAAAGCTGCCCAAGTAGAACTTGCAAAACAAATTTTGATTCACGAATTGAAGTTGGTACAAAAAAACTATGATCCCAAAATTAACTTTTCATGTAATGGCTGTATAGAAGCCTTAGTAAACAATGCTTGGACTCCAGAAGTGAATGAAAACATGGTGAAGTACCTTGGAATTTTGAAAAACATTTACATGAATGAAGTTAGCGTGAGTATGGACAAGCATGCCCAACGATTGAGTGAGATTGGTTCAGAAAACTATCAATTGCTAAAGAAAAACTATTTCAATGAATCCTTGTCTAATCAATTAACCAATAAAAACAATTTAAAGAAGATCGTTGTCTTCGAATCGAGGCTAATTCAGAAAGCTGAACCAATTTACAAAATACCCCGTAATAAAGCTTTTTTTGACACCCATTTTTATGCACCAGGAAATATCTTTTTGGTCAGTATTTCAAAACCTTTTATGCCAATTTGTCTGTGCTTTGGTCAATGACAGTCGTGTTTTCATTAATTCTTTATTTCAATTTATTTCGAATAATAATCGATGGAATAGAAATGATATTCAATAGGTTTAGGAGTTAGTCCAAATCATTCGTTAATTTTGTGATAATTTCAAAGGCTCTCCTCCCTATTTTAGTAATTTAGTGTCCCGAAAAAATTGTAATTATCGTTTTCAATGAAAAGTAATGCGTTGTTTCTTACAAAGAATATTGAACTTCTTAAGCGATTAGGCATTATTCTATTAATGATGAGCCTCTCGCGACTTGTTTTTTACTTTGTAAATTCGGATGCCTTTACAGATGTGAAATTCTATGACTTTATTGTTGGAATTTGGATGGATGCAATTACGGTTGGGATGTATTCCATACCTTTTTATGCATTATCACTCCTGCCCTTGCCTTTCTACTATGAAAGATGGTATCAAATAGTTTTAAAAGTATTTTTCCACATCACTAATACAATCATTATAATCCTGAATCTTATTGATGTTGAATACTTTAAGTTTACAGCCAAAAGAAGTACAGCGGATTTATTTTCAATGGTTTCAACAGGAAATGACATCAATCAATTATTGGTTACTTTTTTAATTGATTTTTGGTGGTTAATCCTCTTACTCATCGCCATGATATTCGTTAGTAATTGGCTGTATAACAAAACCATAAATAGCGAAAAGAAAAACAGGAATATATATGTTGATATACTTAATTTCATCATTGTTTTTGCAGTATTATTTATTGTTGGAAGAGGTGGGTTTTCTTATCGTCCGGCAGACATGTTAACAGCTTCCCAATTAACAAACCCAGATAAGACTGCACTTGTTGCCAATACACCATTGTCAATTATTAAAACCATTGGAAAATCTTCATTAATAGAACAAAATTTCTTCAAAGAAGGAAGCGATAAAATCTACACTCCAATTCATAAAGGATCTGCCGCACATCAACTGCGAAAAGATGTGAATGTCGTGGTTTTAATTTTAGAAAGCTTTGGCAATGAATGGTTGGGGAAAAAGAACGGAAAAGAATTTACACCATTTTTAGATTCATTACTGGATCAATCACTTTATTTTGACAATGCATTTGCCAATGGAAAGAAATCTATTGAAGCTGTACCTGCTATTTTTGCTGGTATTCCCAGCTTGTTGGACAATCCATACATATCTTCACCTTATGGTACCAACTCAATTCGTGCTTTGCCACAACTATTAAAAGAAAAAGGATATACCTCGGCGTTTTATCATGGTGCAACAAACGGTTCAATGAAGTTTGATGTATTTGCTGCTCACTTAGGATTTGATCATTATTTCGGAAGGAAAGAATACAACAATGAAGAACATACTGATGACACTTGGGGAGTTTTGGATGAATATTTCATGCCATGGACAGCAAAATCAATAAGCAAAGATTTAAAAGAACCTTTTTTAGCAGGATTATTCACTTTGTCATCGCACCATCCCTACTTCGTTCCTGTTGAACACAGAGATCATTTACCAGAAGGAAAGCATCCAATGGCAAAATCGATTGCTTATGCAGATATGAGTTTGCGTTTGTTCTTTGAAGAAGCTAAAAAGCAACCATGGTATGAAAACACTGTTTTTGTAATTTGCGCAGATCACACACCTGCAGGAACATCTGTTCGTTACAACAGACGAATTGGGATGTATCAAATTCCGATTGCATTTTATGATCCTCAAGGCAAAATTAAACCAGAAGTAAATAGTCAGCTGTTTAATCACATTGATATAATGCCAAGTATTTTAGATTTAACAGGATATTCAAAAGATGCCTATACTTTTGGAAATTCTTATTTATCAAATGATAATCACGTTCCTTTTTCGATAAATTATATTGCCAATTCCCACATGCTTTTTGAAGGAGATTATATGTTAAATTTTGTTTCAGATAAAGCAACAGGATTATACAATTTCAAATCAGACACCTTGATGATGTATGATTCTCTTGCTTATTATCCTAAAATTGAAAAAGAGATGACACAACAATTAAAAGGAATAATCCAACGTTACAATAACGATTTGATTCATAATACGATGAAGGTAAAATGAAGAAAAGTATTCGCTTTATAATTAACCCTATTTCCGGAATTGGTAAGAAAAACATATTACCAGCAATGATTCAAGAACATTTGGATCATTCACTATTCACCTATGACATTGTTTTTACTGAACACAGAGGCCATGCGAGAACTTTGAGTAAAGACGCTGCCGAACAAGGAATAAACATTGTTTGCGTTGCAGGAGGAGACGGCTCTGTAAATGAAGCAGGAACAGCATTGATTAATACCAATACAGCTTTAGCAATTTTTCCAACAGGGTCTGGAAATGGAATTGCGAGACATTTAGGATTGTCTTTGAAATTAAGAAAGATGATTCTTCGACTAAATGAACATCAAGTGGATACAATTGATACAATTTCCCTCAATAGCAGAAAAGCAATTGGTGTTTCGGGATTTGGATTTGATGCATTAATCGCAAAAAGATTTGATGATTATCATACCCGTGGATTCTTGAGCTATGTTAGGCTTGTATTAAGAGAATTTAGGCATTATGAGGGAATCAGTGTGGTATTGAACGATAAAGAGGAATATACTAATTTATTGTTTTGCAGCATCGCCAACACCTCTCAATTCGGAAATGGCTTCTATATTTCTCCAGAAGCAGACATAAAAGATGGTCAATTCGATATTGTATTTGTTCAACTACCTCCAACTCTTGCTTTTATTAGATTATTGATTTCTTCTTTGTGTGGAACAGTTCATAAATCAAAATATGTTACATTAATTAAAACCAATGAGGCCAATATTCGGGTAAAAAACAGCACTGCTCATATAGATGGTGAGCCTATCGACTTCAAAGATTTGTCGGTCAATATAAATTGTAATCAAGCCTCTTTATCTGTTGTTGTATGATAGAGCAATTACATTCTACTTGGAAAAGTGTACTTAAAGATGAATTTTCTAAACCTTATTTTAGTATTTTAGAAAGAGCAATTACTGAAGAATATAAGCTTCATGTATGTTATCCAAAACAAGAAAATATATTTTCAGCTTTTAACTTCACGCCTTTTGATAAAGTAAAAGTTGTAATCATCGGACAAGATCCATATCATGGAATTGGTCAAGCCAATGGATTGTGCTTTTCAGTAAATGAGGACATAGCTCCTCCTCCATCCTTGATTAATATTTTCAAAGAATTAAATCAAGATTTAAAACTTCCTTTCCCAAATAATGGAGACTTAACCCGTTGGGCAAAACAAGGCGTTTTACTGCTTAATGCAACATTAACTGTTCGTGCCCATGAAGCAGGCTCTCACCAAGGAAAAGGTTGGGAAACCTTTACAGATCAAGTAATTCAGAAAGTTTCAAGGGAGAAAGAGGATGTAATTTTCCTACTTTGGGGTGGCTTTGCTAAAAAGAAAGCAAAACTTATTGATACCAAAAAGCATCATATTTTAACAAGTGGACATCCTTCACCTTTGAGCGCTAATCGAGGTTATTGGTTTGGAAACAAGCATTTCAGTCAAGTCAACAAAATCCTTAAAGACCTTGGTGAAAAAGAAATTGAATGGGAAGTTGACAATTATTAAAGATGAGTTATGAATGTTGTAAATGCTTATCCGCTTGTTTCCCTAAAATAATTAAACGTCTTTATTTTAGAAATTAATTAGACTTCTAAGCTTTCTTTGTTAATAAAAAGTTTGGGCTACCCCTTTAAGTCTCAGATTGTAACAGCAAATTTACTTCACTTCCAATTTCATGGTTTTGTATCGATAATCAGGATGACAAGCTTAATAGTGTTAGGAGGCAAAAATCAGGCGCTAGACCTTTTTATCCTTACAGTTTCGGCACTAACGCTTCTCAATGTTTCGTGTTAGCTTCGCTGCTGCCTTCGACGGTCAAAAGCGGTGCTTTTTCTCTTTTTGAGGCAACCGACCAAAGGGAGCTCATAGCCTGTCCCGAAAAACGGGAAACACAAAAAAAGCAGATACTTGTGAATAAAAAGAAAAAATCCAACTTTTTAAGATTATCTTCTTTTGATTGCTAGTATAGGGAAACAAGCGGATAAGCATTATGTTGTATCATGTACTTTACATTTTCCCGTTCTCATTAAAGCTATAATATCCTGTATCTGCAATAATCAAATGATCCAAAACTGGCAAATCTATGAGTTTTCCGAATTGAATAAATCTTTTGGTGAGATCAAGGTCTTGGCTACTTGGCATAAGCTTTCCTGATGGATGATTGTGAAGCAGAATACAAGATGAAGCTTTCATATCTAGAAGCGCCTTGAAAATAAGTTTACCATCTGCAACGGTTCCAGACCTTCCACCTTTCGAAATGAGTTTATTATCTAATACTCTATTACTTCTAGATAAACCAATCACTCTAAATTCTTCGTGTTCGAGATCTTGGAAGTCAAGCTTAACATATTCGTATATATCTCTTGCTTGACTTATTTTTTTAGGAATAGGAACTTCCGTAGCTGCCCTTCTTCTTCCCAACTCCATTACAGCGATAATACTAATTGCTTTTGCCTCTCCTATTCCAGGAAACTCCATCAAATCTGCTTGACTCATTTTTCCTAATGAATAGAGACATTCTTTATTCACTGCTAAAACATCTTTGGCCAATTCAACTGCAGATTTATTTCTGGTTCCAGAACCCAAGACAATTGCGAGTAGTTCTGCATTGGTAAGCGTTGTTCTTCCTTTTTCTTGAAGTTTCTCTCTCGGTCTATCTTCCTCAGCCCAAGATTTAATTGTGGTGGTGCTTTTATACATAACTTTTGATTTAAGTTATATTAAGATAGTGAAATAAATGAGATTGACAATGAGGAGTGTTTTTTTTTTGTAATTATAAGTTGACCTAATTTGGTACACATACAAACTAGTACCAAAAAAAATGCTGTTCCACAATGGAACAGCATTTTCGATATCAATTATACTTATTGTTTGAATTAGAATTTTCGTTTGCTAGGCGTGTGAAGATTTACATAAATCTATTGCAACGCAGCTATCGGGCATTCTAAATAAACAATTATACGTTTGCTTTTTTTCTGATTAGATTTAATGCGGATCCTGCTCTAAACCAATCAATCTGCTGAGTGTTATAAGTATGATTCAATTTAATTTCTTCTTTTGAACCATCTTTGTGCTCAACTTCAAGTGTAATTTGCTTGTCTGGTGCGAATTGATCTAAATCTGTGAAGTTGAATGTATCATCTTCTTTGATTTTGTCATAATCTGCTTCATTTGCAAACGTTAAACCTAACATTCCTTGCTTCTTAAGGTTTGTTTCGTGAATACGTGCAAATGATTTAACAATTACTGCAATCACACCTAAGTGACGTGGTTCCATTGCCGCATGCTCACGAGAAGAACCCTCCCCATAGTTATGGTCTCCCACAACGATTGAAGGAATTCCAGCCGCTTTATATGCACGAGCTGTTGCAGGAACTTCACCTTTTTCACCAGTTAATTGATTCACAACTGCATTTGTTGCCTTACCAAATGCGTTCACCGCACCGATTAAACAGTTATTTGAGATGTTATCAAGGTGTCCACGATAACGTAACCAAGGTCCAGCCATAGAAATATGGTCAGTTGTACATTTACCATAGGCTTTGATTAACAATTTCATTCCCGAAATATTTTTACCATCCCAAGGAGCGAAAGGAGTTAGCAATTGCAAGCGATCAGATTCTGGATCAACGATTACGTCAATTGCACTTCCGTCTGCTGCTGGCTCTTGGTAACCATTATCTTCTACATCAAATCCTTTTTCTGGAAGTTCAATTCCAGTTGGTGGATCTAATTTAATTTCCTCTCCATCTTCATTCGTTAAAGTATCTGTCAATGGATTAAAGTCTAAACGACCAGCTATTGCCATTGCAGCAACGATTTCTGGTGAAGTAACGAAGGCATGTGTATTTGGATTTCCATCCGCACGCTTCGAGAAGTTTCTGTTAAACGAGTGAATAATTGTATTTTTTTCTTGTTTTTCCGCACCAGCACGATCCCATTGACCGATACATGGCCCACAAGCATTCGTAAAAATTGTTGCATCTAAATCTTCAAATACTTTAATTAAACCATCACGTTCTGCAGTAAATCTTACTTGCTCAGAACCTGGATTAATTCCAAAATCCGATTTTCTTTTAATTTTCTTATCTACTGCTTGTTTCGCAATTGAAGCAGCACGGGTTAAATCTTCATAAGAAGAGTTTGTACATGATCCAATTAATCCCCACTCAATATCTAAAGGCCATCCAGCTTCTGTTGCAACTTTAGCTAACTTATCAATTGGAGTTGCTAAATCTGGAGTAAACGGTCCGTTAACATGTGGCATTAATTCGCTCAAGTTAATTTCAATTACTTGGTCGAAATATTTTTCTGGTTCTGCGTAAACTTCAGGGTCTCCAGTTAAGTGTTCAGCAACTTTATCAGCTAACTCAACAACATCTGCACGATCGGTCGCCTTTAGGTAACGGCGCATAGAATCATCGTAACCAAAAGTTGAAGTTGTTGCTCCAATTTCAGCTCCCATGTTACAGATTGTTCCTTTTCCAGTTGCAGAAAGTGATTTAGCACCTTCACCGAAGTATTCAACGATACAACCCGTTCCACCTTTTACAGTAAGAATTCCAGCCACTTTAAGGATCACATCTTTAGAAGCTGTCCATCCGTTAAGTCTACCAGTTAATTTCACACCGATTAACTTTGGAAATTTCAATTCCCAAGGCATCCCTGCCATCACGTCAACAGCATCAGCACCACCCACACCGATTGCTACCATTCCTAAACCACCTGCGTTAACAGTGTGAGAATCTGTACCAATCATCATTCCCCCAGGGAATGCATAATTTTCTAAAACTACTTGGTGAATAATACCCGCTCCTGGTTTCCAGAAACCAATTCCGTATTTATTACAAACAGAGCTTAAGAAGTTAAAAACCTCACTGTTCTTATTTAAACTTTCTTGCAAGTCTTTATCAGCACCAATTTTAGCCTGAATAAGGTGGTCACAATGTGCAGTTGAAGGAACAGCAACTTTCGCTTTTCCAGCTTGCATAAATTGCAATAAGGCCATTTGAGCTGTTGCATCTTGCATTGCTACTCTATCAGGTGCAAAATCAACATAAGATCCACCACGTTTAAATTCAGTATCTGCAGCACCATCCCAAAGGTGGGTATAAAGAATTTTCTCTGACAATGTCAAAGGTTTATTCACTGCTTTTCTCGCCGCAGCAATCCGTTCAGGGTATCGCTCATAAACGGCTTTAATCATATCAATATCAAAGGCCATAATATATATTTTTGTAATTAAAATTTAATTTTTTAAGCATTGCGAAGATAGCAAAATAAGCCTGTATTACCAAGCTACAGAATGCTTTTATCAAAACAATTATTTTTTACTGCTTGATATATTCTTCACGAAAATATGTTTCGATCGACTATTTGGTGCTTGACGTTCTTCAATTTGAACGGTACCTATAGAGTCCATCAATGGAGTTAATTTATAAAATCCAAAGTTACGCGGGTCAAAATTTGGTTGTTTTTTGTTAATTAATGAACCTACATCACCTAAGAATGCCCAACCATCATCGTCCGCGCAATCATAAATCGTTTGGCGAATCATTCGAGTAACTTCAGGAGTTAGGTTTTGAATTGCTTTTTTCGCTTTAGTTTTTGTGGTTTTACCTTTCTTATCATCTGTGTCTGTTTCAGCATCATCAGATTTTAGAATTTCTAGGTAAATAAATTTATCACAGGCAACAATAAATGGCTCTGGCGTCTTTTTCTCCCCTATTCCGATCACATATTGACTAGATTCTCTCAATCGAGTTGCTAATCTTGTAAAATCTGAATCTGAAGATACAATACAAAATCCATCTGTTTTACCACCATAGAGAATATCCATAGCGTCTATAATCATTGCTGAATCTGTTGCATTTTTACCTTGAGTGTATCCGTATTGTTGAATAGGTTGAATGGCATTTTCTAATAGAATATTCTTCCACTTTGATAAATGTGGCTTAGTCCAGTCACCGTATATTCTTTTAATTGATGGAGTACCATATTTCGCAATTTCTTCCATCATTTCTTTGATGTATCTGCTAGGTACATTATCTCCATCTATAAGTACTGCTATATTTGAGTCTTTATTCATTGTATTTTGGTTTTTAGGCTATCCTTTTTTCCAGAATTGCCACCATTTTTTCGTTTTAGTCGTTGGCATTTCATCATCCTCAGTATTTTTATTGGGTTGATTTACACCAAACGTCTCAATTTCATTACCGTATTTATCAAAAACGTGATCTTCTATTAGCACATCTTTTTTGTACACTGCTTGTCTTTTTATTTTATCGTCTGGGAAACGCTCCATAAATTCGCCATGCTTCAACCCTTTTCTATAAGTTTCAAGTGACTGAATGTGTCCTTGGATAAAAAATGTTTTGAAAGCTCCGTCTTTGTGGTCATCTTTCCAAGTTTCTGTTTTTAAAAGATTACCATCGTTGTAGTAAAACTTCCAATCTCCTTCTTTCTTTCCTGCTTTATAAAAACGTTCTTGCAAAACATTTCCTTCATAGCTGTATTCAATAAAAGCACCATCAAAAAGCCCCGCTTTGTAATGAATTTCGGTCTTCAATTTTGAATTTTCATAGAAATCTTTTTTCACACCATCGAGCAAACCGTTGAAATAGTTTTCTATTTTGAAAGTATCATTTTCATAAACTGCATAATCAATAAATCTTTCGGCATTATCTATGGTCAACTTATACCTTTCATCTCCCACTTTACGTTGTCTAAAATAAATAGATTGACCATGTTTTTCTCCGTTAAGGTAGTTGATATGCCAAGCTACTAAACCACTCGTATCATTGTAGAAAGTCCACTTGCCATTTTCCACACCAATAAGGTGGTTTCTCACTACTTGTGGACAGCCAGACTGATAATAAGTGGTGTCTATTCCATCAACTTTACCACCAGAAAAATGTACTAAACGTTCACGTAGACCATTCAAATGGCACGTTTCGCAGTCTCCAGTATAAGGATTTCCTGACTTTCTAGTGAGTACAAGGTTTGATCCAGGTTCTGCTTCAAGTTCTTCGTTACAATCAACAATTTCGTCTCCGTCTTTACATTCCCAATTGACATATTTTTTACCTAGTCTATCGGCTGCTTTTTTAAAACAAGGAGCTCTTCTTACATCACCTATTTGTGCAAACAATAAGGTGCTTGTAATAATCATCAAAAATGTAGCGAAACTTTTTATCATACCTGTTCTTCGAGTTGTTTAAATGCTTCAATAAATTCTGGAAAAACCTTAACACTTGAGTTACTTTTAAAATCAAAACAAACGAGTTTAGAAGTCCCTGTGGTACAAATATTTCCGTTTACCTTCACTTTATAACCAAACGTAAAGCTTTTTTCACCAACTTCTATTAAATGTATAAAAATTTCTGGTGAATCGTTCAAGAAAATTGGTTTTAGATAAACGACTTCGTTTTTCACTAATATAGTACCTTGGGTTTTATAATCCCACTCTGTACCAATCATTTGGGCGAATGCATGCAATCTTGCTTGTTCGAAATAACTGAGGTAAACAGCGTTATTCACGTGTCCCATCATGTCACAATCTGCAAATCTAACTTGAATTTTTGTTGGCTTAATCATTTATCTAATTTTGTATACTTTGAATTATTACTAACAAACTCTGGCACTATATGTTTCATTTGTTTCACAATCGCCACGTTGTCTTGACCTTCAAATAGTTTTATTAATTTTTCGATTTCTACAATTGCATCAGGTGAAGCTGGGCAATTTCTAGCCCTTAAAATTTGATTGTGATGCGTTGGTAAAGTATTTTCTTTGTCAGCGAGAAGTTCTTCAAACAGCTTCTCCCCTGGTCTAAGTCCAGAGATTTCAATTTCAATATCCCTATCCAATTCCAAGCCAGACAATCGAATCATTTTTTTAGCAAGATCAATAATTTTGATAGGTTTCCCCATGTCAAAAACAAAAATCTCTCCGCCATCTCCCATTGCTCCTGCTTCCAACACGAGTTGACAAGCCTCAGGAATCGTCATAAAATAGCGGGTAACATTTACATCTGTTACAGTTAATGGACCTCCTTGTTCGATTTGCTTTTTAAATAATGGGATAACAGAACCACTCGATCCGAGTACATTTCCAAAGCGAGTTGTTACATATAAGGTATCAGAATTTTCATTTTTTCTTTGGGCATAAATTTCAGCTATTCTTTTAGATGCTCCCATCACATTTGTTGGATTCACAGCTTTATCAGTAGAGATAATTACCATTTTTTCCACTTTAAATTCATCTGCTAAATCAACTATTATTTTTGTTCCTAAAACGTTGGTTTTGACTGATTCAGATGGGTTGTCTTCCATCAAAGGTACATGCTTATATGCAGCTGCATGAAAGACAATTGAAGGGTGTAAAGTTTCGAATAGATTTTTCATTCTGCTGTAATCTCTTACACTTCCTATAACAACTTCTACATTGTCTGCTAAGCCATTTGCGATTAAATCGATATGTAAATCATATAAACCAGATTCCCACTGATCTAGCAATATCAGTTTTTTAGGTTCATAACCAATTATCTGTCTAGCAATTCCACTACCAATAGAGCCAGCGGCACCAGTAATTAAAATAACTTTGTCTTTCAGTTGCTTTTTAACAAGTTCCACTTCTAAATTTATTGGCTCTCTTCCCAGTAAATCATCAATATTTATTTTTCGAATTTGATTGAGGTTAAACTCCCCATTGATCCATTTCTTGAAGTTTGGCACACGTTTTACGGCAACCTCCTTCTCCAAACATACTTCAACAATTTCAGTAATGTTCTTTTTATTAGGATCTTGAATGGCTACAATTAATTCAGAAATTTCATACTTATCAATTATTGCAGCCAAGTTAGAAGTATGATAAATTGAGGTTCCTTCTAATCTTTTTCCTTCCAATTTCGCATTGTCATCAAGGAAGCCTACAATTTTAGAATGAATAGCAGGATCTTTTTCAATGGTTCTTTTTGTAATAAGTCCTGAAACACCAGAACCATAGATTAAAATTTTCTTTTTGTCCTCATCTTTGGGTTTATGCAGTTCAAAATAGGCCACTTTAATTGAAAACCTTACACCAGTCATAAACAACAAAGAGACAAGAAACTCAACAATGATAATAGAAGTAGGTAAAATAAATCTTCCGTCAAAGAAGAAAAATCGGATAACACCGGCAATTGAAAGAATTAGGCTGTAAGTCAATAAGGCTAAGAAAATACGCTTTACATCTTCCAAAGAGGTGTGTCTAACTAATCCTTTATGGATCTGGAATATGTAAAACACAACAGGTTTTAAAAGAATTACAAAAGGTAAAACATTCTTAATGTAAATCCATTCCTTGGCAATGGTTTCGGCATTGGTGTAGAAATCGAATCGAATTAAATAAGCCAACAACAGCGCTAGGAAAGTAATAAATATATCCATCAAGATCACTATCCATCTCGGCGTGTTATCGATATCTAAAATACTAGGTGTATGTTGAACTCTTTTCATATTTTTCAATAAATTAACACCAAAAGCTTTACAATGATTGGAAAATAGTCTCTCCAGCCATTCAAGCAGTAGTATTAATATCAGTAATTACAAATGTAAGTTAAGCAAAAACTTGTTTTAACTCATTTGTCATGTGGTTAAACAAATTGGTCAATGGTTTTTTCACCATCATTTTAAGAAAAGCATTTACTTCTCCATCAAAAGCGATGTAACCTTCTGTTTTACCGTCAACTTCACTTAAATGAACTGATAATTTAAATGGAAATGGAGATTTCTCACCAGAAACCATTTGTATTTCTTTATTTGGGTTAAGTTCACTTTGAACCAAAGAAATAGTAATTCCTCCCTGCACTTTAAATGAACAATCAGTTTTTGTTCCTTTGAAGTCTTTCACTTCATTTTTCGGCAACAACTCACCAATATTCTCTGTATTTGTTAAGAAATTAAACACATCTTCTATTGGCGCGTCAACAATTGATTTATTACTATCTATTTTCATTTTCCACTATTATTTTCCCCATGTATCAGGCGAAAGACGCCATTCACGAAGTGATCCCATATCTTTTTCTGTAACTGTACCTTGTTTTAAAGCGATTTTAATCATCACTTCATAATCTGAGAGTACATTTAATTGACAGTTTGCTTCTTTAAATGCTTTTGTTGCCGTTTCGAAACCGTAATTAAAAATGGCTACTACTCCTTTTACATTTAATTTAGCTGCACGCAATGCTTCCACTGCTTTCAAACTACTTCCTCCAGTAGAAATCAAATCTTCGATGACTACAACATTTGAACCCGTAGAATAATCTCCTTCAATCATGTTTTCCAGTCCATGACCTTTAGCAGATGAGCGAACATAAATAAAAGGAACACCCAATTCTTGGGCTACCAATACACCAATTGCAATACCTCCTGTAGCAACACCTGCAATAATATCAGGCTTACCATATTCCTCTAAAACCACTTTAGAAAAGCCTTGACGAATAAACGTTCGGATTTTCGGGTAAGAAAGAGTCTTACGGTTATCACAATAAATTGGTGATTTCCAACCAGACGACCAGGTGAAGGGGTCATTAGGTTGTAGCTTAATTGCTTTAATTTGCAATAAATATTCTGCTATCTTCGCAGCGTTATCAATATCATTAATCATAAACGCAAATGTATAAAGTTTTTGTCGATAATATCTCGATTTACTTTCAAAAAGATACTTTCTTTAAAAGTAATATTTCTCCAGAATTCTTTCCTGCCGTATCAATTAGCAAGTATAATTATTTTTTGAATGAAATAAATAGAATTAACACTAAGGATAAAATATTTATACGGAGCTCAGATCCTATGAAACAAATTCATGAATTCTTCGCCAACTTCAAATGGATAGAAGCCGCTGGTGGAGTGGTTCAAAACAAAGAAAGTAAACAAATATTATTCATATTTAGAAATGGACTTTGGGATATTCCAAAAGGAAAGATTGAAAAAGGTGAAAACCCAAGAGAAGGCGCAATTCGAGAAATAGAAGAAGAATGTGGATTAAAGAATCTTACAATTACAGGTGAGCTATCCCCTACTTATCATATTTATTTCGCTTATGGAAAGCATTTTATCAAAAAAACGCATTGGTTTACCTTAGAAACAAATGAGGAAAGCGTAGAACCACAGACCGAAGAGGGGATTACAGAGGTGAAATGGTTTGACTTGAAAGATATTGATATAGTGAAAGAAAATACTTTTGAAAGTATTTTAGAAGTAATGAAAGAGTATTTGGATAATTGACAATTGTGTACTCAATCAATATCTCATCTATACTTCATTAAAATGAGAATTGTAGTCGTTTTTAACGGATAAGATAATTATGTTGATAGAGAGGAATCTTTATAAATTGAAAACTAAATAAACTTAAAATCTACTCGCCTATTTCTTTGTTTTCCTTCCTTTGTTTTATTGGTATCAACAGGTTGGCGTTTTCCTTTGAAGTCTATTTCCAGCTTCTCAGGTTCTATTCCTTGCTGTTTGAAATAATCTCGGATGGCTTTTGCGCGACGTTCTGACAATCCTATATTATATTGATCAGTTCCCACTGCGTCTGTGTGGCCAGTTATTTCGACGCGCAAATCATGGATTCCGTCTAATACTCTCGCCATTCGGTTAAGGTAATCATAGAATTCGGGTTTTATTTCAGATTTATCGTGATCAAAAAATATAGGTTGAAACTTGAATTTCTTTTGTTCATACTTCATGATTTCTGGTGCTGGATAGCCTTTGTTGTATGATTTTACAAATCTATACTTCCAAAGATGTGTTGATGCAGGTTCCTTTTCTAAATTCACATTGTGGTTAGAGCGAAAGAAAATGACTTCTCCTTGTATATTTCGACAATCAGAACTGACGAAAGTTCCTTTTAAATAGGCTGTTGAATCATTGTACTTTAATTCGTAATTGAGTTTACAAACTGGAGATTTTCTGGTATTTGAAGATCGTCTACTGTTTTTTTCTGAGAATATTAGCGATGAACCCTCTTGTTTTCCTTCAATAGATTTAACTGCAAACTCTACATCATCAAGTAACTCAATCCTTGTTATTCCGCTGATTTGAGCTCCGTTTTTCTCTAAACGCAAGTAAATCACGTCGGCTTTATCTATTGCTTGTCCGTTGGTAATTAAAACCCCCGACCAAGTGCCAGATAGATCTTGAGCCATTGCATTCGAAGCAATAAAAAACAGAATAAAAAGTAGTTTCTTCTTCATGGTTAAGCGCAAAGATTCAAAAAATGTTCCATTTAGCAAGGTTCTGGTGGATTATTATAAATCTTTTATTGTTTAAATAGGATTGTTTTAGAATTAACCCAAGCAACTTACACTTCATGAGATGAACTATAAATATCTATCGAGTTCACCTAAAGTCATCAATAACCGATTTATCAATAGCTAAATCACCAAAAGACGTCTTCAATACCCCTTATCCAAACGATGTGTTGTTTTTAAAATAAACTAATTAAATTTACACCAAGAATAAATTTGAATCAAATAAGAAAAGAATTCATTTATGTCAGAAATTTGGGAATCAATTTATAGAAACAATCAGGATATGTGGGGATTTAGGGCTACTCCTTCCACTCTATTGGTCAACGATTTCTTTATTGAAAAAGGGATAAGCAACGTTCTTATTCCAGGTTTTGGATATGGTAGAAATGCCCAAATATTTATCGAAAGCGGAATCAATGTTACAGGAATTGAAATTTCCAAAACTGCAATTGAGAAAGCCATTAAACATTATGGTTCAGAAACAAAAGTCTACCATGGTTCTGTTGTAGATATGCCTTTTGATGATGTTCAATACGAAGGAATTTATTGTTATGCATTAATTCATTTGCTGGATCTTGAAGAAAGAAAAAAGTTAATTCATAATTGCTATAATCAACTCGCAGTGAATGGTTACATGGTTTTTGTTGTAGTATCTAAAAAATCACCAAACTACCGAATGGGAAAATTCATAAGTGAAGACAGATACGAAGTTCATCAAGGTTTAACGCTTTATTTTTATGACGAAAAATCTATAATAACTGAGTTTGGTGATTTTGGACTAGTTGAAATCAGAGAGATTCAGGAGGATTTACATTTTTATATCGTGAAATGTAAAAAGAAAGAAAATTGATAAGTTTTGTTTCTTTCAAGTATGGTTATGGCTTGAAATTTTCTATAAGTTTATAAATTCAATTTCCTCTTAGTAGACAAAATTTTGGTTCTATATTATTCTGTGTGGGTATATTGAAAAAAGTCCGTCGGCTGACGGACGATAAAATTCGAAAAGGAATATCTATTATCTCAAAGTAATCCTAATTTCAATCCCATAAATCGTGACTTTTCAATGTAAATGAAAGTGATATAAATTCATTATTTAATTGCACCCACACAAATCCATATAGAGCCGAAATTTTAATTTAAAAGATTATTCACAGAAATTTAAAGAATCAACTCAATTTATTTCTACAAAAACACACCTTTATGCTGTTGTTACTAAGGCTTCCAAAACTGTGCTGCGAACTTTAAAAGAGTATTTTTTCCTGATTCAATTCCCAGTTTTCTAATTATTCCTGCCCTGTGGGCTTCGATAGTTTTTTCAGAAAGAAACAACATGTTAGCAATTTCTTTTGTAGATTTTTGTTCTACAATAAGCTCAAAGATTTTCTTTTCAGAAAATGATAATTTATCCAGCACTTCTCCTTTCAGATAATCCGCATCCGTTTCTAATTCAAATCTTATTCTATGGCTGTAATACACTTCATTTGATTCTAAGTGAATAATACATTTTTTCAATTCATCCAATGCGAATTGCTTTAACAAGTATGCATTGATCTTTAATTCCTCTGCTTTTTTAAATATACTTTTCTCTTTGTGTGAAGTTAATAGGATAATCTTTGTAGGAATCTGATACAATCTGATGTTTTCAGCCACTTCTAATCCATCCATTTCTGGCATACTGATATCAAGAATTGAATAATTTGGTTTCAATCTTCTTATAGCATTCCAAGCATCTCGACCATTGTTGTGACTTTCTAAAACTACATGGCCCATTCCTTCCAAAAGAACTTGGGTTCCTAAAATTGAAAGTGGGTAATCATCCGCAATGATAAAATTCATAGTTATATTTTATTTCGGAATCGATATTTTAATGACCGTTCCATTTTTATCTGATTTAAATTGAACTGTACCGTTAATAAACTTAGTACGTTCAGTGATATTTAATAATCCAAAACAGTTTCCTTTCTCCAACATTTTATCTGCATCAAAACCTTTACCATTGTCCTTGATTTCCGCATATACAAACTTATTGTCCTCCGTAATTGTAATCTTACCTGCCAAGGCATCCGCATGCTTCATCATGTTAGTTGTTGCTTCTTGAATAATTCGGTATAACTGTAATTCAACTGTTGAATCCAATGACCCAGCATATTCAATATCTGAAGTAAGTAAAAATTTGTGTTGATTTTGAGCGCGGTCAGTCAGCTGTTCTATACTTTCTTTTAATCCAAGTTTATCAAATAAAGTTGGACTAAGGTTTCTACTAATATTCCTAACTTCTTCAAGAATTTTATCAATTTTATCCTTAAAAGTAACCCTATCATTCTCAAGTGAATGTCTTAAATTAACAAGTTCATTACTCACACTGTCATGAAGGTCTGATGCAATTCTTTTTCGTTCATCTTCCGTTTTACTTAATAATTGAGAAGTAAAATTATCAGACAACATTTTTTCTCTTCTAATACTTCTGTTTTTATTCCAAACTATAAGAAGTAAAAATGCCATAATTAAAAACACGGCCCCTACTGACATGGCAATAATTGTGTTCTTCTGTTCTTCGAGTTGTTTTTCTTGAACTAGTATTTTATTTTCTTTTTGTTCTGTTTGGAATTTCCGTTCTAATTCAAAGAGCCTTCCTTTCATTCTATCATCTGAGGCCTTGTCTTTTTGAATCATTAACTGTTCGGCATAAGTGTTGGCCTTTTTATAATCTCCTTTTTTTGTAAAAACATTAAACAAGGCAGTTCCTAGTTGATTAATAAACTGTTCATTAGGTACTTCATCATTTAAAATTTCATTATAAAAGGTCTCAACTTCTTCAATATTTTCTATGGGTTTATCGAAAATATTAGCATACACTACTTCTTGAAAGAGCGTTCTCATTTTCAAGTCAGGACTATTTGCATTATCTGTAATATCTCTTGAAATCTTTAAATAATTCAAGGCTTCCTCTTCCTCTCTTTGGGCAATATGTTTAAAGGCTAAAAGTTGATTTAGAATGGCTTTGTGATATGTAATTATATTCGGATAATTCTCTTCAGCATGGATTTTCAATGAGTCAATATACTGAATAGCAGTTGATGTATCAGCTTTTGCTACATTTAGATGAACGAAAAGTATATAGGCTCCAAAGACAAGCTCATCATTCCTTTGCTTTTGAACTATACGCAAACCTTTTTCCAATGTTGCTTCCGCTTCGGTGTATGCAGATGAATACATGTAAAGACTGTGCAATAATAGGTAAACCGTTCCTTGATTCGTTTTATCGCCTACATCAATAAAAATATCTAATGCATCAATAAGAAGTTTTTCTCCTTCTTCAAATTTTTGAAGGTTTAACTCATTTTGGGCCAAAGCGAAGTTTGAAAAGCCAATCATTTGTTTATGTTTCTTTGATTCTGGCTTTACATCTATAGCTTTTCTTAACCATTCCGAACTTTTAACTAAGTCGTGTATGTAATGGTTTTGATTCCCTAAATAATAACAGATATTCGTTTGAGAATCTCCACTAATTTTATCTTCATATTCATTATAAAATTTGCTACCAATCGAATAAAACACACTGTCAAACTCCATTTTTTCACTAGCAACATTACCATAAGCAGTAAGATAAATTGCAGCATCATTATAGTTTCCATTCTCCACATTGAAGTTGAAGTGATACTTAAAACTGTCAACATAAGATTCATGATCGAAGTTTCTATGATTATTCAACCATCTGTAGCCTGGAAGACTATCGCGGTACTCCTCTTGACATAACTCTGGACAATTTTCGTTTTCAAATTCAGGGGCTTCACTACAACTGAATGCTGAAAGAAGAAATATTAAGACTAAAAATAATGTAATTAGTGTTTTCATAAATTAAAAATTATTTTCATCCAATTTTCAGACTCGAATAGGCTGATTTCAAAAGTGTGGATCGAGGTAAATATAAATAGAACTATCCATATACTGAAACTCTTAATACCATTACTATTATTGTTGTTTTTCAAGTGTTTTTTGATTTACGAAGTATGTACTTGATTATGAAATACTTTTCAAAATACTTCATGAGACAAATACATATAAAATTATAATACATATTAGCTTTGTTCTAAAATTTCATTCCAAATATCAGGTTAAAGTATGCAATCAATCTAGTGGTTAACTCTATTTATTTTTGTAAAACATGACTTAAACAGTAATAAACTACAAGAAAATACTTCATATTATATTGATTTTTTGAGATTTTTATATTTATAAACTTTCATAAAGCAAGAAGCCACCTATATAAATAAGTAGATTTCTTGGATAATGTTTAAGCAAATTTCTTAAAAAAGGAAGTCACCTCGGTTAGTAAGCAACTTCCTGGATTTGGTGGTAAGTAAATTTCTTAAAAAGGAAGTCACCTCGGTTAGTAAGCAACTTCCTGGATTTGGTGGTAAGTAAATTTCTTCTTTTCTCTCTAAATTCTTTACTGTTTATTTAATTAGTTTTCATTCTCATTATTCCATTACAAATTTGAATAGAATGAATTGTTAATTTCTAATGGTTAACCCTATTTGTTTTTTATTCTTTAAAAATGGAGATTTATACCTCTTAGATTTAAAAGATATACAGAGCTAAAATGAGTTTTGATAAAGTTGACCATTATTAATGCTTATCAACTAATTCAAACAAATACATGTCGATTGAATATCTAATTGTGTGCAGCTATTAAATCTCCATTTTAAAAGACAACTAGTTCATTCATTTTAAACAACTTCAAAATAATTAATTCTAAAATCAAAGTAAAACCTCTTCAATTCACTTACAACCCCCCATTAATGGCATATAGTTTGCCTTTGGTTAATCGAAAAGAAGCAATATATTTAATAAAATAAAACCCGAAAAATTGAAAAAAGTAATCTTATCCTTTGCAATGCTGACTGCATTAACCTTAACTTCTTGTACTCAAAACGCAAATCAAGAAAGCACTGAAGCTTCGACTGAAAATGTTGATAATTCGGCAGATGAAATTGTGAAGAGTATTTCGACAGATGAAAGTGGTAATAAGTTAGAAATGACCTTTAATAACACTAAAGATATCGTTATTATAAACTTCAATGGAGAGGAAATCATATTAGAAAGTCAGAGACCTGCTTCTGGAATTTGGTACAAAAATGATTTGTTTGAATTGCGTGGAAAAGGAGAAGATATAGAATTGAAAAAGGATGGTGAAGTCATCTTTTCTAATGTTGATGATATTGTGAAGATTTCCGCTACAAATGAGGTTGGTGAAACTTTAGAGATGTCCTTTAATAACACCAATGATGAAGCCATCTTATATTTTAAAGGTGAGTTAATTGAATTGAAAAGCGAAAGACCAGCTTCAGGAATTTGGTATAAAAATGACCATTATGAATTAAGTGGAAAAGGAGAGCAAGTTGAGTTGAAGAAAGATGGCGAAATCATTTTCAAAAATTAGTTTCCCTTTAAAATAGTTGATGATTTAAAAAATTATCTTGAATTAGAAACTACCTGTCTCCCAGCGGGTAGTTTCGTTTTTTATAATTATATTGGTTCTTCAATTACAATTTAGGAATATTAGCCAGATTTATGAACTGCGTCAATACCTCTAACTCAATTCATGAATAATACAGGTAAGTACAACAAAAGCATCAATACTTTATTTTACTTTAAAACACTTTCATGCAAATACCAGAAATACCAGATTTGATTCATTATGCCATACCTTTTTTTGCGTTGACAGTAGTTATTGAGATTATTCTAACTGTTAATGTAAAACATGATGAATATGAATTTAAATATGCCGGAACCTCTATTCTTATGGGTTTAGGAAATACAGCAATTGGTTTAATTACTAAAGGAATTGTTCTAAGTCTCTTTTATTTAATCTATAATACTACTCACTTACTTGAAATACCGTTCACTTGGTGGGCTTGGATTATTCTGTTATTTGCTGATGATTTTTGTTATTGGGCTACCCCTTTAAGTCGCAGATTGTAACAGCAAATTTACTTCACTTCCAATTTCATGGTTTTGTATCGATAATCAGGATGACAAGCTTAATAGTGTTAGGAGGCAAAAAATCAGGGTTTTGGTACAAATGTTAAAAAGTCTGATTTATCAATACTGGATTCATACAGAAAACTACTTTCCTCCTTATGTAACTTTTGATGCAGATATACCACTGAAATTAAGTTATTTTCACCATCACTTATTAAACTAAAGCGATGAATACATTTCACATTATCAGTCTTTTGTGTACTCTTATTTTATTTGGATTTAATAATATCACAAATAGCGAGATTAAACCATTTGAAAAGAATCCAATTAAAAAGGTTCAAAAAATTGCTGTAATTTCCGATGAAGTTGCGCTCGACAGGCTAAAAAACAATTGTTATGCTTGCCATAATCCAAATTCAAAATCTCATGATGATATTCTCGCACCTCCGCTAGCAGGAATAAAGCAAAAATACAAAAAGCAATATCCTAAAGAAAAAGTTTTCATTGAGAAAATGTCAGATTATATAGCTATGCCAACTGAAGAAAATGCTTTAATGAAAGGACCTGTTAAGCGATTTGGAGTGATGCCAAAAACTGCTTTATCTAAAACAGAAATTCAAGAATTAGTCAAGTATATCTATAATAATGAAATTGAAGCTCCGGTGTGGTTTCAAGAGCATTTCGAAGAAAAACACGGTAAAAAATGAAGAAAACAGTAAAATTAAGTTCCATTATATTACTTTTTATTGGCCATTTATCTGGCAATGCTCAAGTTGAAAACCACAATGTAAAACGACATATAGAAATACTTTCTGCAGACTCAATGCAAGGCAGATTAGTTGGCTCTCTTGGCGAAAAAATGGCAGCTGATTATATTCAATCTCAATTTGAAGCATTCAATCTCTCACCACTTCCGAACCATTCATTTCTTCATGATTTTACTTTTGTATATAACAGAAACCCACACAGTTCTGCACCGGGTTCTGATACAATTAGGGGACAAAATGTGGTTGCCTTTTTAGACAACGGCGCCAAACATACTTTTGTCATTGGAGCACATTACGACCACTTAGGACTCAATGAATACAATAATTCTACTGATCCAAATGGAACAGGAGAAATTCACAACGGAGCTGATGATAACGCTTCAGGAGTTGCCGGAGTGCTAGATTTAGCAAGAATTTACAGTACAAACGATGATAAAGAATCTGTCAATTTCATCTTCGCTTGTTTTTCTGGAGAGGAATTAGGCTTAACGGGATCAAAAGCATTGTCTGAAATAATTAAGAAAGAATTCCCAAATACTTCTTTGATGATCAACTTTGATATGATAGGTCGCATGGACTCTACTAATCAATTAAATATTGGAGGAATTGGCACTTCCCCTAGCCTACATGATGTTGTAAAAAACAAAAAACCTGAAGATTTTAAGGTCATTTTTGATTCAAGTGGTGTTGGACCATCAGACCATAGTTCTTTTTATTATCAAGATATTCCAGTACTGTTTTTCTTTACAGGTTTACATATAGATTATCACAAACCTAGTGATGAGGCACATAAAATAAACTATACTAAACTTATTGAGATCATTAATTATTCTAAAGAGATAGTAGATTCTCTGTCATTTTCTCCAGACTTACCTTTTACAGAAACAAAACTTAAAGAAGAGAAAAAGTCGGCGTCATATAAAGTATCTTTGGGCGTTTTCCCAGATTATAATAAGCACGGAGATGGAATGCATATACAAGAAGTTATAGAAAACAGAACAGCTCAAAAATACGGTTTACAAAGAGGAGATATTATCACTAAAATTGGAAAAGAAAACATTACAGACATCTATTCATATATGGAAGCTTTGTCAAAAATAGAAGTTGATCAAAAATATAAAATTCATTTTATTAGAGATGGAAAAAAGAAGATTGTTAAAGTCATGTTTTAGTCGAATTAATGAAAAAAACTAGAAGGATTGTCCTATTAATTAAGCAAATGTGGAAGCCATTCAAAGAACAACATCAAGACACCTGTCAGATTAACAATACTTTATCATAATCCACAACCATTTTATATCTTGATTCGTTTATTGAAAACGAACTTTAAACTAAACATTATGAAATGGATGCTCATTACATTTTTTTCAACTATAATTCATTTGAGTTTTGCACAAAACCTTGTCCTCAACCCAAGTTTTGAAAACAGAGATGAAGAATTTTGCGGAATAATGACCAATAGTGACTTTTCTCCATACGTCGATGATTGGTATAATCCAACTCAAGGTTCTCCAGACCTTTACTTTACAACCATTGATTCTTCTTGCTTTAACTTTACGCCAAACAGCACTTATACTGGTCCAATAGGAATAAAAGGATCTCAACTTCCAAAAACCGGGGAAGTAATGGCTGGATTTTTTTTGTATACAATTCAAGGATTGTCTCAAAGGGAATACATTCAAGTTCCATTGAGTTCTCCTCTAATCGTTGGAGATAAATATATCGTAGAATGTTATGTTTCCCTCGCTGACTCCACCCAATATGCAAGCGATAGGTTTGGAATGCATCTCTCGGTACAGCCTATTTCCTTACAGTCAGATAATATTTTAAACTATACTCCTCAAGTTATTTCTAATAACGTCATCACGGAAACTCAAAATTGGGTACTTGTTTCAGACACAATTACAGCCACAGATGCTTATGCCTATTTAACGATAGGTAATTTCAATTCAGATGCACAAACATCCTTGCTTTCAAACCCGACATATTCAGGTAAGCCAGGAACTTATGGTGCTTATTATTATATAGACGATGTTCGTGTTGAACACTTTAGAAGTTTAAACACTTCTGAAAATCAACTTTTAGAACTAAATAATTCTAACAGAAAACTAATTAAAGTCCTTGATTTTATGGGAAGAGAAACAGAGTTTAAACCCAACACAACATTAATCTATATCTTTAGTGATGGAACAAGTGAGCGTGTTTATAAAATGGAATAATATTTTAAAAACTCCCTAAACCCCATACACTCTCACTTTCTTCTTTTTTATGTAGGTATTATTCAATACATTTGCCAGTTCGTCGGCTTTCTTTAATGGAACTGCCACAAATGCACAATCTTGTTTTAATTCAATTAATCCCAATTCTTCGAAAGTCAATCCGCCTTTTTTCATAAATACTCCAGCGATATCTCCTTTTGAAATTTTGTCTTTTCGCCCTCCTGAAATGAATAAAGTTGTGAAAAAAGAAGTTGTAATTCCAGCAGTTTTTAATTGCTCTAAAGGGCTTGTGTTTTTAATAAAATCTGGTAAATCCTTGCTTCTATCTTTGATTATATAAGAAGTTCCTTTGGCTGAAACACGTGCTGTACGCCCATTTCTGTGGGTAAACTCTTCGTAGCCATGTGGCAATTCAAAATGGATAATATAACTGAGTTCTGGAATATCTAATCCACGAGCTGCTAAATCTGTAGCTACCATAACTTGCGTACTTCCGTTTCTAAATTTAATCAACGAACGTTCTCGGTCAATTTGCTCCATCCCACCAGAAAAACAGCTGTGACTTATTTTGTGTGTTTCTAGATACTCACTCACTTCATCAATTGTTGCTTTGAAATTACAGAAAACAATTCCGTTTTTATTTCCAACGTGTTTTAAAAGCTTAACCAAGGTTTCCAGTTTCTGAGCTGCATAAGTTTCAACAACTTTGATCTCAAGATTAGTATTTGGCGTTTTTTCAAGATAATCTAAAGTCGTTGCTTCGTTCATCTTTACAAATGCTGGGACAGTTATGCTTGAAGTCGCTGATGTCAAAATTCGCTTTTGTAAATTCGGTAAAAAACTAAATATTTGAGTCAATTCTTCCTCAAAACCGATTTCTAAAATCTTGTCGAATTCATCTAAAATCAAGTACTTAATGATATCAGTGTCCATTCTTTCATCTCTAAAATGGTCGAGAATTCTTCCTGGTGTACCAATGAGTACAGATGGTGTATGTTTTAATTCTATTCTGTCTTTGGATTTTGAGCGTCCACCATAAACAGCATTTAGTTTAAATCCTGTTCCCATGTGGCGAAATACCTGTTCGATTTGAATAGCCAATTCACGTGATGGAACAACAATTAATGCTTGAAGTCCTTCCACTTTAGGGTCTAACATTTTAAACAATGGCAGTAAAAAAGCCAATGTTTTCCCTGTCCCTGTTGGTGAAAGTACAATTGTATTTTCTGTTTTCTCAATCACCTCTTTGGCATCTTTTTGCATGGGATTTAAGCCCTTGATATTTAATTTATCTAAAATATCTTGTTGCGTTTTTATACTATTAGCCATTTAAATTTTGTGTTTATTTTTGGAGGTGAGAAATTAAACAGATGTTTTTTGATCTAGTTATTTTCATTTCTATAATTAGCCAGAACTTTCTCTATTAATTCTTCTTTTGTTAAATGCTTAAAGATAATTTTCACTTGCTCTTTCACATCTTCTGGAATTTCACGGTTGGGTTTGGTTTTGAATATTTTTTTGGCCCAAACCAAAATATTATTCCATTCAATATCTTCAGTTTTTGCTTTTTCAACAGGCGTAAAGTGTATTCCTAATTCTTCTTCAAATCCTGCTATCTCATGAACTTCTTCTTTCTGAAGAATCGTCATTGAAAGCCCCTTTGCTCCTGCTCTTCCTGTTCTACCACTTCTGTGAACATAAGCTTCATGTGTATCTGGAAGGTGATAATTCACGATATAAGCCAACTCTTTTACGTCAATTCCTCTGGCCACTAAATCTGTAGCAACAAGAATATCGATATGGCCTTCACGGAATTGCTCCATGATTCTGTCACGAATTGCTTGAGACAAACTTCCGTGCAATGCTCCTGATGAAATCTTACGAATAGCTAGATTTTTCGCCAATTTATTCACTGCTGCTTTGGTTTTACAGAAGATAATTCCTCTTCCGTCTTCTTGTGTACTTAAGAAATGTAAAAGCACATCCAATTTCTCAATTGGTTCAACAACCAAATATTGATGATCTATTCCTAAATGTCCAACTGTCGCCATATCCGAATTAACAGAAATCGCACTTTTCGACATATAATTATGAACGATATCCTTTAATTCACCGGGCATAGTCGCACTAAATAAAAGTGTACGACGGTTTTTAGGCATTGCTTTAATAATCGGCATCAAATCATCTTTCAATGCTTGAAACATCTCATCTGCTTCGTCTAAAACTAGATTTTTTATGGATTTTATATCTAATGCATTTTTCTCCAAAAGATCTAAAAACCTTCCTGGAGTTGCTACAACAATGTGCGTCGGAGATTTTAACTCTTCCACTTGTGTTTTAATAGGAGCACCACCTGAAAGTAAAGTGATTTTCACCTCAGGTAAATGTTTTGCATAAGCCACTAGATTAGCATAAATCTGCTGACTCAACTCTCTTGTTGGAGATAAAACAAGTGTCTGAATATTCTCATTTTCAATCTCTACCATTTGAATTAATGGCAAACCGAAAGCAGCTGTTTTACCCGTTCCGGTTTTTGCAAGCGCAACAACATCCTCATTTTGATTAAGGATTAATGGAATAACTTGTTCTTGAACCTCTGTAGCTTCAGTTATTTTTAATTCGTTTAATGCTTGTTGGATTTGTGAATTAATTCCTAATTCGGATAAAAGTCTAGACATTGTAATTTTTTCCACAAAGATAGACACAGTTTTTTGTGAAATAGCGGATATTGAGTTCTAATTGGAATATTTCCTCTATTTATTAACCTTTAATAGTAAAAGAAACGCAAGATAGTCTGGCCTTTATTCTTTTTTGATAGAATTTATAGAAATCTTTATTTTTAGGTTGATTTATTAAATACTGATTATCAGATGCCAATAAAACCTAAGAGAATAATATCCACATATAAATCTCTTGTGGAACTAGAACAAATAGAATTAATTCAAAATGAGAAATTTCCATTTGGAAGAGCGTTAATGCCTTCAGAAAGGTATTATAATATTATCCAAGCACGAAAAGAAAATTTCAGATATAAATGGAAATCAAAAAGCATTCTTTCGTGGAATTACCCAGAATACAGAGCTTATAATAAACTATTTTGTGATAAATAATTAGTTTTAGCAAGCACTAAATAAGATTTTGGATTCGTGGAATTATAATTGTTTAAAATTTCACAAGAAGCTTTTAATAGACCATATCAACTTATAAAAAAAAGTATAGACCCGTGGTTTAAAAGAGCCATAATGGGTGGAAGTCTTCTCCTTTAGTTCTCAAAAGTTAACTTTAAACATAATTGCTCACAAAAATCACTTTCCCTATCTTTAAACCAGGTTCTAAAAACCTATATTTGCCGATCAAATAATAATATGGCTCCAACTCTTCTTTCGTCTCCGTTACAAGGTTTTACTGATTTTAGATTTCGTAACGCTTTCCATCATTTCTTTGGCGGAATTGATACTTTTTATGCGCCTTATATCAGATTACAAGGAAAGTTAGTCATTAAACAAACTTACCAAAATGACATTGCTCCTGAAAACAATTCTACTTTAGAAGTTATTCCTCAAGTAATCACGAATGATCCAGACGAGTTTGTATTTGTTGCTAAATATGTTCAAAGTCTAGGTTATAAAGAATTAAACTGGAATTTAGGTTGTCCTTATCCAATGGTTACAAAATCAGGAATGGGCTCTGGTTTAATTTGTCAACCTGCTAGAATAGACGAAGTCCTGCACAAAGCGCATAACGAAACAGATATTTTGGTTTCCATGAAAATGAGAATGGGATATGAAAATGCAGAAGAGATTTTAGGCAGTTTTCCAATTTTAGATAAATATCCCTTAAAAAATATAGCCATACACGCTAGAATTGGAAAGCAACTTTACAAAGGTCCGGTAGATTTAGATGCTTTTGAAAAATGTATAACAAGTACCAAGCACAAGCTATATTACAATGGAGATATCACAAGTATTTCCGCTTTTAAAGCGATTGAAAAACGTTTTAACACTATTGATCATTTTATGATTGGACGGGGTTTAATAGCAGATCCTTTCTTGCCAAGCATGATTAAGACTGGTGCGACAAAATATCCAAAAGACCGTTGGGATATTTTCTCTGCATTTCATGACACTATTTACCAACAATACGATGCTTATTTATCTGGCCCTACTCCTATTCGAATGAAAATGTTAGGATTTTGGCAATATTTTGCGGAAACAACCTCAAATCCACACAAGACATTTAAGGCTATTAAAAAAGCTCAGAATCCACAGAAATACCGACAAGCGGTAAATTCTATTTTAAAAACTGAAAGAGAAGTGAATATTTAACGATAAATACACCACATATTCTATCCAGCGATAATATTGAACTATCTTTACCTTTTTGATTTTAATATATAAAAAACAGAATGGCAAAAAGCACAGAAAAACCGTCACCAGAAGTAAAAGCACTTTCACTTTTTTTAATGGCCTTTAAAAAGAAAAGTCCAGCTTACCAAGAGAAATCTAAGCGCATCAACAATCTCTGGAACAAGGTAGTAGCAAATGAATTGAGCAAAAGTAAATACCTGGAAGAAGTACAAAATATGTTAGCCTCTTTTGGTGGTTATTCAGTTGTTGTTGAAAAAACAGTGAAACACTACATTGAAAAAACTGGCGAGTGGAAACTAGAAGGAAATGACAAATATTGCATTGACGCGAAGAAAGTAGCAGATAAAATTTTAGAGACAAAGCAATCAGATGATAAAACAATCTCTTAAAGACAATCAAATTCATTTATCCATAGATAATATGGATTTTTCATACAGAATTCCATTAAAGAAAATCGGGAATACCGTTGATTGGAAAATTGGTAAAAAAGGAAATGAAGGCATTGTAATGAAGCATGTTTCAACATGGGCACTTCGATTATTTACAAAAAATGTTCTTGATGAAAAATTGATCAAACAATTTGAGCATATTGTTCAAGCGCATGCCCCTGGAAATACAATTGATTGGGAAGAAACCTTCACAGCAATTGATGTTCAAAATGAATACAATAGCCTAATTAAATCAAATTCAGCAGCTGAAAACAAACTAAGCGAAGAAGAAATTATATTAACATTAAACTCGAAATACAAACTCGATATAACTTAAAATTCACTTAAAATAAAGAAAATGAGAGGTGAACATCGCCTCCCATTCAATTTTAAGAAGTTAATTTTATGTTTTTTTTGTAGTAATTTAAAAATCAAAAGGATATTTAGAATATCTTCTTTTTTATCCCATTTTTGATTAATCAAACCATTACTGTTATTACAAAAACCAGCTCTCAATGCTATTGCTGTGTCTACAAAACAAAGTATTCTTTCTTTAATAATTTAAGGAAATTTCAAACATAAATTTAAGTGAATAACTTTTAATTCCGGATTGATAACATTTAATGCTTATCCGCTTGTTTCCCTAAAATAATTAAACGTCTTTATTTTAGAAATTAATTAGACTTCTAATCATTCTTTGTTATAAAAAGTTTGGGCTACCCCCTTAAGTCGCAGATTGTAACAGCAAATTTACTTCACTTCCAATTTCATGGTTTTGTATCGATAATCAGGATATTGCATCCTTGTTATCAATTGGAATAAATCAAAACAGATCTGTAGGAAAATAAAAAACGGATATTTTTTTATTTTCACATCAGGATGACAAGCTTAATAGTGTTAGGAGGCAAAAATCACTTCCAAACCCTGATTTTTGATTGCCCCCCCTATGAAACTGTCATCCTTCCCTTAGAAAAATTAATATTTTTCTAAGGGAAGGATCTCTTATAATCTATTTATTATCAATCCTTTTCACAACAAAGATAAATAGATTTAAACGAAATTGCTTATTGCGATATAAATGGATAACCCATTAAAAAGTAATAGTTTATAACATAAACTATAAATCGTTGATAATATCATTAATCATTAATCCATAACTATTAATTTGTTTGATTTCGGACGCGCTTTATATTTATTTGAAGGTGAAGCGCGCTACATAACGATAATGTCGTCATGTAGGAGTGTAGGCAATAACCGCAGCGAAGCAAGCTCACAGCCTGTCCCGAAAGTCAGGAATCACCTTTAAAATAGACAAAGGTGAGTAATGCCAACCGACCAAAGGGAGCTCATAGCCTGTCCCGAAAAACGGGAAACACAAAAAAAAGCAGATACTTGTGAATAAAAAGAAAAAATCCAACTTTTTAAGATTATATTAGTTTGAGTGCTAGTATGGGGAAACAAGCGGATAAGCATATAACATTTACTTTATTTTCAAAAAATTCAATAGTATTTAGAAAACTTTCTTTGTAATAATTTTTTATTATTATATTTGAAAATCAATCATTTACATAAAATACTATATGAAATACGCAGCACTATTATCCATTCTAGTTTTAGGAATGTTTTATTCCTTTCAAACGAACGAACCCAACAACAGCCTAATATTATCAGGTAAAATTGAAAATCCTAATTCAGATTCATTAATGTTAATAGATCAACATTATAATTTGATTGAGACGATTGCATTAAATGAAAACAACGCTTTTAGAGTTGAACTGAATTTACCAGAAGGTTTTTACATGATTAATGATGGAACTGAGAGAACAACAATGTACTTGAAACCAAATTTCGATCTTCATTTAACTTTGAACACCGAAGAATTTGATGAAACTATTGTTTATACCGGAAGTGGCGCCAATGAGAATAATTATTTGGCAAAAGATGCGCTTCTAGAAGAGAGTTTTGGAAATCTTACTTACTATGGATATTACGCAAAGCTAGATGAAAAGGATTTTCTAAATCTTACTGATTCTTTATTCAAAGTCAAAATGGAACTTTTAAATAATACTAAAGAATTAGACAAAGACTTTAAGTACGTCATTTCCAAATCATTAGAATTTGAAAAGTTAGAGAAGTGTTCTAATTATGAAAGCATGAAGAGATTTGTCACTGGAGATAGTGATTTTAATGTCTCAGAAAACTTTCCAATACCTTTTGATAAAATAGACTTGGAAAATGAGAAACTTATAATTTCACATCAATACATCAGTTACATCAAATCATATTTCGGTAACAAAATAAAGGAGGATGACAATACGGAAGATGTAGACTACACTTTAAAATATATACAATCGATAATTAACGAGGTAAATAGCCTTCCTATTAAAGAAAAGTTACTCTACGACGCTGGAAAGTACAATTTGAATTACACTAAGAATTTGGATGTGGTATTCAATACAATATTGCCTTATTTAAAGAATGAAAAATTTGTGGAAGATGTAACAGAAAAATACATTACATTAAAGAAAGTAGAAAAAGGTGCTGATTCTCCAACTTTTGAATTTCAAGATATTGACGGGAAAACTGTTTCACTAAATGACTTAAAAGGCAGTCTCGTTTATATTGATATTTGGGCAACTTGGTGTATGCCTTGTATTAAAGAAATCCCTAGTCTTAAGGAATTGACGGAACAATATAAAGATAAAGAAATTCATTTTGTAAGTATTTGCACTAGTGATACAGAAGAGAATTGGAGAAAAATGGTAAAGGAAAAAGAATTAAGTGGAATTCAGCTTTTCGCACCAAAAGACAATCAAAACTTCTTCAATGAATATTCTGTAGAAGGTATTCCAAGGTTTATTTTACTTGATAGAAACGGGAAAATAATTGATTCTGATGCTAAACGGCCTTCTAATTCAAAATTAAAAGAGGAGATTGAAGAGAATTTATAAATGAAATTAAATGCTTATCGGGATGTTTACCAGTAAAGCGATGAAAAGAAGAGACCCTACTATTAATAATCAAAGGTTTTAATAATATAGGGTGACAGTTGTGTGGTTGGGTAATCAAAAAGGAGGAGGAGAAAACAATTCATCTGAATATTTGAGAAGTTCAATCGACATAGCCATTTGACTGAAAACAATGATAAGAATTAGATTTTACCAAAATAAGAGCTTTCAAAACCGTATTTTTATAAAAAATAAATAAAGCATGGATACATTTTTTTTAGAAGCAGTGAAGGAAGCAGAAATGGGTATGGCAGAAGGTGGAATTCCAATAGGCTCTGTGTTGGTTCACAATGGCAAGATTATCGGTCGTGGACACAATAAAAGAGTTCAGAAAGACAGTGTAATTCTTCATGGCGAAATGGATGCCTTGGAAAATGCGGGTCGACAAACAGCTGCCGTTTATAAAGAATGTGTTTTATATACGACCTTGTCTCCTTGTCCAATGTGCTCTGGAACGATTTTACTCTATGGAATTCCAAAAGTTGTTATTGGCGAAAACCAGACGTTTTTAGGCAGCGAACAACTCTTAAAAGACAATGGTGTAGAGGTAATTGTTCTTGATGATAAAAGATGTAAAGAGTTGATGAAGAAATTTATAGCTGAAAAACCTACTTTATGGAATGAGGATATTGGAGTTTAAAACACTCAATAGAAAAAAAAGTATCGTTAGAATATATAGAAAGTTATGTATGCATGCAGTTCTTTTTCAAAAGGAGGATAAATTAATGCTTTTACACCTTTTGTATTAAAAACAATATGCAAATAGTTATTTACTAAAGATTGTCCCATAATCGTTTTTTAAACATGAATTTACATATAAGATTATGGCATCTTGATTTTAATTGGGAATTTACTCTGGAAAAGTACAGTATATGCCGTCCTTTCAGACTTTTTTTTGGAAGAATCACTTCAAAATCCCAACGGGATGGTACGCAACAACCTAGGACGTAAGTCCTAGGGATGGATAGGATGAATCGATTTTAGTCCTGAAAGGAGGGCACAATTTGAATATGTATTATTCCTGAAGTAACCATTTAGGTTAACTCATTTCTTCACCTTGAGATTTTGAAGTAAGTTTTTGTAATTCAACTCTGAGTGCAGAACATGACTATAATTCATGATAAGTCGTGACTTTTTAATGTAAATGATATAAATTCATTATTTAATTGCACCCACACAAATCCATATAGAGCCAAAGTTATTATACTTTTCAAGACAATACATATTTTCATTCTTATTTTGAGTAATTTTAAAGCTTTAGTATAAAACATAGAATTATGAAATTTAACGCATCAAAAAGCATAAAATGACCTATAAAATCTACTTCATAATAGTCTTTAGCTTACTTCATTTTAGCACACTTTCTCAAGCATTAAAAACATTCCAAACCGAGAATGGTTATGGCTTGATGGATTCATTAGGAAAAATAATTATAGAAGCAAAATACGATGAAATCAATTATAAGTCTGGTTATTATCAAATAATTTCCGATAAAAAAGTTGGTTTAGTGGATTCATTGGGGAAGTTAATAGTAAAACCAAAATATTCTGGAATTGAATCTTTTCATGATGGTTTAGCAAAAGCAGGATACAAAGGAAAACTAGGTTATTTGAATGAAAAAGGAAAGAAGGTTATTCCGTTTAAATATTCGCATGGAAGTCACTTCTACGATGGTTATGCTGCTGTTCGTATAAAGGACAAAAATCGACAAGTTTATGCAGGAATTATCGACAAGAAAGGAAAAACTGTAATCCCTTTTATTTATGATAAAACCAATGTTTTCAAGGAAGGACTTGCAATTGTTTGCTCGAATAAAGAAACCCGATTTGATAAATATGGTGCTGTAAATAAAAAAGCTGAAATTGTAATTCCTTTAAAATATGATGGGTTAAATGATTTTGAAAATGGCTATTCTATTGCAACGCTAAATGAATTGAAAGGAGTTATCAATACAAAAGACAGTGTTGTTGTCGATTTTAAATACCGCTACATTCATGGATTTGAAAATGGATTATCAATGGCCAGCAAACCTTCCTCCAAATATGGATTTATTAATTATTCGGGTGATGCATTTCCGTTTATTTACAGCGAAGTAGACTTTTTCCATGAAGGATTTGCTGCAGCGAGAATTGAAAAACATTGGGGATATATTAATAAAGAGGGCAAAGCAATTACTGAATTCAAATTTTCAAATAAACCGAATCCATTTTATGAAGGAAAGGGACGCGTTTCTCACCTTGGAAAAGTTATTTATATTTCTCCAGATGGAACAGAATCTGACAATCCTGATGCTGAATAAATGCAAAACTAAAACTCAACAGCTGCATCACGCCTACTTTTGAATCTCAAAATCAATGGTTTGTTTTTTAATTTTAATTGTTATTTTTATCAAGTAATTAGCTAATTATCAACATCAAAAATAACAATTAATAACACTACAAAATGAACCACTTCTTTCAACTCTTCTTTTTATTTTTATTGATTCACAATGGAGTTTTCACACAAGAATACGAAAACTATAAAAAACTCTTAGACACTACTATCTCATCGAAATCTCTAGGTTTTGAAAAAAACATCGCAGTAATCGTTCCCTTTAATTGGCAAAAAGATATTGACAGAGAATTTCCTTTAATCTTGATTTTTGATAGTCAAAATGAAAGAAGTCATAATTATATGGTCAATACGATTGACTATTTAACAAGTAATGACCAAATGCCTGCTTCTATTATTATCAGCGTTGAATCAGAGCAACAGTACAGATATTTGGAAACTCTACATAAAACCTCAAGTGACAAAGGACTCGCTTTGGAAAACGAAAAGTTCATTTTTGAAGAGCTTATTCCACTTGCTGAAAATCAATTCAATGCTTCGGATTTTAGAATACTAATTGGTCATTCAAGGTATGGTTATTTCACTAGTTCACTTTTATTCTCTAGGTTGAATGACTTAAATGCAATTGTCTCACTAAGTCCATTTTTTTATCAAAAAAACATAGATTTAACAGATTCTGTTAAGAAATTGGAGAAACTAAAATTAAAATCAACAAAGTATTATCGTTTTGGAATAGGGAATGATTATCCAGATGATTTTCAAAAAATGGATTCAGTATTTAAAACGCTTAAAAACTCTTTAATCAACGCCAAAGGAATGCTTTTTAGTGAAGCGAGCCATAATGTAACACCTGGATTAATAATAGCTACAGCATTATATGAGATTTTCGAAGAATACGCTAAAATACAAAACAAATACCTTTCAAATGATTTTGATAAACTGAAAGAAATCAATGAATTTGAAAAGGAGTTAACAAACCATTATGGCAGTAAATTAGTGTTTTCACTCGGCGTTTTAAATGGAAAAGGTTGGTATTTTTATAATGAAGGAAAATACAACAAAGCCATTGAAGCTTGGGAAATAGTATTAAAATCTTATCCCAACTTCTCCGAAGTACACCTTTATATTTTGGATGCTCAAATGATGTTGAATAAAGATTTTTCCAAACAAGAAATTGATGTTATAATTGATAGATTTAAGATTTCATTGTCAAAGTCTAACATCTATTCTGATGATCAGAAAAAGGAGATTTTGGAAGAAATAGGGAAGAATTATGAATGACATTTAACGCAGATAAACCTCTATACAACATAAGCACTGCGAACAGTTTTTTTTTTGCAGACACTAGTTATAATCGAGAATTTGGATTGAGTTCACCTTTCAGATTATCCAATTGAAAATTCTTAAATTCGCAGTATGAAAATAGAATCGATCTCTACAATTAAAAAAGAACTGCAACATTTATCTAAAGACGAACTTTTAGAGTTGTGCTTGCGTTTAGGGAAGTTCAAAACAGAAAACAAGGCTTTGTTAACCTATTTGTTGTTCCAATCGGATGATGAAGAAGGCTATATTGGAAGTGTGAAATCTACAATTGACGAACTTTTTGAAGGAATGAATACCACTAGTTATTTCTTTATGAAAAAAACGATTCGTAAAATTCTTAGACAAATTAGAGTTTTTATACGCTATTCGTCAAATAAATCAACAGAAGTTGAGCTCCTCCTCTATTTCTGTGAAAGGCTTGTTGAACTAGACCCATCAATTTTAGACAATAATGTTTTAATGAATTTATACGATAGACAAATAGAATCTATCAGGAAAAAAGTGAGCGTTTTACATGAAGATTTACAGTTTGATTATAATCAAAGAATAGATGAATTGGAAGGAGGAGAGTAATTTTAAAATCAAGAAGATAAAATTATTAAAACTATGTAGTCCTTATAAATTGAGCAGTCACCATTGCTTAATCACCATCCCAAACATCTGAATACAAGTTAATTAAAATCAAAATTACCAAACTTTTCTTCACCAAAACCAATTATGTGGTCAGTGCCTCTATATAATTGAAAATCTTGTTTTTTTCGAAAGAATTATAACTATATCAGTTTTAATTCAAATGAAAACAACTTTGTAAAATGCTCCCATTTAACTATATTGCATTAAATTAAGGCAAATGGAAAGTTTAACCGTATCAAAAGAAATAGCCAAGTACTTTGAAATTTTAAAGAACTTGGACGGTAAAGCCAAAAAAAGCTTAATAAATGAACTGAGAAAATCAATTGATTTTAAATCTAAAAATGAGCCTGATATTAAATCATTGTTTAGTGTTTGGGAAGACATTAGAAATTCAAACGAAATTAAAACTTGAGCAACAAAACTGATAACAAAGTCAATTCTATGAAAAACACAACAGCCCTACTCCTTTTTATAATTTCGTTTGCTACTATAACCCTAGCACAAGATAAAATCAAGGAGATTTCAACTGATAATACTGCATTAAGTCATTTTACAAACGCAAAGTATCGACTATTTAAAACAGAGATAAATTGGCAGTTTATAAAACTCAATACATCAAGTGGTGTAATTCAACAAGTAAAAGTAGACATCACAAACAACAACAGTTCTGAGGAGTATATCAATACTTTACCTCTTGTTGATAAAGCAGAAGAAGTCAATGGAAGATTCACATTGATATCAACTATGAACATCTACACATTCATCCTACTCGATCAAATTGATGGAAGAATGTGGCAAGTTTACTGGTCTTTAGAACCCGAAGAAAGAGGTATTATTCAGATAAACTAGGCGAATGTCATTATAACTATTTCACCTCTAAAATATCGTAATTTGGTATTTTAATGGATAGACTTGTCATTTCAATAATTATTTTACAAAAAAACACACTACAATGAGAATCTTTACCTTACTTCTATTAATATCTTTTATCTACTTCTCCTTCGGACAAGATATGACATTTGAGGAATGGCAAAAAGAAGCACAACAAAACATCAGGTTACTTCCAAAATACGGTGGTGTTAAAAAAAACAAGCAACAAAAACAGGCAGATGAAGCATTAATTAAAGCGGTAATGAAATCATTTGAATCTCGAAGAGCAGCATCTAACAACATGATGGAAGTAGGGTTTAAATACCTTTACAAAGGAGATTTAAAAACTGCCATGTATAGATTTAATCAAGCGTATTTGTTGGATTCAGAAAACTCAAATATCTACTTGGGATTTGGTGTAGTTTATATGACTCTAAAAGAATTTGATTTATCTCGTGCTCAATACAAAGAGGGATTAAAAATGGATAAAAACAATGAGAAGTTGTTAATCGATTATGCGAATACCTATATCATAGAATTCTACCTAAACCGAGAAGATCCAGATTATTTAGCATTGTTAGACAAAGCAATACCCTTGCTATTAGAAGCTTACTCGATAAATCCCACGAATTCTAATTCGAGTGCAAAGCTCGCTGGAACCTACCTTTATAAAGGTGATTGTGAAACGGCAAGTGAATATATCAATATTGCTAAAAAACATGGAAGTCAACGCGTAGAAGAATTGGAATTAGAGTTGGAAGAAAAATGTTCAGAAAAACCTACTGATTGCACAAGTTTAAGAACTGGAACATTTATTTTAAACGACGATATTACAGGTGAAACAATAATTATAAGAGCGAAGGAATTTCAAATAGAAATAAACACTGAGCTTGGTTATCACATGAGGTTTTCTATTACATGGATTGATGAGTGTACCTATTTACTAAGGGCTATCGAAGATTTGAACAATCCAGAATCAACAGAATTACCAACAATGGTTCTAACTTGTAAAGTAACAGAAATAACAGACAAAGGCTATGTTCAAATCTCGAGTTCTAATATAGATTCTGCAAAATTCAAACATGAAATAGTAAGAATTAAGTAAGGTTCTCTGAATAAATTGAGAAATTAAAGGCAAGGTCTTACAGATAAATAACTATCAAAATTTACAAAGACTAAAGAAATAATTTAATTATTTTGAAATAAAGTTCTATTCTGTCTTCAATATAAAGTAGTTTAGTAAGCAAATTATAAAACCCACAATTATGGAAATTAAACCAAGAATAGGATTTGAGAACATTAAATTCGGAATGTTGCGCGATGAAATTATTGCAATTTTAGGAGAACCGAGTGAGGTTTTGGAAGATATATATGATGAAGGAGAATTCCGATTAATTTGGAATGACCTTAAACTGCGCTTGTCTTTCCAGAATGATAACAGATTCATTTATTTTTCAAGTAAAAACCCAGATTTAAAATTTAATGGACAAACCTTTATGGATAAAGACATTGAAGAGATGAAAAATGAGGTTTTTGGAGCTTTAATTTCAAATTCTGAATCTAGCGAGTGGGAAGTTGAAGACTATGATACATTTAAAACTCACTTTATTGAAGATATATTTCTTACACTTCATTCTGAATATGGAAAAGTAAGCGATTTCGAACTTGGTGTTCCTTTTAAAAATGAAATAGAATTTGATTTTCCAAAATAATTGATTTTAGAAACGAGGTTTCCATAACAAAATTAAAACTAAAGAATGAACATCAGGTATTGGATTACAATTGTATTAATTGCTCCGAATCTGATGTTCGCTCAAAATTATATTGAATATTAACAAGGAATAAATAAATCCAAAATCTCTTCAACTGATTATAAATTAAAGGAAAGTCTCTATATTATTTCGATACTTTTGAAAATTTTGATTTCGTTTTTGCTCGTGATTGTTATAATGCCATGAGGTTTCTGCAATGGTCAGAGATACTGTAAAACTTGACTGTTTCATGCGCAGAGGAATAAAGCAAGGATTATTTGCATTTAAACATTCTTTTAAGAAGATAGAACCCAAAGGAATCAACAAAGGCAGAAGTGAAATAGGAACCTTATCGATAGAAGACTTTCAAAAATTAAATTCAAATAAAGTCATTACATAGTTTTGGCATAGATTGTATTAAAAGTTAAATTATTAAATTTTAAATACTTAGTGGACAGCTTATTAGTTTATTATAGTATATTTATCCACAAGTTTATTGAATTCTAACTCTTCTTAGTCTTCTTCCATTAAACTAAAAATACGCAATATCAATACTAAATTACCATGTAGAACATACATAATTAATCCCTTATGCTGAAACTTGATAAACTGCCATTACTTATCTTAATAATTTTCATGTTCAATGGAATTATCTTACTTAAGGAGTACTATGCTTTAGAGGATATTGAATATGTTTTTGCCGAAGCTTCCAGAAATTCTGAAAGACTGTCATTGATAATAAATTCCATCATTTTAATATTTATAGCATTGATGGGCTTAAAGAGAATTTACAACCGTGAAAATCTAAGGAATGCTTTTCGAATTTTAGTCACAATTTTCGCACTCAATCACCTCTTTCATTTTTTCTATGGTATAATGTATTTCTATTTTCAATCATGGGATATAGCCAGCATTGAAAATGTTCATGGATATATAACTCTTATCTCTATTATACTCTTCCCGATAATACTCTGGAAAGTAAATAAATTGAACAAAGTTTTTTATTTTGGAATAATTCTCCATCTTTTCAATGTTTCCTTTTACATCAGTGAAACATTCTATAAACGATTTACATTGCCCGATCCAGATTACATCCACAAAACAGGAATGGTTATCATGGCTGTTTTACTTTTCCTCGTTCTCTTCAAAGAATTTAAAGAGAGATCAAAAAAATTGGTCAGGAAGAAGGATTGAAATTTACCCATTTTAAGGTCAAATAAATGAAGTTTTTCTTCCTTTGAAATCGCAATTAGTGTTTTGTTAAGTAGGTTTTCTTTCAAATTAATACTTAAGATTGGAATAGATTGTATTAGTTTTTATATCTTTAGTATTCACACTTTAGATTATGTCACGAAGAAGAAAAATAAATATTGGAATAGTTATTCTCTTTGCCGCTTTGGTAGGATGGCAATATGGACTTTTTAATCGTTACAATTATTTGACTGCTAAATTTGCTATTATGCGAGATGCTCCAACAATAATTACAGTCGGAGAGCCAACACCGTGTGATGAACCATGTATGGAGTTAAGAGAAAAATATGGGTTTCAAGTGAAAAACTTCGGCAAAAAAGTATCGGGATCACAATTAAGAGGAATCAACGATTATAATTTAGAAATTAAAAACTACTTGATTAGAAAAAATGGAGCCGATTGGCTAGAGAAATACGAATCAGAATTGGGTACGTTAAATTTGAATACAAAAAGCAAATCTAATGAAAATCTTAACTAATTTTTTTACGATACTTTTACTCTCTTTAAGCCTATCAGTAACTGGCCAGAATCATTTTGTTGGATTAAAAGGAGGTGTAAACCTAAATAATAGATATACAAGCATTCCAAATGATAAAACTGATTATTCAACAGGGTTTATTGGAGGATTAAGCTATGAATATAAATTGAAAAAAGATTATACACTAGGAATTGACTTTCTCTACGCCCAAAAAGGGTATAGCAATAAAATAATCTTCACTGACGACAATGGGAATCCAACTGGTGAAAGTGTTGCAGTTATTTTTGATTTCGATTATTTTTCCTTTCCAATGAAGACCGGATTTACATTTGGAGAGAAGTTAATTGGATTTGGAAACATTGGAATTATTCCATCATTACTAACAAAGGCTACTGTTCTTGATCCAGCAATTGAAGGGCTAACAGAAGAAAGAAAAGTTAATATAACAAAAGATTACAAAAAGTTTGACCTTGGAGGATTAATAGAAATAGGTATTGCTTATAAATTCGGAAATCGATTACAGACATTTACTGCAATTGCTTTTAATCATAGCTTTACTTCTATAACCACCCAAATACCATTCGAAAGTATAAAAATGTACCATTATGGTATGTCTATTTCTGCAGGACTTAAATATGCCTTAAGAAAGGAATAAGCCAAACAAAAAATGCGTTCAACAAAGTTTCATTAAGCTCTTAACTTTTCTTCACTTCTTAATGGTTTTTATTTAAATATGAAGGCATAAAGTTTCATTAGTTCTTAAATTTTCTTCACTTCTTAATGGTTTCTCTTTAAACATGAAGGTATTAAGGGTCATTAGTCTCGGTTTTTATTTAAAAAAACTAATCTGAGTCTTCTTTTAGCTTAAATTTCAAATAAAAAATGTTTAATGCCAAATATTTATAAAAAAACCCTCTTCGACATGGTTTGAAAGAACTTTTTATTTTCTATTTTGTTAGCATATTATTACACATATTCAGTTTAATTAAACAACATTTTAGGAGTTTCCTTTGATAATGTAGTACTTTTGATGCTTTCTTTTTTTAATTTTTTGAGAATTTTTTATTTTGAATATTCTTTTTAGCAATATAACTTTTGGGTTTACCCTATTATTCTGTGGAATAGTTGGCACTTGTACCCCTACACTATACGCACAAACTCAAACAACTGCATTTGATAGTGTCTACTTAGATATTGCTATTAACACTTTAGAATCTGATATCGATAAAGCTTTATGGATGACTGATTCTTTATATCAGAATTCTCAAAACAATCTAGAAAGAATTAAAAGCGCTCTATTGATGGCTTTGATCTACAATAACAAAGGTGAGTTATCGGACGCTTTCTATTGGGCAACCAAATCTGAAAACATAGCAATAAAGGAAAAGAACTATGATTACCAAGTTCGTTCAGCGGGTTATTTGGCTACACTTTATAGAAATGTGGGCTTAATTACCGAATCTGTTAATCATCTTAAAATAGCTGAGAAAGCAAATTCTAAACGTAAATCAGAAAGTAGCTATCATTCTATTCAAGGTGTAATCCATCATGAAAGGTACTACCATGAAATAGATAAAAATAATTATGAAAAGGCATTATCGGAATTAAAGAAGTACAAAAAATGTTTAATGAAAGGAGCAGATAGCGCAACTTATAGTTCCTCGCTATCAACGGCGGCAATGCATGAATCTTTTGCGGCCACTTATATACTTTTAAATGAATACAAGAAAGCTAAAGAAAGCGCTGAAACTTCCTTTAGAATAATAAATGACAGAGATCCACAGCTAGTTTGCTTGCTTAACAATCATTTTGGGGCTATTGAATTGCACAATAAAAATTATGAGAAAGCAATAATATATTTACAAAAAGCAGAAGAGTATGCTGATCAATCTCAGCATCTAGCTATTAAATTCCCTACCTATAGCAAATTAGCTCAATATTATAAAGAAATTGGAGATTTTGAAAAATCGATCCATTATGCAGACAAAGCAGCTGATGTAGAGAGAAAACAAATTGAGAACATTAAACAAATCTCTAATGAAACATTAGCTAGATTTCAAAACAAAGAAACTAAAATCATTAAAAGCAATCAATATTTAATTTGGATTGTAGTTCTTCTGACTTTGAGTATTACCTCAATACTCGTTTTGGGTAGGATGAAAATTAAACGTCAAAACGCTAGGTATAAGAAACTAATGAAGCGGTATAAATCTGTGCAGTTTCAAATTAATAATAATGAACTCGATTCGAAAACAAACTCAGAAGCTGACAATTCCAATCAAAACAATTTTATAATTACACAAGAAACAGAAACTCGCATTTTAGAACAGCTAAACATTTTAGAAAGTAAAAAATTCTTTTTAAACAAAGATTTAACACTCTCTTCACTGACAACTGAATTGAACAGTAACGCAAGGTATGTTTCTCAAATTATTAAAACCCATAAAAACAACGACTTCAACGGTTACATCAATGAATTAAGGGTGTTTTACGTTATTCGTCTTTGGAGTGAGCAGCCTAAATATTTGAATTATAAATTTTCAGAAATAGCTAATAAAGCTGGGTTCGCATCACATAGTAGGTTTTCAGTTGTATTTAAAAGCGTTACTGGTTTAACACCTTCTGCTTTTTTATTAGAATTGAAAAAGGAAAAACAAGCCTCATAATTCATTTAACAATATGCCAATTATCAAGCTTCAATCTTCAATTAAAGCTCCAATAAAAAGAGTGTTTGACCTTTCTAGAAGCATTGATTTACACAAGATTTCAACAGCCCATACTAAAGAAGAAGCTATTGCTGGCAAAACAAGTGGGTTAATTGAAATGGATGAAAGTGTAACTTGGAGAGCAAAGCACTTTGGAATATATCAGAAACTAACTTCAAAAATCACTGCCTTTGATAGTCCAAATTATTTTGTTGATGAAATGCAAAATGGTGCTTTTAAGAGCTTTAAACATGAACATATTTTTACTGAATACGAAGGTTTTACAGTAATGATAGATGTTTTTGATTATACATCTCCTTTTGGAATTATTGGTAAATTAGCAGACAAATTATTCCTTGAAAACTATATGTCAAAGCTATTAGAAAAACGAAATCAAGTCATTAAAGATTTTTCTGAATCTGATGATTGGAAAGAGGTTTTAAATGAATAGACTCAGTGATATGAATATTCATCCAAAAAGGGTAATTACCGTGTAACCCTCTAACTATCAGCTAAAAAATCAACTTATATTTACTAAAAAAAATCTATAGTTCAATTAAATTAAGTTCTAAAGATCAATAAACACAGTTATTACAGTGATATTAAAAATTTACTGTTTTTCAAACCTCTCCGTATGCTTATAATTTGAAGGGTACGCTCCTACTTGCAATAACACCGGTCTTAAAGCAAATTCGAAATCCAAAGCTTCTACTTTTCCATCTTTGTTTAAATGAAACTGCATAAATTCTTCACGTTGAGCTGGATTCTTCCAAATTGCTCTAAAAGTATCATAATGCCAATGTTCTAATTTAGCTTGTAAATCGTCTGTATCCCAAAAATGCAATACTAAATCCTTTCCTTCCTTCTTCACTTCTATTTTCCCGTATCCTTTGGAAATATAAGTTCCAACATAAGCTTCAAAGTTCAAGCTTGGTGAAGTTTTCTTAATTCTAGCATTGTCAATTTCATTTCGGGCTTTCATAGAACGCTCATAAGTTCTTTTATAAGAATCTAAATAGAGTTCGCTCCAATTGGTATCATTCCCTCCTAAAAAAGCATCCATTACTTGATATGCAACTGCATTTCCTAATGAATTAAAGGTGTTTCCTACGACGATTATTCCCAATTCCAATTCTGGTAAAAGATACATTGCTGTGTTAAATCCATCAGTTGCTCCACCATGCGTTATAACGCGCTTTCCTTTGTAGTCGGTTATACTCCATCCAAAGCCATAGCTTGCTTGTGCTGACATTGCATCAGTTTGATAGCGAAGCATTTGAGGCTTATGTATTTCATTCATTTGTTCAGCGCTAATAATCGTTTTTTCATTATAAGTTCCAGCAACTCCCAATTGCATTAACATCCATTTATTCAAATCATTAACAGAAGAATTAACGCCTCCTGCTGGTCCAGCATTGTCCCAGTTTCTTCTTTGAATAGAAACAACTTTTCCATTAATCTCTTGATGCGGATAAGCTTGGTTATCATTTTTCTTTAACTCTGTGATACTTGTGCTGGTAGAACTCATTCCTAGCGGTGAAAAAAGTCGCTCTTTAAGAAATTCATCCCATGTTCGTCCATCAACGTGTTCGATTATTTGACCAACTAAGGAGTACATCACATTATTGTACACAAATTCTGATCGGAAAGGCTTCTCTAATTCCATATAACGCATTCGGTAAAGAACACTGTCACGTGAACTTGCAGTCATGAATTGAAGTCTATTACCTAAAATCCTTCCCAAGCCAACTCTGTGTGTTAAAGCATCGCGAATAGTCACTTCCTGTGTCACCCAAGGATCTTTCAATTGAAACCACGGAATGTGCTCAACTATTTTATCATCCCAGCTTATTTTCCCTTCGTCAACTAAAATTCCTAGTGCTGCGGCAGTTATATTCTTACTTACAGAAGCAATACTAAATATTGTATTGGCATCCACTTGGTCTTTATTTCCTAAGCTTTTAACACCGAAACCCTTTGCATAAATAACTTCTCCGTCTTTTACGATACCTACCGCCATTCCAGGAATGTTCCAGTTTTTTCGACTAGATTCAACCCATTCGTCAAAATTCTCAGGAAGAGATTCTTGACCAATTAATTTTGGACTTATTAGACTAATAAAAACGACGAAAGCTATGAAATAGCCATTGAAAATACTTTTTATCATGAAATATGGTTTTAATCAAATATACTTACAAGTTTAGACATTTGCACTTTAAAGAAATTAAACTGAGAGTTTCTAAGGATAAAAGGAATGGAGGCAGAATACATAATATTAAAATCAGTTGCTAAAACTAAAGAAGGATGCTTCACTACTAAACTACTCAATTCAAACTCATTACATCAGGTATTTACCAAAAACTACGCCTTACATTCCTTTCACTATTTTACAATTACTAAGAATTATAAACTATTTAATTAGTTTTACGTTTATACCTACCGTTAGCATTCGTTATTTTTTAGAAAAATGCTAACTATTAAAAAGTCAAGAAGAACAATACAACACCATGGAAGAAACCAAGAAAAAGGAGAAGTTAAAGTCTCTTCAACGAAGGAAAAGCTACCTTTCAAAGGCGGCAAATCAAATTGAACTGTTGGAAAACAGTCGATTAGTAGGAACACGATTTGTTGACAAACTAAAAGAACACAGGCAATTTCCTTTAAGAGCGAGAAAAATCAACATTCTGCAATTGAATCTAGGCTACATGTGCGATTTAACTTGCGAACATTGTCACGTAGACGCTGGTCCGGATCGAAAGGAAATCATGACCAAAGAAACAATGGAACAAATCCTCATTATCATCGATCAAACAGATGTTGAAACAGTTGATTTAACTGGTGGAGCACCAGAAATGAATCCAAATTTCTTATGGTTGGTTGAGGAATTAACAAAGAGGAATATAAAGACTATTGTTCGCAGTAATTTAACAATTTTAGTATCCAATAAACACTATAAAACCTATCCAGACTTCTTCAAAAAACATAAAGTAGAAGTCATTGCCTCCCTCCCATGCTACACACAAGAAAATGTCGACAAACAAAGAGGTAGTGGTGTTTTCAATCGTTCAATTGAAGCTTTACTTAAATTGAATAGCTTGGGGTATGGAATAGAAGGAACAGGATTAAATCTACATTTGGTTTTCAATCCTGGTGGTGCTAGTTTACCGCCTGCACAATCTGTTTTGGAACAAGATTACAAGGTCAGATTAAAAGCAGATTGGGATATCGAGTTCAATTCTCTATACACCATTACAAATCTTCCCATCTCAAGGTACTTAGACTTCCTTTTGGCTGCCAATAAGTATGAAAGTTATATGGAAATATTAATTAATGCATACAATCCAGTTGCAGCAGAAAATGTGATGTGTAAGGACACGATTTCGGTGGATTGGGAAGGCTATTTATATGATTGTGATTTTAACCAAATGTTGCAACTCAAAGTAAAAGGTAAGCACCAACATGTAATTGATTTTAACAAAGAGGAATTACTCAATAGACCTATTATTATTGGTCAGCATTGTTATGGTTGCACAGCTGGAGCAGGTTCTAGTTGCCAAGGAACAATAGCCTAATCATCACAATTTAAGACCCTAGAAATAAACACGATAAAAACAAACATCTACACAATACCTTTAACAAAACAACCCATAGAATGAACTCAAAAAATGCGCTAATTGTAATGACAAAAAAACCTGTTTTAGGTGAGTGCAAAACAAGGTTAGCGCAAACTTTAGGAGACCAAAAAGCATTGGCTATTTACATTCAATTATTGAACTACACTGCAAAAATCTCAAAAGAAGCTGATGCAGACCTTTTTGTTTATTCAACTGATGAAATCACAAATAAAACACCTTGGGAATCTCTTAAAACGCACTTTAAGATCCAATCTAATGGAGATTTAGGAGCTAGAATGAACAATGCGATTAAAGAGGTATTCCAACAAGGATATGAAAAAGCAATTGTCATTGGTTCTGATTGTGCAGAGATTAATTCTGATGATATAAACTACGCTTTCCAACGATTAAATTCAAAAGAAATCGTCTTAGGCCCTGCATTAGATGGTGGATATTATCTCATTGGAATTAAAACAGTTAAGCCTACCCTATTTAACAATATAACATGGAGCACTACTTATGTTTTAGAAGAAACAATTTCTAAAATAAATTCGGAAAATCTAAGCTATGCTTTACTTGATATAAAATCAGATATTGATGTTGAAGAGGATTTATTAAGAGATGGATATGTGGACTTTAAACTATAGTGGATCAACATCTATCACCAACCTCACCGACTTATTATAGGACACGCTATAAAACTCATCAACCTTTTTTTGTAATAGCTTCTTTACCTTATTATTCGAAGCTTCTCGCTCTACTTTCAAACGAATTACTTTTAGATAACTGTTCTGTATCCTTTTCACAACTGGGAATTCAGGTCCTAAAACACGACTGCCAAACACTTGCTTCATTCTATCGGCTAAGTCCGCAGCCATCATATCTAATTTGTTTGGGTCCTTGTGTTTTAAGGTCAAATTAATCATCTTATAAAAAGGCGGATAAAAATAATTTTTACGTTCAATTAATTCGTTCTTATACAAACCTTCATAATCGTGATTAATAACATGTTGAATAATCCAGTGATCTGGATCGTAAGTTTGGATAATTACTGTCCCTCGCTTGGTCTTTCTCCCCGCTCTACCCGCCACTTGCGACATCAATTGATAGCTCCGTTCAAAAGCTCTAAAATCAGGACGATTCAGCATCATATCGGCATCCAGAATCCCAACTAAACTTACATTATCGAAATCCAATCCTTTCGTTACCATCTGAGTACCCACAAGAATATCGATTTTCCGAGCATCGAAGTCATTCAAGATGTTTTCATAGCTGTTCTTCTGACGAGTTGTGTCTAGATCTAGACGCTGAACACGAACCCCTGGTAATATTATACTTAACTCATCTTCAATCTTCTCCGTACCAAAACCGATCATTTTCAAGCGATTACTTTGGCATTTTGGACATGCACCAACCGGCGGAGTAAAATAGCTACAATAATGGCATTTTAGAATATTACTATTCTTATGATAAGTCAAAGAAACATCACAGTTTTTACAGTGCGGATTCCATCCACAAACCTCACACGTCCAAACAGGATTATACCCTCTTCTGTTCTGAAAAAGAATGACTTGCTCTTTGTTATCTAAAGCTTTTTTCATATGCTCCACCAAGAAACCAGAAAAATCTGATTGCATGGTTTTCTGCATTTTTTCTTTTTTGATATTCGCTGTGAAAATCTCTGGCATTTGTAAGTCACCAAAACGTTTGTTCAGTTTAACCAATCCGTACTTCCCTTCTTCCGCATTGAAATAAGTCTCCATTGCAGGCGTTGCAGAACCTAGTAGTACTTTTGCATCGTGAAAAGCCCTTAATACAATCGCGGTGTCACGCCCATTATACCTAGGACTTGGATCATACTGTTTAAACGATGATTCATGTTCCTCATCAACTATAATCAATCCCAAACTTCTAAAAGGCAAGAAAACAGCACTTCTAGCCCCTAAAACAATTTGAAATTTCGTTGTATCGTTATTCAATAAAGAATTCCAAATCTCAACTCTTTCGTTTTGATTAAAGCGAGAATGGTAAACACCAATTTTATCTCCAAAATAGCGCTGTAAACGTTGAATCAATTGAGTTGTTAAGGCTATTTCAGGCAACAAAAACAAAACCTGTTTCCCATTATCCAGCTGTTCTTGAATTAATTCAACATAAATCTCCGTTTTACCAGAACCTGTAACACCGTGTAAAAGCGTGACATCCTTTTCAATAAATGAAGCTCGAATTTCATCTAACGCCCTTTGTTGGTCAGCTGATAAATCTTTAAATGCAGAATCTGCTTCATCTTTATCTTCTAAACGGGAGATTTCCATTCGTTTAATCTGAAGAATCCCGTCTTTATCTAGAGTGTTAAAAGAGGAGGCAGACGCTCCTTTTTCCACCAATTCAGATCTTAATATAGGTTTTGAAACTCCTTGCTTAAACCCACCTAATTGCATATAGGTGAGAATAGCGTCCAGTTGTTTTTTCTTTCTTTTATCCTCACTGTAAACATCAATTAAAGCCTTTAACTGCTCATCCGATTGATATTCTTTTGACAATTCAACAAAAAGTTGCGTTTTAGGAGCGTATTTCTGCTTTAAATCTTCTTGGGTAATGACCACTCGTTTTTCAATGAGTGATTTAATTACAGGCTGAATTGTTTTGATTCCAAGAATGTCAGAAATCTCTTTTAAATCCAATTCATTTTGAATTTCGAGTGCTTCATAAACTTGATATTCTTTATCGGTTAGCATATCCAAGTTCCCTTCATATTCAGGATGGAGCAAAACTTTTGTTTCACTTCCCAGCTTAAAATTTGAAGGTAAAGCTGCATTCATCACATCACCAAGTGGCGCCATGTAATACTCTGAAATCCAATTCCATAACTTAAATTGTTTTCCCGTTATTATTGGGTTTTCATCCAGAATTGCTTCAACATATTTCGACTGATAACCAACAGGAACTACCTCATGAATTTTCACGATAATTCCCGTTTGCAATTTCGACCTCCCAAAAGGTACTACCACTCTAACTCCCGTCTTAATATGCTCATTCATCTCGAACGGAACACGATAGGTAAAAGCGTTATTAATGGGAACTGGTAGAATTACGTCTACAAAATATGTCTTTCTCTCTTCCACGTTTCAAAGTTAAGAATGAAGTGGTAATTTAAGAGAGATTGGATGAGAATTTTAAAAAACAACATTGCAAAAGTAATTTGGAAAAGGCTTACTTGACAATCGCCCCCCTTCAATTCGTAAAACATCAGTCCAAGCTAAGTAATTTTTAAAATTACGGAATGTGTTTACTTATTTTTTTTAAATCTTCCCGAATTGGTGGCATTCTAAATAGTTTTCATTTGAGACCTTTAGGCTTTTATCGCATACTATAAATTCGCTTTTTGAGAGAAAGTTATTAATTCTAAGCTAAGCTGGACTAACCTGTTAATGATCGATATTATCCGTTAATACCCCTTATAAATTGTCCATATCTCACCCCAGCAGAGCTTTTGAGAATATTGTTGTTTCTTATCATTGACAAAAATAGTTGAACATCAACCATTATTCCCCTTCGGCTTCCCCACAATCACATATTTTACGAAATATTCATACAAATATATCAAACCCATCAAACTGAAAATATAAACAAATGCTAGAAAATAAACGCTTACATTTTGACCCCATTCATCGGAATTTGGTCCGTAAAAAATCTTGCCTAGACGAACAAAACCAACCATCAAGAGTGCTCCTATTATTATTGTGAATAAAATTTTCAAAACGACAGAAAAAAATGAAAAGCGAAACAGTTGATCTCTTTTGTATTGCTGATAACTCATTTCCGAATGTGCTTGTGCCCTTTTATTTCCCTTTCCACTTCTGCGATTTACATCTTGCTGATATTTTTGTCTCACCCTTGGATTCGCTCGTTCCATGCGTTGCATTTTAAGCAATCTATCGTAAGCTAATCGCGTTTTACTATCAGACAAACAACTATAGGCCACTTCTACTTCAATGAATTTTTCTTTGGCATTTTCAGCGGAATTCAAATCTGGATGGTATTGTTTGGCCAACTTTCTAAAGGCACTTTTTATCTCGCTTGCTAAAGCATTTTCAGAAATGCTTAATATGTCGTAGTAAGTGTTCATTGGGTTAAAACGGATAATTGAATTTGCAAATGTTAAATATAGTGCATTTGTTAATAATAACGAATTTGAGTTTAAATATTTAAACTACCTTTAAAACCTTTAAAATCACAAATTATTCTCTTGAAAACAGTAATTAAATACATTTCTATTCTCGTTCTAATAGTCTTCGCAGTAAGTTGTTCTCATAAAACTGAAGTTACCAGAGGGTTCTACGCTTGGCAATCTCATTATGATGTAGATGACGTAAAAAATCAAAAATTGTTTCAAGCTTTTGCTGGTGAACGTTTGTATTTAAAGATGTTTGAAGTTACTTATGATGCGAAAGCTGGCCCAATTCCTATTTCGAAAACTAATGTAAAATTGCACGACGAATTTATGTCCACCGCTGAATTGGTGCCTTGTGTATTTATTGAAAATGATGTGTTGAGTAAAATAAATCCTCTTCAACTGAAAGAGCTGGCCGATAACATCATTTTTCTCGTTGATAAATATATAAACGAAGAACTATTTGAATCTACTGCTTCGAACAAAAATTACAATGAAATTCAACTGGACTGCGATTGGTCAAAAGGGAATCAAGAAATTTATTTTGATTTGATTAAACTCATAAAAGAAAAATCTCAAAAGCCAGTTTCGTGCACGATGCGTTTGTATCCTTATAAATACAGGGATCAAATGGGTACTCCACCTGTCGATCGCATAATGTTGTTGTGTTACAATCTGTTGAATCCAACGAAAAATACCGATAAAAATAGCATTCTAGAAATCGAAGAATTAAAGAAATACATTGATTTTGATACGCCTTATCCCGTTCCAGTAGATGTTGGACTTCCGGCCTACTCTTCTGGATATCGATTCGACCAACAACGATTTTCGGGGATTTTTCATGAGGTTCCAAAAGGTTTTGAAGATATAGCTCTTGCAACAAAGGATAAGCTGCATTTTATCGTTAAAAAGGATACTACTATCAATAACAAATTCTTTCAAAAGGGAGAAAGGATTAAAATCGAGCGTGTAAGTGAATCAGACTTGCTAGAAGCCGCTCAACTTGTTTCAAATCATCTTAAACAGTCCAAAATGAATGTAGTCATCTACCATTTGGACCATGAAGAATTAAATCAATACAATCATGAAGTACTGGATAGCGTTTTTAATATTTTTAAGTAGTGTTTCTTCTTCAATTGCTTGCGGACCTTGGTATCCTTATGGAGAAGAAACGCGATTCTCATTGCTTTACCCTGGATGGTTTGACAATGGCGGACTTTCAGATTTCTATTATTCGGCTGACTATTTTGCGGAGAGTTATGAATTTTCAGCTAAAAACGATAATAACACGCTCGATTGGTGGAACTTAATAGGAAAATCAGTAGATAAAGAAACTGTTTTTCAAACAATCTATGGATTAAGTATTGATGAAGTTATTGATTATAAAAATCAGCCAATGATCAAGGCTTTAACTACTAAAAAAGGTCAAGCCTATATCGATTATCTTGTTTTTGCTAAAACCTATTCTCACCTCAATGACGTCACAAATGACTATTGGGAAAGAAATGAAATGCACAATGATTCTTTGAGAAATGTTGCTTCCAAAACCGCATTGAAAAGAGCCGATAGAACCAAAGATGAATTTTTGAAAAGAAGATATGCTTTCTTGGCCTTGCGTTTTCAGTTTTACAGCGGAAATGAAACTGAAGTAGTTGAATTGTATCAGAAGTATTTCAATGAAAAATCTGAATGGGCAATTGACCGTTGGGCGGAATATCACCTTTTGCATTTTGAAAAGGATCATGTGAAAAGAAATTTCAGAGTTGCGCAATTATTTGCTTCTGTACCTTCTAAAAGACGCAGCCTTTGGAATATATTTAGCAGTGAAACCCCAAAATCAGAAGTATTGGCCTTGGCGAAAACAAATCAAGAAAAAGCTAATATTCATGCAATGTACATTCTGAGAGAAAGAGGAAAAGCATTGAACGAAATCAAAACGATTTATCAATTAGACCCCAAAAACGAATTACTCGATTTCTATATTATTCGTGAGGTAAATAAGTTAGAAAATTGGGTTTTAGGTCCTGAAATTACAGCTTATGAACCCGTTATTCGCTCGCATGAAGTTAACGAAGAAATTGCATCTGGCATTATGAAGGAACGCATCGTTGAAGATCGTTTATATGCTGAAACGTTTATAGATTGGCTAACCAATGACGCTAAACAAATTAACGCTGATGTAAAATCTGCAAGTATTGCAATTTTGTCTTTGGTCGTTAATCAACCGAAAATTGGCTTGGAGCAATTAGAAAAGCAAAGCTTCTCCTCTCCTGAACTTTCAAATTGGAAAAGGAACATTTCAATTCTCTTGAATGTCAGGAATTCAAAAAATCCAAAATTAAAAGATTTTGAAGTTGACAGTCTTTTAATGACAAATTATCGATTCAAAAATGCTTTGATTTTTGCCATTGGAAGAACATTAGAGTTTAACGGAAATATCTCAGAAGCTATGCTCATTTATAGTCACATCAACAGTAAAGATTATTATGATTCATTCACTTGGTCTGAATCTAACGGAAGGGCAGCCTATAACTTTGACTTCTATTATAATGGTTTCGATTATTTTGATGCCAACTATTCTGCTGCAGAAATTGACAAATGCTGGAATGAAATTGAAGAAAAAGGAAACTCATTTTTGACTGATCCACTCCTAAATGACAAGTTGAATTGGTTAGACATGATTGGAACTAAGTATTTACGAGAAGAAAACATCAAACAATCTATTGCTGTCTGGGAGAAAATTCCAGTAGAATATTGGACTTCCCAAGCGAGGAATTATAATCTTTATTTAAGCGCCAATCCTTTTTACGCTGACTTCTACTCTGGTCACGAACAAACAAAAGCAGACACAATTTCATTTACGAAAATAGAAATCGCACAAGAATTACAAAAGCGAATCGAATTAAGTAAGCAATTAAAAGGAAATTCAAAAGCAAAAGTCTTGTTCGAAATAGCGAATTGCTACTTCAACATGACGCAATACGGAAATTCCTGGATGATGAAACGCTATTATTGGTCCATCAACAATTACAACACCATTTATGCCGATAACATTGACTTTAACACCTGCGAAAATGCCAAGAAATATTACATGCTAGCCAAAAAAGCAGCAAAATCAAAAGATTTCCAAGCACTGTCTTTAAGAATGGCAGGAAAATGTGAATCCTTGGGCGCTCGATTCAATACAGACTATTACGAATACGATAATAGAGAGAATGTTTCATACAGCGATTTCATCTATCAAAACAATAAATATTACAATCAGCTGAAAAAGGAATTTCCAAAAGATCAAGAGGAATTGTTAACGAATTGCTTTTCTTTTGAGAGGTATTGGGAATCAATTAAGTAAATTGAGATATTTTGACAGACTTTCATCTTTCAAACAAACGATGGAATCTATGATCGAGAACACAAAAAAGCTATTCATTCAATACTGACAAAAGAAAAAATAGCCCCTAAAAACCCAAAATGAGAAAATACACACTCTTCCTTCTACTAATCGGAATACCATTATTAGCATTCAACAGAAAATATCTTTTTGTTTATGATAGTGATGCATTGATAATGGATATTCAGCTGATAGGATTGGCGGTGTTATTGTTTTCTGTAGTGTTAACTTTAATTCCAAAACTTCGAAAACCAATCTTTTTAAAGGTTTTATTGATTATCTCTATTTCAATAGTCTCAACTGAATTAATTATGTCTTACAGATCAGTTCAAGCATTCAATAGAATTAGTTTTACAAATAATTATGGTTCTATATGATTCTGGCAAGGATTGCGATCAATTGTTAGAACGGTTTGAATATGATAAAACTCAAAATAAATTCGCTTATTTTGAGGCTGGAATAGGAATCGATTCAGAAGGAATCAAACGTGAATTTAAGACGAAATACAATGTCGATGCTGTTGCTATTGGTCTGGGGTGTTCCCCAGATAGTGAAAAGCATTGTTACAATATAGATTTAATAGATTTTCTAGATTCGGAGAAATAAGTTGTAATTTAGATGCGAAACCAAAAACAAATGAAAACAACACCAATAAAAACCGAAAAAAATTACACCGAAGCCTCAATAGACTTGAAGTGATTTTTGGTGCTTCATTAGATTCAAAATAAGTTAATAATCATAATCCTAAATCATTAATACTAATGCAAAATGCTAAATAAATAACTCGACAAAATATTCCCTAAGCGACTATTATTTATGATCTTATCACCTAATTACGTGGTATTTAAAGATATTGAGACTGGACGGACAATTTCACGGAACGCAACTGCAAATTTTTCAAACGAAAGACTGATAATAGCTGATTTTAAAATTGCTGATAAGTTCTTACGTGAAGTATTATATGAATTATATAATGAGAAAAATTTAATATTCAGAAAATCAATAAAAATTGTATTGCAAATTAAGGACCTTAGGAAACCAATTGCATCGAGCGTAGAAGTAAGGATTTATCGAGATATGATTGAACATATTGGTGCATCACGTTTTATTTTATAGAGCACCAAAATACAGTTAGTGACGATGATGTAATAGCAATATCAAATCTTTATCTAACTTAAATAAAACTTGTTAAACGACAAAGAATCATTCGCTAATCATAAACTCCAACATTTCCTCAACGAAATCATCCCAACTATAAATCGAAGATTTGACTTTAGAATCAGTTTGAACAATAGCTAACATTTTCGCTATCCCTTTACTCAATTCCTCCACATCATTTGGTGGAACAATTAACCCTTCAGTTTCCTCTTGAATAAATTCTGACAATCCTCCGACATCTGTTGCTACTATCGGTTTATTAAAATATTTTGCAATGGCAATAATTCCACTTTGAGTTCCTGATTTATAGGGTAAAACCACAGCGGAAGAAAGAGAGAAAAAGTACTTCACCATTTCATCTGATATGTATTCTAAATTCAGGTGAATCCTATCTTTTAGTTTATTCTCTTTTATGATTTCTTCATACTTTGTAAAATCACCATAAACTTCTCCGGCTACAATTAAATACACATCCTCTTCCAAATTGTTTAACGCCAAAAGCAACTGATCCAATCCTTTATAATCTCGGATTAAACCAAAGAACAGCAAATACTTCTTATTAGGATCAAGGTTTAATTTCTTGGCAGCCTCTCCTCTATCCACAATATCACCAAAATGTTCGTAAACAGGATGAAGTAACACTTTTGTCTTCACCTTTGGATAATTCTTTTCAATGTCATTTTTCACGGCATTAGAAAGTGCTATACAATGTGTATTTCTATTGAAAAAGTAATTCGAAAGCGTCTTGTCCAATTGACCTTGCTCATGTGGTGTTGCGTTATGCACAATAGAAACTACTCGGCAATGTTTACTCATTTTCTTAGCCACATATCCCAATGCTGGAGCCATGTATGGCATCCAATATCCAATAATCAATACATCTGGCTGGTATTCCTTGATGCGCTTCACCGTCGTCATATACGTAGCAGGGTTCATCGCATTTAGAACACGGTCAGATGGAATTTCATCTACTTTATCTTCGGCAGTTACCAATTGTGTTTTACCGGGAAACAAAGCATTAGGATATTGAAGAGAGAAATTAAAAGCTTTCACTTTGTATTTTTTCTCAACAGCACGGTATAAAGCGGCATTAAACTGTGCTATTCCACCACGGTAAGGATAAAAAGTAGACAAAATTGCGATTTTCATAAGTCAAATTTAGCAAACTCTATAAAATTTAAGACAAAAGCCTTAGGGAATTAACGATTATCAGTAACTTTATGGCACGAAATTAATTTGAATAAGATATGATAAAAAAAGTAGCGGTAATTGGTGCTGGAACAATGGGGAACGGAATTGCTCATGTTTTCGCACAATTTGGATACGAAGTGTCTATGGTTGATATTTCACAAGAATCATTAGACAAAGGAATGGCAACGATTGAGAAGAACCTTGATCGTATGGTGAGTAAAGAGCGTATCAGTGCAGAAGATAAAGCAGCCACTTTAGGTCGTTTATCTACATTTACTTCAACAGAAGAGGGTGTAAAAACTGCTGATTTAATCGTTGAAGCAGCTACAGAAAACGAAGGTTTGAAGTTTAAAATTTTCGAACAAATAGATAAAGCAGCAAAACCAGAAGCGATTCTTGCAACAAATACTTCTTCTATTTCAATTACAAAAATTGCAGCCGTAACTTCTCGTCCTGATAAAGTAATTGGAATGCACTTCATGAATCCAGTTCCGGTAATGAAATTGGTTGAAATTATTCGTGGTTATTCGACTTCTGATGAAGTGACGAAATTAATCTTGGAAACTTCAAAATCTTTAAAGAAAACACCAGTTGAAGTAAACGATTACCCAGGATTTGTAGCGAACCGTATTTTAATGCCAATGATTAACGAAGCAATCATTACCTTAAATGAAGGTGTTGCTGGAGTTGAGGAAATTGATACTGTAATGAAATTAGGAATGGCTCATCCAATGGGTCCATTACAATTAGCTGATTTCATTGGTCTAGACGTTTGTTTAGCAATTATGGAAGTATTGTACAGTGGTCTTGGAAATGATAAATATGCGCCTTGCCCATTATTAGTTAATATGGTAGCTGCTGGTAAAAAAGGAGTTAAATCTGGTGAAGGTTTTTATGATTGGAGTCATGGGACAAAGGATTTGATTGTTGCTGATAACTTCAAAAAGTAGTCTGTATATAAATTCCGTTATCTACGTTGCACCCCATTTTTAAAGCAGTCATTGACAAAAGTCAACTCCTTGGATTTAAAAATAAGGCACGCCTTGCTAACAAAATTTCTATTTCAGACTATGTATCAAAATAACAGAAATACAATTTGACAATGATAGGGACGATTTGTAAATCGTCCCTACATTGAATTTTTGAATCTTTGATTTTTTCAATCCTTTAATCTTTCATTCATAATGGTAATGGAACAATCATTGTAACAAAATCACTTCTCAAACGTTATTAGGCTATGAAATATACAGTTTTACTATTTATTTTTGGTTTATTCTCTTCAACGTTGTTCTCTCAGAAAAACGACGCTCAATTGCGTGAAAAGGAAAATGAACTTTCTTTAATGTTGAATGAGTTAAGATCTATTAGAGGAGACGAAAAATTAAATCAGCTAAATGAGAAATTTAAAAAAGAATTTGGTAAGGTTCTAGAAATAGATGGAGCCTTTGATTTCCCATTTGCTTCTTTAAAAACGATTGGTAAAATCACTTCTCAAGATAAATTAGTACGTGTAATCACCTGGAATATTCAGTATGAAGATTTATCGCACAATTACTTTTCTTTTATCATGAAAAAAGATGAAAGACGAGACCGAGTTTACATCACAGAATTACATCGTCAGAAGCAACATTTCGGTATGATAAGAGATGAAAGTGTAACACACGAAAACTGGTACGGAGCTTTGTATTATGAAATCATAGATGTTGAACGTAGAAATAGAATGTATTATATACTTTTAGGGTATGACGCAAATGATCAAAGCAGTTCAATTAAACTAATAGATGCACTCTATTTTACTGGAACTAAACCTAATTTTGGATATCCATTTTTCGATACTAAAGAAGGCCGTGCAAGAAGAGTTATTTTTGAACATGCCAATAAAGCAACAATGTCTTTAAAGTATGATGAACAAAGAAAGAAAATCATTTTTGATCACTTAACGCCAGAATCTCCAGGATTAAAAGAGTTTAGATCTCACTACATTCCTGACATGTCTTATGACGCCTATAACTGGGACGGAAAACAATGGAATTTAGAAGAAGACATCATCGCTATTAATAAAAAAGGATCCGACAAAGTAGAGTTGAAAGCCTACGATGCTAAGTTAGATACTGTGGTAACAATTCCAGTAAAAAAGAAATGGATAAACCCTGAAGATCCGAACTCTGCTATTGATGGAGGAAGACATCAAGCCATAACTCCAGAAGATGTTGGAGAAGGAAAAGACAAGAAAAAGGGAAGAAACAAAAAGGAAAAAGCCACAACTACACCATTTGGAAAGAATAAAAAAGGAGAGAGTTACTCTAATATAAAAGGAGGTAAAAAAAGAAAGATAAAAAGGTGATTTAGTCAATAGCACTTTTTATTTCGATTTTACATTGTAATATACTTTGCTTATTTGACTATTTAATGAGATTAGACTTTCTACGTTTAGAAGAGTCTACTTTCTATTTTACCCTAACCATTTTCATCGTTAAATTTTCCAATTGCTTTGAAACCCAATATGGTTACAATCAACTCATATACAACTCCCTATTCTCACACCCTTTTGTCCACTCAACAGGTAGGTTAACTCAAATAAAATACTTATATTTGCAATCTAAAATTTTATCCTTATGTCAAAAAGCGCAGTCCTTAAAGAGGAACCCAATAAAATAGATTTCGAAGACTTCAAAAACGAAGTAATTGCTGATTATGAATTGGCGTGTATTTCTCGTGAAGCTTCTTTGTTAGGTAGACGTGAAGTCCTTACTGGAAAAGCTAAGTTTGGTATTTTCGGTGACGGTAAAGAAGTTGCACAAATAGCCTTAGCTAAACAGTTTAAAGATGGTGATTTTAGATCAGGTTATTACCGAGATCAAACAATCATGTTGGCGATTAACCAATTAACTGTTCAGCAGTATTTCGCTGCTTTATATGCAGAAACTGATGAGTCGTTAGAGCCAGCTTCTGGTGGTCGTCAAATGGGTGGACATTATGCTACTCGTAACATCGACGAAAACGGAGAATGGAAAAACTTGATGGAACAGAAGAACAGTTCTGCCGACATCTCTCCTACTGCTGGTCAGATGGCTAGATTGTTAGGATTAGCACAAGCATCTAAGATTTATCGTCATCACGATGGATTAAAAAACATAGAAAAATTCAAATCATTTTCAAATAATGGAAATGAAGTAGCATTTGGTACAATTGGTGACGCAAGTACATCAGAAGGTCAATTCTGGGAAGCGATGAACGCTGCTGGAGTTTTACAAGTACCAATGGTAATGTCGGTTTGGGATGATGGATACGGAATTTCTGTTGCTAAAAAATTCCAAACGATCAAAGAAAGTATTTCAGAAGCTTTATCTGGATTCCAACGCACGGAGGATAAACTAGGATTTGAAATATTCAAAACAAAAGGATGGGATTATCCACATCTTTGTGCAACTTACGAAAAAGCGGTTCGTATAGCACGTGAGGAACACATTCCAGTTTTGGTTCACGTTGAAGAAGTAAATCAGCCTCAAGGTCACTCTACTTCTGGTTCTCACGAAAGATATAAAGACGAAGAGCGCCTACAATGGGAGAAAGATTTTGATGCAGTAGCAAAGTTTAAAGAGTTTATTCTTTCCTTTAAGGGAGAGAATGGAGAAACACTTGCGAGTGCAGAAGATTTAGAAAAAATTGAAAAAGAAGCTAAGAAAACAGTTTTAGATCAAAAAAAGGCTGCTTGGACAGACTTTAGAGCAGGAACTGGAGCAGATTTCAATGCAGCTGTTCAGATGATGAAAGAAGTTGCTAAGGAAAGCGCAAACGGAACTTTTATCAATAAAGAAATTGAAGAATTAGAAAAAGCGTTTGAACCAATCAGAAAAGATGTGTTCAACACGGTAAATAAAGTATTGCGTTTGGTCAGAGGAGAAAATGGTTCAGCAAGAACTAAATTAGTCAACTGGTACAAAGGCAAGATTGAAGAAAATAAAGAACGTTATGGTTCTCACCTTTACTCTGCTTCAAAATATGCAGTAGAGAATATTGAGGGCTTAGCACCAACTTATGGTGATGACGGTCAAATGGATGATGGACGCTTAATTTTACGTGATAACTTTATGAAGTTATTCGAAATGCATCCTGAAATCGTTACTTTCGGAGAGGATACTGGAAAAATTGGTGGTGTAAACCAATCAATGGAAGGTATGCAAGAAAAGTTTGGTGAAATACGTGTTTCAGATACTGGAATTCGTGAAAACACTATTCTTGGTCAAGGAATTGGATTGGCAATGCGTGGATTACGCCCAATTGCAGAGATCCAATATTTAGACTATTTATTGTATGCTATTCAGGTAATCTCTGATGATTTAGCAACTTTACAGTACAGAACAAAAGGAGGACAAAAAGCACCTGTGATTATTCGTACTCGTGGACACCGTTTAGAGGGTATTTGGCACTCTGGTAGTCCAATGGGAATGATTATTAATGCTGCACGAGGAATCCATGTTTGTGTGCCTAGAAATATGACACAAGCTGCTGGAATGTACAACACATTAATTGAATCTGACGAACCAGCTTTGGTAATTGAACCTTTAAACGGCTACCGTGTTAAAGAAGCAGTTCCAACGAACTATGGTGAATTCAAAATTCAATTAGGTAAAGTTGAAATCGTTAATGAAGGAACAGACCTAACATTGGTTAGTTATGGTTCTACATTTAACATTGCAGCACAAGCAGTCAAAGAATTAGAGAAAGCAGGAATTAGTGTTGAATTAATTGACGTTCAAACATTATTGCCTTTCGATTTAGACCACACAATCTCTAAATCTTTAGAGAAAACAAGTCGACTAATGATCGTTGACGAAGATGTTTCAAGTGGAGCATCTGCTTACATTTTAGATCAAATATTGGTGAAGCAAGGAGCATATTACTTACTAGACAGCGAGCCTGTTACAGTAAGTTCTAATGACCACCGTCCAGCTTATGGGACGGATGGAGATTACTTCTCTAAACCAAATATTGATGATATCTATGCGGCTGCATATAATATAATGCATGAGGCAGATCCAAAAGAGTTTCCTTCTTTTTTGGACTAGTATCAGAGGTCTCTCAAGTTGCAGCATATAATTAGTTTATATCGCATTTGAAAGATAAATGATACGATAATAAATAGTTAAAGCATAATTTACAAAAAAGAGCGTTTCTAATGGAACGCTCTTTTTTTTGTTTCGTTTCCATTTTTTTATGATTTGATAAGAGAGGTCGAAAGTCTTTTTAACCAAGTTGAAAGCAGAAGGTATTTAATGGGATATTAATAACTTATCTAGCATAAATTATTCTCTCGTCTTTAAAACATCTCGAACAATAAAAGAACTTGAAATTGAATTCACCTCTGATAATATTTTAACATATTATATTTTCGAGACCCACGAAATTGTTTTAAAAATATAACTATATTTGATATAGTATAAACTAGACTCTTAGTTGATAAATAAAATTCAATGTTCCTATTAAATATTTTTGAAACAACTTTACCCCTCACCGATCCTATTTTAAAATTCTTGCTGATTTTGGTGATCATTTTATTTGCACCAATACTCTTGAACAAAATTAAAATTCCACATTTACTGGGATTAATTATTGCTGGAGCAGTTATCGGTCCTTATGGAATCAACCTAATGGAACGAGACAGCAGTATAATTTTATCAGGAACAGCTGGTTTATTATACATTATGTTCTTAGCCGGATTGGAAATGAACCTGGCTGACTTTAAAAAGAACAGTGGGAAAAGTATAATTTTTGGTTTGTACACATTTCTAATTCCTATGGGATTGGGATTCCTTTCAGGTTATTATGTTTTAAACTTCACATGGCCAACTTCAGTTTTATTAGCAAGTATGTTTGCTTCTCATACGCTAATTGCTTATCCCTTAATCAGTAGTTTGGGAGTTGCTAAAAACAAGGCTGTAAACATTACAGTTGGTGGTACAATGATTACAGATACACTTGCGCTTTTAGTGCTTGCTGTTATTGTTGGTGTTACAACTGGAGAAGTAAACAATGAGTTCTGGATAAGACTCTCTGTTTCATTAGTGATTTTCGCTTTAATTGTTTTGCTTATTTTCCCTCTTATTGCACGTTGGTTCTTTAAAAGATTCGATGACAAAGTTTCTCAATACATTTTTGTTTTAGTAATGGTTTACCTAGGTGCTGTTCTTGCTGAAATGGCGGGTATTGAGGCAATTATTGGAGCGTTTTTAGCTGGACTAGCATTAAATAGACTAATTCCTCAAACCTCTCCATTAATGAACAGAGTTGAGTTTGTTGGAAACGCTATTTTTATTCCTTTCTTTTTGATTGGAGTTGGAATGCTTATCGATTACCGCGTTTTCTTTAAAGACAGTGAAACTATAAAAGTCGCTGGCGTAATGATATTTGTGGCAACATTCTCAAAATTCCTTGCTGCTTGGTTAACTCAAAAGACATTCAAGTTTTCAGCAGACGAAAGAAGATTAATATTTGGATTGAGCAACGCACAAGCAGCAGCTACTTTAGCAGCTGTATTGGTTGGATACAATATTATACTTGGAGAAACTCCTACAGGCGAACCAATCCGTTTATTGAGTGAAAGCATTTTAAATGGAACCATTTTAATGATTCTCTTTACTTGTACAATTGCATCGTTTGCAGCTCAAAAGGGAGCGAAAAATATTGCTTTAGCCGAGGCAAGCGGAACAACAGATGAAACGGAAGAGGAAGAATTAGAAAGAATTTTAATTCCAATCAACAACCTTGAAACGACTGAAGAATTGGTTAATTTAGGTGTAACCATAAAATCCAAAAACAATAGAGATGGTTTATATGCTTTAAATATTGTTGACAATACAACACCTGAAAGTACAGATAAGAAAGCCAAGAAAATCTTAAATACTGCAGCGGTTACAGCTGCAGCAACAGACAATGAACTACACGAGTTACTTCGTTATGACCTGAATATTGTCAATGGAATCACGAGTGTGGTTAGGGAAAATAAAATTACTGATCTAATTCTAGGTCTTCATGTTAACAAAGGAATCTCCGATAGTTTTATTGGAAATCTTACAGAAGGAATATTAACAAAGTGTAACACTACCACTTTAATTTACAAGCCTGCTCAACCTTTTGGAACAATAAAAAGACATATCATCATTGTTCCAGAACATGCTGAAGAAGAATTAGGTTTTCCGTTTTGGTTGATTAAAGTATGGAATATTGCAAGAAACTCTGGATCAAAACTACATTTTTATGGACATAAAAACACTCTAAAAATTATCAAAGAAGTGCAATTAAAACATCCTATTGAATGTTCATTTGAGGAATTTAGTGCGTGGGAAGACTTCTTAATTCTTTCAAGAGAATTTCATAAAGACGACAACTTGATAATTATATTAAGCAGAAAAGACAAACCCTCGTATCATTCGAGTATGAATAAAATCCCTCATTATCTCAATAAATACTTTGAAACAACGAGTTATATTTTGATTTATCCTATGCAGGCTGGAGTGATGGATAAAAATGAAATGAATTTAAAGAATGCGACGTTTATGGAACCAATTGAAATGTTGGATGACATCAGAAAAAATATTGCGAATATATTTAAGCGGAAGTAGGGTGTTGAAGCTTTTTCCTAGGTAATTATTGGCTGGTCGGATTTAAGATTGTCTATTCCAATCTACATTTACTAATTTAGCATTTCAAATTCTTCGTTTGATATGAATTTTATTTACCTTAATGAAATCTGTTATCTTTATTTCCGAAAATAAAGATATTTCATCCTTACGCCGAACGAAAAACATCTTGAACTGTACAACATTCAAATCCCAACAAAATTCAAAATGAAAATTTACCATAAACTCTTATTCTTTTTGCCTTTCCTCCTATTCAACTCGCTTTATTCTTTCTCTCAACCAGGAAGTAAATTCGAAAATTCCTTTAGAATACAGGCTAAGACCGATACCCTTTTCAATAAAAAAGAAATTATTATTCGAAATGTGGCAAAAGACACCATAGAAATAAGTGGTTTTAGAAATGGGAAACTTCATGGAAAGCAAGTCTTGTTTTATGGAACTAAGGATGTGAAAAAAATCTCGAATTATAAAAATGGACTACTCAATGGAAAAGTAGAATACTTTGTTCAAAATAGTCAGCAATTATTGAGAATAGAACATTACAAAGCAATTCCAAAAGAGGGGAAATCTGTTTTAAATGGAAAAGTATTGATCAATTATCACAATGCTGGAATTTCAGAGGAATTAATTTATAAAAACGGTGAGAAAAGTGGAAAGTATACGCTTTATCATCAAAATGGTCAGATTAAAGAAAAGGGTACTTTTCAGGAAGGACTAAATATTGGTAAAAAGAATACTTATGCCAACAATGGAAATTTATTGAGAGATGAAAATTTCATCATTATCGACAATCCGAAATACATTAAAGTATATGAAGAAGGAAATAATGATAAAAATGAATCATCGAAAAAAGAAATGCAACATATTCCTGAAAAGTTATCAGTTTTGGATGGAAGGGTTAGATACTTTCATTATAACGGGTTAGTAGCTTCAGATGCTCATTATAAAAAAGGATTGAAAGAAGGTTTAAGTAAAGAATATCATCAAAATGCAACTAACACAATAAAGTCTGAAGTTATTTTCAAAAACGGATTAGAACATGGTTCATTTATTCATTATGATAATGATGGGAAAATAGAACGAAAAGGAATTTACTATAGAGAAATATCAGTTGGAGATACAATTTATAAAAACGTTTATGATGGAGAAATCGTTGTGTATAACCGCGGAAAACTTCAACGTATAGAAAACTGGAAGGATTTTAAGAAGAATGGTGTCCAAGAAGACTATTCTTATCATACAGGGAAATTATCTCAACGTTATCATTTTAAAGACAATCTAAAAGATGGAATTGAAGAAAGATTTGATGCTGATGGTTTAAAAATCTATGAAGGACATTTTGAAATTGTAGAGAAGGATGGGAAGAAAGTTTCTCAGCAAACAGGACTCGAAACTGCATGGAATAATGGCAAAATTAGATACACCACTGAATGGAAAAACGGTCAGAAAAACGGAATTACAAGGAATTATTATGAAAATGGGCAGCTTGAAAGAATTATGCATTTTGAAAATGGTAATTTGACTGGACCATACGTAAGTTATTTTGAAAACGGTCAATTAAAAGAGGATTACCAGTATCAATTGAGACCAAATTCAAGTTCTAAAGAATCCATAGGTTGGAATAGTCAATATGAAGAGAATGGTGACATTCTTAGACGTTTTTACGGAAATGAGAATGGTGAAAACGATATTGCTCTTACTTTCGAGAATGGGAAGCAAAAAGAAATTTCTGTGGAGAATGGAATCTACTTTAAGCTTTCAAATGATAAAAAAATAGAATCCATTTCTTTTTCAAAAAGCTCGCGTCCTTATTTTGGTTATGATTTCTTTAGTAATCAAAAAGTAAGAAGAATTCACTTTCATGCTGATAAGCATAATCCATCAGCGGCAAATTTCACTAGCGATGGTCAGTTTATTCAGATTTATAGCATTACAGGACAAAATATTAATAATGAAAAACTAGAAGGTATTTCCAAAAAAGTAGCTACTCAATACAATCCCAATTGGAATGAAGAATCACTAATAACCAATGGTTTTAAGGATGGAATTTATGAATGGAAGTATGCAGATCGTTCACCATTTTTCAGAATAGAATTCAAAGATAGTCTGCCTAACGGGACTTGGCTGATGTTCAATCCAATAAATGGCGACACTATTTATAAAAAAGAATATGAATCAGGAAAACCTATTGGAAAATGGTTAGAAAAAACAATTGACGGAGTTGTAAAATCAAGGGTTTGCTATCACGAAAATTACAAAGTAAGGGAAAACTACAGTTATGCCAATGAAGGTAAAATTAGAGAAATCAAGAAATATGACACTTTAGGAAATGAAATGTATTTCGCTGACTATTTTGAAAACGGTCAATTAAAAAGTATGCGAGAGCCTTTATTGAGTAATTACCTTTACATGACAGAAAGTGGCGATACTTCAAGTTATAGATTCTTGATTGTCGACAAAGATTCAATTCAATTAGAACGTCAATTCTACAAAGAGAATTTATTAAAACTCGAACGTCGAAATAACTTGACAACAGGCTTAGGTGAAGTGAAAACCTTTCATGAAAATGGTCAACTTAATACTTTACACGAATTGAAAGACAAAAAAAGCAGCGGAATTTATAAAAAATTCGATTTAGATGGAAAACTACTCACTTTAGGACATTTCAAAGAAGGTAAAAGACATGGACAATGGATAAATTACGACGTAAATGGCGATGCTGAAATAAGTCAATTTGAAAACGGTGAAATTATCATTGACAAAAGTGAAGAGGATCCTAACTCATGCAAATGTTATGATCAATCACTTCCAAGTGGAAAGATTGGCTTTGCAGGACTTCTTTCCCACCTTGAAGAATATGACAAAGTCAAAGATTTTATTCCTAAAAAGATTATTCCGATTGATGGATTTAATTATGATAATATTTTTTACGTTAATCTTCAAACGGACAACAATAGATCTGCAGGTTTTACCAGTTTGAAGCTTTTGATGTTCAAAGAGTTTTCATTTCATTATCCAGTAGAAAATTATTTAAAATTCACTTTAAATCCATGTAAAACGGAAGGCTACATCAGTAATATTGATGGGAATTTTCATTACAGTTACTTAGGAGAAAAAACATTAAGTTCACATCTGAGTACAAAAACTATCGCTGTTGGTTTGCAAAACAATCCTTTAGTTAATGCGAAAAACAAAAGTCTATTTACGGTACTTTTTGAAACTGATGGAATTGATTTTGACGAAAAGGACATAAAAAACATTCGATTTATAAATGAAGACAGCACTTGTTATCCATTAGGAATAATCAATGATTTAATAGAAATTGAAATCCTAAAAGCGCAACTTGACATTCGTCCTTCTAATGGAAAATATTACAATGTTCCTCTTCTTCCAACAGAAGCCAGTCAATTTTACGGATTCGATATTAGCGAGGCTAACTTGAGCTTTAATTTCTTAACAGAAGACGATATTACTCTAGTAAAAGCCAACACAGATAGAATTTTAGCAGGAGCAAATTACGTTGCAGGGAGAATTAATATTGAAGGAAAACCCAAGGATATGAATGAATTTATTCTAAAAGACGGTAAGAAAACGGTAAAAGCAGATGAACTTCAACGATTCCTAGAAAATCAAGGATTCTACCGTGTTAAAATAAAAATCAGCGAAGAGAATATGTCCATTGAATTTTACATAGAAAAATAATACAATGAGAAAAATAATAACAGTATTGACTTTATGTTTATTGACGAATTGGGGACAAACACAAATATTAGATGTATTTCTAAACAAGCAATATGAAGTTTCAACTAGGGTTTTAAGTGCTGAAATAAACAAAGAGTATTCACCTAAAAAGTTAGAAATTTATCAGGACAAAAGCAAGGTTGAGAATGAAACATGGACTACAATTGAAGACCAGCTGTTTACTCAAGCAATTCAAGAAATCGAAAATGAGGTAGCGTTTTTTCAGTTGTACAACAAAGCTTTACAATTCCGAAATCAGTTTGAAAGTTGGAATAGCTTACAAGGAAATACTTCAAGAAACCAGATGAATCCAACATTCAACAAGCTAAAAATTGAATTGGTGAGCGTTTTAAATAACTGTGGGATTTATACTGCCAATTATAAATTTAAAATCAGTTCAGACAGATACGGTGATAAAGAAGTTGAAGTCAAAAAACACTATTTGGCCGATTTTGAAAAAAATAAAATCACTGCTTTTGGTGGAGCTCCTACTCCATCTCAGCAAAAAGTTTTGAAGGAATTAACGCTTTCTAAGTTCAATGCACTCTATTTATTACAAACTCAGAAATTAGATCTAAACAATTTAGAACGCATAGAAAATATTAAACAAAAAACCGAAAATGGATTAGCTATTGAATCCAAACTATATTATTCTGAAGCAGTAGTTTATCCATATTTATCAGGAATTATTGTAGAGTTCCCTGGTTTATCAAATTCTTCTAGAATCTTTAATTACGAACCTTTTAGAGTGTACTTAAAAGGAGATGAAGTCCTAGAATTATTGACTGTTTACCCTGAGTTTAAGCCGGCTTTTAAAACATCCTTGGTGAAATCTAGTGCGTCACAAGTAGAGCAATTAAATAACGATGACAATTTTGATTTGGCTAGATTTAGAAGTTGGCCAAAAGAAACCGAAATCTTGAAAATCTTCAATTTCGATCAAAAGGTTTACGCTATGAAAATCAATATGCATCAAATTAGCGATACCGTGAGAAGACATATGGGATCCAAAAAGTTGTATTTCGACAAAAACAGAAACATCTTATTAATTGAACAAAGCGATGAAAACAATAGGATATACAGTGAAGAGAAATACACATACAACATAGACAATCAACTAACTAGCCTTAAAAACTCATCACGTGAACAACAGTTGGAATTATATCATTATAAAAATAATATATTAGATTATACTGAAAAATTTGAGCTTGACATAGAAATAAATTATCAAGAAACCAATGTAAATTTGGATGTTTCTCAACAGCATTTTGTCTACAATAACAATTATCGATATACGATTGCTCTTAATCTTGTTGGCGAGTTTTCTCAGCAAGGATATACTCATCTTAAATTTTTAGAGAAGAATCAATTCTGTACCAATAGTTATTGTGTTTTAACCGATGACAATCAAAATGTAATTGGAATCAAGCAAAAAAGAGGTTCATTAATTGATGTTTTGATGAATTCAAATAATCAACCCATTGAAAGCTATATTGATAATGACAGATATATTTATTTCTGGACCTATGATATCAAAGGAAGATTAACAAGTTTCAAAACCAATTCCGACAAAACGAGTTCTTCTTTTGTAGATTATGAATACAATTCAGACCTTTCAAAAGCACTAATAATAACTGAGGAAAGAAATTCTTATTCTAATAAAACGGTAATTGAATATGCGTATGAATTTGAATTTTGGGCGGAATAAAAACTACAACCACGCATTAAAAACTCTTATTAGCGTAGTTTTTAAAATCAAAATTCCTTACTTTTATATCTTAACACATTAATAATGAAACAATGAAAACACTTCTACTTTTATCAGTTTTACTTCCTACCCTACTGTTCGGTCAAATCTCGAATCATTTTTCGAATCAAGATTCAAAATGGCATGTTGCTAAAACTTACCCTGCAGCAACACAAGAACATCCAAGTTTTGCAGCTACTACAACAAAAGTCTACGGATTTCAAGGGGATAGCATCATTAATGGTGAAACTTGGTCAAAAATGTATTCTACAAATGACTCATTATTTCAAAGCAATCTGGTTTATGAAGGATTAACGAGAGCTGAGAACGATATAGTACTTTTCAAAAGCGCAGTAAATCCGATTGACACACTTTATAATTTCGATTTAGCTGTTGGTGATAGTGTATTTTATGATTTTAATTTATTCACCTCCTGGATTCATGTGGAGGAAATTCAAACCATTCAGATTAATGGAGAGAGTTATAGAAAATTATTATTTACTGAACCAGCGGGATTTTTTGCATTCGACCTATTAAATGAAGTTTGGATTGAAGGAATTGGCAGTATTCATGGACCATTATTCCCAAATACACCATCTAAATTCAGTGAAGAAATCCCAGACTCTTTATTACTGACTTGTTCGTTTACAAACAATCAAGAATATTACAATCATCCAAACTATTCAGAGTGCTATGTTAACAATATTCTGGGAATCGAAAAAGAAGAAGCTCTAAATTTCAATATTTACCCGAATCCTGTGAGTTCAATTTTAACGATAGAATCAGATCAAAACATCCTTGGAGCAATTGTAATTTATGATGTCAATGGAAAATTAATTCAGTCGATAAGTGCTGGTGTAAAAGATGTGAAAATCGATGTTTCTGGATGGGAAAAAGGAGTTTACTTTTTGAATATTGAGACTGGAGGTCAAAAAGTTGTGAAACGTTTCATTGTTGGGAATGAATAGGATTAGTCGAAGAAGGAACTTATAAAATTAAATTTGAGCTGCACTTTCAGCGCGCTAAAAAAAAATGTTCATTTCAACCGGATACGATGCATCCAGCTAAAATGGGTTGGGCTTTCAGCCCGTAATGACAATTAATACAGTAAGTCATACTAACACACAATGTTAAAAACTTTGGAGAAAGAACTTAATAAATAAAGACGAAGAGTATAAAAGTCAAACCTACAATAATTAATGAAAATTCAATTTATCACTATTATATTCCTCGTGTATTTTAGCTATGTTTTCGGACAAGAGAACTACGTTGAATACCACAAACAAGCCAGAGAAATTGAAAATAGGATTTTAGACTCTTCTTATTCTAAAGCTGTTGAGATGTATCATTCTTTATTTGAAAAATATGATTTTGTTTTTGCGGAAGATTGTTTTAGAGCAGCTCAAACAGCAGTGATTGATAATGATTCAACATCAGCCCTTACTTTTCTAGAAAGAGCGACAAAGCAGGGTGTAAAGAAGGAAAAGGTCATGATGGACTCTGTTCTTATTGGTTTGAAAAAATCGAAATTTTGGACTGAATATGAGCAGAATTATGATTCATTGCGAAACATTTATTTAGTAAGTATAAATTGGGAATTACGGAGCAAAATCAATGAAATTTATGATTTAGACCAATTGTATAGAGACAAACACGAATTACATCCTTGGAACTTTTTATGGCGTCCTCTGATTGGTGTAAAATGGAAAAAAGTAGTCACCCAAATTGTAGAAAATGAATTAACTCCACTCATTTTAAAATACGGATTCCCCAATGAAAAACTAATCGGAGTAGATGTAGCGGCTTTTCATCATAAACATCAATATGATAAACTTAAATCTAATTTTGCATTTATTATTTTAGTTCATTATTATTCTCATCCTAGACCAGCATCTTTAAATGATATTTTACTTTCAAACATTGAAACAGGCAACATTTCTCCAAATCAATATGGCTCATTGATAGATTTTCAAGCACAATGGGGGCGAAATAAATATTACAAAGGACTACACTACAATGAATGGCATAGCGCCAAAGATGAAAAAGATAATGAACAAATAAACAAAAACAGAGTTGCCATTGGTTTAGAATCATTTGAAACAAGAAAAATTAAATTCCAAAGAGGTTTAGACGCTTGTAAGGAGAGAAAAAAAGGAAATTATCAACATGTTAGATTTTGGATATATTGCGGATAGAAAAAAAATGGTTCTATATGATTCTGTGTGGGTATATTGAAAAAAGTCCGTCGGCTGACGGTCGATTTAATTCGAAAAGGAATATCTATTATTTCAAAGTGATCCTAATTTCAATCCCATAAATACCTTTCATCATAATCAACTTTGAATTAATGCCATCAAAGTTGTTTTTTGAGAATGTTTACATAAAATATGAATGTGATCAGTATAACCGCCAACTATTAAAGCTGGACATTCTAAATTATTACATATTCCAGTTATGTATGCATGCAGTTCTTTTTCAAAAGGAGGGTAAATTAATGCTTTTACACCTTTTGTATTAAAAACAATATGCAAATAGTTATTTATTAAAGATTGTTCCATAACTATTTCTTAATCATGAAGTTACATATAAGATTGTGACATTTTGCTTTTAAATGGGAATTTACTCTGGAAAAGCTTTACTCTGGAAAAGTACAGTAAGTGCCGTCCTTTCAGGATTTTATTGATTGCTTTATTAATAAGCCTAGGAGTTACCTCCTAGGTTAACGCATTTCATCACGTTGAGATTTTGAAGTAAGTTTTTGTAATTCAACTCTGAGTGCAGAACATGACTATAACTCATAATGAGTCGTGACTTTTTAATGATAAATTAATATTTAAATTTTCTTAAAAATAAGAATCTAATGGAGAATAAAGCGTAGGACTGAATTCAAAAAACAAAAAGTTCATATTTTACTTTCGAATTGGAAACAAGCATAGTAAAGAACAACATAGTGCACTATTGATAGTAATAACCAATGAAATATGATTTTATCTTGTGAAAAGTGCAGTATAATGCACTTTGAAGTGTAAAAAAAGTAATCAATTTCTAGTCCTTGCACTTTTCCAACAATCAAGATGCTTTTTGCGGAATTAGTGTAAAACATCTCTGTATTAAAATCAAATTTTTAAATCTTCTTCCCCCAAAACCTCCCCCAACCTCTTCTTCAACTCCACCCTTGTCTCTTCAAACAATTCACTCAACCCTACTCTACTCACCAAATCCTCACCCAATAATTCTCTATTAATAATTGGCAATTGAAACGCTTTAATTGAGATTTCTCTCCCATTTGCTAAAGCATCTTTAATCGTGAGTTCAGATTCCTTTTCTTGATTCTGCTTTAATGTGTTTGGGTAGAACAAGATAATTTCATCCACCTCGAAACGAACAGCGTAAGCCAACATTTGATAAAGGTCTGGTTGTGAAATACCTTTTTTAGGGTCTTTTTCGTCGGAATAGACGATTTTGTACTTTGTGTCAGCAATCAACGATTTTTCAGGAGTTTTTATCCATAAATCAGGCTTTAGATTAAATGCTCTTTCTTCATCAAGGTAGATGTCGCTGCGTTGAGACTTTGCCGTTATTTCTTCAAGTTCTTTTTCGATAAATCCAAAGATAAAGTCCTCGAAAACATACTCCATGGGTAAAAGGAAAGCAAAGAGTTTTAGGTCATTTTTGTGGTCAAAGGAAATACAATTACTGAGAAACAAATGACAATAGTCACGAACGGTTTCAAACTCGCCAAACATCGGGTTGAATGAGATTCTGGAGCATTGTTCTGCTGTTGCGCGTTCATCTGAAACCTCATCTAAAATGAAAAGAATCTCTCTTAAGTACTTTTTATTCTCCTGACTCGAAGTCACGTTAAAAAGAAGCGTGGTAACATACTTTATAATTCGGTTAAATTCATTGTCAAAAACGAAAGCATCATACGTGCAATTGAGTTTATGCCATTTTCCTTTGCTTAAGTTTTCGTTGATGTATTCATTCGTGTTCAACCTTCCTTTGATAAACGACAATTCACGGTTGACCTCCTCGTATTGTTGATAAATCGAGGAATTTAAAAGTTCGCGCGTGTATTTGGAAAAGAGATAGATCAATACTTCAAAGAAATCACTTTGAGTACTGTCCAAGGAAGCTTGATAATTCGGGAACTTTATCTTTTTGCAATAACTCAACCACCATAGAATATGATTCTGAATTTGATTGACCTCTTTGGTGGAATAATCCTTTTCAGCTTCATAAAAGATCTTCGGCAAGAGATTAATTTTGTTTCCCTCATAATGAATTACCCCAACATATTTATTGGATTTTAATTCTTTGGATTTGTGAATGAACTGCAGAAAGCGTTGAGATTCTATTTTGTCATCTCTTCCTTCAGAGAAATAAGAATTTGTTTCACGGTTTTTCCAGATCTCATCTAGAAATCCTTCCAAGCCTTCAAACGAATCTTGAATGTCTATTTTATTCTGATATTCAAATAGATTTTTAGTCATTCTTCCCTGTTATCCTTAGTGGCCATGAGTTTTCCTCTAGTTGTAGTCCTGCAGAAGATAAAATTCCTTTTACCTCTTTCTCATCGTTCATATAGTATTCTAAAAGCAGCGGAATTACTTTTTTATTCATGCGTTGAACTAAATCTTCATTCTCTCCCATGAAATAAGCATGTCCAATCTGGAAATCATGTCCTTTTCCTTTTATGATTTGTTCATTGATTTTCTTTAGAATTTCAACATCATAAACTTCTTGATTTTCAATTTCATATTGTGGATACATTGCTTCAAATTCGAATCGTCTTCTCAGAGCAATATCCAATAAAGCAATCGATTTATCTGCTGTATTCATTGTCCCAATAATGAATAAATTAGAAGGAACCATAAATGGATCTCCAGAAGGAAGTCTTGCCTCCAATGGAACCTTACCATGTGAACGTTTATCAGGTTCGATAAGTGTAATTAACTCACCAAATACCCTCGAAATATTGGCTCTGTTGATTTCATCAATAATGATGACGTAGTTTTGATGTTTTACCCTTTCTACCTTCACTGATGACTGAGGTAGATACTTTTTTATTTCAGTATAAACACCAAAGTAATAAGTAGCATGTTGTTTCGCTAACCCACTTATATTGTTTAGACCTTTTATCTCTTTTCGTGAAGAAACACCATTGATATAAAACTCTAACAAATCACTGAACTTCATTCGAATTCCATTCGAATTTCGAGCCCAGTTATCACCAGTATATCGGAATGCGTCCTCTTCAACTTCAAATATTTGACAATTATCTGTTATTTTAAAAATTCCATCATTTTCATTCAGTTCATCAATGAATAAATTTATAGCATTTTCAAAACTCTTTTCATTTGATAATTCTTCTGGTGCTTTTTCACTTTCCCTTAAATTCTTGAGCGCACGATCAGAGATTTTCTTAAATACCCCATCAGACTTTTTAAAGCGTAATTGTTCGGTTTCATCATTTGTATCCGGTCTTAAGCCTTGAATGAAGTCTTCATAACTGTAATTCTGATGAAAAGTGATAAACTCAATTCGATTGTGAAGATTCGCTTGAAAAATCTCCAAAGCTTCTTCATAAGAATCAATTGTTCTATTTTCAATAATTTGAGCAGCTCTAAGAATGGTATTGTATGTCTTTCCAGTTCCTGGAGGTCCATATAAGATTGTATTGAGAGGAAAGTTCATTGGTTTTTCGGTTGTGTTAGTTTCTTCTGATATTTCGAATACATAATTTTCAAAATCAGAATTATTGTATTTTCTATAACCCGATTTTGTTGTTCTGCTTAATTCATTTTTTACCCCTTCAATAATAGAGTTCATCTCGTTCAACTGGGGATGAAACTCCTTGTAATAAGTGTAGAATGGTTGTGGAGGAGTTCCGTCATACGATTCACTACTTTCCAACAATTTGTCTTTCGAAATCACACCATACACCCCTTTTTGATTATTCAAAAATAGATTAATTCCATAACGTTGACCAACTGTGAAATTAAAGTTGTTATCCCTAATACTAAAAACAATACGCTCATCATTTGGACCCAATCCAAGTGTAGTTAAAATTTTCCTTAGATACTTAATGTAATTATCAAAAACAGACGGATCAAATTTATTCTTTGCTTGAATAAATAGATTTTCATTTTGAATTGAATCCGATTTAGCTTCATTTTTATTTAACATTTGATAAAGAATATCTTGCACCAACAACTTATGATTCGTTCCCGTATAATAATTAGGAATAAATCCCTTTACCAATTCAATCAGCCCAGTGTCAGGTTCAATATACTTAGCAATAAGCTCATCAATCAATGATAAGTAATGTGTGTACTTCTCATTTTTCTTGGCTTCCTTAACGTTCAACAATTGACACAACTTTTTGTAGAAAGTGTATTTGTAGAAAGTATATTTTTCTGGGTCATGAAAAGTCAAATAGGTAGAAATCGTTCTTTCATCCTGATGATGCCCAAGCGTTTCACCAAGCGCTCTATATAACTCGAGTGAATTCTTATTAAATTCCTTCACTCGCACAGTTAAGTCAATCGTTTCGTCAAAAAGTTGAATAAATAACTGACGCGTTTCTTCAGGTTTATCTTTGGCCAGATGTTTAATCACCGCACCAGCCATTGCATAGATTAAATTATCAAACTTGATCTCTTTTATTTCCTCATTGAAGTCAACTGCTTTGGTATTTGGTCTACCACGGTATTGATTTACAAGTTCCCATTTATAGATTTCATCTTTTAGTTTGGTTTCTGAGATGAGTGTTTTATAGCCTTTGATTAAATCTAAGATTGGGTCGCTTTTAGCAATCACTTCAAAACCTTCTTTTTCCAATAATTTATGCGCAGCTGTTCCATGTCCACCTTGAAAATCATCGGGATTTAATTCACTCCCATTCGCAAATCGATTAGCAATAGATATGACAAGTTTTGGAGGATAAGACTTTCCTTTATAAACTAAGTTGTAAATCGTAGACTCACGTCCTTTGGGAATTCCATTCTTGTCGATTTCTTCAATTGCTTGTTCTAGGTGTTGTTTAGTAATGCGGTTTGGAATCATTTGTAGTGTTTTTTTTGAGGTAATTTAAAACATGATCATTATAAAGTTCTAAAATAACATTCTGTTATAGAACGATTTCATAAATAAAATCAACAGATCAAATTTAAGAAAAAACAGGAAATGATAAGATAAGAAGATGGATAATATTTCTATTCACTCCCCAACCACCAACACTATAAACAACTCATCCTTTATCGTCATCAACTGATTCAAAAAAAGTGCTTCTTTAAACGCTTCATCTTTGCTTTCTTATTCCCCTGGCCCAACCAAATCAAGTCCTTGAATAAAAACAATTTCATAATTATACTTTTGTTTTAAACGTCTTAAAAATCCTCAAATATTTCAAGGAACTCAGCTGTGTGCTTAAACTCCTCATAATCAATATAAAGTTCAAAGTCTTTAATGCGGTAAAGATAGACTTTCAAATGTTTTGCATTTACATCATAATCTAGATAATCAACAAGAAAGCATGCATAATCCTGAGTTGCTAATACTTCATGTTTTGCAACCCAATCTTTCACATCGGAAGGAGAATGTTTGATTTCATGATATATATGCAATTCTTTCTCGAAGGAACTTTCGCTTCTATGAAACTCAGAAATTGTTTCTAATTCTGAATATAAGTTTAAAAACTTAAGTTCAGATTCGGTGAGTACTTCTTTTAAAGGTGGAAACCTACTTATACTGCCGTCCTCGTGTTCAAAACTAGTATATTTACTTTCTTGGTATGCTAGAATTTTTTTTTGTGCGTCTGAATGTTTTAAGAGCCACCATTCAATTTTAGGCATTGAAACTGGGTGTTCTTCTGTAAAGATATGTGTTGTGAAGTTCATGTTATTAATCAATATTCCAGTATAAATCCGCATCGCCATCAAAAACATCGTCTATTTGTTGATCACTATAGCCTTCATAATCTTGGGCGTATGAACCATTATAATCTTCGAAAGTTTGGCTTTCATAGTAGTCGTCATCGTTAGCTGTTGATGTATTTGAATGATGTTTTTCGATAATTAAAACTTGTATAATAGCCTAATTCATCCAACAGTAATTCTTTGGTGAGGTTTAGTAATAATTCAGGATCTTTTTTTAATTCCTCGGCTAAACCCTTGTCTATTAAAACAGCAAATCGACTTAAACTATCCCAATGGCTATATAATCCAGTATCAAATCCTTCTCTATTCTTTTCTTGATAGAATGGCAGTTGGAAAACTCCAATGCTTTTTTTAATTTGTTTTGTATTACATTTTTCTATGTAACTAAAATCAAATTGTTTAATGTCATTTTTTTTGTATAAAACGTTATCTTGGTTATTATCGAATAAATAGGTGTCAATAATTGAGGAGATATTGCCGAAGTTTCTTCTCTTAACTTCGTTAATTATTTCTTGTGCCAATTTCAGGTCTGAAATAGTATCAATTAAAGCATCTAGACCTTTATAATCTTCTTTAAGTTGAATTGCTGATTGTATTGCAATTAAATTATTTATTTCATCCATATTATTCATTTGATAGTGGTGCACCCAGAAAATAAAACTCTTTAAACTTAATATGACAGGCTTTGTAATTCTTATCTTCTCCTTCACTGACATTAAATTCATCAGAATTAACTGCTACGCATTGTTCAAGGTTTTTTCTTTTAATAAACTCTTCTTTTGTTCGGACTAAGTAAACGTTCTTTTTACAATCAGTACAAAATTTCGTGTTGTATTCTTCAGAGTAAATTAAATCATGCCATTACTTAGTACAAGGTTTTTCAAATAGCCCTCTACTTATACTGTCTTTTAGCTCATTAATGATATTTAAAGCTTCTATTCGATTACCACGAGTTAATTCTTCTTTGGTTTCAATAATTTCTTCGAAATACTCATCTTTAAATAATTCATCTATTAGTTCTGTAATAGTGTTTTCATTCATTTCTGAAATCAAAATATATCCTTTTATGATATTGATTTTTTTTAAAATATGAAATCTTGTTTCTTTGGCCATAGGTAATAGGTTAACCTCTTTACTATTAATAATTTTCTATATCATTAAACAGATAAGTGTCATTATATCTATTTTACATTAAATGATCCGAGAACACAAATATTACACACATCTATGCACTACATCTGCACTCATAAATATTTATTTAAAATCCCTTCCGCTTTTTCTTTAATCGTCTGCCTTAATCCTGCCGGTTCTATTACCTCAATCCCTTCACCAAAGGACATTAGTAATGAAGTTAATTCATAATTGATATACACTTCAAGTTCAAGAACAAAATCCTCTTTATCTATAAGTCGTTGTGAACCATGAATTGGTTTACTTAAAATATAAGGTCTCAATGACGGCTCAACTTTCAACTTCACTTTTACTGGCTCTTCATTATTTGGAATTGAAACTCCAACAACATCTTCAAATAATTCATCAAAATCTGTAATGTTGTTTTTATAGGCTTTATCCACCTCCTTGATTTCAATTATTCTATCTAAAGATAAATTTGTAATCTGTTCGGTTTCATCTTGCAATACAAACAAGAACCATCTGTTGTTGTATTGTTTTAGAAATTGAGGATGAACAATATAGTTAACTGGTGCATCTTGTTTAAAACCTTGATATTTTATGTCAAGCACTTTCTCATATGCAATAGCATGGTACAATTCTGAAATATATTCCAATCCAACGAGAAATTCGTTTTGCTCAAACTGAATGATACCTTTTTTATCTGACACCAAGAAGAAACTAGATTCCAAACGTGTAACCATTTCTTCAATCCAAGTGAATTGTGGCAAACCTTTGAATCTACTAAGTGTAAATAAAGCTTCTTTTAACTGTTCAGCTTCTGACTCATTTAAAGGTTGAGAGTTAATAGAAGAATTTGGGTCAGCATACCGATAATAAACGCGTTTCCCATCTTTATGTCGTTCTAATTCTATGGAGTATCCGGCTTCACTTTCCATAAACCGGAGATCGTCATAAATCTGTCTTTTCTTCACCCCATCATCACTTCCCGAAAAATCATATATGGCTTGATTACAAGCTTCAATAAGGTCCTCCATAAAGTATTTCTTACCGGTATTCCTAAAACACTTATCAAGTGCTTGAAAACGAATTATTGCGTGTTTGTTTGTTGCCATTAGGGTGTGATTTGAATTAGTTCAACCTCTTTCTCGAATCTAAAATAATATTTAGTATAAACTTGGCTAAACTCTACTGAATCAAGATAGTCTTCTACGTCAATAATAATATTCTCATAAAACTTCAGTCCTTCGTTAATAAAGTCTTCACTATTTTTATAAGTTAGAAGATGAGTTTTTTTCCAATTTTTGGTCAGTTCGAATCCAGTTTCAAATAATAGTTTATTCTCTTTAAATTCAATAAGCCAATTAATTATTTCCTTCTCGTTTGCAGTATTTAAACTGTTAAATTCTAACATAGCTAGTTTACAAAATTCTTTTTCATCTCTTAAAAGTAAAACACTTTTCACATTATAGTAGGTAGAAACAAATGAACAAACGAAATAATGATCTAAATTCATGTACTTCACCGAATCAAAAAGTGTCGCCCATTTCTCATTCCAAAATTCAAGATCTTTTAAGGTAATAATTTTGTTTTCAAATCCTTTAAACTCATCCTCTGCTTTATCTATTCCTGTTTGCTGAGCTAAATGCATTGTTGAAGGTAAGTAGGAAGTTCTAAGGTCCTTCTTAAAGTAAAGATAAATTTGTTTGTTTTTCAAAACTTCAACATCATTTTTGAATTTTGTACATTGAGTCAAATCAATAATCCTACCTTCCTCCTCTTCAATAATGATATCTAAATAATCATTATTCTTCGTTAAGAATGAATATCCAAAACAGCCTACAAAACACTTTTGACAAATTCCTTTTTCTACCTTTTCAAATTGAGAAACTCCTTGGAATTTCTGATATTCAAATTGTTTATTTAACGTTTCAATGAACAAGTCTTTAGGTGCGTCAAAGTATGACCTATTGTCATCCAAAATGAGATTGATTGCATCAATGTTCATCGCTTTAATTGAACTTATTAGGTGTTGTTTATTGTTCATTTTAGAATGGTAATAAGTTCATATGCTCCAGATTCAGAATCCTTAGTTTCTCGTTTCAAATACAAACCATCTAGCCTAGCATTTGCCTTAATTTCACCCAACAATTCCTTACGAATATACACAGCAATTCTTTTTTCATCATCCCATGCTCTAAACCAGCCAAATTTATTTCCATTTTCATCTTTTGCTTGATTAAAACTAATTTCATCAAGACCTATTTCCTTTTTTATTCCAAGGATAGTACTCTTAATAGTATTCATATTTAGTTGTACCATATACTTCGAAATAATTATTAATCACAACTCCTTCTATTTTCAATATTAAAGTTTCATCAAGCGAATCCTCATTAAAATCATATACATATAAATATTGAAAATCATCATCTTGAATTAGATCACCTTTAAGATCAAATTGTTTAACCACTTTTTTTATGTCACCATTAGTGTTATAAGTTTCAATTACTTCGCCGTCTAAGTATTGAATACTTAAACAAATCTCCTCATTTTTCAAAAGATTATTTTCTATTTTTTTTACCAACTTTTTGATCTCATTATATTCTCTATTTTCTTCATAGATTAAAGTCTTTTTACCACTAATAAGTTCATACTTTTTCTCTTGAACCAATAGATTATCTGAATATGTGAAGTCCGTATGGTAAAATCTATTATTACTTATATCAGTAAATTTACTTTTAATCATATTATTGTTTTCCATGATTACTTCATAGACACTCATAATCTCATTAACCTCTTTAGGATAGCTTGCGCTATATTCCTCCTGAGTTAATGTGTATTGGTTATTCAAGACCTCAGTTGTAAAACTATCGTCAATAATTTTAGTCTTTAATCTGGTAATCCGATAACCTTGATCATAATATTCATATCGTTCTTCAGTTTCCATATCTGGAACACCATACCCTGATTGTGTTATAGAAGTTACCTTCATTAAACGATTTTCAGAATCATATTCATACGTATAATACACTTCACCAGCATGATAATATAAAAGTTTTCCTAACTCATCATACACCTTAGTATATCCAATTCCAGTGCCTGGCTTTGTGTTTACCTCATTTTTTAATTTCATTATTAGCTTATAATAGGATTCTAAAAAGTCATTTTATTTAATTTTTAAAAAGGCAAATCACCTTCATCATCGTCCATTAAATCTGTCGGTTCTTGAATTTGAGTAGCAGGGCTTTGTCCACTTAACGGTTCAATTCTCCAACCTTGTATTGTGTTAAAGTAAATAGCTTCTCCTTTAGGGTTAATCCATTCTCTACCTCTGATGTTGATTCCAATTTTCACATCTTGTCCAATTGTAAAATTGTCTAATAACTCACATCTATCTTGGGTAAATTCTATTAAGATAGATTGTGGGTATTGCTCTTCGGTTGTGATTACAACCTCACGTTTTTGAAAGCCTTTGTCACCAATTGTTTGCTTTTCATTGATTACTTTGATTTTTCCTGTTATTTCCATGGTTTTTGATTTGAAAATTTTTTAATATTCTATTAAAGTAGTGGATTAGTTATTGGTCATTAGATAATCTATATCAACTTCAGTAGTATTGACGTATTCTATAAACTCACTAATCACTGGTCGAATTCGATTAGACTTACTGTATTCCCATTTTATATCTGGAACCGTTAAGCCCAAAATTCCAAGATGCATAATATTTGCATAACTTGTATTATTAGGGAAATGATCCTTGAATATTATAGGCCAGCATTCAGACATTTTTCGGGCAATGAACTCAATTTGGTTCATTGATAGATTATCATTCTCCATAATATATTTAACACCTTTTTGTTTATCCGATAATAAATACTTGTCAAAGTAGAAGCTTAGAATAGCATTTAGATTCTCTTCCGTTTTCGGGTAAATATTCAATTCTCTATTTGGTAAAATCATAAGGTAAGTTTTAAAATTAATAGTTTCTTTTTAATGATGTTACAAATGTGAGGACTATCTGTGCAGAGGATGTGCATAGTAGTTGTTTCGCTCTGATTTCAGCAAATGTTTTTATTCTATTTCTATTGCTTTCCAACCCCATTCATCTTTCTTTTTATTGAATGATAGTATAGCCTTCCCATTTACTGTTTGTCCATCAATCAGATTACTTCCTTCAATAATTTTCGGCTCAATAAATATAATTTCTACGAATCCGAAGTTTTGAGGAGAAACAACTTTTAAGTTTCCTTCAAAATGTCGAATGGCCTCAGATTTAATATGGCTTCCAGCTTTTTTAGCTGTTAGTATTTTATAAAAACCATTGTCACCATCATCATTGAAACGTACAAAAAAAAGATCTCCTATATTTGGTTTTTCTATATGTCCTGAATAATTAAAAAAACCAAATTTCGTTTTATTTTTAACGAAGTTGAGCATATTCTTATTATGGTTCACAAACTCAATTGCAATTAACTCTTCGGGTTTGTCCTGAAATAAGATTTCCTCAGCCTTTTTCAAATTGTTTGAATACAAACTTTTATTATTTTTATTATCGATAGCTGTCTTATACCACTCCTGCTCTAACCATTGGGTTATTTGATTGGGCAACCTCCACTCCTGCTTATTTCTTATAGTTATAACTTTTTGAATTTCGGTTTTAGCTTCATCAAATAACTGTTTTTCTATAAGTAATGCAGCAAATGATTGTCTTAGTTTTATTAAAAAGTCTTCAGGTGTTTTTAGACTTAAAGCTTTGCAGTAGCATGCAAACTGAATTTCTTTATCATCAGCGAAGATTTCTGCCATTAATTCCCAAACCCAAAAGTCATTTCTTTTTTGTTTTGCAAAAGGTAAAAATGCAGACAGAACATTTTCCTTGCTCCCTAATGCCAGCAGTAATTTCACTTTGAAATAGGGAGGGTATTGATATTCAGAATACTTTTCAATTATAGCATCCAATTTTGGTAAAAAGGATTGTATCTTTTCCTTGTCTATGACTCTTTGTTGTCCAAAAGGATCAATTGCATTGCCTTCCAAAAGTTTCTTGGAATACGCGATATATGCCTGCTCGGCAACTGACATTATCTTCTTATCTTTAAACACCTCTTTTAAATAGTCTTCGGAACGAAGATATTCAAAATCCCACCAATCGGCAAAAGTCAGATAACCTGACCAGTTTTGATAACCTTTGTGAAAGGCTTTATAAATAAATGAATATGCTTCTGAAGGTTTTGTGAAATGAAATTCTTTTATTGTAGCAAATATTTGATCGATCTTTGAATAGTCAATTGGTTCAGAGTTTTGTAATTTAAAAATAAAGCTTCCAATTTGATAAGCTGAGGTATCAAAAATCATTACTTCCTCTCTAGGTAAATTGAGATTCTTTATTTTCATAAGGTTTTCTATAACTCCTTCAAAATTTGATTCTAGAACATATTTCTTTAAAAAAGCATAGTAAACCCAACTAATATTTCGCTTTGTCCAAATATTAGTTGGTTGGGCGTTTAATTCTTCTTGAGCCATTGCTAATGCCTCATCTAGTTTTCCCGCTTCTCTTAATTCCTTAATTTCTTTAGCTGGCATAATCAGTCATTTTAAGTTATTGACAATGTTTTTGATGTTTTTTAAAATTGAAGCATCTGAACATTTCTTTCCAAGTGGAGTAACATTTCCAAAAAATCCATCACTGTCATATTGAAAATCGATTACACAACTTCCATTTTTAGAATCGATCTTATACCTTTCGCGATAATCAAGATGTTTTACTTCTGTTATTAAAAAATCATCGCTTAGACTTTCAGAAATGTGCTTAAATAAGCTTTGTAAAAAAGGTTTTTCTTTCTCTAAGTCTATATCAAATTCAATTTGTTCCAAGATGGTATCCGCGTTATTTCTATTAACATTAATTACGATAGAAGCATGAAGAGTCTTTGATATGAATTCAAATAACTCTTTTGAATTTGTGTGTGAAGGTATTATTTGAATTTTATCTTTAAAATCGTTATTCTTATTTACCCAATATACTAATGAGGCCGTTTGATCTTCTTTTTTAAAGTAATAACGGATTTCATAATTAACTTTTTTCCACCCAACAATTTCTATTGATTGTTTTTTAAGCAAATACCAGTTTCGAATAAAATGATTTTGAATCTTTAAAGGTGCTTCTGCTAGTCCTAATTCATTTAGTTTAGGAAGTACATCTTCAAAATCTATATCTACAGACTCTGTTTGCAGACCGGTAAGTTCAGTTACTGCTTGTTCAATCTCAGGTTCAATATAAATCATCTTCGAAAAAGAAGTGAAATAAGGTGGGTTGATACAAAACAGTTTCTTAGAAGCTCTAGTTACGGCTGTATATGCCCATCGATAAAAGTCCGAATTTGTTTTACCGGAGCTGTCATGTTCCGATTTATAAAAATTAAAATCAGACTTTGTGCCTCTATCCCAAAATACAAAAGCATTATCCCATTCTCCACCTTGTGCTTTATGACATGTAACAGCATAGCCAAATTTCATAAGGATACAATTGAAAAACTCATCTTCTCTGAGTGCTTCTGTAAACTCCTCTGAACCTCTTTTGAGCTTAGGATGTCTTTTGACAAAGTCAACATAAAGTGCTTTCTGCTCTTCAACTTTCAAATTACTATCTCCATAAAGATAATTCTCCAAGAAATAACCTTCTACTTTTTTAGACACGTTATTTTCATCTGGAATGAGCATTGTACACTTTCTCCAAGTAAGTGGTACTACCGTTACTTTTCCACCTTTCTCCTTGAATAAAACTTCTTTAGATATACTTTCAGGGGAAACTTCAGTAACAATAGCGAACTCTCCATTCATTATATTCAAACGATAGTTATTACCGCTTATAATTACTGTATCCGTTTCCTGTAAAGTAAGGTTCTTTCCATATTTATTCCTGCGGTAAGCTTTGTTTAAGTCACTTGCAGTCTTATTTTTATAGCATACAATAATCTTTTTACCACTTTGTTTATTATATGTTTCTACAAAATTCTGAATCTGTGGATTAAATATATCACGCTTGTTTTCTCTTAAATCAAAATCATTAAAATGTCCAGAAGTTAAACACTGTCTAATTTTCGTAGCTGAATCCAAAATAGAGTTATTAGCATCTTGACGCTTCACTTCTTTCATTTCAACAATGGAAGATTTTAATCCATACTTTTCAAGTAAATAATCTTGAGATAATGCAGGTGAAAAATTCATTCCAATTGGTGGTAGTTGAGCTGGATCTCCTATGAAAATAACCTTGCTTTTAGAATCAGGATTCTGAATGCTCCCGTAACTCATCAAGTCATACATTAGTTGACCAGTTCCAAAACGGAAAAACTCGCCTTCATTGTAAACATCGCTTAACATAGAAGCTTCATCCACAATTAATATTGAGTTTTTAGCATCTGGATTCTCATATAACTTATATTGATACAAGTATGATATGTTACTTTCATCTTCTCCTTCCTTGATTTCTTTCAATTCATCAAAGTTATAGATAGCTCTATGTATTGTACTCCCTGGGTAACCAGTTTTTTGATTAATTACCTTCGCTGCTCTTCCAGTTGGAGCCATCAATTGATACAGTTTTCGTTCAGCACCAAGAAAGTCTATAATCCCTTTTAAAAGAGTAGTTTTTCCACTTCCTGCATATCCTTGAAGAATGAAAATTTTTTCATCACTTTTTAAAAACGCATCTATTCTCTCAACAGCATTTTGCTGATCAGAAGTGAGGTTGATATGTTTAAAATAATCGTAAATTTTCATTGTTTCGTTTAATTTCTACAAATATGGACTTGATGTATGGAGAGGAGACCTATAGTTAATTATACTTCTTTATGAGTTTATTTATTTGATCATTAAGTTTAGGTTCTTCTAGTACATATTCTATATTCTTTAGATTAATATTACTATCGTCAAGAATAAATTTTAAAAAGTCTATTAATTGCTTTAGCTCTTTAGTTGTAACAATACCTATTTCGGGATGAGCTGCCTTTGTGTTTCTAACTTTATAAACTTTAGTCCAGTTTTTTTCTCCTGAAGTTTCTAAACCATATCTAAAAATCAGAAGAGCGGAAACGATAGTATTTGTATCTAATGGTCTTGAAATAACGCCTTCTTTCCTTTTGTAATTACCGCTACTAAAAGTGATTGCTGATTTAAATTTGTATGTATTTCGAGATGTTTTTTCAATGTTCTCAAATACAAGAAGTTCAGTTTCTTTTATTTTGATAAAATTAAGCCCTTCACTATTTTTGATAAAAATAGTTTCACTTGAAATAAACTCTTCTATTATTAAAAATAATTGTAAATAGGCATAATTCAAATACTTTTCAGAATCAATTGAATCGCTCATTAATTTAAAACCTATATCTAATTGGTAATTGTAATCGGAGTTTATTTCTCTTAAACTTTTGATTTCGTACCATATAGATTTTAAAAATAATCTTTTTACTGCTGTTTTAATTGTTTCTTTAAATGAAATAATACTTTTTTTTGTAAAGTTCTCATCAACACTATTCTCGGGAGCTTCTTTAACTATAAAGCCATCAGCTCCTGCTTTTTGCAAAGCTTGTAAACTCCAAACCTTATTTGTTGCTGAAAAAATAATAACCTGGATACCTGGGTTGATCTCTTTAATAGCTTTTAATAATTTCAATCCGGTTATCTTGTTTATATCGTTTTCTATGAAGTCTTCCTTATGTATTCTAAAATCTAAAATGACAATGTCTGTCCCTTCTTTGACTTTTATAATTGATTCATTAATAATTTCCTCCTGAGTTTTATCTTTTAATACATCTCCAAGATAATCAAAGTCAAATTCATTTATATCAAATAATATTTTACAGAAAATTTCATACCATCCTTTGTCCGCTTCATCATCTATAAATAAAACTTTAGGTTTTAATTTAGATTTTGCTTCTATTTTGATTTGCAGTTCCTCATTACTAAACGTGTCTGATTCTTTTATAGGATGAATTGCTTGAAGGTATTTGAAATAAATATTTTCTTCAACCTTTTTTGTTATCTTTTGGATATCATCATCTGAAGCTCCAATTATTTTTGCCCAGCGGTATATAGCCCATTCGTTGGCAATTGTATGATTGTCAGTTGTCTTTTCTTTTATTTCTATGGTATCAACAAAGCTGCCCCACTTCAGGCTTTCATTAGTTTTAATGTTCAAACTTTGAAGAAAACTAGGCTTCTTACTTAGTTCATCAATATTAAAATCTGATTTATTTATAATTTCAAAACGCGCAGTGTTTACAATGTTTGTTTGATCTGATTTAATTAATTCATAGATTTTTTTGGGATTGCTAGATTCACAATAAATAAAAATTGGCAAATCCCAAAACTTCCCTTTCATTAGTCGATAATATACAGCAAGTTCAAATAATCTAAAAATTGATTGAAAAACATTTTGATCTATTATTATCGAATCAACATCGTGTTCTAAATGATTTGATATTTCATTAAACAAGGATATGTAATTCCCATGAAGCTTTTTATCATTACCGATAATAGAGTCTACATTTACACAGACAGTATCTAAATATTCTGTTTTGTTAATATTCCCATTTTCTAAATAAACATATACTACTTTACTCATCTATTTTATTTTTAATTGATTCTAATACTGTATCTTGATTTTCTACTGATATCTCAACCCCATCATAACCTAATATTTTTAAGCATTTTAAGGCCAACCCTTTATCAAATACATTTGATAGTTTAAAATAGCTTGCTTTCAAAAATCTATTTATATAATTATCTGAATAGAGTGCAAGTAAATACCAATTTCCTATTTCGATAGAGAAATCGATGAATCGTGGTAAATTTAAAGTAAGCTCTTCTCTTGGTATGTAAGATATATACTGATCTTTAGTTGGAATATTTTCTAATGTACTTCCTCCGCTATAAATAATTAGCTTGTATAAGAATTTAGTAGTGACAAAAGCTATTAATTCAGAAATAATTTCTGTTGAAACTCCATTTTGATAAAAGCTTTTATGAATAATGACATAGTCATAATTTTTAACATCTTTAAATCCACCCGTTTCAACATCAAAAATGGGTGAAATATCAAGAGAACACTCTACATTGCTAATATTTGAAAATTCATTTTTAAACTTTACAAATTCCGTTTTCGTATCCTCTATAATTAATATATTTTTCATACTATTTTAAAAACTTTAATTGAAATACTAGGCCGCCTTTACCTTCAGGTCTCGGATCTAAATTTCCTTTTGGTAATAAGGAACAGTGGAAATGTTCACCTTTTATGGTTGTAAAATACACTTCTACATCGCAAACTGAGGTTAAATTAGACTCCCTTACACTATCCAATAAATACTTTATAAACAAATCCTTATCTTTTTTTATAACACTATCTTGGTCTGTAATTTCCAATACAACAAGCTCACTATCCTTATTTTCATCATATACTTTTTGGGTTAAAAAAAGGACTCTTTTTTCAAGTGGATTAAATGGACGTTCTCCTTTTAAATTTGAGTGCTTTAGAATGCTTTCTGTTGCCCAACTTATAAACTTTTTCAATGCTGGGTTCCATGCGAAAAAGTGATTTTCATCTAAATGAAATTCAAGTTGATTTTTATTAAATAAATCATTTTTTTCGTTATTTTTAAAACTATGTTTATCTTCATAACTTTGATATTTGATGATGTTCATTAAAAAGTCTTTAAGAATAGAAGACTCAACTTTTTCATCATCAAACCTATATTTTCTTTTGAGATTTTGAATTGCTGTATTAAAAGTTTTGAAATGGTCATTCTTAAAAACATTACCCTGAAGCCCTCCAAAAATATACCTTAATTTTTCTTTATCCACCTCTTTTATAACAACTTCATTTTTAGAATTAAAAGGATGTTTTCCTCCATTTTTAATTATCTCTTCACCATATATTTCATATGCAGTAATTAATGCATCCAAGCTTTTGTATAATTCATAAGGTACATCCTTTAGTTTTTTAAAATCATTTCGTGCTTGGATAATTTTGGACTTGTATTCTCCAATACTATCGATAGTATATCCATGAACTAAATATTTAAAGGCATACATTGCTGAATTAAATTTAAATGATTTAAATATTTCAAAAGTTTGTTCAGGTTTATGATTGATGTAATTCTTGTTTTTATCTGACCTCCCTATATTTGTACCCTCATTTTTATTAAATGTAATTTCAATTCCTTCTTTTTCCCAAACATCAAGTATCTGATTGATTGGATCAGAAACACCTACAAGTTTATCAAACCTGTTTTTTAATCCTAAATACGTGCTGTCTTCAAATCCTTTCACCATCTTTAGAAACTCCAGCTTTCCATCGAGAACATTCTCTAATTGCGCACTTTTGCTTTTGACATGCCCTTTGTCTTCAAGGTAATCATTCTTGAAAAGTTTATTGGCTTTTTCATATCCGTACTTCTCCCAGTAATATAACCACATGCGCAATTGCTTTATATATCTCTTTTGCACATTAACTTTTTCATTAACAATTAATCCTGTAACCTCCTGGCGATAACCAGCTTTTTGAAGACGGGTCTTTTTAGGATTAATTTTAAATTTTTGATCTTCTTCAATAATGCGCTTTAGCTCCTCTTCGAACTCTGTTTTATTATATACATTATGCAATGATGAAAAGGTAATATCATCAGCATACCTGGAATAAAATACACCGAAACGTTTACCTAATCCATTCAATCTTTTATCTAACTTTTGACAAAGTATATTTGTAAGGGTAGGAGAGGTTGGGCTTCCTTGTGGTAAAACGGTCTGGATTTTACCATCAACTTCAAAAGGGTGTGTACAAAGACTAGCGAGTAGAAATGCCAATGATTCTTTATCACCATTTAGGTTAAAAGGCTCATACATCAATCCTAATTTCACTCTATTTCGATCAAAAGAATGGAAAAAGTCTTTTAAATCCATATTGAGCACGTAATGGTGACCAACATGTATCTTAGCGTTATCAACTATGGATTTCCCCATAACAAAACCAATTGCTGCATGGTGCGGCTCAAAAATGCATTGCAATACAAAATTGAGTGGACGTAAGATAGCCTTTAACCCATCTACTGGTGCGTTGATAGTTCTGTCTGTTCCTGACTTTTTCTTGATGACAAAAGTAGTGTAGCGTTTTTCACAAAACTGTGGGTTAGCATAGTACGTAAGCGTCTTTAGTTGAATAGGAATAGTGTTCTCTCCATATAGGATATTTTTACCATCGTTTAATAGCTGTACTAAATCTTCCTTGCTTTGCATAGCTGCAAATTGCTTTCTTATTAGGTCGATATGGGTTTGTTCAATTTTCATTTCATAAGTTTTGAAGAACTTTAAAAACACTTGCCGGATACTCTATTTGTATATTATTACAGATTTCTGCTAGATCTTTTAATCCAGCATTTTCATTAATAAAGTTAATATATAATATAAAATTATTATAATATATATATACATTCATCCCAATAGAATTGGGATAAGATGCCGATCGTTGTCTCAAAATAAATCTTGAGACCAGCATCCACGAATCAATATCATTAGCAAGTGTTTCAAAGAACTTCTGCAAGTATAGAGAACATATGTGCACTGTAGCTGCACTCTAAATATACAGATAAAATCAAATTAGGATAATGTATTTTAAAGTTTCTCTAATTAATATGTCTTAAACCCCCTGGAACCCCTCAAACATCCCCACAACCTCCCTTTTACTCCTTCCATAACTCACTATCCCAACCTCCAACGGCGTATTCTTAAAACAATTCAGCGCAATCCCTAACGCATCCATTATCCATTGCGTATCATTTCCAAAAGCGCCGCCACCTAATAACGTAAGAAATACCTTTTTACATCCTGTCCGTTCATAATTAATTAAAGCAGCGTGCAGTGTAGCTTCATAACTTGCTTCAAGGACTAATCGCGCAAAACTTTCCCAGTAAATGGGATCAACAGAGGAATACGCAACGGGTAGAGCAGAGCAGTATGCCTGAGAAACGATTTGCTTTGTATTGTTTAACGTCACCTCCGTATTCCATTGAATCCCAATTTTCAACTTTCCTTTTAAATGCTCTCTTTGAAGGGGAGTCAAACGGGCTAACTGCGCATTGATATTTAATAGTCCCTCTTGGCTGGGTAATGCATAACCATTACTCATTTCCCAAAGAGTGTACTTTACGTTGTTTAATTCTTCACCGATAAGTTCAAGACAATCAATTTGCTTGTTTTCGGTTTGACCAAGTTGATTTCCAACCGGTACAAAATAGTTTCTATAGATTGTCCCAGCACCACAAGCAATTGCGCATGCCGGACCTTGTGTTTTATCTCGTTCATAAATATCCACCCCTTTTTCTGGTGTCACATATGGACCAACCATTTCTAATAAGTTAAACTGAGAAGCCGCTTGGAAAAGTGCATTTTTGTTTCGTGGATCGCAATGTATTTCTTGAATATCACCTATGATTTCGTGTACTTTAAGTTTCTCTTTATACGTATTCAAATAGGTAGATTTATTCCTTAACTCTTCTAAAGTAGGCACTTCTAAACTACCCCATTGATATGCTTTTCCATTTACCTTGGATATCAAGTGATCACCATCAATAATGATGTTCTTCCTTACGTTTTCAGGAGATTCTTCTTCGAATCCAACGAGTTGTTTAAACCACATATTCTTGCTGTTAATTTTGAAATACATTATTCAATTCACCTAAAAAGGAGGTTCATCATCATCTACATAGTTTTCTTTCCTCTCTTTTTCTTTCCTCAAGAATTCTTCAATTCTTCTCTTCGCGTTCGCCTTAACTATTTTTAGACGATCTGGTAGAATTTCCCTATCACAAAATAATTCATTAAATATTTTGATAAAATATAAAGTGAAGCAAAATAAATTCCAGTCAACGCTAAACTCGACATCATGTATTTCTTCTCTAACCCATATTTTTCCAGTTCTTTCATGGAAATTATATTCATCAACAATAAACTCTGGAGTTCCCTCATTAAAAACTCTTTCATTTTTTCTAAGCCAATCTTTTAAATCGGGCATAGTGTGTTTTATTCGGTGATACTCCTTCATTTCTTGCTTAAAGTAAGCTTCTTTTCGAGCGCTTTCTGAAATCTCATTTACAAAATGAAAAAAATCTAAAAACAACATAAAAGGTCTAATTACATCTCCTTCAGTCCGAGATTCATAGTTATATGAAGGTGGTGGAGGAGTATAAATAACGTTATGTTCTTTCAAATAGCTAACGATTTCAGCGTGAATATCAGAATGCTTCAATAGCCACCATTCAATCTTGTCCATACTCATAAGTGGACTGTCATTAAGCTCTTCAAAGTCTTCTAAATAGTCATCAGGGATTTGAGGTTTCATAGGGGTTATTTTAAACTTACATTCAATTATACGGTTAAAAATAAGAAATATCAATTGCTTAGGTTTTAAAATTACATTTAAAACTTGAATCTAACAATCGCTAAAACCGAGTCTTTATACTTTCCATCTAGTATCTTACTTCATTCTCATAGAGATAAACGAGTACCTTTCCCTTTCTGGAAGTTATATATCTTTGAAACTTGCTATTTGGCTTATCTTTTATTGTTAGTTGAATTAAATCGTTCTCTAACATGGGAACAATATTCGTTTTGAAGTTTTTAGTTTGGTTGGAAATTTCTAAGCAATCTTCAAGTATCTCTTTTCTTTTCTTAGCTGTTTCACAAAACCTCAATATTGAATACTCTTTACTTGTCAAGTTTTTCGCCTCTTCTAAATACTTTTCAATAATTTTACTTGTAGGCCTAAATTCTTCATCTTGATAAATTTTCGTGAGATGTAATATTAATTCACTATAATCATTCAAATCATCTTGGTTACCTACTTGGTTACTTACTTGGTTACCTTCTTGGTTACTATCGTCTTCAACTTTAGGAAACACAATTCGAATGAAATTATCAGAAAACTTAAAACACTCTTTCCCATAGGTTTCCAATATTCTAGGAATACCAGAATCCAATTTCTCTAACAAATATTATGTCATGAAGTTTGAGGAAAATAAAATCATAAGAGAAGTTCTTCCTCCTCCTCTCCCTAAAAAGTTGAAAACTTATTACCTCCGCTCTCACACTCTTTCTCACTCTATAAGTTTCAACGTCTTTTACTTCCCAATACAGAAATTAGCAAAAATATTCCCCAACAAATCATCAGAAGTAATCTCCCCAGTAATACTCGACAAATGTCTAATCGCACTGCGAATATCCATCGCCAGTAAATCCCCAGAAATCTGCATTTCTAAAGCCTGCTCTACCTGATTCATGTCTACTAAAGCATTCGAAAAAGCTTCGTAATGTCTTGCATTGATCACGATAGTGTCGCTTTCTGTCGCTAACTCAGCAACAGACTTCGCTAATTCTGCTTTTATCGCATCTAATCCATCGTGATTTTTAGCTGAAATTGCGATGACTGGATACTTTTCACTGTAATCGGCGAAATTAGTAGTGTCCATGTTTTCCGTTTTGTTGGCAAGTAGAATTATGGATAAACCTTGACGTTCTAAACGTTTTAAATCGATTCTAACGTCTCCTTTTGTAAGTTCGTTAGCATCGAAAACATAAAGTAGAATGTTAGATTTACTTACTTCAGATATTGCTCTAGCAACTCCGATTTTTTCAATTTCATCTGTAGCTTCGCGAATTCCTGCAGTGTCAATAAAGTTGTATAGAATCCCGTCAATTGTTAAACGTTCTTCAATTGTGTCTCTTGTGGTTCCTGGAATGTCAGAAACAATTGCTCGTTCTTCATTCAGTAAGGCATTCAGTAAAGTGGATTTTCCTGCATTTGGTCGACCAGCGATTACTGTACTTACACCATGTTTTATGGCGTTTCCATAGGCAAAAGATTCTGTCAATAAAGTTAATTTTTCTTTCAACTCAATTACTAAATCATTCAACTCTGTTCGGCTGGCGAATTCTACGTCTTCTTCCGAGAAGTCAAGTTCTAGTTCTATTAATGATGCGAAATCCATTAAACGCTGACGTAAATGAGCGATTTTATCAGAATATCCACCACGCATTTGATTCATGGCAATTTCGTGGCCTTTTTTAGAATCTGAGGCAATTAAATCAGCGATTGCTTCGGCTTGAGATAAATCCATTCGTCCATTGAAATACGCACGCATGGTAAATTCTCCTGGCTTTGCCATTCTACAACCTGCTTTAAAAAGTAAGTTCAGAATTTGTTGTTGAATATAAGTTGAACCGTGGCAAGCAATTTCTGTAGTATGTTCTCCAGTAAAGCTTTTCCCTTCTTTTAAAACAGTGACTAAAACTTCATCAATCACGTTTTTCTCTTCATCTCGAATCGTTCCAAAATGAACAGTATGTGTATCAACTTTCGTTAAATCCTTAGAAAATATTTTAGAAGTCAATGTCAGCGCTTCTTCTCCTGAAACACGAATAACCGCAATCGCCCCTACTCCATTCGCAGTAGATAATGCACAAATTGTATCTTTTTCAATCAATAAAGCCATGGTAATTGTTCTTAGCGTTTAATTTTGCAAAGATAAGGATTCGAAAGCGAGTTATTGGTTGAAATAAGACGAAAGTTGATGAATGTTCATATGCTAGCAAATGTGGTTGCCGGATGCGCTGTAATGGAGCGAGGAACCTGTCCCGCAATTTATTACCACTGACGTATTTTTCATTCTAATTAAGGTATCATCACCTTTCAATTCATAAAAGATTTCTACTAAGCAAAAGTTTTGAATTTTAGATGATGTATAAAAAAAACATACCACGAGGTAATACCTCGCGGTAACTTTTTATGGTTCTATATGATTCTGTATGGGTATAATGAAAAAAGTCCGTCGGCTGACGGTCGATTTAATTCGAAAAGGAATATCTATTATCTCAAAGTAATCCTAATTTCAATCCCATAAATACCTTTCATCATAATCAACTTTGTATTTC
>Ga0265293_10000089_pt1 | contig 208873 bp, 173 predicted proteins | sample Munlanlewell138R_FD_192505 | JGI IMG/M metagenome (GOLD analysis project Ga0265293, IMG submission 192505) | Leachate microbial communities from a municipal landfill in Southern Ontario, Canada - Leachate well 138R | ecosystem: Engineered > Solid waste > Landfill > Unclassified | place... | reverse complement strand
GATCTGTCACAGATCCGGCACAGATTCGTCACATGGGAGATGGCGCGCCTGGAGGGATTCGAACCCCCGACCAATGGCTTCGGAAGCCACTACTCTATCCGGCTGAGCTACAGGCGCGTTTTTAAAGGACTTTTTCCTGGCGAGCCGCCGAAAATGACCAACGGCTCCGTGACACTTTACAACGCCCGCAAGTCCGATGAGTGATGGCTTCGGAAGCCACTACTCTATCCAGCTGAGCTACGGGCGCGTTTTGTAAGGACTTTTTCTGCGGGTGGGTCGTTTTCGAGTACTGTCTTCGTGCCCACTTTTTCCAGTCTACCAGCACGTCCAACGGCTGTGAGTACTGTCTTCGGAAGCCACTACTCTATCCAGCTGAGCTACGGGCGCGTTTTATAAGGACTTCTCTGCGGGCGGGTCGATTTCGAGTAGTGTCTTCGTACCCGCTTTTCCCAGTCTACCAGCACGTCCAACCGCTGAGAGTACTGCCTTCCGAAGCCGCTACTCTATCCGGCTGAACTACAGGCGCGTGCGCGGTGCGCGGTGGGGCGCTGCCGGGGCAGGGCCGGGCGCGTCCGGCCGGCAAGTGTAGCAGAGCCGCCGCCGTCTGCGAGGCGCGGGAGTCGCTTCGCGCATACTGTGCGGCCCTTTCGCCGGACTGGTCCGCACCATGTTCCGTTGGTTCGAACGCCGTCTCGATCCGTTTCCGTCGGTGCCGCCGACGCAGCCGCCGCGCAGCTTGTACGCGTTCTGCCGCCACTACACGCGCGGGGCGGAGCGCTGGCTGTTGCTGATGGCGCTGACGACGGCGGGGATCGCGGTGGCGGAGGTCAGCCTGTATGCCTATGTCGGCTCGCTGGTGGACCGGCTGGGCGAGACTTCGCCGGCCACCTTCATGGAGGTCGAGGGCGAGCGTCTGTTCTGGATGGGTGCGCTGGTGCTGGCGCTGCTGCCGGCCCTGGTGATGCTGGCTTCGCTGGTGCAGCACCAGACGTTGCTGGGCAATTTCCCCATGCGCATCCGCTGGAACGTGCATCGCTACCTGCTGCGGCAGTCGATGGACTATTTCCAGGACGAGTTCGCCGGGCGCATCGCCACCAAGCTGATGCAGACCTCGCTGGCGGTGCGCGAGACGGTGGTGAAGCTGCTCGACATCGGCAATTACGTGCTGGTGTATTTCATCGGCACGCTGGTGGTGGCGGCGTCGGCGGACTGGCGGCTGATGCTGCCCTTCCTCGGTTGGCTGGTCTGCTATGCGCTGTTGATGCGCTATTTCGTCCCGCGCATGGGCGCGGTGTCCAGCGCGCAGGCCGATGCGCGTTCGGTGATGACCGGGCGCATCGTCGACAGCTACACCAACATCGCCACGGTGAAGCTGTTCTCGCACTCGCAGCGCGAGCAGGCCTACGCGCGCGAGGCGATGGATGCCTTTCTGCTCACCGTGCATCGGCAGATGCGGCTGGCCACCTGGGTCTACAGCGCGCTGTATGCGATGAACATGGCGCTGCTGTTCGCGGCGGTGACGCTGGGCCTGTGGCTGTGGCATCAGGACGCGGTCAGCGCCGGCGCGGTGGCGGTGGCGATCGCCCTGGTGCTGCGCATCCTCGGCATGTCGCAGTGGATCATGTGGGAGCTGTCGGCGCTGTTCGAGAACATCGGCACGGTGCAGGACGGCATCAATTCGATCTCGCTGCCGCCGACGGTGGACGATGCGCCGGATGCCCCGGCGCTGGCGGTGGTGCGCGGCGACATCCGCTTCGAGGACGTGAGCTTTCACTATGGCAAGGCCGGCGGGGTGATCGAGGCGCTGGATCTGCACATTCGTCCAGGCGAGAAGATCGGCCTGGTCGGCCGCTCCGGTGCCGGCAAGTCGACCCTGGTGAACCTGCTGCTGCGCTTCCACGATTGCGAGCGCGGCCGCATCCTGATCGATGGCGTGGATATCGCCGGCGTGCAGCAGGATTCATTGCGCGCGCGCATCGGCGTGGTGACGCAGGACACCTCGTTGCTGCATCGGCCGGTGCGCGACAACCTGCTCTATGGTCGGCCGGAGGCCAGCGAAGCGGAAATGATCGCCGCAGCCAGGCAGGCGGCGGCGCACGAGTTCATCCTCGACCTGACCGATTCCGCCGGCCGCCGCGGCTACGATGCCCATGTCGGCGAGCGCGGGGTGAAGCTGTCCGGTGGCCAGCGCCAGCGCGTCGCCATTGCCCGCGTGCTGCTGAAGAACGCACCGATCCTGATTCTCGACGAGGCCACCTCGGCGCTGGATTCGGAAGTGGAGGCGGCGATCCAGGAAAACCTCAATCGGCTGATGGAAGGCAAGACGGTGATCGCCATCGCCCACCGCCTGTCCACCATCGCGGCGATGGACCGGCTGGTGGTGATGGACCAGGGTGCCATCGTCGAACAGGGCACCCATGCGCAGTTGCTGGCCTTGGGCGGGTTGTATGCCCAGCTTTGGCAGCGGCAGTCGGGTGGTTTCATTGATGAGTGAGGGGTGTTTGGTTTCACTCGCCTGACATCGCGTTGTCGTGTGGATTTCGTCTGTCTGGGCAGCGGACGAATCGCTTTTTCTTGAGTGGCCTATAGCAAGTACCGATTGGCTTCACTCGCCTGACTGTTGTGCTGTCGCCGGGTTTCGTCCGCCTCGGCGGCGGCCGGGTTACTTTCTCTGCTTGCCCAGAGAAAGTAACCAAAGAGAGGGCACCCCGGCATCGCGCATCGCTTGCAGGGCAAGCGATGTTCCCTGCGTTGCTCGGCAATCGGCGGCCGGCGCGGACTCGGCCATCCATGGCCTCGAACATTCGCGCCTTTCCCCGCCGCTTGCCGGCGCTACTCGGCGCGGTGCAGGAGGGGTTGAAGGTCAAGAGCCGGAGCAAAGCCAGCGGGCCACGGGTTGTCGCGCTTCTGAAGCGCCGGAATCCCCAACCCCCGTTCGCGCCCTTGAACCCTCCTCGCCCGTTCGCGCTGAGGTATCGAAGCGCCTGCTAGGCGTCAACAAGTAGCCCGGATAAGCGAAGCGCATCCGGGGTTTGCCTGCGGATCTTTCGACCAGCTCAGAGCAAGTGCGCCTGCGTCCAGGCATGCGCTTCGATACCTCAGCGCGAACGGGTGAGGTGGTTTCAAGCTTTTCAGCACAAACGGGTGAGGTGATTTGAAGCCTTCGTATCTCAGTGCGAACGGTGTGGTGATTTCAAGTTCTGTCGGCTCCACCGCTTTGCGGTTTGAGCCGACCTACACGGGCGTCGGCTCTGGCTCTTCGCTCCACCACCCCGTCATCGCGCCGAGCAACGCAGCCGGCTTCGGGGGAAAGGCGCGAATGTTCGAGGCCATGGATGGCCGAGTTTGCGCCGGCCCGAAGGCGGCGAGTAGCGCAGGGTGAGCCGGGACTTGATGTTTCGCCATCAGGCGGAACATCCCGGCGAACGCCCGCACAAGGATGTGCGGGCAGGCAAACGCTCCAGGGATGGATACTTGCCTCGCCACGCCTCGAAGGTAACGGCGCGATGCCCGGGTCGCCTTTCTTTTGGTCACTTTTCTTTGGCGAAACAAAGAAAAGCGACTCGGCCGCCGCTGAGGCGGACGAAACCCCCGCGACAACCCCAAGTCAGGCGAAGGAAGCCACATGCGAACAGCTTGGACGGCTGCAAGAACGCGACCAGCAGTGGGCCGAGGAAGCAGTACTCAATCCCCGCCAGGCTTGCGGCGGGCGCGCGGGTGGGCGGCGTCGTAGACCTGGGCCAGGCGCTGGAAATCCAGGTGGGTGTAGATCTGCGTGGTGGCGATGTCGGCGTGGCCGAGCAGTTCCTGCACGCCGCGCAGGTCGCCGGAGGATTCCAGCACGTGGCTGGCGAAGGAATGCCGCAAGAGGTGCGGATGCACGCGCTTCCAGATGCCCTGTCGCTGCGCCAGTTGCTTGATCCGTTTCTGCACCGCGCGCGGGCCGATGGCGGTCTTGCCGCGGGCGGTGAACACGGCGTCGGCGGCGTCGGCGGCGGAGTGCGCGGCGAGTGCCGCCAGCGCTTCGCGGGCGTGGCGGCCGACCGGCACGATGCGCGTCTTGCCGCCCTTGCCGAGCACGCGGACCAGGCCGTCGACGAGGTCGAGGTCGCGCCAGCGGAGGTTGCACAGTTCGGACAGGCGCAGGCCGGAGGAATAGAACAGTTCGAGCATGGCGCGGTCACGCAGCGGCCTGGGGCCGGCATCGAGCGGGACTTCGACCAGTTGCGCCGCCTCGTCGGCGTCGAGCGTCTGCGGCAGGCGCTGCGCCGCCTTCGGCGCGCGCAGGCCGAGGCTGGGATCGCGGTCCAGCAGGCCGCGCGCCAGCGCGTCGCGGAAGAAGCCGCGCCAGGCCGACAGGCGGCGCTGCACGCTGCGCGCCGACAGATCGCGGCGATGCTCGTTGGCGACGAAGCCGCGCAGGCGCTCGCCATCGAGCGCGCGCCAGTCGATGCCGGCGTCGTCCATGTGGGCGATCAGGCGCGCCAGGTCCCGGCGGTAGGCGTCCAGCGTGTGCGGCGAGGCACCGCGCTCAACGCGCAGGCGCTGCAGATAGTCCTCGACCTCGGCGGCCAGCGGCGCGACGGCGCTGGCGCGCGGTTCAGTCACTGAAGCGGTCGAGCGCGGCGGTCAGGGCGTCGGCCATCAGGCGCAGGAACAAGGTGCCCATGCCGGGATAGAAGCGGTTGGCATCCTGGCTGCCGATGGCGAGCAGGCCGTAGCCGAACAGCGACATCAGGGCGGCCGACTGCGCCGTTGCGGCGGCGTCGTCGAACAGCAGGTCGAGCTTGTCCTGTTGCAGGCGTCCGCACAGCGGTTCGCCGGCGGCGACGAAATCGCGGAAGGCGGCCATCCGCGCGTCGCTGGCCGGGATGATGCGCAACCAGTCGGTGGCCTCCAGCCCGGCCAGCGGCGCGTACAGCACCAGCCGCACCTGTTCGCTGCCGAAGTCCTCGCGCAGGCTGGCGACCATGCTGCGCACGGTGCCGGCGGCGTCGCGGGCGCGCATCAGCGCCAGGCACAACTGGTGCGTGCGCACGGTCAGGCGCTCGTTCTCCTGGGCGTTGGCGAACAGTTCCTGCAGACGGCGATTCAGTTCGCGGTTCTTGTCGCGGAGGATTTCCAGTTGATAGCTCGCCAGCGAGGTGGCGCTGCCTTCGTCGCGCGGCACCTGGAGCAGCAGGGCGAGGTCGGGATGCTCGGCGAGGAAGCCCGGATGCCGGCGCAGGTAACTCGCCACGGCGATGGCGCTGGGTTCCTCGTGCGGGGATTCGCTCATGCCAACCATTCTCCTTCGAATACGAATGCGGTCGGGCCGCGCAGTTGCACCGGGGCCGATCCGCCCGGCCAGGTCACGTCGAGCGTGCCGCCGGGCAGTTCCACCGCGACCCGCGCATCGAGCAGGCCGCGCCGCGACAGCGCCGCCACCGCCGCGCAGGCACCGCTGCCGCAGGCCAGTGTTTCGCCGACGCCGCGCTCGGCGACGCGCAGGCGGATGCGCGCGCGGTCGAGCGGCTGCGCGAGGCCGACGTTGCAGCTTTCGGGAAAGCGCGGGTCGGACTGGATCGCGGCGGCGATCCGGGCGAGATCGGCAGCGGCGACGTCGTCGGTCTGCACCACGGCGTGCGGGTTGCCCATCGACAGCGCCTGGAACCAGATCGTCCGGCCATCGATGTCGAGGCGATGGCGCTCGGCCGGAGGTGCGTCGAAGGGGATCGATGCGGGCTCGAAATCCGGCGCTTGCAGGCTGACGCAGATCGCGCCATCGGCGTCGATGGTGGCCGCCACCGGCCCGCTGGGGCTGTCCAGCAGGGTCGATTGGCCGGTGCCGATCAGACCGTCGCGCTGCGCCCAGGCGAGGATGCAGCGCGCGCCGTTGCCGCATTGGCCGGAGTCGCTGCCATCGGCGTTGCGGATGCCGTAGGCGAGCAGCGCGCCGGGCGTGCGTGCGGGTTCGATGGTCAGCAACTGGTCGCAGCCGACACCGCGATGGCGGTCGCACAGGCGCTGCACCAGCTCCCTCGGCAGCGGCACGTCGTGGCTGCGGCGGTCGATGACGACGAAGTCGTTGCCGGCACCGTGCATCTTGCTGAAACGCAGCGCCGGGGCGGCGGCCGGGATCATGACTGGGCGGCGGGCGGCGTGCCGGGGCGCACCAGTTCGCCCTTGTTGCCGCAGGCGCACAGGGCGAGGCTGAGGGTGACGAGGCACAGGCAGAACAGGACGCGGCGCATCGGGCGGGCCCGGCTGGGAAGATCGCAGCGAGTATAGCGGCGCGCGTTGGCGGCCGGGAAAACGGCGGGCGCGGCGACGATGCCGCGCCCGCGTCGAGCTTCAGTGCGTGCTGTCGCCGTGCTGGCGGGCCGGCATCAGCTTCTGCTTGAAGAAGGTATAGGCCAGCGCCTGCATGTGGGCGCGCTGGGCGTTGTCGGCCGCGCCGCCGTGGCCGCCTTCGATGTTCTCGTAGTAGGTCACGTCGTGGCCCTGCTCCTGCATGCGGGCGAACATCTTGCGGGCGTGGCCGGGGTGGACGCGGTCGTCGCGGGTGGAGGTGGTGAACAGCACCGGCGGATAGGTCACGTCGGCCTTGACGTTGTGGTATGGCGAGTAGCGCTGCAGGAAGGCCCAGTCGTCGGTGTCCGGGTTGCCGTATTCGGCCATCCACGAGGCACCGGCGAGCAGCTTGTTGTAGCGCTTCATGTCGAGCAGCGGCACCTGGCAGACCACCGCGCCGAACAACTGCGGATAGAGCACGGCCATGTTGCCCACCAGCAGGCCGCCGTTGCTGCCACCCTGGATGCCCAGGTGTGCCGGCGAGGTGATCTTGCGGGCGATCAGGTCCTCGGCGACGGCGGCGAAGTCCTCGTAGGCGCGGATGCGGTTCTCGCGCAGCGCCGCCTGGTGCCAGCGCGGGCCGTACTCGCCGCCGCCACGGATGTTGGCGACCACGTAGACGCCGCCTTCCTGCAGCCAGCCGCGACCGACGCCGGCGCTGTAGCCGGGCGTCAGCGAGACTTCGAAACCGCCGTAGCCGTACAGCAGGGTCGGGTTCTGGCCGTTGGCGGCGATATCCTTGCGCGCCACCATGAAGTACGGCACGCGGGTGCCGTCGCGGCTGGTGGCGAAGTTCTGGCTGATCGCGTATTCGCTGGCGTCGAAGAAGGCCGGCAACTGCTTGAGCAGGGTCGGCTCGCCGCCGCCGATTTCGCCCAGATAGAGCGAGGTCGGCGTCAGGTAATCGGTGACGGTCATGAAGAATTCGTTGGATTCCTCGTCGTCCACCGCGCGGATGCCGACCGTGCCGAAGGCCGGCAGGTGCGGCAGCGGGGTGCGCGTCCAGACGCCCTCGGCGGAGGGCGCGACCAGGTAGATGCGGTTCTTCACGTCTTCCAGGACGTTGATGAAGTAGTGGTCGCGGGTGGCACCGAAGCCGGCCAGCGAGCTGTGCTCGTCGGGCGCGAAGACCACGCCGAGTTCGCGCTTGCCGGCCATGTAGTCGTCGAAATCGGCGGCCAGCAGGGAGCCGGCCGGATGGGTCTTGCCGGCCACCGTCCACGGCTCGCGCAGCTCGATGGTCAGCCACTGGCGGGTGACCGACTTGTTGGCAGAGTCCGGCGCGTCGATCTTGCTCAGCTTGCCGTCGGCACCGCGCAGGTACAGCTCATTGGTGTAGAACGAGGGCGAGCGGTAGACGAGGTCGCGCTCGAAGCCGGGCGTGTGGTCGTGGAAGGCACCGACGGCTACGTCTTCCTTCTTGCCCTCGAACACGACGACGGCCTGTTCCATCGGCGTGCCGCGCTTCCATTCCTTGACGATGCGTGCATAGCCGGAGTCGGTCATCGAGCCGTCGCCGAAATCGGTCGCCACGTAGACCGTGTCCTCGTCGATCCAGCCCAGCGAGCCCTTGGCTTCGGGGCGGAAATAGCCGCCTTCGACCCACTGCCGGGTTTGCAGGTCGAACTCGCGGGTCACGTCGGCATCGGCACCGCCGCGCGACAGGTCGACCAGGCAGCGCCGCCATGGCGCGTCCTTGTCCCTGGGACGCAGGCAGGAGGCACCGTGCCAGACCCAGTTCTCGCCCTCGGCGCTGTTCAGTGCGTCGATGTCGATCAGCGTTTCCCACTGCGGGCTGGCCTTGCGGTATTCGGCCGGCGTGGTGCGCCGCCACAGGCCGCGCGGGTTCTGCTTGTCGGTCCAGAAATTGTAGAAATACTCGCCCTGCTTGTAGACGTAGGGAATCTTCTCGTCGGAATCGAGCACTGCCAGCAGGTCGGCTTCCAACTCGGCGAAGCCGGGAGCGGAGTCGATCTGCTCGCGGGTCACCGCGTTGCGCGCGCGGACCCAGTCGAGCGCGGCGTCGCCGCCGACATCCTCCAGCCACAGATGGGGATCCTCGGCCTCGCTCGGGACCGCCACGGCGGGTTGCGGTGCAACGGCCTTATCGGTCACCGGCGCACAGGCCGACAACAGCAGCAGCCCGGCCGGCAGCCAGGCAAGAAAAGCACGGGACATGGACAGGCTCCGATCAGCATGGACCGGCAAAACTACCATGCCGCCGGTTGCGCGACCGCCGGCCGGAAGTCATGGATGGCGGCAAGGCGAAACGCGTTCAGTGATGCAGTTCGCCTTGCGACGCCGCCAACGCGGTCTGGGCCTTGCGGGTGACGGGGTGCTCCGCGCCGAACAGCGTTTCCAGCGCCTGCACAGCCTGCCGACGCAGCGCGAGGGCTTCCTCGACCTGGCCGTGCCGGGCCAGCGCATCGGCCAGCAACAGGGCCGCGCGCGGTTGCTCGTCGGTATCGGTCTGATCGCTGGCTTCGAAACGGACGAATGCCTCGCGCGCCGTCGGCAGGACGGCCGGATCATCGTGCGCCCGCAGCGCCGCCAGGGCGGTATGGGCCAACAGGACGGACGGGCTTTCGATGTCGCGGGCGGCGCTCAGGCGCGGGATGGCGGCCTCCAGCAGGGTCAGCGCCTCGACCGTTTGACCGTGTTCGAGCAGGCCCAGCGCCCAGTTCAGTTCGGCGTTGCCGCGCGGCAGTGGCGGCAGCCGCTCGATGACGCCGACGAACAGCGCGTTGGCCGCCGCGACATCGCCCTGCGCCATGGCGACGCGGGCGCGCAGGGTGTCGCCGGCAAGCACCACGTGGTGCTCCTTGCCCAGTGTGCGTGCGCCCAGCGCCTGCGTCTGCGTGATCATGTCGAGTGCTTCCTGATGGCGGCCCTGGCCGAGCAGCGCCCAGGCGATGCCGCCCAGCGCGTACACGCGCCGCGACTCCGGTGCCTCGCTGGACAGCAGCAACCGGTCCAGATCGCGGTAGCGCTGTTCGGCCTCGACGTAGCGGTCGCCGGTCAGGTAGGCAGCGGCGAGGTTGTTGTAGTCCACCGCCAGATCGGCCGAACGCAGGTCGGGTAGTGCCCGGCGGTCTACGAGGATGCGTTCGTGCAGGGCGATGGCCTCCCTGAAACGCTGCCGCGTGGTGGCGAGGTTGGCAAGCAGGGCGCGGGCGCGGATCCTGGCCAGTCGATGGTCGCCGCGCATGGTGTCGAACAGCGCCAGGGCGCGCGACGCGGCGGCTTCCGATTCGTCCAGCCGCGCCAGCACCTTGTAGACGATGGCCAGATTGGACAGCGCGCTGGCCAGCGAGGCGTCGCGCTGGTCGCCGGCCGGCAGGTTCTCGAACTCGGCCACCGCGCGTTGCAGATGGCCGAGGGCGAAGTCGGGGTCGCCGAGATCGGCCAGCGCGCTGCCCAGCTTGCCGCGCAGGATGGCGCGCAGGTCGTGGGCGCTGTCCAGTTCATCGTCCAGCCGTTCCAGCCCCTCGCGCAGCAGCGCGGTGACGGTCATGTCGTTGTAGCTCTGCGTTGGCGTCGCATGGGTGAACAGCGACATGACGAAATCGAAGGTCTGCTGCGTGCGCTCGGCCTGTTCGCGCGCCACCGAGGCCTGCCACAGGGCGATGCCGAGCCCGGCCAGCAACGCCAGCAGCACGGCGCTGGCGCTGCCGACGGCGAAGCGATGGCGGGTGACGAACTTGCGCATGCGATAGCCGGCGGTGTCCGGCTGGGCGGTGATCGGCCGACCGTCCAGCCAGCGGCGCAGGTCGTCGGCGAGTTGCGCCGCGCCGGCATAGCGCCGCGCCGGTTCCGGTTGCAGCGCCTTGGCGACGATGGTGTCGAGATCGCCGCTCAGCTCGCGGGCGCTGATCGCGCCCTGCACGGTCTGCGCGCCGTGGCTGCGCTCGCGCAGTGCCTGGCTGGGGCGCGGTGCGGTTTCCTGCGCCAGCCCGGCCAGCAGCCGCTCGGGCGAGGTTCCGCGCCCCGGATGCGGCGTGCGCCCGGTCAGCAGTTCATACAGCAGCGCGCCCAGCGCGTAGACATCGGTGGCGGTGCCGGCGGCCTCGCCCATGATCTGTTCCGGTGCCGCGTAGGCGGGCGAAAACAGGCGCATGCCGGTGCCGGTGAGGCGGCTGTCGGCGCTGTCATCGAGCAGCCGGGCGATGCCGAAATCGAGCACGCGGACGCGGCCCTGGGCGTCGACCAGCACATTGGAGGGCTTGAGGTCGCGATGGACGATGAGCTGCGCCTGCGCATGCGCCACCGCAGCGCAGACCTGGAGCAGCAACTCCACCCGGCTGCGCGCATCGGCTGCCTGCGCATTGGCGTGGCTGACCAGATCGACGCCGCGCACGAACTCCATCGCGTACCACGGCGTGCCGTCCTCGGTGACGCCGCCATCGAGCAGGCGGGCGATGCCCGGATGGTCGAGGCGGGCGAGGATGCGCCGCTCGCGGGCGAAGCGCTCGCGCAGTACGGGACTGTCCATCAGCGGGCGGATCAGCTTGATCGCCACCTGCTGCTGGAAATCGTCGGAGCGCTCGCCGCGCCATACCTCGCCCATGCCACCGACGCCGATGCGCTCGACCAGGCAATAGTGGCCGACGCGCTTGCCGCGACTGGCACCGGGCCGGGTCGGGCGGCCGTCCTCGCCGACCAGCCGCGACATCATCGTCGCCGCCGCTTGGCCGACATCGTCGTCGAGCAGGCCGGGCGCATCGTCGGCCGCCAGCAGGCGACGCAGTTCGGCGGCCAGCGCGGCATCGTCGACCGCGATCCGCGCCAGCCGCGCCGCGCGCTGGCGCGGATCGAGGTCGAACAGCTCGTCGAGCAGGGGCGAGAGGCGTGGCCAGTCGTTGTCGTTCATGGCGGCGATCCCGCGGCGAGGCGATGAGTGTAGCCGTCCGGCCAGCAACGGTCCTGCTTGTCGTCGCGGAGACTTTGGCTCGTGCTTCATGCCGGCTTGTCGCGGGCGAAGGTTGGCGATCAGTGGGAGGAGGAAGGGATCTTCAGGGTCTTTGGGCCACCCGGTTCCTGCCCGACGTCGTCGGTCCCTCCCGCGCCGGCATGTCGAAGATCAAGCTGTGCCGTCGCCAAGGCGAAGTCCTGTTTGTCGCTATCGTCGTTGCCGCAGGCAGCAAGCGGCAAGGTGACGGGCGGGACGAGCCGAATCAAGTTGCAGGATGCGTGCATGGTGAAACTTCCTGGACCAATGAGCAGGGCGGGAACGCCACCGCTACGAGGCAGAACGGGAAATCCACAACGCCGGGGCCATCGCCGGTGCCGACCCCCGATCTCGGCCATGCGTCAGGGTGCTGCCCTGCATGGCGGCGTGCGGCACGGCATGCGCCCTGCCCCCGTCGCGCTTCAGCGAGTGCCGGTTTCTGGCCCCTGCCCGACGCTTCCTGCGTGATGACCGGAACCCGGGACTTCCCGGTCACCCGACACAAGGAGATGAGCGATGTTGCGCACAACAGGCTTATGGCTGGCCTTGATCGCGCTGGCAGTCTTTTCCCCGGGCGCTTCGGCGCAGTCCGCGTGCGGCTGGATGTCCACCGCTCAACTGGATCGACTGCTTCCCTTCGGCGCGCCCTGGCAGGTGCGAAACGGCGGAGAGTCCGGATTCTGTTCCTTCGATGGCCGCAACGCTGCGGGCCATCTCTCGCTCAGCGCCACCCAGATGGTGCTAGGTTCCGCCGCCGAAGCGGAGAAAATGGCTCGCGACAGCGGCATCCAGATGGGCAATGCCCACCCCAGCGAGCCGCTTCCGGCGCTGGGCAAACACGGACTGGTGTATCGCGCCGACTCCGCAGGCGAACGGATGAGCCTCAGTTACATCGGCCATCACCGCAAGGTGGCGTTGAACGGCTCGCTCGACATGCCCGGCACCGGGTTCGACGCCAAGTCGGAGGGCATCATCGCTTTCTTCCGCGCCGCGCTGGAGCTGGGCGATGACCGCAAGGCGCAACGCGCCGCCCGCGCCTGCCCGTATGTGTCCGATCGCGTGGCGAAGAAGCTGCTGGCCGGCGGCAAGTACGAGATGCAGCAGTACGGGGAGGATTCCTGCGTGGCGCACAACAACAAGGGGGCAGCGCTGACCGTGGCGCGCTCGCCGGACACGCCGGCGGAATACGATGAGCCCTTCCGCGACGATACCTGCGCCTGGGCACCCGCCGCGCAACTGCCCGGCGGCATGCTGGGCGCACACTGTGCCGAAGGCAATCCGCGCGCCGTGCTGTGGTTGCGCATCGGCTCGGACCTGTTCAACTACAGCTTCGTCCCCGGCGGCCGCGAACCGACCGCAGCGGAAAAGGAGTTGCTGGTGGAACTGGGTCGGCGCTTCGACGTGTCGTCCGACCTGGAACGCTAGCCCCCGCCAATCGGTCCGGGGTGACCATGTCCAGGCTCAGGCGAAGCTGTCCGCCGGACGTCGCCAGTGATCGCAGCTCCAGTCCACTCATCGTCTTGTCCATCTGTATTGCCTCATTCCGCTTGCGCGCGGTCGAATACGAGCAACGTCGAGGTGGCCGTCGCACACAGCCGGCCCTCGCCGTCATGCAGCGTCGCCTCGGCGAAGGCCACGCGCCGCCCCATCGAGACCACACGTCCGGTGGCACGCACGGTGCCGCTGCTGTCGGTGAGCGGGCGCAGGTATGACACCTTCAGCTCGAGCGTGGTGTGTCCGCGGCCGGCATCGAGCTGGCTGTGCACGGCAATGCCACAGGCGCTGTCGAGCAGGGTCGCTGCGTAACCGCCGTGCACCGAGCCGAGCGGGTTGTAGACCGTGCGATCGGGCGTTCCTTCGAACACCGCACGGCCGCGATCGACCTCGACCAGGCTGAAGCCGAGCGTCTCACCCATCGGCGGCTGCCTGGCGCCGGCCGCCATCAGGGCGCGAAGCTGTTCGAGGCCGTTGAGCGCGCCATCTGCCCAGGCTTCCACGGCGTTCACCGATTCGCGGGTCATCGGGCTGTTCCTGTGGCGAGGTTGTGCAGAAGGTCTCGGACCCGGTCATCGGCACCGGGTCCGGGGCGAAGCTGGATGTGGTGCGTGGGCACCGCCTTGCCGGTCTCGGGATCGACCATGGCCAGGTGCAGCGGCCGTCCCGTCCTTTGATCGACCGTCTCCACGGTCGGTGCGCCAAAACCGCTGGCATCCCAGCGGTCACCCCATTCGCGCAGGGCGACGCTGACCTTCCACAGGTCGCGGCCCTTGGTGGTCAGCCGGTACTCGACGTGCGGCGGCCGCTCCGGGAAGGGCAGCCGCTCGACGATGCCGTGCTGCACCAGGTGTTTGAGGCGGGCGGCCAGCGTGGCGGTGGGAATGCCGGTGCTTTTGCGCAGTTCGTCATGGCGGCGGAGGCCCAGTGACAGATCGCGGATCAGCAGCAGCGTCCAGCGGTCCCCGATCAGCTCGAGCGCACCGGCGATGGAGCAACGCATGCCCGCAAAGGATTTCGGTTTCACTTTCGAATACCCTTAAACTTCAATTATTGAAGCATACTTCGACAGCCGCGTTTGTCGACAAGCGCCACATCACTCGAATCGAGGTGCCCCATGTCCATCAAGACCATCCACATCCCCGCCGGCGGCGGCTTCGACCACGTTTCCATCGACACGACCCGACCAGTTGCGCCTGCCACGGGCGAGATCACCGTCCGCCTGCGAGCCAGCTCGCTCAACTACCACGACTACGGCGTGGTCAGCGGCGCGATGGCACCGAAGGAGCGGCGCATCCCGATGTCCGACGGTGCCGGCGAGGTGATCGCGGTGGGCCAAGGCGTGGACGAATTTGCGCTCGGCGACCACGTGGTCAGCACGTTCTTCCCGGACTGGCTGGATGGCGCGCCGCAGGCGGAGGGCTTCGGCCGGGTGCCGGGAGACGGCATCGACGGCTATGCGCGCGAGCAGGTTACCGCGCCGGCCACGGCATTCACCCTGGCGCCGCGCGGCTGGAGCCACGCCGAGGCAGCCACGCTGACCACCGCCGGCCTGACCGCCTGGCGCGCGCTGTTCGAGCACGGCGCGCTGCAGCCGGGGCAGGACGTGCTGGTACAGGGCACCGGCGGCGTGTCGATCTTCGCGCTGCAGTTCGCGAAGTTGGCCGGTGCGCGGGTCATCGCCACCTCGTCCAGCGACGCCAAGCTCGAGCGCCTGCGCGCACTGGGTGCCGACGAGGTGATCAACTACCGCCAGGATGCGGAGTGGGGCCTGACCGTGCGCGGGCTCACCGATGGCCGCGGCGTGGACCACGTCGTCGAGGTGGGCGGTCCGGAGACACTGCTGCAGTCGATGCTGGCCACGCGGGTCGGCGGCCATATTGCGGTGATCGGCGTGCTGAGCGGTCTGGACAGCAAACTGCCGCTGGGCCTGGCACTGGCACGGCACCTGCGGCTGCAGGCGTTCGTCGTCGGCAGTCGCCGCCAGCAGCAGGACATGGTGCGGGCGCTGGAGGCCAGCACACTGCGGCCGGTGATCGACCGGCACTTCGCACTGGATGACCTGGTGCCCGCGTTCCGGCACCAGGAGAGCGGAAAGCACGTCGGCAAGATCGTGCTGGATATCTGAGTTGGCCGCCGGCCGAGAGTCCAGCGGCCGGCCACCGCGTTGATGTGGAGCAGGCTGCAAGGTCGTTCATGGCGACTCGCCGGCGGGGCGATGAGCCCGCCGGCGGTTTCCGAACTTGGTCGGCGTGTCGATGATCAGCGGCTGATCATCAGCGTGTTTCCAGGCCGTCGTTGAAGATCAGCACGTTGCGCTGCGCCTTCGGCGGCGTCACCGTGACGGCGACGCTGCGCGCGGACTCGGTCCCGCGGGCGGTGAAGGCGCTGACGTAATAGGTGCGCTCGCTGCCGTACTGCGCGGACAGGTCGAGGAAGCCGGCCACGTCGCTGGCACCGAGCGGGGCGACCACGTCGGGGCTGTCCTCGGCATAGATGCGATAGCCGACGACGCGTGGATCGTCGACCGCGTCCCAGCCGATGCGCACGAAGGGCGTGCCGCCGTGGGTTTCCGAGTGCAGCGCCGTTGGTACCGGGAGATCGCCCAGGCGCAGCCAGGCGCTGTCGTTGGCGCTGTCCGCCTGTTGCCGGCCGGCGAGGGGAACCAGGGTCGCGAACAGGGTATGGCCCAGGTCCGGGTCCAGGCTGGTGGGCACGCGCACGACCACGTCGAGGGTCTGCTGCCCGGCCGCGGGCAGCACCGGCATCGGCACCACCGCCTGCGGTGTGCCGATGCCGGTGGGTGCACCAAAACGCAGTTGCACCTCGCCGAAGGCGGCCACGGGCGACAGGTCCGAGCCATGATTGGCAAGGGTCAGTCTGACCGTCACATTCTGGCCGGGAACGAACCGGGTCGCCTCCGAGCTCAGGCTGACCACGGCCGGATCGGGCAGCACCGGCACGCCGTTCAGCGCCACCATGCCGTCGCTCATCAGCGCCTGCGGGCTGGATCGGCCGGCCTTGGGGCCGAGCATCTTCTGCCAGGTTTCGCGCATCTCCAGCAATCCGGGTTGCAGCATCTGGCTGCTGAGCGAGAACAGGTTGCCGGACAGCGGATCGAGTGCCGTGGCCAGGTTGAAATGGCCAGCGGCATCATTGGTGATGGCCTGCGCGACGAAGCGTGCCTGCGCCAGGTCGATCCGCAGAGAGACCACGTCGCCGGTCTGCGTGGCGCTGCCCAGCGGATCACCCGGACGCACCGACAGGCCATCGTCGCCTTCGCCGAAGCCCAGCGCCCGCAGAGTGACCAGCGGCGCACCGGCGGCGTCGAAGCGCGCCTCCGGCTTCTGTCCGAAGATGGCGCGGCCGTGCATGTCCTTCATTCGTGCCCAGGTGAAGGCACAGTTGCTGCCGTTGCACTGCGGCTCGGCAAAGTGCAGCGCCTGGCGGGTGCTGGCGAAGCCGGCATCGGGCTCGGCGCGGGTGAAGGCCAGCACCAGCCGTCCGTTGTGCGATGCCAGGCTGGGGCTGGCGAGGCCGCTGGGCAGGTCCGTTGCGATGCGCGTGCTGGTGCTGGAGAAGTGCCGATAGGCGAGCTGGCGCGTGTCGACGGCGGTGATGTCGCGGGTTCCGTAGCGGACGAAGGCGACCACCGGGGTCTGCTGCTGGTAGGCGACGGTCGGGCTGACCTCCATCCGCTGCGTGGACGACGGGTCCACCAGTTGCGGTGCCGACATGCCGGTGATGCGGTCATAGCTGGCCCACCAGGTGCGCATGTCGGCCTGCTGCAGCGAGCCGCCGTGACGATGGGTGAAGACGACGATGGCGTCGTTGCTGCGGCCGCAGGCGATGCTGCGGCACACCGCGATCGCCGGATGGGCGTCGCCTCCAGGCGTCTGCCAAAGGCGTTGCTTGTCCGACCACTGACTGCCGTTCCAGACCGCCCAGTGGAGGCGCTGCGCGGCGACCTTCTCCAGCGAGTTGCCGAGGCCGGGTGCGGCCGCGAACTGCACCGGGGTGAGCACCGACTCGGCCCAGACCAGCAAGGCATGGTTGTTGGGCAGGAAGGCCAGGGTGGTGTTGCGGATGCCGAGGCCCTCGCTGATCACTTCGGCGTTGACCACCATGTTGCCTTGCAGGTGGGTGGCCACCAGCCGCTGTTGGGCATCCAGCGCCACGGCGATGCCGCGACCGTTGTCGTCGAAGGCCAGCGCCGGGTGACGGAACATGGCCTGCTGTTCCTGCGCGGTGAGCGGACCGCGCAGGTCGCGGGCGTCCGGCAGGTTGCCGCCATAACCCCGGTTGCCGTCGACCTGTTCGCTGCCTTCGGCGATGACGAAGGTCGTTTCCAGATCCGGAATCCAGCAGGTTGGGTCCAGCGGAAAGGACACCGGGCAGCCGATTTCGACCCAGCCGCTAAAGAAGATGCCCCAGAGGAAGAACAGGCCGGACTTGTCCTGATCGACTTGGCCGTTGCGCATTTCCAGGCCCATTTCCGAGCCGATGTAGCCGGTGATCGAGGCACCGGCGTCGACCAGCAGGCCGAACAGCACGTCGATGTCGATGCCGATGGTCAGAAATACCTGGAACTTGGCCTTGGCGACCATTTCGCGCACGGCGCGCTCGGCGTCGAACTTGCCGCCGAACCACTTTTGGGCCACCACGCGAAGGTCGGCGAACACCTCGGCACCGAAAATCTCCGGGATGCCCCAGTACCAGCGGAACAGCGGGAAGGTCTGGTCCAGCAACACCGACCACGATTGATCGCCGAAGCTGCCGCCGACGGCGGCGTCCGCGCGCGGTTCGGCACCGGCGGACGGGCTGCGGCTGAACTGGCGGTGCTCGGTCTCGACGTTGCTCAGGTCGCTCCGCAGCGTGCCATCGTCATAGGTCTGGAACAGGTCGTGGCTGCGGCGTGCACGATTGCGGCGCTCGCCGACGCTGTAGCCCGGGTTGGGCATCCGGCTTTGCTGCTCGCTGCCCAACGCATTGTTGCCCTGGATGACGTACTGGTAGTCCGCCCCGCCCATCTCCTGCACGGAATACTCGCCGGGGCGCAGCAGCGGCGAGGGCGGCGGTGCCCAGTGGAAGCAGACGCGGCGGCTGCCGCTGCGCGAGCCGTTCTGATTGCGCGCCTCGATCGTCCCGCAGACCTTGTCGCGGCCTGGCCAGCGTGTGCCCGGGCGGCGCATCGCCTCGTTCAGCCAGGGCGGGAATGCCAGCCGCCACTGCTGCGACTGCGCATTGCCGATGCTCGGACAGTAGCCGTTGCTGCCACTGGTATTGAAATCGCCGACCTTCTGCCCTTCCAGGTACAGGCTGGCCGACGTGATGCCGCCGTCGAAGTCGGGAATGTGGCGGAACTCGATGCGGCGTTGCAAAGACGATGTGAAATTGACCGTCGCCACCGCCGGGCCGAAATCGATCAGGCGGACGTAGTCCACTGGCGGCTGGTAACCGTACAGCATGTCCTGCGGCGGGCGTGGACGCAGGCCGGTCACGCTGGGGGAACCGATGATCAGTTCGTTGCCGAGCAGCGAGCGGTTCAGGCGCACCAGGATGTTGGCCGAGGTGGTCTGCTCCCAGACCTCGCCGGTGCGCACGTTGCGGATCGTGAACTTGTCCAACAGTTTCTTGTACGTGATGCGGAAGGTCTCGGGGATTTCCCCGCCGGTGACACTGTCGGAGCGCCCGTACCCCAGATGCCGGGCACGCACCTCCAGCGTGTACTCGACCACGTTCGGGTCGGTTCCCGGACAGACCCGCTTGGTCTGGCCGGGATTGGTCGGCACGTCGTAGCAATCGACGCCGACCGCACCGATCGCCGGCGGCTGCACCGCCTGCAGGCCGGCGATGGTGGAGGCCTGCTCGATGACGAACTCGGCGTTGCCGTTGGCATTGGTCTGGATAGCGTTGAGGGTGGGCTCGCAGCCGGCCTGATTTGGCTGGAAGGCGAGATGCTGGCTGACCTGGCTCACCTCGAACAGGCCCACGGCATGGAAGGTGGCGGGTTGTGCCTGCGGGTCCACCAGCGGAGCGCCGCCGCTCAGCCGCACCCAGGCACCTTCCAGCGGGATCTCCGGTTGGCTGCCCGTCTTTCCCAGCACGCGGACGTTGATGTCGATGTCTGCATCGGTGTCAACGCTTACCTGCAGATTGGGACCCTCGACGATCGCCGTCTCCGACCCGGTCCCGTAGGGGCTCTGCCGCTGGCCGACCAGACGGATGCGGCCCTGGCCGGTGGCATCGGCATAGCCCATCGATCCCAACGACGGTGCGTAGGCGCGGATCTGGAACTGGCCGTTGCGGGCCATCGTGATGGGCGGGCCGCCCAGCGGCAGGGTCTGCCCGGAGTTGCCCACCCACCAGGCGGTGAACTGCATGTCCTCCGGCACCTCGCCGCCGTCCACCGTGATTCGCCCGCTGATGGTGAAACGCTCGTTGCTGCGCACGACCGGCTTGTCCACGCTGGCGTTCAAAAGCCGCACGAACGGACCGGCCGGCAGCGCCGTCACGTTGGTGCTGATCGACCCGGTCTGCGCCACGCCGCCGCCGGCACGCAAGGTCACGGCGAGGGTGACGTTGGCGGGGAACTGCGGTGCCAGATCGGCCGGCAGCAACACCTGCAGCGCCAGCCCGGGCGGTGCGGTGCTGACCGGGCCATGCAGGACGCGGCCCTGATGGGAGACGGTGAGCAATCCGGGCAACTCGATGCCGTCGATGGACAGCTTCAGGTAACGGCCGGCCTGTGCTGCCTCGTTGTCGGGCCGGGTCACGTCGAGTGCCGGCATCAGCTTGAGCATGGCGTTGGCAACGGGGACTGTGCGTGAGCGCAGTTCCAGCATGTAGCCACCGGGTGCTGCACCGGGCAGCGTCATCGACTGGTCGAAATGGCCTTGTGCATCGGGCGCGATGGTGGCCAGTCGAATGCTGGTCGGGCCGATCAGCCACAGCTCATGCGGTTGTGGCTCGGCATCGTCGATCACCACCCGCACCGTGCCGCCCGGCGGCGCATGGTTGGGTGCCACGCCGAGTGCCACGGCGGCCTGCGCTGGTCCGGCCGCCAGCAGCAGCCACAGGATCGGCAGGACGAACAGCGATGAGGGACGGCGGACGATTCGGACCAGCTGGTTCATGGCGACACTCCGGGTCGGTGGACGGACAACCGGAATGGCTCCGGTGGAAGGGGGAACGGAAAACCCGCCGCGCGGGGGCCATCGTCAGCAGCGGTTCCGCAGTCCCCGGTGCTGTCATGTCGATTCCGCACCGACGCGTGCCTCGCGCGCGCGGCCGGTCGCTCCGCCTTCTCCCGGCGAGGAGGCGTTTGAGCTTGCGGAAGTTGGGCGGGTTGGGAGGCGCTGCCGGCGGCGGCGCTCAGTCGTCCGCCAGGATGCCGCCCTGCATGGCGGCGTGCAGCACGGCGCGGGCCTTGCGCCAGTCGCGTTTCAGCGAGCGCTCGGAGCGGCCGGTGATGTCGCTGATCTCGTCCAGTTCCAGACCGGCGAAATAGCGCATCTCGACCAGCCGGACCAGGTACGGATCGAGCGCCGCCAGCCGATCCAGCGCCTGGTCCAGTTCCAGCAGGCGCAGGGCGTCGCTTTCACTGCCGACGCGCTCGGCGATGTCGTCGAGCAGGTCCGGCACATGCCCGTTGCCGCGCTTGGCGGCGGCGCGGTGGCGGGCGTGATCGATCACCAGTTGCCGCATGGCGCGGGCGGCGAGGGCGAAGAAATGCGTGCGGTCGCTGACGTTCAGCCCTTCGGCGCGCTCCAGCCGCAGCCACACCTCGTGTACCAGCGAGGTGGCGCTGGGGCCGGCCTCGGCGCGCTGCACCTGGCGTCGCGCCAGTGCCTGCAGGTCGGCGTAGACCAGCGCGAAGGCGCGGTCGCCGGCTGCCCGGTCGCCGGCGTTGGCGGCGCTCAACAGCAAACTGATCTCGCCCATCATCCTCCCCGCTGGCGACGTTTGGCGCTGCGCGCAGTGTAGCCGCTTGGCCGGCTCAGGCCGTTACGAACTGCTGGCGAGCTTGAGTCCGACGATGCCGGCGACGATCAGCAGCAGGCTGAGCAGGCGTCCGACACTGGCCGCCTCGTCGAACAGGAAGATGCCGAGGATCGCCGTGCCGACCGCGCCGATGCCGACCCAGACCGCGTAGGCAGTGCCGATCGGCAGGCTTTTCATGGCCAGGGCGAGCAGGTACATGCTGATCGCCATCGAGGCGACGGTCCAGACGCTGGGCCAGAGCCGGGTGAAGCCTTCGGCGTACTTGAGGCCGATGGCCCAGCCGACCTCGAACAGACCGGCGATGACGAGAAGAATCCAGGCCATGACGACGACTCCTTATGCGATGCAATGGGGTCGTCCCCGGCAGGTGGCGCGTTGACTCGGGGTCGTCCCCGACGTGCGATGCGATCACATCGGCGGCGAGCCTAGCAATTCCCGTCGCCGCCGACCTGAACGCGCCGGCGGCGCACGCTGCCGTTATCATCCTGCTTTCCTGACGGCGAAGGCATCCCCATGAATGGTGCGGGCGGCACACCGGGCGGCATCGGACAGTTCCTGATCGGCTTCGCGCTGGCGGTGGCCGGCGGCTGGATGCTGCTCAACCAGGTCACGGTCAGCGGCGGCCATTGGATGCTGTGGGGCTACAACAGCTTCGGCCTGTCCCTGCTGCCCTTCGTCATCGGTGCCGGCATGCTGTTCTTCGATGGCCGCTCGAAGGTCGGCTGGCTGCTGCTGATCGCCGGCCTGGTGATCATCCTGGCCGGTGTGCTGGTCAACCTGCGCATCTATTTCCGTCCGACCAGCCTGTACAACACGCTGACCATGCTGGTGCTGCTGGCCGGCGGCATCGGCCTCATCGCGCGCTCGCTGCGCGGCCTGCCGGCGCAGCCGCGCAACACCGATCCGTCGCCGAAAAGCTGAACCGCAGCGGCGCGCGGCATCGCCATCGGTCGACGCTTTCTGTACAGTGCGCGGCGTTCGTCCGTCGCCACTCGCGTATTCCCTCCACGGAATCGCCGTCGCCTGATCGCGCCAAGCGCAGCAGGTGCCAGTCTCCTCACCGTACGGTTTTCGACGCGACGCACCGGCCACCGCGGCACTCGCCGCCCGCCGATCAACCCTGATTCGCGGCGCGTTTGGGAACGCCCGGGTCCACCACGGAAACACACATGTCCTTTGACACCCTTGGCCTGTCGCCGGCGCTGCTGCGCGCGCTCAGCGAGGCCGGCTACGCCACGCCGACGCCGATCCAGACCGATGCCATCCCGCTGGCGCTGTCCGGCCACGACCTGCTGGCCGGCGCGCAGACCGGCACCGGCAAGACCGCCGCCTTCGGCCTGCCGCTGTTGCAGACGCTGGCCGCCGACGCCACCGTGCAGCGCCGTCCGCGCGCGCTGATCCTCACCCCGACCCGCGAACTGGCGGCCCAGGTCGCCGCCAGCCTGCGCGATTACGGCAAGCACCTGTCGCTGCGCATCGCCACCGTGTTCGGCGGCGTCGGCATGCAGCCGCAGGTCGATGCGCTGCGCCGCGGCGTCGACATCCTGGTCGCCACGCCGGGCCGGCTGATCGATCACCTCGACCGCGGCAGCGTCGACCTCTCGCAGGTCCGCATCCTGGTGCTGGACGAGGCCGACCGCATGCTCGACATGGGCTTTCTGCCGGCCATCAACCGCATCCTCAAGCGCCTGCCGACGCAGCGCCAGACCCTGTTGTTCTCGGCCACCTTCGCGCCGGAGATCAAGGCGCTGGCGCAGCAGTTCATGCGCAATCCGCGCGAAGTGCAGGTGACGCCCAGCAACTCCACCGCGCCGCGCGTGCGCCACCTGTTGCACCCGGTCGACAGCGAGCAGAAGCGCGACCTGCTGCTGCACGTGCTGGCCGCCGACAGCCGCCGGCAGACGCTGGTGTTCTGTCGCACCAAGCATGGCTCGGACAAGGTGCAGCGCATTCTCGAGCGCGCCGGCCTGCGCGCTGCCGCCATCCACGGCAACAAGAGCCAGAACGCGCGCACCCGCGCCCTGGCCGATTTCAAGTCCGGCAAGATCACTGTGCTGGTCGCCACCGACATCGCCGCGCGCGGCATCGACATCGACCAGTTGCCGGCGGTGATCAACCTCGACCTGCCCAACGTGCCGGAAGACTACGTCCACCGCATCGGCCGCACCGGCCGCGCCGGTGCCGAGGGCCTCGCCATCTCGCTGGTCAGCAGCGAGGAGTCCGAACAGTTGCGCGCCATCGAGCGTCTGCTCGACAGCGCCATCGAGAAGGTCGAGGTGGAAGGCTTCATCCCGACCAGGCCGCTGAAGATGACGCCGCCCGGACGCCAGGCCCAGCCGGGCAAGCCGCGTCCGGCCGGGGCGGCGAACAACCGCCATCGCCGACCCCATCGCGGTGCGCAGAACGCCCGTCCCGGACAGGGCGGCGACGCGCCGCGCCCGGCGCGCCGCATCGCGCGCTGAAGCAAGCATCGCCGGCGGGATCGCGCCCTCGGCGCTGATCCCGCCGGCGTCATCCGTCGCGGTCGTCGCCCAGCAGGGCGCGTACCGCCGTCGTGTCGAACGGCCAGTCCAGCTCGCTGCCGGCGGCGTTGCGCAGCACCGGCACGCGCAGGCCGTAACGCGCTTCCAGCCCGGCATCGCCGTCGATGAAGACGCTGTCGAAGTCCGGCGCGGCGGCGGCGGCCAGCACGTCCAGCGCCAGATCGCACAGGTGGCAGTCGTCGCGCTGGTAGAGGATCGCTGGCGGTTTGGTCATAAAGCCTAGAATACCGGCGATCCCTCATCGTCACGTTCATGGAGCAAGGCAATGGCTGTCGGTGTGTTCGACCTGTTCAAGATCGGCATCGGTCCCTCGTCCTCGCACACCGTCGGGCCGATGCGCGCGGCGGCGCGCTTCGTCGAGCGCTGGCTGGTCGAGGCCGGACGGCTGCACGACGTGGCGCGGGTGCGCTGCGAGCTGTACGGCTCGCTGGCCCTGACCGGTCGTGGCCACGGCACCGACAAGGCGGTGTTGCTCGGCTTCGAGGGGGAACATCCCGACCTCGTCGACCCCGACGGCATCGAATCGGCACTGGCGCGCATTCGCGGCGACAAGGCGCTGCGCCTGGCCGGTCATCACCTGATCGGCTTCGACGAAAAGCGCGACCTCGTTTTCAACAAGCGGCAGAAGCTGCCCTTCCACACCAATGGCATGCGCTTCTTCGCCTTCGATGCGCAGGACCAGCAACTCGCCACCCGCGATTACTACTCGGTCGGCGGCGGCTTCGTGGTCAACCAGGACGAGGCGGCGGAGGACCGCATCGTCGCCGACACCACGGAACTGGCCTATCCCTTCAAGTCCGGCGACGAACTTTTGGCGCAGTGCCACGAACATGGTCTGAGCATCGCCGACCTGATGCGCGCCAACGAGCGCGCCTGGCGCAGCGATGCGGAAGTGGACGCCGGCCTGCGCCAGCTCTGGGAGGCGATGCAGCAATGCGTGGCGCGCGGCATCCGCAACGGCGGCCAGTTGCCCGGCGGCCTGCGCGTCACCCGTCGCGCCCCGGCGCTGGCGCGCGAACTGTCCTCGCGGCCGGAGGCGGCGATGAAGGATCCGCTGACCATTCTCGACTGGGTCAACCTCTACGCCCTCGCCGTCAACGAGGAAAACGCCGCCGGCGGCCGCGTGGTGACCGCGCCGACCAATGGCGCGGCCGGCATCATCCCCGCCGTGCTGCATTACTACGACCGCTTCTGCCCCGGTGCCAACGAGCGCGGCGTGTTCGACTTCATGCTCACCGCTGGCGCGGTCGGCATCCTGTACAAGGAGAACGCCAGCATCTCCGGTGCCGAAGTCGGCTGTCAGGGCGAAGTCGGCGTCGCCTGCTCGATGGCCGCCGCCGGCCTCACCGCCGCGCTCGGCGGCACCCCGGGGCAGATCGAGAACGCCGCCGAGATCGGCATGGAGCACAACCTCGGCCTGACCTGCGACCCGATCGGCGGCCTGGTGCAGATTCCCTGCATCGAACGCAACGCCATGGGCTCGGTGAAAGCGATCAATGCCTCGCGCATGGCGCTGCGCGGCGACGGCAAGCACCACGTCTCGCTCGACAAGGTCATCAAGACCATGCGCGAAACCGGCCGCGACATGCAGGACAAGTACAAGGAAACCAGCCGTGGCGGCCTCGCCGTGAACGTGATCGAGTGTTGAGGGCGGATGCCTTCAATCCCGTGCAGCGCCACGCGCCGCGCAAGGAGATGACTGCGCGCCCGCCATGTTGATCGCCTTCAACAAGCCTTACGGCGTGCTCTGTCAGTTCACCGACCGCAGCGTGCCGCCACGGCCGACGCTGGCCGGCTTCGGCTTGCCGGCGGATGTCTATCCCGCCGGGCGGCTGGACTTCGATTCCGAAGGACTGCTCCTGCTCACCGACGATGGCGCACTGGCGCATCGGCTGACCGATCCCGCCCACGGCCAGGGCAAGACCTATCTGGTGCAGGTGGAGGGCGCGGTCGATGCGGCGGCACAGGAAGCGTTGCGTCGCGGCGTGATGCTGAAGGACGGCCCGGCGCGCCCGGCCACGGTGCGCGAAGTGCCGCCGCCGGATTGGCTGTGGCCGCGCGACCCGCCGATCCGCCATCGCCTGAGCGTGCCCGACCACTGGCTGGAGATCAGCCTGACCGAAGGCCGCAACCGCCAGGTCCGCCGGATGACCGCCGCCGTCGGCCTGCCCACCTTGCGTTTGCTGCGGATCGCCATCGGCGGGCATCGGCTGGGCGATCTGCTGCCGGGACGGTGGAGACGGCTGGCCTGAGCCGCGCCGCAGCGGGCGCGGGCAGGCGAAGTCGGCTTCCGGCTACTCGAAACCGTCGCGGAAAACCTCCGTCGAAGGCGTCCATTGCACGTCGACGTAGCCGCCGCCATTGACCTTGCCGCGTGCCCGGTAGTGCTGCATCGCGGCACCGCCGGGCGGCGACAGACCGGTTACCCGCCAGCCTTCGGTCACTGCCGTCATCGTCCCTACCGGCGTGTAGACGATGCCGTCCGATGAAGTCTCCAGTTGCGGCGGCGCCAGCAGCGCCGGCGCGAGGCCGTCGCGCAGCCAATAGACCGAGTTGCCGTCGACCAGCAGCGTGTCCTCGGTTGCCGCGTCCTGCGTATTGATCGCGAACAGCCACGGGCGTGGCGCGGTGAAGAAGCCGCCGACCACCGGCCGCCCGCCGGCATGCAGCGCCATGCTCATCGCATAGCCGCTCATCAGCACGTCGCTGAAACCCAGGTCGCGGACCCCGGCCGCGCTGATCACGACGACACGCGCCGCGCCACTGGATTCGCCCAGCCAGGTCCAGTCGCCGGAGATCAGGATGCGCCCGTCCACGGCAGGCTGGATCTGCCGCACCCGCCCGCCGAAGCGGATGCCGGCGTCGCCCAGGCTGCCGTCGACCTGGCCATTGCCCAGCAGTCGCGCCAGATAGGGCCGGACCAGGTTTCCGACATCGCCGAAGGCACCGCCGATCAGGATTTTCCCGTCGGGTTGCAGCGCCATCACGGCGACGAAGCTCACGCCCGGATCGACGAAGCTGACATCCAGTGCGCCGCTGGCGAGCAGGCGCGCCACACCGCTGCGCGAGGCACCGTGCACCTCGTCGAAATTGCCGCCGATGAGGATGCGTCCATCCGGCTGCAAGACCATCGCCTCGACCGAGTCATCAATCTCCGGATCAGGGAAGCCGCTATCCAGCGAACCGTTGGCGTTGAGTCGTGCCAGGCGGCTGCGGGCGATGCCGTCGATGTTGTCGAAGCGCCCGGCGATCACCACCTTGTTGTCGGACTGAACCACCAGGCGCGTCACGTTGGCGGTGACGCCATAGGCGATGTTGGGCTGGAAGGTCGCGTCCAGGCTGCCATCGGCATTGAGCCGGGCGACATAGCGCCGGGTGGCACCGGCCACGTTCTCGAACTCGCCGCCGACCACGACCCGCCCGTCCGCCATCACGACCAGCGCATTGACTTGGTTGTCGAACAGCGGCGGCACGAAAGCGCTGTCCAGGCTGCCATCCGCATTCAGCCGCGCCACCGCCCAGCGCGTCTGCCCGTTGACCAGGGTGAACTCGCCGCCGATCAGGAACTTGCCCCCCGGCATCGGCACGACGACATTGACATCGCCATTGGTGGTCGCGGTGAAGGTCGGATCAACCACCTGCGCCAGCCCCGACGCAGCAAACAGCCACCCCGCCGCAACCAGCCCCGCACGCCCGAGGCACCGGCCCATTGCCTTCGACATCCACGCATTCATCGCGACACCTTTCCGAGAAGACGGTGTCCTTCAAGGCGTGGAAAGGGGGGATTCGGGCTCAGCGTCAAGTGGGGTCGGGCAACGGATCAATCAGGCTCACGCAGGTAGAGCATGAATTGCTGTGAAATCAGTAAGTTGATGAACGCCATGGATCGACGATGGTTACTCCCGTCGGCTCGAAATCCGCCACGTTGCGCGTGACCACCGCCATGCCATGGACCAGCGCCGTCGCCGCAATCAGCGCGTCACGCTCGCCGCGTCTGTCAGGAGCGCCCGTCAACGTGGTGCAGGAAGCGCTGGATGCACTTCGTTCCATTCTTGAGTAGGAGGTTCAAATGGTGGGCCCAGCAGGACTCGAACCTGCAACCAAAGGATTATGAGTCCTCTGCTCTGACCATTGAGCTATGGGCCCGCACTCGGATTGTGGTGTCGCCAGCAGCCGTCCATGGATCGCCCGCCTGCCTCGCCTTCCCTGGCGAGGCGCTCGCCGGGCGCGATGCCTGATGGCACCGCGCTGGTTTCCGGCTCGCCCCAGCAGGACTCGAACCTGCAACCAAAGGATTATGAGTCCTCTGCTCGGCTCGCTTGTCCCTTTTTCCCCCGGGAGAAGGTGGTGCGCAGCGCCGGATAAGGGTGCGGGCGGGACGAGGCAACGACATCTGGCCGCAAAATTTGATTGTCGTGCTTCGACTCGAACCGGCGACCGAAGGCGGCGCAGTTTAGCAGTCGACGGGCGGTGATCCGTGCTGCCGGGGTGTGGGGCGGGGCGGGCTGCGGGCATACTGACGGCCCTTTCGTTGCGCCTGTCTTTCCGTGATCGATCATTCCCGCTATCTGGAGCTCGCCGCCGCCGGGCACACCCGCATTCCGGTGGTGCGCGAGGTGCTGTCGGACCTGGACACGCCGCTGTCGGTGTACCTGAAGCTGGCCGATGGGCCCAATGCCTATCTGTTCGAGTCGGTGGAGGGAGGGGAGCGTTTCGGGCGCTATTCGATCATCGGCCTGCCGGCACGACGTGCCTATGCTTTCCATGGTCGCACGCTGAGCATCATCGAGCATGGCGAGACCTTGTCGCAGCGCGAGGTGGATGACCCGTTGGCCGAGGTGGAGACGCTGCGCGCGGCGCAGTCGGTGCCGAGGCTGGACGGCTTGCCGGCGTTCACCGGTGGGCTGGTGGGCTGGTTCGGTTTCGAGTGCGTGGGCTATGTCGAGCCGCGTCTGGCCGGGTCGTCGGCGCGTGACGAGTTGGGCACGCCGGACATCTATCTGATGCAGAGCGAGGAAGTGGCCGTCTTCGATACGCTTAAAGGCCGGCTGTACCTGATCGTGCATGCCGATCCCTCGCTGCCGCAGTCCTGGGCGCGGGCGCAGCGGCGACTGGATGAACTGGCGTTCCGGCTGCGGCAGGCTGGTCGCGGCTATCCCGAGGTGCTTGATCCGGAAGGGCTGGCGGAAAGCGATTTCGTTTCCGGCTTCACCCGCGAGGGCTTCATCGGCGCGGTGCAAAAGGCCCAGGACTACATCCGCGCCGGCGACGCCTTCCAGGTGGTGCTCAGCCAGCGCATGAGCGTGCCTTTCCGCGCCCGGCCGGTGGATGTCTATCGCGCGCTGCGGGCGCTCAATCCCTCGCCGTACATGTATTTTCTCGATCTCGGCGCGACCCAGGTGGTCGGCTCGTCGCCGGAAATCCTGGTCCGCCAGCAGGGCGACGAGGTGACCGTGCGGCCGATTGCCGGCACCCGTCCGCGCGGCGCGACGCCGGAGCAGGACCTGGCGCTGGAGGCCGAGCTGCTGGCCGATCCGAAGGAGCGCGCCGAGCATCTGATGCTGATCGACCTGGGCCGCAACGATGTCGGAAGGGTGGCGCAGCCGGGCACGGTGGCGGTGGGCGAGCGCTTCGTCATCGAGCGCTACAGCCATGTGATGCATATCGTCAGCGAGGTGACCGGCAAGCTGAAGCCGGGTCTGAGCTATGCCGATGTGCTGCGCGCCACCTTCCCCGCCGGCACGGTCAGCGGCGCGCCGAAGATCCGCGCGCTGGAGATTATCCGCGAGCTGGAGCCGGTGAAGCGCAACATCTATTCCGGCGCGGTCGGCTACATCGGCTGGCATGGCGACGCCGACACCGCCATCGCCATCCGCACCGCGGTGATCCAGGACGGCCGCCTGCACGTCCAGGCCGGTGCCGGCATCGTGTTCGACTCCGATCCGGAAAAGGAATGGGAGGAGACGATGAACAAGGGGCGCGCGCTGTTCCGCGCGGTGGAGCAGGCGGCGCGGGGGTTGTGACGCTGCGCTGTTGGCGCGTGACGGGTTTCGGGTGCGGGCGCTGGGTGGGGTTCACGGTTCGATACCTCACCGCGAACGGCTTTGCTTCACCGAACGGCATTGCCTCACCGCGAACGGTTTTGCCTTGCCGTGAGCGGGATTGGAGAGCAGCCGGAAAAGTCCGCCGTCAAGGCGCTTCCGGGCGCGGCTGGATGCCCAGTTCCGTTGACCAGAACGCGGTGGTGATGTCGCTGATGGCGCGGGTTTCGCCGTTCAGCAGCACCACCAGGCCGCTGCGCCGGGCGGGGGAGTAGGCGATCTCGGCGACGAATCCCTGCACCCAGCCGCTGTGCAGAACCAGTTCCTCATCGCCCAGGGTGTAGAGCCGCCAGCCCAGTCCGTAGTGGGCTTCGCTGAGCAATGATTTCCAGCGATGGCGGCGCAGTTCGCGTGGGGTGGCGATGCGCTTGCGGGTCAGTGTTTCGACCTGCGTCGGCGTGACCACGTCGGGATGGCTGTCCATCTGCGCCAGCAGCCAGCGCGCCATGTCGTGGGCGCTGGCGTTGATGCCGGCGGCGGGGGCGACGCGGTAGTAGCCGGCGGCCACGGTCGCGGTCTGCCAGGCTCCGCGTCGACGGATGTGCGGCTCGGCGCGGTCGGGCAGGGCGTTCCAGGCGTCCAGGCCGACCGAGGCGTGGCTCATCCCCAGCGGTTGGAACAGGCGCTGATGCAGCAGCGCGGGATAGTCGTCGCCGGTGCTTTCCTCGTAGGCCGGCTCGACCAGCGAGAACAGGATGTTCTGATAGGTGTAGCAGTTGCCCAGCGGGCAGATCGGTTCCAGCGTGGCGAACTGCGGCAGGATGCGGGCCAGCGGCTGATCGGCTTCCAGCAGGTTGTCGAAGGCATTGGGCACGATGCCGGTGGACTGGCCCAACAGGTGCTGCAATTGCAGCTTGCCGGCCTGGCCGGGGCGCTTCAGGCGGAAGCTGGGGACGAAGTTTGTCACCGGATCGTTCCAGTGCAGGCGGCCTTCGTCGACCAGCATCGCGCCGATCTGCGCGGCAAAGGTCTTGGATACCGAGGCGATGCGGAACACGGTTTCGGCGGACACCGGCTCCGGGTCACCCAGCCGGCGCACGCCATGGGCACCGGAGGCGACGATGCGGCCATCGCGGACGATGGCCCAGGCACCGCCGGGAATGCCGTTGTCGGCCAGCACGGTCTGGAAGGTGGTGGCGAAGGACGCGGCGTCGACCTCGGCCTGTGCGATGGGGCCGCAGCCGATCAGGCAGGCCAGCGCCAGTACGGCGCGGCAAAACTTGGGCGGCCAATGCAGGGCGTTCATGTCTGTCGCTCGCCGTCCATCGGCGAAGGGCCGTAGAAGGCTGCCAGTTGCGCGGCGACCGCCGGCATGTGTTCGCGCAGCAGCCACGGCGCGGAGAAATGGTATTCGGTGACCACGGCGAAGAACTCCTCGGGTGCCTGCGCGGCGTAGGGATCGATGGGGAACGTCTGCGGGTCCGGTTCGACCTGCTCGGGCAAGGCGTCCAGGCGCGCACGCAGGGCATCGAAGGCGGGCTGGAAGGCATCGACCCAGGCCTGTCGGCGGGCCGGCGAGGGCAGCGGCGGCATGCCGTCCATCGCGCCGTCGAGCACGTCCAGCTTGTGCGCGATCTCGTGGATCAGCACGTTGCAGCCGGATTCCGGCTCGCGCAGGTCGGCGCGCACGTCGGCCCAGGACACCACCACGGGACCGCGATCCCAGGCTTCGCCGGCCAGTTCCTCGTCCCATTCCGCCATCACCCCGCTGTCCTCGTCGTGGGCGTGGCGCTGGACGCGGAACTGGCCGGGATAGACGATCAGCTCGCGCCAGCCGTCCAGCCAGTCGAAACCGAGATGCAGCACCGGCAGGCAGGCCAGCGCGGCCAGGCTGAGGCGGCGATCAGGATCCAGCCGTGCCTCGGCGACGGCGTTGATGGTCTTGCGGGCGAGGAACTGCGCGCACAGCGCACGCAGGCGCTCGGCGTCTTCCGCCGACAGCCGGCGCACCGGCTCGACGCGGCGTTGCAGCCGACGCCAGCGCTCGTCGTCGATGGGTGGTGGATCACCGAATCGGGCTTTCAGGCGGCCCAGCCAGGACGCCATGCGTGGCGTCCGTTACTTGAACATGCCCGGCAGGTAGCGATGCCAGCGGGCGCGGGCGTTGGCGGGCTGGTTGGCCGGTGCCTGCACGGTGGTACGGGTTGGCGCGGGCGTCGCGTTGTCGCCGCTGGCTGCCGGCGTTGTCACCTCGTCCTCGCGCTGGACGACATCGGCCTCGACGGTGTCCGGGCAGGACTGCTCGGCAAGCGCGCTGCCTGCCGCCAACAGCAGGCTCAGCATCAGGATGGCGGATGGCAGGTGGCGGGACATGGGCGTTCCCCGAGGGTAGGTCGCAGTGTCGGCCGCCAGCGCGGGCGACGCGCGGCGGCGACGGCATACTCTATCGGTTCCCGCGTCGCGACGCCAAATGCCCGCTTCAGGGCGCGAACAGCGCCGCCAGCGCCTGGCCCGGCTGATCGGCGCGCATGAAGGTTTCGCCGATCAGGAAGGCGTGGACGCCGGCGGCGCGCATCATCGCCACGTCGGCGCGGGTGCCGATGCCGCTCTCGGTGACCAGCAGACGATCCGCCGGCACGGCATCACGCAGTTGCAAGGTGGTGTCCAGCGACACCTCGAAGCTGCGCAGGCTGCGGTTGTTGACGCCGATCAGCGGCGCTTCGATACGCAGCGCGCGCTGCATTTCCGCCGCGTCGTGGACCTCGACCAGCGCGTCCATGCCCAGTTCGGCGGCCAGCGCCGACAGCTCGGCCAACTGCGCGTCATCCAGTGCCGAGACGATCAGCAGCACGCAGTCCGCGCCCAGCACCCGCGCCTCCACGATCTGGTACGGATCGACGATGAAATCCTTGCGCAGCACCGGCAGCGCGCAGGCCGCGCGGGCCTGTTGCAGGTAGGCGTCGGTGCCCTGGAAAAAGTCGACATCGGTCAGCACCGACAGGCAGGCCGCGCCGCCGGCCGCATAGCTGCGGGCGATGGCCGGCGGATCGAAATCGGCGCGGATCACGCCCTTGCTGGGGCTGGCCTTCTTGATCTCGGCGATCACGCCGGCCTCGCCCGCGGCGATCCGCGCGCGCAGCGCGGCGGCGAAACCGCGCGGCGGCGAGGCCGTCGACAGCGTCGCCTGCAACGCCGACAACGGCTGCGCTGCGGCGCGCTGCGCCACTTCCTCGCGCTTGCGGGCGAGGATGCGTTGCAGGATGTCGCTCATGCCGCCGTGCCCTTGATGCGTCGGGTCGTCTCGACGAACTCGTCCAGCCGCCGCATCGCCGCGCCGGAGGTCATCGCCGCGCGGGCGCGGACGATGCCGTCGGCGATGTCGCGCGCCACGCCGGCCACGTACAGCGCCGCACCGGCGTTGAGCGCGACGATCTCGTGCGGCAGCCCGCCCTTGCCGGACAGCGCCGAGCGCAGCATGGTCATCGACTCCCTGGCGTTTTCCACCCGCAGGTTGCGGCTGGCCGCCATCTGGATGCCGAAGTCCTCGGGATGGATCTCGTACTCGCGCACCTTGCCGTCGCGCAGTTCGCCGACCAGGGTGGACGCGCCCAGCGAAATCTCGTCCATGCCGTCACGGCCCCAGACCACCATCGCCCGCTGCACGCCCAGCTTCTTCAGCACGCGCACCTGGATGCCGACCAGATCGGCATGGAACACGCCCATCAGGATGTTCGGCGCATCGGCGGGATTGGTCAGCGGCCCCAGGATGTTGAAGATCGTCCGCACGCCCATCTCGCCGCGCACCGCCGCCACGTTGGCCATTGCCGGATGGTGGATCGGTGCGTACATGAAGCCGATGCCGGTCTCGCCGATGCAGCGCGCCACCTGCTCCGGTTGCAGGTCGATGGCGACGCCCAGCGCTTCCAGCACGTCGGCGCTGCCGGATTTCGACGACACGCTGCGATTGCCGTGCTTGGCCACCTTGGCCCCGGCCGCCGAGGCGGCGAAGATCGACGCCGTGGAGATGTTGAAGGTGTGCGAGCCGTCGCCGCCGGTACCGACGATGTCGACGAAGTTGTCGCGATCAGCCACCGCCACCTTGGCCGAGAACTCGCGCATCACCAGCGCCGCCCCGGCGATTTCGTCGATGGTCTCCTTCTTCACCCGCAACCCGGCCAGGATCGCCGCCGTCATCACCGGCGACACCTCGCCGCGCATGATCTGGCGCATCAGATCGACCATCTCGTCGTGGAAGATCTCGCGGTGCTCGATGGTGCGTTGCAGGGCTTCTTTGGGCGTGATGGGCATGGGGTGTGTCCGGGAATGGGGAATCGGGAATCGGGAATCGGGAATCGGGAATCGGGAATCGGGAATCGGGAAGCAGGGCGCGGCGGGGGTGATGGTTCAATCACCAATCACCAATCACGGCACCTTGAGGAAATTCTGTAGCAGCGCATGTCCGTGCTCGGTGAGTATCGACTCGGGATGGAACTGCACGCCCTGCACCGGATGCTCGCGGTGGCGCAGGCCCATGATCTCCTCGACACTGCCGTCGTCGTGCTGCGTCCACGCGGTCACTTCCAGGCAATCCGGCAGCGAGGCGCGCTCCACCACCAGCGAGTGATAGCGCGTCGCCTCGTAGCCATCGGGCAGGCCGGCGAACACGCCCTGCCCGCGATGGCGGATCGGCGAAGTCTTGCCGTGCATGATCCGCCCCGCCCGCACCACCTTGCCGCCGTAGGCCTGGCCGATGCTCTGATGGCCAAGGCAGACGCCGAGGATCGGCGTCGTCGGCCCCAGCGCCTCGATCACCGCCAGCGACACCCCGGCCTCGTTCGGCGTGCACGGCCCCGGCGAAATGACCACCCGATCCGCCCCCAGCGCCACGATCTGCGCCAGCGACAACTCGTCGTTGCGCACCACCTTCACCTCCTCGCCAAGCTCCTGCAGGTACTGCACGAGGTTGAAGGTGAAGCTGTCGTAGTTGTCGATCATCAAGAGCACGAGGTTTGCAACCCTTTGATTGGTAAAGATATTTTACCGGATTGGCGCGAAGCGATCCGTGCCCATGGTCATCCGCTGCAGCGCGCGGCTTTCAAGTCCAGCGGATCATCCAGCCCCTCAGGCCGACGCGCATTATCCGCCAACCGCCTTCCTTGGCCGCACCTGAGCAGCAGCGAAGGGCAGCTCGCCTTCCATCTCTTCGGCGGATTGGCTGAAGCGCTGGCACATTGCAGGTTTGCGCGTCCCGCCACACTCAGGGCATAGGTTGCAGTCCCAGCTCCAGCAGAAAGGCGTTGTGTCTCGCCTTGGCAGTGGCCAGTTCCGTCTCGATCTTCACCAGATCCGCATGCACCGCGCCCAGGTCGATTTCTTCTTCCGCCTTGGCCGTACTGACATAGCGTGAGATGTTGAGGTTGTAGTCGTTGTCGATGATTTCCTGCATCGGCACGCGACGGGCATAGCGGTCGATCGGCTTGTCGGGGCGCTCGCGGTACGTGTCGACGATCTTCGCGATGTGCGCATGGCTCAGCTGGTTTTGTCGCTTGCCCTTATCGAACTGCTCGGCGGCGTTGATGAACAGCACGTCATCGGGCTTCTTGCACTTCTTCAGCACCAGGATGCACACCGGGATGCCGGTGGAATAGAACAGATTGGCCGGCAGGCCGATCACCGTGTCGATGTGGCCGTCATCCAGCAGCTTGCGGCGGATGGCTGCCTCCTTGCCGCCGCGGAACAGCACGCCGTGCGGCAGGATGATCGCCATCACGCCGTCGTCCTTCAGGTAGTGCAGGCCGTGCAGGAGGAAGGCGAAGTCGGCCGCGCTCTTCGGCGCTACACCGTGGTTCTTGAATCGCGGATCCTGGCTGGTCGCCTCCTTCGGGTCCCAGCGGTAGCTGAAGGGGGGATTGGCCACCACTGCATCGAAGGCCGGCTTCTTTGCCGGATTGGTCTCGCGCAGCCAGTCCCAGTCGTTGGCCAGCGAATCGCCATGATGGATCTCGAACTCGGTGTCCTTCACCCCGTGCAGCAGCATGTTCATGCGCGCCAGGTTGTAGGTGGTGATGTTGGATTCCTGGCCGTAGATCCGCCCGATCTGCCCGCCCGCTTCCTTCATGCGATGGCGCACGTTGAGCAGGAGCGATCCCGAGCCACAGGCAAAGTCGAACACGCTGCCCAGTGACCGGCGCGGACCCGATGACGGCTCCTGGCTGTCCAGCGTGACGATCGCCGAGAGGATGCTGGAGACCTGTTGCGGCGTGTAGAACTCGCCGGCCTTCTTGCCGCTGCCCGCGGCGAACTGGCCAATAAGGTACTCGTAGGCATCACCCAGCGTGTCGGTATCGGTGGAGAAACCGGCCAGGCCTTCGGCGATGCGGCCGATGATGGTCGCGAGCTTGGCATTGCGCGCGGCGTAGTCGCGGCCCAGCTTGTCCGAGGCCAGATTGATCTCCGAGAACAGCCCCTGGAAATGGCTTTCAAAGGACTGCTCCTCGATGTACTTGAAGCCCTTCTGCAAGGTGTCCAGCAGCGCGCCATCCTGCGTTCGCGCCAGGTGCACGATGTTCGCCCACAGATGCGGCGGCTCAATCACGTAATGCGCCTTGCGCCGCATCTGCTGCTCGAACTGCACCACGTCACCGGGGTTCTGCGCGTACCACACCGACAGCGGCGTCTTGCCGCCGTTGCCGATGGCGTCCGGGTCGGGATAGTCCGCGCCCAGCTCGCGCTTCGCCGCCGCCTCGTAGTTGTCCGACAGGTAGCGCAGGAACAGGAAGGACAGCATGTAGTCGCGGAAGTCGTCCGCGTTCATGCTGCCGCGCAGCTGGTCGGCAATGGCCCACAGGGTCTTGCCGAGTTGTTTCTGGTCGTTTTCGGTCATGATTTTTCGCGTCGTTTGATCCGCTGTTCCAGCGCGGCCAGTTCAGCCTCGTCGGCCACATCGGCCGCGTGTGCTTCTTCCTTCTTCCGCTGTTGGTCGAAGCCGAGCCAGCGTGCGTTCGCGCCTGCTTCCATCTGCTCGCGACTGACGGTTCCGGCGCCTTCGAGCAGGGCGAAGCCGTTGCTGGCGATGATCTGGCCGATGTTTTCCATCCAGAAGCGCATCGGGATGTCCTGCCGGCGCTTGGCGCGGAGCTCGGCGGTTTCCAGGAAGATCACCACCAGCCGGTTGAGGGTGTCGATCTCGTCCTCGGTCAGGTAGTTCTTGGCCACCACGATGTCGTGCTTGCGCACCCGGCCGCCGCTCCAGCTGCGCAGGCCGAAGTGCGGGTCGGTCGGGTTGGCCCGGGCCAGGATCAGCTCGGCGGCGGTATGGCCGGTCACCGCGTACAGCAAAAGATTCTGCACGGTGGCGAAGAAGGTCTGGGTGGCGCGGTCGCTCCTGTCGTAGTCCACGCTCAGCGCGAACAGCTCGCGGACCTTCTGGTAGAAGCGCTTCTCCGAGGCGCGGATGTCGCGGATGCGCGCCAGCATCTCGTCGAAGTGGTCCGGGCGGCCGTCCGGATTCTTCAGGCGCTCGTCGTCCATGACGAAGCCCTTGACCAGGTACTCCTTCAGCGCGGTCGTGGCCCAGCGGCGGAACTGCACGCCACGCGGGGAGCGCACGCGGTAGCCCACGGCGAGGATGGCGTCGAGGTTGTACAGCCTGGTGCGGTAGTCCTTGCCGTCTGCGGCAGTTGTCAAGGATTCCTTGACAACTGAATCCACGTCCAACTCCTTGTCTTCAATGATGTTTTTCAAGTGCAGGGAGATGTTCTGCTTGGTGGCGGCAAACAGCTCCGCCATCTCCGCCTGCGTCAGCCACACCGTCTGGCCGTCGGCGCGCAGCTGGATGCGGCTGCGTCCGTCCTCGCTGGTGTAGAGGATCAGGCCGCTCATGCGCCGGCCGCCTCCGGCGCAGGGAACAGCTGCTGCATCAGGCCCTGCTTGTGAGACTTGAGGGCGGCGAGCTGGTGGGTCTCGGCGGTGATCTGGGTGTCGAGCGAGGAGAGGCAGTCGGCGATGCGCTGTTGTTCCTGCGGCTCTGCGGGCAGACAGAAGACGTATCCTGAAATGTCGCCCGCGCTAAGGTTGCCTTGTGCGCCACCTGCAGCCTTTAGCTGCATCGCGCTCCGAAACTCATCGCGTTGAAGTAGCTGGTAAAAGAATTCGGGATAAACTGCATCCGGAGTCAGTTTCCCGACACGCTGGTTGAGCAACAAACTCTCCGCTGTGACCCGGCAAACCCGTCCGACATTTCCTGTCATTGAAATTAGGATGTCGCCGAGACGAAGGATTTGATGTTGCTGAAGATCCGATGGCAGTTCCGCAATTTTTTTTGTTGACTCAAGTAGAAGGCCGCTTTGCTGGACGTTTGCGATGGTAACGATCTGATATGGCCCCGTTTCAACATACTCAGAGCTCTTAAATGCGTACCCATTTCGCAAACGTGCGATGTCACTGAGACTTCTTCTCACCCACTCCGGCGCATCGCGGAACTCGGGGAAGCGGAGGCGGGGGCGGGTTTCGCCTTCGCGGGGGAAGAGCTGCTGCATCAGGCCGCGCTTGTGCGCCTTCAACGCTTCCACCTTGTGCCCCTGCGCGGCAATCACCTCATCCAGTGAGGCCAGGCAGTCGGCGATTTTTTGTTGTTCGGCTTCAATCGCCGGGACAGCACAACCAACGCCGATGAGCACATCAACGGACAGTCCCGGTTGGGCCTGCCCTGTCGCAAAACGGTTCAGCCGCAGCCCACCCAACGTGTAGTAGAGCCAAGTCACATCTACGTCTGATCGTGGCGTCGCCACCAGCGCATGTTCAGTTGCGTAAAACTCGCCATCAACAAACCGAACGTTCCCGCAATGCGCCCCTTGTCGCCCGATGATGGGATATTTCCCCGAATGGGTGGAGGTGACTGTGTAGCCGCGCAAACCATTTCCACCATAGCACGGATAGGCACCTCTGCTTGGCTTTTCGGCTATCTCTGCAGCTGAAACAAACGTGCCTGCCTGCATCTCGCAAACATCACCCAGCGTTTCCCACTCCCACGGCGAGCCACCTCGAAACTCCGAAAACCGCAACTTCGGTGTGGCTGTTTTCGCTTTCTGCTTCTTCATCACCGCGCATCCTCCCAAGCCCTCAGCCCGGCAATCTCGCGCCCGCCGGCACGCTTGCGCAGCAGCGGCGCCAGTTCGGCCATCAGCTCGCCTTCCTTGTGTGCGCGAACCTTCCGGTCCGACTCCAGCTGGCTGAACATGATCTGCAGTGCGGCAGCGCGCTCATTCGTCATCGGGCAGCTTGTCCGGGCTCTGGAGGGCTTTCTTGTCGGCCGAAGCGAGCCGGCGCTCGACCTTCTTCACGTCCTCGGCGGGCGGCAGGCTTTCCGGGCGGATGCCACGGCCCAGCAGGGTTTGCCGTACCGCCTCGTTGTTGGTGACGTGCTCGCGGGAAATCTGCGGCTCGCTGCGCATCCCGTGGGCACGGGCGTTGTGGATGGTGATCTCGGTGGCGAAGTCCTTGGCCTTGAGCACGATGGTGGGTGCGAAGTCAGCCAATGGCCGGCTGTCCGGCACCTGCCACTGCGCCTTCATGGCCTGCGTGGTCTTGCCGAACAGGGCGTGATCGCCTTTGCTGCGGATCAGGGCAAAATTCCGGTTGCCGCCGGTCTGCTCGAAGATGACGCTGGACAGCTCCTTTTCCGTGTCGGACAGCTTGCGCCGTGCCTGCACGCGCTCCGCTTCCAACAGGCGCTGCTCGATCAGCTCGGCGCGCCGGGTCTGCATGGCGAAGTAGGTCTGCGCGAAGGCGATTTCCGTCTTGCGCGGGTCGCCGTTCTGGGCCACGAGGTAGCAGGCGTAGCGGGTGAGCATCAGGTCGTCGATTTCGCGGGGCGCTCCTGAGCCGATCTCGACCATTTTGTTGACGTCAACAAAATGGTCGCCCAGAGCATGTCCGGAGACTTCGCAGGCCGTTTTGGCCTTGTTGACGATGTTCAGGAAATTGCGCCACTCCGTGTACCCCAGCAGGTGCTGCAGGTCGCGGGCCAGCCAGTACTCGATGCCGTTTTCGGTTCGCTGCGCGTGACCTTCGAAGTTCGCGGTCAGGGTTTGGATCTGCTGTGCCTTCATGGGTATCCCTGCTTAGTGTTCATACGCCTTCAGCCCGGCAATCTCGCGCCCGGCGGCGCGCTTGCGCAGTAGCGGTGCCAGCTCTGCCATCAGCTCGCCTTCCTTCTGCGCGCGGGCCTTCCAGCCCAGTTCCAGTGGGCTGAGCAGTTCGGTGAGCGCCTCGCCATCGAAGATACGACGGGCCAGCACGGCCTCGACAAAGACGGTCAGCGCCTCCACCGCCAGGCCGTGGCGTTCGGCAAGCCCGGCCAGTGCGCGGGCGGCCTTCCCCTGCTTGAACGCCTCGTAGCCAGCGCGGATGGCGGCCTCGTCCAGGCCCGAGGGCACGCCCATCACGTACTCGGTAATGTCCTCGCGCTCGTCGATGAACTTGGCGTCACCGGCGATCAGCCCTGCCAGCTCCTCGCGGCTCATGCTGGCCTTGCCGGCCGGCTGCATGGAGATGTCGGCGGCCAGCTTCATGATGTAGTCGTAGTCGATGGTGGCGGAGGCGAACAGCACGAACTCGAAGTCGAGCTGGTCCACCTCGTTTTCCTCGCCTGCCGTGTCCTTGTCCTTGCCCTGCTGGGCGCGCAGGCGCTGCGCGGTTTCGAGATACGCACCGCGCAGGGCGCGGTGTTCGTCCGTGGGCAGCACCTGCTCGATCTGGTGGGCCTGTTCGGGCGTGAGGTCGGTGTACTGGTCCAGCTGGATCTTCAGCTTCTGCACTTCCTTGAAATGCTCGACGAAACCGGCGCGGGCGGCGTCGCCCTTGAGGTTGGCGATGTCGTCGGGCTCGCCGGTCAGGCCCTGCGATTGCAGGAAGGTGGCGAGCCTGTCGCGGGCGTCCTGCAGCTTCTCGATCACCACGGGCGCAGGATCCACCAGCCAGATGGTGCGCGCCTGCTCGGCCTTGACCCCGGAGAACAGCGCAATGGCGGCATCCACCGCCGCCTGCTGGCCGCGGAAGTCGAGGATGTTGCCGTAGGGCTTGGAATCGTTGAGCACGCGGTTGGTACGGCTGAACGCCTGGATCAGGCCGTGGTGCCTGAGGTTCTTGTCCACGTACAGGGTGTTGAGGTACTTGCTGTCGAAGCCGGTCAGCAGCATGTCGACGACGATCGTGATGTCGAGCTTTTCCGCGCCCTTCATCGGCAGGTCGGCATTGGGGAACTGCTGGCTCTTGATGCGCTGCTGCACGCCCTGGTAGTAGGCGTCGAACTCGGCGATGCGGTGGCTGGTGCCGAAGCGTGCGTTGTAGTCGGCGATGATGGCGGTGAGCGCGGCCTTCTTGCCCTCCGGGTCCTGCTTGTTGTCTTCCAGCTCGGTGGGCAGGTCTTCCTGCAGCTGGCGCACGTCGGCGCTGACGTCGGCTGGCGGGGAGAACACGGCAGCGACAGTGAGCGGCCTGTAGTCCGGATCGGCGGCGGCCTTTTCGGCCTGCACGGTCTGGAACAGCGCGTGGTATTCGATGGCGTCGTTGATGGAGGCCGTGGCCAGCAGGGCGTTGAACCGGCGCTGCGCGGTGGCGGTGTCATGACGGGCCAGGATGGCCTCGACCACGGCGCGCTTGGCGAGCGGTTCGCCCGGCTTGACCGGGTGCGTTCCGTCCGGCTTGAAGTAGTCCACGTGGAAGCGCAGGACGTTCCTGTCTTCGATGGCGTGGGTGATGGTGTATTCGTGCAGGCACTGCTGGAACAGATCCTCGGTGGTCTTGAGGGTCTGCTCCTCGCCCTCGATGCGCTTGTAAGTGGCGTTGGCCTCGAAGATCGGCGTGCCGGTGAAACCGAACAGCTGCGCCCTGGGGAAGAACTCGCGGATGGCCTGGTGGTTGTCGCCGAACTGGCTGCGGTGGCACTCGTCGAAGATGAAGACGATGCGCTTGTCACGCAGCGCGGCGAGCTGTTCGGCATGGCTGGCCAGCCCGCGCTTCTCGCGGCCGCGGTTGCGGGTGCTGGATTCGTCCAGCGCCAGGCCCAGCTTCTGGATGGTGCAGACGATCACCTTGTCGGCCGCATCCTCGGACAGCATGCGCCGGACCAGTGCGCCGGTATTGGTGTTCTCCTCCACGCAGCCGGCCTGGAAGCGGTTGAATTCCTCGCGGGTCTGCCGGTCCAGATCCTTGCGGTCCACCACGAACAGGCACTTGGCGATGTCCGGGTTGTGCTTGAGCAGCGTCGAGGCCTTGAAGCTGGTCAGCGTCTTGCCGCTGCCGGTGGTGTGCCAGACGTAGCCGTTGCCGAGGTTCTTGTCGATGCACTCGACGATATTCTTGACCGCGTAGATCTGGTACGGCCGCATCATCAGCAGCTTCTGCTCGCTCTGCACCAGCACCATGTAGCGGCTGATCATGTGGCCCAGCGTGCACTTGGCCAGGAACGCGCCGGCGAAGGCATCCAGGCCGGTGATCTTGCGGTTGTCCGGCGCGGCGTACTCGTACACCGGCAGGAACTGCTCCTTCGCGTCGAAGGCGAAGTGGCGCGCGTTGTTGTTGGCAAAGTAGTACGTGCGGTTGCGGTTGCTGACCACGAACAGCTGCAGGAAGCACAGCAGGGTGCGCGTGTAGCCGCTGCCGGCGTCGGCCTTGTACTGGACGATCTGCTCCATCGCCCGGCGCGGGTTGATGTCCAGCGTCTTCAGCTCGATCTGGACGACGGGCACGCCGTTGATCAGCAGCACCACGTCGAAGCGGTGGTGGCTGTAGTCGGTATTGATGCGCAGCTGGCTGGCCACCTCGAAGGTGTTCTTGCACCAGTCGGTGATGTTGACCAGCGTGTAGTTCAGCGGGGTGCCATCGTCGCGGGTGAAGGCGTTGCGGTGGCGCAGCGTCTGCGAGGCAGCGAAAACGTCGGGGGTGACGATTTCGTCCAGCAGGCGGGCAAACTCGGCATCGGTCAGGGTGACCTTGTTCAGCGCCTGGAAGTGCTGGCGGAAATTGGCTTCCAGCGCGGCGCGGTCACGGATGTCCGGGCGCAGGGTGTACTTGAGCTCGCCGAGCTTTTCGATCAGCTCCTGCTCGATGGTGGCTTCGCGGATGCGCATGCGGTGGCGGCTCGCTCTGGGATTGGCCGAGTGTGCGGGTTGCGTCCAAGTCTAATCACTTGAACGACCGTGGATGGCCCCTGCCGGCCACGGATCGCGTAACAGTCGATGGGTGAGGAAGACGGCGTCGCGCGGCGATGCGGCTTTCTGGCCAGTCGGGCTTGCGCGGCGCGGTGTTGCGCGGGTGGTTATGCAATCAAGAGGGGAGTTGCCATGAAACTGAAGAGCATTGGGGTGATGTCGTTTGGCGTCAACACGGCGGTCGTTTGCGGGCTGATCGGTCTGTTGGCGGGGCTTGCCGTGGCCTTGCTGTCCCTGATGGGGCCAAGTGGCGGCGGGGTGGCGCAAATGGGGTTGTTGTCGGTGGTGATCGTTCCGCTCATCTACCTCGTCTCCGGATTCATCCTCGGCGTGATCTCGGCGGTGATCTACAACCTGACGTTCCGTTGGACCGGCGGGCTGGAGTTGAACCTGGAGTGAGTGGCCGGTGCTGAGCGGCTGCGGACGAAGCCCGGTTTCGTGCCGGGCTTCGTCGTCGGTGCGACGTACCGGATGCGTGCAGCGAGGTTTGCCCCACGCAACGCCCGCGCCTTCGCCCCCGGCGTCAGCCGGCGAAGCCGCCGGCTTGCAGGAAGGCCCATTCGTCCGCCGTGGTGTCGCGGCCGAGCAGCGGGTTGCGGTGCGGGAAACGGCCGAAGCGGGCGATGATGTCGCGGTGCTCGATGGCGTGCGGCAGCGAAGGGCCGCCCATCGCCTCGTACAGTTCGACGCTGCGCGTCTGGTCGGCCAGTTCCTCGGAGTGCATCAGCGGCAGGTAGAGGAAGCCGCGCAGGGCGGGTTCGATCTGCTGATCCAGGCCGGCATCGATGCAGCGTTTGGCCAGGGCGCGTGCCAGCGGGTCGGTGGCGAACATGTGCGCGGTGCCGCGAAAGCAGTTTCGCGGCAACTGGTCGAGCAGGATCATCAGCGCCAGCGCGCCTTCCGCGCTGTCCGCCCAGTGGTCCAGCTCGCGCGCGGCGGCGCGCAGGTGCAGGTCCATGAAGCGCTCGCGAAAGCGCGCGTCGAAGGCGTCGTCCTTGCGAAACCACGCCTGCGGCCCGGCCTCGCGCCAGAAGGCGGTGACGGCGGCGATGTCGGAAGAGGGCTCGGTCATGTCGGTCGCCTTGGGTCCGATGGGAAGGTTCGAGTGTAGCCGCGATGGGCGTGGATCGACCTGCGAAGAATGGGCACCGGCGACGATGCCGCTACAATTGGCCGATGGACGTCTCCCATCTGCTCGACGGCCTCAACCCGGCGCAGCGGGAGGCGGTCACGGCCCCGGCGGGCAATTATCTGGTGCTGGCCGGGGCTGGCTCCGGCAAGACGCGGGTGCTGGTGCATCGCATCGCCTGGCTGGTCGAGGTGATGGGTGTGCCGGCGCACGGCATTCTGGCGGTGACCTTCACCAACAAGGCGGCGGCGGAGATGCGCCATCGCGCCAGCGAGCTGCTGCGCGGTCCTGCCGGCGCGCTGCGCTCGGGCATGTGGCTGGGCACTTTTCATGGTCTCGCGCACCGGTTGCTGCGCCTGCATTGGGCCGATGCGAAGCTGCCGGAATCCTTCCAGGTGCTGGACAGCGACGATCAAATTCGTCTGCTGCGGCGGACCATCAACGAGCTGGGCCTGGACGACAAGCGCTTTCCGGCGCGCCAGGCGGCCTGGTACATCAATCACTGCAAGGACGAGGGCAAGCGGCCCCGGCACGTGCAGGTCGATGATCCGATCAGCGACGCGATGCGCGACATCTACGTCGCCTACGAGGCCGCCTGCCAGCGCGCCGGTCTGGTCGACTTCGCCGAATTGCTGCTGCGCAGCCACGAATTGCTGCTGAATCAGCCGGCCCTGCTCGAACACTATCAGCGCCGCTTCGGCGAGTTGCTGGTCGACGAGTTTCAGGACACCAACTCCATCCAGTACGCCTTCCTGCGTGTGCTGGCCGGCGAGCGCGGGCATCTGTTCGCGGTCGGCGACGATGATCAGGCGATCTACGGCTGGCGCGGTGCGCGGGTCGAGCATGTTCGCCATGTGCTGCACGACTTTCCCGGCACCACCACGCTGCGATTGGAGCAGAACTACCGCAGCACCGGGGCCATCCTCGGTGCCGCCAACGCGCTGATCGCGCACAATCCGGGGCGGCTGGGCAAGAAGCTGTGGACCGAGGGCGCGGACGGCGATCCGATCGAGCTGTACGCCGCCTACAACGAGATCGACGAGGCGCGCTACGTGGTCGAGCGCATCGGCCAGTGGACGATGCAGGGCGGGCAGGCGCGCGATTGCGCCATCCTGTATCGATCCAACGCGCAATCGAGGGTGTTCGAGGATGCGCTGATGCAGGCCGGCATGCCGTATCGCGTCTACGGCGGCCTGCGCTTTTTCGAGCGCGCCGAGATCAAGGACACCCTGGCCTATCTGCGGCTGATCGCCAACCGCGACGATGACGCCGCCTTCGAGCGCGCGGTGAACACGCCGACCCGTGGCATCGGCGAGCGCAGCATCGACGCCCTGCGCCAGCGCGCCCGCCACGAAGGCACGACGCTGTGGCATGCCGCGCTGCTGGAGCTGACCGCCGGCAACATGAACGCCCGCGCCCGCAATGCCGTGCGCGGCTTTGTCGAACTGATCGAAGCGCTGGCCGAGCGCACCGCCGGCATGGACCTGGCACCGCAGATCGACGAGGTGCTGGCGCGCTCGGGCCTGCGCGCGCATTACGCGGCGGAGTCGCGCGGCGCGCTGGAGGCACGCACCGACAACCTCGACGAACTGGTCACCGTGGCCAGCCGCTTCGTCCGTTCCGAGGCCGACGAAGCACTGCCGCCGCTGGTCGCCTTCCTCGCCTACGCCGCGCTGGAGGCAGGCGAAGGCCAGGCCGAGGCGTGGGAAGACTGCGTCCAGCTGATGACCCTGCATTCCGCCAAGGGGCTGGAGTTTCCGCTGGTGTTCCTGGTCGGCATGGAAGAAGGGCTGTTCCCCAGCCAGCGCGCGCTGGACGAATCCGGCCGGCTGGAGGAGGAGCGCCGCCTCGCCTATGTCGGCATCACCCGCGCCCGCGAGCGGCTGGTGATCAGCTATGCGGAAACCCGTCGCCTGCACGGTGCCGACCTGCCGGGCATGCCGTCGCGCTTCCTGCGCGAACTGCCGGAAGGCTCCCTGGTCGAAGTGCGTCCACGGGTGAAGGTGTCGCGGCCGGCCTCGCTGGGCGCGATGCGCGGCATGACGCCGGTGCGCGAGGAATCCTTCAACGGCTGGCGGCTGGGCCAGCGCGTGCGGCACATGAATTTCGGCCTTGGCACCATCGTCGATGCCGAGGGCAGCGGCTCGCACGCCCGCGTGCAGGTCAACTTCGAGAAGGCCGGTGCCAAGTGGCTGGTGCTGGCCTACGCCCGGCTGGAAGCGGCCTGAGCCGCGCACCGCCAGCCCCCATCAACGCAACCGGAATCCGCCATGCGAATCTGCGTCTACGCCGCCTCCAGCGACCAATGCGACCCGATCTACCACGCCGCCGCCCGTGAACTCGGCCGCCTGCTCGGCGCGGCCGGCTGCACCGTGGTCTATGGCGGCGGCTCCAGCGGATCGATGGGCGCGGTCGCCAACGGCGCGCTGGAGGCCGGCGGCGAGGTCATCGGCATCCTGCCGCGCTTCATGGCCGACCTGGAATGGGGCCATCCCGGCATCACCCGGCTGGAACTGGTCGAGGACATGCGCGAGCGCAAGCATCGCCTGCTGACCGGCTCCGACGCCGTGGTCGCCGTGCCCGGCGGCAGCGGCACGCTGGAGGAACTGTTCGAGGCGATGACGCTGAAGCGGCTGGGGCTGTACTTCAACCCCATCGTCCTGCTCGACACGCGCGGCTTCTACGCCCCGCTGGACGCCTTCATGCAGCAAGTGGTGGCCGAGCGCTTCATGAACCCAGAACACGCCGCCATGTGGTCCCTGGTGGCCGAGCCGCAGGACGTCCTGCCGCGCATCCACGCCACCCCGCGCTGGCGCGAGGACGCGAGAAAACTTGCAGTGGTAAGGCCTTTGGCGTGATTGGTTGGTTGGTGATTCGTAGTTGGCGGATTTGGGATTGGAAAGAGCGTGGGACGCAGGGCTTTGATCGGCCGCTTTTGCCAATCACGAATCACGAATCACCCTCACCGTCTTCGCTGGACTCGGCCAGCGCTTCGCCGCTGATCTCGATCACCGCGCCGGCGGCGCGGCCCTTGGGTTGCGGCAACTGGGCGATGGCCGCTTCCGCGCCGGCCAGGAGTTCCGCGCGGCGGCTTTCCGGCACCTGCTGCCAATGGCAGCCGCGCAGCGCGCCTTCCAGCGCGTAGAGCAGGTTCAGGCTGGGCCGGAAACCGGCGCGCTTGATCTTGGCGAAGGCTCCCACCGCGCCGTGCTCGCGCAATCCTTCCAGGCCGTGGATGCCGACCTGGCGCAGCCAGGCCGCCGACTTCGGTCCCACGTTCATCAACTTCTCGCCGCCGCGTGTGCTCATTCATCGTCCTCCAGGGATGCCAGGAACACCGTCGCCAACGCCTCCAGCCCGGCCTGGTCTTCGGCATCGAAACGGCCCGGCAGCGGGCTGTCGAGATCGAACACGCCGACCAGCGACTCGCCGCGATACAACGGCACCACCAGTTCCGAGCGCGAGGCTGCATCGCAGGCAATGTGGCCGGGAAAGGCATTCACGTCCTCGACCCGCTGCGTCTGCCGCGTCGTCGCCGCCGCCCCGCAGACGCCGCGATCCAGCGCAATGCGCACGCAGGCCGGCCGGCCCTGGAACGGCCCGACCACCAGCTCGCGGCCATCGAAGAAATAGAAGCCGACCCAGTTCAGGTCAGGCAGGGCGTGATAGACCAAGGCCGAAAGATTGGCCGCGTTGGCGATGCGGTCGCGCTCGCCATGCAGCAGCCCGCGCGCCTGCGCCAGCAACTGCGCGTACTGCTCGGCCTTGCTGCCGTGAAGGGATTGCGTGGCAAACATGCGGCCATTTTACCCGCTATAGCGATGCGGGTCGGGTTGGCGGCGGCGCGTGGGCATTCCTCGCGATGGCAGCCGCTAACATGGCGGCCATGCCCCGCGCCTTCTACATCACCGGCACCGATACCGGCATCGGCAAGACGCATGCCAGTCTGGCGTTGATCCATGCGCTGCGGGCCGGCGGGTGGCGGGTGGCGGGGATGAAGCCGGTTGCCAGTGGTTGCGAGGTGACGGCGGACGGTCTGCGCAACGAGGATGCGCTGGCCTTGCAGGCGGCCGGCGATCCGCTGCCGGCATACGGGCTGGTCAATCCGGTGGCATTGCTGGCGGCGACGGCACCGGAGATCGCGGCGGCGCGGCAGCGGTTCGGTTTCGAGCTGGCGCATCTGCTTGCCGCGTTCGAGCGCTTGCGCGAGGGCCGCGATGCGCTGGTGGTGGAGGGCGTCGGCGGCTGGCTGGCACCGTTGTCGGCCAACCTGATGCAGGCCGATCTGGTGCGTGCCTTGCGCCTGCCTGCGGTGCTGGTGGTCGGTTTGCGGCTGGGCTGCATCAATCATGCGCTGCTGACGCTGCGCGCCCTGCGCGCGGATGGCGTGTCGGTGGCGGGATGGATCGGCAATGCCATCGACCCGGCGTTCGACTTCGCCGCCGAGACCCGCGCCATCTTGCGCCAGCGGCTGGATGCGCCCTGCCTGGGCATGCTCGAACACGGCGTGGCACCGACGCAGGCGACGCTGGATCTGTCCGCGCTGGGCGTTTGATCGAGGCGCGCGCAGGGTTCTGTCGCGGCGGGCCTCGCTGCTGCCACAATCCTCGTCCTGATCGTTTTCGACACGCCCATGAGCGCCGCTTCGACCGCCCCCGCTTCGACCGCCCGCGTGCTGTTCGCCAGCCTGATCGGCACCACCATCGAGTTCTTCGATTTCTACATCTACGCGACGGCGGCGGTGCTGGTGTTTCCGGCGCTGTTCTTTCCCGCCGATGATCCGACCAGCGCCACGCTGCAATCGCTGGCGACCTTCGCCCTGGCGTTCTTCGCCCGGCCCATCGGCTCGGCGGTGTTCGGCCATTACGGTGATCGCATCGGGCGCAAGGCGACGTTGGTGGCGGCGCTGCTGACGATGGGCATCTCGACGGTGCTGATCGGCCTGTTGCCGACCTATGCGCAGATCGGCGTGCTGGCACCGTTGCTGCTGGCGCTGTGCCGTTTCGGCCAGGGGCTGGGCCTTGGCGGCGAGTGGGGCGGGGCGGTGCTGCTGGCCATCGAGAACGCGCCGCCGGGCCGGCGCGCCTGGTACGGCATGTTTCCGCAGCTCGGCGCGCCAATCGGCTTCATTTTGTCCACGGCTGCCTTCCTGCTGCTGACCGCCTGGCTGCCGCAGCAGCAGTTCATGCAGTGGGGCTGGCGCATTCCCTTCATCGCCAGCGCGGTGCTGGTCTTCATCGGCCTGTGGGTGCGGTTGCGGATCGACGAGACGCCCGCCTTCAAGGCCGCCGTGGCGCGCGAGGAGCGCGTGCGCATGCCGATGCTGGCGGTGCTGCGCCAGCAGCCGGGGGAACTGCTGCTCGGTGCCTTCGCTGCGGTGGCGACCTTCGTGCTGTTCTACCTGATGACGGTATTCACGCTGAGCTGGGGCACCAGCCAGCTCGGCTATGCGCGCGGCGAGTTCCTGCAATGGCAGATGCTCGGCGTGCTCTGCTTCGCGGCGACGATTCCGCTGTCCGCGCTGCTCTCCGACCGCTTCGGCGCGATCCGCGTGCTGCAATGGACCAGCGCTGCCATCGCCCTGTTCGGACTGGCCTTCGGCCCCTGGTTCACCGCTGGCAGCGCCGGCAGCGTGCTGGCCCTGCTGACCATCGGCCTGGGCCTGATGGGCTTTACCTACGGGCCGCTGGGCACGGCGCTGGCGTCGCGCTTTCCCACCGCGCTGCGCTACACCGGTGCCTCGCTGACCTTCAACCTGGCCGGCATCCTCGGTGCCTCGCTGGCACCGTATCTGGCCACCTGGCTGGCGGCCCGCCACGGCATCGATGCGGTGGGCCACTATCTGCTGGTCGCCGCCCTGGTCACGCTGGCGGCCCTGCTGCTGATGCAGCGGCGGCCAGCGCCCGCCTGACGCGCCCGCCTGACGGCCCGGGGTAATCCTTTTCCTACAGCGCGACGGGTAATTGTCCGACAGACAGCGCGCTGGCCGTCGTCCAGGATCGCGGAACCGTTCCCACCCATTGGCGCGTCATGTCCGCCCGATCCTGGTTCCGCTTCCGATTGTCCGCTTCCGCGCGTTGCTGGCTCGGCTTTCTGCTGCTGCTGGCCGGCAGCGCGACCCGCGCCGAGGACAATCCGCATGGTTTGATGCTGGCCAGTGCGTTCCGCGAGGGCATCGACATCAGCCAATGGCTGGTCAGCGAGAAGCTCGACGGCGTGCGCGGGCGCTGGGACGGGCAGGCGCTGTGGTCGCGTAGCGGCCGCCGCATCGAGCCGCCGGCCTGGTTCACCCACGACTGGCCGCCGGTGGCCATTGATGGCGAACTGTGGCTGGGCCGTGGCCGTTTCGAGGAGGTCAGCGCCCTGGCGCGTCGGCAGGGTGGCGATCAGGACGCCTGGCGCAAGGTCCGTTTTCTGGCCTTCGACCTGCCCGAGCACGGCGGCGAGTTCGAGGCTCGCGCGCGGATGCTGGCGCAGGTCGTCGCGCTGGCCGATTCGCCGACGCTGGCGGCGGTGGCGCAGCAGCGCTTCGCCAGCCGCGCGGCCTTCGATGCCCATGTCGCGCAGATACTGGCCGAGGACGGCGAGGGCGTGATGCTGCACCATCGCGCCGGCCGCTATCGGCCCGGTCGCAGCGATACCCTGCTCAAGTACAAGGCGCATGCGGATGCCGAGGCGCGGGTGATCGACCACATCGCCGGCAAAGGCAAGTATCGCGACCAGGTCGGCTCGCTGCTGGTGGAGTGCCCGGCCGGGCGGCGCTTCCGCCTCGGCAGCGGGCTCAGCGATGCGCAGCGGCAGAACCCGCCGCCGGTCGGTGCCCAGGTCACCTATCGCTACAACGGCCTGACCCGCACCGGCCTGCCGCGCTTCGCCCGTTTCCTGCGCGTGCGCGAGCCGGAGTAGATGCCGCCGGGGAGTGAAAATTGGTGCAATCGGCCCGCGCATCCGCAAAAATCCCCGCACCCCGCCATGGAGTCGCCGCGCATGGGCCTGTTCGACCTGCTCGCCATCCTGATCACTTCCGCCGCGCTGTTCTCCTGGTTCAACCATCGCTTCATCCGCCTGCCCAACACCATCGGCGTGATGCTGATCGGTCTGGCGCTGGCACTGGCGCTGGCCGTGCTCGACCGCATGGGCCTGCCGATGGCCGACCACGTCGAAGAAGTGCTGGCCGCCATCGATTTCGACAAGGCGCTGTTGCAGGGCATGCTGAGCTTCCTGCTGTTCGCCGGCGCGCTGCACGTCCATCTCGATGATCTCAACCGCCATCGCTGGGTGATCCTCAGCCTGGCCAGCGTCGGCGTGGTGATCTCCACCGCCCTGATCGGTTTCGGCATGTGGTGGCTGTTCGACCTGTTCGATGTCGGCATCCCGCTGATCTGGTGCCTGGTGTTCGGCGCGCTGATCTCGCCCACCGATCCGATTGCCGTGATGGCCACGCTGAAGCGGCTCGGCGCGCCGAAGCCGATCGAGGTGAAGATCGCCGGCGAGTCGCTGTTCAACGACGGCGTCGGCGTGGTGCTGTTCGTGGTGCTGCTCGGCATCGCCACCGGCACCAGCGATGGCGACGCCGCCAACATCACGGAAATCTTCCTGCTCGAAGCGGTCGGCGGGATCGTCTTCGGCCTGTTGCTCGGCTATGCCGGCTATTGGCTGCTGAAGAGCGTGGACAAATACGATGTCGAAGTGCTGCTGACCCTGGCCATCGTCACCGGCGGCTACAGCGCCGCCTATCACCTGCACCTGTCGGCACCCATCGCCATCGTCGTCGCCGGTCTGCTGATCGGCAACGTCGGTCGCCGCCAGGCGATGAGCGAGCAATCGCGGCGGCGGCTGGACGAGTTCTGGGAACTGGTCGACGAGATGCTCAACGCCGTGCTGTTCCTGTTGATCGGCATCGAAGTGCTGGTGCTGACCTGGAACGCGCAGTCGATGCTGCTTGGCCTGCTGCTGATTCCGATCGTGCTGCTGGCGCGCATGGTCAGCGTCAGCGCGCCGGTGCTGCTGTTCGGCCAGCGCGTCGGCCTGTCGCCGGGCAAGACCATCCGCATCCTGACCTGGAGCGGATTGCGCGGTGGCGTTTCGGTGGCGTTGGCGCTGTCGCTGCCGCCGGGACCGATCCGCGAGCAGATTCTGTTCGTCACCTATGCGGTGGTGTTGTTCTCGCTGCTGGTGCAGGCCGGCACGATCCGTTTTCTGCTGCCGCCACGGGTGGTCGAGGGCGCGCAGACGGGGGCCGGCGAGGCAGGTTGAGCGCGGCGAAGTGGCGGAATGGCGGGCCGGGCGTCGTCGCCCGGTCGCCGGCAGCGTTTACACTCGCGGCCCCGAACAGGAGCGATCATGTCCGAGTCCCCCGTCAGCGCGCTGGAAGCGCAGGCCCTGGCCAAAACCTGGTTCTACCCCTTCCGCCTGCCCTCCGGCGCACGGACGCCGACCTATGACGGCGGCGCGCTGGACCTGATCCACCACACCCGCACGCAGATGCTGGACGCGGCGCTGGCGCAGGCCTTTCCCGATGGCGTCGGCGGGCGCGGGGCGATCGATCTGGCCTGCCATCAGGGCTGGTTTTCCGCGCATCTCGCGCAGCACGGCTTCGCCCGCGTCACCGGGGTCGACACCCGGCCCGAGCACATCGCCGATTCCACCCTGATCCGCGACGCGCTGGGCCTGTCCAACTGGACGCTGCGGCGCAGTGATGTCCACGATCCCGCCCTGCTCGATCTGCCGGCGGAAGACCTGGTGCTGTGCTTCGGCCTGATCTACCACCTGGAAAACCCGGTCGGCGCGCTGCGCGTCGCCCGCGCCCTGACCCGGCGGCTGTGCCTGGTCGAAACCCAGGTCGTGCCCGGCCTCAGCGGCTGGGTCGATTACGGCAGCTACCGCTTCGTCCGCCCGCTGAAGGGCAGCTTCGGCATCATCGACGAGATCGATGACACCCACGGCCCGGAAGCCTCCACCACCGGCATCTGCCTGGTGCCGAGCACCGAGGCACTGGTCTGGATCATGCAGCGGGTCGGCTTCTCGCGGGTCGAAATCCTGCCCGTGCCGGAGGACGGCTACGAGCAACTCGTCCATCGCAAGCGGGTGATGGCGGCGGGTTGGGTCGATTGAGGCCGACGGCTTTGCCCGCCTGATTGGCCACCAAGCGCTGCAACCCATCCCACGGTTGAAATCACCTCACCCGTTCGCGCTGAGGTATCGAAGCGTCTGCCCGAACGGGAGAAGCGGGTTCAATGGCGCTTCAGACCGGCGGCAGCGATGGCGGCGGGGCGATAGCGGCCGGCCGGTCACGGCCGCCGCGCAGGCCGATGTGCACCATCCAGGCGGCGAAGCCGACCACCAGCAGCAGCGGAATCATCACCGGAAGCAGGCTGAAGAACACCGACAGCATCACGCCGAACAGCGCCAGCGGGATCGCCAGCAGTGCCGCGCCGACCGCCACGATGATGCCGACCAGCGCGCCGAACAGTCCGGCGGCGAGGCCGATCATTCCGCCCCACAGGCCGGCGAGGCCGGACAGCAGGCCCGCGCCCATCCCGGCAATGCCGGACAGGATGCCGCCGGTAGCCTCCAGCGCCCACCACGGCGACAGCATCGACCCGACGATCAGCGACGCCAACACGATGGCGACGATCACCCATGCGTTTTTCATGACCTGTCCTCCTGCCTCTGCGACCAGCGCCCGCCGTCGACGGGCTGACCGTGCATGACGGCGCTTGCCGCAGCATGTGACGCGGCCCGGCTATGCCGAATACAGGGCCTGGCGCGGCGCGCCGCTGAGTTCGGCCGCCAGTTTGGCCGCCCGTGACGGTGGCAGTTCCTGCACCAGCCGCGCGTACAGGCGGCGGCCTGCGGCCAGTTTTGCCTCGGCGTCGTCGCTCGCGCCGGTCACGATCAGGACGAATTCGCCACGGCGCTGGTCGGCGTCCTCGGCCAGCCGCCGGCGCAGGGCGTCGAGGTCGCCGTCGAGGAGGGTCTCGAAGCGCTTGGTCAGTTCGCGCGCCAGCACGGCGCGGCGCGTCGGGCCGAAGCCGGTGGAGAGGTCATCGAGCGATTCTTCGATGCGGTGCGCGCTCTCGTAGAACACCAGGGTGCGCGGCTCGGCGGCCAGTTCGGCGATGCGGGCGCGCCGCGCCGCCGGCTTGGCCGGCAGGAAGCCTTCGAAGCAGAAGCGGTCACTGGGCAACCCCGCCGCCGACAAGGCGGCAATCGCTGCGCAGGGGCCTGGAATCGGGCTGACCCGGATGCCGGCGGCGCGTGCTGCGGCGACCAGGCGGAAACCGGGATCGCTGACCAAGGGCGTGCCGGCATCGCTGATCAGCGCCAGCGATTCGCCGCCGGCCAGCCGCGCCACCAGGCCGGCCGCCTGCGCCGCCTCGTTGTGCTCGTGCAGGGCCAGCAGCGGGCGCTCGATGCCGAAATGCAGCAGCAACGGGCGGCTGTGGCGGGTGTCCTCGGCGCAGATCGCGGCGACGCCGCGCAGCGTATCCACTGCGCGCGGCGACAGATCGCCCAGATGGCCGATGGGCGTGGCGACCACGAACAACACGCCGCTGCCGGCTGCGTACTGGCTCACTGCGGGGCTCCTCGCCCGCGTCCCCGGCCCGGCGGGCCGGCCGCGACGGGCCTTTCGCTATGATGATGCCATTCACCGCTGCCGATGCCCCGCATGAATCCGATCCTGCGTCGCCTGCCGATCTTCCTGCTGTCCGCCATGCTGTTTGCCGCCGGCTGCGCCACCCTGCCCGGCGGTGGCGATCCGGCCGCCGCGCAAATGGCCGACGAACTGTTCCGCGACGGCGATCTCGCGGCGGCGGCGGAAGCCTATCTGGACGCCGCGCAGGCCAGCCGGCGCAACCGCGATCACTATCTGCTGCGCGCCGCCGAAGCCTGGCGCGAGAACGGCGACGCCGACAACGCGCGCGCCGCGCTGGCCGGCATCGACGCCCGTCGCCTGAGCGCGGAATCCGCGCTGCGCCTGTCGCTGCTGCGGGCGGAACTGGCGCTGGACGCCGGCGACCCGGCGCAGGCGGTGCGCCAGTTGCAGTTCGATCCGGCGACCGTCGCCCCTGCCTGGCGTGCCCGCTTCCACGAACTACGCGGCCGCGCCGCCGAGGCCAACGGCGACCCGCTCGGTGCGGCGCTGGCCTACGCCCGCCTCGACGCCCTGCTCGACAGCCACGAGCGGCGCGACAACACACGGCGTCTGCGCGGCCTGCTCGACGGCCTCGACGACGCCACCTTGCAGCAGGTCGCCGCAGGCATCGACGACGAGAATCCGCTGCGCCGTTTCCTCGCCCGCGCCCTGAGCGCGCGTGGCCTCGCCGTGCCCGACAACCTGGCGCGCGGCGGCGAGTCGCGTCCGTCGGCGCTGACGCTCGGCCTCGGACAGCGCATCGCCCTGCTGCTGCCCACCAGCGGCCCGTTCAGCAGCGCCGCTGCCGCCGTCCGCGACGGCTTTCTCGCTGCTCGCTTCCAGAGCGGCGACGGCGCGCCGGACGTGTTCCTGGTCGATGCCGGCGAGACGCCGGAATCGGCCATCGCCGGTTATCGCCAGGCGCTGGCGCAGGGCGCGGCGCAGGTGGTCGGCCCGCTGTCGCGCGAGGCGGTCACCGCACTGTTCGCCGAACGCGACCTGCCGGCACCGGTGCTCGCCCTCAACCGCCCCGCCGGGCCGTTGCCGCCCGGCCACATGAGCTTTGCCCTGGCACCCGAGGACGAGGCCGCCGCCGCCGCCCGCCTGCTGGCCCAGCGCGACCTGCGCCGCGTGCTGGCGGTGGCCGCGCCGGAGGAACTGGCGCAGCGCAGTCTGGACGCCTTCCGCAGCCGCCACCAGCAGGCCGGCGGCGAAGTGATGGCGACGGTGATCCTGCCGGTCAGCGGCGTCGACTACCAGCCGCAGATCCGCGCCGCGCTGGCCGCCGCCGGCCTGCCGACTTCCGCGCCGATCGACCTGACCATCCCGCACGATCCCGGCTTCGACGCCGTGTTCATGGCGGTGCGGCCGCAGCAATCGCGTCTGCTGGTGCCGCAGCTCAAGCTGTTCGGCCTGACCGGCATGCCGATGCTCGGCACCTCGATGCTGCATGCGCTGGACGATGGCAGCCGGCTCGACCGCGACCTCGACGGCATCGAATTCGCCGAACTGCCCTGGGTGGTCGCCGACCTGCCCGGCCTGCCGGCGCGCAGCGCTCTGCAAGGCCAGCTCGACAGCGCCAACGGCTCGGCGGCGCGGCTGTTCGCCTTCGGCATCGATGCCTGGCGGCTGCTGTCGGCCCGCCATGCCCTGGTCGATGCCGACCTGCCGCTGGCCGGTGCCACCGGCGACCTGAGCATGGATGCCTTCGGCGAGGTGCGCAGCCAGCCGGTGATCGCGCGCTTCCGCAACGGCCAGGCACGTCCGCTGGAAACCGGCGGACTGCGCCCGGACTGACGCCGGGCCGATGGACCGCCAGGCCGAAGGCGCGGCGCGCGAATCGCAGGCGCGCCGCCTGCTGGAACGCGCCGGCCTGCGCTTTCGCGCCGCCAACGCGCGCTTTCGGGTCGGCGAGATCGACCTGATCATGGACGACGGCGAGGCGTTGGTGTTCGTCGAGGTGCGCTATCGCGACTCCGAGCGCTACGGCGGCGCGTTGTCGTCGGTGACGGCCGGCAAGCAGCGCCGGCTGATCCGCGCTGCCTCCGCCTGGCTGGCCGCCCATCCGACCCTGGCGCAGCGGCCCTGCCGCTTCGACGTGGTGGCGCTGGGCAGCAATGATCCGCAATGGATCCGCGACGCCTTCCGCGTCGACGAGGCACCATGAAAGCGTTGCCGACGGCCTTCCTCGAAGCCCTGCGCGCCGCGCTGCCCGACGACGCGCTGCAAACCGGGCGCGCCGCGACGCTGGCCTACGGCGTCGACAATTCCGCCTTCCACGGCGAGGCGCAGGCGGTGGCCTGGCCGACCGGGCACGAGCAGGTCGAAGCCATCCTCGCCGCCTGCCATGCGCATGGCGTGCCGGTGGTCGCGCGCGGGCGCGGCAGCAATACCACCGGGGCCAGCGTGCCGGTCCACGGCGGGCTGGTGCTGTCCTTCGAGCGCATGAACCGCATCCTCGCCATCGATCCCGGCAACCGCGCCGCCGTGGTCGAGCCGGGCCTGCTCAATGGCGACCTGCAACGGGCGCTGGCCCCGCACGGCTTGTTCTGGGCACCGGATCCGACTTCCGCGCCGTGGTCGAGCATCGGCGGCAACCTGGCCTGCAACGCCGGCGGGCCGCGCGCGGTGAAGTACGGTGCCTGCCGCGACAACCTGCTCGCCCTGCGCGCCGTGGACGGTCGCGGACGCGGCTTTCGCAGCGGCGCGGCGGTGACCAAGAACGCCACCGGCTTCGACCTCGCCCGTCTGCTGGTCGGCAGCGAAGGCACGCTGGCGCTGATCACCGAGGCGACCCTGCTGCTGCGTCCCTTGCCGCAGGCGCGGCGCGGCCTGCGCGCCGTCTATCGGGACACCGTGGCCGCCGCCGAGGCGGTGGCGCGGTTGATGGCGCAGCCGGTGACACCGGCCGCCGTCGAGTTCATGGACGAGGCGGCATTGGCCCTGGTGCGCCAGCGCGGCGTCGACCTGCCGGATGAGGCCGGCGCGCTGCTGCTGCTGGAGGTCGATGGCCGTGCCGCCACACTGGACGAGGATGTCGGCGCAATCACCGAGGCCGCGCGCGGCGAGGGGCTGATCGCCCTCGACAGCGCCGCCGATGCCAGCGCCCTGGCCGATCTTTGGGCGGCGCGCAAGGCATTGTCGCCGGCGCTGAAATCGCTGGCCCCGGACAAGATCAACGAGGATGTCGTGGTGCCGGTGTCACGCCTGCCCGATCTGGTCGCCGCCTGCCGGCAACTGGCCGCCGCGCATCCCATCGCCATCGTCTGTTTCGGCCACGCCGGCAACGGCAATCTGCACGTCAACCTGATGTTCGACCGCGCCGACCCGGTCCAGGCCGCCGCCGCGGCACAGTGTCTGGACGCCGTGTTCGAGCGCGTGCTGGCGCTGGGCGGCGCGCTGTCCGGCGAGCACGGCATCGGCCTTGGCAAGCGCGACTTCATGGCCCGCGCGCTGCAACCGGCCACGCTCGACCTGATGCGCGCGATCAAGCGCCAGTTCGACCCCGCCGGCCTGCTCAATCCCGGCAAGCTGCTGCCGGATGCCACGCCATGAGCGCCGCCGAAGCCGATCTCGCCGCCCTGCTTGGCGACATCCGCGCCTGCCGCCTGTGCGCCTCGCAATTGCCGCGCGGCCCCAACCCAGTGCTGCGCGCCAGCACCAGCGCACGGCTGATGATCGTCGGCCAGGCACCCGGCACGCGCGTCCACGAGTCCGGCATCCCGTGGAACGACGCCAGCGGTATCCGTCTGCGCGCCTGGCTGGGCATGGAACGTGAACAGTTTTACGACGAGCGCGAAGTGGCCATCGTGCCGATGGGCTTCTGCTATCCCGGTGCCGCGCGCTCCGGCGATCTGCCGCCGCGACCGGAGTGTTCCGCCACCTGGCATCCGCGCCTGATGCCGCTGTTGACCGGCGTGCGGCTGACCCTGCTGATCGGCCATTACGCCCAGGCGCATTTTCTCGGAAAATCGCGCCAGCGCACCCTCACCGACACCGTCCGCGCCTTCCGCGACCATCTGCCCGCGCATTTCCCGCTGCCGCATCCCAGTCCGCGCAACCAGCTTTGGCTGAAGGCCAATCCGTGGTTCGACACCGAGGTGCTGCCGGCCCTGCGCGAGCAGGTCGCCGCCGCGCTGGAACCGGGCGCGAGCGCGTCGTAACCGGGGCTGCTGGGCGACGCACGTCGCGCCGCGATTCCCTCAAGGCGGTTCGAAGGTCAGCCAGTCGGCCAGGCCATGCAGCACCAGATCGGGCTGGATGCGCGATTCGATGCGCAGCGCCGGGCGCAGTTCGTCGGCACCGCCGCCGCCGAGGATCAGCGCGGGCGATTGATCGAGGCGGCGCGCCAGTTGCTCGTGCAGGCGTTCCACCAGCACGGCGGCGGCCAGCAGCGAGCCGGAGTGGACGGCATCGGCGGTGTTGTCGGCGAACTCGCGCAAACGTCCGCCGGGACGCCGCAGATGCGCGGCGCGACCGAGCAGGGCCTCGCGCATGCAGGCCGGCGAGGGCGCGATGAGGCCGCCGAGGTGCCGGCCTGCGGCATCGACGGCATCGAGGGTCAGCGCGGTGCCGACGCTGGCGAGCAGGAAAGCGCCATCGACGCGCCGCCGCGCCGCGCGCATCGCCAGCCAGCGGTCGACGCCGAGCGTCGCCGGCTCGGCATAGGCCAGGCGCAGCAGGGCATCGTCGTGCGGCGGACCGATGCGTTCGATGCGCGTGATGCCGGCTTTGGCCAGTGCGTCATCAAGTCGCGCTTGCACGGCGGGATCGGCATTGCTCGCAGCAATGAGGGCGTGATCGGCGTGCGGCAGGGCGGGCAGCGCGTCCAGCGTTGTCGCCGCAACCGCGCCGAGCGCGCCGCCGCGCCACAGTGCCCACTTCAGCCGTGTGTTGCCGAGATCGAGCAGCAGGGCGTCGTCCATGCCGGGTGCCTCAGGCCGGCCGCAGGCTGACATCGGCGCTGTGCAGGCGGCGCTCGCCATCCGCCGCGCGCACGCGCAATGCGCCATCGGCATCGACGCCGCAGGCCGTGCCGATCCATTCGCCGCCGGCTTCGATCACCCGTACCGACCGGCCGTCGAGCGCGTCCAGCGCCCGCCACGATGCGACGAAAGCGGCGAAGCCGTCGGCGACGAAGCGGTCGACCGCACGGCACAGCGCTTCGATCATGCGCGCCGCCCAGAACAGCCGGTCGCCCGGCACCGCCAAATCCGCCAGCGCAATCCAGTCGGCATCGGCGTCGGCCGGCAGGCGCAGATTGAGACCGAGGCCGATCACCGCCTCGCAGCCATGCGGCGTCGGGCGCGCCAGTTCCACCAGCAGGCCGCCGAGCTTGCGGTCGCGGGCGAGCAGATCGTTCGGCCATTTCACGCCGACTTCCCCCGCGCCCTGCGCGCGCAGCGCCTGCGCGCAGGCGACGCCCAGCGTCAGGCTCAGGCCGCCCAGCGCGGACGGCGGTAACGGCAGGCGGGCGAACAGCGACAGCGCCAGGTTGTCCTCGCCCTGCGCCCAGGCGCGGCCACGGCGACCGCGCCCGGCGTCCTGAATGCGCGCGACCAGCGCCAGGCGATCCGGCAGTTCCGTGGCGCGGCGCAGCAGCTCGCTGTTGGTCGAATCGATGCGCTCGACCGCTTCCACGTCCAGCACAGCGGCGATGGCCGGGTCCAGCGCAGCGCGCAGCGCGGCGGAATCGAACGCCGTCATGACTTGCCGGTGAACAACCGCGCCAGCAGCCGCGCGCGCTCGAAGCGGTGCTCGCTGCCGGCGAACAGGCGTTGCAGGTTGCCGCGATGGGTGAACACGATGAAACCCGCCGCCAGCCAGGCGAACATGCTGCGCGCGCCGCTGCCGCCCGGCAGCAGCCAATCTGCCGGGATCAGCGCCAGCGCCGCGCAGATGGTGGCGAGGCCGACATAGCCGGTGGTGGTCAGCAGCAGCAGCCAGACCAGGACCAGCGGCAGCGCCGCCAGCGGCCAGGCCAGCAGCAGCCCGCCGACCAATGTCCCCGCGCCCTTGCCGCCGCGAAAACCGAAAAAGACCGGCCAGGTATGGCCGATGGCAGCGAGCAGGGTGCAGGCCAGCGCCAGCGCCTGCGGCGACAACGCGCCATAACCACCCAGCCGCCAACCGATCCACGCCGCCAGCGCACCCTTGCCGAGGTCGATCACCACCACGCCCAGCGCAAAGCGCCAGCCCAGCGTGCGAAAGGCATTGGTCCCCCCCGCATTGCCACTGCCCCGCGTGCGGATGTCGACACCGCGCAGCCGGCCCAGAATCAAACTGCCGGACAGCGAGCCGAGCAGGTAGGCGATCAGCAGGGCGAGCAGAGATGGATGAGTCATCGCCCCATTCTACGGCGCAAGGCCCGTCATCTTGCCTCGGCTTTCACTCGTTCCAGCCAGCCCATGCGCTTGGCGAGCAGCTCGGAGCCGCTGACCGACAGATGCCCGTCATCGCGGTAGATGGGGACGCCATCAATGATGCTCTGGCACACCCCGTCGTGGCACAGGGCCGGTCGCAGGTCGATGACGGGGACGCCGTTTTCTTCCAGGCGGTGCATCAGTTCAAGAACATTGCTCTGATTTTCGTCGGCAGCAGCTTGCGGGAAGTCACATTGGTCGGAAACGCCCAATACCCATTGCCCTTGCTCCCTACGGTCGAAACAGCGGCCGAAGTCTGCGCCCGTTGCAGGAGGCGGTGTGACGACGATCACTTTCTTGCCGGCTCGCCGCAATTCCTCAGCGGTAGCGAGGAGTCCGGACAGCACCGTATTGACGGATCGTTGTTCGGGGGCTAGGGCATCGTCTCGCTGAACCAGGATTTGCTTGTCAGAGGGGCCGACCAAACTCCCGAAAGGACTGGATAGCACGACATAACGTATGGACGGAGAGGCGGCAATATGCTTCAGCACCGAATCGTTCAGCGCCATGCACCGCTTGCTCCATGCTTGATCACGTCCACGATGGACGTCGAAGACAGTCATGTCGCGGATCGGCACACAACTTGATCGCGTGGCCTGCACCAGTGTTGCGCCATCGGCGGCAAGCCCCGGCACAAGGTGCATGGCAAAGGAATCGCCCCAAACCAGCACCGAGGGCTCATCAGAGTTGGTGCATTCCGCAGGCGGGTTGAAATGCTCGTTCCTGTACTCGCATTTCTTGTCGAAACCCGGGTTGACGCGAAGCTCGTATGCCAAGTCGCGAGGGCTGTCGATCATCTGGGGCAGCAAAGTGGCAAGGACGGCCAAGGACACCGATGCGAACGCCAAACGTAAAACCGTCTTGCCTGCCGGTGCCGTGGAATGGCGGAACCGTTCTTCCACAAACCGATGCAGCAGCCAGGCCAGCGCAAAGGACAGTGCAACCAGCAGCAGCCGCCAAGACAACGGTGGGTCTTCGGGGCCAACCCACGTGTTGTGCAGGAAGGCGAACAGCGGCCAATGCACCAAGTACAAGGAATAGGAAATGCCGCCGACCCAAGCCAGCAACCCGACGTTGCGCGGGGAGGTCGCAAACCCGTGCCGGCCAAGAATGATGCCCGCCGTCGCAAGGCATACACCCAGCGCCTGCCAGCCGGGATGCGGGCTATCGAACTGCCATAGACAGAAGGCGACCAGTATCCCCAAAAAGAGCCAAAACCCACGTCGGATCGTGTTGACCGCGCCATCCGAAAGCGTGACCAGCGCCGCGACCGAGCCGATGCCCAACTCCCAGGCGCGGGTCGGCAGCAGGAAAAACGTCGCCTTCGGGTTGATCGTCATCAACCAAAAGCATAGGGCCAGACTCGCCAGAGACGCGGCAACGGCCGCAGCCAGCCAGAAGCGCCTTGGCAGAAAGAAAAGCAACGCAGGAATCAGCAGGTAGTACTGTTCTTCCAGCGACAGGGACCAGACGTGCAGCAGCGGCTTGAGTTCCGCCGCGCCATCGAAATAGCCGCTTTGCCGCCACAGCACGACATTGGCAAGCAGTGCTACGCCCCCCCCATAATTGTTTAATGAAATCAATGAGTTGTGTTCTGCCAAGAAAAAATGGTGCAAGCAGGGCGGTGGCCAGGAAGGTCGTGTAGGCCGCTGGCAGCAGTCTGCGCGCGCGGCGAAGGTAGAACGCCTTGAAGCTGAAGTCGCCCTTTGAAATCGCCCGTGCGAGCAGGCCGGTGATGAGAAAGCCCGAGATCACGAAGAACACGTCGACGCCGAGATAGCCGGCGTCGAATCCGGGGATTCTTGCGTGGTAGAGCAGCACCACCAGCACGGCGAAGCCGCGCAGCGCCTGGATGTCCACCCGGAGATCGGCGCGCCCGGATTGCTGCGCGTGGTCTTTTGGCATTGCGGAGATGGTCATCGAGTCAGTGTCCGCTGGGCTTGGCCGGCTTGCCGGCGTGCGCCATCAGGCGGTCGGTCCAGGCGATGCCGATGGCGGAGAGGATGAACACGCAGTGGATGATGGTCTGCCAGAGGACGCCGAGCGGGGTGACGGCGGCGCAGGTTTTCACCTTCATGCCGGCGGCGCTGGCGGCGCTGGCGGCCTGGATGGCTTCGGTGGTGCCGCAATAGGGCAGGGCACCGATGCCGCCGGCTTCGATGAAGGTCTTCAGCAGGTGGATCGAGGAGATGCCGATGATCGCCATCGCCAGTTTCACCTTCAGCACCGAGGCGTTGACGTGGCTGAGCCATTCCGGCTGGTCCGGGTGGCCTTCCAGGCGCAGGCGGGAAACGAAGGTCTCGTAGCCGCCGACGATCACCATCACCAGCAGGTTGGAAATCATCACCACGTCGATCAGGCCGAGCACGATCAGCATGATCTCCTGCTCGCCCAGTGCCGGGGTGTCGTGGATCAGGTGCCAGAGTTCCTTGCCGAACAGGAACACGTAGACACATTGGGCGAGGATCAGGCCCAGGTACAGCGGCAGTTGCAGCCAGCGCGAGCTGAAGATCAGCGCCGGCAGCGGGCCGAGCGCGGTGGGGGGCTTGGGGGCAGCGACGTGGGCCATGGTCGGCGCGTGTCATGAGGAGGGCGGCACAGAGTAAAGACGCCGGCCGGCAGCGCCAAGGGGCGCGATGTGAAATGCAGCCGATGCGGATCAGCCCGGATCGTCGTCGGCCGGTGCCTGCAGGGCGATCACCAGGGTGCCCGGTCCGGCGTGGGCACCGACCGCCGGGCCGGTTTCGACCAGCCAGGCGTCGTCGCAGCGCAGCGCAGCGGTCAGCGCGTCGAGCAGCGCCTGGCCGTCGGCGGCGCAGTCGCCGTGGCCGACCATGACGCGCCAGCGCTTGCCGGCGTCGACCCGACGCAGCAGGTAGCGCGCGATGCGTCGCGGCAGGTCGTGATGGCCGAACAGCGCGCCGCAGACGCCAAGCCGTCCGTCATCCTTGACCCGGGCGATGGCGGACAGGCGCAGTCCGCGCGCCAGCGGCAGCACCCAGCGCGGGATGCGCCCGCCGCGCACCGCCGCGCTGACGTCGCGGGTCACCGCCCAGGTCATCACCGTCGGTCGCAGGCGCTCGACCTCGGCACGGATCGTCGCCGCCTGCGCGCCCCGCGCGGCGGCTTCGGCGGCGGCGATCACGAGAAGGCCCTGACCGCAGGAGGCATGGCCGCTGTCGGTCACCCAGGCATGCTCGACGCCGAGCCGGGCGGCGGCGGTTTCCGCCGATTGCAGGGTGCCGCTGAGGGCACGCGAGATGCCGACGTAGACCAGGTCGCGATGATGGCTGAGCAGGAAGTCGAACTGGCGGCGGAAGTCGCCCGGCGGCGGCTGCGAGGTCTGCGGGGCGATGTCGGACTGGCGCAGGCGGCGGTAGAACTCGGTCGGGCTGATCGACACCTTGTCGAGGAAATCTTCGGCACCGAAGCTGACCCGCACCGGGACCATGTGAATACTCAGCCTCTCCGCAACCTCGCGCGGCAGGTCTGCACCGCTGTCGGTGACGATGGCGACCTGGCTGGCGTCGCGGGCGGCGCGGTGTTGCAGGCGCATGTCCTCGGCCTTGCGCGCCTCGACCCGGCCGAAGCGGCCCAGCGTTTCGAACAGCGCGGCGGGATCGGCGACATGGGCGTGCACGCGCAGACGCGCATCGCCGCCGGCCAGCACCACGCTGGTCGCGCCCAGCGCCGCCAGGGCGGCATGCAGCGCGGCACGGTCGAGGCGCTCGCCGTGCAGCAGGCATTCGCTGCACCACGGGCAATGCGGATCGGCCTCCTCGTGCCAGTGCTCGCCGGCGAAGGCGGGTGTCTCGTCGACCAGGGACGCCGACGCGGCGCTGCCGGTGCCGGACTCGATGAAGTCGTGGATGCCCTCGAGCAGGTCGACGAAACCTTGCGCGCCGGCATCGACCACGCCTGCCTGGCGCAGCACGGCAAGTTGCTCCGGCGTGCGCGCCAGCGCCTGCCGCGCCTGCGCCAGCGCCTGACCGAACCAGGCACCGATGTCCGACGCTGCGGAGGCGTCGGCCAGGGCGCGGGCGAAGGCGCTGATGACGCTGAGGATGGTGCCCTCGCGCGGTTGCGCCAGTGCCTGCTGCGCGCGCTGCGCGCCGACGTCGACGGCTTCGGCGAGCAGCGCCGGGGTCAGCGCGCCGTGCTCGCCGGCCACTTCGCCGACGCCGTGCAGGAACTGCGCCAGAATCGCCCCGGAATTGCCGCGCGCGCCGTCGATGGCGTCATCGCCGACCGCCCGCAACAGCGCCCCCGCCGAGCGCGCGCGCCGGCCCAGGCTGCCGCTGAGCACACTGTTCAGGGTGAAGGCGAGGTTGCTGCCGGTGTCGCCGTCGGGCACCGGGAACACGTTGATGCGGTTGAGCAGGTCGCGCCGTGCGATGACGCGCTGCATGCCGGCGATCAGGGCGCGGCGCAGCCCGATGGCGCGGATCAGCGGCGCGGCGGACACGGGAAGGGGAGCGAGGACGGCGACCATCGCCGGAGTCTGCCAGAGCCGTTCAGGCAAGCAATGCTGCAACGCAGCGAGCGGCGCGGCATCGGGAGAGTTCGGCCCTGCTTCTTTCAAGGCGTGTTGGCGCTGTCGCTTCGGCCTTGATGGAGGGCGGCGTCTTTCGTCACTCGCAGCAGGACATGGGGTTGTCCCTGCCCCGGATGGTGGATTGCAGAGTTGCGCCCATGTTGCGGGGTCGAAATCATCCACGCGCGCCTCATGTCGAACAAAAAAACGGCCGATGCCTTGCGGCATCGACCGTCATCCGGGCCGTTCCCCGAAGGGAGGGGTGGGAACGGCGCGGCGGGTGGTCCGCGCGCACCGGCAGGCGCGCGGCGGACGTTCCGATCAAACTTTCGTGCTTACTTGGCGGCCGCAGCGCGCTTGACGGCGGGCTTGACCAGACCGTCGTTGGCGGCTTCCACCTGGGCCTTGAAAAGCTGGCCGATGGCTTCGGAGGTCTTCAGCGAGGCGTTCAGGACTTCCTGACCGACCTGGTAGAGCTGCTCGCCGCTTTCCTTGGCCAGGGCAACGCCCTTCGGCCACACGGTCTTGACGGCTTCGAGGTCACGCACTTCGCTGGCTTCGCCGACGAACGCAAGGGTGGCACCGACGCGGTCTTCGAGGGACTTCAGCTGCAGGCCGAGGATGTGCTCGAAGTTCTGCAGGGCGAGTTGCTGGGCCTTGAAGCCGGCATCGATGGCCTGCTTGCCGTAGGACAGGAACTGGGTGGAAATCTGGTCAGACATGGGAGCCTCCGCGGGTGTCGAATGGGGTATGACGCGAACACAGCTTAGCACCGCTTTTGTTGCAGTGCAACATGAATTGCCGACGGGATAATCCCGTCTGCCGTGTCAGGGTCGGCGATGGCCGGCACCCTGCCTCGCCGGCGATTGCCTGGCTGATGGACTCACCCGCCTGAAACGACGTGTTTGCGCCGTTTCATCCCTCGTGTCGGTGATCAGACGCGACCGCCTTGCGTCGCCACGAACTCCCCGGGCTGGCGATCAGGACACCCGCCGCAGAGAGAAGCCGGGAAGACAAGGATGGCCTGCACATCCCGCCGTTGCCGCAGTGCGACAACGGCACCCTGCACGATTCGCCGGCTTGATGAACCCGATCCCGCGGAGATCGAACGGCTGGTCGACGCGGCAACGGTTGCCTGATGGTGCGTCCATGGATGCCATGTGCGATGCAGCACAGCGTGGCCGATCACGCCCTCCGGTCATGCTGAAAGTCGATTTTCAGGCTGGGGTCGGTTTCGACTTCTTCGATGATCCGGTTGTAGCGCGTCACTACATCGCCTACTGCCACGCGGCGTCCTTCCGCCGCGAACTTGCCCAGCTCGTAGAGATTCAGAGCGATGAACTGCTCGATCTCGAAAACGTCGATGCGTTCGCCCAGGCCGGCATTTTCAGCCAGCCCTTCGGCGACTGTCAGCCCTCGCGCCGTGGTGACGATGATCGGTCGGTGGCCGTCGTCGATGTTGTCGCGGCACCGGCCAATGACCGCCTCGCCGGGTGCGGTGGTGACGTGGATCGCCACATCACCAATGAAGAAATCGCCATGGCGGCCAGCTTGGGCGTCAGATGTTGAAAAGCTGTTGTGCTCGAAGCTGCCGACGCCAAGGGCACAATCGAGCTTGGCCCCTACCAGATGTTGCAGCACGGCACCGGCATACTGCATCCCCGGCGTGTTGCGCTGCCGTTCTTCGGCCTGGGCGATCATGTCGCGCACCAGCGTTCGCAGGCTGCGCGAGGCATCCAGGCGAATCTTGAAGGGCTTGGCCGAAAAGAACTCATGAACGCGCTGAACCCAGAACGCTTCAATGGCATCAAGATCGACTGCGCCGCCAGCGGCCAGGCCGTTGAGGAAGGCCACATATTCGCGCATGTTGCTGATGCTGCCGCGACTGGTGCGGCCGCCTTCAGCAGCCAGAACGCGGTTGATGCCGTGGCGGTTCAGCACCGTTTGTACTGCACCCTTGCCCAGGCCGAGAACCTGCCCGCCGGCTTCGGTCAACAGTGCATCCGGGTTGAGCGGCAGACCTTTTCGGGCGTGCTGCGTGACGACCAGCGCAACACACAGCGGGCCTTTGCGATTGAATTTCCGATCTTTGTTGAAGTCCCGCAGGGCCGTTGCCAACGCCGTCATCACGCTGCCTTCTTCTCGACTGATCGGGCCGCTGCCAACAGCGGTTCGAGGATGTGTTCGGCCAGAAAACGAACGACCGGAACGGCCACGCCATCGCCGGCCAGATGATAAGCGTCGTTGTAGTTCTCGGGCAGCGCGTAAGTGTCCGGCAGTCCCATCAGGCGGGCCGCTTCACGCGCTGAAAGCAGGCGCGAGCGAACACGTTTGCCCTCGACCACCATGATGGTTTGCCGGCTTGAGCCGCCGGCAGGCGTGCGCAAGCAACCGGCGATGTCATCGAAACGGATTTCGGCACGCTGCACCTTCTCGCGGTTCGGACCATCGGCGCGCGTGCGCTTGTAGATCGTGCCGACTTGGCGACCGCCAACCCGCATCGCCACGGAGACTTTTGACCGGTTGGTCGAATTCATCATGGCCAGCAACTTCTCGGTTTCGGCAGCGTCATGCCAGGCCACGCCGGGCGCTTCATCCTCGATCAGGTCGGCGAGGGTTCGGGTGCGCGGTGCCGGCATCGGCAGACGCCACCACTCCCAGTCGCCGCGAACTTGCGCGGGCAACTTGGAGAAGGCCTCGACCAGCGCAGCGGGGTGCCATTCTCTTTCCGGGCCGCCGCCCACCAGCGCGTGAGGAATCGGCGAGGACTTGCGTACACCGATGATGAACAGGCGTGGCCGGGACTGCGGCAGGAAGTGGACGGCATTGATGACCACGGCACCGAACCGATAGTGGTTGGCAGACAGGGCCGAACTGATCGCGGCGAAGTCCTTGCCATCGTGTGAGCTGAGCGTGCCGCAGACGTTTTCCAGCACGACCAGGCGCGGCGCGCGGCCTTCGTCATCCAATGCCCTGATGAGTTCCCAGAACGGCCAGAACGCCCCGGAGCGCGCGCCCCGGATGCCCGCCCCGACACCGGCAAGCGACAAGTCCTGGCAAGGGAAGGAGGCCCACGCCAGATCGACCGCGCCCGGAAGATCGGCCGTGGTCAGTGCAGCCACGTCGCCGACGTGCAGGTGGTCGGCACCCCAGTTCGCCGCATAGCTGGCTGCTTTCTTCGGGTCGAAATCATTGGCGAACACGCATTGCCAATCGCGTCCAAGTCCCGCCCGGGCCATGCCGCCGCCGGCGAAGAATTCGTAGAAATCAGCCATTGGGGTTCCCCGGAAAGTGCGCGTCGAAGCAATGCCTGTTCGGACGCGGCAGTCTTGGAGCGATTTATGCGGTACGTGCGCAGTTTGCCGGAAGCCCGTCTCAAAGGATGAGACGATCACCAGCAATCAGCGCCTGCCCGGCCGGATGAACACGACCCAGCGGGTCAGCATGGCTAGCAGCATGACGCCGAGGAAGGCACCGTAGGAGATCGAGGAAGCGAGGATCTGCTTCCAGATTTCGCCGTGGCCGGTGTCGGCGTTGTCGACACTCCAGTGCGTGCCGAGCACGGCCAGTGCGGTCGCCGCGATCAGGGCGACGAGGTCGAACAGGCGGCGCCGCCAGTGTCGGGGCTGGCGCGGATAGAACCAGTACAGCGCGGCCAGGATGGCGAACCAGGGCAGGAACAGGATCATCGCGAGATTGAGCTGGAAGGCGTCGTTCATGGCGGCGAGTCCGTGACCGTGGCTCAGGCGTTGCCGCGCGCGGCGGCCGCTTCGGCGCGCATCGCGGCGATCACCGTGGCGTAGTCGGGCGCGTTGAAGATGGCCGAGCCGGCGACGAAGGTGTCGGCCCCGGCGGCGGCGATGGCGCGGATGTTGTCGATTTTGACGCCGCCATCGACTTCGAGCCGGATCGGCAGGCCGCTGGCGTCGATGCGTTGGCGCAGGGCGCGCAGCTTGTCGAGCGCGCCGGGCAGGAAGCTCTGGCCGCCGAAACCGGGGTTGACCGACATCACCAGGATCAGGTCGAGGCGCTCCATCACGTGGTCGATGACGTTGATCGGCGTCGCCGGGTTGAGCACCAGGCCGGCCTGGCAGCCGCTGTCGCGGATCAGTTGCAGGGTGCGGTCGATGTGCCGGCTGGCCTCGGGATGGAAGCTGATCAGGTTGGCCCCGGCCTTGGCGAAATCGGGGACGATGCGGTCCACCGGCTCCACCATCAGATGCACGTCGATGGGCGCGCGGATGCCGTAGTCGCGCAGCGCCTGGCAGACCATCGGGCCGATGCTGAGGTTGGGCACGTAGTGGTTGTCCATCACGTCGAAATGGACCCAGTCGGCACCGGCGGCGAGCACGCGCTCGACGTCCTCGCCGAGGCGGGCGAAGTCGGCGGACAGGATGGACGGGGCGATCAGGCAGTCGGACATGGCTTTGGGCTCGCGGGTCAGGGACGGCCATCGCGCTTGCGCGCGCGCATCAGGATGTCGTAGGCGGCGTTGAGTTCGGTCGCGCGCTTTTCCGCCAGCTCGCGGATTTCCTGTGCCGCGCCGGCCACCTTGTCGGGATGGTACTGGGTGATCAGGCGACGGTAGGCGGCATCGATGTGGGCGTTGTCGGCATCGGGCTCGACGCCTAGCACGCGGCAGGCGTCGGCCGGCGTCAGCGTGGCGGCGCGGCTCGACGAAGGCTTGCTGCTGCGGCGCAGCCAACCGGCGTCGAAGGCATGGCCGAGCAACAGGCCGATCACCAGGCCGGCGGGATGGCGCAGCAGCAGCCAGCCGAGTACGCCGCCGACCAGTTTGCCGAGCAGCTTCACGGCGCAGCTTCCGTGTCGCCAGCGCGCGGCAGGCCGGCGTAATAGGCGACGATGCGGTCGAGGTCGGCCTGGGTCAGGGCGGAGACGGCGGCGCGCATCGGCGCGTGGTTGCGCTCGCCGCTGGCGTACTTGGCCAGGGTCAGGCGCATGTAGGCGGCGTCCTGGCCGGCGATGTGCGGATGCGCGGGCAGGCTGGCGATGCCGTTGACGTTGTGGCAACTGGCGCATAGCCCGAGCTTGGGCGGCAGCCCTTCGGTGGCCGTCGTGGCCGTCGCGGGCGGCGTCTGCGCCGGCGCGCAGGCGGCCAGCGTCAGGCCGAGCAGGGCGGCCGACAAGAGGCCGGAAAACAGCAGGCCGGAGGGACGTGGACGGATCATGGCGAGGCGGCGGGAGAAGGCCGGGGAGTTTAGCCGATGGCCGTCGCAGCGGCCGGCGGCGGCGTTCAGTCGCAGGGAATCGGCGTGCTGGCGACGCCGCTGTAGCCGCCCAACGCCGCGCGCCAGTCGAACTGGCCATCGGTGTCGAGGTCGATCCAGAACTGCGGGATGCTTTCGCTGCGCGGCTCCAGACTCGCCTCGATGCCATAGGCGCGGACGGCCTGCTGGCGACGCACGGCGTTGTCGTGGTTGCGGTACAGGCCGAAGGAAATGGTGTTTTCGTCCTCGCCGGCGGTGACCACGTAGTAGTCGCGCAGGCCCTTGCCGAACAGGTTGCGCGCCTCGGCCAGTGCTGCTTCGCGGGTCGGCGGGGCGGGCAGGAAGACCCGATAGCCGCGCTGCACCACGGCGGTGGATTCGCGGAACTGGATGCGCTGCGCGCCCGGCGTCAGTGCGCCCACGGCGCGGCGCAGGTCGGCCTGGGTCAGGAACGGACCGATCTCCATGCACTCGCGCGGCGCGCCGCCGTCGAGCGGCTCGTGCGGCGCGGCGCGCTCGGCCAGCGCCACCCCGGCGGCGTCGTCCAGTTCGCTGAGCAGGGTCAGCGCCGGTACCTCGGGATCGCTGGCGGGCAGCGGCCCGGGGCCGACATGCGGCGGTCGCAACGCCCACCAGACGGCGGCACCGATGTTCATCGCCAGCAGCAACAGGACCAGCACTCGAAGCATGGAGGAGCGGGAGGGGTTGGATTCCGTGGGTCAGTGTATCGGGTCGCGGCGGCGCGCTCCGCTTTCCGCCTTGCCCGGACCTGGTGCGTCACAGTGGTGCACGGCGGGTTCGATTTGCACCACCGTGAGTCAATGGCCGATTGCGCCGGGAGAAAACTTTTTTCAATCAGTGGCTTGAATGCCGGCCGTGGCTGGCACGCCGCTTGCTCAATGAATGATCCCTGCCCTGCGGAGTCTGCCCGTGTCCATCGAAAATGCCCTGAAACTGGCCAAGGATCACCACGTCGAGTACGTCGACCTGCGCTTTGCCGATCCGCGCGGTGTCCAGCATCACGTCACCTTCCCGGCGCGGGTGCTGGAGGCGGAACTGTTCGAGGACGGCAAGATGTTCGATGGCTCGTCGATCGCCGGCTGGAAGGGCATCAGCGAGTCCGACATGGTGCTGCTGCCGGACCCGGCCAGCGCCTTCATCGATCCGTTCACCGCCGATCCGACCCTGACCCTGGTCTGCGACATCCTCGATCCGTCGACGATGCAGTCCTACGCGCGCGACCCGCGCGGCATCGCCAAGCGCGCCGAGGCCTACCTGAAGTCGACCGGCATCGCCGACACGGCGTTCTTCGGGCCGGAGCCGGAGTTCTTCGTCTTCGACGCCGTGCGCTACAAGAACGACATGTCCGGCGCGGCGTTCGAGATCGACAGCGAGGAGGCACCGTGGTCGTCCTGGCGCAAGTTCGATGGTGCCAATTCCGGCCATCGTCCCAGCGTCAAGGGCGGCTATTTCCCGGTCGCCCCGGTTGATTCGCTGCACGATCTGCGTGCGGAAATGTGCAAGGTTCTCGAACAGATCGGCATCGAGGTCGAAGTCCATCATCACGAAGTGGCCGGCCCCGGCCAGTGCGAGATCGGTGCCCGCTTCAACACCCTGGTGCGCAAGGCCGACGAGCTGATGATGCTCAAGTACGTGGTGAAGAACGTCGCCCATCGGCACGGCAAGACCGCCACCTTCATGCCCAAGCCGGTGGTCGGCGACAACGGCTCCGGCATGCACGTGCACCAGTCCTTCGCCAAGGGCGGCAGCAACCTGTTCAGCGGCGACGGTTACGGCGGCCTGAGCCAGATGGCGCTGTGGTACATCGGCGGCGTGTTCAAGCACGCCCGCGCCATCAACGCCTTCAGCAACGCCACCACCAACAGCTACAAGCGCCTGGTCCCGGGTTTCGAGGCACCGGTGATGCTGGCCTACAGCGCGCGCAATCGCTCGGCATCCTGCCGCATCCCGTTCGTCACCAATCCGAAGGCGCGGCGCATCGAGTTCCGCTTCCCCGATCCGATGAACTCCGGTTACCTGATCTTCACCGCGCTGATGATGGCCGGCATCGACGGCATCCTGAACAAGATCGACCCCGGCGCGCCGATGGACAAGGACCTGTACGACCTGCCGCCGGAGGAGGAGAAGGGCATCCCGACGGTGTGCCATTCGCTCGACCAGGCGCTGGAGGCGCTCGACGCCGACCGCGAGTTCCTCAAGGCCGGCGGCGTGATGAGCGACGATTTCATCGACGGCTACATCGCGTTGAAGATGCAGGAGGTGACCAGGTTCCGTGCCGCCACCCACCCGCTGGAGTATCAGTTGTACTACAGCCTCTGAGTCGGGCCGTGCCGGCGGCGATCAGGGCTTCAGGCGCACGTACAGCGCCTTGCCACCGCCGCCGGCCTGCCGTTCCTCGACGGCGAAATACCGGCTCTGGCTGCGCACCAGTTCGCTGAGCTTGCGGAAGCCGTACAGACGCGGGTCGAAGTCGGGGCGAATCTTGTTGAGGTACTGGCCGACCGAACTCAGGTGTACCCAGCCGCCCTCGGCGTCGTCGTCGGCTTCGTCGATGGCCTGCTGGATCAGCTTGATCGGCGCGCGCTGCGCGGGCGGCTGCGTCGTTGTCGCGCTCGCTTCGCCGTCATCCTTTTTCGCTGCCTTGCCGGCGGTCTTGCCGGCGGCTGGGCGCTTCTTCGTGCCCTCGGCGTCGGCGGCCTGTTCGCGCAGCAGTTCGGTGTAGACGAACTTGTCGCAGGCCTGGACGAACGGGTCGGGCGTCTTGCGCTCGCCGAAGCCGTAGACGATCAGCCCTTCCTCGCGCAGCCGCTGGGCCAGGCGGGTGAAGTCGCTGTCGCTGGAAACCAGGCAGAAGCCGTCGAAGCGGCCGGTGTGCATCAGGTCCATGGCGTCGATGATCATCGCGCTGTCGGTGGCGTTCTTGCCCGAGGTGTAGGCGAACTGCTGCACCGGCTGGATCGAGTGCTTGAGCAACGCGGCCTTCCACGAGGCCATCCGGTTGGAGGTGAAATCGCCATAGATGCGGCGCACGCTGGACACGCCGTGGCGGGCGACTTCCTCCAGCAAGGCACCGATCACCTGCGGCTGGGCGTTGTCGGCGTCGATCAGCACCGCCAGGCGCGCTTGCTCGACTTCGACGCGTGGCGCGGGGGCGTGGGCGGGAGACTTGGCCATGGGCTACTCCGGCTGGTAGTCGACGATGAAGGGTGCGTGGTCGGAGAACTTCGGCTCGGCGACGATGCGGCAGTCGAGCAGCCGCCCGGCGAGGCCGGGCGAGACGATCTGGTAATCGATGCGCCAGCCGACGTTGTTGGCGCGCGCCGCGCCGCGCTGCGACCACCAGGTGTAGTCCTGGCCTTCCGGGCGCAGCCGGCGGTAGGCGTCGACCCAGCCCTGGCGCTCGAACAGGTCGCCGATCCAGGCGCGTTCTTCCGGCAGGCAGCCGGAGTTCTTCTGGTTGGACTTCCAGTTGCGGATGTCGCGTTCGGTGTGGACGATGTTCCAGTCGCCGCAGAGCACGTAGTCGCGGCCGCTGTCGCGCCAGCGTTGCAGGATCGGTGCCAGCCAGGCCATCACCTCGAACTTGAAGCCCTGGCGCAGTTCCCCGGAGGAGCCGGAGGGGATGTAGAACGAGACCACGCTCAGGTTGCCGAAACGCGCCTCGATGTAGCGGCCCTCGTCGTCGAACGGTGCCCAGTCGAGCGAGTCGAGCACCGCATCGGGTTCGCGCCGGCTGTACAGGGCGACGCCGCTGTAGCCCTTCTTGCTGGTTGCATCGCGCAGGTAGCGCCGGTAGCCGGGCGGGTTGAACAGCGGGTCGCCCAACTGCGCCGCCTGCGCCTTGGTTTCCTGCACGCAGAGGATGTCGATGTCCTGGCCGGCAAACCAGTCGAAGAATCCCTTGTTGGCCGCCGAACGCAGGCCGTTGGCGTTGAAACTGGCGATTCGCATGGAGGTAATGGCGGATTCGTTATGGGTGATGGCTGGGGCAGAGCGTGATGGGGAGCCTAGCGGAATGGGGCAAAATGCGCAGCCGTCCCCCCGGTCCCGCCGCCATGTTGCACGACCATCAACGCCGTTTCTTCGACCTGGCCCTGCAATGCGAGGTGTTGCGCTTTGGCGAGTTCACGCTGAAGTCGGGGCGGACCTCGCCGTATTTCTTCAACGCCGGGCGCTTTGATTCCGGCCCGGCGCTGGCCGCGCTCGGGGCCTGCTACGCCGATGCGCTGGAAGCCTCGCGGCTGGACTTCGACATGCTGTTCGGCCCGGCCTACAAGGGCATCCCGCTGGCCACCGCGCTGGCGCTGACGCTGGCGGCGCGCGGGCGTGCGGTGCCGTTGGCGTTCAACCGCAAGGAGGCGAAGGCCCACGGCGAGGGCGGCGTCACCTTCGGCGCGCCGTTGCAGGGTCGCGTGCTGATCGTCGACGACGTGGTGACGGCGGGCACGGCGGTGCGCGAATCGATCAGCCTGATCCGCGCCGCCGGTGCCACGCCTTGCGCCGTGCTGGTGGCGCTGGACCGCCAGGAGCGTGGCCTGGGCGAGCGTTCCGCCACCCGCGAAATTGCTGAATCGGAAGGGTTGCCAGTGATCGCCATCGCAGGTTTGGATCAACTGTTGACCTATACTGGCGAGCGCCCGGAACTTCTCGCGCACGGCCCGCGTCTTGCCGAATACCGCCGCCGCCATGGCTGCCCGGCCGCCCAGGAGAACCCCAATCCATGATGATCAAGCGCCTTTTCGTTGCTTCACTGGCCCTCGCCTGCGCGGCGGCGGCGATGGATGCCGATGCCCAGAAGCTGTACCGCTGGGTGGACCAGGACGGCAAGGTCCATTACAGCGACAAGGTTCCACCGCAGGAGGTGGACAAGGCGCGTGACGAGATCAACGCCCAGGGGCGCACGGTGAAAAGCGTCGACCGGGCGCTGACCGAGGACGAACTGGAACACGCCGCGCGCGATGCGGCGGATGCCGAGGAGGCGCGCAAGGTCAAGGAGGCGCAGGACCGCATGGACCATGTGCTGATGGCCTCCTACGAAAGCGAGGACGACCTCAAGCGCGCCTACGACGAGCGCTTCGACCTGATCCGGCAGAGCATCGAGTCGGCCCAGGTCGGCGTGCGCAGCCAGGAGAAGAGCCTGGCCGACATCCTCGCCCACGCCGCCTCGCTGGAGCGTAGCGGCAAGCCGGTCGGCGACAGCATCAAGAAGTCCATCGAAGCCTCGCGCAAGCAGGTGCTGGAACAGACCGCCTACCTGGAGCGCCGCGAGGCCGAGCAGCACAGCCTGCAAGCCGAGTACGACAGCACGCTGGCGCGCTATCGCGAACTGAAGGCGGCGCAGCAGGCGCGGCTGAACGAGCGGCGCTGATCAGCCGAGCGGTCCGCGCAAGGGTTTGCCGGTTCCGCCGGCATCATCCCGACGCGCGCGGCGTGGACACCACGGGCCGCTGCCGCAACGACGATCACGACACGGCTTGACCCGGTCAGGGCGCTGACCGCCTGACGATCCGCGCAGCGGGCGTCGGCCGCCCGCCCGCCGCCTCAGAACGGCAGGTCCAGATCCGCCCGCACCGCCAGCAATTGCGTCCGGAACAGTTCCTGGATGCGCGTCAGCGCCTCCTGGCTGTCGGCATCGAAGCGCAGCACCAGGCAGGGCGTGGTGTTGGAACAGCGTACCAGCCCCCAGCCATCCGGCCAGTCGGCGCGCAGGCCGTCGATGCTGGCGATCTTGGCACCCTCGAAGCGCGCCTGGGCGCGGAAGGCGTCGATGAAGGCGTAATGTTCGCCTTCCTCCATCTGCACCTTCAACTCCGGCGTCGACACGCCCTTGGGCAGTTCCTCGAAGATTTCCTCCGGCTCGCGGCCATCGGCGGCGATGATCTCCAGCAGGCGAGCGGCGGCGTAGATGCCGTCGTCGAAGCCGTACCAGCGCTCGCGGAAGAAGAAGTGGCCGCTCATCTCGCCGGCCAGTTCGGCGTCGATCTCCTTCATCTTCGCCTTGATCAGCGAGTGCCCGGTCTTCCACATGATCGGGCTGCCGCCGTGGCGCAGCACCTGGCCGGCCAACTGGCCGGTGCACTTCACGTCGTAGATGATGCTGGCACCGGGGTTGCGGCTGAGCACGTCCTGGGCGAACAGCATCAGCAGGCGGTCCGGGTAGATCACCTCGCCGCTGCGCGTCACCACGCCGAGGCGGTCGCCGTCGCCGTCGAAGGCGATGCCGAGGTCGGCCTGGGTGCGCGCCACCGCCAGCGCCAGGTCGGCGAGGTTGGCCGGGTCGCCCGGGTCGGGGTGGTGGTTGGGGAAGGTGCCGTCGATGTCGCAGTAAAGCTCTTCGACGCCGCAGCCGATGGCTTCCAGCACGCGCGGCCCGATGCCGCCGGCCACGCCGTTGCCGGCATCGACGACGACGTGCAACTGGCGTTCCAACTGGATGTCCGAGGCGATCCGCGACAGGTACTCGTCGGCCATGTCCATGGTTTGCAGGCTGCCGCCGCCGCCGCTGTGCAGGTCGTTCTCGACGATCCGCGTGTACAGCGCCTGGATCGCGTCGCCGGACAGCGTCTCGCCGCCGATCATGATCTTGAAGCCGTTGTAATCGGGCGGGTTGTGGCTGCCGGTGACGGCGACGCCGCTGCCGATGCTCAGGTGATGGGTGGCGAAATACAGTACCGGCGTCGGTGCCATGCCGATGTCGATGACATCGCAGCCGGCCTCGCGCAGGCCGTCGATCAGCGCCGCCGACAGCGCCGGGCCGGACAGCCGGCCATCGCGGCCGACGGCGATTTCGCGCAGGCCCTGGTCGATCATCGTGCTGCCGACCGCCTGGCCGATCAGGCGGGCGATGTGCTCGTCGAGCGTCTTGCCGAGCACGCCACGGATGTCGTAGGCGCGGAAGATGCTGCGGTCGACCTTGGTCAGCGGCTTTGGCGCGGCGTCGGCCGGGCTGGCCTTCTTGCGCGCCGGCGCGTTGGCCTCGGCGGCCAGCACCTCGGCGAAGCTGGTTTCGCTGACTTCCTCGACGTCGCCGCGTTTGCGTTGGCGACTGGCCAGCACCGCTGCCAGCGCCCACAGCAGGGCACCCAGGCCGATCGGCTTGAGCAGGTCGCCCAGTTCGTCGCTGCCCTCCGGCTTGGCGGCGGAAAGGCGGAAGGCGCTGCCGCCGATGCTGACCGGCGCGGCCAGCCGGCGCAGGCTGGCGTCGCCGTACTGGGCCAGCGGCTGGGTGTCGAAGCTCAGCATCAGGAAGCCGCCGCTGGCACCGGTGGCCTGCACCGGGGCGATCAGCAGGTCGAGCGGCAGTTCGCCGTAGGCGATGCCGATCACCTTGCCCGCCTCGCGCAGCGGCGCGGCGATGCCCAGCGTGAGCGCGTCGCCGTGGCCGACCAGACCGATGGCCGGCCTGGGACGGATCAGCGAGGCGCTGAGCACCGACATGCGGCCCCAGCCGACCGCATCGGGATCGGCGAAGGCTTCGTCGAGACCGGGGCTGAACACGCGCGGGTTGGCCAGTTCCGGCCAGCGCTGCGACAGCCGCGTGGCGGCGGCGGTGTAGGCCGCTGCGGCGGCATCGGCGTCGAGGCGGCGGTCGTCGATGGCTTCGGCGAAGCGCGTGGTGGTTTCGGTGATGGTCTTGTCCAGCACGCCGACCAGGCGGTCGCGCGCCTGCAGTGCTTCGTTGCCGCCGCGCTGGTCCATCCAGCCGACGATGCCCTGGCCGATCAGGATGCCACCGACCAGCATGGCGATCACCGCCGCTGCCGTGGCGATGCGCCGGCGCAGTGCCGGGTCGATGGCGAGCAGCGGATCCTTCTCTTGCTCTTGTTTGCGCTTGCGCTTGGCCATGCCTTCAGTCGTCCATGCTGGATCTGGAGATGGACGCTAGCGCAGGCCGGTGTGGCCGAAGCCACCCGCGCCGCGGTCGGTCGCCGAAAACGCTTCGACCTGCCGCAGACAAACCCGCGTCACCGGCATGAACACCAGCTGCGCGATGCGATCCCCCGGAGCGATGGTATAGGCCTCGGCGCTGCGGTTCCACAGGCTGACCATCAGCGGGCCCTGATAGTCGGCGTCGATCAGGCCGACCAGGTTGCCCAGCACCAGGCCATGCCGGTGGCCCAGGCCCGAGCGCGGCAGCAGCACCGCGCACAGCCCCGGGTCGCCGATGTGGATGGCAAGGCCGGTGGCTGCCAGCAGCGATTCGCCGCCGGCCAGGGTGTGCGGCACGTCGATCATGGCGCGCAGGTCCATCCCGGCCGAGGCGGCGGTGGCGTAGTCGGGCAGCGGGAAGTCGCGGCCCAGGCGCGGGTCGAGGATGCGGAAATCGATGTTGCGTGCGGTCATTGCGGCGGAGTCCCCAGGCGCGCGGCGATCAGCGCGATCAGTTGATCGGCGACGGCGCGCTTGTCTCCCAAAGCAATTTCCTTGCCACCGCCGGGCCAGAACACCGACAGCGCGTTCTCGCCGGCCTCGAAACCGCGGCCATCGCAGCCGACCAGGTTGGCGGCGATCATGTCCAGCCGCTTGCGCGCCAGCTTGGCGCGGGCGTGCGTCTCGACGTCCTGGGTCTCGGCGGCGAAGCCGACCACGAAGGGCCGGCCGGGCAGGGCGGCGACTTCGGCAACGATATCGGGGTTGGCGACCAGTTCCAGGTGCCAGTCGTTGCCGTCCTTCTTGCGCTTTTGCGCATGCACCTGGGCCGGGCGGTAGTCGGCCACCGCGGCGGCGGCGATGAAAGCGTCGCAATCGCCGGCATGGGCCAGCACCGCCTCGCGCATCGCCCGCGCGCTGCGCACGTCGATACGCTCGACGCCGGGCGGCGTCGGCAGCGCCACCGGCCCGGCGACCAGTCGCACTCGCGCACCGGCGTCGCGCGCTGCTTCGGCCACGGCAAAGCCCATGCGGCCGGAACTGCGGTTGCCGAGGAAGCGGACCGGGTCGATGTCCTCGAAGGTGGGACCGGCGCTGATCAGCACGCGGCGGCCGGCGAGCAGGTCGGAAGTCGGCGCGACGGACAGCGCGGCGATGATCTCGGCCGGCTCGCTCATCCGGCCGGGGCCGACATCGCCGCAGGCCTGCTCGCCGGAGGCCGGGCCGATCAGGCGCGCGCCGCGACCGGCCAGCACGGCGATGTTGGCCCGGGTTGCCGGATGCGCCCACATCGCCTGGTTCATCGCCGGTGCCAGCCACAGCGGCGCGCGGCTGGCCAGGCACAGCGTGCCGAGCAGGTCGTCGGCGCGGCCCTGCGCCAGTCGCGCCAGCGTGTCGGCACTGGCCGGGGCGATCAGGATGGCGTCGGCCCAGCGCGCCAGTTCGATGTGGCCCATCGCCGCCTCGGCGCTGGCGTCCCACAGGCTGCGCCGCACCGAGCGGCCGGACAGCGCCTGCAAGGTGGTCGCGGTGATGAAGCGCGCCGCGCCGCGGGTCATCACCGGCTGCACCTCGGCACCCGCAGCGCGCAGTTGGCGGACCAGTTCGGCCGACTTGTAGGCGGCGATGCCGCCGCTGACGCCGAGCAGGATGCGTGCCGGAAAGCGGGTCTGCGGCAAGGGAAAACTCCTACGCGGCGGAGAGCGGCCATCTTACCCGATGCGTCGGGCATTCCCGATGGCGCGGACGGCGCTGCTTGCCGACCATGCCTGCACCGACGCAACGCCGTCATCAGCAACCAGAGTGGAGGGAATGCAGGAATGAGCATCCGCGATTGGCCCGACCAGGAACGCCCGCGCGAACGCCTGCTGCGCGGCGGCGCGGCGGCGCTGTCCGACGCCGAACTGCTGGCCGTGTTCATCGGCTCCGGCGGGCGCGGCGAGGACGCCGTGGCGAGCGGCCGCGCCCTGCTCGCCAGCCACGGATCGCTGCGCGACCTGCTGGCGCTGGGCGGCGATCTGCTGCGCCTGCCCGGCATCGGCCCGGCCACCACCTGCCGCCTGCTGGCGGCGCTGGAACTGGGCAACCGCTGCCTGCAGGAAAGCCTCGCGCGCGGCGAAGCGATCCGTGATCCGCTGATGGCCGGGCAGTTGTTCCGCCAGCGCCTGCGCGACCTGCCGGCGGAAGTGTTCGCCTGCGCCTACTTCGATACCCGGCATCGGATGATCGCCTTCGAGGAACTGTTCCGCGGTGGCATCGCCGGTGCCGAGGTGCATCCGCGCGAGGTGGTGCGTCGCTGCATGGCGCACAACGCCGCGGCGGTGATCTTCGGCCACAACCATCCCAGCGGCGTCGCCGAGCCGAGCGCGGCCGACCGCCACATCACCCAGCGGCTGCGCGAGGCGCTGTCGCTGATCGACGTGCGCGTGCTCGATCATTTCATCGTCGGGGAAGGCGTGCCGGTGTCGATGGCGGAACGCGGCCTGCTGTAGCCGTGCCGTTGGCGCAGTTGCGGCGCGGCCGGCGGCGGGCCGTATACTCGCCACAGCGGGCGCGCCGGATCGCCCGCCGACGACGAAGGGGTTTAACGTGATCCTGCGGCCCGCCATCGCCCACCAGCCCGACTCGGTCGAACTGCGGCTCGCCGACCCGCTGGCCGCCCGCGCCCTGTTGCTTCGCCATCGTCCGGACGTGATCCAGTTTCTCGCCGAACGCCGGCAGACCCTGCTCGACGCCTTCGGCCCCGACCTGCGGCAGACGCTGCTGCGCGCCGACGCCGCGCTGATGCTGAGCCTGGCGCGGATGGGTTGCCGCCACGGCAGTTGGGGCGACGATTTCCACCACTACCACAACGAAAACCACTCGCTGGAAATCCTCGACGGGCGGATCGGCCGGCTGATGCAGGGGATCGGCCTCGATGCCCTGTCCGGCGAGGAGTGGGTGGCGCTGCAACTGTTTGCCACCTGCCACGACCTGCGCCAGCGCGAGCAGGTCGATTTCGAGCGCGCGGTCGGCAACAACGAGGACGCCAGCATCGACGAGACGGTGCGCATCCTCGACCTGTGCGGCTTCTGCCTGCGCGAACACCGCGGCCTGTATCTGGCGCTGGAACTGATGATCGCCGGCTCCACCTTCGACGCCCGACCGGCCGCCGCGCTGGCGCGGACCTCCTACAACTCGGCCGAGGTGGCCGCCACCGGCGGCGCGCTGGCACCCAGGCTGGGCGACCATCTGGATCGCGTCGCCCCGGATTGGCGCGCCGACCCGCAGGTGGCGCGCGCCGTGCATCTGGCGCTGATCGCCTCCGATCTGGATACCGCCAACGTCGCCGAGGCCTTTCCCTGGCTGGCGGAAAGCGCCAGCCGGCTGTGCCAGGAGCGCGAGATGCGCAGCGGGCGGCGGCTGGAGTCGGCGGAATCGGCGCAGCCCTGCGTATCCTTCCTCAGCGACGGACAGGAACGCTATTTTTTCGAGTTGCACCGATTCTGCTCGGCCGAAGGCGAGGCGACCTTCGCCGCCACCAAGGCCGACAACGCACCGCGCGTGCGCGCCATCGCCCAGGCCATGCGCGAGCGCTTCGCCGCCGGCGCGACGCCGGCCAGCGGGCTGGAAGTGGTGCGCGAGTTCTCCCGCCTGACGCTGGCGGCCTGATCGGCGCCTGGCCTGATCCAGGTCAGTGCCCGCGTGGCACGAAACATGCTGAGCTTATCCCGCACCCGACCCGGCATCGCGGAAAACCCGCTTGCGGGGCGGCCGCTGGACCGGACTGAGCAGGGGTCGGTCGCGCGCGGGGCGGGGACGCATGGCGCGAGCCGAGAAAAAAGCCGGCGCCCGGGGGTCTTTTGGAACAGGGGGAATCCAGGGGACCGTATCCGGGCGCCGGACAGCCTTGAATGAGGGTGCTGTCGCAACGGCGATCAGGCGTGCTTTGTCAAAAAGCGTCACATCGCGTCAGTGTCGACAGCATGCCCACCCGACATGCTGCTACGCAAGTGCAGTGTTGCCAAACCGTGACGCAACGCGCGCCGCCATGGGTCTGACGGCGCGCTGGCAGCAGCGCAATGGATCAGGCTCAGCGGCCGCGCGAACGCTCGCTGCGCGAACTGCTGCTGCGATCATCGGACGAAGACGACTCGCGCACCGCGCCGCGCGAGGATTCGCGTGATTCGCTGCGTGACTCGCGCGCCGGGGCCGGCTGCGGCGCGGATCGGACCGGAGCCTGCTGGCTCGGCGCGCTGCGCTGCGGTGCCTGGTAGCTGCGCGGCGCGACGCTTTCGCTGCGCGGCGCGCTGGTCGCCGGCATCGCCTGGCGCGGTGCCTGCTGCCGGTAGGTCGGCGTGACCGCCTGGCGCGGTTGCGTCTGCGGCTGCGGGCGCGAGGTGCTGCTCGGCGCGCGGTATGCGGGCGCTTCGCGCTGCGTCTGCACGCGCTCGTAGCGGTCCTGCACCACCGGCTGCGCCGGCGTGACCGGGCGGCTCTCGATGCTGCGGCTGCGCAGGCTGTCCTGGCGGGTCGATGTCGCCGGCGCACGGGTTGTCGGTGCCGGGGTCACGGTGGTGGCCGGGCGCGTGGCGTTCGGACGCGAGTAATCGCTGCTCGACGTCACCGTGCCACGGCTCGACTGGCGCGGCAGCGCGTAGCCGCTGCGGTCCGTGGTTGTGGCGCTGCGCGGGATCGAGCCGCTCTGCGCGCCGCGCGAGGAGGTCGGCGTCACCTCGCGGCTGCCGCGTGGCAGGGTGGTCACGCTGGACGGCGACTGCCGCACCGGCTGGGCGCTGCGAGTGCTGCCATCGCGCAGCGCGCCGTCGTTGCGATAGCCGAAGCCGCTGACCTGCGGGTCGATGCGGTTGTTGCGGCTGCCGTAATCGGCCCCGCGCAGGGCTTCCCGGCGGTCGGCCACGCTGCTGCGATTGCGGCTGTCGTAGCGCGTGGTGCGCGAGGAGGGCAGGCCGCCGTCGCTACGGTTGGCCTGGTTGTACTGACGGTAGTCGCGCTCGTTGCGCAACTGCCGGCTCAGCCACTGCTGCTCGTAGCGCGCATTGCCGTAGCGCGGGCTGTAGTGGACGTTGGCGTAGGACGGATAGCGCCGGTACCACGGCGTCCAGTCGTAGTAGTGGTCGACCCAGGACAGGCGGTACGGCGAGTAGGCGTAGTAGCTGCTCCAGCGCGGGCCGTAGTAGCCGCCCGACCAGCTTCCGTACCAGCCACCGACACGGGTGAAGCCGATGCTGAAGTAGTTGCGCGGGTAATAGGTCACGCCGTAGTAGAAGCCCGGGTGCCAGTACGGGTCCACGTACCAGCGGTTGAGCGGCCAGAACACCGAGTAGTAGTACGGATAGTCGACGTAGTTGGAATGGCCGTAGTCGTAGCCGTAGTCGCCGTAGTAGTAATCGCCGCTGTCCTCGTAGGCCGGCGAGTAGTAGGTCGAGCCGTCGACGTGGACCGGGTTGCCGTACTCGTCGCGATAGCCGCTGTAGTAGTAGCCATCGTCATAGCGACGGTACTCGGTGGCGGTGACGCAGCCCGAGAGCAGCACGGCGATGGCAGAGAAAGCAATCCAGCGAAGCATGGCAAGCCCCCCGGTGAAGTGTGTCTGCACTGTAACGGGAGGCCGTAAATCCGTGCTGAATCCGGCGCTTCCCGTTGCCGTCCCTTCAGCCGCCGGTGCCGCGCGGAGCGCTTTCCAGCATGGCGAAGAAGTCGCCCAGGGCGGCGCGCTGCACCGGCGGCATGTACTCGAAGGTGCGGCCGCGGTCGATGATTTCCCAGAAGTCCTTGTCGTCCACGCGCTCCAGTTCGCTGCGGATGGTGGCGATCCGTTCGGCGTTTTCCTCGTGCATGTCGCGGGCGATGATCCGCGCCCGCGCCAGGTCGCCGACGCTGAGCAGGTAGGCGGCCAGCTTGGCCTGTGCCTTGCGCACGCCGAGCAGGGCGCGTTCCTGGCTGCGCAGGCGCAGCGGGCGGTCCAGTTCGAGGAACAGGTCGAGCATGGCATCGCGCACCGGCGAGTCCAACTCGTGGGCCGACTGGCACAGCGCCGACAGGTCGTAGGCGACCGTCTCGACGACGAAGTTCAGCGTCAGGTCGAAGCTGACATGGCTGTAATAGCTCATGTAGCGCACCGCCTCCAGGGCGAAGCGGCCCTGGCCCTGGCGCAGCATCGCCTGGGCCAGCAGCCGGTACTGGTTGAGCACGTTGTAGGCGGTGCGCACGTCGCGCAGATTGAGCGTGGCGCGCAGGTAGGAGTTCATGTAGCGAAACACCAGGCGGATCAGTTCCTCGTCCTCGCGCCGCAGCGCCATCTCGCCGATGTAGCGGGTGTCGATGGCGATCAGGTAGTTGATTTCGCGCAGCGAATTGGACGCTTCGCCGTAGATGCTCAGGTACTGGCGCAGGATCTGCCACTCGACCCAGGTGCGATGCTTTTCCAGGTCGGCCAGCGACTCCGGGTCCATGGCGACGAAGTCGGGGTTCTCCGCCAGGCTGCGGCCGATGCGGAACCAGGGGTCGGTCAGCACGTCCTTGCGGGCGATGTAGTCGAGCGCGAAGTCCTTCAGCGCGTCCACCGCCCGGCTGGCGATGATCTTGTCCTTGTCGGCCACCGAATGGCTGGCGATGTCGGTCAGCTCGGCCATCGCGGCGAGCACCTCGGCCTGGCGCGCGTCCAGTCGCGCCGCCGGCATGCCGCCGCGGCGGATCACCGCCTCGACGGTGCGCGCGGCGTCGGCACGGATGCGCAGCACCAGGTTGGCCGGGTCGAGAAACCAGAACACGTAGGCAAAGTAGGGCAGCATCAGCAGCATGCCCAGCGAGGCGGTGACCAGGCCGGTCAGCAGCGCCACCTGTGGCACGAAGCCCTCCTTCAGCGCCACGCTGAGCCAGACGCCGCTGATGCCGGCGATCACGTAGAAGGCCAGCACCACCCGGTTGATCCAGTCGCGCACGAACATCCGAGCCACGCCGGAGTGCCGGCTCGAGGACAGTTGCACGATGATCGCCACCACGGTGACGACGATGCCGAGCAGGGCCACCACCACCGGTGCCAGTTGCGAGATGGCGTCGGTGATCTTGTCGTCGTCGAAGCCGAGGTAGTGATCCAGCGCGGCGCTGGCTCCGCTGCCGCCGGAACGCAGATGGTCGAGCAGGTAGCCGACCCCGAACAGCGCCGTCGCCGCGCCTGCCAGCATGGCCATCGGCAGCAGCCATTGGCGGATCCAGTTCGGACGATAGGTGCTCATCGCCGCATCCTCGCACAGCGCATCGGGCAACGGAACCGCCGCTGCGGACGCGCCGGCAGCACCGCTTGGCGGGACTTTCGGCCCGGGCGGCGGGCGCTGCGCTTGCGACTACAATGCGCGGTCCTTTCGTTCGAGGGTTTCCGGATGCGCATTCTGAGCTTCCTGCTGCTTGTCCTGGCCGCGACTGCGGCCGATGCGGACAGTCCGACCAAGCTGCTGCGCTTTCCCGACATCCACGGCGAGCGCGTGGTGTTCGTCCACGCCGGCGATCTGTACATCGCCCCGCTGGCCGGCGGCTCGGCGTTCCGGCTGACCTCCCATCCCGGCCAGGAGCTGTATCCGAAGTTCAGCCCGGACGGCAACTGGATCGCCTTTTCCGCCGAGTACAACGGCACCCGCCAGGTCCACGTGATCCCCAGCGGCGGCGGCGAGCCGCGCCAGCTCACCTGGTACAACGATGTCGGCCCGATGCCGCCGCGCGGCGGCACCGACAACCGCGTGCTGGACTGGACGCCCGATGGCGCGCACATCGCCGTGCGCATGAACCGCACGCCGTGGAGCGAGCGCGACGGCCGGCCTTACCTCGTGCCCTTCGCCGGCGGTCTCGAACAGCCGCTGGCGATTCCCGAGAGCGGCGGCGGCAGCTTCAGCCCGGACGGCGGCCAGTTCGTCTACACGCCGATCGACCGCGACTTCCGCAACTGGAAGCGCTATCGCGGCGGCCGCGCCCAGGACGTGTGGATCTACGACCTGAATGCCGACGTCTCGCGCCGGCTCACCGATCATCGCGCCACCGACCACCAGCCAATGTGGCTGGACGACACCATCTACTTCGTCTCCGACCGCGACTACACGCTCAACCTCTACGCCATCTCCCCCGCTGGCGGCGAGCCGCGCAAGCTGACCGACTTCAGCGACTTCGACGTGCTCTGGCCGAGCGCCGGCCCCGGCGGCATCGTGTTCGAGAAGGGCGGGTCGATCTGGCATTACTCGCCGGCCGACGGTGCGACCCGGGAGATCCCGATCCGGGTCCAGGGCGACTGGCCGGAAACCCTGCCGCGCTTCGTCGAGGGGCGGCGCTTCATCGACTCCTTCGACATCGCCCCCGGCGGCGAGCGTGCCGTGTTCGGTGCCCGCGGCGAAGTGTTCACCGTGCCGGCCAGACACGGCGAAATCCGCCAGCTCGCCCACACCCCGGACGCCCGCGAGCACAGCGTGAGCTGGTCGCCGGACGGCAAGTGGATCGCCTACCTGTCCGACGCCAGCGGCGAATACGAAATCTACCTGCGGGCGCAGGACGGCAGTGGCGTCGAGCGCCGCATCACCAATGATGGCGACACCTGGCGCATGCCGCCGACCTGGTCGCCCGACTCCAGCCGCCTGGCCTACACCGACACCCGCAACCGCCTGCGCATCGTCGAGGTCGCCAGCGGCCGCACCATCGACGCCGACCGCGCCCTGCACGAAGCCTTCGACGGCCACGTCTGGTCGCCGGACAGCCGCTGGCTGGCCTACGCCAAGACCAATGCCAGCCGCAACAGCGCGATCTGGCTGTACTCGCTGGACAGCGGTCGCGCCCGGCAACTGACCGGCGACGAGACGGTCGACTTCGCCCCGGCCTTCGATCCGCAGGGCCGCTATCTGTATTTCCTCTCCAACCGCGACCACGCGCTGACCTTCAGCGCCTACGAGTTCAATTACCTCTACACCAACGCCACCCGCGTCTATGCCGCCACCCTGGCCGCCGACGGGCCGGCCCTGCTGCGGCCGAAGTCCGACGAGGTCGGGGCCGCCGCCGACAAGGCGCAGGGCAAGGACAAGGCCAAGCCGGATGGCAAGGCGACGCCGGTGCCGCGCCTGCGCATCGACCTGCCCGGCTTCGAGCAGCGGGTGGTCGCCCTGCCGGCGCCGGCCGGCAACTACGCCGCGCTCGGCGCCGATGCCGACGGCGTCTTCTATCTGTCGAACAGCGGCGGTGGCAACGAGCTGACCTTCCTCGGCCTCGACGCCGAGGCACCGGAAGCGGTCGCCCGCGTGCAGGGCTACCGGCTGTCCGCCGACGGCAAGAAGCTGCTGCTGCAACGCGGCTTCGACTTCGCCATCGTCGACGCCAAGCCGAAGGCGGATTTCGATGCCGGCAAGCTGGACCTGGCCGGCATGGAAGTGCGCATCGAGCCGCGCCGCGAATGGAAGCAACTGTTCGTCGACGGCTGGCGCGTGCTGCGCGACTGGTTCTACGACGAGGGCATGCACGGGCAGGACTGGAACGCCCTGCGCGCCCGCTACGAGCCGCTGGTCGAACACGTCGCCAGCCGCGCCGACCTCGACTATCTGTTGCAGGAACTCGGCGGCGAAGCCAATGCCGGTCACGTCTACGTCGAAGCCGGCGATCAGGCGAAAGTGCCGCGCAAGCCCGGCGGCCTGCTCGGTGCCGACCTGCAACCGCACGCCAGCGGCTACTGGCGCATCGCCCGCATTTACGCCGGCGAAAACTGGGATCCGACGCGCCGCTCGCCGTTGACCGAGCCTGGCGTCGAGGTGAAGGAAGGCGACCTGCTGCTGAGCATCGACGGCGTCAGCACGCGCGGCGTCGACAACATCTATCGGCTGCTGGAGAACAAGGCCGACAAGGTGGTCGCGCTGGGCCTCGCGGCGAGCGCCGATCCGTCCGCCGCGCGCAGCGTGCGGGTGAAGACGATCAGCTCCGAGCTGTCGCTGCGCTACCTCGACCGCGTCCGCTACAACCAGCGCCGCGTCGACGAGCTGTCCGGCGGGCGGATCGGCTACATCCACCTGCCCAACACCGCCGTCGACGGCAACCGCGAGCTGTCGCGCGGCATGCTGGCCTACGCCGCGCGCGAGGCGCTGATCATCGATGATCGCTACAACGGCGGCGGCTTCATCCCCGACCGGATGATCGAAATCCTCGCCCGCAAGCCGCTCAACTACTGGAAGCGCCGCGGCCTGGAGCCCTACGCCACGCCGCTGCTGTCGCATCTCGGCCCGAAGGCGATGCTGATCAACGGCCTGTCCAGTTCCGGTGGCGACGCCCTGCCGTACTACTTCCGCAAACTCGGCCTGGGGCCGCTGATCGGCACCCGCACCTGGGGCGGGCTGATCGGCATCAGCGGTGCGCCGATGCTGGTCGATGGCGGCCGCGTGCTGCCGGCGACCTTCCGCTTCCTCGACACCGATGGCCGCTGGGCGGTGGAGAACGAGGGCGTGGCCCCGGACATCGAGGTGATCGACCGCCCCGAACTGATCGCCGCCGGCCGCGATCCCAGCCTGGAGGCCGCCGTCGCCCACCTGCTGCGCGAACTGGAAAAGAATCCGCCGCGCGCGCCCACCGCGCCGCCCGCGCCGACCGATTTCCCGCCGCACTGAAGCGCGCCGCGCCGGCCGTCCCGCCAGTGCGGGCCGGCCGGCGGTGGCCTTTCCCCGTCGCGACCCGGACAATACGCGCCCGGAAGCCTGTCCCCTGTCCGGAGCCCGCCGTGTCGAACGTCTCGCTTAGCCGTTTCCTGATCGAAGAACAGCGCAAGAAGGCGGACATCACTGCCGATCTGCGCCTGCTGATCGAGGTCGTCGCCCGCGCCTGCAAGGCCATCTCGATCGCCATCGGCAAGGGCGAACTGGGCAATGTGCTCGGCAACGCCGGCTCCATCAACGTGCAGGGCGAGGCGCAGAAGAAGCTCGACGTGCTGTCCAACGACATCCTGCTCGAAGCCAACGAGTGGGGCGGCCACCTGGCCGCGCTGGCCTCGGAGGAGATGGACGATCCGCACCTGATCCCCAATCGCTATCCGAAGGGCAACTACCTGCTGGTGTTCGATCCGCTCGATGGCAGTTCCAACATCGATGTCAACGTCTCCGTCGGCACCATCTTCTCGGTGCTGCGCTGCCCGGACGGCGTCGGCGAGCCGAGTGCCGAGCATTTCCTGCAACCGGGCGTCAGCCAGGTTGCCGCCGGTTACACCGTGTACGGACCGAGCACCGTGCTGGTGCTGACCCTGGGCGACGGCGTGCACCAGTTCACCTTGGACCGCGAAGTCGGCAGTTTCGTGCTCACCCGCAGCGACCTGCGCATCCCCGAGGACACCTCGGAGTTCGCCATCAACGCCAGCAACCAGCGCCATTGGGAGCCGCCGGTGCAGCGCTACATCGACGAACTGCTGGCCGGCAAGGCGGGTCCGCGCGGGCGCGACTTCAACATGCGCTGGGTCGCCTCGATGGTGGCCGACGTACACCGCATCATCACCCGTGGCGGCCTGTTCATGTATCCGCTGGACGCCAAGTGCCGCGCCCAGGGCGGCAAGCTGCGCCTGCTCTACGAGGCCAATCCGATGGGCTTCATCGTCGAGCAGGCCGGCGGTGCGGCGAGCACCGGGCGCGAGCGCATCCTCGACGTGCAGCCCAGTTCGCTGCACCAGCGCGTGCCGGTGATCCTCGGCTCGAAGAACGAGGTCGAGCGCGTCGCCGCCTTCCACCGCGAGGCCTGAGGATCGCGGTCGCGGCGATCAGGCATCGAGTGCGTCTATCGCCGCGATGCGATCAATTGATTGGCTTTGTTGAGAACGATTCGCAACAATGATGTCGCTTGCAAAGGAGTCGACATCATGGCCAAAACCCTCAGCTTCGCCGCCGTCCACATGGCCGTCGCCTTCGGCGTCGGCTATGCCTTCACCGGCGATGTCCGCGTCGGCGGCGCGCTGGCCCTGGTCGAGCCGTTCTGCAACACCATCGCCTATCACTTCCACGAGAAAGTGTGGAAGCGCATCGAACGCTCGCGCGACGGCGAGCGGAATTCGTCTCACTTGCGGCGCGGCAGGTACAAGTCGGTGATCGTGCCCTCGTAGACCTCGGCGGCCATCGCCACCGTCTCGCCCAAGGTCGGGTGCGGGTGGATGGTGTGGCCGATGTCGGCGGCCTCGCAGCCCATCTCGATGGCCAGGGCGAGTTCGGAAATCAGCTCGCCGGCATGCACGCCGACGATGCCGGCGCCGATGATGCGATGGGTCGCTTCGTCGAAAATCAGCTTGGTGCTGCCCTCGGTGCGGCCGATGCCGATGGCGCGGCCGCTGGCCGCCCACGGGAACTTGCCGACGCCGACTTTCAGCCCCTTGGCCCTGGCCTCGTTTTCGGTGACGCCGACCCAGGCGATTTCCGGACTGGTGTAGGCCACCGACGGAATCACCCGCGCCACCCATTCCTTCTTTTCGCCGGCGGCCACTTCGGCGGCCAGCTTGCCCTCGTGGGTTGCCTTGTGCGCCAGCATCGGATTGCCGACGATGTCGCCGATGGCGAAGATGTGCGGGACGTTGCTGCGCATCTGCGCGTCGACCGGGATGAAGCCGCGCTCGCTGACCTGCACACCGGCCTTGTCGGCGTCGATCTTCCTGCCATTGGGCGCGCGGCCGACGGCGACCAGCACGCGGTCCCAGGTGCCCGATTCCAGCGCCGGTTTCTGGCCTTCGGCGGCCGATTCGAAGGTCACGGTGATGCCTTTTTTCTCCGCCTTCACGCCGGCCGCCTTGGTCTTCAGGTGGACCTCGACGCCCTGCTTCTTCAGCCGATCTGCCAGCGGCTTGACCAGGTCCTTGTCGGCCCCCGGCATCAACTGGTCCATGAACTCGACCACGGTGACCTTCGCCCCCAGCGCGGCGTAGACCGTCGCCATCTCCAGGCCGATGATGCCGCCGCCGACCACCAGCAGTTTCTTCGGCACCTCGGCCAGTTCCAGCGCGTCGGTGGAGTCCATCACCCGCTGGTCGTCCCAGGGGAAATTGGGCAGCTTCACCGCCTGCGAACCGGCGGCGATGATGCACTGCTCGAAGCGCAGCAGTTGCGTCTTGCCGTCATCGCCGGTGATTTCCAGTTCGTGCGGGGAAACAAAGCGGCCACTGCCCTGCACGGTGCGCACCTTGCGCTGCTTGGCCATGCCGGCCAGACCCTTGGTCAGTTGGCCGACGACCTTTTCCTTGTAATCGCGCAGCTTGTCCAGATGGATCTTCGGTGCCGGAAACTCGATGCCGCACTCGCCGGCGTGAGCGGCTTCCTCGATGATCGCCGCCGAATGCAGCAGCGCCTTGGACGGAATGCAGCCGACGTTGAGGCAGACGCCGCCGAGCCGCGGGTAACGCTCGACCAGCACGGTGTCGAGGCCGAGGTCGGCGGCGCGGAAGGCGGCGGTGTAGCCGCCGGGGCCGGCACCGAGCACCACGAGGCGACATTCGATATCGGCTGTCCGTCCGCTGGCCGACTGTGCGGCGGGCGCGGGCGTGGCGCTGGCCGGGGCCGCAGTCTGCGCCGGTGCCTGTTTCGCTGCCGGCGGCGCGCTGGCGGCGGGCGGCTGTTCCTTGGCCGGCGCGGCGGCGTCCTCGCTTTCCAGCACGGCGATCACGCTGCCCTCGGACACCTTGTCGCCGACGCCGACCTTGAGTTCCTTCACCACGCCGGCGGCCGAGGCCGGTACTTCCATCGTCGCCTTGTCCGACTCCAGCGTCAGCAGTCCCTGATCCTTCTTCACCCGGTCGCCGGGCGCGACCAGCAGTTCGATGACCGGGATGTCGGCGAAGCCGCCGATGTCGGGAACCTTGATGTCGATCAGCGTGGCCATCGGCGCATCTCCTCTAAAGGGCGTTCGGGGCGCAATCGGCCCATTGTCGGTACAGGTCGGGGCGGCGGTCGGCGCTGAGCAGTTGCCGGGTGAACGGTTCCGGCAGCAGCACCTGGTCGCAGTCGTAATCCGCAGCGACGCGGACGTAGTCCTCGACCTGCGCCGCAAAGGCATCGAAACCGTCCGCCCGGCGCTGCGGATACTGCACGCAGGCGATGCGCACGCGTTCGCTCATCCGGTCGCCTCCCTCGCCTGCCCGGTCAGAGCAACAGGCGGCGGATGTCGGACAACTGCCGGGCGTAGAAGGCGGCAAAGCGCGCCGCCAGGGCACCGTCGATGACCCGGTGGTCGTAGGACAGCGACAGCGGCAGCATCAGCCGCGGGGTAAATTCCTTGCCGTTCCAGACCGGCTGCATCGAGGAGCGGGAAACGCCGAGGATGGCCACTTCGGGCGCGTTGACGATCGGCGTGAACGCCGTGCCGCCGATGCCGCCCAGCGAGCTGATCGAGAAACAGCCGCCGCTCATCTCGGCCGGGCCGAGTTTCTTGTCGCGCGCCTTTTTGCTGATCTCGGCCAGTTCCCCGGCCAGTTGCAGGAGGCCCTTGCGCTCGCAGTCGCGGATCACCGGCACCACCAGGCCGTCGGGCGTGTCCACCGCGATGCCGATGTGGAAATACTTTTTCAGCACCAGGTTCTCGCCGCTGTCGTCGAGCGAGGCGTTGAAGGTCGGGAACGCCTGCAAGGCCGCCACCGCCGCCTTGATCATGAACACCAGCGGGGTGATCTTGACCTCCTTGTTCTCCTCGCCGAGCCGCTTGCGGAAGGCTTCCATCTCGGTGATGTCGGCCTGCTCGAACTGGGTGACGTGCGGGATCATCGCCCAGTTGCGGGCGAGGTTGGCACCGGAGATCTTCTTGATCCGCGACAGCGGCTGCGTCTCCACCTCGCCGAAGCGGGCGAAGTCGACCTTCGGCCAGGGCAGCAGGTTGAGGCCGCCGCCGGCGCTGACGACCGGGACCGTGCCGCCGCCGGCCAGCGCCGATTTGACGAAGCGCTGCACGTCCTCCTTCAGGATGCGGCCGTTGCGGCCGGTGCCGGCAAGTTTGTCCAGGTCGACGCCCAACTCGCGCGCGAACAGGCGCACCGCCGGGCTGGCGTAGGCGACCTTGGCCGGGTCGACGCGGGCACTGTCGAAGCTGACCGGCGGCGACTGCGTGGCGGCCGGCGTCGATGCGGCCGGGGCGGGCGCGGATGTGGCAGGCGCGGGTGCGGCGGGTGTCGCTTCGGGTGCAGGCGCGGCAGGCACGGGCGCAGCGGCCACTGGCTCGGGCTCGGGCTCGGCGGTTTCCTCCACCGTCAGTCCGCCTTCCTGCTCGATCAGCGCCACCACGCTGCCTTCGGCGACGGTGTCGCCGAGCTTCACCTTCAACTCGCGGACGATGCCGGTGTACGGTGCCGGCACCTCCATCGTCGCCTTGTCCGACTCCAGCGTGACCAGGCCCTGATCGACCTTCACGCGATCACCCACGGCGACCAGGATCTCGATGACCGGAATGTCGGCGAAACCGCCGATGTCGGGAACGCGGGCTTCCTTGACTGACATGATCCCTCCCCAGGGCACGGCTTGGGCGAACTCGCCAAGCCCCTATTGTGGCGGCTTGTTCCCTTCCGCTGCCAGTGCGCGATGCGCCGGCGCATCGGTGTCCGCCCGCGGACAGGCGGACGCGGCGGACGGCGGGTCGGCGCGGACAGCCGGACACGGTGCCGCGCATCGTCGGCGCAAAGCGCGTCACAACGCGGATTGTGCGGCGTCCTGCATGGTCGCAACGGTTGGCACGCGCGCTGCATCCTCGTCATCGAAGAGGTGCATCGCCGGCCAATCGGCATCGCGACAAACCCCCGCAGCAAGGAGCCCACCGTGAACGTCCGTCGATACCGCAACCCCGTCCGCCCGCTGTTCATCGCCCTGACGCTGGCCATCGGCGTCATCGCGGCGCTGCTGCCGGCCAACCCGCGCCAGCCGGTGGCGCTGGCCGAGACGGTGAAGGAGCGCGACGCGCTGACCGAAACGGCGGTGCGGATGCGCTGGCTGCTCACCGCGCCGCACGCCAGCAGCCGGCGCTGCTGCGGGCGTTGATCGGATCGCGTGCTGACCTTTCCGCCCCGCGCTCACTAGCCGTCGCGCCTGCCGCCGCCGAGGCAGGTCCGGCGCGACGGCGGGTGCGTCCGCACCGGGGCTGCGTTGCGGGCTTTATGCCAACGGCCGGCCAAGGCGCTTTTCGACTTGTTGCTTCTCCCACTTCTCGGCGCTGAATCTGACGACCTCGAAGGCTTGCAGGCCGTGAACCACGACGCCGATGCCCCAGCCGATGGAGGTGCCCAGAAAACGCATGTCCATGCCCCAGGCCAGCGCAAATACCGGCGTCAGAATGAGGTAGAGGGCAAGGTGCTGATAGAATTCCTTCAGCCCCTTGACGTACTGGATGGCATCCGCTTCTTCCGGATCCAGAGCAGGTGATTGACTCATGTCCGTTTCTCCAGGCTGAAATATCGAGCGGTCAAGCTCAAACACGGCGGCGAGGGCATTTCGGGTTTCCAAGCTGACAGGGCGGCCGCGTTCGATGCGCTGAATGCTGCGCACGCTGAGGCCGGTCAGGCTGGCGAGATGCTCCTGGGTCCAGCCGCGCTGCAATCTCAATTTTCTGATGATCACCCTCGCCGCCTCGCTTGAAGTCGTCCGCATGATGCCCGGGGACTGCGCAAGCCTACCCGACAGACAGCGGTCCGCGACCTGACATCGACCCGCCATCTACCCGACAGTGTCGTTCGGTCGCCAATGCCATGGCCGCGATCATCGGCTATCGGCTCGGCGGCCCACGATCCCGGCCGGTGCAACGGCACCATCGATTACTACGGTGATGGGCAGGAAGCCAAGGGCCGTAGGTTGGGGTGAGCCTGCGAACCCCAACGCCAATGCCTTTCGAATGCTGCGTCGTTGGGCTTCGCTGCGCTCACCCCAACCTATGCCTCGTCCTCGCCGAGGCGAGCGCGAACCGGCGTTACTGCGCCGGTTCGCGGATGGCGATGACCTGCTCGCCGTTGGCGGTCAGGGTCTGCCGCGCCGATTCCAGCGCCTGCAGGCTGTCGTAGGGGCCCAGGCGCACGCGGTGCCAGACGCCGCTGTCGGTGGTCACCATTTCGATGCGCGCCACCTGGCCGACCAGGGCCAGCTTGGCCTTCACCGCCTCGGCGTCGCGCGCCTCGCGGAACGCGCCGACCTGCAACGACAGCCGCTCGCCGGGCTTGGCCGGGGCCGGCTCCGGGGTGCTGCGGCTGGCGCGCAGCTCGGTGTCGGGGATCACCGTCTCGCGCTCGGCGAGCAGGGTGTAGAAGTCGTACTTGGGCTTGCGCGCCGGCACCGGCTCGGCCTTCTGCGCCACCGGCGGTTCCGGTTCCTTGGGTGCCTGCGCCGCCGGGTTGGGCCGTGGCAGCAGCTTGCCGCCGCCGAAGTCCTCGCGCAGCAGAAAGCCCAGCGCCAGCGCGACGCCGAGCAACAGGCCGACGACCAGGGCGATCAGCCAGGCCGGGAAGCCGCGGCCGGCCTGGCTGCCGGTGCGCCGGGCCTGCGATTTCTTGCCGCGCCGCGCCGCCATCACATGCTCTCCGGGGCGGCGACGCCGAGCAGGCCGAGGCCGTTGACCAGCACCTGGCGGGTCGCCAGGCACAGGCCAAGCCGGGCGTTGCGCAGCGCCTCGTCGTCGACCAGGATGGCGACGCCGTTGTAATAGCTGTGGAAGGCGGCGGCCAGTTCGCGCAGGTAGTTGGCGACGATCTGCGGGCCGCGTTGGTCGGCGGCGGCCTCGACCATTTCCGGGAAGCGCATCAGCTCGTCGAGCAGGCTGCGCTCGCTGTCCTCGACCAGCAGCGCGCGCCCGGCGTCGGCGGCGGAGCGGTTGAAGGTCCAGTGCTTTTCCGCCAGTTGCCGCAGCAGCGCGCAGATGCGCGCATGGGCGTACTGGATGTAGTAGACCGGGTTGTCGTTGCTGTGCTTCTTCGCCAGGTCGAGGTCGAAGTCGAGGTGCTGGTCGTTGCCGCGCATCACGTAGAAGTAGCGCGCGGCGTCGTTGCCGACTTCGTCGCGCAGTTCGCGCAGGGTGACGAAGCTGCCGGCGCGGGTGGACATCTGCACGCGCGCGCCATCGCGGTAGAGGATGGCGAACTGCACCAGTTCGATCTCGATCCGCGCCGGGTCCAGCCCGAGGCCCTGGGCGGCGGCCTTGAGGCGGGCGATGTAGCCGTGGTGGTCGGCACCGAACACGTACAGCACGCGCTCGTAGCCGCGCTCGAACTTGGACAGCAGATAGCCCAGGTCGGAGGCGAAATAGGTGGCGACGCCGTTGTCGCGCACCACCACGCGGTCCTTGTCGTCGCCGAAGGCGGTGGCGCGGAACCAAGTCGCGCCGCCGTCCTGATAAAGATGACCGCGCTCGTCGAGCAGGGCGATGGCGCGGCTCACGTAGCCATCGGTCATCAGCGAGCGTTCGGAGAAGAAGCTGTCGTGATGCACGCCGAAGGCGGCCAGATCGTCGCGGATGTCGGCCAGGCACCACTTCAGGCCGGCATCGAACAGCAGCCGGTAATCGGCCTCGCCGAGCAGTGAGCGGGCGCGGGCGATCAGCGCGTCGACATGGATTTCCTTGTCGCCGCCGTCGGCCGCGTCGGCGGGCAGGTCGGCGCTGATTTCCACCGCGGAATGGCGCAGCCGGTCGCCCAGTTCGGCGCGCAGCGCGCGGGCGATCTCGACCACGTAGTCGCCGCGATAGCCGTTGTCGGGGAAGCGCACGGCGACGCCGCCGAGTTCCTGGTAGCGCAGCCACACCGACACCGCGAGGATGTCCATTTGCCGACCGGCGTCGTTGACGTAGTACTCGCGCTGCACCGCATGGCCGGCGGCTTCGAGCAGGTTGGCCAGCGACGCGCCATAGGCGGCACCGCGTCCGTGGCCGACGTGCAGCGGGCCATTCGGATTGGCCGACACGAACTCGACGGTGATCGATTCGCGTGAGCCCGGCTCGGCGTGGCCATAGCGCTCTCCCTGTTCACCGATGCGGCGCAGCACGCCGAGCCGGCAGGCGTGGGTCAGGTGGAAATTGATGAAGCCGGGGCCGGCCAGTTCCACCTTCTCGACGTGCTGCGAGGGCGGCAGGGTGCGGACGATGGCCTCGGCCAGCTCGCGCGGCTTGCGGCCGACCGCCTTGGCCAGCAGCAGCGCGATGTTGCTGGCGTAGTCGCCATGCTCGCGCGAGCGGGCGCGCTCAATGACGAAGTCGGGTTCGCCCGGCAGCGCCAGCTCCCCGCTGCGACGCAGGTCGAGCAGGGCTTGCAGCACCAGTTCACGCAGGTGGTCTTTCACGGGAAACGGTCCGGAATCGGGACGGAAGCGGCGAATTGTATCGCGTTGCAGCATGGCCGGCCGAAACGCTCCCGGTATGGCGTCGGGCCCGGGCGACGGTGTCATCGGCCAGTAACGCGGCGGTCATACGCTGCCGTCCTTTCTCACTTCAGGTCGGGCGCGCGAACTGACGGAAGGCCGTCGTCCGCCGTGTCCGCCGTGGACTTTCGCCATGACCCATCCCCGCAAAGCGACGCTGGCGCTGGCCGTCGGTGCCCTGTTGGCTGCCGGTTTCGCCGACGCCGGACCGGCGGTTCTCGATGTGTACGTATTCGACGGCGCGACGCCCTTGGCCGATGTCGAACTCACCCTCGATGGCGACGATGCCGTCGTCACCGGCGACCAGGGCGGTGCCCGGCTGACGCCGCAGGCCGGCGTTCGACGTTTACTCGCCACCCGCGGCGAGCAGGTGCTGCTGGACCTGCCGCTGACCCTGGCCGACGACGAGCAGGTGCAGGTATCGGTGGCGCTGAACGGTGAACGCGCGCCGATCTATCGGCTGGTCAGCTCGCTGTCCGGCGAGCAGACCGTCGATCTGGCGCAGACCGATTCCGCCACCATCGCCGGCGAAGTGGTCGATGCCGACGGCAGGCCGGTCGTCAATGCCGAGGTGATCGTCAACGGCGTCAGCGTGCGTACCGACGCCCAGGGCCGCTATCGCCTGAGCACGCGGCCGGGCCGCTACGCCCTGCTGGTCGTCGCGCCGGGCCATGACACCCTGTCGCGGCCCAACGTGCTGCTGCAACACGGCGAGCAGGATGGCCCGCGGATCATGCTCTCCACCACCCGCACCGGCGGCGCGGAAGGCGACACCCAGGCCAGCGTGCTGGAAGGCGTGTCGGTGGAAGCGGAGATCAAGGAAGACGCCGGCGGCCAGTACGAGATGGGCCGCGAGCGCCGCGAGGCGATCCAGGTGCAGGACATGCTGTCGGCCGAACAGATGTCGCGCGCCGGTGATTCCGACGCCGCCTCGGCGCTCAAGCGGGTCACCGGCCTGACCCTGGTCGGCGGCCAGTTCGTCTACGTTCGCGGTCTCGGCGAGCGCTATTCCAGCACCCTGCTCAACGGTGCCGGCGTGCCCAGCCCGGACCCGACCCGCCGCGTCGTGCCGCTGGACATGTTTCCCTCCGGCCTGATCGAGAGCATCGCCATCCAGAAGGCCTACACGCCGGACATGCCGGGCGAGTTCGGCGGCGGCACGGTGGCGCTGCGCACCCTGTCGGTGCCCGAGGAGTTCAACGCCAAGGTCTCGCTCGGTGCCGGCTGGCGTCAGCACACCACCGGCAGCGACATGCTGACCTACGACGGCGGCGGTCGCGACTGGACCGGCCGCGACGACGGCACGCGCGATCTGTCGCCGGACATCCTCGCCACCATCGCCGATGGCCGCGAACTGCGCCGCGGCACCATCTTCCGCCCCGGCTACAGCGTCGAGGAACTGGCCGCGCTCGGCCGCACGCTGGAGGCGACCTACGAGGTGCGGCGCAAGGACGCGCCGTTCGACGGCAGCTTCGGACTGGAACTGGGCAACGGCTTCGAAACCGGCTTCGGCCGGATCGGCTTCCAGGCCGCCGTCGATTACGGCCACGGCACGGAAAGCCGGCAGGAAGAACTGCGCTATTTCGTCACCGACGCCCAAGGCATCCGGCCGCTGAACGATTACGTCCGCGACCGCTCGGAAACCAGGATCGACTTCTCCGGCTTCCTGACCCTCGGCGCGCAGATCGGCGATGACCACCAGGTCGGTGCCAACCTGATCCTGCTGCGGCAGACCTCGGACACCACGCAGATCGACGAGGGCTTCAACGCCGATGTCGCCGGCGATTTGCGTTTCACCGAACTGCTGTGGGTGGAGCGCGAACTGTTCGCCACGCAGCTGTTCGGCAAGCACCATTTCCCGGCCCTGCGCGGGCTGGAACTGGATTGGCGTTACAGCGATTCCGACGCCAGCCGCGACGCCCCGGACCAGCGTCTGTACCGTTTCGATCCAAGCTCCACCTCGGCCCCCGGCTTCGTGTTCTCGCGCCGCTCCGACAGCAACACGCGGCGCTTCAGCCACCTGCAGGACGAGGTCGAGGACTACGGCTTCGACCTGCGCCTGCCGCTGGCCGGCGCGGACGGCCGCTGGGCCGGCAGCAAGCTGATCGCCGGCTACGCCATCACCGACAAGTCGCGCGAATCCAGCATCCGCCGCTTCCGCTTCACCGAGGACTCGCCGTTCACGCTCGGCAACGGCATCTACGCGCTGCCCTCGCTGGAAGACATCCTCGGCCACGACAACATCCGCCCGGGCGGCTTCTACCTGGTCGAGAACACCCGCGCCACCGATACCTACAGCGCCGCGCAGGAGATCGACGCCTGGTATCTGGGCACCAATCTGAGCTACGACGAGCGCCTGCGCCTGGCCCTCGGCGCGCGCCACGAACGTTCGCGCCAGAGCGTGCTGACCTACGACCTGTTCAGCCCGGAAACACTGCCGATCCTGGCCAGCCTGGACGACAGCGACTGGCTGCCGGCGCTGTCCGCCAGTTGGACCTTCCGCGACAACCAGACCCTGCGCCTGGGCTACAGCCAGACGCTGTCGCGGCCGGACTTCAAGGAATTGTCCGAAGCGCCGTACACCGACCCGGAATCCGGCCGCGAGATCTACGGCAACTCCAAGCTGCAACGCGGCCTGATCGACAACTTCGACCTGCGCTGGGAAATCTGGCCCTCGCCGATGGAGATGATTTCCATCGGCGTGTTCTACAAGGATTTCGAATCGCCGATCGAGCAGGTGATCCGTTCCGTGGTCGAGCGCACCTTCACCTTCAGCAACGCGCTGAGCGCGGAGAACTACGGCATCGAGCTGGAGGCGATGTTCTACCTCGACCGCCTCGGCGAGCGCTGGCAGCGGCTCGACTGGCTGCGCAACTTCAACGTCGCCGCCAACTATGCCTGGATCGAATCCAGCATCGAGTTGACCGAGCAGGCGCAGCAGGTGCAGACCAATGCCGAGCGCGCCCTGCAGGGCCAGTCGCCCTACGTGTTCAACCTGCAACTGGGCTACGACAGCGAGGACGGCCTGCTCAACTGGAGCCTGCTCTACAACGTGTTCGGCGAGCGCATCAGCGGCGTCGGCGCGCTCGGCGCACCGGACATCCTCGAACAGCCGGTCGACCAGCTCGACTTCGTCCTGACCAAGCGCTTCGAGCACGGCTCGGCGCTGAAGCTGGGCCTGAAGAACCTGCTCGATCCGCGCGTCGAGGAAACCCAGGGCGGCCAGGTGCGTCGCGGCTTCCGTCGCGGGCGGCAGGTCAGCCTGAGCTGGGAATACGCGTTCTGACCGCGTTGACGCGGCACTGTCTTGCAAACGCCATCGCGCTGTCATGAAGGGCCACTAAGGTTCGACGCTCGCGCTGCCGGTCCCCGACGCATCGGAGCTGGCAAGGCCAATCCATCGGCTCGCCGATCTCTCCGCCCCGGTTCAAAGGAATCCCCCATGCTCCGCAACACTCGCAAGACCGTCCTTTCCGCCGCGCTGGCCGCCTGCCTGTTCGGCGGCAGCGCCCATGCCGTTTCCTTCGGCGACTGGTTCGACGACTCCTGGGCCGAAACCTCCGGCGTCGGTGCCAACAAGGGCCTGGTCACCGACTATGTCGCCGACCTCAACCAGTTGATCTTCGCCTTCTTCACCTATGACCAGAACGGCGACCAGGTCTGGTTGACCAACAACTTCAGCCCGGTCGACGGCCAGAGCGAGTACACGCTGGAAGCCTACCGCTTCACCGGCGGCCGCTTCGACGCTAACGGCGCGCCGACCGCCGAGCTGCTGGGCAGCGTCGACCTGCGCCTGGCCTGCGACAGCATCGAGATCGACTTCACCCCGGCCGAGGGTTCCGGCCTGAGCGCCGCCGACTTCACCTTCGAGCGCAGCGAGAACGTGTTCGGCGGCAAATCCAAGGCGCAGACCTACTGCGCGACCAAGGTCGCCTTCGAAGGCTGCCCGAGCGGCACCACCCAGCTCGGCGACGGCGCGGTGTGCGAACTGCGCGGCCGCTACACCGACGACCTGCACCTGACCAGCAACGCCACCTGGGTCATCAACGGCGGCGTGTTCATCGGCGAGGACGTCGGTCCCGACGTCAACGCTCCGAGCGCCGGTGCCCGTTCGGCCACCCTGCGCATCGATCCGGGCACGACCGTTGCCGGTGCCGCCGGCCGCGACGTGCTGGTGATCGAGCGCGGCTCGAAGATCCTCGCGCTGGGCACCGCCGCGCGCCCGGTCATCATGACCAGCGCCCAGGGCCTGGAGAACGGCGACGACCATCGCGGCATCGGCGAGTGGGGCGGCCTGGTCATTCATGGCCGCGGCATCCTCAACACCTGCACCAGCGGCATCTGCGAGGCCGACGGCGAGGCCGACACCGGCCGTTACGGCGGCAACGACCGCTTCGACAACAGCGGCAGCCTGCGCTACGTCTCCGTGCGCCACGCCGGCTTCCAGTTCACCGACGAGAACGAACTCAACGGCATCGCCTTCCAGGGCGTCGGTGCCGGCACCAAGATCGAGTACATCCACGTCCACCTGAACGCCGACGACGGCGTCGAGTTCTTCGGCGGCAACGTCAACGCCAAGCACATCGCGCTGACCGGCAACGGCGACGACAGCCTGGACTGGACCCACGGCTGGGACGGCAAGGTGCAGTACGTGCTGATCAAGCAGTTCGGCGGTGCCGCCACCGGCGACCGCGGCATCGAGGCCGACAACCTTGAGGCCAACAACGACGCCAGCCCGCGCTCGCAGCCGATGCTGGCCAACTTCACCATCATCGGCGCGCCCGGCAACGGTCGTGGCGTGACCCTGCGTCGCGGCACCGGTGCCAACCTGTACAACTTCATCATCACCAATGCCGGCCACCACGGCCTGGATCTGGATGATCCGGCCACCTTCGCCGCCGCCGGCACGCCGACGGACCTGAGCGGCGTGCTGACGGTGGAGAACTCCATCGTTTCCGGCAACACCGCGCGCGGCAACTTTGCCGACTCCGGCAGCGATGCCTGGTTGATCTCCGACTGGTTCAACGCCCAGCCCAACAACAGCACCGACGACCCGCAGCTGGGCGGTCGCGGCAGCTTCATCCCGGCCGTCGGCTCGCCGGCGCTGGGCATCGGCGTGGTGCCGGAAGTGGACGGCAACGAAGGCTTCTTCGACCAGGTCGACTATGCCGGCGCGGTGTCGGGCGAAGAGGGCGACTGGACGGCCGGCTGGGTCATCGGCCTGGACGACGACTACGCCGCCAGCTGGCTTGACTGAGCGACGCCACGCGACGGAAGCGGCTTCGCCCGATCCGTTTTGCTGCAGCACGTTCGCGGCAACACGAAAGGCCCGGCTCGCCCGGGCCTTTCGCTTTGCCGCCGACCGCAATGCGGGCGCGCGGCTTTCGCTGTAAGGTATTGCCCCCTTCCAGCCACCGCCTCGGAGACCGCCCGATGAGTGCCCGCCGCGAACGCCTCGTCCTGCCCAATGACGGCGACCGGCTGCTGCTGCATTCCTGCTGCGCGCCGTGTTCGGGCGAACTGATGGAAGCCTTCGTCGAGTCCGGCATCGACTACACGATCTTCTTCTACAACCCCAACATCCATCCGGCGAAGGAATACGAGCTGCGCAAGGAGGAGAACATCCGCTTCGCGCAAAAGCACGGCGTGCCCTTCATCGATGCCGATTACGACACCGACAACTGGTTCGCCCGCGCCCGCGGCATGGAGGACGAGCCCGAGCGCGGCATCCGCTGCACCATGTGCTTCGACATGCGTTTCGAGCGCACCGCGCTGTACGCGCACGAGCACGGCTTTCCGGTCATCACCAGTTCGCTCGGCATCTCGCGCTGGAAGAACATGGCGCAGATCAACGACTGCGGCCAGCGCGCCGCCGCGCCCTACGACGGCATGGTCTACTGGGACTACAACTGGCGCAAGGGCGGCGGCAGCCAGCGGATGATCGAGATTTCCAAGCGCGAGCAGTTCTACCAGCAGGAATACTGCGGCTGCGTGTATTCGCTGCGCGACACCAACCGCCACCGCCGCGCCCAGGGCCGCGAGCGCATCCGCATCGGCATCAAGTTCTACGGCGAGGACAAGGCCGAAGAAACGGCCGATTCCGCCGCCGGCTGATCGGCCGCCCCCGCTCCGGCGGGCGATCAGTCAATCAACCCTGCTGATCAGCCTCATCACTTAGCTGGCCTTTTCCTTCTCCCCCCGGAGAAGGTGGCCCGAAGGGCCGGATGAGGGTTCGGCCGCCATGACGCTTCGCAAGGTTATCTGCAATGTGTTGCCGAACCCTCTGCAACCTGCACCCCGGCCCGCGCGCTTGCATGCGCGCAGGCGTTCGCAGGCTCCCGGCTTTGCTGCTCGAAAGCCCTGCTCACCCCGGCGGGAGAGGGCTTCTTGTAGCTGAGGGATGGGGCTAATCAGGTCAATCCTTGCCGAGATCGTCGAAGCGGGCATAGCACACCGGCGAGGACAGCTCGCCGTCGGCGGCCGCGCGATCCTCGGCGAGCAGCGCGTCGGTCAGCGCGCGGGCAAGGATCGGCAGGTGCGAACGGGGCGGATCGCGGTGCGCGGTCAGAAGCGTTATCGGACCCTTCCGCGCCAGCCGCATCAACCCGATCAGGCGATCCGGATCGGCCGCCAGTTCGTCCCGATAATGTTGGGCGAACATCGCCGCGTCGATCACACCCTCGTGCCAGGCACGCCGCAGCGCCGTGCTGGGGGCCAGTTCCGGATGCCACTCGCCGAGCGTCGGGTCGTCGCGCTTCTTGCCGCGCGGCCAGAGCCGATCCGCCAGCACGCGCGCGCCATCGTCCGTAGCGGGCGGATCGTACAGGCGCTTGAGGCGGACGCGGGAGGCAGTCATCGCCCAACCATAGCAGGCCGCAGGCGGCGACCGAAGCGGATCGCTGGCGCGCGCGCGGAAGACGGCGGTGCGCACCCGGCAGGCCGTGGCGCGACTGCGATCCGAGCTGACTTCCGATTGACACGGATAGCCGTTACGATAAGTTATCTTATAACATTCACCTGTCGCTGCCGCCGCGCAGCCTTGCCACGAGGACGCCATGTCGCCATCCGTTCCCCGCTCGTTGCTGCCCATTGCCCTGGCGCTGGGCTGCGTTGCCCTGGCCCCGCCGGCCAGCGCCCGGGAAGATGACCGCGACGAGGATTCGCGCCTGCCGACCGTGGTGGTTTCCGCGCTGGGCCTGAGCGAGGACGAGGCCCAAGTCGCCGCGCCGTACAGTCTGGTCGAGGGCGAGGCGATCCTGGAGCGCGGCCACGGCACCCTGGGCGATGCGCTCGACGGCCTGCCCGGCGTGCATTCGGAGGCATTCGGCGGTGGTGCTAGCCGACCGGTCATTCGCGGCCAGAGCGCGCCGCGGGTCAAGGTGCTCAGCGATGGCGTATCGGTGCTGGATGCCTCGGACATCTCGCCCGACCACGCCATCAGCGCCGATCCGCTGCTGCTGCAACGGGTGGAAGTGTTGCGCGGCCCGGCGACCCTGCTTTACGGCAGCGGCGCGGTCGGTGGCGTGGTCAATCTGCTCGACAACAAGGTTCCCGCCACATTGCCCGAGGACGGCGTCGATGGAATGGTCGCACTGCGCGCCAACTCGGTCGCCAACGAGCGCGCCGGCGCGGCCGCGCTGACCGCTGCGCTGGGTGATCGCTTCGCCGTCCACGCCGGGTTCTCCCGCCGCGACGCCGACGACTATCGCGTGCCGGACCGGGAAGAACGCCGCGTCGACGGCAGTTTCGCCGAATCCGCCAACGCCAGCCTTGGCCTGTCCTGGATCGGCGACCACGGACATCTCGGCCTCGCATACAGCCAACGCGACGACGATTACGGCCTGCCCGGCCACAGCCATGGCTACGACGCCTGCCATCCGCACGGAACCGAACTGCATTGCGGCGGCCACGATCACGATGGCCACGACCACGGCGACGACGACGACGATCATGGGCACGACCACGACCACGAGGATCCACCGACCATCGACCTGCTGAGCCGACGCTTCGACCTGCGCGGCGAACTCAACGACCCGTTCATCGGCATCCGTCGCATTCGCCTGCGCGCCAGCCACACCGACTACCGCCACCACGAACGCGAGCACGGCCTGATCGCCACCACCTTCCGCAATCAGGGCCAGGATGCCCGCGTCGAGGTCGAGCACACCGCGCTGGGCCGCTGGACCGGCGTGTTCGGTCTGCAACACGCCGACACCACCTTCGCCGCCGAGGGCGTGGAGGCCTTCCTGCCGACCGTCGACACGCGCAGCACCGGCCTGTTCGTGGTCGAGCATCTGGACCTCAGCGAACAATGGCATTTCGAACTCGGCGCGCGCCGGGAATGGCTCCGCCATCGACCGGTCGATGATCCGCGCAACCGGCCGGCATTCGATGCCGCGACCACCTCGCTGTCCGGCGCGGCGATGTGGTCGTTCCATCCCGACCATGCGCTGAGCCTGTCGCTGGCGCGCTCGGAGCGCGCGCCGCACGCGCAGGAGCTGTACGCGCGTGGCCTGCACCTGGCCACCAACACCTACGAATGCGGCCTGTATCCGAGCGCCTTCACCTGCGGCGGCAGCGCCAACGACGCCTTGCCGGGCATCGAAACCTCGCGCAACGTCGAGCTGAGTGTGCGCCGTACCCATGGCCTGCTGACCTGGGAGATCGGTGCCTTCCTCAACAAGGTGGACGACTACGTCCACGCCCGCACGCTCGACCGCCACGAGGATTTCCGGCTGATCAAGTATTCGCAGAGTGATGTCAAGTTCCGTGGCCTGGAAGCCGAATTCACCCTGAAGGTTTCCGATGCCTTCAGCGCCAGCGTGTTCGGCGACCGCGTGCGGGCCAGCTTCGCCGATGGCAGCGGCAATCTGCCGCGCATCCCCGCCTCGCGGCTTGGCCTGCGGCTGAACGGCGTCCACGGCGATCTGAGCGGCGAACTGGAGTTCTACAGCGTCGCCCGGCAGACGCGCATCGCCGACCACGAAAGCGCGACGCCCGGTTACGACATGCTCAACCTGGGCGTGAACTACGCGCTGGGCCGCGACAAGCAGCTCAAGGTGTTCCTGCGCGCCAGCAACCTGCTCGACAAACAGGCCTTCAATCACGCCTCCTTTCTCGCCGAGGTGGTTCCGTTGCCGGGACGCAATGTCAGCGTCGGGCTGCGCTACGCGTTCTGAGCCGGCACTGCCGGCGGCCGCTCAGCGCGTAAATTCCAGGCGCTGGCGGAACTCGATGCCGCGTTCGGTGAGCAGGATCGACATGCCGAGCCACTGGATGTTGCGCACGTAGGCGTCCTCCATCAACTGCGCCTGGGCGCGGATGTCCTCGGCCTCGGCGGCGGGCATGGCCTTGGCCGCCTCGCGCATGGCGTCGGCGATCACGCCCATGAAACGCCCCTGATAGGCGACGTGCAGCAGCGGCTGCTCGGCGGCATCGGTCTTCAGATAGGCCGGCAGCGAGGCTTCCGCGCCGTCGCCGATGGCCAGCGCCAGCGCGTGCTCGCCCATCGCCGCATGCAGCGGCGCGTCGATCACCGTCTTCAGCAGGTCCAGTTGCAGCCGTTGCGGCGGCTCGCCGGGTTTCAGGTTCAGCGCCGCGACCTGCGGCGCGACCATCGCCAGCGCGCCGATCAGGACGGCCGGGTTGTCGGCACCCAGCACCAGCCTGCCGGACAGTTTTTCGAACTTGGCCTGTTCGATGTCGACTTCGAACTCGTCCAGCGCCAGCAGCACGCTGTTGGCCATCGGCCCGGCCATGGCGAGGGCCGGATTGGCCAGCCCCTCGCGCAGCGTGGCGACGGCGTCGTTGAGGCCGCTCAGCGCCGGGCAGGTCCACGGCTCGGCCGCGACGGCAGCGGCCAGCTTGCGCCCCAGCGGTGCCAGCGCCGACAGCTTGAAGCCGACGCCGAAGGTGACCAGCGCCTGGTCGCTGGCGGCCAGCCCCGGCAGCGGTGCGCGCAGGCTCATCAGATCCTCGGCGATGGGTGCGGACGTGAGCATGCGGGCGACGCCGTCCATGTGCCGGTCGTCCAGTCGGGTATAGCCGCCGACCAGACGCGGGAAGCTCTGCGCGATCAACGCAGTGTCGGCCTCGCACTCGGCCGGCAGGGCGGGTTTCTCGATGTCCAGCGGTTGCAGGAAGGCTCGCTCCAGCGCCGTCGCCGGGGCGCGGAACTGCGCCAGCAGGCGGCTGCTGTCGAGGTAGCCGCTGCCAAAGGCGGTGAAGCCCTCGGCGCGGTTCAGGGCTTGCAGGTCGCCGCTGTCGGCCAGCGAGCGTGCCGGCCGGTCCAGTCCCAGCATGACGCGGGTGGCGGCGGCGTCGTCGAGCGGCGCGGCGGTCAGCACCAGATGGTTGCCGATCACCGCCACCACGCCCTGGATCGGGCTGTCCGGCACGTCGATGCGCCAACCGGCGTCGACGCCGTCCACCGCCAGCGCGGTGAAGGCTTCGCCGGCACCGTGTTCGATGCGGGCGATGGCGGCGAGAAAGGCGGCGGGATCGGCCAGGGTCAGCCGCGCCACCGGCGCGAGGCCGATGCCATAGACTGCCATCTTGGCCCGGCTGTCGAAGCCGAAACGCTTCTGCAAGGCGGCGGCATCGGTGGCCTGTGCGAGCTCCGCGTCCAGCGCACGCAGCCAGGCGGTGGCGCGCGGCGACAGGAACTCCGCGTCCGGTTCCGACTCTCCGCCATCGGCTTCGACATCGTCCGGCTGCCGCGCCGGGCTCGCCTCGGCACGCGCCAGCAGCACGCCGATCTGCCGTCGCCACTGCGCCAGTTGCGGATCGACCTGCTGCAGCCAGCGCCGCGCCACCGGCTCTGGAATGGCGTCGAGGTTGGCGAACACGAAGGGCGTGTCGGCCGGCACATAGCGCAGCGGATCATCCGCGCCGACGCTGCCGGTGCCGCCGCGAAACAGAACGAATGCGCCCGCCGCCAGCGCGACCAGGAGCAGAACGGGAACAAGCAGATGTTTGCGCATGGGAGATGCTCCGGCAGGGGTGCAGGGATCATTCACTGGCTGAGAACGCAAAAAGCATGACTGAAGCCGCCTGTCGGCGCATCCGTCCGTGCTGCGCCGCGCTGGTTGTCAGGGCATGACGTAGCGACGGATGGTGCCGTGACCGTCGAACAACCACAGCTCGTCGCCCGCTGCGCCGGCCACGCGCTGCATGCTGGCGTTGTCGCCCAGGCCGTCGATCCGCCACGCACCGAGGCGGCGTGTTGCAGGGTCGACGAACAGGATCACCTCGCGGTGGCCGAATCGCTGGCCGTCCTCAGCGTTTCGGCGGCGACCACAGCGTGGCGTTGGCGATGCCGAGCTTGATCGGGTCGAACTGCGGATTCAGGCCCTGCTTTTGCTGCGTCTCGTAATCGCGCAGCGCCAGCAGGGCCGGTTTTTGCAGGATCAGGATGGCGATCAGGTTCAGCCAGGCCATCAGGCCGACGCCGATGTCGCCCAGCGTCCAGGCCGCGTCGGCGGTGCGCAGGCAACCGAAGCCGACCGCGACCAGGATGGCCAGTCGCAGCGCCTGCACCAGCCACGGCCGGTGTACGGCGCGATTGATGTAGGCGATGTTGGTTTCCGCCATGTAGTAATAGGCGACGATGGTGGTGAAGGCGAAGAAAAACAGCGCCAGCGCGACGAAACTCGCGCCCCAGCCGGGCAGCGCCGATTCCACCGCCGCTTGGGCGAAGGCCGGGCCGGCGGCGACGCCGGGCAGGGCTTCGGTGACGATGCCGCCATCGGGCATCACCACGTTGTACATGCCGGTGGAGAGGATCATGAACGCGGTGGCCGAGCACACCAGCAGGGTGTCGACATAGACCGAGAACGCCTGCACCAGACCCTGCTTGGCCGGATGCGAAACCTCGGCGGCGGCGGCATGGTGCGGGCCGGTGCCCTGTCCGGCCTCGTTTGAATAGATACCGCGCTTGACGCCCCATTCCACCGCCAGACCCAGCATCGCGCCGAAGCCGGCTTCCAGCCCGAACGCGCTGCGGAAGATCAGGCCCAGCATCTCCGGCACCGCCGAGGCATTCAACGCCATGATCAGCAGCGCCACCAGGATGTAGGCGATGGCCATGAACGGCACCACGATCTCGGCAAAGCGCGCGATGCGCTTGACGCCGCCGAAGATGATGAAGCCCAGCAGCCCGATGATCACCGCCGCGACCCCCAGCGGCGGCACGTCCCAGGCGGTGATCGCCGCCAGCGTGATGCCGTTGGCCTGCACGCCCGGCAACAGGAAACCCGCCGCCAGCACGGTGACGGCGGCGAACAGCCAGGCGTACCAGCGCTGGCCCATCGCCTTCTCGATGTAATAGGCCGGCCCGCCGCGATAGCGGCCCTTGTCGTCCTTTTCCTTGTAGATCTGCGCCAGCGTCGATTCGATGTAGGCGGTGGACGCGCCGAGGAAGGCCATCACCCACATCCAGAACACCGCGCCCGGCCCGCCGAAGGCGATCGCCGTCGCCACGCCGGCGATGTTGCCGATGCCGATCCGCCCCGACAGCGACATCGCCAGCGCCTGAAACGAGGACACGCCGGCCTCGGACTGGCCGCCGGTCAAGGTCAGGCGACCCATCTCCCAGACCTGCCGCACCTGCACGAAGCGCGTGCGCACGGAGAAATACAGCCCCACGCCCAGGCACAACCAGATCAGCGGCGGGCTCCACACCAGGCCGTTCACGGCGTTGAGAAACTGTTCCACGGATCGCTCCCCTTGGTCTGCGGCGCTTGCCGACGGATGGGCGCGACGCGAAGGGCCGGAAACTAAACCAAAACAGGCCGGACTGCACGGGCCGCATTGCCCGCGCCGCGATCAGGACGGCGATAACGCCGTCACGTACACCAGTTCGCAGGCCCCTGCGCCACTGTCCTCGCGGGTCAGCGAACTGCGCCAGAACCAGCCATCGTCGCGCCGCGCCTCGATCAGCAAACCGTCGATCCGCAGCACATCGCCCGGCCGCACGCGGCGCAACTGCCGCGCAATGTCCGCATCGGCCGGAACGAGGTGCATGTTGGCGCTGGAGACGACCATCTCGCGCGGCGGCAGCGGCGGCCGCTCGCGCCAGCGGTAATGGTAGAAGCGCGCGCCCTGGCCGATCTCCAGTTGCTCCAGCACCGCGCTGTCGCTCATCCGCCCCCAGCCCAGCGCCAGGTCCATCGGCGACAGCGCCGCCCCGGCGTCGAAACGATAGTCCTCGCGCGACAGCACCCGCGCCTCGACGCGGAAGCGCGCCAGCGGCGTCAGCCGGAACTCGCCATGCTCGATCACCGCCGCCCCGCGCAGATCCTCCTGCACCGGCGAGTCCGGCGCCAGCACGCCCGGCCCGTGCGCGCGCTCGCGCGGCGGCATCGTCCACCAACCGATCAGCACCAGCGCCAGTGCCGCGACGATCCAGCGGTTCATCGTCAAAGCCTAGTGCAAACCCGCGCAACGCCGCCAGCGCCAAAGGCTGCCGTCCGCTGTCTCGCGGATGCGTTTCGCTTATCCGGGCTTGATGGTGAAATCCGTAGCGGTCACGCAGGCAGCAATGCCGCATCGGCGAGGCGGGCGGCTTTTGTGTCGAGGGTGAGCAGTGGCGAGTGGCCTTCCGCCCAGCAGGCGGCGGCATGCAGGCAGTCGGCGAAGTCTGCCGATCCCTGACGGTAGGCGTGCAGGGCGCGTTCGATGGCTGGTTCGTTTTGGAACGCCAGTTCGCGGGTTTCCAGCAGGGTGTTCATTGCCAGCAGGATGTCGGGTTTGCCGAATCCGTAGCGCGAGCGCAGCGCCCATTCCAGTTCCAGCATCACGGTGAGCGGGACGAACAGTTCACCGTCGCGCCCGTCCAGCGAGGTGAACAGGGCGGCGATGCGGCGGGACTGTGCGGCATCGTCGTCGACCAGCCAGCGGACCAGGATATTGGTATCCAGCCCCGGCATCAGTCCTGCCCGATGCGCATGTCCGCCACCGCCACCTTGCGCGTGCCGCGTGCCGGTTTCAGCAGTCCTTTGGCATCGGCGAGCGAGCGCGTCTTGGCGCGCAGAACGGTGGTGCCGTCATCGAGTTGGGTGAACACCACCCGTTCCCCCGCCACAAGACCCAGTGCCTTGCGGATATCGGCCGGGATGGTGATCTGGCCCTTGCTGGTCATGGCGGCTTCGGACATGGGTGGCTCCTTACAATTTTATCGATTGTAAGGATATCACCGGGCCGTGAGCGGTGGAGAAGGACAGGGTGAGGGCAGGGCAATCGCATGAACGCTTCGTGTCCGAGTAAGTCGAGAAGCTCGGCCTACAGCATCCTGACGTAGAGCGGAGCTTGCTCCGCTGCTTTCGCTCCTGGCGTTCCAAGCCGAGCAAGCTCGGCTCTACAAAAGCCTGTATTTATCACCCTCGCGGTTTGGCGCGATGCGTTGCAATGGCCGTCCACGGATCATCCGGCCACGGATGTTTGGGGTAGCGGCCTTTCATTTCCTTTTTGACTTCCGGGTAGGTGCGTTCCCAGAAGCCTTTGAGGTCTTGCGTGACTTGCAGCGGGCGGCCGCCGGGGGAAAGCAGGTGCAGGGTGAGCGGGACGCGGCCGGCGGCGATGCGCGGGGTGTCGGCGAGGCCGAACAGTTCCTGGAGTTTCACCGCCAGCACCGGGGCGTCGCCGTGGCGGTAGTGGATCGGGCGTTCCAGACCTGACGGCACGAGTATCCGGGTCGGCGCGAGGCTGTCGATTTTCTGCCGGGTGGGCCAGTCGGTATTGGATTTGAGCGCGTCGGCGAGTTCGTTTTCGCCGAGGGCGTCGAGGCGGCGTTTGCCGCGCAGGGCGGGTTTCAGCCAGTCGTCCAGATTTTCGATCAGGGTTTCGTCGGAAAGATCGGGCAGGGTCGGGGCTTCATCTTCCGGCAGCCAGTCGCGCAGGCAGCGGACGCGGTCGCGCCATTGCTTGAGGCTGTCCGTCCACGGCAGGGCGTCGAGGCCGAGTTGGCGCACGGCATCGACCAGGGCGTCGGCGAATTGCGCCGGGTCGGGTTGGGCGATGGGGCGCACGTCGAGGGTGATGCGGTCGAAGCGGCGTTCACGCTGGGCGGCGATGCGGTGGGCGTTGGTGTCCCAGAACACGCGGTCTTCGGTGATGAAGCGTTGCGGGAAGGCGTGTTCCAGCGCGGCCTCGTCCACGGGTGCGGCGCGCAATACGCGGGCGTCGCGATCTGCATCGCGCAGTTCGGCGATGACGATCCACGGTTCGCCATAAAGCGCGCTGTCCGGCGCCAGCGTGGCGCTGCGGCCGTTGGCGAGTTGGTAACGGTGCGGATCGGATGGGTGCTGGTGCGCGATGCGGTCGGGGAAGGCGTGGATCAGCAGTTCGCCGAGGTGGTGGGCGGGGGTGGTGTCGTCGTGGCGCCCGCCCTCGCTGGCAGGCGTAGGTCGGATCAAGCCGCGAAGCGGTGGATCCGACACTTTTTCGCCGGAATGATGGGTACTCAGGGTTTCGGGGTCCGAAGGATTGTCGCTTCGCCGTACCCTCACCCCAACCCCTCTCCCGAGGGGAGAGGGGCTATTCAGGAGGCGGCGACGCCATTGTTTGGCGGTCTGGTCGATGGCGGCGAGGGCGCTGCGCGAGGCGTCCGGTGGGGTGCGGCCATTGCGGAAAGCGGAAAGTGCCTGCCAGCGGGCGGCGATGTCGTCGCGGCGCGGGCCTTTGAGCGGGTCGCGGGCTTCGAGCAGGGCGGCGAGGTCGCAGGCGAGGACGCTGCTTTCTGGCGTATCGGCGGCCAGCAGCATCGCGGCCAGTCGCGGATGGGTGCCGAGTTTGAGCAGGCGTTTTCCGAATGGCGTGAGACGGCCTGTTTCCAGTGCGCCGAGGCGGCTGAGCAGGTCGCGCCCGGCGGCGAGTGCGCCTTGCGGTGGCGGATCGAAAAAGCGCAATTCATCGCTGCCCCAGGCGGCCAGTTCCAGCGCCAAGCCGGTGAGTTCGGTCAAGGCGATTTCCGGGCGGCGCGAGGGTTCCAGACGCTGCGATTGCGGCCACAGGCGATAACACCAGCCTTCGGCGACGCGCCCGGCGCGACCGGCGCGTTGATCGGCGGAGGATTGCGGAATCGTCACCACATCCAGACGCGGGAAACCGGAGTTGGGATCAAAGCGCGGCTCGCGGGCGAGGCCGGAATCGATCACCACGCGCACGCCGGGCAGGGTGACGGAGGATTCGGCCACATTCGTCGCCAGAATGATGCGGCGGCGGCCTTCGCGCGAGGGTTGCAGCACGGCGCTTTGTGCTTCGACGGACAGTTCACCGTGCAGCGTGAGCAGTTCGGCATCGAGCCGGGCCGTTTCCAGTGCGCGCGAGGCATCGGTGATTTCGCGTTGGCCGGGCAGGAAGACCAGCACGTCGCCGGGATGCGCGGCGAAGGCGGTTTCGACGCTGCGGCGCACCTGCGAGGACAGCGGTTCGTCGCGGCGTGCGGGCGGGTGCGAGATCGTGACCGGGAAGCTGCGGCCTTCGGAGGTCAGGCGCGGGGCATCGAGGAAGCGCGCGAGTTTTTCGCCATCGAGTGTGGCGCTCATCACCGCGATGCGCAGGTCCTCGCGCACCTGCGCCTGCACGTCGAGTGCGAGCGCGAGGCCGAGGTCGCCGGCGAGATGGCGTTCGTGGAATTCGTCGAACAGGATCGCGCCGATGCCGTCGAGCATCGGATCGTCCTGGATCATGCGGGTGAGGATGCCTTCGGTGACGACTTCGATGCGGGTCGCGGCACTGGTGCGGTTCTCGAAGCGGATGCGGTAGCCGACCGTTTGCGCCACCTCTTCGCCGAGGCTGCGCGCCATGAAGCCGGCGGCGGCGCGGGCGGCGACGCGGCGCGGTTCCAGCATCACGATGCGTTGGCCGGCCAGCCACGGTGCGTCGAGCAGGGCCAGTGGCACGCGGGTGGTCTTGCCGGCACCGGGCGGGGCTTCCAGCACCAGACGCGGATGCGCCGCCAGCGATTCGCGGATCGCCGGCAGCAGCGGGTCGATGGGGAAGCTCATGCTCAGGGCGGTTCGGACCGGATCGCGGCGGCGGGATAGGCATGATTGTAGAGGCGTGCCCGGCGTGGCGCGGTAAGCTTGGCGACACGCCGGCGCGTCGGCCGCGCCGCCACCGGAACGTCACCATGATCGCCAACCTGCTGCATACCGAAATCGCCCTCGGCGCGCTGGCCGGCCTCGCCCTGGGTTTGCTGCTGATCTCGCTGCGACCGGCCGACCGCGCCACCGTGCGCGGCATGCTGGTGATGCTGGCGGTGTGCCTGGTGCTGGACCTGATCGGCGGCCTGCTCGGCCTCGGCGGTGCCCTGCGCGGGCCGCCGGTGCTGCATGGCATCGCTGCGGTCGGCATGGGCATCGTGCTGATCCGCATGGTCGGCATGCTGGTGTTCCGCGTCGCCCTGCCGCCGCTCGGCCTGAGCACGCCGCGCATCGTCGAGGATCTCAGCGCCACCGGCCTGTCCACCGCCTGGCTGCTGTTCTGGCTGCACGGTGCCGGGCTGGATCTGACCGGCCTGTTGGCGACTTCGGCAGTGATCACCGCCGTGCTCGCCTTCGCCATGCAGGACACGCTGGGCAACGTACTCGGCGGCGTGGTGCTGCAACTGGACGACTCGGTGCGGGTCGGCGACTGGGTGAAGTGCGACGGCATCGGCGGCCAGGTGGTCGACGTCGGTTGGCGCCACACCGCCATCGAGACGCGCGATTGCGAGACGGTGATCGTGCCCAACGGCTGGCTGGTGAAAAACCGCTTCCACATCATCGGCTCGCGCCGCGAGCAGGAAACGCGCTGGCGGCGCTGGCTGTACTTCAACCTGGATCTGTCGACGCCGCCGCGCCAGGTCTGCGAGGTGCTGGAAGGCGCGTTGAACCAGTCCGAAGTCGACAACGTGCTGCGCGAGCCGCCGCCCAGCGCGGTGCTGATGGAAGTCGGCCAGGGCTATGCCCGCTATGCGCTGCGCTACTGGCTGCGCGATCCGCGCCCGGACGATCCGACCGACTCCACCGTGCGCATGCACGTGATCGCCGCACTGGCGCGCCATCGCATCCGCCTGGCGGTGGTGCAGGAGGAGCGCCTGATCACCAAGGAGAACGAATCGCGCCGCGCCGCCCAGCTCGCCTCCGAGCTGGCGCAGCGGACGCGGGCGCTGGCCGGGGTGGAACTGTTCGGCTCGCTGTCCGATGCCGAGCGCGAGGCGCTGGCGGCCAGCATGGTTACCGCGCCCTTCGTCCGTGGCGACACCATCACCCGTCAGGGCGCGGTGGCGCACTGGCTGTATCTGGTGGTGGAGGGCGAGGTCGATGTCTGGACCGGCGACGACGGCCAGCGCCGCCACATCGCCACCCTGCACGCCGGCAGCGTGTTCGGCGAAATGGGCCTGATGACCGGCGAACCGCGCCGCGCCAACGTCACCGCGCGCACCGACGCGGTCTGCCTGCGGCTGGACAAGGCGGCTTTCGAATCCATCCTGCGCGCCCGCCCGGACATCGCCAGCGAGGTGTCGCAGGTGATCGCCTCGCGCCTCGACGCCCTGCACCTGGCGCGCCGCAACAGCGACGAGAATCACGGCCATGTCGCCGCCCAGGACGCCATCCGCAGCCGCATCCGGCGCTTTTTCGGGCTGGATTGAGCGCCGCTCAGGCCGCCGTGCCGGCCTTCTTTTCCACCAGTGCCAGCGCGGCGTCGAAATCCCTGGCGAAGCCGAGTACGCCGGGGTGGCGGTCAAAGCCCATCTGGCGCAGCGCGGCGAGCGGCTGCGGCTGCACGCCGGACAGCACCAGGGCGGTGCCCTTGCGTCGGCAGCGCTGGGCGAACTGTTCCAGCGCGGTGACGCCCGAGGCGTCGATCAGCGGCACGTAGCGCATGCGCAGGATGAAGGCGCGCGGGGTGTCGGGATATTGGTCGAGCACGTCGTCCAGGCGGTTGGCGACGGCGAAGAACAGCGGCCCTTCGATGCGGAAGGCGGCGACGCCGGCCGGCAGGCGGCGCTGCTGGTCCTCGCTGGGCGGGCGCGACAGGTCGTCCTCGTCCTCGATGATCAGCTTGCGATCGGTTTCCAGCGCGACCACCTGGCTCATCCGGTGCATGAACAGGAAGGCCGCCATCACCACGCCGACCTCGATGGCGACGGTGAGGTCGAACACCACGGTCAGGCCGAAGGTGATCAGCAGCACCAGCGCGTCGCCGGGCGGCGAGCGCAGCAGGGCGCGGAAGCGATCCACCTCGCTCATGTTCCAGGCGACGATCAGCAGCACCGCTGCCAGCGCCGCCAGCGGCACATAGCTCATCAGCGGTGCCAGCAGCAGCATGAACAGCAGCAGGAACACGGCGTGCAGGATGCCGGCCATCGGCGTGCGCGCGCCGCTGCGGACATTGGTCGCGGTGCGGGCGATGGCACCGGTGGCGGGCAGGCCGCCGATCAGCGCCGAGGCGGTGTTGGCGACGCCCTGGGCGACCAGTTCGGCATTGGAGCGATGCTTGCCGCCGGTCATGCCGTCGGCGACCACGGCCGACAGCAGCGACTCGACGCCGCCGAGGAAGGCGATGGTCAGCGCCGCCGGCAGCAGTTCGGCGGTGCGCTCGAACGGAATCTGCGGGAAGTCGAAGCTGGGCAGGGTGGCGGGAATCTCGCCGAAGGAGGAGCCGATGGTCTCCACCGGCAGGCCCAGCAGGGTGGCGAACAGCGCGCCGCCGATCACCGCGATCAGCATGCCCGGCCATTTCGGCCGCCACCGCCGCAGGCCGACGATCAGTCCGACGCAGGCCAGCGCCAGCACCAGCGCGGCCGGGTTGAAGGTGTCGATGTGCTCGGCGTAGGCGCGGAAGCGTTCGCTGAACTCGCCCGGCAATCGGTCGATGTCGAGGCCGAGGATGTCCTTGATCTGGCTGATGAAGATGGTGACGGCGATGCCGGCGGTGAAGCCGGTGATGACCGGCTGCGGCATGTATTTCATCAGCGTGCCGACGCGCAGCAGGCCGGCGACGATCAGGATCAGCCCGGCCAGCAGGGTGCACAGGATCAGCCCCTCATAGCCGAACTTCTCGATGACGTTGAACACCACCGGGATGAAGGCGGCGGTCGGGCCGCCGATCTGCACCCGCGAGCCGCCCAGGGCGGAAATCAGGAAGCCGGCGACGATGGCGGTATGCAGGCCCTTTTCCGGCGTGGTGCCGGAGGCGATCGCCAGCGCCATCGCCAGCGGCAGGGCGACCACGGCGACGGTGAGCCCGGCCATCGTGTCGGCGCGCAGCGACTGCCACGAGTAGCCGCGGCTGAGCGTGGTGTACAGCTTGGGAACGTAGAGGTTCCAGTCGATGCCGCGGGCGACGCGGGCCAATCCGGGTGGAGCGAAGGCCATGGATCAGCGGCTTTCGATGTTCGGCAGCCCCGACATCAGCCACCAGGTCTTGGCCGTCTCGTCCCACCGCCAGCGCTGGCGGTCCATGATGATCCTCTCGACCTGGGTGTGGCGGTTGACGAGGCGGATTTCCACCACCTGGACCAGCTCGTCCTCGTCGCTGGCGAGGATGTTCTTGACCTGGTAGCCGGCCACCTGCACCTGATCGTAGCGGGCGCGCTCGACCGAGCTCAGCGGCTGCGTGCGCAGCAGTTCCGGATCGATGAAGGCGAGCGCGGCGTCGATGTCGCTCCAGCGGATCGCGCTGGCGTACAGGTACAGCGCCTCGTCGCGCTTGCGGGTATCCGGGCCGCTGGCGCAGGCGGCCAGCAACAGGGCCAGAAACAGCAATCCCGACAGACGCTTCACGCGCACCGCTCCGAACACTGGAAACCGTCCAAGGATACTCCCTCGACGCCCGCGCCGTCCTCTGCGGCGCGCTGCGGCTCAGTCTTCCAGGGTCAGCAGCGAGGCGTTGCCGCCGGCCGCCGTGGTGTTGATGGTCAGCGTGCGCTCGGTGACGAAGCGCAGCAGGTAGTGCGGGCCGCCGGCCTTGGGGCCGGTGCCGGACAGGCCCTCACCGCCGAACGGCTGCACGCCGACCACGGCACCGATCTGGTTGCGGTTGACGTAGCAGTTGCCGACCCGGGCGCGCCGGGCGATGCGCTCGACGGTGTCGTCGATGCGCGAATGGATGCCCAGGGTCAGGCCGTAGCCGGTGGCGTTGATCTCGTCGACCACGGCGTCGATGGCCCCGCCGTCGAAGCGGATCACGTGCAGTACCGGGCCGAACACCTCGCGTTGCAGGCGCGACAGGCTGTCGATCTCGTAGGCGCGCGGGGCGAAAAAGCTGCCCTGCGCGCAGGCGTCGTCCAGCGCCACCTGCTTGATCAGGCGCGCTTCGCCGTCCATGCGCGCGGCGTGCGCCTGCAGCGTTTGCAGTGCGTCGGCGTCGATCACCGGGCCGACGTCGGTGGACAGCAGGGCCGGATCGCCGACCTGCAGTTCGTCCATCGCGCCGGCCAGCATGGCGATCACCTTGTCGGCGATGTCCTGCTGCACGAACAGCACGCGGGCCGCCGAGCAGCGCTGGCCGGCCGAGCCGAAGGCCGAGGAAATGACGTCCTTGACCAGTTGCTCGGGCAGCGCGGAGGAGTCGGCGATCAGTGCGTTCTGGCCGCCGGTCTCGGCGATCAGCACGCCGATGGCAGCATCGCGCGCGGCCAGCGCACGGTTGATGGCGCGGGCGGTCTCGGTGGAGCCGGTGAAGGCGACGCCGGCGACGCGCGGATCGCGGGTCAGTGCCGCGCCGACCGTGGCACCGTCGCCGGGCAGGTATTGCAGCACCGCTTCCGGCACGCCGGCCTCGTGCAGCAGTTTGACCGCCGCGAAGCCGACCAGGGTGGTCTGCTCGGCCGGCTTGGCGATCACGCTGTTGCCGGCCACCAGGGCGGCGGCGACCTGGCCGATGAAGATCGCCAGCGGGAAGTTCCACGGGCTGATGCAGACGAACAGGCCTCGTCCGGCCAGCAGCAGTTCGTTGGACTCGCCGGTCGGGCCGGGCAGGCGCTGCGCTGCGCCGAACAGATGCCGCGCCTGGCCGGCGTAGTAGCGCAGGAAATCGACGGCCTCGCGCACTTCGGCGACGCCGTCAGCCAGGGTCTTGCCGGCCTCGCGGGTACACAGCGAGATGAACTCCGGCAGACGTGCTTCGAGCAGGTCGGCGGCGTGTTCGAGGATGGCGGCGCGCGAGGCGGCCGGCAGCCGGTCCCACTCCGGTTGCGCGGCGACGCCATTGGCCAGCGCGCGCTCGACGCAGGCGGCGTCGGCGCTGTGCCACTGGCCGACGCGGCGGCGGCGATCAGCCGGCGAGGTGACTTCGATGGCGCTGCCCTGCACGTAGGCACCGGGCACCAGCGGCGTCGCCTCCGGCGTCTGTGCGGCGGCCTTGGCGATGCGCTCGGACAGGGCGCGGAAATCGGTGTCGTTGGCGAGGTTGACGCCCATGGAGTTCTTCCTTGCTTCGCTGTCGGCGTAAAGGTTGACCGGCAGCGGGATTCTGGGATGGGCGACGGCGTCGAAAGCGGCCACCGCGCGCAGCGGATCGGCGACCAGCGTTTCCGGCGGCGTGTCCGGGTCGGTGATCTTGTTGACGAAGCTGGTGTTGGCACCGTTCTCCAGCAGGCGACGGACCAGGTAGGGCAACAGATCCTCGTGGCTGCCGACCGGCGCGTAGACGCGGCAGGGGATGCCCGGCGTCAGTTCGTCGTAGAGGTCCTTGCCCATGCCGTGCAGGCGCTGGAACTCGAACGGATGGGCACCGACACTCGCGCCCTGCGGCAGGCACTGCAAGGCCAGCCGGCGCACGGCGGCGATGGTGTGCGCGTTGTGGGTGGCGAACATCGGATAGAAGGCATCGGTGGCGGCCAGCATGCGCCGCGCGCAGACAAGATAGCTGACATCGGTGCTCGGCTTGCGTGTGAACACCGGGAAGCCCGCCAGGCCATCGACCTGGGCGCGCTTGATCTCGGCGTCCCAGTAGGCCCCCTTGACCAGCCGCACAGGCATCCGCCGGCCATGCTGGCGGGCCAGGTCGGCGAGCAGCGCCAGCGCCTGCGGGGCGCGCTTCTGGTAGGCCTGCACGGCCAGCCCCAGGCCTTCCCAGCCGGCCAGCGAGGGATCGGCGTAGACCGCCGCGATCACTTCCAGGCTCAGTACCAGCCGATCCGCTTCCTCGGCGTCGATGGTGAAGCCGATGCCCTGCGCCTTGGCCAGTTGCGCCAGTTGCAGCACGCGGGGGACCAGTTCGTCCAGCACCCGGCCCCGCTTGGCGACTTCGTAGCGCGGATGCAGGGCGGACAGCTTGACCGAGATGCTGGGCGCGGCGAACACGTTGGCATACGGCCCGCCGGCACCGATGGCGAGGATCGCCTTGCGATAGGCCTCCAGATAGCGGTCAGCGTCGGCGGCGGTCAGCGCCGCCTCGCCGAGCATGTCGAAGCTGTAGCGGTATTCGGACTCGCGGCGGCCGCGCTTGAGCGCTTCCTCGATGGTCCGCCCCATGACGAACTGGTGGCCCATGATGCGCATCGCCTGACGCACCGCGAGGCGGATCACCGGCTCGCCGGCGCGGCCGACCAGACGGCGCAGCGCACCAGTGACGCTGCGCCGGGTTTCCTCGCTCAGCGCCACCATCTTGCCGGTCAGCATCAGGCCCCAGGTGGAGGCGTTGACCAGCACCGAGTCGGACTGGCCCATGTGCCGCTTCCAGTCGGCCTCGCCGAGCTTGTCGCGGATCAGCCGGTCGGCGGTTTCCTGATCGGGGATGCGCAGCAGCGCCTCGGCCACGCACATCAGCAGCACGCCTTCCTCGGAGGACAGGTCGTACTGGTGCATGAAGGCCTCGATGGCACCCTGGTCCTCGGCCTTGGCGCGCACCCGACGCACCAGTTCCGCCGCCATCTGCTGGGTGGCGTCGTGGTCGTAGGGGTCATCGCCCAGTTCGGCCAGCAGGGCGCTCACGTGCTCGCGCTCGTCGCGCAGCCAGAGCGGGTCGAGGGCGTCGAATCGAATCGCCGACGCGGAGGTCGGATCGGAACCGGCAACGGTGCTCACGGGGTACTCGCAGGCAGGGGCGCCAGGGGCCGGCGCGCGGGACGCGATTGTAAGGCCCGGCGCGCGCGCCAGCCATGCACCGGGCCGTTCGGCCGTTCAGCGCAGCGGACGGTTGGCGTCGGTGCGCCGCGACGGGCGGCCACGCGGGCGCGGCGCGGCTTCTTCCACCCACAGCACCGCGCCCTGGGTACGGCCGTGGTCGGTGGCGAGGTCGTAATTGGTCTCCCGCGCCTGCAGGCGGGTCAGCTCGCGCGACACCACGCCCTCGGCGGCGCGGCGGGCGCGCTCGCAGTTGATCGCGGCGGGCAGGGCGGCGAGCTTGCGTTCGATGGCGGAGGCCGCATCCAGCACGTGCCGGCGATGGCCGTCCTCGTGCACCGCCAGCGCCGCCAGCATGCGCTGCATCTGCGCCCGCAGCGCCTCCGGCGGCGTCTGCTGCGGTACCCACTGCGGCAGCGTCTGCACTATGTGGACCTGCACCCGCAGTGTGTCCGGCCGGCACTGGCCGCTGGCGTCGGGATGGAGCTGGTACCGCGTTTCGATGTGGGCCTCGGTCAGGCCGTGGGCGCGCGCGCCGTCGGTGAGACGACGGCGCTCGATCAGTTGTTCGGCCAGTTCCGCCGCCGTCACCGCGTCCAGCGTGTAATGCCGCAGTTCCTCGCTGAGCACGACCTCGGCCATCGCCGGCAGCGCACACGGCGCGATGACGAGGAGCGCGAGCAGGCCGCAGCGCAGGCGGAAGCGCCGCATCGACCGGCTCAGGCGGCGCGCGAACCGCCCGCGCGCTTCAGATGCACCAGCAGCAGGGAGATGGCGGCCGGGGTGATGCCGGCGATGCGCTGTGCCTGGCCGATGGTCTGCGGGCGCACGCTGGCCAGCTTCTGCCGCGCCTCGGTGGACAGCCCGGCGATGCCGGCGTAGTCGATGTCGTCGGGAATGCGGGCGGCTTCGTGGCGACGCTGGCGCGCGATGTCCTCGCCCTGGCGCTCCAGATAGCCGGCGTACTTGACGCCGATCTCGACCTGCTCGGCGACATCGGCGGACGCCTCGCCGGGGCCGATGCCGGGCACGGCGGCGAGCTCGGCATGGCCGATGCCGGGGCGCTTGAGCAGGTCCAGAGCGGTGGCGTCGCGCGAGATCGGCGTGTCCAGCACCGCCTGCGCCGCCTGCGCCAGTGCCTGGCCGGGGATCAGGCGCAGCGCGCGCAGGCGCTCGCGTTCGCGCTCGATGCCCTCGCAGCGGCGCGCGAACACCGTCCAGCGGTGCTCGTCGACGAGGCCCAGTTCGCGACCCTTGGCCGTCAGCCGCAGGTCGGCGTTGTCCTCGCGCAGTTGCAGCCGGTATTCGGCGCGCGAGGTGAACATCCGGTACGGCTCGCTGACGCCGTTGACGATCAGGTCGTCGATCAGCACGCCGATGTAGGCCTCCTCGCGGCCCGGCGTCCACGGGGCCAGCCCGCGCGCCTGGCGTGAGGCGTTGAGGCCGGCGATCAGGCCCTGCGCGGCGGCCTCCTCGTAGCCGGTGGTGCCGTTGATCTGGCCGGCGAAGTACAGGCCGCCGACCGCCTTGGTTTCCAGCGAACGCTTCAGCCCGCGCGGGTCGAAATAGTCGTACTCGATGGCGTAGCCGGGCCGGGTGATGCGGGCGTTCTCGAAGCCGCGGATGGAGCGCACCAGCGCCGCCTGTACGTCGAACGGCAGCGAGGTGGAAATGCCGTTGGGGTAGATTTCCACCGTGTCCAGGCCTTCCGGCTCGACGAAGATCTGGTGCGTGTCGCGCTCGGCGAAGCGCACCACCTTGTCCTCGATGGACGGGCAATAGCGCGGGCCGACGCCCTCGATCTGCCCGCTGTACAGCGGCGAGCGGTGCAGCGCGGCGCGGATGATGTCGTGGGTCGCCGCGCTGGTGTGGGTGATCCAGCATTGCACCTGGCGCGGATGGTCGTCGCGGCTGCCGAGGAAGGAGAACAGCGGGCGCGGCTCGTCGCCGGCCTGCGGCTGCATGACGGAATAGTCCAGGCTGCCGCCGTCGAGGCGTGGCGGCGTGCCGGTCTTCAGCCGGCCGACGGCGAACGGACCCTCGCGCAGGCGCTGCGCCAGCGTGGTCGCCGGCGGCTCGCCGGCACGGCCGGCGGAATACTGCGCCGGGCCGACGTGGACGCGGCCGGCGAGGAAGGTGCCGGCGGTCAGCACCACGCAGGGCGCATCGAAACGCAGGCCGAGCTGGGTCGAGACGCCGATCACGCGCTCGCCCTCGATCAGGATGTCCTCGACGGCGGACTGGAACACCGACAGGCCAGGCTCGCCAAGCAGTGCGCGGCGCACGAAGCTGCGGTACAGGTCGCGATCCGCCTGGCAGCGCGTGGCGCGCACCGCCGGGCCCTTGCTGGCATTGAGCCGCCGCCACTGGATGCCGGCGCGATCCGCCGCCCGCCCCATCAGCCCGCCCAGCGCATCGACCTCGCGCACCAGATGGCCCTTGCCGATGCCGCCGATGGCCGGGTTGCAGCTCATCGCGCCGAGCGTCTCGATGCTGTGGCTGAGCAAAAGCGTGCGCGCGCCGCTGCGCGCTGCGGCCAGCGCGGCCTCGGCACCGGCGTGTCCGCCGCCGACCACGATCACGTCATAGCGATGTTCGTTCACGCGATGGCTTCCTCGTCGGGCCCGCGCGGAGCGCATGCGCTCCACGGCGGGCGGCGCAAAAGTCTAGAGCGTTTTCGCCGCCGATTGGCGGCTGCGGCCTGAAGGCGCGAGGCGTGCGGAGCGCTGCCCGCTCAGTTTTTCCGCGCCAGGTCGTCGTGCCGGCGCAGCCGCTGGTCGAGCATCGGGGCGATCCGGGCGACGGCGTCGCGCCCGGTCATCTGGCCGTGCAGGCAGGGCACGCTTTCCTGCTCCACGCCGGTGGCATGGGCCTGCCACATGCCGGCCTGAAGACGTGGTTTGTCGGTGTGGTCGAGGCCGGCGCGGATGTGCAGCAGGTCGCCGGCATAGCGCTGGTGACGATGTTGGCGGATCAGCCGGTTGGTCTGCGTCACCACGCGGATCACGCCCTCCAGCACCGCCGGCGGCAGGTTGCCCAGCGCGCTGTCGCTGCGCCGCAGGAAGTCGATGATGGCTTCGCGGCTGTCCAGTTCCGGGAGCTGTTCGGGATCGTGGCCGGCCACCGCCAGCAGGGCGCGCAGCGCCTGCGCCGGGGTCGGCTCGGACTCGTCGCGCCAGCACTCGCTGGGGTAGGCGTCGAGCAGGGCAACCAGGCCGACCCGCCGGCCCTGCGCCTGCAATTGCACGGCGATGGCCTGGGCCAGGATGCCGCCGACCGACCAGCCGGCCAGGTGCAGGACGCCGTCCGGCCGCACTTCGACGATGCGCCGCGCGTACTCGGCGGCCAGCGCGTCGATGCCGCGCGGCAGCGGCTGTGCCGGTTCCAGCGCGGCGGCCTGCAGGCCGTACACGCTGCGCGCCGGGCTGAGACTGCGTGCCAGCGTGCGATAGCACCAGGCGATGCCGCCGGCCGGATGGATGACGAACAGCGGATCCAGCGCCGGATCGCCATCGTGCAGGCGCAGCAGCGGGGCGAGGCCGTCGTCGGCGGCCTGTTCCGCGTCGATCAGACGTGCCAGCGCGGCGACGCTGGGATGGGCGAACAGCGCGCCAAGGCCGGGATTGCGCTGCCAGCGCTGCTGGATGCGCAGCAGCAGTTCGACCGCCAGCAGGGAGTCGCCGCCGAGGCTGAAGAAATCGGCATCGGCACCGATCTCGCCCTCTACATCGAGCAGCTCGGCGAACAGTTCGGCGATGCCGTGCTCGCGTTCGCCGCGCAGGGGGACGGCGGCAGCGGCGACGAACTGCGGGGCCGGCAGCGCCTTGCGGTCGAGTTTGCCGTTGCCGGTCAGCGGCCAGTGGTCGAGGGCGACGAAGGCGGCCGGGACCATGTAGTCCGGCACGCGGGCGGCGACTTCGGCGCGCAGGGCCTGCAGGTCGCCCATGCCGCCCTGCCATTGCAGGTAGGCGACCAGGCGACGTTCGCCGCGACGGTCCTCGCGGACGATCACGCCGCAGTGCCGCACCCGGCCGCTGGCGACGATGGCGGCCTCGATCTCGCCCAGCTCGATGCGCAGGCCGCGCAGCTTCACCTGATGATCGCTGCGACCGAGGAACACCACCACGCCATCCTCGCGCCAGCGCGCCAGGTCGCCGGTGCGGTACAGCCGCTGGCCGGGCAGGAAGGGATCGTCGATGAAGCGTTCGGCGGTCAGCGCCGGCTGGCCGAGATAGCCGCGGGCGAGTTGCACGCCGCCGAGGTAGAGATCGCCGACGACGCCCGGCGGCAGGGCGCGCATCCGCGCATCGAGCACGTACAGGCGGGTGTTCCAGACCGGATGGCCGATCGGCACCGGCTGCGAGTCGTCGTCGGCCGAGGCCGGCCAGTAGCTGACATCGACGGCGGCTTCGGTGGGGCCGTACAGGTTGTGCAGTTCCGCCTGCACGGTGGCGTGGAAGCGGTCGCGCAGGTCGGCGGTCAGCTCCTCGCCGCTGCAGAACACGCGGCGCAGCGTCAGCCCGGCGCTGCCCGGGTCGGCGAGGAAGGCGGCCAGCATCGAGGGCACGAAATGCACGGTGCTGATGCGCTGGCGGCGGATCAGCGCGGCGATCGCCTGCGGATCGCGATGGGCCTGCGGCGGCGCGACGACCAGCGTGCCGCCGGCGAGGAAGGCGAGGAAGAACTCCCACACCGAGACGTCGAAGCTCATCGGCGTCTTCTGCAGGATGCGGTCGCCGGCGTCGAAGCCGTAGTGGCTGCGCATCCATTGCAGCCGGTTGACGATGGCGCGGTGTTCGACCAGCACGCCCTTGGGCTCGCCGGTGGAGCCGGAGGTGTAGATGACGTAGGCGGCATGATGCGGCTGCGGCGGGTTGCACAGCGCGGCGTCGCTGTCCGCCGGCCAGTCCTCGCAGGCCAGCAGGTCGCGGTTTCCCGGCAACAGGTCGCGCTGCGCGCGCTGGATCAGGATGCAGGCCGGATCGGCGGAATCGAGGATGCGCGCCAAGCGCTGCGGCGGATGGTCGAGGTCCAGCGGCAGGTAGGCCGCGCCGGCGCGAAGGATGGCGATCAGCGCGATCACCAGTTCCAGCGAGCGCGGCAGGGCGACGGCGACGATGGCTTCCGGGCCGATGCCGCGCGCCTGCAGCGTTGCCGCCAGCGCCCGGCTGCGTCGCTCCAGTTCGGCGTAGCTCAGCGATGTCTCGCCGAACACCAGCGCCTCGGCCTGCGGATCGCGTGCCAGCGCCGCTTCCAGCAGGGCGCTCAGGGTGACATCGGCAACGGGGTGGGCGGTGGCGTTGAGGTCGAACAGATGGCGCTGCGCCTCTGCGGCGGTGGCCAGCGGGATGTCGTCGATGCGTTCGGCGTCGAGCGCGGCGGCGAGGAAGGCGGCGAGGCGCTCGGCATGGGCGCTGACCGCTTCCGGCGCGTACAGCGTCGGGTTGGCCTCGATCTCCAGGTCGAGCCGGCCCACGCCGTCGCCGCGAAAACCCAGGGCCAGATCGTCGACCGGACCGGTGCCGAGAATCTCCAGCCGCGTCTGCACGCCGTCCAGCGTCAGCGGCCGGTAGTACGGCTGCACGTTGACCAGCGGGCCGTGCAGGCGACGCTGGCCGCCGAGCAGGCCGAGGTCGCGGCGCAGTTGCTCGCTGCGATAACGGCCGTGGCGGCGGGCGCGGGTCAGCTCGCGGGCGACCTGGTTGACGAACTCGTCCAGCGGGGCGTCGGCCGAGGCGGCGACGCGCAGCGGCAGCACGTTCATCACCATCGCCGGAACCCTGGCCGCAGCGCTGCCGAGCCGGCCCATGAACGGCGCGCCGACGATGAACTCCTCGCCGCCGCTCATCCGCTGGCAATACAGCGCGGTCAGCGCGCTCAGCCAGTCGGCCCAGGTGGCCGGGCCGCTGCCGGCGCGTTGCAACAGGCGCTGGCGCAGCGGGTCCGGCAGCGCCAGCGTGTGGCGCAGGCAGGCATGCGCGGCGACGGCGCGGCCGGGGGCGAGGCCGGCGGCTTCCGGCATCCCGGCGAGGTAATCGCGCCAATAACGGGCATCGTCTTCGCGTCGTGCGCTGGCGCGGTAGGCGGCGTCCTCGTCGAGCACGCCGCGCAGCGGGGCGAAGCCGGGCGCGGCCTCGCGGCCCTGGCGCTGCGCGGCGTACAGCTCGGTCAGCCGCGCCGCCAGCAGTTCCATGCCGTAGCCGTCGGTGGCGAGGTGGTGCACGCGCAGGTACCAGACGTGGCGCTGATCGCCGAGACGGAACAGCGTCTGCGCGGCGAGCCGGTCGCGGACCGGGTCGACCGGGCGCAGCATGTCCTGTTGCATCGCCGCGCGGGCGAAGGCTTCGGCCTGCTCCGGCGTGCGGCCGGCGCTGGCATCGACCTGCTCCAGCAGCGGTCGTCGCGCCGGGTCGATCCACTGTCGCGGCCCCTCCGCGTCGAGGCGCATCGCCAGCGCCAGCGCCTCGCTTTCCGTCGCCAGGCGGTCGGCGGCGGTGCGGAAGGCGGCGCGGTCGAGCGGGCCGTCGATCCACAGCGCGTGGGCGGTGTTGAAGGCCGGGTTGTCCGGCTCCAGCCGCTGCGCGTACCAGAGGCCGAACTGGGCTTCGCCGAGCGGACGTACCGCAGGCACGTCACGGTTGCCGTCAGCCATGACCGGCCAGCGCGCCGGCGCGCTGCGCCACCCGCCACCAGCCGGCCAGAGTGACGTGTTCGGCGAGGTCGGCGAACTCCAGCGCCGCGCCGGCATCTTTCCACTTCATCACCAGGCCGAGCACGCGCATCGAATCCAGGCCGAGGTCCATCAGGTTGTCGTCGTCGCCGACATCCTGCGGCGACTCGCCGATCATCGCGGCGATGTCGGCGCGCATGCGTTCGAGGCTCAGGGCGGGCTGGTCGGTCATGGCTGGCTCCGGGAATCGGGGCGCGCGGATTGTGCCCGGAGGAAGTTCTCGCGCAGGCGGGCGCGCAGTTCGCGCCGGCTGATCTTGCCGACGGCGGTGGTGTCGAAGGCATCGACGAAGACGATCTGGTCGGGAATCTTGAACGCCGCCACGGCACGGGTGCGCATCCAGGCCTTCAGCTCGACGCCGCGCAGGGCGGCATCACGGGCGATGACGAAGGCGCAACTGCGCTCGCCGAGGTAGTCGTCCGGGATCGACACCACGGCGACATCGAACACCGCCGGATGCGCGATCAGGTGGTCCTCGATTTCTTCGGCGGAGATTTTCTCGCCGGCGCGGTTGATGTGGTCGGTGGCGCGGCCCTGCACCACCAGATAGCCCTGCGCCGTGCGCAGCACGCGGTCGCCGGTGCGGTAGTAGCCGTCGCTGGTGAAGGCGCGGGCGTTGGCGACCTCGTCGTTGTGGTAGGCGCGGATGGTGTAGGGGCCGCGGGTCAGCAGGTGGCCGGTTTCGCCATCGGCGACCGGCTGGTCGTGATCGTCGACCACCAGAACCTCGTCGTCGGCGCTGATCGGCCGGCCCTGGGTGTGGATGATGATGTCTTCCGGGTCGTCCAGGCGGGTGTAGTTGACCAGCCCCTCGGCCATGCCGAACACCTGTTGCAGACGGCAGCCAAGGCCGGCGATGACGCGCCGCGCCGCCTCGGGGATCAGCTTGGCACCGCCGACCTGGAGTGTGTCGAGGCTGGACAGATCGTGTGCGGTGGTCTGTGCCGCCTGCGCCCAGAGCAGGGCCAGCGGCGGCACCAGACCGAGCATGCTGACCCGTTCGCGCTCGATCAGCGGAAAGGCGGCGTCCGGCCCCGGTGCCGGCGACAGCACCACGCGGGCACCGGCGTACAGTGCACCGAACACGCCGGGCGAACTCATCGGGAAGTTGTGCGCTACCGGCAGCGCGGCCATGTAGACGGTGTCGCCGTCGACGCCGCAGATTTCGTTGCTGGCGCGGAACGAATAGATGTAGTCGTCGTGGCTGCGCGGAATCAGCTTGGACAGCCCGGTGCTGCCGCCGGAAATTTGCAGGAAGGCGACCGCAGACGGCTCGGGATCGCTGCCCGGCAGCCGTGCCGGGTCGGCCTGGAAGTCGTCGAAGGCGATGAACTCCGCCGCCTCGCCGACCACGAACACATGCCGCAGCGCGGCTACCTCGGCCTGCGCCGCGCGGGCCAGTTCGCGGTAGTCGAAACCGTCGTGGCGGGCAGCGATCAGATAGCCGGAGGCCTCGGCCTTGCGGGCGAAATGGGCGATCTCGGTCAGCCGGTGCGCCGGCAGGGCGTAGACCGGGATCAGCCCGGCGCGGAACAGGCCGCAGACCGCCGACATGAACTCCGGGATGTTGCCCAGTTGCACGATCACGCGGTCGCCCGGTTTCAGCCCGGCGGCGAGGAAGCCGGCGGCGGCGATCTCGGCGCGTCGCCACAGTTCGGCATAGGTCCAGCGCTGCGTCCCGCCGACCACGGCGATGCGCCCGGCAAACTCGGCGGCGCGCTGGCGCAGGAAGCCGGGAAAGGTCTCGCCGCGCCAGTAGCCGGCCTGGCGATAGCGGCGGGCGAAGTCTTCCGGCCAGGTCTGTTGCAGGGCGATCATCAGGAGGCTGCTCGCGGAGAGGGCGCGGCGTCGGCGCTGGCGACGGCGCTCGGGGTGACGGTCAGGAAGGCGGCGACGGCCAGCGCCGCCAGCACGCCGCCGACCAGCAGATAGGGCGCGGCCGGCGACAGCGCATACAGGCTGGTGCCGATCAGCGGTCCGACCACCATGCCCAGCCCCTGCGCCGAGGCGACCGAGCCGGCCGCGGCACCTTGTTCGTGCGGCTGCACGGCATTGGCGGCCTTGGCCTGGAAAGCCGGGAACAGGAAGCCCATGCCGAACGCGCCGAGCGCATAGGCGGCCAGCAGCGGTGCCTGCGCATGGCACAGGGCGACGCTGGCGAAGCCGACTGCGGCGATGCCGGCACCGACCCGGATCCAGGCCAGCGGGGTCACCTGTTTGAGCCGCATCACCAGCATCTGCGCAACGATCAGCGCACAGCCGACGGCGGTCAGCGCCAGCCCGGCGGCGCGGGCACCGCTTTCCATGTCCAGTCCGAGCCGATCAATGGCGAAGAAGCCGACCACGACCTGGGCGATGGACACCGACACCATCGCCGCGAAGGCGGCCAGCACCGGCAGCCGCAGGCGCGCATCCAGCGCCGTCACGGTGGCGCGTTGCGGGCGCTGGTCGGCCGCCTTGGGGGCGTCCGCCGGCAGCATGAAGACGATCACCAGTAGCGACAGCAGTGGCAGTGCGGCGGCGCTGTAAAGCGGCCACTCCAGCCCGTGCACCGCCAGCATGCCGGCGGCGGCCGGGCCGATCACCATGCCGATGGCATTGGCCGAGCCGAGCTTGGCCAAGGTACTGGTGCGCGTCTGCGGCGTGGTGTGGTCGGCGATGATGGCGGCGGCGGTGGGTGGGATGGCGGCGTAGAAGGCACCGATCAGGGCGCGCGCGCCGACCAGCGCCAGCACCGACAGCCAGACCGCCGGCGGCGCGTCGAGGGCGAGGTCGATGAACACCGACATGGCGATGTAGACCACGGCGTAGGCGGACAGGCCGATCATCATCACCCGACGCCGGCCGATGCGGTCGCTGAGCACGCCCCAGCGACGCGCCAGCAGCATCCACAGGAAGCCGGCGGCGGTCACCGACAGTCCGGCGTGCCACTCCAGCAGGCCGAGCAGGCGCACGATCGGGCCGATCACGGCGACGAAGGCCATCATCGCCATCGTTCCGGACAGGGCGGCGAAAACCAGCGGGAACAGGCGCAGACCGGCGGGGGAAGAAGGCGTCATGAAGCTCGATGTGGCGGAAGGGAGGGGGCTGCGCGGCGACGCCGGCGAGCGCTCGACGGCCGCGCTCCGGCGCAGCATGCGTCGGGAGATTGGCAGCCGGAGATAATAACACTTCTCGTTTGCATCTTTGTCGACCCGGCCCCGTTTCAGGTTGAGAATGATTGTCATTGACAATTACAATGCGTCCTCCGTGGCCGCCAGCCGGCCGTCTTTCGCCCGGTCCTTGCACGCCATGCGCAGCGCCTTTCCGACTTCTCCGCCGTCCGCCGTCGCCGGCCGCTCGCTGCGGCCCGGTCGGCGGGCGACACTGATGTTCCTGCTGGCGCTTCTGCCGGTGCTCCTGCCGGTGCTCTCGATCATGACGTCCGCGATGGCGCAGCAACGCAATCCGCTCCAGACCATTGGCGAGACGGTCGCCGAGCGCGACTCGGCGCACTACCGTTTCGAGCGTTTCAGGGTTTCCAGCGCCGATGGCACGCGGACCTGGCGCATCCACCTCGGCATCCCGCGCAGCGAACCCCCGGCGAACGGCTGGCCGGCGTTCTGGATGCTCGACGGCAATGCCGCCCTGATCGAATTCGACGACGCCCTCTTGGCCGACCTCGCCGCCCGCCCGCTGCCGCAGGTGCTGGTGTTCGTCGGCTACGACAACGCGCTGCGCATCGACTCCGCGCAGCGCAGCCGCGACTACACGCCGCAACTGACGCCGCAGGCACAGCGCGCCGAGGCGGCGCATCCGTTGACCGGCGGTGCCGACGCCTTCCTCGAACTGATCGAGCGCGACATCCGCATGCAGATTGCGCGACGGGTCCGCACCGATCCGGCGCGGCAGACGCTGTGGGGCCATTCGCTCGGCGGCCTGTTTGCCCTGCACGGCCTGTTCACCCGGCCCGGCGCGTTCCACACCTATGTCGCCGGCAGTCCGTCGATGTGGTGGCAGGACGGCTACATGGTCGCCCAGGCCGAGCGCTTCGCCAGCCACAACGCCGGCCGCCCGGCGCGCGTGCTGATCCATCTCGGCGCTGCCGAGCGCGCCGGTGATCGCGGCCGGCGGGATCTCGCCGATCCGCGCGTAGTGGCGCACCTGGCGCGTTTGCAGAGCGTGCCGCCGGATGCGGCGATGCGCTTGGCGCAGCGGCTGGCGAAACTGCCCGGCATCGAGGCCGGCTATCGCGAGTTCGGCGGCCTCGGTCACGGCCCGATGTTCCGCGCCTCGCTGATGGCCGCCCTGCACGCCGTGGCCGGGGTCGCCGACCGCAGCGCCACGCCGCGTCCCGCTGCGGCGGGCGACGCCTCGCCATGATTTTTTTCGCCGGTATCGGTCCGCCTCATCGCGCTCCCGAGCCGTCATTTTCCACCCGCATCACGAGGTTCACCATGCAAAGCAAGGCTTTCCGCTTCCCGCTGTCGCGCCTGCGCCTGGGCACGCTGGCGCTGGCACTGGCCGCCTTCGGCGCGCACGCCGAGGTGTCGGTATTCAGCCAGCCGGACAGCGATTTCAAGGGCATGATCCGGCCGATGACGCCCAATGTGCTGCCGGGCAGCGAGGTCGAGTTCCGTGGCATGGGCTTCAAGCCCGGCCAGAAGGTGACCCTGTATCGCGGCAGCACCGCGCTCAACGTCGAGCCCTACGTGGCCGACGCCGAAGGCCGGCTCAGCGGCAAGTTCAACGTGCCTGCCGATGCCGTCGCCGCCCGCCATCCGATCATCCTGCGCGCCAGCGAACCGGACGCCGCTTCGGTGATCACGCTGAAGGTGTCGAAGGAAGTGCCGCAGTCCGGCGCGGAGAAATTCGACATCGTCGGCAAGCCGATCAGCCGCGGCCTGTACCAGTCCGCCTACAGTGGCAAGGAGAATGCGCTGTACGTGACGGCTTCCGGCGGCCACCACGTGCCGGTGACCCATTCCGAACTGCTCAAGGTCGATGCCGACAGTCTGGAGGTGCAGGCGAGGGTGACGCCGGCCGCCGTGCCGGGTCGCGACGATGGCCACGTCTACGCCGTTTATGGCGTCGGCGTCGATGATGTCAACGGCCATGTCTGGGTCACCAACACGGTGGAGAACACCCTCGCGGTGTACCGCACCGGCGACCTGGCCCTGGTCAAGCAGTTCGCGCCCGGCGCGTTGCCGCACGGGCGCGACGTGATCGTCGACGGCAAACGCTCGCGCGTCTACGCCTCGCCGGTCGGCGAATCGAAGCTGGCGGTGTTCGACGCCAGGACGCTGGGGCCCTTGCCGGGCATCGAGATCGCCTCGCTGTCGCGGCGCGACAAGTTCAGCCCGTTCAGCCTGGCGCTGGACGAGGACAGCGGCCGCGTCTACACGGTCAGCTTCTCCACCGCCGAGGTCGCGGTGATCGACGGGGCCAGCGGCAAGGTGGAAAAGGTGCTGCCGCTGTCCAACGCCGCCAACGCCTCCGGCATCGCCTACGACAAGCACGCCAACCGCATCCTGGTCGCCGCCCAGGGCAGCGACAACCTGTTGATCATCGATGCCGACAGCGGCCAGACGCTGCACGATGTCTACGTCGGTGCCGGCGCGCTGAATGTCGTCTACGACCCGAAGGCCAAGCTCGCCTTCGTCAGCAACCGCGGTGCCGGCACGGTGACCGTGGTCGACAAGGACGGGAGCATCGTCGCCAATCTGGATGGCGGCAGCCTGCCCAACCATCTGCACGATGACGGTCGCGGCCATGTGTTCCTGGTCAACAAGGCGCGTGGCGCGGAAGACCCGCGCGGCGACCACCTGACCCGCTACACGCTGAAGGATCGCTGATTCGAGACGGCGCGTTCGAGACGGCGCGCGGACGCTTGCCGAAGGTGTATCGGTAAGCATTCCGCCAGCCGTTGGAATCCGCTCCGTAACGCCGGGCGTTGCCAGCGCCCGGTGTCGTCGTTCATGGCGCGGACGGCTGTCGCCGGCAGCCGGTTCCGCGTGGATTTTCCCGGAAAAGTTCGTCATGTCTGTCGCGTCTTCGTTCGCTCCTCTCCGCCTGTTGCCCTGGCTGCTCTGCCTGGCCGCCTGCGCCCCGGCCTCGCCGCCGCAAGCGCCGGACGCTGCGCCCGGCACCCCGGACCATTCCGCGCCGGCAGCGGCCGCCGAACTGCCGCAAGGCTGGCGACGGCTGGCCGGCACGCCGTTGCCGCCGATGCCGGCGACGCCGCCGACGCCGCCGCAACTGCCGGTCAGCGCGCCCTCGGATGATGGCGTCGTGCAGACCGTCACCGACATCCGCCGCACCATCGCCGGTGGCGATGACGTGATCGCGGTGATGGAGGCGCTGGGCCTGGCGCAGAACGTCTATGCCGCGCCGCTGCGCTCGGCCACCGCCGCCGGTCGCGCCGCGCCACGGCAGTTCCTGTTCAACCGCAACACCGGCATCGAGGGCGTACTGAGCCTGGACGCTACCCTGTTCGTCGGCAACAGCCTGCGCCGTCACGCCGACAGCGGCCTCGCCGCGCGCCTGCGCGACGCCGGGCTCGCCGCCGTGGTGATCGACGACCTGCAACCGGCACCGGCCAAGATCCGCAAGACCGCCGCCGTGTTCGGCCTGGCCGGGCAGGGCGAGCAACTGGCGTCGCAGGTGCAGGCGCAACTGGACGAGGCGGCACGGATCGCCGCCGGCCATGCGCTGAAGCCACGGGTGATCCACGTTTCCGCCAGCGGTGCCGGCGGCCAGCCGACGGTCGGCGGCATCGACAGCGCGGCGGCGGAACTGATCCGCCTCGCCGGCGGCATCAACATCGGCGACGAGGCACGCGTCGCCAATTATTCCCGGCTCAGCAACGAGGGCGTCCTCGCCGCCAATCCGGATGTCATCCTGGTCACCGAGAACGACCTCGAACTGTTCGGCGGCGAAGCCGGGTTGTGGAAGGCCTATCCGACCCTGGCACAGACTCCGGCCGGCCTCGCCAACCGGGTCTGGGTGATGCCGGACATCCAGTTGAAGTCGCTCAGCGTCGCCTCCGGTGCCGGCGCGCTGGCACTGGCCGGAGCGCTGGCCGAACTGGCCGGGGAACTGGCCGCGCAATGAGTGCCGCGCGGCGCTCTGGACTGGTGCGCCGGCCGGACGGCCGCCTGCTGTTCGCCATCGCCGCCGCGCTGCTGCTGGTCGCCATCGTGCTGTCCTTCGGCATCGGTCCGCTGAAGGTCGCGCCGGGCACCGTACTGCACGTGATCGGCCACCAACTGGGTCTGGCCGAGGCCGGCGAGTTGACCCAGCGCGACATCTCCGTGGTCTGGAACCTGCGCGTGCCGCGTGCCCTGCTCGGTGCCCTGGTCGGCGCTTCGTTGGCGATGGCCGGGGTCGCCCTGCAGGGCCTGTTCGGCAATCCGCTGGCCGATCCGGGCATCGTCGGCGTGACCCAGGGCGCGGCACTGGGCGCAGTGGCCGCAATCGTCGTCGGTGCCACCGCGCTGGGCGGCTGGACCATTCCGCTGGCCGCCTTCCTCGGCGGCGTGGTCACCACCGCGCTGATCTACCTGCTGGCCCGGCCCGGTCGTGGCCAGGGCACGGCGACGCTGCTGCTGGTCGGCATCGCGGTCGGTGCCGGCTGCTCGGCCGCCATCGGCTTTTTCACCTACATCGCCAGCGACAGCGAACTGCAATCGCTGGTGTTCTGGCAGATGGGCTCGCTGGCCTCGGCCGAGTGGGGCGACCTGCATGCCGCGCTGCCGGTGTTCGTGCTCGGCGCGCTGGCCCTGCTCGGCCTGGCGACGCCGCTGGACATGCTGGCGCTGGGCGAGCGCCAGGCGCAGCACATCGGCCTCGACGTGAAGCGCACCCGCATCCTGCTGGTGGCCTTCAGCGCGCTGCTGGTCGGCTCGGCGGTGGCCTTCGCCGGCTCGGTCGGCTTCGTCGGCCTGGTGGTGCCGCATTTCGTCCGCCTGCTGGCCGGGCCGGCGCATCGCTGGCTGCTGCCGCTGTCGGCAGTGACCGGCGCGCTGCTGATCGTCGTCGCCGACACCGCCGCGCGCAGTCTCGACCCGCCATCGGAAATCCCGCTGGGCCTGTTCTCCGCCGCGCTCGGCGCGCCGTTCTTCCTCTGGCTGGTGCTGCGCGAACGGCCCGGAGGCGGGCGATGAACGCCGGGTTGGAACTGGACGGCGTGGTCCGCCGGGTCGCCGGTCGCGCCATCATCGACCAGGTGTCGTTGCGCCTCGCGCCGGCCACGCTGACCGCCCTGGTCGGCCCCAATGGCGCCGGCAAGTCCACCCTTCTGGCGCTGGCCGCCGGCGACATCGCGCCCTCGCAGGGCACGGTGCGGCTGGATGGCCGGCCGATCTCGCAGTGGAAGGCGAAGGCGCTGGCGCGCCAGCGCGCAGTGATGCCGCAGGACCACGCCGTGCGCTTCGCCTTCAGCGTGCGCGAAGTGGTGGCGATGGGCCGTCTCGCCCATCCGCCCGACCTGCTGCGCGACGAGCAGATGGTCGAAACGTCGATGCGTGATGCCGACGTGCTGGCCCTGGCCGAGCGCGACATCCAGACCCTGTCCGGCGGCGAAGCCGCGCGCGCCGCCTTCGCCCGCGTACTGGTCCAGGACACCCCGCTGATCCTGCTCGACGAACCCACCGCCGCCCTCGACCTGCACCATCAGGAAAGCCTGCTGCGCCTGCTGCGCCGCCGCGCCGACGCCGGTGCCTGCGTGGTCGTCGTGCTGCACGACCTGAACCTCGCCGCCGCCCACGCCGACCGCATCGTCCTGCTCGAAAACGGGCGCATCGCCGCCGACGGCACGCCACGCGAGGTGCTGGTCGAGTCGATCATCGAGAAGGTCTACCGGCAGCCGGTGCGGGTGCTGGAACACCCGACCCGGCGGGTGCCGTTGGTGGTGGTGGTGGATCGGGATTGATGGCTTTGGGGCGCAATCGCGCTCTGGCCGTGGGTTGCCGCACTTGGGGTTGTCGCTTGGTTTCGTCCGGCGGTAGACGGGTGGCGTTCTTGTGCTGATGGGGGGGGATTGCGGCTTCTTTCGCCTGATTGTTGTGTTGTGTCGGGTTTCGTCCGCCTCGGCGGCCGCCGAGGCGGACGAAACCCATTCGACAACGCCATGTCAGGCGAGTGAAACCGAATCTCCCGACAAGACAGCGCCCAGACACGACGCCGCGCCCCGCCAACCGATCAGAACCCCCGACTCAACGCGCAGGCTTCGGACTCACCCACATGCGCACGCGGGCATGGAACACGACGACGCCTTTCGGGTCGACCACATCCACTTCCACCGGCAATTCATAAGGCTGGGCGGCGTCGACCGCGGCGATGGCCGGTTGGGCGCTGGCGCGCATGCGGCCGTGTGCTTTGGCCAGGTATTGCACGTCCATGCCCTTGGGAATCCAGCGCATCGATGCCGGCAGGCTGACGTCGCTGCACAGGCCGGCAGCGAGTTCGGCGGCGTTGCACAGGGCGATGGCGTGGACGCTGCCGAGGTGGTTGCGCACGCTGCGGCGGTCGTCGAACTCGACCACGCAGCGGCCGGCATCGAGTTCGACGATGCGCGGCCGGATGCTGCGGAAATAGGGCGCGCGAAAGCACACGGCGCGGCTGAACAGCCAGCCGCCGGCGGGCCAGCGTTGCAGCCGGCGGTACAGTGCGAGGAGTCCGCCGTCGGCCATCGTCGCGCCCCGCCTCAGGCGGCCTTGCTGCGTTCGTTCTGGCGGCGCTCCTGCACCGCCGAGCGCAGTTCGGAGGGGTCCATGTCGTCCACGCTGATGGCGTCGAGGACGATGGCCTGGAGCTCGTGCAACTGGGCGATCTCCTCGCCGGTCAACAGGCCCTTGAGCTGTGCCTCCTGCAACTGTGCGGCGGTATCGCGGGCGCTCAGCTCGCCGGACTTGACCAGTTTGAGGAACTTGCGCTCTACCGGTTCGATGGCGATGGCACGCGGCAGGGCAGCGTTGATGCGGCCGGCCGGGTTGTTGGCGCAGGGAGTGAGGAAGACACCTTCGCCCATGCGGTCGCGGGTTTCCGAGGGGTTCATCAGCAGCGAGGCGGCGCGGTGGCCGAGGCGGTCCGAGGGGGCCTGCGCGCGGCGGCCCCAGGGGAACACCAGCACCCACAGCAGGTAGCCGGCGGGGCGGATCGGGAAATTGCGCAGCGCACCGGACAACGCCAGTTCGATCTTGTGCACGCAGTCGTGGAAGGCCCAGGCCAGCAGCGGGCGCTCGGAGGCCGGGCAGTCGCGGTCCTCGAAACGCTTCAGCATGGCGGAGGCGATGTAGAGCTGGCTGAGCACGTCGGCGAGGCGGCCGGACAGGCTTTCCTTGAACTTCAGCTTGCCGCCGAGCAGCAGCATCGAGGTGTCGGCGACCAAGGCCAGGTTGGCCGAGTAGCGGTTGAGCTTGCGGTAGTAGCGGCGGGTGTTGGAATCCCCCGGCACCTTGCCGATGCGTGCCCCGGTCAGGCCCAGCACCAGGCTGCGCACGGCGTTGGAGACGGCGAAGCCGATGTGGCCGAACAGGGTGCGGTCGAACTCGCGCAGGCGGGTGTCCGGGTCGGGATGGGTGGCTGCCTGCATTTCCTTCAGCACCCAGGGATGGCAGCGGATCGCCCCCTGGCCGAAGATCATCAGCGAGCGCGTCATGATGTTGGCACCCTCGACGGTGATCGAGATCGGCGAGGCCTGCCAGCCACGGCCAAGATAGTTCTTCGGCCCGAGGATGACGCCCTTGCCGCCGTGGATGTCCATGGCGTCGCGCGCCACTTCGCGGGCCATCTCGGTGCAGTGGTACTTGGCGATGGCCGAGGGCACGGCCGGTTTTTCGCCGCGATCCACCGCGGCGGCGGTGGCTTCGGACAGCGCGCTGGTGGCATACGCATGGCCGGCGATGCGCGCCAGCGCCTCCTCGACACCCTCGAAGCGGCCGATCGACAGGCCGAATTGCTTGCGGATGCGGGCATAGGCACCGGTGACCACGGCGGCCAGCTTGGAGGCTCCGGACGAGGTCGACGGCAGGGTGATGGCGCGGCCCACCGACAGGCACTCCACCAGCATGCGCCAGCCGTGGCCGATGTAGTCCTCGCCGCCGATCAGTTGCGACAGCGGCAGGAACACCTCGTTGCCGCGCACCGGGCCGTTCTGGAAGGCGCAGTTGAGCGGGAAGTGGCGACGGCCGACTTCCAGCCGCGGGGTGTCGCGCGGCAGCAGCGCCAGGGTGATGCCGCGGTCGGCCTGATCGCCGAGCAGCTTGTCGGGATCGTGCAGGCGGAAGGCCAGGCCGATCAGGGTGGCGACCGGGGCCAGGGTGATGTAGCGCTTGTCGAAGGTCAGCCGCACGCCGAGCACCTTGGCACCGTTCCATTCACCCTCGCAGACAATGCCGTAATCGGGCAGCGAGGTGGCGTCGGAACCGGCAAACGGGCCGGTCAGGGCGAAGCAGGGAATCTCGCGGCCATCGGCCAGGCGCGGCAGGTAGTGGTTCTTCTGCTCCTCGGTGCCGTAGTGCAGCAGCAGTTCCGCCGGGCCCAGCGAGTTCGGCACGCCGACGGTGGAGGACAGGCTGCTGGAGATCGAGGCCAGCTTCTGGATCACCCGGTGGTGGCCGTAGGCGCTGAAGCCGAGGCCACCGTACTGCTTGGGGATTATCATGCCGAAGAATTTGTGCTTCTTCAGGTAGTCCCACATTTCCGGCGGCAGGTCGGCGCGGTGGTGGGTGATGTCCCAGTCGTTGGTCATCTTGCAGACTTCCTCGACCGGGCCGTCGAGGAAGGCGCGCTCGTCGGCGCTCAGCTCGGGCCGGGGCTGGTCGAGCAGTTGCTTCCACTTCGGCAGGCCGGAGAACAGTTCGCCCTCGAAGCCGACCGTGCCGGCCTCAAGCGCGGTGCGCTCGGTGTCGGAGAGCTGCGGCAGCATCCTGGTGTACATCTTCAGCAGCGGCCGGGTCAGCTTGTCGCGGCGGGTCGGCAGGTGCAGCAGGGGCACGGTGATCACGGCAAACAGCAGCGCGGCGACAACGGTCGCGACCACGTTGGCCTTGAGCGCCAGGCCGATGGCCAGGGCGACGACGCCGAGGATGGCCCAGGCTTTCAGTGACAGCCGCAGGTAGGCGGCTACCAGGCCGGCCAGCAGCAGGGCGAGGAAGGGGGTCAGCACGCTCATGGTGATGCTCCAGTGGACGCCGGGGAGGAGGTGACGGCGGAAAGGAAGTCGAGGATGGTGTCGGTGAACAGGTCGTTGCGGTCGCCGACCACCATGTGGGTGGCCTCGTCGATGCGCTGGTGGCGGGCATGCGGGACCAGGGCGAGGAACTCGTCGACGGTGCGCTCGGAAACGATGTCGCTGCGCCCGCCGCTGACCAGCAGGGTAGGCAGGCGCAGGCTGCGCGCGGCGTCGACCAGGTCCTTCTGGTAGCGCTCGCCGCCGTGGCCGATCTCGGCCAACAGGCGCGGGTCCCAGTGCCAGCGCAGGCGGCCATCCTCGCCGGCGGTCAGCAGGCCGCGCAGTTGCTCGGGCGTCTTGCGTTGGCGGTGCGGGAGGTAGGTGGCGATGGCGTCGGCCGCGTGGTCGAGGTCATCGAATCCGTCGGGATGGGTGCCCATGAAGCCAAGGATGCGCTCGACGCCGGCGCTTTCCCAGCGCGGCGTCACGTCGACCATCACCAGGGCGCGGAACAGGCCGGGCCGGCGGCTTTCCGAGAACAGGCCGAGCAGGCCGCCCATCGAGGCCCCGACCAGGATCGGCGGTCGCTCGAAGCTGTCGGCGACGGCGCACAGGTCGTCGGCGAACTGTTCCATCGAATACGCCAGGTCGGGCGGATTCCAGTCGCTTTCACCGTGTCCGCGGCTGTCCAGGGTGAGCGCCGCGAAGCCGGCCGCGGCGAGCGCCTGCGCGCTGCCGCCCCAGGCCTGGCGGGTCTGCCCGAAGCCGTGCGCGAACAGCACCGGCTGGCCGCCCTCGCCATGCTGCGAGCAGGCCAGCGTGACGCCGTCCGGCCGCCGCAGTCGACGCGGGGTCGCGGCGGGGAAGGGCGTCGGGGCGGGTCGGGCAGGATGGGCCATACGGTTGAGTATGGATCGGACGCATGATCGTGTCAATACGGCTGCGTATGGTAAGCTGTGGCCAACGCCAGCCCGGATATCCGCCTTGCAGCGTCCGTTCCCGATGTCGCCGCGTCGCGGCCGGGGCGCTGTTAAACTTCCAGCCATGTCGGACCTTGCCAAGATCGAACGCGCACCGCGTCTGTCCGCCACCGACTGGGCGCAGGCGGCGCTGGATTTGCTTGCCGAGGCCGGCGTCGCCGGTGTCGCGGTGGAGCCGCTGGCGCGACGCCTGGGCGTCACCAAGGGCAGCTTCTACTGGCATTTCCCCTCGCGCGATGCGCTGCTGACGGCGGCGCTGGAGCGCTGGGAACAGACCGAACTGGAAGAAGTCTTCGCCCGCCTCGAAGGCATCGAGGACCCGCGCCAGCGCCTGCACGAGCTGTTCCAGCGCGTGGCGGTGGAGGCCAAGGGCCACATCATCTATTCCGAACTGCTCAAGGCGCTCGACCATCCGGTCGTGCAGCCGGTGATGGAACGCGTCTCCAAGCGCCGCCTCGACTACTTGGCGCTGTCGTTCCGGCAGATCGGCATGGCGCGCGCGCAGGCGGCGCAGCGGGCGCGGCTGACCTATGCCGCCTATGTCGGTTTCCTGCAAATGTCGCTGCAACTCCGGCAGCCACGGCTCAGCCACGAGGAGTTCGACGATTACGTCGCCCATGTGGTCGCCACCCTGATCCCATGAATCCGCGTGGTTGGTCCGGGCCGCCAAAGGCCCTTACACTCCGGCGCGCCCGCGCCTGCGCGGCCCGCAATCGATTCGCCTTTTGACCTGACGGGGGTTTCAGCTCATGTCCAGCCAGCATTCCGCGCTCAACCAGTGGGTGGCCGAGGTCGCCGCCCTGACCCGGCCCGACGCCATCCATTGGTGCGATGGCTCGGATGCGGAGTACCGGATGCTGGTCGACCTCATGCTCGCCAGTGGTGACCTGATCGAGCTCAACCAGCAGACCCATCCGGGCTGCTACCTGCATCGCTCGGATCCCGGCGACGTTGCCCGCGTCGAGCACCTGACCTTCGTCTGCACCGCGCAGCGCGAGGACGCCGGCCCGAACAACCACTGGATGGCCCCGGCCGAGGCGCACGCCAGGATGGATGCCCTGTTCGACGGCTGCATGGCCGGTCGCACCTTGTATGTGGTGCCGTACTGCATGGGGCCGATCGACTCGCCGCTGGCGCGCTGCGGCGTGGAAATCACCGATTCGCCCTACGTGGTCGCCAACATGCGCATCATGACCCGCATGGGCGCGGCGGCGCTGGCGCGGATCGAGCGTGAGGGTGCCGAGGGCAAGCCGTTCGTGCGCGGCCTGCACTCCATCGGCGAACTGGACCCGCAGCGCCGCTTCATCATGCACTTCCCGGAAGACCTGGCGATCAAGTCGTTCGGCTCCGGCTACGGCGGCAACGCCCTGCTCGGCAAGAAATGCCACGCCCTGCGCATCGCCAGCCACCAGGCGCGCAGCGAGGGCTGGCTGGCCGAGCACATGCTGATCCTCGGCATCGAGAAGCCCGACGGCGAGACGCACTATATCGCCGCCGCCTTCCCCAGCGCCTGCGGCAAGACCAACCTCGCCATGCTGATCCCGCCGGAGGGCTATCGCGCCCGTGGCTGGAGGGTGTGGACGGTCGGCGACGACATCTGCTGGATGCGGCCGGGGCCGGATGGCCGGCTGTGGGCGATCAACCCGGAGGCCGGCTTCTTCGGCGTCGCGCCGGGCACCAGCACGCGAACCAATCCCAATGCGCTGTCCATGCTCGACCACGATGCGCTGTTCACCAATGTCGGCCTGACCGCCGACAACCAGCCGTGGTGGGACGGTCTGCCCGGCGTGCCGGTCACCGACTGGCAGGGCCGCGATTTCGATCCCGCCAACGGTCCCGCCGCGCATCCCAACTCGCGCTTCACCGTCAGCGCCAGCCAATGCCCCAGCTTCAGCCCGCGCGCCGAGGATGCGCAGGGCGTGCCGCTGTCGGCCATCGTCTTCGGCGGCCGCCGCGCCTCGCTGGTGCCGCTGGTGTTCGAGGCGCGCGACTGGACGCACGGCGTGCTGGTCGGCGCGGCGATGGCCTCGGAGACCACCGCCGCCGCCGCCGGCGCGGTCGGCGTGGTGCGCCGCGACCCGATGGCGATGAAGCCGTTCTGCGGCTACAACTTCGGCGACTACTTCGGCCACTGGCTGACCTTCGACCAGCCCGGCACCCGCCTGCCGAAGATTTTCCACGTCAACTGGTTCCGCAAGGGTGCCGACGGCAAGTTCCTGTGGCCGGGCTTCGGCGACAACCTGCGCGTGCTGGAATGGATGCTCGGTCGCGTCGAAGGCAGCGCCGGCGCGCGCGACACCGCCATCGGCCACCTGCCCGGGCCTGCCGATCTCGACCTCGAAGGGGCCGAGGTCAGCGCCGCCGCGCTCGATACCCTGCTCGACGTCGACCACGCCGGCTGGCAGGACGAAATGGCCGCCATCGGCCGCTTCCTCGACGAGTTCGGCAGCCGCGCTCCGGAGGCGTTGCGTCAGGAATGCCGGCGCATCGCCAGCGCGCTCGCCGCTGCCGAGCCGGCGCAGTCGCAGCCGCGTCGCGCCGTCGGCTGAGGCGGCCGAAACGTCCTGCTTCGCCGCGCCGGAGGTTCCGGCGCGGCCGTTCCCGATCCGATCCCGACCCCTGCGGCACCGCCCGCAGGTCCGTGTCCGACACCCCGCGAAGCGGTGAATGGCGGCGAAATCCTGCCTTCGGACGAACAATTTTTCTCGTCGCCATCACCGTCCGCAGCACAAAAACGACGGTTTTTGGCCTGTTGTCGGCAAACAAGTTGTTGATAAAAAAAGATTTTTGCGGAAATGTCGCGTATTGGAGACATTGTCATGCAATGTCAACAATCATGTGCGCACGGAGTTAAAAAAGTGCTACGATCCCCGCCGCTCGCCCTCCCTCGGGGCCCGGTGCATGCCGGGTGCTTCCGTGGTTGTCATGTGGAGGCGGCGGGGGAAAGCAACACAATTTCAGAGCCCTTCTTGAGCTGTCCTACCGACACTCGGAACCGTTGGAGATAACTGATGAAATGCAATCGCAACAAGCTTAGTGAGGCCGTGGTCTTTGGCCTGGCAGCCGGCGCCGTCGGTCTGCTGTCGCTGAACCCGGCTCCGGTGTTCGCACAGAGTGACAGCGAGGAGGCTTCCTCCCTCGACCGCATCGTGGTCACGGGTTCCCGCCTCAAGCGCGCCGACATCGAAGGTTCCTCGCCGGTCATCGTGATCGACCGCGAGGCCATCGAAGCTTCCGGTGACGTGTCCGTCGCCGACGTGCTGCGCGACACCACCTTCGCGTCGTTCGGCAACTTCAAGCCGCAGTCCGGCAGCTCGGCGCAGTCGCTGGCCACCATCGACCTGCGTGGTCTGGGTTCGGGCCGCACCCTGGTGCTGGTTGACGGCCGTCGCGCCCCGACCAACCCGATGTCCGCCTCCTCCGGCGCCGACGTCAACGCCATCCCGCTGGCCGCTGTCGAGCGCATCGAAATCCTGTCCGACGGCGCTTCCGCCGTGTACGGTTCCGACGCCATCGGCGGCGTCGTCAACATCATCCTGCGCAAGGACTTCACCGGTGCCGAGCTGAGCTACGGCTACGGCGACACCGCCATCGAAGGCGGCGACACCGAAAGCGCCCACGTGGTGTTCGGCGCAGCCAGTGACCGTGGTCGCCTGCTGGGTGGTGCCTCCAAGGCCAGCCGCGGCATGGTGTTCACCCGCGACCAGATCGGCGGCGATGCCCTGGGCATCTCGATCTACGGCAACAACTACTACGATTGGGACACCGGCCTGGCGCTGGCCGTGCCGGGCTTCACCTGCCCGCAGACCACCGACCGCAACCCGGACTTCCCGTTCTGGTTCCAGACCGTCAACGGCCGTTGCTCGTTCGACTTCAACGCCGTGGCCGCCAACGAAGCGTCGGTGGACAACACCGCGATCTTCCTGCGTGGTGACTACCAGATCAACGACAACTGGTCTGTCTACACCACTCTGAGCAACACCAAGGTCGAGACCTTCGGCCGTTACGCGCCGGTCCCGGGCCTGGTCTGGGCCAACGACGGCACGCCGAACGACCTGACCCCTGGCGATGGTCTGCCCACCTACTTCTACCACCGCTTCGCCGCGGCCGGTAACCGCGACAGCTACACCACCGCCAACAACTCCGACTACCTGCTCGGCTTCCAGGGCCAGTTGACGGATTCGATCAGCGTCGAGTTCGGTGCCCGTCGCACCAACTACGACTTCGACGAGCTGGGCTACGGTTACATCATCCAGAGCCTGGCCAACGCCGCCATCAACCGTGGCGACTACATGCTGACCGACCCGTACGGCGCGACCCAGGCCACGCTGAACAGCTTCACCGCCACCATCGGCCGCAACTCCTTCTTCCGCACGGAAGAGTACTTCGCCAACATCAACTTCGACCTGTTCGAAATGGGCGGCGGCATCTCCAACGCGGTGTTCGGCGTCGAGACCCGTGACGAGTCCTACCAGGACCTGTACGACTCGCTGTCGCAGGCCGGTGTGGTGCTGGGTTCCGCGGGCGGTGCGTCCGCCGGCACGCGTGACGTGAAGGCGGCCTACTTCGAGTGGCTGCTGCCGTTCACCAGCCAGTTCGACATCACCGTCGCCGGTCGTTTCGACGACTACAGCGACTACGGCAGCGACTTCTCGCCGAAGCTCGCCGCGCGCTGGCAGCCGCTGGACAACCTGACCCTGCGCGGTTCGTGGGGCCAGGGCTTCCGCGCCCCGGGTCTGGACATCCTGACCCAGGCCGATTCGTTCTCCGCCGAGCCGGTCACCAACGACCCGGCCACCTGTCTGGCCGCCGGTCTGGACGCCCAGTGCCGCAACGCTGCCGGTCAGCAGCAGTCGGTGCAGGTCGACACCTTCTTCATCGCCAACCCGGACCTGGGTTCGGAGCAGTCCGACCAGTACAGCATCGGCGTGGTGTGGGATCCGATCGACTGGCTGGATCTGTCCGTTGACTACTGGAACATCGAAGTCGACAACGCGATCTCCTCGGTCAGTCCGATGGACATCGTCAACATGGACCTCGACCCGGCCAACTTCGGCACCATCCCGCCGGGCCTGAGCATCACCCGTTCGGCCGCCAACGGCCGCGCGCTGGAGTTCATCGCCGGCTACGCCAACGCCGGCAAGACGCAGGCCACCGGTCTGGACTTCCGTGCCAACACGGACTTCGACCTCGGCGGCATGGGCCGCCTGCGCAACTTCCTGACCGTGTCCTACATCAGCAAGTACGAAGTGACCGACGTGTCGGCCGTGACGGTCGATTTCGCCGGCCGCGTGGGTACGCCGGACATGCGCTCCACGCTGTCCAACCAGTGGACCTACGGTGACTTCGGCGTGTTCTGGAACTTCAACTACATCGACAGCCAGGTCAACGGTGCCGGTACCAAGATCATCGGCAGCTACACCACCCACGATCTGCAGTTGAACTGGAACGCCCCGTGGAACGGCCGCATCACCATCGGTGCGACCAACTTGGGCGACAAGTACCCGGCGCTGTCTGCTTACGACGGCCGTCCGTGGAACTTCTACCTGTACGACGCCTACGGCCGCACCACGTACTTCCGTTACACGCAGACGTTCTAAGCTGTAACCGTCTGTTTCAAGCGCAACAAAGGAAGGGCCCCGTTCGGGGCCCTTCTCTTTATCCGTCGCAAGAAGATTTTGGCGTGAAGGATCCTGGTCGAGCCGGTGTCAGCGGCAGCTTTCCGGCCGCTGCGTCCAGACCACCGGCTCCCAGTACTCGTTGTTGCGGATGCTCTCGTTGTCCAGCTTGTCGGTCAAAAGCCGGGCACCGATCGAGTAACGGGTATCCGGCTGCACATCGACCATCAGCGCCTTGTACGCGCGCGCCAGCTCGCGCCGCTTCATCAGCCGGCGATGCTTGCGCTGCACCGGCGAGAAGCGGTGATCCTTGATGAACTCGCTGACCACCAGCACGTGCGAGCCGACGCCGAGCCGTTGCCGGTTGACCTCGTAAAGCGGCGTGCTGCGGCCGTCGATCATGGTGATCTCGGCGTCGAAGATGCCTTCGCTGACATCCGGCGTGGGATCGGTGGCGCTGACGTAGCCGCAGCCCTGCGCATCGCTTGCAGGCTGGGCCAGCGGCGTCGTCGCCATGGCGTCTAGGCTGCCCGACAGCGACAGCGGACGGCCGCCGCGAACGACCTCCAGACGCACCCGGCCGCCACCTTGTTCCAGCGCGTTGGCCAGCGTCGCCTCGACATTGGGCGCACCCAGCAGGGCGACGCCGTTGACGCGCTGCAGGCGGTCCTCGGCTTGCAGGCCGAGGCGCTCGGCGAAGCCGCCCGGCGTCACCGCCAGCACGACGTAGCCATCACGTGCCGGGGTGCGGGTATCGACCACGGCTTCGAGGGTCTGGAGGGCGGAGTGGGAGGTCGTCGCCTCCTCGGCATGGGCGGTCATCGCACCCAGACCGAGGGCGGCGACCAGTGACAGGGCAAGCAATGAGCGGCGCATGGCAGTTCTCCTTCAGGAAGGGTCGGGGGAGCGGTTGAGGGAAGCGGAAAGCTGGCCGCGCATCCGCCACAGCGGGGCCACTTCGTCGTCGGAGGCACCGCGCGCATAGGCGGTCTGCAGGGCGCGGTCGATGGCCTGCAGGGCCGGACCGGATGCCGGCGTTGCGACCAGCGTTGTCGATGAGCGACTGGCCTCGGGCGGGGCAGGCGCAAAGGTCGGCTGGTTGACTGGCCAGGCCAGCAGGGCGGCCAGCGCGAGGCTGCCCAGCGTGGCGGCAGCGACGCGCAGGCGGGTCTGCCGACGCTGCCGGGCACGCTCGATGGCCGGCCACAGATCGGGCGGCAGCGGCGGCTCGGGCAGCGATGCCAGCATGGTCCGCAACGGATCGTCATTCATGGTCGGTGCTCCGTGATTCCGCCTGGCGTCTGAGCAGCGCCAGGGCGCGGGAAACGATGGACTTGGACCAGCTCTCGCTGCGCCTGAAACGGGCGGCCAGTTCGCCGTGCGACCAGCCTTCGACCAAGTGCAGCCATACCAGGGTACGGGCGAGCGGGGGAAGCCGTCGCAACAGCTCGGCGACTTTGCTCGACTGCTCGATGTCGTCGATGCCGCGGTTCGCCGTCAGCACCAGCTCGCCGTCCTCCGGCAATGCCTGCTCGCGCCAGACGCGGCGCAGATGGTCGATTGCCAGGTTGCCGACGACGCGCTTGAGCCAGGGCCGCACCGGCAGCTCCGGGCGGATGCCGCCGATGAAGCGCAGCATGCGCAGGAAGGCTTCCTGCACCAGATCCTCGGCCAGCGTGGCGTCGCCGCTGAGCCGCCAGGCCAGCGCGTGAACGGCGCGGGCGTGGCGCTGGTACAGCGCGGCGAAGGCGGCGTGGTCGCCGCGTCGGGCGCGGCGTACCAGCAGGGCTTCGTCGACGGGCGGGTTTGAGGCGTCGGGCATGTCCAAGGGTACGCAGCACGCCGCCGGATCGTCGCAACGGATGGCCGACGCCGTTCAGCCTTGGCCGGGTGGCTCGTCCAGCACCTCCAGCAACGGGCCGAGCGCGGTGGCGTAATGTCGCCAGCGGCCGATGGAGCGGGTGTGTACCGGCTGACGCACCTGCCAGCGGCTGGGCGTCTGCACGCCGCGCTCGCTGGCGTGGAAGTCGAGGCAGGCCGGGTCCCAGGGCAGGTCGATGAAGCTCAGCAGCCGTCGTGCCTGGGTCTCCGGCTCGCTGGCCAACTCTTCGTAATGCAGTTCCAGCAGCGGATTGGGCAGGGTCGCCTGCCAGTGGCGCATCAGCCGGTTCTGCAGGTTGATGCAGTGGCCGATGGCGTCCAGACGGGTGGCGAAGCGCTCGCCCAGGGAGAAGTTTTCGCTGTAGATGGAGACGGCGACGTCGCGCGGGTCGCGTCGGCACCAGATGATGCGCGCGCGGGGAAACATCATCGCCACCAGGCCCAGCGCGTAGTAGTTCATCGGGGCCTTGTCGACCAGACGAAGCGCATCGGGTGGTGCATGGCGGGTGGCCGAACGCAGGTAACGGGCGATGGCACGCTGCAGCGTGGCGTCGTCGATGTCGTCGAACAGGATCGGCCAGTGCCCGCCGTCGTCCTGGCGCGAGGGCAGTTGATTGGCGATCAGGGCAATGTCCGGCAACTCGCCGCAGCCATGGGCGGCCGGATGGGCGGCGATGATCTGCTCGGTCAGCGTGGTGCCGCTGCGCGGCATGCCGACGATGAACACCGGCCGCTGGTCGGCGCTGCCGCCGCCTTGGGCGAAGGTTTCGCGGGTAAAGCGCGGCAGCATGCGCTCGACGCGGGCGTGCAGGGAGGCCGCATCGAACTCCCCGGTCATCCGCCGCCGCGCGGCGTTGGCCTCGTGCCAGTGTTGCATCGCGAGATCGTGTTCGCCGCGGGCGTCGAACACCTTGCCCAGCTCGTAGCCGATCAGGGCGCGGTCACGGTCGGTCGTGGCGGCCGCGTGCATCTGCCGCAGCGCCTCGTCGACCTGTGCCTGTGGTGCCTTGCCGCGCAGCAGGCCGAGCGCACCGGCCAGCGGAAAGGCCCAGCCGGGGCGCAGGGACAAGGCCTTGTCGTAAGCCTCCCGGGCGGCGCTGCGGTCGCCGGCGTCCTCGTGCATCTGCGCCAGCGCCATCCACAGGTCGGCGGATTCCGGCGTCCGCGCCAGGGCTTCGGTGCAGGTACGGACCGCCGCCGCCTGGTCACCGAGGCGGCTGTAGGTTTCCGCCAGCTTCATGCAGGCATCGGCGTCATCGGGGTTGTCGCGGACGCGGGCCTGCCACAGCGGCAGCGCGTCGTCAGGGAAGCCGGCGCGGAACTCCAGTTCGGCCAGCGCGTCGCGGCTGCGCGCGGCCGCGGGGGCGAGCGCGTGCGCGCGGCGCAGCGCCTGCAGCGCCTCGGCGTCGCGCTGCAGGCGATCCAGGGTGATGCCGAGGAAGTGGAAGGCGTCGGCGCGGGTCGGCATCAGGCGGGTGCTTTCGCGCAGCGGCGCGAGCGCCGCCTGGTACTGGCCGCCGTGGGCCAGCAGGCAGCCCCAGGCGAGCTGGATGACGCCGGAGTCCGGTGCCAGGGCGGCGGCCCGGCGCAGGTGTTCGAGGGCGATGTCGTGGCGGCCAAGCTGCCCCGCCTGTTGCGCCAGCGCATGATGCAGTGCGGCGGAATCGGGATAACGGTCGAGCAGGGCGCGCAGTTGGCGGCCGGCACCGGCGGCATCGCCGCGCTGCTGCAATGCCTGGGCCTGGCGCAGGCCACCGGCGAGGTCGTCGGAAAAAGTGCCCATCGCCGGCGCGCTCAACCGACCGGCAGTTCGGCGCGCTGCGCGCCTTCGAGCTGGAAGCGGGCGTTGAAGGCGACGGTGATGCGCGGGTCGTCGCCCTCGAACGGCATCACTTCGTGCAGCAGCCAGGACGGGAACAGCACCAGGTCGCCGGGGCTCAGGCGATAGCGGCGGTGCGCGTTGCCGTAGGGCGGCTTCAGTTGGGCGATGCCCATGTCGAGATAGGACGCGCTCAGCGCCAACGGGTTGAGCATCACCAGCTTGCCGCTTTCGCTGTTCGGGTCGTCGCTGCGGTGGCTGACGCAGTACACGCCGGACCAGGAATGCAGCGGATGGGTATGGGCACCGAAATAGCCGCCACGGCGAGCGATGTGGAACCAGGCTTCGGTCGCGACGTGCAGCCGCTTCAGGGTGTCGATGTCGTAGCCGTTCAGTTCACCGATGGCGCGATAGAGCATGCCCAGGCAGAACGTGCGCAGGCGCTGCACCGACTCCTGCGGCCACTCGAACAGGCGGAAATTGCTTTCGAACAGCGCCTCGTTGCGCTGTACCAGCGGCGTCGGATGGCGATAGCGGTCGTCCTCGGCGCGGGCGAGGAACAGTTCGCGCAATTCGGCGTTGAGCGCTTCGCAGTCCGGCATTTTCGCGAACACCAGCGGAACGGCAAAGGCGGGAACGACTTCGTACATCGGGCGATGGCTCGTTGGCGGTTGGGCTGACCCGTCAATCTAAACCAAACCGTCCAGCGCGTCGCGCAGCGGGCCGAGCTGGTCGGCGTAGCGCCGCCAGCCGTCGACGTTGCGTGCATGCACCGGCTCGCGCAATTGCACGCTGCTGGCGGTGGCGATGCCGCCCGGGCGGGCGTCGATGCGCACCACGTCGTCGTCCCAGCGCGCGCCGAGGAAGTCCAGCACCCGCCGCGCGCCGGCCGCCGGGTCGCGGACCAGGTCGGCGTAGCGCAGTTCGAGCAGGCGATCCGGCAGGCACTGTCGCCAATGCGCCATCAGCGCGTGGTAGCGGCGGTAATGGCAGGCCATGTCTTCCTGGTCGTAGCTGTGCGGATAGGCGTCGGCGAACAGTTCCTTGAGATTGGAGAAGCACACGTCCATCGGTGCCCGCGTCATGTGCAGGAAGCGCGCCTGCGGCAGTGCTCGGGCGATCAGGCCGAGCAGCAGGAAGTTGGTCGGCAGTTTGTCGGTGTAGAAGCGCCGACCCTGTGCCCGCCACTGCGTGCGGGCGAGGTAGCGCTCGCCGACCGCGCGCAGATCCAGCGCGCCGGCGCGTTCGATCAGATCGGCGTCGGGCTGCGGCGGGCCGACGCTGTCGCAGGCGTAACGCAGCTGGAAGCCGAAATCGCGCAGCTCGCCGGCGTCGCGGATGTCCGGCGAGCCGGACAGCAGGCGTTCCAGCAAGGTGGTGCCGGAGCGCGGCTGGCCGATGATGAAGACCGGCAGCGGACCGTCGGTGAGACAGCCCTGCGCGGTGCCGCGCGCGCCGTCGAAGGCATGCAGGCGCTCGAACAGCGCCGCCTCCGCCGCGCGGTCGTGGCGCAGTTGCGCGCGCCGGCGGCGCATGCCGGCGTCCAGTGCCTGCCAGGCCGCCGTGCGGTCGTCGAGGTCGTCCAGTTGCTTGAACAGGGCGTACAGCAGCGGCGGCGAATCCGGGTGCGACTCGCCCATCGCCGCCAGCGTCTGGCGCAGTCGCTGGACGTGGTTGTGCCCGGCGCTGGCACGACGCAGCCCGCTCAGTGCGCGATGGCAGGCTGCGTGCAGCGGTGCCCGCGCCAGGCAGGCCTCGAAGTCGCGCTCGGCGGCGTCGAGTTCGCCGCAATACAGCCGCGCGAGTCCGACCAGGTAATGCGCGCCGGCGTCGTCCAGCCCCAGCCGGCGGGCGCGCAACAGGAGGGGCAGGGCCTCTTCGGGCAGCGACTGGTCGATCAGCAGCTTGCCGATGCCGGCGAGGATCTGCGGATCGTCGGCGTCGGCCAGTGCTGGCGACCGGGTGATGGCCAGCGTCGCCTGGATCTCGCCCAGTTGGCAGAGCAGCCCGCACAGCGCCTCCAGCACCGCCGGCTCGGACTCCGCCGCCTGCGTCGCCGCCAGGGCATGGCCGGTGGCTGCCTGCAGGGAGCCTTCGCGCAGGGCGATCTGGGCCAGCCGCAGGCGTGCCGGTGCCACCCATTGCGGCAGCGCCAGCAACTGCTCGAAACCGGCCCGGGCCTGCGCAAGGCGTCCGGCCTGCAGGAGCCGCTGCGCCTGATGCCAATGCTGTGCTGCCATAATCGACCAGAGAACCTATCGGAAGTCGAGTATGCCGCAGACGATGCCGCCTGCTCCCGCGGCGACCGGGGACGAGCGCCTGTCCCGCGCCCGGGCGTGGAGCGATTACTGGGCCAGCGGCGCGCTGCATTCCTGCGTCGGCAGCTTCTCCGGCAATTATGCCGGGGCCATCGCCGCCTTCTGGCAGGCCGTGTTCGACCGCCTGCCGCAGTCGGCGCAGGTGCTCGACCTGTGCTGCGGCAATGCGCCGCTGAGCAAGCTGCTGCTGGATTCGCATGCCAAACAGGTGGCCGGCATCGTGGCGGCGGATCTGGCCGAGATCAGCCCGCCGTGGCTGGCCGGGATCGCGCCGGAACTCGCCGCGCGCGTGCGCGTGCACGCCGGCGTCGACGCGGCCGCATTGCCGCTGCCGGATGCCGCGTTCGATCTGTGCATGAGCCAGTACGGCATCGAATACGCCGGCGAAGACGCGTTCCGCGAGGCGGCGCGAGTGCTCAGGCCGGGCGCGCGACTGGCGGCGGTGATCCATCATGTCGACAGCCTGCCGGTGCGCATCGCCCGCGCCGAACTGACGCACCTCGACGCCCTGCTCGACGCCGATGGCCTGCTCGCCCGTGCCGCGGCGATGATCGAGCCGATGGAACGCGCCGCCAGCGAGGCCGGTCGCCGGCAACTGGCCCATGACGCCGCCGCCAACGCCGCACGCAGCGCCTTCAACCTTGCGCTGGGCGATGTCCAGGCGCGGATCGAGCGCGGTCCGTTTGCCGATGTGCTGATCGAACAGCGCGAGGCGCTGATGGCCTTGCTCGCCACCGTGCCGCGGATCGGCGTCGAGGCCGGACAGCGGGCCTGGGAGGTGCAGCGCGAGGCACTGCGGGCCGCCAGGCTGCGTCAGCGGGAGTTGCTGGAGTTCGCCTGCGATGCGCCGCGCCTGCAGGCGCTGGCGGCGCTGCTCGGCGATGCTGCGCCGAGCGTGGACGCGGTGCGTTTCGACAACGGGGAACTGGCCGGCTGGGGATTGCTCGCCACGCGCGTCGGCTGACCGACTGCGCCGCTACAGATCCTGGTGATAGCGGATGTAGGGCATGCGGGTGTCGGCGTCGGCGTGGCCGCGCGGCAGCGTCGGCAGCGGCCATTGGCTGGCGTCGGGCTGACCGAGCAGGTTGCGCGCGCCAACCGTCAGCCGGGCACGCCACGGCGTCCGCCAGGACACGCCGAGATCGACATCGACCCAGGACACCTGGGCCTCGCTGGGCACTTCGATCAGCCGGCCGGTGAGCACGCCGGAGAAGGAACCGTAACCGCCGCGCAGGCTCAGTGCGGTGCTGTCCCAGCGGACCGGCACGCCGAACAGCGGCGCGGCGAGGCCACGGCTGACATCGCCATCGATGCCCAGCCAGCCGCGCTGGCCGATCCGGCCCTGACCACTGAGGCCGACCTGGCGGACCTGGATGTCGAGCAGGGACAGCGAGGACGGCAGGCCACCGGGCTCGAGCGCCATCACCGGCGCGTCGGCCAGGCCGACGAAGCCGTGCGCGGCGGGACGCGGCGAAGCGTCCAGCCAGGCGAGGCCGAAACGGATGTCGAAATCGCCATCGGCGGACTGCCAGACGCCGTCGAGGCCGACGTGGCGGCTGGGTTGCGCCGACGGCATCAGCGGATCGGAGGCCGAGACTTCGGCCAGGAGGCAGTGTTCGCCCAGCGTGTCCAAGGCCGCCGCAAGGCCGATGTTGCCGCGGCAGAGCAGGGCGAGGCCGTTCTGCGCGTCGAACGACAGATCGGCACCGATGCGGGCACCGTTGTCCAGTTGCAGGCGCGGGCCGGAGGCCGGCTGCGCCGCCGACAGCGGCGAGGAGAAGACGCGATCCAGCGGATTGTCGCTGTGCGCGGGAACGGAGGTGTCGTCGAGCAGCAGCAGGGCTTCGACGCGGCCGCTTTCCTGGCTGAGCACCGGCAGCACGCGCGCGCTGCCGCTGGCCATTGCCTGCATGCAGGGCAGCAGCGCGAGGAGGGCGATCAGCGAGGCGCGACGCAGCGAAAGCACGGCGATGACTCCGGTCGGTAGGCCGGCCTTGGACGGCGCGACGGCCGGCCAAGTTCCCGGGCGAAATTGGGGATCCAGAATACTGGTTTTACAATCGTTTAACAAACAATTCGCAGTTGTGGCTGCAAGGCTTCGCGGTGGCGTCCGGATGCGCCTCGTGGGGTTCTCCCGGCGGGCGTCGGCTCGGCGCGGTTCGGCCCGGCCGGGCGCTGCTAAACTGCCGCCGACGACGATGCCTTGCGAAAGGGGCGGGCTGGCCATCCGGGTTCGCATCGTTCGCCGAGCGCTCTTTCGAGGTCCGCAGCGTTGACGGAAATTTCCCAAGACAGTCTCACGCACGAGGGCGCGGACGCGCCGGTGTCGCGCGGGCAACTGGTGCTGTCCGGCAGCACGGGCCAGGAGCTGATGCGCGCCCTGCACGCCTGGTGCGCCGCCCAGGCGCGCTGCGAAGCGGTGATGCTGTGGCTGCTCGACGAGGACGGGCCGACCCTGTTCGCCGCCGCCGGCGAGCGCGATCCGAACCCGGACGACGCCGCAGCCGTCGCCCGCCATCTGGCTGACGAATCCGCCGCTCACGACGCCGGCCGCTGGGCGCAGACGCTGGGCGAGGAGGGCGCGGCGATCCTGCTGCTGGCCTTCGCCCAACCACCCGCCGCCGAACTGCGCCAGCGTCTGCCGGCGGTCGCCGCCCTGCTGGCGCAGCGCCTGCCGGCGGCACTGGAGCTGGATCGCCTGCATCGCGCCGTGGAGCAACTGGCAGCGGCGGAAAAGCTGCAACGCGCGCTGTACGCCATCGCCGAACTGGCCAGCTCGGCGATGGACATGAACGCCGTGCTGGAGGGTCTGCACCGCATCGTCGGTGGCCTGATGTACGCGGAGAACTTCTTCATCGCCCTGCTCGACCGCGAACAGAGCAACCTCCACTTCGCCTATTTCCGCGACTCGGTCGACGACTCCCCGCCGCACCCGCGCACCGGCTATCCGCTGGAACAGTTCAGCGGCTCGCTGACCGCCCACGTGATCCTCACCGGACAGGATCTGATGGGCCCGTCGGAAAAGCTCGAGGCGCAGATCGGCAGCCCGATCCGTGGTTTCGGCCCGCCCAGTGTCGACTGGCTTGGCGTGCCGCTCAGCGTCGACGGCCAATCGCTTGGCGCCGTGGTGGTGCAGAGTTACCTGCCGACGCAGCGCTACAGCGAGGCCGACCGCGCGCTGCTGACCTTCGTCGCCCAGCACATCGCCACCACCCTGCTGCGCAAGCGCGCCTACGACGAACTGGAAGTACGCGTCGCCGAGCGCACCGACGAGCTGCGCGAGGCCAACCGCCTGCTGCGCATCGAGGTGGAAGAGCGCGAGCGCGGCGAGGCCCTGCAGGCGGCGCTGTTCCGCATCGCCGAACTGGGCTCGACCAGCGAATCGCTGGACGCCTTCTACGCCGCCGTGCACGCCATCGTCGGCCGCCTGCTGCATGCGGAGAACTTCTACATCGCCCTGCTCAGCGCCGATGGCAGCGAGATCGAATTCCCCTACTCGGTCGACGAGAAGAACCCCGACCGGCCGCCGCGCAAGCTCGGTGTCGGCATGACCGAGTACGTGCTGCGCACCGGCCGGCCGGTGCTGGCCGATGACGAGGTGCATCGCCAGTTGGCGGAATCCGGTGACGTCATCGCCCACGGCGTGGCGGCGCGCACCTGGCTCGGCGTGCCGCTGATCTGCGGCGCGGGAACGGTCGGCGTGCTCGCCGTGCAGTCCTACGACGACCTGCACCGCTACACCCGCCGCGATCAGGAGCTGCTGACCTTCGTCTCCTACCACATCGCCAACGCGCTGGAGCGCAAGCGCGCCGCCGACCGCCTGCGCAGCGTCAATGCGGAACTGGAGCGCCGCGTCGCCGAGCGCACCGAGGCGCTGTTCGCCGCCAACCGCGACCTGCGCCTGGAGATCGCCGAGCGCCAGCGTTTCGAGCGCCAGTTGCAGTTCGCCGCCAGCCACGATGCGCTGACCGGCCTGCCCAACCGGGCCAGCTTCCAGCAGCGTCTGGCCGAGGCGATGAACAACTATCGGCACGACAGCCAGCGCCGTTTCGCCGTGCTGTTCCTCGACCTCGACCGCTTCAAGGTGATCAACGACTCGGTCGGCCACCTGGTCGGCGATGACCTGCTCAAGGAAGCCGGCAATCGCATCGCCGCCGTGGTCGGCGAGGATGGCCTGGTGGCGCGGCTGGGCGGCGACGAGTTCGCCGTGCTGCTCGATCCCTTGCAGGAAGACGGCCAGGCGCTGGCCTTGGCCGACCGCATCATCGCCTCGCTGGACGCACCGATCCGCGTTGCCGGCAAGGAGCTGTTCACCTCGACCAGCATCGGCATCACCGTGGCGCGCTCGCACTACGGCAACCCGGACGAACTGCTGCGCGATGCCGATGTGGCGCTGTACCGCGCCAAGGCGCGCGGCCGGCGCTGCCACGAGATGTTCGACGAAGATCTGCGCCGCGAGGCGCTGCACCGGCTGGAAGTGGAGGGCAACCTGCGCCGGGCGCTGGCGCGCGACGAGTTCGAGCCGGTTTTCCAGCCGATCCTCGCCCTCGATGGCAGCCAGGTGGTCGGCTACGAGGCGCTGATGCGCTGGCGTCATCCGCAGCAGGGCTTGCTGGAGCCGGGTGTCTTCCTGCCGGTGGCCGAGGAGAGCGGCCTGGCCGAGGCGATCGACTGGCAGGTCTACGAACTGGTGCTGGCGCAGGACTGGAGTGCGCTCGGCGGACAGGCCTACGTCAGCATCAATGCCGGTGCCCGGCATTTCCGCAGCGCCAGCTTCGTGCCCGACCTGCTGCGCCTGCTGACGCGCTTCGAGTTTCCGCCCTCGCGCCTGTGCGTGGAGGTGACCGAGCGCACCCTGCTCGACGATCCCGCCCACTCGCGCGTCCTGATGCAGACCCTGCGCGGCCACGGCGTGCGGCTGGCGCTGGACGATTTCGGCACCGGCTATTCCTCGCTGAGCTACCTGCACCAGTTTCCGCTCGACGTGCTCAAGGTCGACCGTTCCTTCATCACCGCCCTGGGCGCGGAAAACGGTGGCAGTGCGCACGCGGTATTGCGCGCGGTGTGTTCGCTGGGCCGCGCGCTCGGCCTGCACGTGGTGGCCGAGGGCATCGAGACGCGCCGGCAGATGGAAACCCTGCGCCTGCTCGGCTGCGATTACGGCCAGGGCTACCTGTTTTCGCCGCCACGGCCGTTTGCCGAGCTGGCGCAGGAAACGGCGCGCGCCTGCGGCTGACGAACGCCTCGGCGCGAAACTGCAACTCTGGGGTATCGAAAGTCAGCGCGAACGGACGGGGGATTCAGCGCTGAAGCAAACCTTCTTTCCTGGCCGCCTGCATGCGGACTTCAGTGCAGGGAAGTGGCCGACTCGGACCCGCCGCCGGCGAACAACTGGCCGATGTCGACTGCATCGAAGCGGTAGCGCTGGCCGCAGAACTCGCAGTCGACCTCGACCACGTCGTCCGGCGGCTGGATCGCCGCCAGTGCCTCGTCGCGACCCAGGCTCAGCAGCACCGCGCCGACCCGCTCACGCGAGCAGCGACACTGGAACGACAGCGGCTGCTCGGCGAGGATGCGCACGCCGTCCTCGTGGAACAGTCGATAGAGCAGGGTGTGGGCGTCGGTGGCCAGCAGTTCCTCGGCGGTCAAAGTCTCGAACAGCGCCTGCGCGCGCGGCCAGCCGTCGCCGTCCTGCGCCGCGCCCGGCAGTGGCTGCAACAGCAGGCCGACGGCGCTGCCGGCGTTGCAGGCCAGCAGCAGGCGGGTCGGCAATTGCTCGGAGACGGCGAAATAGGTCTCGAACGCCTGCGCCAGGTTGTCGGCGTCCAGCCCGACCAGTCCTTGGTGGCGATGCGGTTCGTCGTGGCCGGGAGACGGTATTTCCATGGTGATGGCGAGCAGGGCGTTGTCGCCGAAGTCACGCGGAGTGAGCTGCGCCGGCAGCGGTTCCTGCCACAACGCGATGCCGCGCAGCGCGCCACCGCTGGCGTACTCGGCGAACAGGGTGCGCAGCGCGCCGGCACCGCGCAACTGGATGCCGAGCCGGCCATCGATCTTGACGTGTCCGCCGAACAGCGCGGCGGCGGCCATCGTCTGGCCCAGGAGGTCGCGCACCGGCGTCGGGTAATCGACCCGCTCGCAGGTGGCGGCCCAGGTCGCGTCGAGGCGCACCAGCACGCCGCGGATGCCGCTGGCATCGAGCAGGAAGCGGGTCAGGCGGTCGTGGTGTGGCGGAACGTCGGTCATCGTCGCGGCGGTCTGGGGCGGGCCTGCATTATCGGCGGCGATGGGCGGCCTGTCCCGCCTCGGCTACCATGAACGGCCAATGGATCGGAAAACCGCGATGGGCGAAACGCTGGCCGTGGTGGCACCGGCCTACAACGAGGCCGAGGGACTGGCGGCCTTCCACGCCCGCCTTGCCGCCGTGCTCGACGGGCTGGATCTGGCCTGTCGCGTCATCTATGTCGACGATGGCAGCCGTGACGCCACCTGGCAGGTGATGCGCGATCTTGCCGCGGCCGACCCGCGCGTCGTCGCACTGCGCCTGAGCCGCAATTTCGGCAAGGAACTGGCGCTGACCGCCGGCCTCGACGCCGCCGATGCCGACGCAGTGATGGTGATCGACGCCGATCTGCAGGACCCGCCCGAACTGATCCCCGAGTTCGTCGCCCGCTGGCGCGACGGCTTCGACGTGGTCTACGGCACCCGTCTCGCCCGCGAGGGCGAAACCTGGCTCAAGCGTGCCACCGCCGCGATGTTCTATCGCCTGATGGGACGCCTGTCGGCGACGCCGATCCCGCGCGACACCGGCGATTTCCGCCTGATGTCGCGGCGCGCGGTCAGCGCCCTGCGCGGCCTGCGCGAGCGCCACCGCTTCATGAAGGGCCTGTTCGCCTGGGTCGGCTTCCGCCAGACCGCGCTGCCCTACCGGCGCGCGCCGCGCCAGGTCGGACACAGCAAGTTCAACTACTGGCGGCTGTGGAACTTCGCCCTCGAAGGCATCACTTCGTTCTCCACCGTGCCGCTGCGGCTGGCGACCTATGTCGGCCTCATCACCGCCACGCTGGCGTTCTCCTATGGCGTCTGGATCATGGCCAAGACCCTGCTCTGGGGCGACCCGGTGGCCGGCTATCCCTCGCTGATGTCGGTGATGCTGTTCCTCGGCGGCATGCAACTGGTCGCGCTGGGCATCATCGGCGAGTACCTGGGGCGGCTCTACGACGAGGTCAAGCAGCGCCCGCTGTACCTGATCGAGGACCGTGCCGGCGGTGGCCTGGAGTGGGCGGCGGGTCTATCATCGGCGGCGGGACGATCACCGGGAGTGGGCGATGCGCACGGTCAGCCAGTTGCTGGACGCCAAGGGTAGGCACGTTCTTTCCATCGCGCCGGAGCGCCCGGTGCTGGACGCCATCCGGCTGATGGCCGAGCACGGCGTCGGGGCGCTGCTGGTGATGCAGGGCGAGCGCCTGATCGGCATCGTTTCCGAGCGCGACTACGCCCGCAAGGTCATCCTGCTGGGCCGTTCCTCGGCGCAGACCCTGGTGTCCGAGATCATGGCCAGCGAGGTCATCACCGTCGGCCAGCAGCGCAGCGTGCACGGCTGCATGCGGACGATGACCGAGTCGCGCATCCGCCATCTGCCGGTGGTCGAGGACGGTGCCGTGGTCGGCATCCTGTCGATCGGTGATCTGGTCAAGGCGGTGATCGAGGACCAGCAGCAGGAAATCGCCCAGTTGCAGCAGTACATCGCCGGTTGACGGGGGCGGCGCGGCACAATCCGGGTTCGACATGAACGACTCTCCGCTGGAAGCGCTGCTCAGGCGCTTCACCGGCCGCGTTCGGGCGCAGATCGCCGCGCAGCGGCTGGACCGCTACGGCATCGACGCCGACGATGCTGAACAGGAAGTCCGCATCCGCCTGTGGAAAGCGCTGCAACGTGACCCGAATGCGCTGCTTCCCGCGTCTTATGTACAGAAGGTGGTCGCCAGCGTGCTGGTCGATGCCGTCCGCCACGCCAGCCTGCGGATGACCGAAGCGCTGCCCGAGGCGGACGAAACCGGTTCCGCTCCGGAACTTGCTTCGCCGCAGGCCGGCCCGGAACACTGGACGGCGGACGCCGGGCGGCTGGATCGCCTGGCCAGCGCCATCGCTGCCATCCCGGTGCGCCGGCGACGACCTTTGCAGCTTTACCTGGAAGGCTTCACCGTTCCCGAGGTGGCCGAGTTGTGCGAACTGACCTTCGATGCGGCGCGCAAACTGGTCTACCGGGGGCTGGCGGAAACCAAGCAACGCCTGCGCGACGCCGGCGAGGATGGCTTCGATGACTGAGATGCGCCACGACAACCCCGATCATGACCCGCAGGCCCCGGCCCTGGCCCGCGCCTATCGGCAATGGCTGGCCCGCCAAGCGTACGTCGATTCGGACCGCGACGCCGATCTGCTCGCCGAACTGGCGGCCGGTCGCAGCCTCGGCGAATCGCGCGACGATCAACTCGGGCGGATCGCCGAATCGCCCCGCAACGCCGATCTGCTGCGCAGCCTGATCGCCCTGCGCGAGGATGCCGACGAACTCGCCGCCGGCGTGGCGGGCCTGCGCCAACCCGCGCATCGTCGGCCGGCACCTGCACGCCTGCGCTGGCTGGCGCTGGCGGCCAGCGTCGGTCTGGCGGCGCTGCTGGCGTTGGCGCTGCGCTCGCCGGTCGGCCCGGAAATCGAAACCGGCATGGTGCAGCAGGCCGATGCGGCCTCCGCCGCGCCGGTCGAAGACGCCGTCCAGGTCGCCGCCACCATCATGTCCGAATCGTTTGAGCACGGCGGCGCAGCCGGCCGCAGCAGCATCTTTCTCGGCGATTTCGATTCCTGACTCGCAGCGCGGCGGCCACGCGGACCGCCTCGTGCTCAGCTCGCCGCGTGTTCGCGCGTTGCCGCGAAACGCACCTCCGGCGCGCGTTCCTGCGCCAGTTGCAGGTTGACCCGCGAGGGCGCGAGATAGACCAGCGCGTCGGCGGCATCCAGTGCCAGGTTCATCGCGTTCTTCTCGCGGAAGGCTTCCAGCGTGCGCTCGTCGGCGCAGTGAATCCAGCGCGCGGTGCTGATCTGCACCGGCTCGAAACTGGCATCGACGCCGTACTCGTCCTTCAGCCGATAGGCCACCACGTCGAACTGCAAGGTGCCGACCGCGCCGAGGATCAGGTCGTTGGACATCAGCGGGCGGAAGAACTGCGTCGCCCCCTCCTCCGACAACTGCGCCAGGCCCTTCTGCAACTGCTTGAGCTTGAGCGGGTCGCGCAGGCGCGCGCGACGGAACAGTTCCGGGGCGAAATAGGGGATGCCGGTGAAACCCAGCGCCTCGCCCTCGGTGAAGGTGTCGCCGATGGAGATGGTGCCGTGGTTGTGGATGCCGATCACATCGCCCGGCCAGGCTTCAGTGGCCAGCTCGCGGTCCGACGCCATGAAGGTCAGTGCGTTGGCCAGTTTCAGTTCCTTGCCGCTGCGCACGTGAAAGGCCTTCATGCCGGCCTCGAAGCGGCCCGAACACAGGCGCATGAAGGCAACCCGGTCGCGGTGCTGCGGGTCCATGTTGGCCTGGATCTTGAATACGAAGCCGGTCAGCTTTTCCTCCTCCGGCACCACCTCGCGCGTGGCGGTGGCGCGCGGGCGCGGCGAGGGCGCGTGCTCGACGAAGAAATCCAGCAGCGGCTGCACGCCGAAATTGTTGACGCCGGAGCCGAAGAACACCGGCGTCTGCCGGCCGGCCAGATAGGCGTCCTTGTCGAACGGATGGCTGGCACCCTGCACCAGTTCCAGTTGCTCGCGCAGCTCGGCCATTCCGGCCGGACCGACCGCGGCGGCCACCGCCGGATCGTCGATGGAGGCGAAGATGGTCGAGTCCTGGCGGGTGAAATTGCGCCCCGGCTCGTACAGGTGTACCTCGCCGGTCAACAGATGCACCACGCCTTTCAGCCGCTGCCCCATGCCGATCGGCCAGGTCACCGGCGCGCACTGGATGCCGAGCACGGTTTCCACCTCGTCGAGCAGATCGATGGGATCCTTGCCCTCGCGGTCCAGCTTGTTGATGAAGGTCATGATCGGCGTATCGCGCAGCCGGCACACCTCCATCAGCTTGATCGTGCGCTCCTCGACGCCCTTGGCGACGTCGATCACCATCAGCGCCGAGTCCACCGCCGTCAGCACGCGATAGGTGTCCTCGCCGAAATCGGCGTGGCCGGGGGTGTCGAGCAGGTTGACGATGCGCCCTTCGTAAGGGAATTGCATCACCGAACTGGTGACGGAAATGCCGCGCTCCTTCTCCAGCGCCATCCAGTCGGAAGTGGCGTGGCGCGCGGTCTTGCGCGACTTCACCGAGCCTGCCATCTGGATCGCCCCGCCGAACAGCAGCAGCTTTTCCGTCAGCGTGGTCTTGCCCGCGTCGGGATGGGAAATGATGGCGAAGGTGCGGCGACGGCGCGCCTGCATGGAGACATCGGACATGGGCGACACCCGGCGCGGTGCCGGGTCCGTGGAAAGGGCGGCGATTATAGCGGCGACAAGGCCACGCCGACCCTCAACGCCCGTCGCCGGCGTGCGACTTTTCCATCTCGCGAGCCAGCGCAACGGCATCGCGCAGTCACCCGCTTGCCGGTGTAAAGGTGCACCGCCATGCCGCCGGCCAGATAGGCAGTCAACGGCTGACGCAGGGCAAGGCGTTTTTCCAGTCCGCCGAACAACTCGCGCAGGCCGCGGGCAAACGCCGTATCGGTATGGAAAGTGATCGCGCTCATTCGCGGAGCGTCAGCTCGATCAGTTGGCGAAGGCGTGGCAGGTCGCTCACCCATCCGCGGCGCACCACCTCCGCCGAGTCAAGGCGGTCGGCGGGCCGGGCGGAAAAGTAGCGGTCACTTGCCTGCAGGAGCCGCGCCGCCTCCGTGCGCCGGCGCGGACCGACGATCATGCCCGCCAGATGGAACAGGTTGGCTTCCCGGATATCCCGGGCGCTGGTCTCGGTGCCTTGGGCGACGGCCGCGCAGCGTTCGATCAAGGCGGCTTCTTCATCTCTGGCGGACGGGTGCATCAAGACGGTCAACCATGCCGGACGAGGGCTGCGAAGTGTACGCGGAATGCTTTCGGTGTGGCTTGCGCCACCTTCAATCGCTTCATCCGCATGAAGCGATTGACGGATGGAAATGGCCGACGTAAGCTGCGCGGCATCCATCAAGACCGGCTGAGGGACAGGCCCGAAGACGCCGGGGCAACCTGCGATTCGCCGCAAGGCGAGCGCGAGGTGCCAAGTCCTGCGGGGATCCGCCCGATCCGCCGTGAAGATGGTTGTTGCAGTCGCCCTCGGGGTGATTGCCGACTTCGTCGCCACGGCTGCCGCATGACTGCTCGATGGGTTCCCCTCCAAGGAGCCGCGCCGTGAGCCTAGTCGAAGCCGTTACCCCTTCCCTCGATCCGATCGATTCCGACCTCGAGCTGCCGGTGCTGGCAGATGCGCGTCGCGCCGAATGCGACATCGACCTGCCAATGCGCCACGCCAGAATCCGCCGCGTTCGCCTGCGACTGGAATGGATCGGCCCGCGCCATTCGCCGGCGGTGTGGGTGGCCGGTGGCATTTCCGCCCATCGCCACCTGGCCGCCAATGCGCTGGATGTCGGCGACGGCTGGTGGCAGTCGGCGGTCGGTCGCGGCCGGGCGCTGGATCCGGGTTGCCATCGGCTGATCGGCTTCGATTGGCTGGGTGCCGATGGCTCGCTGGATGCGCCCATCGACAGTGCCGACCAGGCCGATGCCATTGCGGCGGCGCTGGATCATCTCGGCATCGCCCGCCTGCACGCCTTCGTCGGTGCTTCCTACGGCGCGATGGTCGGGCTGGCCTTCGCGGCGCGCCATCCGCAGCGCCTGGCGCGGCTGGTCGTGCTCAGTGGCGCGCATCGTCCGCATCCCTACGCCAGCGCGTTTCGCGCCCTGCAACGGCAGATCGTCGCGCTCGGCCAGTTGCAGTGCGATGGCGGCAACGGGTTGTCGCTGGCACGGCAACTGGCGATGCTGAGCTATCGCACGGCGGAGGAATTCGCCGAGCGCTTCGACGCGCCGGTGACCCTGGACGGCGGTCGTGCGCGCTGTGCGGCCGAGGATTATCTCGACGCCTGCGGTGCACGCTACCAGCGCGACTGGTCGCCGACCGCCTTCCTGCGCTTGTCCGAATCGATCGACCTGCATTGCGTCGATCCCGCCATGGTGACGACGCCGGTGCATCTGTTCGCGGTCGAGCAGGATTGGTTGGCACCGCCGGCGGAGATCGAGGCACTGGCCGCCGCGCTGCCGACGCCGGCATCGGTGACGAAGATCGCCTCGCGCTACGGTCACGACGCCTTCCTGAAGGAAACCGCCGAGGTCGACGCCTTCCTGCGCGCCGCGCTGGCCGCATCGACGGCGTGTACACAGGAGGTGGCCGTATGAGCGCCCTGTCCGCCACCACCCGCGCCGTGCGCGCCGGCATCGACAGCGACCGCGCCTACGGTGCCGTGGTGCCGCCGTTGGTGCTGTCGAGCAATTTCAGTTTCGACGGCTTCGGCGGCAAGCGCGAGTACGACTACAGCCGCAGCGGCAATCCCACTCGCGATCAGTTGGGCGATGCGCTGGCGGCGCTGGAAGGCGGTGCCGGCGGCATCGTCACCGCCAGCGGCATGGCGGCGATCACCCTGGCGCTGCACCTGCTGGCACCCGGCGAGCGGCTGCTCGTCCCGCATGATTGCTATGGCGGAAGCTGGCGGCTGTTCGACGCGCTGGCGAAGAAGGGGCATTTCGAACTCGTCGTCGCCAACCTGACCGATCCGCGCGCACTGGCCGAGGCGCTGGCGACCGCGCCGCGTCTGGTGTGGATCGAAACGCCCAGCAATCCGCTGCTGCGCATCACCGACCTGCGCTTCGTCATCGAGGCGGCGCATCGCGTCGGTGCGTTGGTGCTGGTCGACAACACCTTCCTGTCGCCGGCCCTGCAAACCCCGCTGGCGCTGGGCGCGGACCTGGTGCTGCACTCCACCACCAAGTACATCAACGGCCACAGCGACGTGGTCGGCGGCGCGCTGATCGCCGGCGATGCCGGGCTGCACGAGCAACTGGCCTGGTGGGCCAATGCGCTCGGTCTGAGCGGCAGTCCGTTCGACAGTTACCTGACCCTGCGCGGCCTGCGCACGCTGGATGCGCGCCTGCGCGTACATGAGGACAACGCGCGCCAGGCCGCCGATCTGCTCGCCGCCAGCGGGGCGGTGTCGGCGGTGCATTATCCGGGTCTGTCGACGCATCCCGGCCATGCGCTGGCGGCGCGCCAGCAGAAGGGTTTCGGCGCGATGCTGTCGTTCGAACTGCGCGGCGGCGAAGCGGCGGTGCGTGCCTTCCTCGATGGCTTGCAGTGCTTCACCCTGGCCGAGTCGCTGGGCGGCGTGGAGAGCCTGATCGCCCATCCGGCCAGCATGACGCACGCCGCGATGACGGAGGAAGTGCGCGCCGCCGCCGGCATCGGCGAAGGGTTGCTGCGGCTGTCGGTCGGCATCGAGGCGGCCGAGGATCTGCTGGCCGATCTGCGCGCCGGGCTGTCGCGGGCGCAGCGGACGCTGGAATCGGTGGCCTGAGCGGGGGCGCTTCCGACCGCCGGGATCGGCGACGCGCCGCCGATCCCGCATCACATGTCGTGCCTGCTACATGTCGTGTTTGCTCAAGGCGATGTTCCACGACTTGTACAGCCGCCACTTGTCGCGCAGCGGCTCGCGGGCATCCTCGTCGGCGGGGATGATTTCCAGCACGCGGTCGAGCACCCGCTCGACCGGGGTGTCGCGCAGGTTGATCTGGATGCCGCGCGGCGCGACCTGCTGGCCGGGCGCGGCGATCAGGATCGGGCAGCAATCATCATCATCGCTGCCGGCGATCTGGTGCGGCAGGTAGGGATGGCCGTTCCACGCCCACAGCGCATCGTCCAACGCCTCCGCCTGACGCAAATCGCGGGCCAGCAGCAGCGTGCCGGCACCGCTTTCGAAGGCGCGCTTGACCAGCACGCAGACCACCCGCAGCGGATCGTTGCGAAACCGCTCCGACGCCAGCAAGTAGAAGTCCGCGCGCGCGCCACCTGTCACATGCATTTCCTCTGTTGGTGATTGGTTGATTGGTTATTGGTGATTGGTGATTGGTGATTGGACGAGCGGTGATCGCTGCCTGATGGTCAGCGCTCTTTCAAATCACCAATCCACCAATCAAGTAACTCGTTGATTGGTTATTGGTGATTGGAAGGGGGCAGCGGGCTGGCGCCGCTGCCGCTCTTGCGAATCCCCAATCCCCAATCTACCAATCCCCCATCTACCAATCCCCAATCACGAACCAACTCGATCCATCAACCACTGCACCAGCAGGCCTACCGGGCGGCCGGTGGCGTAGCCTTTGCGGCCTTCGTCCCAGCCGGAGCCGGCGATGTCCAGATGGGCCCAGCGCTGGCCTTCGGTGAAGCGGGCGAGGAAGCAGCCGGCGGTGATCGCGCCGCCCCATTTGCCGCCGATGTTGGCGACATCGGCGAAGGCGGATTCCAGCAGGGTCTGGTAGTCGTCCCACAGCGGCAGGCGCCAGGCGCGGTCGACGGCCTTGTCGCCTGCGGCGAGCAGTTCGCTGGCGAGGTCGTCGTGCTTGCTCATCAGGCCGCTGGCGAACTTGCCCAGCGCGACCACACAGGCGCCGGTCAGCGTCGCCACGTCGATCAGCGCGGCCGGCTCGAAGCGCTGCGCGTAGGTCAGCGCGTCGCACAGGATCAGGCGGCCCTCGGCGTCGGTGTTGAGCACTTCGATGGTCTTGCCGGACATCGAGGTGAGCACGTCGGACGGCCGGTAGCTGGCCCCGTCGGGCATGTTTTCCACTGCGGCGACGACCACCGTCAGGTTGACCGGCAGACCGGCCTCGACGGCGGCGCGGAAGGTGCCGAGCACGCTGGCGGCACCGCACATGTCGAACTTCATTTCCTCGATGCCGCCCTGGATTTTCAGGTTCAGGCCGCCGGAGTCGAAGGTGATGCCCTTGCCGACCAGCACGTAGGGCTTGGCGTCGCCGCCGTTGCGGTAGTGCAGGACGATCAGCTTCGGCTCGTTGGCCGAGCCGCGCGCCACCGCCAGCAGCGAACCCATGCCCAGCGTTTCCATCTGTGCCCGGCCGAGCACCTCGCATTCGACCTTGTCGTACTGGCCGGCGAAGCTTTGCGCCTGCTCGGCGAGGTAGCCGGGGTTGCAGATGTTGGGCGGCAGGTTGCCCAGTTCGCGGGCGTAGCGCACGCCGCCGGCGATGCCGACCGCCTGTTCCAGCACGTTGCCGAGTGCGGTGTCGGCTTCGTGGCTGAGATCGGTCAGCGCTTCGTCGTTGCCGGCGGCGCGGGTGGCGGTGTAGCGGTAGGCGGCGTGCTCGGCGGCGAGCACCGACTGGCGCAGGCGCCAGGCGGCGTCGTGGCCGCTGACCTCCAGCGTCGGCAGGGTGGTGTGGGCATGCTTGACCGGCGTGTTCTTCAGCGCCTTGATGGCATCGTTGGCCAGTTTGGCGTAGCGGCCGGCATCCAGCGCGCCGGGCGCGCCGGCACCGAGCAGCAGCAGGCGCGGCGCGCTGATGCCGTCGACGCCGTGCAGCAGGGCGTGGCGGCCGGCCTTGCCGGAGACGTCGCCGGCGGCGATCAGGGCGCGCAGGCGGCCGTTGGCGGCGTGGTCGAGGGCATTGGCGGCGGCCGACAGGCTGCCATCCTCGAACACGGCGGCGATCACGCAGTCGACGGAAAGACTCGCGACGGGCGCGCTGGAAAGGCGATGATTGGGCATCGTTGGGGTTTCCGGAAATAAGATCGGTGAAGATACCGGGCGGCTGTCGCGGTCGCGGTCGGCCCAGTCACTGGAACCATCGATTCTACCAAGACCGTCCCCGCAAGGCCGTCCATGCCCTTCCTGCGCAAGATCGATCGCTATGTCCTGACCGAGCTGGCCGGCAGTTTCCTCGCCAGCCTGGTGATCCTCGCCATGGTCAGCCTCGGCGGGCTGCTCGCCGACCTGTTGAGCAAGATCGCCCGTGGCAAGGTGCCGGCGGCGCTGCTGCTCTCGCAACTGGGCCTGCGCACCGTCGATGCGCTGCCGCTGCTGCTGCCGCTGGCGCTGTTCCTCGGCGTGCTGCTGGCCATCGGCCGGCTCTATCGCGACAGCGAGATGGCGGTGCTGGCCTCGGTCGGACTGGGGCCGCGCGCGTTGCTGCGCCCATTGCTGGCACTGGCGATCCCGGTGGCGCTGCTGGTCGGCTTTGCCTCGCTGTGGGCGGCACCGGCGGCGCTGGAGCTGTCAAAGCGGATGATCGACAACGCCAACCGCTCGCTGCTGGTGGTCGGGCTGGAGCCGGGCCGGTTCATCGAACTGCCGGATCGGCAGAGCGTCGTCTATCTGGGTGCGATGAGCGATGACGGCAGCCGCTTCGAGCGCCTTTTCGTCCACGCCGAGCGCGACGGCCGCACCGACATCGTCACCGCCCGCGCCGGCGAGTTGTTCGAGGAAAGCCTGGGCGAGGAGCGCTACCTCGTGCTGCACGACGGTTTCCGCGTCGAGGGGGTGGCCGGGCAGGACGACTTCCGCATGATGCGCTTCGCCCGCAACGAAATCCGCGTGCCCGACAGCGCCCGCGACCAGAGCGCCAGCGAGTCGCAGCGCCGCGACAGCCTCGCCCTGCTGCGCAGCGGCAGCGCCGAGGACATGGCCGAACTGCATGCCCGCCTCGGTGCCCCGCTGGCCGCCCTGCTGCTGGCGGTGCTGGCCCTGCCGCTGGCGCGCACGCCGCCGCGCAGCGCCCGCTACGGCGCGCTGTTGCTGGCGCTGCTGACCTACATCGTCTACCAGAACCTGATGATGCTCGGCCGTGCCTGGCTGGAAGCCGGCAGCCTGCCGCTGTCGCTCGGCCTGTGGTGGCTGCATCTGCCGTTGCTGGCGCTGACGCTGTGGTTGTACCGGCGCGACGGCCGACCCGCCGGAGGCCGCCGATGAGGCCCTGGCCGCGCCGGGCCGATCGGTTGATCGGGCGCAGCGTGCTGGCGGCGATCTGCCTCGCCTGGGGCGTGCTGCTGGCGTTCGACGTGGTGGTCGCCTTCGCCGCCGAACTGGCCGACATCGGCGAAGGCGACTATGACGCCGGCAGCGCCCTGCTGTACGTGCTCTACACCGCGCCGCGCCGCGCCTACGAGCTGTTTCCGACCTCGGCGGTGATCGGCTGCCTGCTCGGCCTCGGTGGCCTCGCCGCCAATTCGGAGCTGACCGCGCTGCGCGCCGTCGGCATCTCGCGCCTGCGCATCGCCCTGGCCGCCGGCGGCGCGGTGGCGCTGCTGCTGGTGGCCATGGTCGGCATTGGCGAAACGCTCGGCCCGGCCGGCGAACAGCGTGCCCAGGCGCTGCTGGTCGGCGCGCAGTCGAAGGACATCGGGCTGTCGAAATGGTCCGGCCTGTGGGCGCGCGAGGGCGACACCTTCCTCAACGCCCGCTCCGGCCGCATCCGTGGCGGCGGTGCCGACAGCTACGTGGAACTGGATCGCGTGCGCCTGTACGAGTTCGATCCGCAGGGCCGCCTTGCCGCGATGGCGCTGGCGGCGCGCGCAGAGCATCGCGACCAGCGCTGGACCCTGTTCGACGTACGCCGCAGCCGTTTCGCCGAACACAGCGTGGAAACCAGCCGCCACGCCGAGGAAGCCTGGGCCTCGCAGTTGCAGCCCGATGTGCTGAGCCTGTCGATCCGCCGCGCCCGTTACCTGTCCACCGCCGACCTGAAAGAGAACCTCGATTACCTGCGCCGCAACGATCTGGATACGTCCGAGTTCGAAAGCGCCTACTGGGGCCGCGTGTTCTATCCGCTCAACGTGCTCGCCCTGTGCCTGCTGGCCATGCCGTTCGCCTTCGGCACCCTGCGCTCGGGCGGCTTCGGCAAGCGGTTGTTCATCGGCATCGTGTTCGGACTGGGGTTTTTCCTGCTGCAACGGCTCACCGTCAACATGGCCGAGGTCTATCGGGTTGACTTGCGACTGGCGCACGGATTACCGTCGGCACTCTTGCTGACTTACGCTTTTTGGTGGTTGCGTCGCAAGGACGTGTGACGTGTAGCGTGATACGTTGATTGGAGTTGTGTCTGAGCAGGAATTTTGGTACGGACTAGGGATTCTCTAAACAAGCCTTGCCAATCAGCGACACTGCTCCATCTTGGTGGGTGGGGACGGGAGAAGCCACCAGAGAGGCCAAAAAGCAGGCCTGGCCCGCCGCTGGTCGCGGGTTGAGTGTGCCGAAATTGGTCGATGGCGTCAGGGTGAAAGGGTGTGGCGGTGACGGATGGGCTTGTTCAGAGAATCCTTAGATATGTTCCAATGAAAAAATGAAAAAGTTTATTTCTCTTGTATTTGTTCTATTCGCGATTGCTTCTATTGTTTTTTTTGGAAGAAAATCCGAGCAGAAAGAAGAGGTTCCGGTCCCGGTTCCGGTTTCGGTTCCCGCTCCCGACAGGCTATCTTTATCTTCCCAGCATCACGATATTCCAGCACTGCCGGATGAAGCACTCCCGCTTTCGATGCAGCTTGATGCGCTGGTGCAGCGCGCTGAGGCAGGTGACCCGGTTTCAATCTGCAAGCTGCTGGTCAGCATCAACCAGTGCCATGACCAAGTCCGTCGCCAGGGCTTTTCCAAGCTCGCACTCAATGCGCTGACAAAAAACGAGAGCAATATCGACGGGCTGCTGGTGGCAAGTGTTGCCGCCGATGAGGAGCACATGGCGCAGCGAGGGGAATTGCTTAAGTTGGGAGCATTGCGCTGTGCTGGAAGGCGAGGTCGGCCTGATGTACCAGGCGGCCCGCGACGCGATGCCGGTCGAGTCCCTGGCACGGATCGAACGGGAAGTGGAGGCGGACTTCCAGCGCTGGGTATCAGTCAGTCGTGCGAAGGGACTGGATCACGCGTATCGTCTGCCGCTTGATTCCGAACCTCGCTCTGGTTGTGAAAAGTGAGCATGTTCGGGCTGGATCAACGTTGGGTTGTGAGGCGGTGCTGCTGATTGCGCTGTACTGGCTGCGCCGGCGGATGGTCTAGGGTTTGGCCGGTTTCGGCAGGCGCAGCAGGCGCGTGCCGGAGAGCAGGTCGTGCAGGCTGCGGCGTTCGCGGTCGAACAGCGACCACAGAAAGCCCAGCCCGCCCAGCGCCAGCGACAGCGTGGCCCAGGCATGGCGTTGCCACAGCACGCCGACGCCGGGGCGGGCGTCCTGCGTGCCGACCAGTTGCAGTCGCCACGGACGCATGCCGAGGGTTTGCCCGCCGCGTCGCCAGGAAAACACCAGGTAGGCACCGGTCAATGTCCACAGCGCCGCCGCCTGCAGCCAGAATGCCGGCGTCCACGGAACCACCGGCGCGCCGCCGCGCAGCGCCAGCATGATGGCGCTGAAGGCCAGCCACAGGGCGAAGATCGGCAGGCTGTCGTAAAGCATGGCGAGCAGGCGCCAGACGAGGTGCGCCGGTGCGGCGGCGGGGCGGGGTCGGGTATCCATGGGCGAAAGGATAATGGGTATGCTGGCGACGATGAGCGAGCCGCCTTCTTCTCCCACCGAGCGCCGCCTGCGCGCGCGTCGGCGTGCGATGGCACCGGTGCCGGAACTCGCCCTGATCGAGCGCTTCATCGAGCGCGCCTGGGCCGAGCAGGGGTTGGCGCGGCAAACCCAGGCCAGCTATCGCGCCGATCTCGACGGCTTCGCACGCTGGCTGGCCGAGCGCGGCAGCCGGCTGGACGCCGCCGCGCGCGCCGATCTGCACGATTACCTGGCCGAGCGCGGCGCAGCCGGTTACAGCGCGCGCAGCAATGCGCGACTGCTGTCCTGCCTGCGCGCCTTCTACGCCCAGCGCCTGCGCGATGGCGTCATCGGCGTCGATCCGACTGCCGACATCGCCTCGCCGAAGCAGGCGCGCGGGGTGCCGAAGAGCCTCGCCGAGGGCCAGGTCGAGGCGCTGCTGGCGGCACCGCCGCTGGACGATCCCAACGGCCTGCGCGACCGCGCGATGCTGGAACTGATGTACGGCTGCGGCCTGCGGGTCAGCGAACTGGTGGCGCTGGAAAGCCTCAACGTCAACCTGCGCCAGGGCGCGCTGCGGCTGCGCGGCAAGGGCGGCAAGGAGCGGCTGGTGCCGCTCGGCGAGGAGGCCCGGCACTGGCTGGAACGCTATCTGGCGCAGGCGCGCCCGCAACTGCGCCAGGGTGTCGATCCGGGCACGCTGTTTCTCGACCGCCGCGGCCATGCGCCGACCCGGCAGCAGGTCTGGTACGCGATCAAACGCCATGCGCGGCGCGCCGGCATCGACCCGGCCAAGGTCAGCCCGCATACCCTGCGCCACGCCTTCGCCACCCATTTGCTGAACCACGGTGCCGATCTGCGCGCCTTGCAGATGATGCTCGGCCACAGCAGCCTGTCGACCACGCAGATCTACACCCTGGTCGCCCGCGAGGGCCTCAAGCGTCTGCATGCGGCGCATCATCCGCGCGGTTGACGGCCAGCACAGGACTTCCGCCATGACCCTTGCCCAGCTCCGCTACCTGGTCGCCATCGTCGATGCCGGCCTCAACATCACCCTGGCCGCCGAGCACGTCCACGCCACCCAGCCCGGCCTCAGCAAGCAGTTGCGGCAACTGGAGGACGAACTGGGCTTCGCCCTGTTCCTGCGTCGCGGCAAGAGTCTGGATTCGCTGACCCCGGAAGGTGCCGAGGTGGTGGAGCGTGCCCGCGTCATGCTCGGCGAGGCGGCCAACATCCGCATCCTGTCCGAGTCGCTGCGCACCGATACCCGCGGCAGCCTGGTGATCGCCTGCACCCACACCCAGGCGCGCTTCGTGCTGCCGCAAGCGCTCGGCCGGGTGCGCCGCGAACTGCCCGAGCTGATGCTGCGTATCCAGCCGGCGGAGCGCGAGGAGGTGGTCGAGCGGATGGCGCGCGGCAGCGCCGACGTCGGCCTGATCAGCACCTCCAGCGACGAGGCACCGCCGGGGCTGGCGCTGCCGGTGTACCGCTGGGATCTGGTGGCGGTGGCACCGCTGGGACATCCGCTGGCGGCGACCGAGACGGCAACGCTGGCGCAACTGGCGGCGCAGCCGCTGGTCAGCTACGACTCCACCCTGTTGCCCGGTTCCAGCCTGCAAAAACGTTTCGCCGCCGAGGGTCTGCGGCCGCAGGTCGGCGTCACCGCACCCGATGCCGACCTGATCAAGGGCTACGTCCGCGCCGGCCTTGGCGTCGGCATCCTGGCGCAGATGGCGATGCGCGCGGAGGACGCGCAAAGCCTGCGCACGCTGTCGCTGCGGCCGCTGTTCGGGCCGTGCACCACCTGGGTGCTGCTGCGCCCGGATCGCCGTCTGAGCCGGCCGATCGCCGCCGTGCTGGCGGCGCTGGCTCCGCACATCGACCTGATCGCCCTGCGCCAGTGGCTGGCCGGCGACCACGCGGTCGCCATCGTCCCCGAGCGCATCCCGTCCTGGCCGCCGCCGGCCTGGAAGGATTCCGCGCAGTGGTCGCTGGCCGACTGAATCGCCGCATCGACGCGGTGGAACTTAGCATCGCCTCGATGGTCGCAGCAGGCGATCCGACGCCGGCCCGGCCGCGCGGCCGGGGCTTCCCACCGTCATCCCCAAGGAATTCCGCATGATCCGTACGCTGGCCGCTGCTGCGCTGGTCGCTTTCGCCTTCACCGCCCAGGCCGACGACGACGCCAAGGCGCGCGCCGCCATCAAGTCGCTGGTGCCCAACGCCAGCATCGACAGCATCGCCGAATCGGCCCTGCCCGGTTTCTACGAAGTGGTGATGTCGGGCCAGGTGCTGTACGTCAGCAAGGACGGCAAGTACCTGATGCAGGGCATGTTGTTCGATGTCGCCGCGCGCAAGGATCTGACCGAGAGCGTGCGCGCCGGAATGCGCGCCAACCTGCTGAAGGAGATCGGCCCGGAGCGCCGCATCGTCTTCGCGCCCAAGGATCCCAAGTACACGGTGACCGTGTTCACCGACATCGATTGCGGCTACTGCCGGCAATTGCACGCGCACATGGACGAGTTCAACGCCAAGGGCATCGCCATCGAATACCTGTTCTTCCCGCGCTCCGGCCCGGGCACCGACTCGTGGAAGAAGGCGGTCTCGGTGTGGTGTTCGGATGACCAGCGCCAGGCGATGACCAATGCCAAGAGCCTGCGCCCGATCGACCACAAGGAATGCGACAACGCGCTGGACGAGGACTTCGAGATCGCCGGGCGCATGGGCGTGTCGTTCACGCCGTCGGTGATCGCCGCCGATGGCTCGCAACTGGGCGGCTACCTGACGCCGGACCAGTTGCTGACGCGCCTGCAGCAGGCCAGCGTGCAGCAGGCACGCGCCAAGTAAGCCGCGTCGGCAGGGCGTCCGCTGCCGTGAAGCGGCGGACGCATCCGCTATCCTATGCGGTCCGAGCCTCCCGGTCGCGGCACAACATGATCGTTTTCGAGGGCCGAGCGGCCCTTTCCGCTTTCCGCCTCTCCCGTCTTGCCCGCCGCCTTGGCTTGGCCGACGAGGGTTTGCAGGCGACGTTCGTCTACTTTCTCGACATGCCGGCAGCCGATGCCGCGCAGGCGGCGCAACTGGCGCGCATCCTCGAAGCGCGCCAGGTTGTGCTGGCGGACCTGGGGTCGGGCCTGTACGTGGTGCCACGGCTGGGCACGGTGTCGCCCTGGGCCAGCAAGGCCACCGACATCCTGCGCGCCTGCGGGCTGCCGGTGGCGCGTGTCGAGCGCGGCGTCGCCTATCGCTTTGCCGCCGCCCCGGCGCTGGACGCGGCGACCCTGCGCGCCGCCCTGCACGATCCGATGACGCAATCGGTGCTGGACGACCCGGCCGACGCCGCCGGCCTGTTCGCGCCGACGCCGGCCACCGCGCTGCGCCATGTGCCGCTGGCCGACCTGGACGCCGCCAATCGCGAGCTTGGCCTGGCCTTGTCCGACGAGGAGGTCGCCTACCTGCGCCGCCGCTACGGCGAATTGGGCCGCGATCCCAGCGACGCCGAGCTGGTGATGTTCGCCCAGGCCAATTCCGAGCATTGCCGGCACAAGATCTTCAACGCCCGCTTCAGCGTCGATGGCGAGGCCATGCCGCGCTCGCTGTTCGGCATGATCCGGCATACCGAGGCGGTGTCCCCGCAGCTCAGTCTGAGCGCCTACAAGGACAACGCGGCGGTGGTCGAGGGTGTTTCCTCGACGCTGTTTTCCGCCGCGCCCGAGGATGGTGTCTACCGAACCCGCGCGGCACGGCCGGGTGCCTTCGCCATCAAGGTGGAGACGCACAACCATCCGACCGCGATCTCGCCCTTTCCCGGTGCCGCCACCGGGGCCGGCGGGGAAATCCGCGACGAGGGCGCGACCGGTCGCGGCGGCAAACCGAAGGCCGGGCTGAGCGGCTTCGTGGTCGGCCATTTGCGCCTGCCCGGCCTGCCGCGACCGTGGGAGGCGGATCGTCCGCTGAACCCGCGCATGGCCTCGGCGCTGGAGATCATGATCGACGGACCGCTCGGCGCGGCGGCGTTCAACAACGAATTCGGCCGCCCGGCGCTGGCCGGCTGTTTCCGCAGTTTCGAGATGGAAAGCGGCCAGCCCGGCCTGCGCTGGGGCTACGACAAGCCGATCATGCTGGCCGGCGGTCTCGGCCGCATCGAGCGCGACCAGGTCGCCAAGCTCGGCCTGTCGCCCGGCGATGCGGTAGTGGTGCTGGGCGGGCCGGCGATGCTGATCGGCCTGGGCGGCGGCGCGGCCTCGTCGCTGGCCTCCGGGCAGAGCGACAGCGCGCTCGACTTCGCCTCGGTGCAGCGCGACAACGCGGAAATGCAGCGCCGCTGCCAGGAAGTGATCGACCGCTGCTGGCAGCTCGGCGAGCGCAATCCGGTTCTGGCGATCCACGATGTCGGTGCCGGCGGCCTGTCCAACGCCATTCCGGAGTTGCTGCACGACGCCGGTCGCGGTGGTCGCATCGACCTCGACGCCATCCCCTGCGCCGACCCCGGCATGAGCCCGATGCAGATCTGGTGCAACGAGGCGCAGGAGCGCTACGTGCTCGGCATCGCCGCCGCCGCGCTGCCGCAGTTCGAGGCCCTGTGCCGACGCGAGCGCTGCCTGTACGCGGTGGTCGGTACGGTCACCGAGGCCGAGCACCTGTGGGTGGGCCGCGAATCCGCGCCGGCCGCGCCGGCCGTCGATCTGCCGCTGGACCTGTTGTTCGGCAGCACGCCGAGCCTGCACCGCGACACCCGCCGCCCCGCGCCGATGGCGGCCGACGTTGCGCCGACGGAGTTCGACCTGCACGACGCCGGCCTGCGCGTGCTGTCCCATCCCAGCGTGGCGGCGAAGAACTTCCTCGTCACCATCGGGGATCGGACCGTCGGCGGGTTGTGCGCCGGCGATCAGATGGTCGGCCCCTGGCAATTGCCACTGGCCGACTGCGCTTTGACCCTGGCCGATTTCGACGGCGTCGGCGGCGAGGCGATGGCGCTCGGCGAGCGCACCCCGCTGGCCCTGCTCGACGCCGCCGGCAGCGCGCGGATGGCGGTCGGCGAGGCGTTGACCAATTTGGCCGCCGCGCCGGTGGCCAGCCTGCGCGAGGTCAAGCTGTCCGCCAACTGGATGGCGGCGGCCGGCCATGACGGCGAGGACGCGCGGTTGTTCGATGCCGTGCGCGCGGTCGGCATGGAGCTGTGCCCGGCGCTCGGCATCGGCATCCCGGTGGGCAAGGATTCGCTGTCGATGCAGGCGCAGTGGCAGGCCGATGGGCAGGCGCAGAAGACCGTCTCGCCGGTGTCGCTGATGGTCACCGCGTTTGCCCGCGTCGCCGACGTGCGCCAGGCGCTGACCCCGGCGCTGGCGCGCGAGGCGGACAGCGAGTTGTGGCTGATCGGCCTGGGTGCCGGCAAGCAGCGTCTGGGCGGCTCGATCCTGGCGCAGTGCCTGGGCGGCTTCGCCGGCCCGGCGCCGGACCTCGACGACCCGCAGCGGCTGGTCGCCTTCTTCGAACTGATCCAGCAGGCGCGCGCCGACGGCATGCTGCTGGCCTACCACGACCGCAGCGACGGCGGTGCCTTCGCCGCGCTGTGCGAGATGGCCTTCGCCGGCCATGTCGGGCTGGACATCAATCTCGACGACTGGCCGGGCAGTGCGACCGGCTGCCTGTTTGCCGAGGAACTGGGCGCGGTGGTGCAGGTCGCGCGCGAGCACCGCGTCGGCTTCGCCGACCTGGTCGAGCATCACGGACTGATCCAGTGCGCGCAGCGCATCGGCCGGCCGGTGACGGCACCGCGCATCCGCGTCGAGCAGGGCGGCAGGACGCTGGCGCAGTGGCGCTGGCAGGAAGCCTTCGACGCCTGGTGGTCGGTCAGCCATGCAATCGCCCGGCTGCGCGACAACCCCGAATGCGCCGACAGCGAGCGCGACCGCAAGCGCGACTTCGACGCCCCCGGCCTGGTCGCCGAGCCCGGCTTCGACATCGCCGAGGACATCGCCGCGCCGTATATCGCCCGTGGCCATCGTCCGCGCGTGGCGATCCTGCGCGAGCAGGGCGTCAACGGCCAGGTCGAGATGGCGGCGGCGTTCGACCGCGCCGGCTTCGAGGCCGTCGACGTGCACATGAGCGATCTGGCCAGCGGGCGGCATGATCTGGCGGGCTTCACCGGCCTCGCCGCCTGCGGTGGCTTCTCCTTCGGCGACGTGCTCGGTGCCGGGCGCGGCTGGGCGGTCTCGATCCTCGAAAATGCCGCCCTGCGCGACGCCTTTGCCGCTTTCTTCGCCCGTGGCGACAGCTTCAGCCTCGGCGTCTGCAATGGCTGCCAGATGCTGGCCCGGTTGAAGGATCTGATCCCCGGCGCGGCGCACTGGCCGAGCTTCGAGCGCAACCTCAGCGAGCAGTACGAAGCGCGCCTGGTGCAGGCCGAGGTGCCGCCCTCGCCATCGCTGTTCTTTGCCGGCATGGCCGGCGCGCGCTTGCCGCTGGTGGTGGCCCACGGCGAGGGCCGGGCGCAGTTCGCCACGCCCGACGACGCCCGCCGCGCGCTGGTGGCGCTGCGCTATGCCAACGCCGACGGCGGCGTCGCGACGGACTATCCTTGCAACCCCAACGGATCGCCCGACGGCCTCGCCGGCGTGACCAGCGAGGATGGCCGGGCGACCATCCTGATGCCGCATCCGGAACGGGTCTTCCGCAGCGTCCAGTTCTCCTGGCGACCGCCCGAATGGGGCGAGGATTCCCCGTGGATGCGTCTGTTCCGCAATGCCCGGGTGTGCTGCGCATGACGATTTCCCCGCTGCGACAATTCGTGCTGGCGGCCCTGCTGTGGCTGCCGCTGGCATTCTTCATCTGGTTTGCCCTGTCCGGCCCGGTGGTCTGGCCGGTCGGCAAGCTGGCCGACGTCGCCCTGCCGCTGATCCTGCCCGACGTGGTGTCCAGCGTCGGCCAGACCGGCGCGGTGCTGGAAGTCGACACCAAGCTGGTCACCGAGGGTGCCGGCGGCCAGCGCGGCCTTCTGGTGCTGGATGTGCGGCCGCTGATCTACGCCTGGTGCCTGCCGCTGTTCGTCGGCCTGGTGATGGCGACGCCGCTGAGCGGGCGGCGGCGGCTGGTGCAGTTCGCCATCGGCCTGCCGATCCTGTGCCTGGTGATCACCTGGGGCGTGGTGTTCGACGCCATCAAGCTGCTGACCTTCGATGCCGGCCCGCTGGGTGCCGCCGCCATCGCCGCCTCCGACCTGCCGGTCAACTTCGTCGCCCTGGGCTACCAGTTCGGCTATCTGATCCTGCCGGCGGTGACGCCGGTGGCGCTGTGGGTGACGCTGAACCGCGTGTTCCTGGAAAGCCTGGTCGGCTGGCGCGGGGAACCGGATGCGCCGGTCGATGGTCCCAGTGCGACCCGACCCGCCGACCGTGCCGACGACGACCCCCGATGACCGCGATGACGCTTGAACCGCCCGCCGATGCCGCGCCGCCGCTGCAGGACGACCTGGAGGAGCGCATCGCCGAGCAATTGCTGGCGCGCGGGCGGCTGAAAGAGGCCGACCTCGGCCGCGCCCGCCGCCTGCTGGAGGAATCCGGCGGCTCGCTGATCGCCCTGATCACCCGCATCGGCCTCGCCTCCGAGCGCGATGTCGCCGAGGCCAGCGCCGAGGTGCTCGACCTGCCGCTGCTGGCCAGCCGCGATTTCCCCGAGGCCGCGCCGCCCAACGTGCAGCTCTCGCTGCGCTTCCTCAAGCAGATGCACGTCTGTCCGGTCGGCGAGAACGAGCACGGCATCGACCTGCTGGTGGCCGATCCGCAGGACGGCTATCCGGTCGACGCCGTGCGCATGGCGACCGGCCGCGAGGTGCGCGTACACATCGGCATCCGTTCGGAAATCGACGACCTGATCGAGCGCCTGTACGGTGCCGGCCGTTCGGCTATGGGCAGCATCGTCGAGAGTCTGGCCGAGGGCGACGGGCGCAGCGAGGACGACATCGAGCACCTGCGCGACCTGGCCTCCGAAGCGCCGGTGATCCGCCTGGTCAACCTGGTCATCCAGCGCGCCGTCGAGGCGCGTGCCTCGGACATCCACATCGAGCCGTTCGAAAACCGTCTGAAGGTGCGCTACCGCATCGACGGCGTGCTGCAGGAAGTGGAATCGCCGCCTGCCGGCTCCACCGCTGCCGTGATCAGCCGCGTCAAGATCATGGCCAAGCTCAACATCGCCGAGCGCCGCCTGCCGCAGGACGGCCGCATCATGCTGCGCGTGCAGGGCAAGGAGCTGGACCTGCGTGTATCGACCGTGCCGACCGCGCATGGCGAGAGCGTGGTGATGCGTATCCTCGACCGTGAATCGGTGGTGTTCGACTTCAAGCGATTGGGCTTCACCGACGAGTTCCTGTCGAAGTTCATCAATGTGCTGGAGCGCCCGCACGGCATCCTGCTGGTGACCGGCCCGACCGGCTCCGGCAAGACGACGACGCTGTACACGGCGCTGTCCAAGATCAACACCCCGGACGTGAAGATCATCACCGTCGAGGACCCGGTCGAATACCAGATCGAAGGCATCAACCAGATCCAGGCCAAGCCGCAGATCGGTCTGGATTTCTCCCACGCCCTGCGCTCCATCGTCCGTCAGGATCCGGACGTGATCATGATCGGCGAGATGCGCGACCTGGAAACCTGCCGCATCGCCATCCAGTCCGCCCTGACCGGCCACCTGGTGCTGTCCACCCTGCACACCAACAACGCCGCCGGCGGCATCACCCGCCTGCTCGACATGGGTGTGGAGGATTACCTGCTGACCTCCACCGTCAACGGCATCCTCGCCCAGCGCCTGGTGCGAAAGCTCGAACCCACCCATCGCGAAGCCTATGAGGCCCTGCCCGAAGTGGTGGAGGAATTCGGCCTGCGCCGCTTCACCCAGGACGACCCGGTCACGTTGTTCAAGCCCGGCCCCTCCGCGCTGACCCCGACCGGTTACCTCGGCCGCACCACGATCATGGAATTCCTGGTCATGGCCGACCCGATCCGCCGCCTCGTCATGCAGCACGCCGACATGGGAAAACTCGAAGAAGCCGCCCGCGAACTGGGCATGCGCACCATGTACGAAGACGGCCTGGTCAAATCGCTGGAAGGCCTGACCACCATCGAGGAAGTCCTGCGCGTCACGCAGGAGGGTTGATTTGGAGCCGGGAATGGGGAATCGGGAATCGGGAATAGTCAGAAGCGCGCGCGCTTCGCGCTCGGGCTGTTTCGATTCCCCATTCCCGATTCCCCATTCCCGGCTTCTCCCGATTCCCGATTCCCGATTCCCGATTCCCGGCAAAGCCTGATCCATGCCCCAATTCCGCTACAAGGCGTTCAACGCTGCCGGGGAGACCATCGAGGGTCAGATGGAGGCGGCTTCGGTCGATGAGGTGGTGGTCAAGCTCCAGGATGCCGGTCATCTGTTGCTGGAGGCGCGGCCTGCCGATGCCGGGGAGGGCAGGGGTCTGGCCGGGTTGCTGCGGCGCGCCGACATGTCGCAGGCGCAGGTGCTGCAATTCACCCAGCAACTGGCGACCCTGATGGCGGCCGGGCAGCCGCTGGACCGTGCCCTGCAAATCCTGCTCGACATGCCGGAGACGCCGGCGGCGCGGCGCGTCATCGACCGCATCCGCGAGACCGTGCGCGGCGGCGCGCCGCTGTCGCAGGCGCTGGAACAGCAAAGCGGCGTGTTCTCGCGGCTGTACATCAACATGGTGCGCGCCGGCGAGGTCGGCGGCTCGCTGGACGACACCCTCAAGCGTCTGGCCGATTACCTGGAGCGCAGCAAGGCCCTGCGCGAGTCGGTGATCAACGCGATGATCTACCCGAGCATCCTGGTCCTGATGGTGTTCGGCACGCTGTTGTTGCTGCTCGGCTACGTGGTGCCGCAGTTCCTGCCGCTGTTCGAGGACATGGACGTGGAATTGCCGCTGCTGACCAAGATCGTGATGGTGGCGGGCAACTTCGTCCGTGGCTACTGGTGGCTGCTGCTGGCGGCGCTGGTCGGCGCGCTGGTGCTGCTGCGGCGCTATCTCGCCGATCCGGAAAAACGGCTCGGCTTCGATGCCTGGATATTGCGCCGCGGCATGGTCGGCGGGTTGATCGCGCGGCTGGAAACGGCGCGCCTGGCGCGCACGCTGGGAACTTTGGTGCACAACGGGGTTCCATTGCTCACCGCCCTGTCGATCGCCCGCAACGTGATGGGCAACCGGGCGTTGTCGGAGGCGGTGGAGGTCGCCAGCGGCGAGGTCAAGACCGGCGGCGGCCTGTCGCTGGCACTGGGCCGCAGCAAGCTGTTCCCGCGCCTGGCCCTGCAAATGGTCGCGGTGGGCGAGGAGTCGGGCGAACTGGATACCATGCTGACCAAGGTGGCCGACACCTTCGACCTCGAAGTGCGCAACACGGTCGAACGCCTGCTGGCGGCGCTGGTGCCGACGGTGACCGTGTTCATGGCCATCGTCGTCGCGCTGATCATGATGGCGATCCTGATCCCGATCTTCAGCCTGACCAGCGCCGTCGGCTGATCCAATCAACCAGATGGAAGACAAATCGATGAACGCAGAACACGCCTACCGGATGATCGCCCGCGCCCAGCGCGGCTTCAGCCTGATCGAGATCCTCATCGTCGTCGCGCTGATCGCGCTGATCGCCGGCATGGTCGCCAACCAGGTGTTCGGCGGCAAGGACACCGCCAACTACAGGCTGGCGCAGAGCAACGTGGTGACGCTGGCGGCCAAGGTCGAGGCCTATCAGATGGATACCGGCGCGCTGCCGCAACGGCTGGAGGATCTGGTCACTGCGCCGGGCAACGCGAAGGGCTGGCTCGGCCCCTACGTGCGCAACAAGGACGCCCTGCGCGACCCTTGGGGCATCGAATACGCCTACTCGACCGGCAGCGGCAGTTCCGGCTTCACCATCACCAGCTACGCCAAGGACCGCAAGCCGGGCGGCAGCGGGCTGGATGCCGACATCACCAACGATTAAGCCGGCCGTGCCGCGCGCCGACCGTCGATGAAGCCGATCATCGCCCTGCGCCGCGCCTGCGGCTTCACCCTGATCGAGATGCTGGTCGTCGTCGCGCTGATCGCGGTGGCGACCAGCCTGATCGCGGTGGTCGTCAGCCAGAGCCTGGACGGCGCCAAGGTGCGCGCCGCCAGCCGCGACTTGGCCGCTGCATTGCGCTACACGCGCAGCCAGGCAATCGTCAAGCGCGAGCCGCAGGCGCTGACCGTCTATGTCGAGGAGCGCGGCTATCAGGCACCCGGCCGCCCGCGCGTCGAACTGCCCAGGCAGATGGACATGAAACTGCTGACCGCGGCATCCGAACAGGTCGACCGTGGCGTCGGCCGCATCCGTTTCTTTCCCGACGGCTCGTCCACCGGCGGCCACGTCGAACTGATGCGCGAGGGCGCGGTGTGGGGCATCGACATCGCCTGGCTGACCGGCGAAGTCACCCTGCGCGATGCCGCCGGCGAGCCTTGAGCGCGCTGAACTTCGCCCGCCGCGACGTGGTCCACCCCGCCATGCCTTCGCCCGCCGCCGCCGTCCGTCGCCATGCCCGCCCGCGTCCGCCGCGCCGGCCCGCGCGTGGCTTCACCCTGATCGAAATGGTGGCGGCCTTCGCCGTCCTCGTCGTCGGGCTGGCGATGGCGATGGAGATCGCCGCCGGCGGACTGCGCCAGGCGCGGCAGGCGGCGGACTACACCGAGGCCGCCCTGCTCGCGCAATCGGTGCTGGACACCGTCGGCATGGGCGAGCGGCTGGAAGTGGGCGAGCTCAGTGGCGAGTGGGACGAAGGTTTCCGCTGGGTGCTGACCGTGTCGCCGTACGAACTGCAAGAGGACGGCGAGATCATCGGCCCGCTGAGCGGCGCGCCGGTGGAACTGCTGGAACTGGACCTGGAAGTGTCGTGGAAGCGCGGCGAGAAGGAGCACGCGGCGCATTACCGCACCTTGCGCGCCATGTTGCCGGAGGCACGGTGAGCCGGCGACTGCCAGGCCAGGGTCGCAGCAGGCACCGCGCGCGCGGCTTCACCCTGCTCGAAGTGCTGGTGGCGGTGACCTTGCTGGCGCTGCTGCTGACCCTCGCCTGGGGCAGTCTGCGCACCGCCATGCAGGCCAGCCGCAGCGGCGAGGCGCTGATCGCGCGCAGCGAGCAGGCGCGCACCGTGCAGCGTTTCCTGCGCCGGCAGTTGTCGCAGACGCTGGCGTTGCCGTTCGAGCGCCTGGAAGACGACGGCGTGGAAATGCGCTTCGAGGGCGGCGACGATTTCCTGCGCTTCGTCGCGCCAATGCCGGGCTATCTGTCGCGCGGCGGCCCGCACGTGCAGACCCTGGTGGTATCGCGCGGCCAGTTGGCCTTCAACCATCAGCAGCTCAACGGCTACGACCCGCAGTCTCCGGAGCCGGAGCGCGAATCGGTGGTGCTGCTCGATGGCATCGCCGGGGCGCGCTTCGAGTTTCGCGACATCGACGAAGACGGCGAACTGGGCGACTGGCAAAGCGACTGGGATGCCGTCGAGCGGCTGCCGCTGATGGTGCGGCTGACGGTCGATTTCGACCGCGACGACGCCCGCCGCTGGCCACCGTTCGAGGTCACCGTGATGGCCGCCGCATCCGGCATGCAGCCGATGTTCGGCGGCCCGCGCCGGGGCGGTGCGCGACGTCCGCCGCGGCTGCCCAGGGACGTGCGGTAATGTCGGCCCAGCGCGGGGTCGCCTTCATCGTCGTGCTCTGGCTGATCGCCCTGCTGGCGATCGTGCTCGGCAGCTTCGCCCTGCTCGCCCGCAGCGAGGGTTTGCAGGCGCGGCACCTGTACGACACCACCCAGGCGCGCTACGCCGCCGAGGCCGGCATCAACCGTGCGGTGCTGGCGATGGCCGATCCCGATCCGCTGAAGCGCTGGATTCCGGACGGCCGCAGCTATCCGTTCTCCTTCGCCGATGCCGAGATCGAGATCCGCATCATCGACGAGTCCGGCAAGCTGGACATCAACGCTGCCGACGTCGCCGTGCTGGAAGCCTTCCTCAATGGCAACGGCCTCGACATGTTCGAAGCGCAGGCGCTGGCCGCCGCCATCGTCGACTGGCGCGACAGCGATGACCTGGTGATGCCCAATGGCGCGGAGGACAACGAATACAAGGCCGCCGGCCTCGACTACGGCCCGCGCAACATGCTGTTCGACACCCTGTCCGAGCTTCAGCAGGTGCTGGGCATGAACCACGAGCTGTACCAGAGCCTGGCCCCTTCGCTGACCACCCATTCCGGCATGAGCCTGCCCAATGCCGCGTTCGCGCCGGAGGACGTGCTGCGCGCCCTGCCGGGGATGAACGTCGACCTCGCGCGGATGCTCAGCGAGCAGCGCGCCGCGTTCGATCCGCAGCTCGGCGGCGTCGCGCCGGTGATGCCGGACGGCAGCGCCATCATGGCGCAGGGCGGGAGCGGCACCTATACTGTGCGCAGTCGGGCTACCCTGGCCAATGGCGCGTGGACGGAGCTCGATGCAACGGTCCGCCTTGGCGGCGTGGCCCTTTCCGGGCTTGCCTACACGGTCCTGCGCTGGCAGGACGGCGAGCCCCTGTGAACCTGCCCGGACCGCCATGTCCCTGACCGACGCCCTGTCGCCGACGCTGACCCGCCTGCGCATGCGCTATGCGCAGAGTTCGCTGCCGACCTTTTTCGGCTGGTGGGCGACGCAGTTGCGCGCCTGCCTGCCGCCGGCCTGGCGCGCCGCCTTGCAGGTGCGCGAGTCGGAAGTCTGGCTGCGCTGCGCGGACGACGCGGTGCGCGCGGCGTCCAGCCAGCGGCCGGATGCGGATTTCCTCGTCATCGAGCGCGCGCCGGGCGTCGAGATCGCTGCCGAGTTCGAGCGTCTGGCCAGCGAGGACGTGCGTGCCCGTCGCCGCGTCCTGCTGCTGCCGGCTGCCCAGGTGCTGCGCCGTCGCCTGCAACTGCCGGCCGCCGCGCGCGACAACCTGCGCGCCGTGCTCGGCTTCGAACTGGACCGGCAGACCCCGTTCCGCGCCGACCAGGTGCATTACGACTATCGCCTGCTGGCACACGATCCGGCCGCCAAGACCTTGCCGGTGGAACTGGCCCTGCTGCCGAAGGAATCGATGCAGGGCGTGCTGGCCGCGCTCGGCGGGCTGAGCCGGGAACTGGATGCGGTCGACGTCGCCGTCGACGGTCGTCGTCTCGGCTACAACCTGCTGCCGGCGGAACAACGCCGTCGCCGCGTCGATCGCGCGCTCTGGCTCAACCTCGGCCTGGTCGCGCTGAGCGCGCTGTTCCTGTTGCTGGCGATGAGCGAACTGGTTGCCAACCGGCAGGCCGCGGTGGAGGCGCTGCAGGCCGAGGCCGATGCGCAGCGCGACGCCGCGCGGGGCGTCACGGTGTTGCGCGACGAACTGGAGGAAGCCGTGGCCGGGGCCAACTTCCTAGCCGTGCGCAAGACCGAGCAGCCCAACGTGGTCGCCGTGCTCGACGCCCTGACCACGGCGCTGCCGGACGATACCTTCCTTGAACGCATGAACCTGTCCGGCTCGGCACTGAGCATCACCGGACAGAGCGCCCAGGCACCCCGGCTGATCGAACTGCTGGGCAAGGCACCGGGCATCCGCGAGCTGTCGCTGGCCGGTGCCATCCAGCCCGATGCGCGCAGCGGCAAGGACCGCTTCAATATCAATGCCCAGGTGGTGGCGACACCCCGCGAGGAGGCGCGCGATGCGACGACTTCCGGAGGGTAGGCAGGGCCGTATCCTGGCGCTGGCCCTGCTGGTCGCCAGCCTGGCGCTGATCTATCTGGTGTTCGTCCACTGGTGGTTTGCCGCGCCGCTGATGCAGGCGCGGGCGGAACTGATCGAGCTGCGCGACGACGAATCGCGTTTCCGCCACACCGCCCTGCAACGCCCGGCGATCGAGCAGCGTCTGGCCGAAGTGCGCGCTTTCGAAGCCAGCAACCCCGGCTTCCTGCCCGAGGACAACTTCGATCTCGCCGCCTCGGCGCTGATCCAGCGCCTGCGCGGCCAGGTCGAGGCGTTGGGCGGCGGCCAGTGCACCCTGGTCAGTACCACGCCGGTGCGCTCGCGCGAGGAGGAGCCGTTCATCCGCGTCGTGGTGCGCGTGCAGATGCGCTGCGAAACCGAGTCGCTGCTGCAGGTGCTGCACGGCCTGGAGTCCGGCAGCCCGCAACTGTTCGTCAACGAGTTCGGTGCCACGCGGCGGACCGTGCGCGGTTCCTTCCCCTCCGGCGGGCAGGGCAACAGCGGGCTGGAAGTGGCGTTTGAGCTGTATGGCTATCTGCGCCAGCGCGGGAGCAGCCAATGATCGGCATCAAGCTGCGCCTGCCGACCGTGCTGCTGGGTGCCTTCTGCGTCTGGAGCCTCCTGGTGCTGATCGTCGTCGAAACCGGCCTTGGCCGACGCTACGGCCTGCATCCGGTAGATCCGGAGCTGATCGCGGTGCCGCCGTCGCTGAGCCTGACGCGCGCGCGCAGCACCCTGGGTGAGCTGTCGCTGTATGCCGGAGTCGCCGAGCGGCCGCTGTTCAACGAGGATCGCCGACCGACACCGCCGCCGCCCGAGCAGGCCGTCGTGGCCGAACCCACCGCGCCGCCGCCGATGCCGCTGGACGTGCTGCTGACCAGCGTCATCGTCCACGGCGACACCCGCATCGCCCAGATCACCGACCGCAAAAGCGGTGCCTCGCAGGCGATCAAGCCCGGCGAATCGCTGCTCGGCGACCAGTCGGCGTGGCGGCTGGTCGAACTGATGCCGCGTTCCGCTGTCTTTGAGGGCCCTGGCGGGCAGGCGACCGTCGATCTGCGCGTATTCGATGGCCAGGGCGGCGAGCCGCCGACCCCGCCGCCGACGCAGCCGGTCTCGGCCGCCCAGGTTCCGCCGGCAGCGCCGCCGGCGGATGGCGCGGCAGCGGCCGAAGCCGGTGAACCGGCAGCGTCCAACGCTGCGCCCGCCGCACAGCCGACGCCCGAGGAGCGCGCGCAGATGATCCGCCAGCGCATCCAGGAACGGCGCCGGCAAATGCGCGAGGAAGCCGCCCGCGCGGCGGAGAACAAGAACTGATGACAACGACAGCGATGCCAAACCTTTCACGGAGTCCCCGCCCATGCGCCATCTGATCGCCCCCGTGGCCGTGGCCCTGCTCGTGGTCCTGGCCGGCTGCGCCACGCGCCCGACCAGTCCCTCCGCCATCACCCTGCCGCCGCTGGAAGGCTCCACCACGACGCCGGTCGCGCAAGGTGTCTATGGCGAGGAACTGGACCTCGGCGGCGAGCCGGTCCCGGTCGCCGATCCGCTCGGCGACCTCACCCGCAGCGGCAGCGGCGTGCTGATCAACGAGGACGCGGCGCGCCGACCGCTGGGCAGGCAAGGTGCCACCGGCGACGTGTCGTTCAACTTCGAGGGCGAGTCGCTGCACGCCGTGGTCAAGCTGATCCTCGGCGAGTTCCTGCAGCAGAACTACGTCATCGCCCCCGGCGTGCAGGGCACGGTGACTTTTTCCACCGCCAAGCCGCTGCGCGAGGACCAGGCGCTGTCGATCCTGGAAATGCTGCTGCGCTGGAACAATGCCGCGCTGATCTGGCAGGACGGCCGCTACACCGTGCTGCCGGTGGCGCAGGCGCTGCCCGGCAACCTCACCCCGCGCATGGGGCCGGCGCAGACGGTGCGCGGCTACGAGGTGCGTGCGGTGCCGTTGCGTTACATCTCCGCTTCGGAGATGGAGAAGCTGCTCAAGCCCTACGCCAAGCCGGAAAGCATCATCCACGTCGATACCCAGCGCAATCTGCTGACCCTGGCCGGCACCCGCGCCGAACTGGAGAATTACCTGCAGACCGTGGAAGTCTTCGATGTCGACTGGCTGGCCGGCATGTCGGTCGGCGTGTTCACCCTGCAACAGGCCGAGGCCAGCAAGGTCATCGGCGAGATGGAGAAGCTGTTCGGCGAAGGCGGCAACACGCCGCTGGCCGGCATGTTCCGCTTCCTCGCCCTGGAAGGCATCAACGGCATCCTCGTCATCACCCCGCAGCCCAACTATCTGGCCACCATCCAGGAATGGCTGGAGCGCTTCGACCTCGGCGGCGGCGAGGCCGGCCAGCGGCTCTACGTGTTCGACGTGAAGAACGTCAAGGCACAGGACCTCGCCGACACGCTGAGCGACATCTTCGGCTCCTCCGGCAGCCGCAGCAGCAGTGCCGCGCGTCCCGGCGGCGTCGCGCCCGGCCTGGAGCCGGTCGAGATTTCCACGGTGGGCAGCCAGAACGCCGCATCGGTGGCCCGCGAGGCGCGTCGCGAACAGCAGGCGGCGCGACGCGCGGCGGCGTCCGGCGGCGGCGACGGCATCGCGCTGGGTGCCACCGACGAGGTGAAGATTTCCGCCGTCGAGGAAAGCAACGCCCTGATCGTCCGCGCCACTTCGTCGCAGTGGGAGTCGGTGCGCCGCGTCATCGAGCGCCTCGACCAGGTGCCGCTGCAGGTCGCCATCGAGACGCAGATCGTCCGCGTCGCCCTCAACGAGACGCTGAGCTACGGCGTGCAATGGTTCTTCGAGAACTCCGTGCCCGAGGCGCTGCGCGAGCAGGCCGCCGCGGCGCGCGGCTGGCGCGACATCGCTGGCAGCATCGGCCCGGTGTCGGATGGCAGCGGCGGCATGTCCTGGAATTTCATCGGCCCCAACGCCAACGCCGTGATCAGCGCGCTGGACAGCGTCTCCGATGTCACCATCCTGTCCGCGCCGCTGCTGGTCGTGCTCAACAACAAGGAAGGCTCGATCAACGTCGGCACCCAGTTGCCGGTGGTCAGCACCTACGTCAACAGCGGCGTGATCGGCGGCGACAGCAGCTACAGCAGCGTGCAGTTCCGCCAGGTCGGCATCAAGCTCAACGTCACCCCGCGGGTCAATCCCGGCGGACTGGTGTTCCTGGAGATCGAACAGGAAGAGAGCGAGCCCGGTGCCGGCGATCCGGTCGGCGGCAACATCCCGGTGGACAACCGCACCATCACCACCGAAGTCGCCGTGCAGAGCGGCAACACGGTCATGCTCGGCGGCCTGATCAAGCAGACCGAAAACACCGGCGGCTCCGGTTTCCCCTTCCTCAGCCGCATCCCGGTGCTGGGCGCGCTGTTCGGCCGCCAGTCGCAGCAGGCCACCCGCGAGGAACTGATCGTGCTGATCACCCCGCGCGTCATCCACAACGCCGACGACGCCCGCCGCATCACCGAGGACTACCAGCGCAAGTTCCGCGGCCTCAAGCCGCTGCGCCCGTCCGCAGCGGAAGCCGAAGCGCAGGCCTACTGACGCCACCTTTCGACCACGTCATCCCGTCTCATCAAGGAGTCACGCAATGAACCGAATCCTCCTCGCCGCATTGGCCGCGCTGTTGCTCGCCGCCTGCGCCGCCGGCCCGCAGTCCACCGCGACCAAGGCCGGACAGACGCCGGAACAGCGCGTCGCCCAGCGCGCCGAAGCGCGTTGGCAGGCGCTCATCGACGGCCGTTGGGAGGAAGCCTATGGCTATCTGACCGCCGGCTATCGGCAGACGCATGACTTCGACGCCTACAAGGCGAACTTCGCCGCCAGCCGCGTCCAATGGCAGGGCGTTGAAGTGCCTTCGGTGAACTGCGACATGGCCGAACGCTGCCGCGCGCAGGTCAAGGTCCGCTACGAGCTCAAGGGTGGCCTGCCCGGCGTGCCGCAGTTCGCCGCCGATCAGCAACTGGAAGAGGTCTGGCTGCTGTCCGGCAAGGACTGGTTCTACCTGCCGGCGCGCTGAGACCCTCCCCGCACGGATCGGAATCCGGAAAAGGCGTTGCGCCCCGGCTTGCGACCTGCGTATACTCCCCTCCGCTATACCCGATGTCGGGGCCGATGGGAGGGGGAAAACCGCCCTGGAGTCCCGGCCGGCAAGCGGTTGTGCAACCAAAGCCCTGTAACCTCTTAGGAGTGTTGTATGAAGAAGAACTCTCTGTCCACGGCCATCGTCGCTGGCGTCGCCGGCGTCGCAGGCCTGGCCGGCATGGCCAATGCCGTAAACATCAATCCGGACGGCCTGGGTCAGGTCCTCCTGTATTCCTATTACACCGTCAACGGTGGCAACACGACCCTGATCTCGGTCGTCAACACCACCGAGCGCGACAAGGCCGTCAAGGTGCGTTTCCTTGAGTCCCTGAACAGCGCGGAAGTCCTCGACTTCAACCTGTACCTGTCCGAGTACGACGTGTGGACCGCTTCCGTGGTCCAGACCCCGGGCGGCGCGGCTCTCCGCACCGACGACAACTCCTGCACCTCGCCGAACGGCGTGGGCAAGGACTGGGATGCTTCGGGTAACCCCGGCCCGAACTCCGCGTTCGTTCCGTACGAGTTCCAGAGCAACACCCCGGACGCCGTCGGCCAGCAGGGCATCGTTCGCCTGAATGGCAGCAGCACCGGTACCCAGGTGGCGATCAGTGCCGCTGAGCGCATGCGTCAGGGTCACGTTGAAATCATCGAGATGGGTGACCTGTTCAATGACGGTACCTTCACCCCGTCCAACTGGGTTACCCATCAGGCTACCACCCTGCGTCCGCTGAACTGCGCCGCCATCGACGCCGCATTCAGCATCCCGGGTGGCCGCTGGCTGACCCCGGCCCAGGGTGGTCCGAGCAATGGTGGCCCGGGCAACGCCGTGAACGCGCCGTCCGGTGGTCTGTTCGGCGGTGCGGTGATCGTTGACGTCGTGTTCGGTCGCGCGCTGAGCTACAACGCCGACGCCATTGCCGGTTTCTACAACCCGGTTGGTCTGGTCGAGCCGGCCAGCTACTTCGCGCCGGGCACCGTTGACCTGCACACCTTCCCGGGCAGCATCCGTCCGAGCCTGGTCGACGCCCGCACCGAAGCAGACGGCAGCGCCACCGCGCGCATCTTCGAGCCGTCCGGCGTGGTCGTTTCCGCCAACTTCCAGGGCGGTACCTCGGGTGTGGACGCCGTCTCCGCCGCCATCATGTCGCGCTTCATCTACAACGAGTTCAACCTCGAAGCCGGCCTCGATGCAGCGACCGAGTGGGTGGTCACCTTCCCGACCAAGCGCAGCCACACCTATGGCCGCACCGGTCTGGACGTCCGTCCGTTCACCGACAACGTCAACACCAACGGCGAAGCCCCGGGCAACACCCCGTTCGATCTGTTCGGTCTGTGCGAAGTCTATGGCTTCAGCGTGTGGGATCGTGAGGAGTCTCCGGGTACCGTGAGCAGCACCCCGATCATCTCGCCGCCGCCGCCGGCGGGTGTTCAGGCCCTGCCGCTGCTGTGCTGGGAGTCCAACATCATCGCGTTCAACCAGACGCTGGGTGTCGAGACCCCGACTGCCATCTTCGGCGCTCAGCCGAAGCAGGGTGCGCATGGCCTGGCTCTGCCCGAGTCGCGTCTGCGGGCTGGTCCGTTCGGCTGGGCTCGCATCGAGTTCAACGATCCGCGCACCGGTGGTTTCGACAACTACCTGGTGTCGGATGATGCGAACCCGGTTGCGGTGGTTGGTCTGCCGGTCATCGGCTTCTGGGCTGCGGACTACACCAATGCCAACATCCTGCCGGGCGTGCAGTCCAACTTCAGCCAGATCCACAAGCACCGCTTCGGCCGTGATGGCTACCTGCTGGACGCTACGCCGGTTCCGGCCTTCGGTACCCCGTTGCCGACCGGTCTGCGTAGCTGGCGCGAGCAGGCTGCTGCGGTTCCCGTGCAGTAAGATCAGGCAAAACCCGATCACTGGTGACCGTGATCATGGCAAGATGAAGTCGGGGCCCTCGGGCCCCGACTTTTTTTGTGTCTGTCTTCATGGAATGAACAGTCGTGGCCTTCGGCAGAGCCGCGCACGATGACCGCACCAGCATTGAAAGGCGGCGATGCGGGCAACGCCCCTGCACGAAGGTGGAACACCTCCTTTCAAATTCTCGCGGACAAGTTCTCGCGGGCGTCGCTCAGCTTCGGGACTGGCTCCGCAGGGATTGTGCGCCGCGCAACGCGCGGCTTCGCTCTCCGGCGAATGATCCGTGCGCGTCGCGCCGCTGGAAAGCAGACGGTGCCACGGTTTCGAAAGGAAGACTCCTGATCCGGGATCGACGCGAGTAAATCGCGATGACGCGATTCGCCGGCTGCAGCCGTACCGTGCATCGTGTCGAAGGGCCTCCCATCAGGGCGCGTTCAACTTCAACCTTGGCCGCGGTTCAGTGATCGCGCACAATACTTAGCTGTCTGCTTCCACTCAGGAGAGTCACCGTGACCCCCACCCGCCAAGTCTCCTACCTGCTGGCATTGGCCATCGGGGCCGCGTTGCCGGGCATCGCATTGGCGCAAGTCGCTTCGCCCAAGATCGTCATCAGCGGCCCGACCGGCGGTGCCCAGATCGGCTTGGCCACCGGCAGCCAGGTACAGTTCGACGCCAACGGCGACCTCCAGGTGCAGTGCCGCACATCCGGCGGCAATTGCGTCACTTCCAATCTCGGCAGCGGCAGTTCGGGCGGCAATCCGCCGACCAACGTCAGCCTGTCCGTTTCCCCTTCGACGATCACCTCGGGCAGCTCGGTCACCGTCACCCGCGCCAGTACCGGTGCCAACGGCTGCTACGGAACGGGCGTCACGCAGAATGGCAGCACCGTCAACCTGCCCGCTTGGACCGGCCAGTTGTTTCCGGGTACGGGCGGGACACCGGTCACGCTGACGACCGGAGAATCCGCCAGCACCTACGTCTTCCAGATGTACTGCTTCAGCGCCGGAGGTGCCTCGGCCACGGTATCTTCGCCGCAGATTACCGTGAACCCGGGCGAGACCGGCGGCGGTGGTGACGGCTACTGCGCCGAGTACTACAACGGCTCGACCCGCCCGGTGCCGACCGATGTGCGTTTCACCGCGCATGGTTTCACCAAGAAGGAGCGCTCGTTCCAGCAGATCTGGGGTGTGCCGATCGGTAGCGCTGGTTCGCGTACCGGCGTGCCTGGTCCGCAGCTGGATGGCAATTCACAGTATCTGAGCATCCCGATCACCCTTACTCCAACGGTCAGTCAGATCAACCTGGCGTGGACCGAACCACAAGATCTGACCTCGCCGGGTGCCATTGCGATTTCGATCAGCCCCTGCGCGGGTGACTTCCGCCCGGCCAATTCAGCGCAGGCCGCCAGCGATCCGTTCCTGAGCTTCCAGTGTCGCCTCAACGAGGTGAGCCTGTCGTCCAATGGCCTGTCGATCGCGCGGGCGGGAGCAGGCCTGTCGGGCTGCCAGATTCCCGTCAACAAGACGGTCTACCTCAATATCGCGTCTTACAGCATGTACCAGGCATCCGGTACGCCCGCTTCTACCTGCGCGTCGCCGCCGAACTGCGGCGTAGGCATGGTTGCCCAGTGATTTATCTGAAAGTGAAAGGTGCGGATGTGAAGTTCTTGCGTGGGCGAACGCCCGTCAGGTTGTGGACGTTTCTGTTCTTGGCAGTTGCCCCTTTGGTCGCATCGGCGCAGGCCCTGCAGCCCGAGGCACTGCCCGAGGACGTGATTGCCCGCCGTGGCGATGTCGATCTGAAGATCACCGAGATCGACGTCAAGGTCGGCACCATGCCGGAAGAGTTGCAGGCTGGATACGTGACCGAAGCGGATCGTGCCTCCCGCCTGATCGACCTCATGTTGCTCAACAAGCAGTTGGCGTTGAAAGCGCGCGAACAGGGTCTGGACAAGGATCCGCGCCATCTGGCGCAAGTGGAACTGGCCGCGACGGAATTGCTGGCTGCCGAGGCGATCCGTCACCACATGGCTCAGGTCACCTTGCCGGACCTGGAGCCGTTGGCACGCGAGCGCTATCTGGCGGATCCGGAAGCCCTGCGCGGCGCGCCGCGCATCGACGTGACCCACGCTCTGGTCAGCACCGACGGAATCGCGGAGGCGGAAGCCAAGGCGTTGGCGGAAGACATCGCGCGTCGCGTCAAAACTGGCGAATCGTTCTCCGACGTGGTCGCGGCCATCGACGATGAGCGCGTGACCACGCAGTCGATCCCGCATCTGGATGTGTCCCGCGTTGAACCGATGTTCGCCCGGACGGTTGGCGACCTGGACAAGGTTGGCGACATCTCCGAGCCGGTGCGCACGCGATACGGCTACCACGTGGTGCGACTGGACCTGATGCAGGAGCGGCCGGTTCCCACCTTCGAGGAAGCCAAGCCGCGATTGATGGAGGAACTGACCAAGCAGTTCCGTGACAAGGCGCGCCGCGATTATCTGGCGAGTTTTTCCCAACTCGACGTGCAGTTGAATGATCCGGTGGTGCAGGCGCTGCCTACCCGCTACCTGCCCGCCGGTGCGGACGTATCGGCCCAGGACGCCCCGGCGACATCGACGGGACAATGATGACCGGCCATCGGGAGCCGATTTCGGCTTCCGATGGCGCGTGCATCACGCGGGGCGGGGCAGTTATCCTGTTGCGCCAGTCTGCGGCGACATGAAGCTTGCGGCGGTGCGCCCTGCGGGGCGATACGACTTGCGACATGCGCGACATGGCTTCGCAGCTGTCTCGCAGCGTTGCCGCCGAGTTGCACCGGACAACTCCAGGGTCGGAACCATCGTCGCATGATCGCCTACCTCGTCCGCCAGGACCTCGCCCAGCGCTTTGCCGGCAACACGCTCGGGCTGGCCTGGGCGGTCCTCGCGCCGCTGCTGCAACTGGCGGTGTTCGCGACGGTGTTCCAGTTGATCTTCAAGGCCCGCGTGCCTGGCCTGGATGGCGCGGGCTATGTGGTCTATCTGTCGCTGGGCATGTGGCCCTGGTTCGCCTTGTCCGACGCCATCGGCCGCGGTGCCACCACCTACACCGATCAGGCGGCGCTGCTGTCCAAGGTCGCCATTGCGCCGTGGAAACTGGTGGCGGCCCGCGTCATCACCGCCTTCCTGCTGCACGGGCTGGGGTTTCTGGTGGTGACGATCCTGCTCTGGCTGTTCACGCCGCATGTCACGCCGGCCTGGCTGCCGCTGACGCTTCCGGCCTGGATCGCCCTGGCCGGCATCGCCTTTGCCGGTGCCATGTGGGTGGCGGTGCTCAACGTGTTCTTCCGCGACGTGCAGCAGATCGCGCAATACCTGCTCACCGCCTTCATGTTCATGACGCCGATCCTGTACGCCGCTTCGACCGGCCCCGAGGCGCTGGCCCGGGCGCAGCAGTGGAATCCGTTTGCTTCCGCCATCGGCGGAATCCGTGATCCGCTGATGGGGCAGGGCTGGCAGTCTCCCTGGCTGGCCTGGCTGTTCGCCGTGCTGGCGCTGGCGGTGGCGTTGTGGAGCTATCGGCGCTTTCGGTCCAGTCTGGTGGATTTCCTGTGAGCGCGCCGACGAGCGATGACTATCTGCTGGAGGTGGACGGCCTCGCCAAAGCCTATCCGAAGGGTAGCGACGGTCGCGCGCGACTGCGTGCGATGGCGGCGATCCTGTTCGGCCGCCCGTACGCGATGCACGACTGCATCCGCGACGTCTCTTTCCGCGTCGCGCCGGGGCAGTCGCTGGGCATCATCGGCGAAAACGGTGCCGGCAAGTCGACCCTGCTCAAGCTGGTCTGCAGCGTGTTGCAGCCCACCGCCGGTCGCGTGCTGCGACGTGGCAAGGTCGGCGCTCTGCTGGAACTGGGCGCGGGCTTCGACATGGAGCGCAGTGGACGCGAGAACATCGCCCTGTCGGCCGGCCTGATGGGCTGGGACGCGGCGCAGATCCGCGCGCGCAGCCCGGACATCATCGCCTTCGCCGACATCGGCGACTACATCGACGAGCCGGTCAAGCATTACTCCTCCGGCATGGTGGTGCGGCTGGGTTTCGCCGTGATCGCCGCCGTGCGCCCGGACCTGCTGATCACCGACGAAGTGCTGGCGGTGGGCGACGAGAGCTTCCAGAAAAAGTGCATCCGCTGGATGGAGGATTACCTCGACAGCGGCGGCACCCTGCTGCTGGTCAGCCATTCCATGTATCACGTGCAGAAGCTGTGCAAGCACGCGCTGTGGCTGAAGGACGGCCGTGTCGAGGCCTATGGCGACGTGTTCGACGTGACCCAGGATTACCTCGCCTTCCACGAGCGCAAGTCCGCCGCGCAGATCGGCGACGACCTGGACGCCGCCTACAGCGGCGGCGAGTACCGCATCGTCCGCGTCTGGCTGGATGGCGAGGAAGACGCCACACCGCGCGCCAAGCGCAGCGGCGACGGTCTGAGCGTGGAAGTGGAACTGTATTCGCCGGACGACAAGCTGCCGCAACTGGGCATCGGCATCCTGCGCGCCGACGGCACGGCGGTCTACGGCACCACTACCGAGATCGCCGCTGCCACGCCAACCCGCGTCGATGCCCGACACATCCGCTACGCCGTCCGGTTCGACGCCATGCCGCTGCTGCCCGGCGGTTACGCCATCAAGCTGCACGCGCTGGATCCGGAGGGCATCCGCCTGTTCGATACCGTCGAGCGCGGCATGATCGTGCGCGGCCAGTCGCGCGAGTTCGGCATCGCCCATCTGGCGCATCAATGGCAATGACTGCGCGCCCGGTGGTGGTGGTCCCGGTCTACAACGCCGCGGACGCGCTGGCCGCCTGCCTCGACAGCCTGCTGCGCACGTTGACGCCGGCGGATCGCGTGCTGCTGGCCGACGACGCCTCGCCGGACGAGCGCATCGCCGGCCTGCTGGAAGACTTCCGTCAACGCGCCGGTTTTGTCGTCGACATCGTTCGCCGGCCGCGCAACCTGGGCTTCGTCGGCAACGTCAACGCCGCGTTCCGCGAGACCGCGCCGGCCGACGTCGTCCTGCTCAATGCCGATACCGTGACCACGCCGGGCTGGCTGGATCGGCTGATCGCCTGTCTCGCAGCCGACTCGCGCATCGCTACCGCCACGCCGTGGTCCAACAACGCGGAAATCTGCTCCTGGCCGACGTTCTGCCAGGCCGCCCCGGTACCCGATGACGCCGAGCTGATCGCCGCCGCCGCCGCAACGAGCGGCCCGCCGAGCTATCCGCAGCTGCCGACCGGCGTCGGCTTCTGCATGATCGTGCGCCGCGCCGCGCTCGATGCCCTGGGCGATTTCGATCAGGCCACCTTCGGCCGCGGCTACGGCGAGGAAAACGACTTCTGCCGCCGCGCCGCCGGCCACGGCTGGCGCAACGTATTGTGCGACGACGCCTACGTCGTCCATCGTGGCGCTGCCTCGTTCGGCCCCGCCGGCCACGCCCCCGGCGGCGAGAACCTGCAACGCCTGTGCGCCCGCTATCCCGACTACAATGCCGAGGTCGCCGACTTCATCCTCAAGGACCCGCTGGCACCCCTGCGCGAGCGCCTGAGCCGAGGCTATGCCGCGCTGCGCGACGGTCCGAGTCGCCAACAGGGACTGTTTTCCGACATCTGAGTCATCGACATGAGGCATACTCGCCGTCCGTGATCTGGGGGATACGGCACGCCATGTCGATGCGTCATGCGTTTCACGCGGCAGGGGTTTGGCTTGTTCTGGCGATTTTGTGGTTTCCATCGGCGGCGAACGCGGCCGATCCGGACGGCATCGCATGGCCGAGGTCGTTCCACATGCCGACCGGCGAGCCGCTGGTCTTTGCCGATGGTTTCGAGGTCGATCCCGACAGCTTGCCGCCCACCGGCGTGACGCTGTCCGCAGCGCCGCTCACCTTGTCGGCGGGCGGTCAGGTCACCCTCAACTGGAACAGCAACCAGGCAACCGGCTGCGTGGGCGTGTCGCCTGCGGGATTTCCCACCTGGAGCGGGGCTGCCCTGGCACCGAGCGGGTCACGCAGCCTGTCGCTGTCCACGCCGGGAACCTATGTGTTCCAGTTGTATTGCTTCAATGACAACGGCCAGTCGCCGATCGCCTCATCGCCCACGGTCACGGTGACGCCGCCGGACAGCGGTGGTGCCTGCGTCGGCGGCGGAAGCAATCCGCCCACGGGTGTCGCGGTGAGCGTTTCGACGACGACGGCGTCCGTGGGAGCCCCGATCGGGCTGAGTTGGACAAGCACGGCTGCAGCCGGATGTTTCGGCATGGGACCGGCTGGCGTGCCGGGTTGGTCGGGTGTGGTGTTGCCGGCCACGCGCAGCGTGGGAAATCCCCTCATGCTGACGCTGTCCGCGCCGGGTGCCTATACCTTCGGTCTGTATTGCTTCAATCAACTTGGGGCCTCGCCGACCGTCAGTTCGCAGACGGTGACGGTGGTCGGTACGCCGCCACCGCCGGCCGATTTCTGTTCGGAACATTACGATGGCATCGTCCGGCCGATCCCGTCCGAAGCGCAGTTCCACGCCCATGGGTTCACCCGGGTGTGGCGATCCGTCGGCGATGTCTGGGGCGTTCCGCTGGGTGCCTACGGGCCGCCGACCTTCCTGCCGGGAAACCACCTTCCTGGCCCGGGTGCGTACCTGAGCATCCCGCTTTCACTGCCTGATGGCCTCAATCAGGTCAGGTTTTCATGGACGGAGCCTCAGGGGCAGGGGCCGGCTGGCCCGGTGGCGATGACGATCAGCCCCTGTTCCGGCGATTTCCGACCGGCTCAGGGGGGATCGTCGGATGTCTATCTCGGCTATCAGTGCCGCAGCACGGGACCGGAAATGTCCGGCAACCGCTATCTCGCTCGAGCCGGATCAGGTCTGGCAGGTTGTCCCGTGCCTGCCGGCAAAGTGGTCTACCTGAACATCGCCACCTACGACCTGTACCACCCGTGGAACCCGATGCCGACTTGCCCGGGGACGGGGGTCGGCTGCGGCGTGTTGATGTCCACACAATGAGCAGGAGGCCGGCGTGTTGAAATCCGCACAGCGTTTTCGGGGCCTTGTGCTTGTTTTGCTGCTTGCATTGGGCAGCGGGCAGGGCGTCGCCCAATCGGGCGGCAGTTGCGCCGCCAGCCCGCCAACCGGGGTGATGTTGTCGGTGACGCCCACCAGCATCACCCAGGGTGGCGCGGTGACGGTGAACTGGTCCAGCAGCAACGCCCAATCCTGTTTCGCCGTCGGGCCGGCCGGTGTGACGGGCTGGACCGGTAGCGGGCTGGCCCCCAGCGGTGCGCGCGCCGTCACCTTGTCGCAGGCGGGGACGTACACGTTCCAGATGTATTGCTTCAACAGCGCCGGCGTGTCCAATACCGTGTCGTCGGCAGCGGTGACCGTGAGTCCAAGCGGCGGCGGCGACGGCTATTGCGCCGAGTACTACAACGGCTCGACCCGCCCGGTGCCGACCGATGTGCGGTTTACCGCGCATGGTTTCACCAGGGTCCAAGCATCGTTCGAGACGGTGTGGGGAGGCATTCCGGGCACTACCTCCGGCATCAACGCCAACGTGCCGGGCAACTTCTTGACTCCATACACAAGCCGCTATTTGGCTATTCCCATCACCCTGATTGACGAAATCGGTAGCGGAAGCCAGATCAACTTCTCGTGGGTGGAGACCCTGGGTATCGGAGGGATCCAGACCGGTCCCGTCGTTGTCACGATCAGTCCTTGCGCGGGCGACTTCCGGCCACCTCAGGTTGGCACCACCGATCCATATCTGGGCTTCCAGTGCCGAGTCAGTTCTCTCACTATATCTGGCAACATGTCCATCACCAGCGTGGTTGGTCTGTCGGGGTGCCCGGCTCCGAAGAACAAGCAGATATACATGAACATCGCACCCGCCAGTATGTATGACACGACTGCCCCAACGACCTCGACTTGTCCCCCTGGGGCCGCAGCGTGTGGTGTCCGGATGAGGACGCTGTGATCGTGAGTGCTCCCTGCATGAAGCGGCCCTGCCTTCGCCTTCATTGGAGTGCTGGGCGCAAGCTTGGCGTGCAGCCATATCTTGGTTGACAAGACGGTCTACCTCAATATCGCGGCTTACAGCATGTACCAGGCATCTGGCACGCCCGGTTCCACCTGCGCGTTGCCGCCGAATTGTGGTGTGGGCATGGTCGTCCAATGATGCCGATGGGGCTTGCGCGCGTCTGCCATTACAATGGGCGGCCCTGCTCCATTCACCTCGGAAGTGGCTGCGCCGGCGGCAGTGCCTCGCGCGGCGGATGACTTCCGACCCATCCGGCGACCCACATGAGCGACACCCCCACGCTCGCCTTCACCGGCGAGCGCTTCACGCCCGAATGCGTGCGCGAAATCTGGTACGAACACTGGCATCGCTATGCCTTCGCGCGGGCGCTGGCGCGCGGGCGGCGGGTGCTGGACGCCGCCTGCGGGGAAGGCTATGGCAGCGCGCTGCTGGCGCAGACGGGCCGCGACGTGCTCGGCCTGGACATCGGTGCCGACGCCATCGCCCACGCGCGGGCGCGCTACGGCGAGCGTGACAATCTGCGTTTCGAGCAGGCCGACGTCGCCGCACTGGAGCATCTGCCCGCTGCCGGTTTCGACCTGATCGTCAGCTTCGAGACGCTGGAACACCTGCACGCCCAGGAAGCCATGCTCGACGGCTTCGCCCGCCTGCTGGCACCGGGCGGCGTGCTGCTGGTGTCGACGCCGGACCGGCGCACCTACAGCGACCTCACCGGCTTTCACAACGAACACCACGTCCGCGAGCTGTATCGCGACGAGTTCGAGGCCCTGCTTGCGCCGCGTTTTCCCGCCGTCCGGCTGTACGGCCAGAAGCTGCTGTTCCAGAGCGCGCTGTGGCGGCTGGACGGCATGGACACGGCGGCGGCGGCGACGCTTGCCGATGACGGTGTCGAGGACTCGCTGGCCTACGCGCCGCTGTACTACATCGCCGCCTGTGCCCGCGAGGCGGACAGCCTGGATGCGCTGCCCGGCCTGCATCTGTTCGGCGATGCGCAGGAAAGCGTGTACGCCCACTACAACGACGAAATCCGCAAGGGCATCGCCGCCGGGCATCGTCTGATCGAACTGGAAAACCAACTGGCCGTCGAGCGCGAGGCGCGGCGCGTGCTGGAGCAACGGCTGGCGGCGCGGGAGGCGCAATGATGAATACGGGAACGGCCCAAGTGCCGCTGTACGCCGCCGTGGAGGGCCGGGCGCGACGCTTGTCCGAGGAGGAAGTGGCGTTCTTCGATCCGGCGGTGGACCGCACCCACGTGATGACCGCGCAGGTGCTCGGCGCGCTGGAAACCTGTCGGGCGTTTCAGCCGATGGAGGCACACGTTGCCGCCGTCATCGCCGCGCAGGCGGAATTGCGCGGGCAGGATCAGGCCGTGCGGCGGGTGCTGGAGGGCTTTGCCGCGCGCGGATTGCTGATCACCGACGACGCCTTCCTCGCCCGTTTGCGCCGGCAGCCGCAGGCGGCGCAGGCGGAGTACGCCGGTCACTGCCTGCTTGGCGAACATTCGCCGCAGGCGTTGCAGGAAACGCGGGCAGCGCTGGACACGGCGACCGTGCCGCAGGTCTTCGTCATCGACGAGGCGCTGCGCCAGCGCGTGCTGGCCGACCTGATCGCCGCCGTGCCGGACCAGGCCGAGGCCGTGCGTGCCCTGATCGCGCCACGCGGTGGCAGCGCGTCGGCGGATCGCAATCTTGCCAGCCTGCTGGCGGCCGGCGCGCGCTACACCTGCTCGGAGGCGTCCCAGTCCCTCGCGTTCCGGCGTCATCCGGGGCACTTGGCCGGGCTCGGCTTCGAGCCCGCGCCGTGGCAGGCGCAGACGCATGCCAGCGTCGAGGCGCTGATGTCAGCCGGCGCGCCGTTGGATGTCGACGCGGCGCTGGCGATGAGCCTGTCGGCCTGCGGACGGACCTTGGGCGATGCGCTGGCCGATGCCGGCAGCGGCGTCGACTTCGGTCCCGCCGGTCTGCGCGGTCGTGCGCCCAGCCACGCGCCGGCATTGCGCGGCGAGACGCGCTTCGCCGTGGTCGCGCTGGGCCAGCGCGGCGTCTTTGCCGCCGACGCCAATCCGTGGCTGTATCTGCTCGACCCGCGCGCCCGTGGCGAGTGGCTGACCGATGCCCAGCGCTACGCTGATCTGAAGGATGCCGTGCCGACCTGGCGTGGCAGCGCCTGGATGCAGGTCGGCAGCGGCGGACAGGCGCGGCCCTTCGCGTTCGACGCCAGCCGGATGCTGCCCGGTCTGCCGCAGGTCGGCACCAGCCGGGCCGGCGAGGATGCGTTGTTCATGAGCCTTTGCCAGGTTCTCGACCCGGCCGCACAGATGCTGGAATGGCCGATCAGCCTGGCCCGTCGCGCGCCCGTCGCAGCCGGATCATCGGCGTCGACGGTGGAGCCGGAAGCCATCGGCATGGCGGATTTCCTCGCCGATCTCGCCGCCGGCGTGGCCGGGGAACTGCTCTCGCAGGACGCCGCCGTGCGCTGGCAGGTGCTGCTGGCGCGCATGGAGGACTTGCAGGCCGCCGATGAGCGCACCCTGCTCGGCCATCTGCGCGAGTTCTTCGTACATCGTCACGCCAGCGCGCTGCAACGTCTGCAGGCGGTCTACGCCGGCTCGCCGGACGCGCCGGATGGCTGGCGCGACGCCCTGCGCGATCTGATCCAGGCCCATGCGGCGATGGTGATCGAGCGCGCCGTGCCGCGGTTCGCATCGTGGCCGGCGGGGCTGGGCAGTGCCGACTGCATCGAGCGTTTCCGCCGCGAACTGGCGATGCAGGCCGCCCAACTGCGCGTCTGGCCGGCATTGTGGGAAATCGCGCTGGCCAATCGTCGGCGCTGGGTCGGCGCGGCGGGCTGATCGATGCCGCCGGGCGAGCGCAACGACGGCGACGTTTCCGTCGTCGTCGTCGCCCACAACAGCGGCGCGACGCTGGCCGATTGCGTCGACCGCGTGCTGGCGCAAACGGCGCTGCACGAACTGATCGTGGTCGACAACGGATCGGTCGATGGCAGCATCGAGGCGCTGCCGACCGTGCCCGCGCTGCGCCTCCTTCGCCAGCCGGACAATCCCGGCTTCTCGGTCGCCTGCAATCGCGGCACGGAACTGGCCGGTGGGCGAATCCTGTTGTTCCTCAATCCCGACTGCCTGCTCGAACCGGGCATGCTGGCGCGTCTGGCACAGCATCTGGACGCGGACCCCGCGCTGACCGTGCTCGGCGCGCAACTGCTTGATGTCGACGGCACGCCGCAGGCAGCGGCACGACGCCTGTCGCCGACCCCGGCGCGCATCCTCGGCGGCCGCTGGCGCAAGGCGGCGCAGGCCGATGCCGACACCGAGCCGGCCATCGTCGAAGTGGAAGCGGTGTCCGGCGCGCTGATGGCGATGTCGCGCAACGGGTTCGAGCGCCTCGGCGGTTTCGACGAGGGCTATCGACTGCACTGCGAGGATCTGGACCTGTGTCGGCGCGCACTGCTCGCCGGCGGCAAGGTGGCCGTCGCCACCGACGTGCGACCGGTACACGTCAAGGGCGTCTCCAGCCGGCGGCGGCCGGTCTGGGTGGAATGGCACAAGCACCGCGGCATGTGCCGCTACTTCCGCAAATTCGACGCCACCGCCTCACCGCTGTGGCTGCGCCTCATCGTGCCGCTGGGCATCGCCGCACGCTTTCCCCTCGCCGCCGTCCGCGCCTGGCTGGCGGCGCGGCGGGTTGGCTGAGCAATCCGACCTTGTAATGTATGCCTGGTGTGCATACATTTGCCGCATGGACTACGTTTGGGACGAAACCAAGCGCGAGGAGAACCGGCGCAAGCACGGCGTCGACTTTGCCGATGCGGTGGGTGCGCTGGAAGACCCGTTCAGCCTGACGGCTGAGGATCCGGATGCGCGACCGGAGGTCCGGCTGGTCACGATCGGACATGGCTTCGATCGGAACCTCCTCCTCGTGGTGTGGACGGAGCGGGACGATCCATCCGCATCGTTTCCGCGCGCCGCGCCAGCCCCGGCGAGGCGCGTCACTACAACGAGCAACTGCCATGAACGACGACATGCCCGAACTCGATTTCAGCCAGGCCAAGCGGGCGCACGAGGTTCCCGCGCTGGCGCGTATCCAGAAGGAGAACGAAGGCAAGGAGCGCATCACCATCCGCCTGGATGCCGACATCCTTGCCTGGTTCCGCGATGCGGTGAAAGGCGGCGGCAATTACCAGTCGCTGATCAATGCGGCCTTGCGCGCCCACATCGACGAGCGCGAAGGCGCGCTGGAGCGCACGTTGCGCCGCGTGCTGCGCGAGGAACTGCATCGCGCCGGCCTTACTTCAGCGCCTTGAAACGCAGCCGCTTCGGGCCGGCGTCGTCGCCCAGGCGGCGCCTCTTGTCTTCCTCGTACTCGCGGTAGTTGCCCTGGAAGAACTCGACGTGCGAATCGCCTTCGAACGCCAGGATGTGGGTCGCGATACGGTCCAGGAACCAGCGGTCATGGCTGATCACGAAGGCGTTGCCGGGGAACTCCAGCAGGGCGTCTTCCAGCGCGCGCAGGGTTTCCACGTCAAGGTCGTTGGAGGGCTCGTCGAGCAGCAGCACGTTGCCGCCCTGCAGCAGGGTTTTCGCCAGATGCAGGCGGCCGCGCTCGCCGCCGGACAGCGTGCCGACCATCTTCTGCTGGTCTTGGCCCTTGAAGTTGAAGCGGCCGATGTAGGCGCGCGACTGGATCTCGATGCCGTTGATGTTGAGGATGTCGGCACCGCCTGAAACTTCCTGGAACACATTGTGGTTGCCTTCCAGCCTGTCGCGGCTCTGGTCGACGTAGGCGAGGTTGACCGTCGGCCCGATCAGGATCTGGCCCGAGTCGGGCTTTTCCTGTCCGATCAGCATCTTGAACAGGGTCGACTTGCCGGCACCATTGGGGCCGATGATGCCGACGATGGCACCGGGCGGGACGATGAAACTGAGGTCGTCGATCAGCAGGCGGTCGCCGAAGCGCTTGGAGACGTTCTTGAACTCGATGACGTTGTTGCCCAGGCGCTCGCCCGGCGGGATGAAGATTTCGTTGGTTTCCTGGCGCTTCTGGTAATCGACCGATTGCAGTTCCTCGATCCGCGCCAGGCGCGCCTTGCCCTTGGAGCGGCCGCCCTTGGCGTTCTGCCGCGCCCATTCCAGTTCCTTCTGGATAGCCTTCTGGCGCGCCTTTTCCTGGTTTTCTTCCTGCTTCAGGCGCTCGTCCTTCTGCACCAGCCATTCGGTGTAGTTGCCCTTCCACGGAATGCCGCGACCGCGATCCAGTTCGAGGATCCACTCGGCGGCGTTGTCGAGGAAATAGCGGTCATGGGTGACGGCGACCACAGTGCCGGGGTAGCGGGCGAGGAATTGCTCCAGCCATTCCACCGACTCGGCGTCGAGGTGGTTGGTCGGCTCGTCGAGCAGCAGCATGTCCGGCTTTTGCAGCAGCAGGCGGCACAGCGCGACACGGCGCTTCTCGCCACCGGACAGGTTGCCAATCTTGGCGTCCCAGGGCGGCAGGCGCAGTGCGTCGGCGGCGACTTCGAGCTGGTTTTCCAGGGTGTGTGCGTCGCCGGCGGCGAGGATCGCCTCCAGACGCTCCTGCTCCTTGGCCAGCGCGTCGAAATCGGCATCTTCCTCGGCGTAGGCGGCATAGACTTCCTCCAGCCGCGCCTGTGCCTGCAACACCTCGCCGACGCCTTCCTCCACCGCCTGGCGGACGGTGTGCTCGGGGTCGAGCTGCGGCTCCTGCTGCAGGTAGCCGACCTTGATGCCCGGCTGCGGACGGGCCTCGCCCTCGAAGTCCTTGTCCACGCCGGCCATGATCCGCAGCACGGTGGACTTGCCGGCACCGTTCAGGCCCAGCAGGCCGATCTTGGCACCGGGAAAGAAGGAGAGCGAAATGTCCTTGATGATCTGCCGCTTGGGCGGGACCACCTTGGAAACGCGATTCATGGTGTAGATGTATTGCGATGACATGGTTCGCTCCGAACGCGGACGCAGCGAACGCCTGCGGCGCGCGCTGGATGAGGACAGGGAAGCCCGCCATTATAGCGCCGTGGACCGACGTTTCCCGGCCGCTGCGAGCGCCTGTTGGCCTGGGGTTGGGGGTCTGCGCTCGGCGGCGCTGGCACGTTGTCGGGCGCAGGTCGACGCCGTGATCGACAGGCCGACGCGGTCGGTCGGTTCACCTCGCCCCGACGGCCCGACGATATAATGCCCGGCTACCTGCCGAGGGGCGTTGCAGGCCGGAGCCACGCGGCTCTGGGCTCAGGCTCGGCGGGCATCCATCGACTAAACGGCGCCCGGCCAACCCGACCCGAAGACAGTCGCGCCATCGTCGCGCTGCGGGTCCTGAAACCGGAGCCTTTGCATGAACGCGCAACTGAAGACCTTTTCCCAGGACGGCGACTACAAGATCGCCGACATCTCGCTGGCCGACTGGGGCCGTAAGGAAATCGACATCGCCGAGCACGAGATGCCCGGCCTGATGTCCATCCGCCGCAAGCACGCCGCCGAAGCGCCCCTCAAGGGCGTGCGCGTGACCGGCTCGCTGCACATGACGATCCAGACCGCGGTGCTGATCGAGACCCTGAAGGACATCGGCGCCGACGTGCGCTGGGCGTCCTGTAACATCTTCTCGACCCAGGACCACGCCGCCGCGGCGATCGCGGCCACCGGCACCCCGGTCTTCGCCTGGAAGGGCGAGACGCTGGAGGAGTACTGGGACTGCACGCTCGACGCGCTGAGCTTCCCCGACGGGCGTGGGGGCTTCCTCGGCCCGCAGCTGGTGGTGGACGACGGCGGCGACGTGACCCTGCTGATCCACAAGGGCTTCGAGCTCGAGCAGGGCGACGAGAGCTGGGTGAACTCGCCCTCGGGCAGCCACGAGGAGCAGGTGATCAAGAACCTGCTCAAGCGCGTGGCGAAGGAGCGCCCGGGGTACTGGACGAAGGTCGTGGCCGACTGGAAGGGCGTGTCCGAGGAGACCACCACCGGCGTGCACCGCCTCTACCAGCTGGCCCAGGACGGCAAGCTGCTGGTGCCGGCGATCAACGTCAACGACTCGGTCACCAAGTCGAAGTTCGACAACCTCTACGGTTGCCGCGAGTCGCTGGCCGACGGCCTCAAGCGCGCGCTCGACGTGATGCTGGCCGGCAAGGTGGCCGTGGTCTGCGGCTAC